>Ga0209311_1000001_pt1 | contig 618120 bp, 492 predicted proteins | sample AD_UKC045_MetaG_FD_184417 | JGI IMG/M metagenome (GOLD analysis project Ga0209311, IMG submission 184417) | Active sludge microbial communities of municipal wastewater-treating anaerobic digesters from USA - AD_UKC045_MetaG (SPAdes) (version 2) | ecosystem: Engineered > Bioreactor > Anaerobic...
GTCGCCAATATTTTCGGCGGTAACGGCCCGATTGATATTTTTGGCGGCAGCCTCATCACTCTGCTTGCTGCATTATGCACGTTCTGGCTGCGGCGCTTTAACAGGCCCTGGCTGGCGCCTCTGCCACCAGTAGTATTCAATGCCCTGGGCGTCAGTTTATATTTATCATATCTTATCCACGTACCTTACTGGCTCACTGTAGCTTATATTGCCGCAGGGCAATTTGCAGCCTGCTATGTGCTGGGTCTGGTGCTGCTCTATACTCTTAAAAATCGTTTTAAAGATCTGTAATACGGTTCTCAGGCGGCAAGAGCTGTTCGAGGGCTTGGGCAAACTGTACATCGCAAACGGCAATAATGGCGACATGTTCATCACGACCCAGCATTTCAGCCATAGTACGCTTGTCGAGGAATTTAAAAATTTTAATGCCTTTACCTGGGTGGAATAATTTATCCACTTTATCGGAAGCATCACCGGCAATCAACAACAGATGGACTTGCCTTTTTTCCAGTTCCCTGCTCACTGCCGAGCGGCCGGCGGCCAGTTTGCCGGCTTTGCGGGCAAAGCTTAATAATGTTCTGATCTGGTCTTCAGACATTCAGTAAATCCGTTTTTTAAATTGACCATACTTTTTTTGTCTATGGAACAGCGAAAAGCGCGATCAAAGCGCTTTTTCTTTATCGCCTGCTCCAGGCAGTCCTCGTTAGGACACACATAAGCGCCCCGGCCGCCGGTCTTACCGTCAGAATCCGGCAAAACACGGCCATCAGCATGTAAAACAATTCGCACCAATTCATACTTGCTCTTTTTAGCATAGCAACCAATACAAGTACGAACCGGATATGCCGGTTTAATCTTTTCTGCCGGTTCATTCATCAATACACTATAGCTTAATCATTGGCATTTTTCATTCTATTGTAAAAAATCAAACCGTTTTAATTTACAGGAATGAGTCCTATTAAGCAAGGGAATAATTATCAATATTCACTGCCTGGTAATAAAACGATTTTCCTTCACTAAACCGTGTGTGGCCGGGAATGGAAAAATAATGCCCAGGTGTGGCAGCCGCTACGCAAAAAATGGCGGGGTTGTGACAAACAAATCGGGGCAATTCAAAAAATGAGACACAAATGCCTCAAAAAAAATCAATTGGGTATATTCTTAAAAAAAGTGTTGCTTTCACTGGACAAACTTATTATATTATTAATAATAAAGAGATTATATATAATATAGCAGGAACATAACTGGTATAATGCGTATGCATGAAAAACCGGATGATAAAATAAATGACCTGAAGCAGCAAATTGGCGAATTACAGGCTCTTAATAAACTGCAATCTGAAATCATTAATGCCCTCCCCTACTTTTTAATTGTTATCGATGATGATTATAATATTATCAGTTGCAACAGTGTGGTTAAGGATCTGCTGCAGGAAAGCCCGGTAGGATTGAATATATTTTCCACCATACCGGTATACGACCATCCGGACATGCATCAATTCATTCAATCCGCAATCCAGAGCGCTCCGGGGTCCCGCAAAACCCAAAAAATTAAAAATAATGCACAAAACAGCGACTGGATACAGTACGATGCGGTTAGGCTAAGTGCCAATGCCGGCATCAATGCAACGCTCATTGTTTCCAAAATCCTTTCAGATACTGAAAACCTGGGCATGGATGCAATGCTGGTCGATAAATTTATCAGCCTCAGCTCTTTTTCCGGCAAAGTGGCGCATGATATTAATAATCCTCTTTCAGTAATAATAACCCGCACCGATTTCCTGCAACACCAGAACCTGCTCGAAGAAATTGAGGACGGAGTTATAGATATTAAAGAAGAAGTAACCCTGCTGCAAAAACAGGCTGCCCGAATTTACGGGATCATTGAAAAGATTAGCGCCCTGCAAATCCACACCAAAGAAGAGCCGGCTACAGTTGATATGACGGAAATCGTTTCCAGGGCGGTTATGGTTGCAGAATTTCAGCGCCCTCATAAAACAGTGCATGCAGAAAAAGAGTTTGCCGAGAACCTGCCGCCTACCCGGTGTATTGAAATTCGCCTGGAACGGGCTATTGGTGAAATCGTCAAAAACGCCTTTGAAGCCGCCGGTGAGCATGGGATGGTAACAATTAAACTGGAATATGATCCTCAAAAAAACGGCTGTTATATATTTAAAGTTCAGGATAACGGTCCCGGTATCGCCAGGGAAAACCTGGGACGGGTCTTTGATCCGTTTTTCACAACCAAAGAAGGAATAAAAGGCGCCGGTCTGGGCCTGACCATTGCTTACGCAGCGGCACTGAGTCATCAGGGAAAAATTCATGTTGAAAGTCAGGTTGGCGAGGGTACTGTAGTAACCTTGCTCATACCAAGATCAATACCCTGAAACAGGCGCCATCCGGAACTCGTACCCCTAACCCGATAAAAGAAGAGATAGTTGTTTAATGCTCATAACTCCTCAAGAACAGAAAGTAAAAAAAATGATCGCTAACCGGAAAATGGTTATCCGGCTGGACCCAAAACTGGCCGTTGTAGAAATAAACGGCAGCCTTGACAGTTTAAAAATTACAGGGGAAAAATCATTTGTTAAAAAATCGCTTAATGAAAAATTTAATCTGTTCCGTAATGATGATCTTGATAAAATATGCCTTGCCGCTATCGAGCATGGCAAAACCAGTGAAATTGAAATATCCCTGCCTAATGATGATATCATTTACTGGTATTCCCTGGTTGCAGAGCCGGAAATTGCCGAACGCACTATAACCGGCGCCCGCTTGATCGTTTCGGATATTACACTGAAAAAACGGCAGGAACGCCACAAAGTATTACACGAAAAAATGTTGAGCATTGCCCTGCTGGCCGCCCAGGTAGCCCACAAACTGAACAATCCCCTGGCTGCAGTATTGAACCGCGTCGGCAGCGTGCTGGTTAACGAAATTGAATCAGGCAATATCACACGCATCAAAAACGAATTGGAATTAATTCAGGAACAAATCTATTCCATGTCGGTCATCACCAATGCGCTGGTGTCATTCAGCAAAGAATCGGAATCGACCTATTATTTACTCGATATTAATGATATTGTAGAAAAATCCATTGAACTCTCCAAATTATTGCAAATCCAAAGTAATATACAATATAAAGTCCATCTGGAGCCTAACCTGCCTGTGATTCGCGGCAGCGAAGTAACTCTTGAACAATGTATTATCAATATTATCCGCAATGCGCTGGAAGCCATGCCGAACAGCGGAGTTTTCACAGTTTCAACCGGTTATGATAAACTCTCCGACGACTATATTTCCATAATCTTTCACGATACCGGTATCGGCATCCCGGAAGAACAGCTTGAATTTGTTTTTGACCCGTTTTATAAAACCAAGGATGAAAGTCATTCCGGGCTTGGTTTATCTATCAGTTATGGTATTATCGCCAATCATAAAGGGAGCATTGACATAATCAGCAAACCCGGTAAAGGGACAACTGTAGTTATTCTATTGCCAATTGCTCATTAATTAAAATTCTGCCACGAGGTAGTTAATATGAACGATTTCAGTCACATCGATTCCAATAAAATACTGATCATTGATGATGACAAGACAGTGCTGGATTCTATTGTTTCACTGTTAAAAAACTCCAAATATAAATGCCTGACAGCCCTGTCCACCGCCGCCGGAATCAATATAATAAAAACCGAGCAGCCCCTGGTTGTGCTGACCGATTTGAAAATGGAAAGCGACACATCGGGCATTGAATTGCTGGAAGAAGCAAAAAAAATTGACCCCGATCTGGTGGTAATTGTTTATACCGCTTATGGCAACGTTCCGCAGGTGGTCGACGCTATTAAAAAGGGCGCTTTTGATTTTATTCAAAAAGTGCAAACCCACCATGATATCATTGTGCCGATAGACCGGGCTTTTAAATTTGCTAAAATACAACGCGAAAATACCTATCTGCGCAGCAGGGTCGATTTAACCGATGACGGCAGCTTTTTCGGCGCGGTTGGTTCCAGCCAGGCGATCCGTAACGTGTTTGAAACCTGTAAACGGGTGGCTATGACCAATGCCACGGTGCTGATCACCGGCGAAACCGGCACCGGCAAGGAAGTGATCGCGCGGGGACTGCATTATCACAGTCCGCGCCGCAATGAATCCTTTGTACCTGTAGCGGTTGGTTCCCTGCCCGATAATTTGCTGGAAGGTGAATTATTCGGCAATGTGCGCGGTGCGTTTACCGGCGCTACTACCGATAAACCCGGGCTGTTTGAAGCGGCGGACAAGGGCACAATTTTCCTGGATGAAATTGGCGAAGTGAGCATTGAAATGCAGCACAAATTATTACGGGTTATCCAGGAACGCAAAGTGCGGCGGCTGGGCAGCGTTAAAGAACGCGAAATCGACGTCCGCATAGTCAGCGCCACTAACCAAAATCCGGAAGAACTGGTTAAAAACAACAAACTGCGCGAAGATCTCTATTACCGGCTTAATGTTATACACATTCATATCCCCCCCCTGCGGGAACGCAAGGAAGATGTACCGATTCTGTTATATCATTTTATGAAAAAATACCACAACATCGGTGTAATTGAAGTGGAAAAAATATCCAGCGAAGCGCTAATGATATTAAAGGAATATGACTGGCCCGGTAATGTCCGCCAGTTACAGGGCGCGGTGGAACAAATGATGGCCCTGGCAACCAGACCGGAAATTCGCCCCGAAGATTTACCGGAGAAAATCCGCCCCACCACTAAACGGGTGTACGTCGACACCACTGAAGAACTGGATTTTAAAACCTCAAAAGCTCGCATTACTGAGGCATTTGAGAAACAGTATATCGAAAACTTGTTAGAAAAATATAATAACAATATCACCAAAGTCGCCGAAGCTGCCGGCCTTAACCGTAAAACCATTTACCGGCTGATTGATTCACGGGACATAAAATTCCGCGGCGTTCGTGAAGAATTTGATGAAGATGAAGACGAATAGAGATACTGCACCAGAACACCTGGCGCAGCAGGTCATTAAAATAGCATAACCATATACCAACACACAATTTGTTTTTTCGGACTTGGTATTGACAGTTTTATTCATTTTCCATATCAACCACCTGGCTTGTAAAAGTTTGTAACAGTGCCCACTGCGGGGGACAACTGATTTCTCTATAAAGAAAACAACATAAATCTATTTTTTTCAACATTTTATAAACAAACAATCAATTAAATAGTGGCTTTCCGGCAACAATACCCAATTCCACGCATTTAAAACCTTTGCCGTCGCAATTACACAAATTATTATTAATTATGTAGTTAACGCAAATGCAAGAGGGTCATTACAAATGGCATGAATGTTGTACCATTGGTTAGTGAAACAGAAAATAATTCTAATAAACATAGATTAAAAGGGTGATGTTGGGATGATGAACATGAAACTTGCAAAGAAGAAACTGATCGTTGTTGGTACCATAGATTTTGGTGTCGTCGAAGGATTGAAACAACGGTTAAACGGTGCAGACTATGAAGTGCGCTTTATACAAAAGGGTATCAGTGTTCTGGTGGAGATACTGGATAATGATGTAGATTTACTGATACTCGATCTGGAACTGGCCGGTGTTATGGGTGTAGAGATTCTGCCTGTTATTCGCCGTCTGCGGCCCCGCTTGCCCGTTATTCTCATCACAGATGATTTTACCCATCGTATCAGAAAGATAGCCGCCGAATTGGGAATTACATACCAGGCGTATAAACCAATGTCGCAAAATGAAACCGAAGCAATTATAACCGCTACAGAAAAGATTGTTGAAAAGAATGCGGTTAACGCTATGGTAATATGATAATTATACTTTTCGTCGCACAAATGCCGGTATATTTTTCCCCTCCATTTTGATATACCGGCATTTTTATTTTTTCCACTCAAATAATCCTGACTATTGAATTGCCAATCTATTACTTGACGGAACCAGTGTTCATAGAGTTATGTTACGATGCTTCCGGCTTTGTTATAATTACTACACACAATATAATCCCCTTTATCTATCAAGTTCTCTTTGTTTAACATATCCCGGCTTGTAATGATAATAATGCTCTTATTAAAACCCGGCATAACTGCTGACGATTAGTTTATTTTTTTTCTTGCAGCGGGAATTTTCATTTTCTGGGTATTACAGGCAACAAATTCCGGCGACTTTATTTGTCCAGTCACAATTTTAATAATACCGATAAAACATTGTCTAACGATTTCCTAAAAAATGGGACATCAGGTCTACAATATTTCATATCTGTCCCTTGCAATAACCATTTAGTAAAAGAATTATTAGAACAAACCGGCTAATTAATAATTTTCACAATAATCCCACAAAAGCAACCGTTATTTAAATATCTAATAATCAACAATTTATATTATTCAAAATTTTTACAGTTATTTCCCCTATTAAATCAATTTTTTGGCACAGACTGTGCTTAAAGGGTGGTAAGAAGAATATAATTTATACCGGTTATAGACGGTAATTGTCATGTAACAAAAAGGAGTATTATAATGATTTACAATTTGCGCACAAGTAAAAGAGGATGCACTCTTGATGGATTGTCAGGGCGCGAATCATACTTCATTAGAATCGCCTGTATATCAATCGCATTCATTCTGTTTACCTTAATAAATATTGTATCTGCCGAAACCGGTTCACTGGTAGCGACATGGAATGCAAACCAGGAAGAAGATTTGGCAGGATATAAATTATACTATGGCACTACTTCCGGTAATCGCAGTGGTTGGACTGTTACTGATGTTGGCGATACAACTCAATATGTTATCACAAATCTGGTCCTTGGCCAAACTTATTATGTAGTTGTTACCGCTTATGACTGGGCCGGCAATGAAAGCGCCGCTTCTACAGAACAAAGCGCGGTTGCCACCAGTCGGCAGGCGAGAGCATTATTTACCAGCACCGCAACAGGCGTTACCATACAGTGGGATGCAGTCAACGGCGCTTCTTCTTATGATGTTTATTCCAGTACAACGCCGAACTTTACTCCGCAAACCCCGGTTGCCAATGTAACCACAGCTCAATATGTAGACAGCACTTTTCCCAGAACCGCCGAATATGGTCGTTATTATATTGTCAAAGCAAAATCAGGCGCCAGTGAAATTTTCACCTTTCAAACAGTCGGCGCTTTTAACCTTAAATTGAAAACCGGTAAGAACCTGGTATCGTTACCCCTGGTACCCGCCGATTCAACTCTTGCCGGCGTTTTGGGTACCCAGTTACGCGGCAGCAATATCTCTAGCAAAGCAGATAAAGTTCATGTATGGAACGGCACAGATTATACAATGGCATGGCTGGTTGAAGGCACTTCAAGTATTTATGAAGGCAAATGGCTGCGCAAGACCGGCGACCAGGTTTCGACTATAAAATTAAACCCCAATCAATCTTTCTGGATTGAAGTGGTTAACACTCTTTCAGCAACAGATTCAATAATAACAGTAACGGGCAAAGTAAGCAAAGATGCTTTCAAAACCCTGACTCTTAACCCCGGTACAAACTTTGTCGGTTCCTGCTTCCCGGCAACTGTGACTCTGAAGAACAGTTCTCTTGGACAAAGCGGTGCTGTCATTGGCAGCACCTTTAGCTCAGGCGCAGATAAAGTTATGCACTGGAAAGGTACCAATAATTATGAAGTGGCCTGGCTTGTAAGTGGCTCCGGCACGAGTTGGGATGGTGAGTGGGTGAATGAGCGTGGTGACGCGCTGTCGGACATGGCCTTCAAGGCAGGCCACGGATATATAATTATTGTCAAGAATGATAATCCGAATAAAACCTGGCAATTTCCCAAACCCTATTAATTAAACCGGGAAGTTGAGATTTTAGAGGAGTGAATGCAATGAAAATGCAAGTGCAAATAAAAACAATCATCATCGTAATATTGATAAATATATTATCTATATCATGGACTATGGCTGCCACCCTGGAAACATTTTCCAACCAGGGATGTATCGATATTGATGGTTCTTATCTGAATGGTAATACGACAACCGGCGATCTGGTACAGGTGATTTGGACCGGCGTTGATAACGCTATCAATCCGGCCGATGAACTAGGTAATGTTACCGGCGATGATATTCTGCTGGGCTCAACTTATATCGGTTTTGGCACCATTAGCGGTGTATCGGCAAATGGAAGATTCAGCAAGGTTTTCTCAAGCGATGCTTTGGTTATTGGCCGTAAAGTATACATCAGGACATGGAACTCGCCGATTGTGAACGGTTTACAGGATGCTTATGGCGATTCCCCACTGTATACAATAACCAGTGAAATAGATCATCATGATTTCGGTCAGGTTCAGTGTATTGAAAGACAAAGCACACCAGTAGAACTGACTAATTTTGCCGCCTCGGCAGAACCAGGCAAAGTTGTAATTAAATGGATAACCCAATCAGAAACTGAAAACCTTGGTTTTTATATTTATCGCTGTGAAGCGATTGATGGTGATAAAGTTCGCGTTACCGATAAAATGATCGATGGCGCTATCAACTCCCAGTCACGCAAAGAATATGAATGGATCGATAACCAGGTAACCGGGAACCAGGTATATTATTACTGGCTGGCCGATGTATCTACCGATGGCGTGATCCAGTTCTCCGAAGCGTCCAAAGCTATCGGTATAGCCAAACCGGAAGCTTATTCCTTAGCACAGAATTTCCCGAATCCGTTCAATCCGTCTACCAATATCAAATATGCACTCAAGGAAGACGGTAATGTAAAACTGATGATTCATAATATTTGCGGACAACTGGTCAGAACCCTGGTCGATACCCGGCAGACGGCCGGTGAATATACCCAGGTATGGAACGGCCAGGATAATAATGGTACTGTACTTCCTTCAGGTATTTATTTCTATACTATTCAAGTTAACGAATTCAAAGTAACCAAAAAAATGTCATTCACCAAGTAAAGGATAAGTTGAGCAACCAGGTGTTGGCAACTTACTAAAAATTTTTACTAAATAATTTATTATTAAGAACAACAATGAAACCAAAAACCAAAATATTAACTGTCCTCTCTCTGGCAAGCCTGTTCATAACTGCTTCTTGCGCGGTTAACCCGCCGGCGCAGCAGCCGTCCAAAGCCAGCCGTAACCGGGCTGTGTTCAGATTGAAGAATCCACAGAATAATATTATGGAATCCAAAGTCTACCGTTTTGGCTTTGGCGATAGCATTGAAATCAAATTTTTTAATAATGTAGAATATAATGAAACAGTTACAGTTCGGCCGGACGGCAGAATTTCCCTGCAGCGTATTGGCGATATTTTTGTCGTTAATATGACCCCGGCAGAACTGGACGAAATTATTACCAATAAATACAGTGAAATTTTAATTGATCCGGATGTAACGGTAATCGTGCGGGATTTTGGCGGCCAGGATGTTTACGTCATGGGCGAAGTTGAAAATCCCGGTGTTTATAAAGTGACTAAAGGAATGACCCTGATGCGCGCTATTGCAGCTGCCGGTGGTCCCAAAAACGCAGCCCAGTTGAAAAGCGTTCTTTTGCTGCGTAATGACGGACACCAGCGCGGTGAAGTCCTGCGCATTAACCTGGATATGAGCACATTGCAAAGAAATATGAATAATGATTTACCCGTTCAGGCTTATGATATGGTTTATGTGCCAAGAACATTTATTGCCGATGTTAATTCGTTCATTACCCAGGTATATGATCTTGCCCTGCCGCCCTTTGATGTTTGGTCACGTTACACGTATTGGTATAACCGGCAGCAATAGCTAAGGAAAGCGCCATGTTAGATTATAATAAATATGATAGCCCGATTTCGACTTTTAGCTTTATGAATATATTGCTCAAACGACGTAAAGTAATGGTCATTTCTTTCGTACTGATCGTTGCCAGCTTTGTTGGCGCCGCGTTTATACTGCCCCCGGTTTACCGTTCATCCGCCAAAGTGCTGGTCAATTACCAGAGTGAAAATGAAAAAGCCTATTTATTAGGCGTCAACCAGACCGATGGCCAACAGCGCTTTGATAAAATTGGCGCCGAACTGGTGATCATGAAAATGCGTAGTATCCTTGAACCTGTGATGGTAGAATTTGGCCTGGATAAAAAGTTATTGCAGGAAAATAAACACTTTGCAGATATGCAGAAAAACGGCGAATTAACGGAACAGGCTACCCGGTTGATCCAAAATGAAGTTATTGCCGGCCTGGCCAAAAAGCTGACCATTGAACGTGAAAAAGATACTAACATACTCAACGTCAGCTTTGATGACCGCGACCCGGTTTTTGCCGCCCAGGTTGTTGATAAAGTCGTAGAAGAATACATAAAACAGCGTCCGGCAATTGATAAAGATACCAGAGCCTTTGAATTTTTTGAAACCCAAATTCAGGAAATTGAAAGACAAATAGCGGACCTGGAAAAAAAGGGTATGAGCTATAAAAGCCAGGAAAAAGTGCTGCAGCCCGATCAGCAAACCCAGATCCTGTTCTCTTCCGTAGCCGATTTTGACAAAGAACTGACCAAAGTTCGCGCCGAAAGAATAGCCAAAGAAGCCCGGCTGAAAGTGATCCGCGAGCAACTGGCCAATGGCGACGACATTGCATTCCCGAATACCGAATCCAGCGAAAAAGTGGGCCGGTTAGATTATCTGAACGAACTGAAAAAGACCCAGTTGGAACTGGAAATGAAGAAAAGCTCGTTGCAGCAGAAATATACTGAAAAACACCCGGAAGTATTGCTGGTAGTCCGTGATATTGATGCAACCCGGCAAAAGATTCGTTCCGAAGTGAACGAAATTATCCGCGCCGAAGAAACCAGTGTAAAAGCATTACAAGCTGCCGAACAGGCGCTGGGCGGACGTATGAACCAGGTAGTAAACTCTGTAGCGGAACTTTCACGACAGGAATACGAACTCGGTAAACTGACCATAGGCATTGACGACCTGCGCGAAGTTTACTCCATGCTTATCAAACAGCGTGAAGAAGCCAGAATCACCGCCAGCAAAAAAGAATACCTGGTGCAGGTTCGATTGCTGGAACCGCCGAGTGTTGCCTACAAACCGGTAAAACCCAATAAAGTATTGTTTATTGGCATTGCCCTGGTACTTGGCGTAATTATCTCTATAGGCAGCGCCTTATTCATTGAAATGTTTGATCCTTCTGTAAATACTGTCGAAGATGTGCAGCACTGTCTCGGTTTACCGATATTGGCTGCCATCCCCGATTTTGAACAAATAAACAATAAACACCGGCTGGTGCCACGACTGGAAGAAAAATTTGTATTCACCAAAGCCGTTGCAGCCGAATAAAGTATAAGTAATAAAATTTTTAAAAAGCAGAACTAAGGAGATGTGTGATGAGAAATCAATTAAAGATTAAAAGATGGGAAGCCGGGCTGAAACAATATGAACTTGCGTTTCTGCTGGGCTGTAGTTCTACTTATTTGTCTATGGTAGAAAATAACCGTTTGGAAGCAACCTCGGACTTTAAACGCAAAGTTGCCGATATTTTTAATGTTCACATTGAAGAAATTTTTCACGAGAATATCAATACCGCTGCAATGGCGTAATCGGGACCTGATGTGGATGATATGAGCGCGGGATACGACAATGTACGTTAAATACTTTAAATTAAAAGAAGAACCGTTTTCCACAACGCCGGACCCCAGGTTCCTGTACCGGAGCGAGATACACCAGGAAGCCCTGGAACGCCTGATGACCGGCATTGCCAGTAAACGCGGGATCAATGCCATAGTAGCCGAGCCAGGCTTGGGAAAAAGCACGCTCATCCGTACTTTGTTAAACGGATTAAGCAAAAAGGTCAATTTCGCCTGGGTATTCAATACCAGCCTGGAATCCAAAGACCTGGTTAAATTCATTTGCCGCGATTTCGGTTTCAAGCCGAAAGGCGCTGAGATGAGCGATATTCTGATGGAATTGTATGCGTTTCTGGTTAAAGAATATGAACGCGGTAATACCCCCCTGCTCATCATCGATGAAGCGCAAAATTTAAAACCGCATGTGCTGGAAGAGATTCGTCAACTCTCGAACCTGGAAACCATGCAAAGCAAGCTGTTACAAATTATCCTTTCCGGTCAACCGCAGCTCGATGTCAACCTGGATCAACCGGACATGCAGCAATTAAAACAACGTATTTGCCTGAAAGCCGTAATCACCCGACTGGATCTGGATGATACCATGAAATATGTCCGTCACCGGTTACAGGTAGCAGGAAATAAAAATAACAATCTGTTTACAGATTCGTCGTTAAAACTGGTGAAACGGATTTCGGACGGTGTGCCGAGACTCATCAACCAGATTTGTGATAATGCCATGATGACAGCAGCAAGAAGAAATCTGCAGCAGATCGATGCCGGTTTAATAACCGAACTGTTTGAACGTGGTTTAATAATGGCTGCCGGGCCCGCTCCCTCTGTCTCCAGGGCAAATTATACGGCTATGAAAGAAAGAGTAATGAGTGAAAATAATCACGGCGCGCAGGGAAATACCGGTATCGCCGCTCAGCAAAATCCCCCTGTTGTTGCCAAACCAAAATTAACTAAAATAGTGGAAACGATTTCCGGCGAGTTTGGTGGAATTGATTTACACAGGTTGTCAATAAATTAGTATCAAATAGTTAAAGTGTGTGCGTGTGTGTGAGTGTGAGTGTGAGGTGTTGTGATGAGTGTGGTGCATCAATTATTAAGCCGGGTGGAAGAAAAAGAAAATTTATATTTTAATATGTCGGCCCCGACCGGCAAATCTGCCGCCCAAAACCAGGGATTATTTGTATTTGACCTTCCCGGTGAAATTTTAAATGATTTTTACGGTATGAAAGAATATATTCGCATTGCCAATAAAAGTGGTAATATTCGTGTTCTGTCCATAACCAGTTCAATGAACGGTGAAGGTTCATCCACCATTGCTACTTATTTGTCTTTTTTAATGGCCGGCGGCATGGGTAAAAAAGCCGATCCCCGCGCCCTGGTTCCCGAACCCGATTCCCTGTTCACCGAAGACTTGCGTGCAATAGTTAAAAACAACAATGCCCCCAATGTAGTGCCCATGAATGCTCTGTCCGGTCAAACAGACACCACCGTTTCAAATCCGGTTATCTCCGGTCGTAACGATATTTTACTGGTCGATACCAATTTCAATCAACCCACCTTGCACCGCTATTTTGGTATTGAATCCAATCAAGGACTGGGCGAGGTTATTGAACAGAATGCCGACTGGCGTAATTGTCTTATACCCGTGCAGGGCAGCGCCCTCAAGATCATCACCGCCGGTAAAAGTGAATCAAAACCGGTGGAATTATTAAGCTCGGAACGATTCCGCACCCTGGTCAGACAATGGCGCAATCAATTTAAATATGTCATCATCGATACCCCGCCGGTGCTGACCTCAGTTGAATCTTTGAGCGTCGCTTCGGTTACCGATGGCGTTGTATTGATCGTCTGCGCCGGGCAAACCCGCTGGGATAGCGCCCAGAATGCCAAACGCAAATTACAGGCGTCCGGTATTAACCTGCTCGGAGTTGCTCTCAACCGTCGTAAAATGGATATTCCGGACGGCCTTTACCGGCGTCTGGTCGCATAAAGGGAAATTCAATGCATTCTTGCCCCTCCATCACCCATCGCCATCGTTTACTTCCATTGTTTATTATTGCGCTGGTAACAATCAGTTGCGTTATTGCAGCTATATGGACGGTATGGGCAATGGATTTAAAATGGGCGCTTTTTATCATTCTCGGATTATTGTTCCCCTTTACCCTGGTCATTGTAAAAAACATTCGCCGCTTTATTATGGGATTGCTGATCTTTAGCATTCCGTTGAACGCTGATTACAATATTTTATATCATCCCAGTCCCGGCGGCGCCGATGCATACACCATCGGGCTGAGCGAAATCCTGTTACTGGCCCTGCTGGGGCTCACCCTGTTTCGGGCAGTTGTGGAACGCAAACAAAAAATATTTAATTTTTTCCCCGCCATAACCTGGCCGGCGCTGGCGCTGTTTATGTTCTATTGTTTATCCATGCTCAATGCCACAGACCTGTTATGGAGTTCTTTTGATATTTTCAACCTGGTTAAAGCGATTGTCTTTTTCCTGGTTGTTGCCAATAATATTAACAGCAAAGAAGATATCTCTTTAATTTTAACAGCATTGTTCCTGGGTTTATTATTTCAGGCGGTCATCGTCGGCCTGCAAGCGGCGCTGGGCACAACCAGTCTCAGCATGTTAGGTTTAGGCGAATCAAACAAAGTTTTGGCTTTTGAAATGGAAACCGCCAATGTTGCCCGTCCCGGCGGCACGGTAGGTCATTGCAATCACCTGGCCCGCTATATCGGTTTTATTCTGCCGGTATCAATAATTATCGCCATGACTGAAAGAGCCCGCGCTATGCGCTGGTTTGCCGCCCTGGTAACGGCAGCCGGCCTGGTAGCGCTCATTTATACGCTTACCCGCAGTTCCTGGCTGGGTCTGTTGATTTCAGTCATGTTTATGATCCCGTTCATGTTCCGCTGGCGGCTGATCAGTTTTCGCGTTTTGGGAAAATTCATGCTAGCCGCTATCGTATTCATCCTTATTCTTTTGGCGTTCAGCGATGTGATTCGCGGCCGATTGACCACCTACGATTTAGGTTCGGCCCGCACCAGGATCACAACCGCTCAAGTAGCATGGAATATTATCCAGGATCATCCGCTTATCGGCGCCGGCATTAATAACTATGGCACCCTGTTGGAAGAATATTGGGATGGCGAAGATGCTTTTACCCGCAAAGCCGCAGTTCACAATACTTATCTGCTTTATATGGCAGAAATAGGCATACCCGGTTTTATTGTTTATATGGTGTTATTGATCGTTTTCTTTTTCCGCACTAAAAAAGCCATGCGCAGCCGTTTCGGATATTATTCTGCGGTGGCGATAGGAATTATGGGCAGCCTGGCAGGTTACTTTTTTTCAGCGTTTGCTGATAAAAGCTACAAAGAAAATTTTACCTTAATTTTAATATTTTTTACTCTTGCCGCTGTCGTTGAAGGTATCAATCATTTGAATAAACAGATCGGGCAAAATTCTCTTGAATATATTATTAACAGGCATCAGGCATGACTTTTAAACAGATCGCCGAATTGATTGGCGATAAAACCTGGCTTCGTACCCTGGCCTACCGGGTCATACACCTGACAACCTTGCGGGAATGGTATATTCGCAGAACGTTAAAAACACTGTTACATGGTAAAAAAATATTCAGTTTTCTGGATGCCGGGACCGGCCTGGGGCAGCATGCCGTTTACGTTGCCAAACGGTTTCCCCACGCCGATGTGCTCGGCGTGGAAGCCGACGCCGCTTTGATAAAAAGCAATATGCGCTATGCGGTTAAATCCAATATCGATAACCTGGTATTTAAACAGGCCGACCTGTCAGCGTTAACCGCTTCGCAACAGTTTGATGTCATTTTGTGCGCCAGCGTCCTCGAACATATTGCCGAAGATGAAAAAATCCTGCATTCTTTTCAGACCGCCTTGCATAAAAACGGTTACCTGGTCATCTATGTGCCGGTTTCCGAACAGCGGGTGTTGCGCTGTCTTGGACGTAAAATCAATAAAATGGCGCAGGCATCATCGACCGGTCTGCCGCACGGGCATGTCCGTTATTACTCTGTAAATGAATTAACAGGCAAATTAACCAATGCCGGTTTTAAAATTATGAACATTATTATTGCCTGCGGCTTTTTTGGCAGGTTATCTTATGATATAGTAACGTCGGTACAATACAGCAGATTATTTAAAGTGATATTTCCATTTTATCTGCTCCTGGTTCACCCGTTTGTGTTACTGCTGATGTGGATCGATTACAGGTCAACCAATATAAACGGCAACGGATTGTTAGTTATAGCGCAGAAATAAACCGGACAGGAACAATGAACGCTTTTAAATCGATCATAACCAATACTTTAGCGCGCTCATGCACAGAGATCATGAACCGTTTCGGCTCTGCAATATTCTGGATTCTGATTGCCCGCCAACTGGGCGCCGAGGGTCTCGGCGCTTTGGCTTTTGCTATTGCGTTATTTTCCCTGTTTTCAAATATTTCCACGCTTGGCCTGGGTTCCGTGGTTGTTCGCGATGTAGCCCAGGATCGCAGTCAAGCCGGTTTATACTATGGCCAGGTTTTAAAAGCTGGTTTGCCGGTAGCGTTGTTCTTTACCGCCCTGATGATCATTGTTACCCTGCTGTTGTCGCCCAAACCCGATAGCGCGTTTGCGGCAATTGTTATGGCGTTTGCCATTATCCCTGCATCCGGATTTTACTGGAGTAAATCAATCCTTAGCGCGGATGAAAAAATGGGTTATATAGCCATTGCCCGGCTGGTGGAAAATGTCTTCAAGGTTGGCGCAGGCATTGCATTGTTATTTGCTGGCGCCGGCATCAGGGAAATGATCCTGGTTTTTGTCATCAGTAAAGTTTTGTCATTTGCGATATGCTTTAAATACGCTGCTGATAAAGTAGCCGCTCCGGTATGGCGGCACGACTCGGTCATAACCCAAAAACTAGTTACGCAGGCGCCCTCCTTCTCGCTGATCACTGTTTTCAATAGTTTGTTCTGGTCTTTGACCGTCATCATCCTCACCAAATTACAGGGTGAAGCCGAAGCGGGAATTTTCAGCGCCGCTTTCAAGCTGGTCGAACTCTGTATTGCCCTGGCCGGGGCTTATGGACAGGCGTTTTTCCCGGTCGTCTCCCGCATTGCCCATCACGACCTGGCGGCTTTTGTTACTATCAGCAAAAAATCCATTAAATATATCAGCCTGGTAACCATAGCAATTGTCGCTCTCGTCGATGTTATGGCGCCGCAGGTTATTGGACTTCTGTACGGTCAAACCATGGCGCAGGCTGTTCCGGTATTGCGTATTTCTATATGGCTGGTAATCCCATTCGGGATCATTCCGGTATTGGCTTTTTCACTTATCAGCCGTAACCTGCAAAAACTTGATCTGTCGGCCAATATTGCCGGCGCCGTACTACTGACAGTTTTAAATGTCATCCTTATACCGCAGTCAGGTGCAACAGGCGCAGCCTTGGCTATGACTAGCGCCGGAGTGGTTTTCTTTGCCGTTGAATATTACTGGGTTAGTAAACGTCTGTACCGGCTGGATATTTCCCTGCATACGCTTAAACCGGTATTCGGCGGTGTTTTCATGTCCGGTATTGTCTTTTTGTTAAAAGATACGCTCATATTTGTACCGGTAATAAGCGGTTTGGCATTGTATGTTTTTTATCTGTGGATCAGTAAAACCCTGACAATAATGGAAATAAATTCCTTAAGACAGCCTGGTTCTGTCCGATAATAATTAGAAAAGAAAGCAGATAAAGGTATGATACAAACATTTCCTGAAATTTCAGTGATCATTCCGTGTAAAAACCGGGGTGAAGTGTTGGAAAAAACCTTGACAGCCCTGGAAAACCAGGATTGTCCTGCGGATTTATATGAAGTTATCGTCGTAGATGACCAATCGACGGATACTACAGCAGAGATAGTAAAACAATACAGCGCGCAAGGTAAAATTAAACTGGAATATGTACGCGGCAGCGGTAAATCGGCAGGCGACGCCCGCAACCGCGGCATTGCCAAATCAACCGGCGATATTTTGTTATTTATGGATGCCGATACGATTCCGGAGCCCGATGTGGTGGAAAAACATTTGCTCATGCAATATCACTATGACGCCCCGGTGTGCATAATGGGCGAAGTAAAAATGGCCGGCGAACTGGATACCCCCGATCAGGCGCGGTTGTGGGAAACCAGACTGAAACTGAACGATGAAAAATGCCAGCAAGTGGACTGGTGGAAGTACCGTACTGCCAATACCTCAATATTAAAAGTCGCCGTGAATGCTGTCGGCGGTTTTAACGACGCCCTGGTCGCTGCTGAAGATAAAGAACTGGCCTGCCGCCTGGCAAAAATTGGCGTTACTTTTTATTACGCCGGCGAGATCAGCGCTACCCATTATCATCCCATGAACCTTAACGGTTATCTGGAAAAAGGAGCACTCTATGGTAAAGCCGTTGCCTGCTGGTATAAAATAAATCCGGAATTGCGTAAACAACTGGTTCTTCGTTATGGAGTATTTGCGCCGGAATTGCCAGTCATTAAACGATGTAATTACCTGGTGCGTTCACTGTTCATAAACCGTTATACTATCCCGGCGCTCATTCGGGGAGCACAGGGACTGCGGCATGTATGGTTTTTGGGTTCGGAAATTTTATATAAAAGCGCCTTTCAGTTTTTCACCCGGCAGGCATTCAACTCTTTTTTAAAAGGAGAAGAATTTAATAAAATGTCTTTTGAGGTATAAATGCGGGTATTGATGACAAACTGGTACTATGTACCGGAATTCTCCGGCGCGGCAATGCAATGCCACCGCTTGTCCCTGGAACTGGTAAAACTGGGTTTGACTGTTGAGGTGTTGACCGGCGCCGCTAATCCTTCACTATTGGGCGAAGACAGCGTTGACGGCATTAAAGTAACCCGTGTATTGCGCGACACGTCAACACCCCTGAGACATGCCCGTTTTGGCTGGGACATGTTCCGCTATATACTCAAAAACCACAAAAAATATGATCTCATACACTCACATGGTTTTATAGCGCCGGTCAATCTGGCCGCGCTGCTCACCAGAACGCCGCTGGTACAAAAAATTACCAACCTGCATGTTGATGACCCGGTAACGGTTAAGCACAGAAAATGGGGTCGTTTGTTGATGATGCTGTATCGCCGCGCCCGCGTCATTATTCCGACCTCGGAAAAGCTGGAAAGCACCTGCGAAGTAAAGCATCTCAAAAAGCAGTCTTTTACCCGCCTGCCAAATGGCATCAACCCGCGGCAATTCAAACCGGTGGCCTGGCAGCAACGTCTGGAATTACGCCGCAAGCTGGCGATACCCGACGATCACCTGGCGCTGTTGACGGTCGGTTCGGTCAACTATAACAAGGGTATGGATATGCTGGTGAGGGCCGTTGCCGAGTTGAAAAAAACCGTAAAGCGTAAATTCATTGTGTTAGTGGTCGGGCCGAATAAATTGTGCCGCAATTATGCTCTGGGTAACCATGAAGTCGATGCCTTTAGCCAGAATCTGCTCAAAACGATCGGCGAGCAATCCCTCTTTAAAACCATTCGTTTCGAAGGTGTGCGCGCCAATGTTGATGAGTATATGCAGGCAGCGGATATTTACATACATCCCAGCCGCCAGGAAGGACAACCGAACGCGATCATTGAAGCTATGGCCAGCGGTTTGCCGATCGTTGCCAACCTGTTGTATGGAATTACCGATGAACTGGTGCAAAATGGTAAATGCGGTTATGTTGTCAATGGCGAAGATGACAAAGAGTTTGCTGCCGCCATCAGGGTTTTGGTCAATAATGACAGTTTGCGCCTACGCCTGGCTACATACGCCCGTGTGGAAACCCTGCAAAACTATAATCTGTGGAAAATTGCGGAAAAATATCGTTCCCTCTATACTCATGTTATCAATAACGAACCGGTGAAAAGTATGGAACATGAACTGCCGGGCGAATCTTTATTCTCAATTCTGAATAATATTAAAATAAGATAAAATGCAAATACCCGAACTTGCCAGAGATCGTTACACTCCGCAAATCAAGGCATTTATACATATTATCCGTCAATTCATTGCCAATCCGGACATCCAAAGAATTCTAGTGGTAGGCTGCGGTCCGGGCTATGAGGCAGTAATCATGCAGGAATTGCTGGGCTGCCGAGTCTTTGGTGTGGATTTGAATCAACAGTACGAAACCTGGATGCGTTCGTTTGTGCAATTACAAAATTATGACGGAATTGCCCTGCCCTTTAAAAATAATGTTTTCGATGCAGTTTATTCATTTCATGTGCTGGAACATGCCTGCGACCCTGCCCTGCTGTTGGCAGAAATCAGTCGGGTTTTAAAGCCGGGAGCGCCGGCATACATAGGCGTCCCCAATCGTAGCCGTATGTTGGCTTATTTTGGGGTTAGGGATAAATCCTTTAAATCAAAATTACGGCAAAACATTAAGGACTGGCAGGCGCGTTTGCAGGGTAAATTTCACAACGAGTTTGGCGCTCATGCCGGGTTTACACAAGCCGAATTAGACAGGTTAATGAAAAAATACTATACCCGTATTTACCCGGTTACTCATCTTTATTACAGTGACAAGCATCCCCTGCTCAAACCACTATTGACCGGAGTTTTTAAATTATCTCTCCATAAAATAATGCTTCCCTCACTTTACATTGTGGGTATTAAATAAATTCCTGCCTGTACATATTGCCATCATTACAGAAAACAGCCTCTTATCATATCTCAATAAAAAACACTTAACAGGCAGAATTATCCGCCGGAATTATTTGTTTAATAATATTATAATTCCAATCGATAATTTTTAAATAAGGAGAAAAAGATGAAGCTGCTAAAACCGGCCGTTTTCATAATGGGGATTTTTGTGATCACGGGGTTATTTTTCTCTTTGACCTGTACTAAAGTTGATGACGGTAAAATTCCAATCACCACGTCATCACATGAAGCGCACAAGCTATATCTACAGGGCCTGGACCTTGCCGACAGGTTACAGACCCAGGAATCGATTCAGTACTTTCAAAAAGCCGTGGCTGCCGATTCCAACTTTGCGCTCGCTTACCTGAACCTGGCGTTTGTAGTACCTAATGTAAAGGATTTCTTTGTCAACCTGAATAAAGCTGTATCCCTGGCCGATAACGTGTCCGAGGGAGAACGCTTATGGATACAGGGTGTACAAGCCGGTGTAAACGGTAAACCGTTAGTACAACAGGAATTATACAAAAAGCTGGTAGCAGCTTATCCGCAAGACGAACGGGCGCTTAACCTGCTGGCGGGTAATTATTTCGGTTTGCAGGAATGGCAGGCGGCCGCGGATCTGTATTTGCAGGCGATCCAGATCAATCCGAAATTTTCTCAGCCGTATAACCAGTTAGGCTATGCCTACCGTTTTCTGGAACAATATGATAAAGCGGAACAAGCTTTTAAAAAATATATTGAATTGATCCCCAATGATCCCAATCCGTATGACTCTTATGCCGAATTACTGCTCAAAGCCGGACGGTTTGATGAATCTATTGTTTCTTATCAGAAAGCTTTGGATTTAAATCCCAATTTTGTGGCCTCACATGTTGGCATAGCAAACAACCTGAACTTTAACTTGAAACATGCTGAAGCGCGCCAACACATGCAAAAACTGCTGGAATTGGCCCGTAATGAAGGTGAACGCAATACCGCGCATTTTACCACAGCAATTTCCTTTGTAGATGAGGGTCGGCTGGATGCGGCGTTGGAAGAAATTAAAAAAATGGTTACTGAAAATGCCAACATCAATGATGTCGCGGCTATGGCTGGTAACCTGAATACTATGGGCTTTATCATGGTGGAAATGGGGAAATACAAACAAGCTCGGGAAGAATTCAATCAAGCAGAGCAGTTGATATTGAACTCTAACCTGGCGCAGGATATTAAAGATAACGCAGTGCGCGGCGGCCTGTTCAACATGGCCTATACCGATCTGGCCGAGGGCAACATAAAAGCGGCTAGAGTAAAAATGAGCGAATATCGGCAACAGGTAGAGACCATGAATAACCCCAACCTGCTGCGCCAGGCCCACCAGCTTGCCGGGCAACTGGCCTTTCTGGAAAAAGATTATACCAACGCAGTCAACGAATATCAGCAAGCAAACCTGCAGAATCCCTACAACCTGTACCGGCTGGCAATGGCTTACAAGGGCCAGGGCGACCAGGAAAAAGCCCGCGAAACCCTGAAAAAAGCGGCAAATTTTAACGCGGTGAATAATTTGAATTATTCGTTCATTCGCTTCAAAGCACAAAGAATGTTATCAGAAATGTAATTATCTTTAACCAGCATATCGCAGTTAAATCCCTGTGGTATGCTGGTTTTCTCATTGACAATAAATCCATTCGCTTATTCTTCAATTACTCCATAAAATGCGCATTTACCGGCGTGCAGTTAATTAAAATCAGGGCTTTATTGAATATCGGATCAAAAGCCAGGGCGGTTTGCTATCTTTAATAAAATCTTTGCTTTTAATTTTAATAATTATTTCATATAATATAGGTAGCTTATTTCCGGATTAAAAAATTTTCACATAATAAAATTGCCATAACAGCACACAATTAAGGGACTGGTACCAGAGTGGGTCAGAATCGGCTTTTTTTCCTGATTATTTTAGTTTTAACCAGTATTGCGTTTTGTCAAAAAAATGACTGGGAGAACGCCGCAGTAAACGGGATGAACCGTGAACTCGCCCACGCTACTTTTTTATCCTGTCCGGATGAATTATCCGCCATTCAGGATATTTATGAATTTTCAGTCAATTATAAAAGTCTCAATGGTTTCTGGAAATTCAAATGGGTGGCAAAACCGGCAGACATCCCGGCAAACTTTTATGCTCCCTATTTTATGGCTGCTGATTGGGATGATATCCCGGTGCCCGGCGACTGGCAAATGTATGGCTATGATTACCCGATCTATACCAATATTCGCTATCCCTTTCCTATGGATCAACCAAATATATCGGACGATTATAATCCGGTCGGCTGCTATAAAACGGATTTCACTATTCCCCGTGAATGGGAAAATTACCAGATCTATTTGCATTTTGGCGCGGTCAATTCCGCCATGTATGTGTGGGTGAACGGTAACCAGGCCGGTTACAGCGAGGACAGCAAACTGCCGGCCGAATTCAATATTACCCCCTATATAAAAACCGGCAGCAACCACCTGGCGGTGCAGGTATTGCGCTGGTGCGACGGCAGCTACCTCGAAGACCAGGATTTCTGGCGGTTGAGCGGCATCGAACGTGATGTGTATCTGACAGCCGTACCCCCGGTACGTATTTTCGATTTCCAGGTTAAATCGACGCTGGATAACTCGTATCAGCATGGCAAGTTCAATGTCTCCGTGCAAATCAAAAATCATAATGCACAGACCTGTAAAAATTACAGCGTGCGCGCCAACATTTATAAAGAAGATTACGTGCCGGTTTTCAGCAATCTTAAAAAATTTTCCATCCGCGGAAACGGAATTACATTTTTAAATTTTTCCGATAACCTGAAAAATGTAAAAAAGTGGTCGGCAGAAAAACCAAACCTGTATATTCTGACCCTGTTATTATATGACGATCAGGATTCACTGCTTGAAGCGACCGGCTGTAAAATCGGTTTTCGCAGCGTGGAAATCAAAAATGCACAGCTGCTGGTCAACGGCAAACCCGTTATGTTAAAAGGCGTGAACCGTCATGAGCACGACCCGGAGACCGGCCATGTTATCTCCCTGGAATCGATGCGCCAGGATATTCAACTGATGAAGCAATTCAACATCAATGCGGTGCGCACTTCACATTACCCCAATGACCCGCGCTGGTATAAACTGTGCGACCAGTACGGCCTGTATGTCATCGACGAAGCCAATGTGGAAGCGCACGGCTATGCCTACCAGGGCATACAAAGCCTGGCGCACAATGTCGATTTCAGGCTGCCCATCATGGAACGGGTGCAGCGCATGGTCGAACGCGACAAGAACCATCCCTCCGTTATCATCTGGTCGCTTGGCAATGAAAACGGCGACGGCCCCAATTTTCAGGCGGCGTACCGGTGGCTGAAACAGCGCGACCCGGATCGCCCGGTGCAGTATGAACCGGCCGGGGAAAATGCGCATACCGATATTATCTGCCCCATGTATGCCAAAGTGCGGACAAAAAGCTGGGGCAAAAATTTACAACAATATTTTGATTCCGGCCTCGACCGTCCCCTGATCTTGTGCGAATATGCCCACTCAATGGGCAACAGCACCGGTAACCTGAAGGATTACTGGGATTTTATGTATACGCACAAATCTTTTCAGGGCGGTTTTATTTGGGACTGGGTTGACCAGGGCTTTGCCAAACTGACACGGCAAGGACAGTTATATTGGGCCTATGGCGGCGATTATGAACCGGAAGGCGTGTATAATGACGGTAATTTCTGCACCAACGGCCTGGTTTTTCCCGACCGGTCAGTCCACCCTGCCCTGTGGGAAGTGAAAAAACAATACCAGAATATCTCGTTTAAAAGAACCGACCCCAAACGCCTGCAATTCTCAATTGCCAACCGTTTCCAGTTTACCAATTTGAATGAATTTCTCATCATCTGGGACCTAATGGCGGACGGCAAAACCATTAAAACCGGGCAACTGAAACGCCTGAATATCAAGCCGGGGGAAACGGAGATTGTTAATCTGGATAAAAAGCTGCGCCGCCTGAACCCTAATGCAGAAAATATTCTGACCTTTCATGCAGTAACCACCCAAACCAGCGCCCTGGTACCGGCCGGACACGAAGTTGCCGCGGAACAGTTTATTCTCACCAGACCGGTCACTATTTTTTCTAACGGCAGGCAGTTGCCGGAAATGCAACTACGCGAAGCTGCGGACAGCCTGATCATTACCGGCAGTAATTTCCGGGTGGTGTTTGACCGACAAAAAGCGGCTTTCAGTTCCTGGCAGGTGGAAGGCACTGAACTGGTAAAGCAAGGTCCGGCAGTAAATTTCTGGCGCGCGCCCACCGACAACGACTATGGCAATAACATGCAGCAGCGCTGTAAAATATGGCGAGATGCCGGCGTACATTATATAATTAACGGCATAACCGTTCAGCAGCAAGTCCCCTGGGAAATTAAAATCGATTTTCACCTGACGCTGCCGAAAATCGACTGCCGGCAAACGCTCTCTTACACTGTGCTGGGTAACGGTGAAATCCTGGTCGAAAACCGCCTCACCCAGGGCGGCATGTCCCTGCCGGAACTGCCGCGTTTCGGCATGACCATGATCGTGCCTCAGGAATTTAACTGGCTGCAATGGTACGGCCGCGGCCCGCAGGAAAATTATTGGGATCGCAACGACGGCGCCTTTGTGGATGTCTATTCCGGGTATGTGGCCGATCAGTACGTGCCCTATATCCGGCCCCAGGAAAACGGCTATAAAACCGATGTACGCTGGTTTAGCCTGACCAACCAGGAAGGCCGCGGCATTAAAGTTACTGGCCAGCCGCTGTTATGCTTTAGCGCCCTGCACAACCCCATAGAGGATTTTGACGATGGCGATAAAAAAGAACAACGCCATACCATCGATATAAAAAGACGCGACCTGGTGGCGTTAAACATCGACTATAAACAAACCGGCGTTGGCGGCGACGATAGCTGGGGCGCCCTGCCCTTGCCGCACTATACCCTGTACCCCGGCGATTATGCCTATTCGTTCCTGCTCAGCCCGGTAAAATAAAAGCTGTTGTTATCATGAATTTGCACAAGGGGCTGTTGCCTCTTGTATTGGTATAGCAAAAAATCTTCAAGTGGTGTGGACGGCATGGACTAGACGGACGAGGTTCCCTTCCGTCCAAGCTCAATTTAATATCTTGGAACACGGGGCTTTTGCCCCTTGCATCTTTTTAAGCTCGACCTGGGTCGAAGATCCGCCTCTGGAGGAGATGTTCCCCAGGTCGCACAATAAAACAGGACATGTTGTCCTGGATTATAGAGTTTGCATCTGCGTCATCTGCGTTCATCTGCGTTCATCTGCGGATAAATATAACTAAAATTGGAAAGGGGCTCACATGTCCGTATTACAAAAAATTGCCTTTTACCAAAACCGCCGCGACGAGGTTCCCAACCAGGAACTGGCCCGCGAACTGGCGATGACCGGCGACACGGCCGGTATTCAGGAAATTGCCGACAACCTGTGGAACAAGAACAAAAACGTACACAGCGATTGCCTCAAAGTGTTATACGAAATCGGTTACCTGCGCCCGGAGCTGATCGCTGCGTATGCGGAAGATTTTATCAAATTATTGTCCAGCAAAAACAACCGCATGGTATGGGGCGCTATGATCGGCCTCTCCACTGTTGCCGGGTTAAGAGCTGATGCTGTTTGGGAACATAAAGCAGAGATCATGCGCGTCATCGACAACGGTTCGGTGATCACGGTGGTGAATGGCGTCAAAGTCCTGGCCGGGGCAGCGGCGGCTAACGCAGAGTACTGCGCCGGATTGATGCCGTTTTTGCTCAAGCAAATGCAAGGCTGCATTCCGCGCGATGTGCCCGTCCACGCCGAAAGTATTCTGCCAGCAGTGGATGCAGGCAACAAAGACGCCGTGCTCGCCGTTATCAACGCCCGTATGGCTGAATTCTCCCCGGCGCAGTTGACCAGGGTGCGCAGAGTGGTGAAGAGAATGGCAGAAATAGCCTAGCAGAACAAGGGGCTTTTGCCCCTTGTTTTGATATAACAATACAGTTACAGCGCAAGGGGTTACAACCCCTTGTTCCAATTCATCCGCTAATAAAAGGTGGGATAGAATCCCACCCTATCAAAACCCGGTCATCGAGTAGTCCCATTGATTCACCTTTCGGGACGTATCGAGATGGCATTTCTATAAAATACAAATAAAGAAGGTGGGAGAAAATCCCAACCTACTAAAACCCGGTCATCGAGTAGTCCCGCTGCTTCACCTTTCGGGACGTATCGAGATGACCATTCCAAAAAAGTAAAAAAAGTGGGATAGAAACCCACCCTACTAAAAATCCGGTCATCGAGTAGTCCCGTTGCTTCACCTTTCGGGACGTATCGAGATGACCATTCTATAAAACACAAATAAAAAATGGTGGGATAGAATCCCACCCTGCATTTTATTCGTACTCGCTCCAGCTTTTGATCTCCAGGCTCTTGACGCTCTTGCGCGAAATGGCTTCGACAAAACGGCGCGCCAGTTGCACATTGGTGAACAACGGAATGGCAAAGTCCACCGCCTTGCGCCGGATGATATAATCGTTGGTCAGTTCCTCTTCCTGGTAATTCTTGGGGATGTTGATCACCAGGTCGATTTTTTTGTCCGTTAAATAATCCAGCACATTCGGCTGCTTGCCCGAAAGCGGCCAGTGCAGCTTGGTCACGGTAAATCCATTCTCTTCCATGAACCTGGCGGTGCCGCCGGTGGCGTAAAAATTCATACCCATATCTGCCAGAATATGGGTGCTGGCGAGGAACTCGGCTTTAGTCTCGATCGGCCCGGTGGACAGTAATATATTTTTAACCGGCATTTTATAACCAACCGACAGCAGGGATTTGAGGAACGCCTCTTCAAAATCCGCGCCGATGCAGCCCACTTCGCCGGTGGAAGCCATCTCCACGCCCAGGGTCGGATCCGCGCCGATAAGCCGGGTAAAGGAGAACTGCGGCGCCTTGACGCCCACATAATCCAGTTCAAAAGCGGACTTGTCCATTTTCGGCACATGATGCCCCATGATGACCCGCGTGGCGATATCGATGAAATTCACTTTAAAAATCTTGGAAACGAACGGGAAACTGCGCGACGCCCGCAGGTTGCATTCAATAACTTTTACATCGTTGCCTTTGGCGACAAACTGCATATTGAACGGGCCGTTTATTTTCAGCGCGCCGACCAACTTGCGGGCGATCTTTTTAATACGGCGGGTGGTTTCCAAATAAGTGCGCTGCGGCGGCAACACCAGGGTGGCGTCGCCGGAATGTACCCCGGCGTTTTCCACATGCTCGGAAATGGCGTACACCAGCAGTTCGCCGTCCTGCCCCACCGCGTCGATCTCAATCTCTTTGGCGCGCTCTATGAATTTGCTGATGACCACCGGGTGATCGGAAGAAATATCCGAGGCTTTGAGCAGGTACTTTTCCAGTTCTTTATCGCTTGACGCCACGCTCATAGCTGCGCCGCTCAATACATACGAGGGACGGATCAGCACCGGAAAACCCACCTCGGCGGCAAATTTTTTAGCTTCATCCATCGAGGTCAGTTCTTTCCACTGCGGCTGGTCGATACCCAGTTCATCCAGTAATTGCGAAAATTTGTGCCGGTCTTCGGCGCTATCGATGCTTTTAGCTGAGGTTCCCAGCACTCGTACTCCTGCTTTATCAAGCCTTAACGCCAGGTTATTGGGTATTTGTCCGCCCATGGAAACGATGACGCCGATGGCATGTTCTTTTTCATAAATATCCCGCACCGTTTCAAAGCTGATCTCGTCGAAATAGAGCTTGTCGCATTCATCATAATCCGTGCTCACGGTCTCCGGATTGTAATTCACCATAATGGTCTGGTAATTGAGCTTTTTCAGGGTTTTAACCGAATTGACGCAGCACCAGTCAAACTCTACCGAACTGCCGATGCGGTACGCGCCGCTGCCCAGCACTATTACCGAATTGCGCTGCAGGTAGGACAGGTCGTCTTCAGAGCCGTTATAAGTCAGGTACAGGTAATTGGTCTGTGCCGGGTATTCGGCGGCCAGGGTATCGATCTGCTTGACGCAGGGGGTAACGCCGTAATTATGGCGCAACTGGCGGATTTCCAATTCATCCTTGCCCAGCGCCATGCCGATCTGCTTATCCGAAAAACCGGACTGCTTTGCTTCCAGCAGCAAGTCGCGCGGGCAGCGTTGCTCACCCACCTGCAAAAGCGATTGTTCGATAGCAACAATATTTTTAATTTTATATAAAAACCATTTATCAATAAAGGTCAGTTTGTGGATTTCATCGACACTCATGCCCTTTTTCAGAGCTTCCGGGATGGCAAAAACCCGCAGGTCGGTCGGCTCGCTCAATTCCTGTTCAATATCATTGCTTAAAAAACTCTTGTTCTGCACCATGCCATTGGCGCCGATTTCCAGCATCCGCAGGCCCTTTTGCAGGGCTTCTTCAAACTTACGGCCGACAGCCATTACCTCGCCCACTGATTTCATGCCCGAACCCAGCTTTTTCGAAACCAGCCGGAATTTTTTCAAGTCCCAGCGCGGAATCTTGACAACAATATAATCGAGCGCGGGTTCAAAACTGGCTTTGGTAATTTTGGTAATCGAATTCGGCAATTCCGTTAAACTGTAACCCAGGGCCAGCTTGGCGGCAACAGCGGCCAGCGGGTAACCGGTCGCCTTGGAGGCTAGCGCCGAACTACGCGACAGCCTGGCGTTGATCTCGATGACCCGGTAATCATCGGAATGCGGGTTGAACGCATATTGGATATTACACTCCCCCACCACGCCCAGGTGCCGTACCGTGCGGATGGCGATTTCCCGTAATTTATGGTATTCGTGGTTGGTCAGGGTTTGACTGGGGGCCACAACAATACTCTCGCCGGTATGGATGCCCATCGGGTCGAAATTCTCCATATTACAAACCGCAATACAGTTATCATACTGATCGCGGACAATCTCATACTCGATCTCTTTCCAGCCCAGCAGGTACTCTTCAACAAGGATCTGGCTGGCATAAGTAAGGGCCTTTTGCGCCAGTTCTTTCACCTCTTCCTCATTACGGCACAGCCCGGACCCCAGACCACCGAGCGCAAAAGCAATGCGGATCATCACCGGGTAACCGATCTCAGCGGCTTTATGCAATGCATCCTCCAGGGTATTAACTGCAAAGCTTTTCGGCACTTTGACATCGATCTGTTTCAGTTTGGTAACGAATAACTCCCGGTCTTCGGTATTTAATATAGTTTCAACCGAGGTGCCCAGTACATTTACACCATAGCGACGCAAGACACCGCTTTTATCCAGGGCTATGCCGCAGTTGAGAGCAGTTTGTCCGCCGAACCCCAGCATAATCCCGTCCGGTTTTTCTTTCTGGATCACCTGTTCGACAAAATAGGGCGTTACCGGTAAAAAGTACACCTGGTCGGCCAGGTAATCCGAAGTTTGGATCGTGGCGATATTCGGATTCATCAGAATAGTATAAACGCCTTCTTCCTTTAACGCCTTGATGGCCTGGCTGCCGGAATAATCGAATTCACCGGCCTCGCCGATTTTGAGCGCCGAACTCCCCAGAATAATGACTTTTTTCGGTTTATTGATCATAGCAGCATCCTTTTAAAATCGTCAAAAAGTATACCGGTATCGACAGGGCCCGGCGCGGCTTCAGGGTGAAATTGCACACTCATAAATGGTTTGGTTACATGGCGGATGCCCTCGTTGGTGCCGTCGTTGGCGTTGACAAACCAGGGCTCCCAACCTTCCGGCAAAGTGCGGCCGTCTACGGCAAAACCGTGGTTTTGCGAAGTAATATAGCAGCGTTTAGTGCCTACTTCAACACAGGGCTGGTTCTGGCTGCGATGACCAAATTTTAATTTATAAGTATCGGCGCCGGCGGCCAGTGATAATAACTGGTTGCCCAGGCAAATGCCGAAAATCGGTTTACGTCCTTCCAGGGCCTTTTTAACATTATTAATGGTCTCGTGGCACATTTTGGGGTCGCCGGGACCATTGGTGATGAAGAGACCGTCATACTCTTCAGCCGAGAAATCATAATTCCAGGGTACCCGTTTCACTTTAATATCGCGTTGTATCAAGCTGCGGATGATGTTATCCTTGCAGCCGCAGTCAATCAGCACAACCTTGCGGTCGCCGCTGCCGTATTCCACAGGTTCTTTAATGCTTACCTGTTCGACCAGGTTGATCTTGTTGGGATCATAGAAATCCAGTTCATCCGTAAAAAACAGCATACGGCCAAGCATGGTTCCCTCATCGCGGAGGCGTTTGGTCAACATGCGCGTATCGATGCCGTAAAGGGCCGGGACATTATGTTCAACCAGCCAGTCGCCTAAACTTTTGCAGGCGCTCCAATGGCTGTAATCAAAGGAATATTCCGAAACGATCAAGCCGGTAATCTTGATGCCGTCCGATTCGAACCATTCATCCAGGCCATCGACCAGTTTGGATTCGGGTATCCCATAATTACCCACCAGGGGATAGGTAAGCACCAAAATTTGGCCATAATAAGAAGGATCGGTCAAACTTTCAGGGTAACCCATCATGCTGGTGTTGAAAACTACTTCACCGGCGACGGATTTTTGTGCGCCAAAGGAATAGCCATGAAAAACCGAGCCGTCTTCCAGTTCCAGGCGCGCTTTGATTTTTTTTCTATCCATACTAGATTTCCTTTATTACCAGGGTATAAACGGGCAGCCGGGCGAGACGGGGTTGTCCGGATTGAATAAAAGATATGCTGATACCTGACTCTTGCAGTTTTAGTTACCTGAAGAGCAGAAAAAAAAATAACTTGATGTTGCTAAAAACCCCAATAGGCTGTTTTCTGCTAACAGGGTATCGGGGTTATTTTATCCAGTTCTTCATATAAAGAACCGTTATAGTGTATATAAGATACAACTTTTTTACCAGATTCGCAAGCTGCAAATATATAAAAAAGCTGCTGGTATATCAGCCTTAACGAATTTCAATCAGGCTTTGATCGCCCACCATAAAACGGTGCGTCTTGGGACGGACGGTTGCTTTGACCACCCTCGCGCCGGCGCCCAGCAGGCTGCTTTCAATACGTACCCCGACATCGGTAATCTCGCATTGATTCAGCACAATGCTGAATTCCACTTCGCTCTTTTTAATCGTACAGTTATCACCTATGGATGTAAAAGGGCCGATAAAAGAATTATCAACAATGGTATTTTTACCAATAACAATTGGGCCCCGTAGTACACTGTTGATGATCTGTGCGCCCTCTTCAATGACTACTTCGCCTGTCACCAAAGACAGCTTGTCCACACTCCCGGCGACCCGGCTTTGCGTATGTTCCAGGATCAAGCGATTTGCTTCAAGAATGTCTTCCGGTTTGCCGGTATCTTTCCACCAGCCGGTTATTTCCGAATAACTGATGGAATAGTTGTGATCGAGCAGGTACTGATGGGCATCGGAAATTTCCAGTTCGCCGCGGGCGCTGGGCTTAATATTATTCACTGCCTGAAAAATTGAACTATCATAAATATAAATACCGGAAACTGCAAAAGCGCTTTTGGGATGGGCCGGTTTTTCTTCAATGGCAATTATCCGGTTATCTTTCAGTTCCGGTACGCCAAACCGTTCCGGGTCTTTAACGCGCGACAGGGTAAGATGGCAATTGCTTTTCGCTTCATAAAAAGCGGCAATAAACTTTTCCAGGCCGCCTACCACCATGTTGTCGCCCAGGTAAAAAATGAACGGCTCATCGCCAATGAAATTACGGGAAATTTTAACCACATGAGCAAGTCCCAGGGGTTCTTCCTGGGGAATGTAGGTAATATTCAGCCCCCAGCGCTCGCCGGCGCCAAGAGCTTCTTTAACCTCGTTACCGGCCTGGTGAGTGGTAATGCCAACCTCGGTAATGCCGGCGGCGGCAACTTTTTCCAGGGCATAATGGAGAATAGGTTTGTTGGCAATGGGGATTAAATGTTTATTCTGGGTATGGGTTAAGGGGCGCAGGCGGGTGCCTTTACCGCCAGCGGTGATCAATGCTTTCATGAAATACTCCCGGATTTATATTTTCGAATCGATAGCTAAATTCGCCAGCCGATCTGCATCTTTATTTTTCCCCCTGTCGATATGATTAATTTCTACTTTGGTAAAATTATTCAACAACTTTTTGGCGTTTATATATAAATCAATTAACGCTTTATGTTTAACTTTATATACACCGTTTATTTGATTAGCCAATAATTCGCTGTCCGTCTGCACCAGGATGGAATCGGCTTTCATGTCTCTGGCCAGTTCCAAACCTTTAATAAATGCCATATATTCCGCAGTGTTATTGGTTTGTTCGCCAATAAACTCATAGTGCTCTTTGACCACTTTATCATCTTCATTTTGAATAACGATGCCGATCCCGGCGGGGCCGGGATTGCCGCGCGCCGCAGCGTCGGTATAAACGATCAGTTTCTTTTCGCACTCGGCTTTTTGACCATGCAGGAATTTGTCGATCCGGTCAAAAAAGTGTTCCAGGTCCACCTTATCCACTGCGAGTTGTTCGGCAGTAGTAAGGGTTCGCAGTTTGCGTAAAATTTCCAAATCTTTATTCATAATATTTCAATCCGGTAATTTATAATTACAGTTTATTCTCTTATTAAAAACCAATGATTAACGTTAATAATGATACAGTTATTGATCAGCGCTATTGACATTTATCCGGCGTCCGGATCGCAGTATTGAAGGAATTATAATATTCATATCAATTACCACTATTGTACCCCCTTTACAAAAACCACTATATATCTAGTTTCGAAATGATAACCAGACATTACAGCTTCAATAATAATCCGAGAGATGCAAGGGTAACAGGTTTTAAATCAAACAGACGTAATTCCTGTTTTACTTTTACCATGCTCCAGATCGGAGTTTGCAATGATGTGTTTACGAATTGTCCGGTAAAAAAACCAGAACTGCACAATAATAACTAAAAGCCAGAAAAGACAGTATAAATGCAACCGGTTGTTCAAGCTAAAAAAATAACAATCAACAAGATAATAAACCCCCACAAGCCCAATTAACAGAAAAGTACCGGCCGCTATTTTTTTAGAAAAAAATTTACGGACTCTGGCAGCCAGCAGTTGGGAAACAACTGTTATTAACAAGAAACCAGACACCAAAAGTATTATTTCAACGCCGGCGCTCACCAGGGTTACATTTTCAGTCTGTTCGTTGAATTAAAAATTTGCCAGGTTGTAACTGATGGTTACCAGGGCAAACAAGATCAGACTGACAACAATAGTAAAATTCACAGTCTTTTCTTCAGGGCAGCCCATTATAACAGGTAATCCTTTATACAACAGATATATACTGAAAAAACCTAATATAATGAACGGTTTGAGAACTGGTATAAAATATAAAATACCACTGACAAAATATGCAGTCAGGCTATAAGCGGCAAGTTGAAATGCAGCATTTTCATTTTTTTCGCAGCCGAAAGACGGGGCGAGTTGATTAATGATAAATGCGCCGACGAAAACAGACAATATATTAAAAATATAAAACAACACGGCTTTGACTATTCCGGCAAAGAAATTTGTGTTTTGCCCATATTGCCCAACTATCACCAAACCAATAAAGAATGCTATTGTTGTAACAGCGACAAGATACATTAAATATTGCTGGACAATATCATAACGTTTCAAATTTTCTTCTTTAATTGTTTCCCAGGTCTTTTCCGGAAATAATAATATATTTTTAATCCGTTCAACAAATTGATCCATGTATCCCTCCTGAAGGATAGATATGTATTAACCTTTATATTTTAATAATAATGTTGCCTGGCTTGTAAAAAACAAGAACTATACAGTTTTTGATAATTAAACAGTAAAAAAGTTCATCAATCTGTACACAGATAATAACAAAAAACAACCGGTACAATATGCCAAAAAAAGCAACATAATGTACAAAAATTTTTCTATATAATCAATAACCAGGAATCAGGCGCCGATCCACACATTTTCACGGCCTACTTTATCACGCAATTTTTCTACCAGGTCCAAAGTGGGAGATACCTGCACCGATTTAGCCCGCAACACAAAATCGCCCTTGTCATGTGTTTTGACATTGAAATAGACCGGTATTTCGCCACGATACTTGTCCATAATAGCTTTAATATCATTGATCATTACCTGGTCGATCCGGGTCATATCCATTGCCACACATAAATTACGGGTATAACGTTTCCGGGCTTCTTCCAGAGTGATGATTTCCTCGATAAGGATTTTTGGCGCTTCTGATTCACGGGTGTTAATTTTTCCAATAACCATCACCAGGGAATCCTGGTAGATATACTGTTTGAATTTATCATAGGGATCGGAGAAAATAATCCCTTCCAAATTGCCGGTAAAATCTTCAATTTTTAAAAAAGCCATAGTGCGGTTTTTGCGATCCAAATGTTTTTTCAATTCCGAGATAATGCCGCATAACCGGACCGGCTGGCCGTCTTTTAACTCATGCACGGAATCTATAGTTACTGTGGAAAAAGTGTATACCTCTTCACGGTATTTATCAAGGGGATGACCGGACAAAAAGAAGCCCAGAATCTCTCGTTCCTTTTTTAAAATATCGGTTTTTGACCATTCTTCCACATTAGGCAGGGCCGGCTCGGCAATTGCCATTACCTCCTCTTGCTCATCAAACATTGAAGTTTGCGCCGAATCGGTATCTTTATGGGTACGCTGCGCAAATTCTACTGCGCTGTCGATAGCGGCAAACTTTTGCGCGCGGGTGCCCGGCAGGGAATCCATTGCCCCGGCCAGCACCAGGCTTTCCAACGCTTTACGGTTCACAGCTGCTTTGTCTACTCTACTGCACAACTCAAACAGGGATTTGAACTTGCCATCTTCATTGCGGGCGGCAACAATATTTTTAATAGCTCCCAAACCAACATTTTTTACCGCACCCAGCCCGAAACGGATCGCGCCGCCAATCACCACAAAATCGGCGTAACTTTCATTCACATCCGGAGGCAGCACTTTAACATTCATGCGCCGGCATTCTTCCAGTAATATCGTAACTCGATCGGAACTGCCCATTTCACTGCTGATGGTAGCCGCCATAAAATCGGCCGGATAATAAGTCTTTAAATACGCTGTTTGATAAGCTACCAGTGAATAGCAGGCGGCATGAGATTTATTAAAACCATAGCCGGCAAATTTTTCCATCATGTCGAATATTTCATTGGCCGCTTTTTCCGAAACTTTCCGTTCCAGTGCGCCGCGGACAAACTCGACACGGTTGGCCTGCATGGTTTCCACTTTCTTTTTACTCATGGCGCGACGTAAATTATCGGCGCCCCCCATTGTAAACCCGCCAATATCGCTGGCGAGTTTCATGACTTGTTCCTGGTAAACTGCAACCCCATAACTCTCTTTAAGGATCGGCTCCAGCAGTGGGGTTTCATATTTAATTGGCACTTTGCCTTTTTTTCGATTGATGAAATCATCGATCATATCCATAGGGCCGGGGCGATACAGCGAGTTCATAGCGATCAGATCTTCCAACGATTCGGGATGCAGCTTTTTCAGGTATTCCTGCATTCCGGAACTTTCAAACTGGAAAATGCCGATAGTTTCACCGCGGGAAAACAAGTCATACACTTTTTTATCATCCAGGGGCAAATGCTCGATATCCACCTCAATATTTTTCTTTTTCAGGGAATCGACCGCTTTTTGAATAACGGTAAGAGTGCGTAACCCCAAAAAATCCATTTTCAGCAGGCCGACATCATCCAATACCCGCATTTCATACTGAGTGGTAATATCGCCATCTTTGGTTTTATATAGCGGCACATAATTGGTCAATTCCTGAGGGGTAATAACCACACCGGCGGCGTGGGTGGAAGCATGACGCGCCAAGCCTTCCAATACCCGTGAGTAGGTAAACAATTTGCGGTGCTGTTCGTCTTTGTTTTCCAGTTCTTTAAGTTCTTTAACGGTGTTGATCGCCTCTTCCAGCTTGATATTCAATTGCGCCGGCACCAGTTTGGCAATGCGATCAACTTCGCCATAACTCATATTCAATACCCGGCCGACATCGCGGATCACGCCACGCGCAGCCATAGTACCAAAGGTAATGATCTGGCACACATTGTTAATGCCATACTTGTTTTTAACATAATTGATTACTTCTTCACGGCGTTCATAACAAAAATCAATATCGATATCGGGCATGCTGACCCGTTCCGGATTTAAAAACCGCTCAAAGATCAAATTATACCTGATAGGGTCAAGATTGGTAATTTTTAAACAATAAGCAACCAGACTGCCGGCGGCAGAACCGCGTCCAGGTCCTACGGGGATGTTATTTTCCCGCGCATAACGAATAAAATCCCAGGTAATTAAAAAGTAACCGGCATAACCCATTTTGTTTATAACCCCCAATTCCCTTTCCAGCCGCTGCTCAAGTTCAGGGGTGATGTGCTCATAACGCTGCTTCAATCCCTCATAGGAAATTTTACTCAAATAATCACCCAGCGTTTTACTTTCTTCCCCGGCCGGAAGTGCAAATTCGGGAATAAAATAATTCCTGAACTTCATTTCCAGGTTACATTTCTCGGCCACCAGCAGAGTATTCTCCAGAACTTCCGGATTTTTAGGGAAGAGGCGGGCCATTTCATGCTGATTTTTAAAATACAATTCACGGGTGGAATAACGCATACGGTTGGGATCGTCCAGGTCCTTGCCGGTTTGCAGGCATAGTAAAACATCATGAGCATCATGGTGCTCTTTTTTCAGATAATGGATATCATTGGTAGCAACCACCGGGATATTCTCTTCCGCCGCCAGTTTAAAAATTGCTTCGCGGGCCTGATCCTCTTCCGGTATACCATGATTTTGCACTTCAAGATAAAAATCATCGCCAAAAATACTTTTATATTCCGCAACGATCTCTTTGCCCTTGTCGTACCCTTTATTCAGAATGGTATAGGGGACTTCGCCCTTTAAGCAAGCGCTTAAAGCTACCAGTCCTTCGGAGTATTGTTTAAGCAATTCCTTGTCGATGCGCGGTTTATAGTAAAAGCCCTCCAGATACCCGGCCGATACCAGTTTCATCAAATTTTTATAACCAATATCATTCTTGCAAAGCAACACCAGGTGAAATGAGGCGCCGGAAGCGCCGGTTACAGACTTTTTATCCAATCGGCTTTGCGATGCAATATAAACCTCGCACCCTATCAAAGGTTTGATTTTTTTGGCAACGCATTTCTGGTAAAACTCTACTGCACCAAACAAACACCCATGATCGGTAAGGGCGATTGCCGGCATATTAAACTGTACTGCCGTTTCAACCAAATCTTCAATCCGGCATGCGCCATCTAACAAGCTATAATGTGAATGATTATGAAGGTGAACAAAATCTGGCACAAACAACCTCACTGATTCATATAATATTCAAACGCTGAAATACTCATAAAAAGGTCTTTTATTTATAACAGGCCTAATGAATAAATCATTTCCCCAATACCCCCTGATTTTATATACTTTATTGCCCAAAAACACGCTTTAATACTACCCATCTAATAGCGCTGGATACAAAAATATTATTTTACCGGTTATTAAATAACCGGTAAAATAATATACTTGTATTTTCTTTGCAACACCGCTTATAGCTTGCTTAAATAACGCTGCGCTACACGCATATATTCACTGTTTGGGTAATTGCCGGTGAATTTTTGAAATTCACTGCGGGCCTTATCATTTTGCCCGCTTTTTACATAAGAAATCGCGACCATCAACTGGGCGTCATCATGCTTATCAGTTTGGTTATAGGCAAATACTTTTTGGAATTCGATAATAGCTTGCTGGTATTGCTTCAAGCCAAAATAACTCTCGCCGATCCAGTACTGGCAGTTATCCGACAGGCTGTGGTTCGGTGTATTGGCCAATAAATTCTGGAATGCTTTAATAGCGCCATTATAATCCGCTTTTTCAAACTGCTGCCGGCCGTCACGATAGGCGATATTATAGGGAGAATTACCCGGCACATCGGTCAGCTCTTGTCCTGAAGTTCTGGCCAGAGATTTTGCGGAACCGGAAACAGCCGACGCTGCGCTTTTCTCCTGGGATTCCAGCAGCCGGATACGGGCATTTTTTTCTTCCAATTTACGGCGTAAACTATCGGCCTGCATCCGTTTTTTTTCATATACATTTTCAAGCTGTTGCACATCGGTCTTTAACCGGTTATCGGCATTGCTGGAAGGTTCATCTGCCTGAAACATCGGCGTCTGTACATCCTGGTCTTCAAACTCCTCAAATGCCGGGGTATCGTCTTCCAGTAATAAAGACAACACATCATCGAGGCTCTCGTCATCCTGGGCTGAACTTGAACCGGCAGCCTGTGCAGACATTGTGTTAGTATCCTGATCCAGTTTATTTAAAAAATCGGAATCCTGTCCCAGTTCATCCTCAGAGAGATTTAACATACCCAGCAGTTCATTCTGAAAATCATCATCCCCTCCGGAATATTCTTCATCCAGCAAGGTTGCCTGTTGTTGTGCGCAGGCAAAAAACAAAGTCATGATAACAAGTGTAAGCACCCCAAAAAGCCGGGAATACTTTAATTCACGTTTGCTCATTACACTCCTCTCACCTTTAATAAAAGTGTCATGTTTTGTCATTCTTGTTATATATTAGAATCTGCTATTTAAATATAATAATTTTTAAACAATTATATAGCATTTTTTTATTATGAGATACAATATTCTTTAATTTAATATTCCCTGCCTGAATTATTTTGCACTCTTTTCCGGCTCATTTAATTAATTAGCGGAGGCGCTTACCTCTTTGATCAATTCAGCGGCGCTCATGAGATGGGTATCGGTAATCGCTTCACCGCCGATCAACCGGGCTATCTGCTCGATTCGCTCCTGCATCGCAAGCTCACGGATCGTAGTTAACGTAGTGTTATTATTACTGACTTTTTCTACCAGGTATTGATAGTGCCCCGAACTGGCAATTTGCGGTAAATGGGTAATACAAATGATCTGGCGGCTTGCAGCCAGCTTTTGCAAACTTTTACCAACCACCAGGGCGATCCTGCCGGAAATTCCAATATCAATTTCATCAAAAATGAGCACCGGCACCCGGTCGGCTTTGGCCAACAATGATTTCAATGCCAGCATAATCCGGGAAATTTCTCCACCGGAGGCAACAGTGACTAAAGGTTTTAATTCTTCACCGGGGTTGGCGGAAATCAAAAATTCAATATTATCAATCCCTTTTGGTGTAACCTGAATGCGTTTACCCTCGATGTGTAGAAAATTGCCTTCGGTAATTTCCCTACGTTCTACAGCAACATGGAACCTGGCATTTGCCATTCCCAGGCCGGCCAGTTCCTGCATGACACTTTTCGCCAATTGCTCTGCGGCTTGCACACGCTGCCCGGATAAAGCAAGCGATTGTTGTTTCAAAGTTTCAAGCCGGGTTTGCAACTGGTTTTGTAACGCGTTAATGTCTTCGTCGATATTTTCAATGTGTAAAAGTTTTGCCTGTAAATCCTGTTTGTGCTGCAATAGTGTATGAATTGACCCGCCGTATTTTTTTAAAAGACCGGTTAATTGCGCCAGGCGGTTGCGGATTTCTTCCAACCGGTCCGAATCAAAATTTATTTTATGGTTATAATCGCTTACCGATGCGGCGGCTTCATCAATCAGGATGGCGGCATTTTCACATTCGTTCCTTATCTCGGTAAACTTGTCATCAATTTTTTCCAGGTCTTGCAGCTTGCTTATTGCTTTTTTGATTATTTCGGAAACCGAGCCGTCGCTTTCATATAACTGATCGAATAACAATTGTGTGCTTTCGAACAAGATTTCAGCGTTGCGGGCGATCAGTTCCTCTTTTTTTAACTCTTCATCCTCATTGGGCTGGGGATTAACCTTGCTTATCTCGTTGAGTTGGAACTCGTAAATCTCGGTTTGCTGAACGGCTTCCTGTTTGCGCGCCAACAGCTCTTTTAATTGCCGGGCAGTATCAATATAATTCTGGTACAAAGTGCGAACCTGCCGCACCTGCTCACCTAAACCGGCAAAATCATCCAGATAATCGATATGCCGCGACGCCTGCAATAATAACTGATGTTCATGCTGGCCATGTAAATCGACCAGCAAATTGCCCAGTTGCTCAAGGATCGGCAAAGACACCGGCGAATCGTTGATAAAATTACGGCTTCTGCCCGTATCGTTTATTTCCCGCCTTATCAATATAACAGAGCCGTCGTTCTCCAGATCGTTATCTAAAAAAAACTGCTCCAGTTCCGGCAAACCGGTAATTTGAAATTCGCCTTCTAAAATTGCTTTAGAAGCATTGCCACGGATAATATCTTTATCGTACCTGCCGCCCAGAATAACACCCATTGCGCCAACAATGATCGATTTCCCGGCGCCGGTCTCGCCGGTTATTATATTCAAACCGGTTTTGAATTCAACCCGTAATTCATCGACCAGAGCATAATCTTTTATATAGAGTGTTTTTAACATAGTTCCTAGAGTATTGTCATGGGAATTTAGTAAAATATTTGATATTCTAAAATACAAATTTTATTATATATTGCAGTTTTTTCCCTGGCAATAAAAAAATATTGGTTTTATATGCTTTTGTGTGGGTAATTTTTGCCGATTGAACCATTGTTAAAAGTATAAAAGGCTCAATATGAACACAATGTATCAAGTTCTTTTAAATATTAAGACGGGGAAAGGTTTTTATTCTTTTTCCCTTCTGCGTCCTCCGTGACCGCTGCGGTTTCATTCTTTATTATTTTACCGTAGAGGTAGCCGAGAGCGCGGGGAAAAGCATTCAACCAATTGTTATTGTGACGTTTATTAATAGCAGTATATTCTTGATAAAGTTTAGTTTATAAAATTAATTTTATGGGTGGCGGGTTATATTTTTCTTTAAACACAAATATAATGTTTTCATTGTTATTCACTGAAAAGTTGTATTAACCAAGTCTTAATAACTGATATGACTGTATTCTTATTCTTAAAATAGTGGGACAATTACCTACTACAAACAATATAGAACCAAAATATTTTTCATAACTAGTCAATTCATTACCGTCATGACGTGGCAGGCTGAATGGAAATATATAATACTAGCAATTACCCCTTTTTTTTCACTCCGTGGTAAAACCTTATCATCCGATTGAGTTAGAATAAAAAATTCTTCAAGACACTAATCCAAAGTATAAATGATTAGTTTTAATGGATACAATCTACCAGCGTGCCAGGTGTTGACAATTAGATACAACTCATTCCGGCATTATGTTAGGGCTTGATTACCGCGACCTTACCCACAAAAGTTAAACCATCCTCGCTGGTAGCCTGGAAGAGATATATTCCGCTGCTTACAAACTCACCCTGGTCGTTTCTACCATCCCACAGGGCTTGCGAGCCTAACACTTCGCTATCGGGTATGTACCGCACCAGGGTACCCTCCGCTGTAAAAATACGAATACTGGATTTGGCGGCAAGATTGACAACCCGGAAAAGATCTGCCTGTGAATTCAGGATAAAGGGATTGGGATATCCCTCAACAAAATCCATAGTAGCGGCCGGACGGGTATATGGAGTGCTTAACCGCGATAAACCATTGGTCGTGCCGATATACAGATCACCGGTTTGCTCGTTAAAAGCCAGGGAAAGAATATTATCGGCAACCAGTTTTGAAGTTGCCACGGTATAATGTGTGGAATCAAAACCATCGGCATGCAGCATACTCAACCCGCCGCTGGTGCCGACCCATTTATTATTAACGCCATCGACAAGAATTGTATTGATATCATTATTAATAACACGGCTATCCAGGTATTCACTCACTTTATTATCATACCAGGTATTCAAACCTTCCGGCGTACCTATATACATCACACCGTCCATATCCATCGCCATATCCTGAATGACCATACTGGACAAGCCATCGCTCGAATTCAAAGTACCGCTCAATTCATCATCACGTTTATCAAATGGGGTATCATAATCGTTCAGGACATATATGCCGTTATCGCTGGTGCCTACCCAATTACGGCCTAAATTATCTATTTCCAGGCACCAGGTATAGCGTGTGGTTATGCCATCTTGCCGGGAAAAATACTCCCAATCCCCGGTTGAATCGACAACCGCCAACACATTATTATTACGCGCATAGTAATTTATAATCCAGATGTTGCCGGCCAAATCTTTTTTCATGTCTGTTATAACAACATAATCAGGATCAGTATCAGTTCCCGCCAGGTGATCGGTCGTAATTTCGGTTATATTAAAGGAATCCGGTCCAACCGGTGTAAACACTGCTATTCCTCCTCCCCAGCTTCCGGCCCATACCCTGCCTTCCCAGTCCAGCAGCAAGCAGCGGTAATCATTGGAGTGTGTTCTTTTGTTCATTGCGGAAAAATTGAGCCATTTTTCCCCATCAAAACGCGATACCCCGGCATGGGTTGAAGTAACCCACAGGTTATTATCCCGGTCAAAAAGTAATGCTGAAAAATTATTGTCGCCGGGGCTATTGGGAAGGTGGCTTGTCCATTGGGCTGTCGTTTCATTAAACACGGCCAGCCCATACCCTTTAAAACCGATCCATATTTGATTATCTGCATCTACCCCGATATCGGTTACATTCTTGTAATTTGAATTGACTGAATACAAAGCTTGCCAGTTGCCATCGGGTTTTTGTTGCACAACAATACTGGAAGTGTAACTACCGGAAATTACTTTACAAACAGCCAGTAACCTGCCGTTTTTATCAGCCAGCGCTGTGACTGAATTTTCTGTATACACAGCGGCGCTCCACATCCCATTACTGTAAACACTTGCTCCTCCGGCGGTACCAACAGCTATTTTATCTCCATAAAGGTGTACAGATAAGACCAGATTATCGGGTAAACCCTGTGTTTTGGTATAAACCGTCCATGCCGAAGGAGCCATAAGGTTTGGGAAATCCAGGCTAGCACTTTTAAGACCTGTATTGGTAGCCGCCCAGATCATCCGGTCTTTGATGCTGATCTGGTTGACATAACCAATTTTATAGGTTTCTTTCACTTCCCAGCGCCGGGCATCGAATAAACTGATACCGATAGACATGGCAATAAATACCGAATCGCCAAAAGTTTTAATATCGGAAATGACCAGGCCGCTATAGTCGGATATGGTATCCCAGGCGTTGCTTTGCGGATCAAAACGCTGTACAATGCCGTTGCCAAGCGCCACCCAAACATTGCCATACTGATCCGTATCAATGGCAACTAGCTGGTTATTGTCGAGTCCGTCTGCATTTGTATATTTAATGAACGTCTTTTCTGCCCTGTCGAATTGCAATAACCCACCATTGGTGGCGCACCAGAAGGTATTATCAATAATCGAAAAACTCATTATATCTTTGGTATCTGTAAATGTTGCCCAGTCGCCAATTTCTGCAAATACGGTTACACTATTTACAATCAAAAGTACAAGTAATAAACTTGTCCGGTTCTTTATCATAACATGTATCCTGGTTAATATTGAACAACATCATTTGGTAAATTCAAGGACAAAAGCCCAGTACAATTTACGCAAGAACTTTATTCTTTTACTTAGACGGGAATCAGCATGTTCCAGTCCGGACGATATTTTTTTAAACAATGGGAATCTGATCAGTTTGGTTAAAAACATAAAATATTCAACATGCGTAGAAGAAAAGAAACGGGAAAAATACTCTATTTCCCGGTCGCTCAACTGAGCGCCGCCCGGCGATTCCAGGCATTTGGTCGGGATCAAACTGCGGATGAATATAAGCCATTTAAACGGGATGCGCGGTTCAATAAACAGGGCTTTGCCGCCTGGTTTTAATACCCGCGAAATTTCTTTTCCCGCCAGTTCCAGGTTTAAATGATGCAAAGCGCCCTGACCAATTACATAATCAAAACTATTGTCGGTGAATTCCATTTTTTGCGCCGACATGAGTTTGAATTCTGCCAAACCGGTAACCTGGTTCAATTCAGCATTACGCTGCGCCAATTCCAGCATTTTGGTGGATATATCGATACCGGTTACTTGCGCGCCATATTTTGCACATTTCACACTCGAAAATCCATAGCCGCAACAACAATCCAGAATTTTTTTACCCTTGATGTCGGCTAACTGTGTATAAAAATAACGATGTGATGCCGGGAACTGTTCATTTTCATCATATAAAAACAGATCCAGTTTGAAATCATCCAGGTAAGGCTGCGCCTCCATGTCATAAAATTCTTTTTCCTGTTGATCCTTTGCAGTTGCATTCTCGATTCTTTTTAACGGATTATTCCAGGAATGCAAAACAGCCCTGATATTATTGACATAACTTTGTAATGGTGTCATTATCCCTTCCGGAAGAATTCAAATTCACTGGCATTACACAGGTGCAGGAGATAACTTGATACCGGTCAGGCGCCCATTCTGCCGAACAGATCGGCCATTTCGATGGCGCTCATACCCGCATCCCAGCCTTTGTTACCAGCTTTGGTGCCGGCGCGTTCCAGGGCTTGCTCCAGGGTATCGGGAGTGATAACCCCGTAGGAAACAGGCAAACCGAATTCCAGGCTCACCTGGGCAATGCCTTTGGTTACTTCGGCAGCAATGTATTCGAAATGAGGAGTGGCGCCGCGAATGACTGCGCCAAGACAAATAATGGCATCGTATTTTTTAGTTGCTGCAAAGCGTTTTGTGGCTACAGGAATTTCAAAAGCGCCGGGCACCCAGGCAATATCCACATCATCTGTATTGCCGCCATGACGGGCAAGACAATCCAGCGCGCCTTCAAGCAGCTTTTTGCTGATCAGTTCATTAAACCGGCTGACAACAATGGCAAACTTTTTTCCTTTTGCCGAGTACTGACCTTCCAATATTCTTGGCATATTAACCATCCACTTTTATTTCAACACAATTTTGTTAATTATCGGTTTTTTCACCGAGTATTAAATGACCCAGTTTATCCCGTTTGGTTTCCAGGTAACCGGCATTGACTTCATTGGGAATAATTTCAATAGGAACACGTTCGACCACTGTTAATCCATACCCTTCCAGACCAACAATCTTTTTAGGATTATTGGTAAGCAAGCGAATATTACGCACACCCAATTCGAACAGAATTTGCGCGCCAATGCCGTAATCACGCAAGTCGGCTTTAAAACCCAGGGCTTCATTTGCTTCAACGGTATCTTTGCCGTTATCCTGCAAATGGTAGGCTTTGATCTTGTTGCCCAGGCCGATACCCCGGCCTTCCTGGCGCATGTACAATACAACGCCCCGGCCCTCCTTTTCAATTGCCGCTAATGCTTTGTGTAATTGATCACCACAATCGCAGCGCATGGAGCCCAGTATATCGCCGGTTAAGCATTGCGAATGCACGCGCACGAGGACAGGTTCCTGGGTGTTAATATTTCCTTTAACTATTGCCAGGTGCTCTTCATTATCCAGTTCGCTTTTAAAGGCATACAATGTAAAATGCCCGAATTTGGTCGGGAAATCGGCAGAGGCAATATTATCAACCAATACTTCATTTCTGTGCCGGTATTTGATCAGATCGCGAACTGTAATAATGCACATATCAAATTCTACGGCCATTTTTAATAAATCGGGAACGCGGGCCATTTCACCGTTGTCCTTCATTATTTCACATAAAACCCCGGCTGGGGTGCAATTGGCCAGCCGCGCCAGGTCCACAACCGCTTCGGTATGGCCGGCGCGTTTTAACACACCGCCCGGTTCCGCGGTCAGGGGGAATATATGCCCGGGTTTGGCAAAATCCGAGGATTTACTGTTCGGGTCAATCAAAGCCTGGATCGTCTTTGCCCGGTCCGAGGCGGAAATGCCGGTGGAAATACCATATTTCAAATCGACTGAAACCGTAAACGCAGTACCCAACAAGGCGGTATTGCGCCCAACCATTGGGGGAATATCCAGTTCCTCCAGCCGCTGGTTGGTCATGGGCACGCAAATTAAACCGCGGCCATATTTTGCCATAAAATTGACATGTTCGGGTGTTACCTTTTCAGCCAGCATGATAAAATCACCCTCGTTCTCGCGATCCTCATCATCTACCACTATAATGATTTTACCCTGCTGCAAGGCTTCAACAGCCTCTAAAATAGTATTAAATCTTTCTTTTTTCACTGCTCTTTTTTCCTGAATATCACTCACTCAAAACCATATCCGCCCAGCTTATCCATGGTTAGATTATCCTGTGCTGAATAAGGTTGCATTAATTTATAAATATATTTGCCAATAATATCTGTTTCAATATTTACCATGTCCCCGGATTTTAGCTGCTTGAGGGTTGTTTGCGCGGCTGTATGAGGGATAACGGCGATAGCAACTTTATTATTTTTTATTTCGGCTATAGTCAGGCTGACGCCGTTTACAGCCAGTGAACCTTTGGAAACCAAAAACTTGTTCAATTCATCAGGCATGTGCAATAAAAGCCAAAATCCGGCGGCAGTATTTGTAAATGAAACGACCTCGGCTACTCCATCGACATGGCCCTGCACAAAATGGCCGCCCAACCGACCCTGCGCCGGTAATGCCCGTTCCAGGTTGACCGGCATATTCACTGTCCACCCTGACATTGTGGAACGCAGCACCGTTTCCCCCACAGCTTGCACGATAAAGGATTTTTCATTACAAGCGGTAACAGTTAAACATACGCCATTCACCGCCACACTATCACCGGTATGTAAATCATTTACCACCAGGCTAGCCTGAATACCGACAAGGTATCCATCTCCCTGGCGTTGCAATGAATGAATAAAACCGATTTCTTCAACTAGCCCGGTAAACATAATTAACTGATGGTCTTTAAATGCTCAAACCTGCCGGTAATTACAAAATCAGTGTCCAGTCGTTTGACAACCACATCGGCAAGCGGTATAGCGGAATTGATATTGCGGATATTAAGATCACCAATGGCATCGATGCCGCTGCCGAGGATTTTGGGAGCGACAAAATAACAAAACCGGTCTGCAAATCCGCTTTTAATGGTTTCAGTAAAAACTGTGCTGCCGCCTTCCACGACAACTGATGTAATGCCAATTTCGCCCAGTTTATTCCATATTTTATCTTGTGGAACCCAACCGCGGCTATCCGGCTCAAAAAGAATGACCTGCCCGCCCTTTTCTTCAATGCGGCTGATTTTTTCCCGTGAAGCTGTTGCTGTTGCCAGAATAATGGTACGGCCCGGTAATTTGTCATTCAGGATATTTGCATCCAGAGGAACCCGCAATTTACTATCCAGAATGATTCGCCGTGGCTGCACTCCTTTGACCGAATGCAGAGTCAATTGCGGATCGTCCATTAAAATCGTACCAATGCCAATCAGCAGGGCATCATTAAGAGAACGAAGTTTATGCGCCATACTTCGCGCCTGTTCGCTGGTAATCCATTTGGAATGGCCGGAACTGGTAGCAATCCTGCCGTCAAGAGTTTGGGCAATTTTTAAAGTTATTAAAGGTTTTCCGGTAGTGATGTATTTTACATACCCCTCATTCATTTCCAGGCACTTGTCCTGCAGCACATTATCGGTTACCGATATCCCCTTGGAACGCAAAAAATTCAAACCTGCGCCATTCACTTGAGGATTTGGGTCGGTCATGCCAACTACTACACGGGCTACACCAGCTTCAAGAATACTAATTGTGCATGGCCCGGTTTTGCCCTGGTGCGAACAAGGCTCAAGGGTTACGTAAAGGGTTGCACCCATAGCATGATCCCCGGCTTCGCGCAGGGCATTGATCTCGGCATGAGCTTCACCAAATTGCTGATGATAACCTTCGCCAACGACCTTGTCATCCTTGACAATAACACAACCAACCAAAGGGTTGGGGCTAACCAAACCACGACCGCGCTCGGCAAGGGCCAGAGCCCGCTTCATATAAGCAATATCGGTTTCAGAAGCCGGAAGGTTATTTTTTGTCGCCAAGTATCACCTTTATCAATAAATGAATAAATTTCATATCAATCTTGTTATTAACACATTAGCATAAAATAGCCCTAAAAGTATTCTTTCAGGGCCCGCCTTATCTTCCTGTCCGAAACCGACCGGGATACCCGTTCCAGACAATTATTTATATGTGGTTATGTAAAGATAAAGTAAAAAAACATTTATAAAATAGATTTAATATAAATATATTCAAATAGCAAGTCAAGGAATATTTGTATTCTAATCTCAAACCGGTAACTGTGGAAAATAGTGGTATTAATTGAGAATAATGACTAGTTTTAAAAAAGGAAAAATTGAAATGTTCAATACAAAATCTCGTGTGTGCCTGGTTACCGGGTCAACTTCAGGTATTGGCCGGGAAATGGCATTAGCCCTGGCAGGTCAACAATTCCGGGTAATAGTGAGCGGCAAGAGTGGAAAAAAATGCCGACAAACTGCGCAAGAGATCAGCCGGATATCCGGCAACCCGCACATTCATTATTTTAGCGCGGATCTGGCCGACCTGGCGCAGGTTCGCCGTCTGGTACAGCAGGTGCACGATTCTTTTCCCACCCTTGATGTACTCATTAACAACGCCGGCATTTATTCGATGCGCCATTTATACAGCGTTGACGGTTATGAGTTGACCCTGGCTGTTAATCACCTGGCGCATTTTTTACTGACCAACTTGCTGCTGGATTCATTACTCAAAAGCGACGATGGACGGATCATTACCGTTTCTTCCCAGGCGCATGAAAGGGGTACGCTCGATTTTAATGACCTGTTCTATGAACAACACTATGACGGTTTTAAAGCCTATGCGCGTTCCAAACTTGCCAATATCCTGTTTACCTACCATCTGGCGGAAAAATTACAAAACACGGCGGTTACCGCCAATGTCTTTCATCCCGGATTTGTGAGGAGCAATTTTGGTAAAAACAACGGACTGTTACGATTTTGGGCGCGGCGCTTAATCAAAAGAGGTGCAGTCAACCCGGCTCAGGGTGCAGGAACAGGTATTTTCCTGGCGGCTGATGACAGCGTAAAAAGTGTTTCCGGCAAGTACTGGGTCGATAAAAAGCCGGCCAATTCGTCCCCTTTGTCTTATGATAAAGGCCTGGCACAAAAACTTTGGTGCGAAAGTTGCGATTATACAAATTATGTAAAAAAGGATTGACAATAATTAAAAAAAATTGTATCTTTTTAAAATTAAAAATTGAATGGAATTCAAAATGTCTTTAACACAAAAACAATCCTGCTTTTTATTTTGGTGGTGGCTCTGGCGAACAGAGGTGTACCACCGATAAAATTATTATAATAAAATAAACAAATATTATCGCCGTGAGTGCACCCAAGCACTCACGGCGTTTTCATTTAAGGCGCTGTGAAACCCTGAAAAGACACAGCGCCTTTTTTATTTACAGGAGTTAACAAAATGAAATTTACATCGCTGGATCAATTTAAAAACAGCTACAACACCGCCCGGTTACAGCCGGTCAGCGTCCAAATCCTGGGTGACCTGGATACGCCGGTTACCACCTTTTTAAAAGCCACGCATCCCCCCTATCGCTTTTTACTGGAAAGCGCCGAGGGCGGCGCACAGCGCGGTCGGTTTTCAATTATCGGCGATGACCCGCTGGCGGTTTTCACCTGTAAAAATGGTAAATCCAAGCTGGAAAACAGACTGAGCGGTGAAATAACACATTATACCGAAAACCCGTTTTCAGTTCTCAAAAACCTGATTCAACACTATTCATTGACCGGCAGTAACGACTCTCCCTTTAGTTGCGGTGGTTTGTATGGTTACCTGGGTTATGATACGATTCGTTATATAGAAACCCTGCCCGATCTGTCAATTGATGATATGAATATACCGGACATGATTTTATTCATCCCGCAAAACATTATCGTATTCGATAACTTGTTCAACAAGATCACCATAACCCGATTTGTTACCCCGCATGGGGCAATGGAACAAGAATATCACAGCGCCAGGGGAAAAATCCGGCAAACCATTACCCTGCTGCAAAACCCGCACGTACCCGGTAATGGCCACCACGTCGGAAAAAGTAACGGCGCCTTGCAGAGCAATATGGATAAAACCGATTTTAAAGATATCGTTACTAAAACCCAGGAGTATATAAAAAAGGGCGATATCTTTCAGGGAGTCTTGTCGCAACGCTTCTGCCTTAGCATTAACACCCCGGTTTTCAATATTTACCGGGCTTTGCGCGTCATCAATCCTTCGCCATACATGTTTTTCCTTCAAATGGATGACCTGACAGCGCTTGGTTCATCGCCGGAAACCCTGGTAAAAATTGAAAATAACAAAGTTTACGTTAAACCTATTGCCGGGACCCGCAAAAGAGGGGCAAATGATAAAGAAGATGAAGCACTGGTTAACGAATTACTGGCCGATCCCAAAGAACGCGCCGAACATACCATGCTGGTCGACCTGGGCCGCAACGATATTGGCAAAATTGCTGAATATGGCAGCGTAAAGGTTGAGGAACTGATGACGATTGAAAAATACTCGCATGTCATTCACATTGTTTCAACGGTCAGCGGCATTCTGAAAAAAGGTCTGAATGCGATTGATGTTTACAAGGCCTGTTTTCCCGCCGGTACGGTTTCGGGTGCGCCCAAAGTCCGCGCTATGGAAATAATCGAAGAACTGGAACCCACCCGCCGCGGTATCTATGCCGGCGCTGCCGGTTATTTCAGTTTTGACGGCAATATGGATGTGTGCATCGCCATTAGAACGATCTATGTAAAGAATAATCAAGCCTGGTTTCAGGCCGGCGCCGGTATTGTCGCCGATTCCGTGCCCGAAAAAGAATATGAAGAAACATGTAATAAAGCCAAAGGCCTGGAACAGGCTATAAAATTTGCCGAGGGAGGTTTGTATGATACTGGTCATTGATAATTACGATTCGTTTACCTATAACCTGGTGCAATACTTTGGTATGCTGGGTAAAGACCTGGTTGTAAAACGAAACGATAAAATCACGCTTGAGGAGATCAAGCAGATGCAGCCGGAATGGATTGTTATATCTCCCGGCCCCGGTCATCCCCGTGAAGCCGGAATTACCCTGGATGTTATCAGGCATTTTTATACACAGTACCCGATACTCGGAGTTTGCCTGGGGCACCAGGCAATTGCCCATGCTTTTAACGGAAAAATCGTCTCTGCCCGTGAGCTTGTGCATGGCAAAAACAGCCTGATCCACCACGATAACAAAAACCTGTTTGCGGATGTTGAAAACCCGCTCGATGCCGGTCGCTACCATTCGCTGGTAGTGGAAAAAGAATCTCTGCCCAATTGCCTGGAAATAACTGCGCAAACCGGCGATGAACAGATCATGGGAATCCGTCACAAAGAATACCCGGTCGAAGGCGTGCAGTTTCACCCCGAGTCAATTTTGACCCGCGCAGGAATGAAAATAATAACAAACTTTATAAACATGTAGAGGCAAACCATGAAAGAAATTTTGGAAAAATTAAGTTCAAAAGTCAACCTTGACGAACAGGAGGCCTACAGCGCTATGATGTCGATCATGAACGGTGAATACACACCCGCACAAATAGCAGGATTTTTAATGGGTTTGCGCATGAAAGGCGAAACGGTTCCGGAAATATCCGGGTTCGTCCGCGCCATGCGCGATAAAGCCTGCAAAGTCGACGGCCCGGCCGGAATGCTGGATACCTGCGGCACCGGCGGCGATGGCGCTTCAACATTCAATGTCTCCACAGCCGCGGCCATAGTAACGGCAGCAGCAGGTGTGCCGGTGGCCAAGCACGGCAACAAGTCCGTTTCCAGTAAATGCGGCAGCGCCGATGTGTTTCAGCAACTGGGCGTTAAAATCGATATGCAGCCGGAACATGCGCAAAGCTGTCTGCACGAAGTAGGTCTGGCTTTTTTATTTGCACCGGTATACCACCCATCAATGAAACATGCGGTGGTTCCCCGCCGGGAGATGGGCATTCGTACGGTATTCAATATCCTTGGCCCCATGTCGAATCCTGCGGGGGTAAAAAAACAGGTCGTGGGGGTATTTAACATGCCGACTGCGGAAAAAATGATCCAGGTACTGAAAAATACCGGCAGCGACCATGTGCTGGTCATTCACAGCGACGACGGCCTGGACGAAATTTCCATCAGCGCAGATACGCAGGTATTTGAACTGGCAAACGGTGAAATACGGCAGCAAAAACTCCGCCCCGAAGATATGGGTATACAAAGACAAGTTCTGTCCTCCATTAATGGCGGCGATGCGGAGACCAATGCCGGTATTATCAGGAATATGCTTAACGGCGTTAAAGGCCCGCAAATGGATATAACAGCATTCAACGCCGGGGCAGCTATTTATACCTCCGGTAATGCCGCTTCCATCCATGAAGGCGTTAGAATCGCCTATGATACCATACTCTCAGGAAGAGCCAAACGTAAACTTGCCGATTTGATCAATTTTAGTTCATCCGTGCCGGCAAACTGAACAGAGGATAAAGATAATGGACATTTTACATAAAATTATTGCTGATACCAGGGAAACCCTGGCGCAGCGAAAAGCCGGTTTGTCGCCGGCGGCAGTCCGGGAAAAAGCGGAAACCGTGAGTAAAAACAAACAGCCGCAGCGTTTTAACCGGGCATTGCAATCGGATCATATCGCCATAATCGCCGAGGTTAAAAAAGCCTCGCCAAGCAAAGGTGTTATTTGTCCGAACTTTGACCACCTGCAAATTGCCTACGATTATACCCGCGGCGGGGCAGCGGCAATATCGGTGCTCACCGAAGAAAAATACTTTGACGGAAAATTATCTTACCTGGCAGATATTGCAAAAACTGCGTCCCCGCCATTGCTGCGTAAGGATTTCATTATCGACAGTTACCAGGTATACGAGGCCGCGGCCTGTTCGGCCAGCGCCATTCTGCTGATAGCCGCAGCGCTCGACACCATCCAGATCAAAGAATTTCTCGACCTGGCATATACCTTAAAACTCGACGCCATGGTTGAAGTCCACAATGCCGCAGAACTGGAAAAAGCGTTAAATGCAAATGCGGCTATTATTGGAGTAAACAACCGCAACCTGGCAACATTTCACACCAGTTTGAATACCAGCCTGGAATTGGCTAAACTCATTCCGGCGGATAAAATCAAGGTCAGCGAAAGCGGTATTCATAGCCGCGCCGATGTGCTTACCCTGACAAAAGCAGGCTACAATGCCGTTCTGGTTGGCGAACTTCTTATGCAGCAGGCGGATCGTACCGCCGGTCTGCGGGCATTGCGGGGGGTATAACCCATGTGGGTAAAGATTTGCGGAATAACCCGTCTTGAAGACGCCCTGTTTGCCGAGGCGCTGGGAGCGGATGCCATCGGTTTTGTCTTCGCTGCCAGTCCCCGGCAAATGACACCGACTGCGGTAGCGGAGATCGGTAAACAAATCCACATTCCTAAAATTGGCGTGTTTGTTGACGCCGGGCTTGCAACAGTGCAAACCATCCGCCGGCAATGCGGCCTGGATATTGTACAACTGCATGGCAATGAATCGCCGGACTATTGTCGGGAACTGGGCGGCGCAATCATCAAAGCCTTTCGAATGCAAAACGCGGCTGATTGGCAAAAAACTTTAGGATATACCACTGTATGGAAAATCCTGGTGGACGCATTTGTGCCCGGTGTGGCGGGCGGCACCGGGCGGCAGATCGATGCCGCCATACTGCAAAATGCCGATCTGTCCAACATTATTCTGGCCGGCGGCATAACCCCTGGAAATGCTGCGGATTATATGACCCGGTATAAACCTTTCGGACTGGATGTCAGTTCCGGAGTTGAAGATGCACCGGGATTTAAAAATAAAACTTTAATGACAAACCTGATAAGAACGATCAAGAGGTGAACATGCGACAACGCGGATATTTTGGAAATTATGGCGGACAATATGTGCCGGAACTGCTCATGCCGGCGCTGAAGGAACTGGAACAGGTGTATAATGAGTTGAGCAATGATATAACATTTAAACAGGAACTGGATCATTTATTCAAACACTATGCTGGCCGGCCTACACCGCTGTATTATGCGGAAAACCTGACCCGTCATGCCGGAGGCGCCGGTATCTATTTAAAAAGAGAAGACCTGAACCATACCGGTTCGCACAAACTCAATAATTGTCTTGGCCAGGCGCTGATTGCCAAAAAAATGGGCAAAAAAAGAGTCATTGCCGAAACCGGCGCCGGGCAGCATGGCGTTGCGACGGCAACCGTTTGCGCCCTGTTGGGTCTCGAATGTCATATCTTTATGGGCAATGAAGATACCATCCGCCAGGAACTGAATGTATTTCGCATGAAACTGCTGGGCGCAGAGGTCATCCCGGTTTACAGCGGTTCACAAACCCTGAAAGACGCTATTAATGAAGCAATCCGCGAATGGGTGGCTTCTGTCAAAAATACATTTTACATTTTCGGCTCGGTGGTCGGACCACACCCCTACCCGACGATGGTTCGCAATTTTCAGTCCATTATCGGCCGGGAAGCGCTGCAGCAATTGCCGGAATTCGGCTTGTCGGTTCCCGATTATATAATCGCCTGCGTCGGCGGCGGCAGCAACTCGATGGGTATTTTCCATCCTTTTTACTCGACAACAGCGAAACTGGTCGGCGTGGAAGCCGGCGGGTGCGGCCCGGCCATTGGTGATAATTCCTGTTCCCTGGGGAAGGGACAGGTGGGCGTTTTTCATGGTAAAAAAAGTTACTTTTTACAGGACGAGTACGGACAAATAGCGCCCACCCATTCCGTGGCGGCAGGGCTCGATTATCCCGGAGTTGGGCCGGAACATGCCTGGTACAAGGAAACCGGCCGCGCTGAATACGTAACGATCACGGATGATGAAGCCGTGCAGGCATATAAAACCCTGGCGCACCTGGAAGGCATCATCCCGGCGCTGGAAAGCTCACATGCGCTGGCTTATACTTTGAAACTGGCTCCGCACCTGGATAAAAAACAAAATATTCTCGTCTGCCTCTCCGGGCGCGGCGATAAAGATATAATTAGTTCGAATATTATCAGGAATGAGGAATAATATGAACCGACTGGAAAAACATTTTACCGAACTGCAAAAAAGACATGAAAAGGCATTAATCCTATATATAACAGCGGGCGACCCGGATATGGCTGCTACCCTCAACATTATGCAAGCCCTGGCGGAAAACGGCGTGGATTGCATAGAACTGGGCATTCCGTTTTCTGATCCCATGGCTGATGGACCGGTCATTCAACGGGCATCGGCGCGGGCATTGCTTAATAATATCAATCTGCGGGATATTCTGTCGCTGGTTAAAACATTCCGGCAAACTCACCAAACGCCGGTGGTGTTGATGGGTTATTTCAATACCATTCTTCATTTTGGCCCCGAGGCGTTCCTCCACGAATACCGGGCGGCCGGCGGCGACGGCCTGATCATTGCCGACCTGCCTTTTGAAGAAGGCGAGCACTTTGAAAGCCTGTGCCGCGAACATTCCATTAATCTTATCTACCTGGTTTCTCCGGAACCTGGTACGGAGCGTACCCGTAACATTCTTGCCGCCACCGGCGGTTTTGTCTATTGCGTATCGCATTATGGCATAACCGGGCAACATACCGATAATAATCAACTCGATAATATTGTTCGTTCACTAAAAAGCATGACCACACTGCCGATTGCGGTCGGTTTTGGCATATCATCGGTGGAACAAGCGCAACAGGCGGCCCGATCAGCCGACGGGGTGATAATCGGTAGTTGGTTAATCAGCGAACTGGAACAAGCCCAGGACAAAAAGCTGGCGGCCGCAGGATTTTGCATAACACTCAAAGAAGCGCTGACTCTGGTATAAAAAAAGGGGACTGGACACTCGAATTACGGATTACCGGTGCAGTGCATTCCGATATGACTGACACCGGTAATACGAAATTACCCATTACATGAATATACCTGAATTTCTAAAAGGAATGATTATTTTTAACAATGATTTTTTTCATAAACCCTGTTATAGTTTCCCACTATAGCGATAAATTATTGTATAATTAGATATTAAACATTTCCATGTTCTCGAGCGACAAAAGTAGGGCACTGTCGATCTTTTTTAATAGTCAAAATCCTATTTCTATTCTGTCAATTTAGAAATTCAGGATATATTTTAATACAATCAGAATTAAATGATACCAGGGAATTTTTTCATTTCTGCTTTCATCTTTTTTCTGCCTATTTATGTTGCAGGCAAAGAGTAACGGGAATGCGAGATCATGTTCAAAAAAATAATTCTTGAAATAATCCATAAAATGTTTTATATTATAATGTTGATGCGGGCGGCTGGGGTTACTTCAGGCATGGAAATTGCATAAAAATCAACAAATATACAAGATTTTCTTTTATCTGTTATTTGAAAATGCAAATAATGCAAAATCACAACTTTAATAAAAACAACAACTAACTCCTTAAACTACAAGCTGGTATTGAATTTTACAATTTTAAAATTTTGCAATATTATTATAAAAAAAAATGTTTTAAACAGGAACCAAATATACAGAAACAGGTAAAAAATTACATAAATTATTAAAAAGACGATTAATGGTTTGTCTGCCCGGAGAAAAGCATGGAATTTTCCCTTCTGGATAAGATCAAAATAAAGAGCAATAAAATAACAACAGTTTCTTATGATCCCGATTCATTTACATTGCATGTGGATTTCACAAACGGCGAGTCACGCCAGTTTTTTGGGGTGCCGGGTTATATTTTTGAGGGGTTATTACAGTCCCCGCAGAAAGACCAATACTACACCCGTTATATAGCCCATGCAGGTTTTTCTTACGAACTGCTGGACTATTAATAACAGGGATGCATCACTCGAATAAAATCATTAAAACCTTACAAATTCTTTAACGCTTCTTTTTCATCAGCATAATTCACCAGCACATTGCCCAGTTGAGCAATATTGATGAGGCTCTGCACTCTTTTTTGTGCGCCAAACATGGCATATTTGGCATTCAAGTCACGCGCCTGGCGTAATCCCAATAAGATAGCGCCCAACCCGGAACTATCGACATATTTGACTTCCGACAGGTCAATCAGCAGCCGGTCGCTGGCATTTTTAAGCAGAACCAGTAATTGCGCCTTTAGATCCGGAGCGATTCTAGTGTCCAGTCTTTCTTCGCGGAGCCGCAGGATTTTAACCTTGTCTACTTCTTCAATAGTAAAATTCATTTTTTAAAACCTCCATAGCCTGATACTCGTTGCCACCGCGCTCTCTCCCATAGCTTGGCATATTTGATTAAAACATAACCGGCTGATAACAAACACAACATAAATCCATGAATGCCATCAAGAAAACCACCCTTTAATATAAACATTTTTATAAAAGTATGCAAAGGTCTAAATAAAATATTTACAAATCTGCTCTTTTTTCCCCGGGTTTCAAGCTCTTCAGCGGCAAAAGTAGTATAACGGTTGAATTTCCACAAATAGTGTTCAAGCGAATCATCGGTAAAATGCAGTAAATCATTTTGCAACCGACTGCGGGTTCCATCCAGAATCAGACCTTCATGGACTTTGTTATCGCTAAAGTGTGCGGCATTGTGGCGGAAGAGGCGCAATACATAACCGGGGTACCAGCCGCAATGTTTTATCCATTTGCCGAGGAAAAAAGCGCGACGTCCGCACTCAAAACCATTAACAGCCGGTTCTTTTTCTATCACCCGTCTTATTTCGGTAGCCAGTTCGGGGGTTACACGTTCATCGGCATCAATCCAGAACACCCACTCATTGGTTACCTGTTGCAGGGCAAAATTTTTATTTTCAGAAAACCCTGCAAACTCCCTGTCAAATACCTTGTCGGTAAATCGGCGGGCGATCTCTGCCGTATGATCCTTGCTTTGCGAATCTACCACGATTAATTCATCCGCCCATTGCACGCTGGCCAAACAGGCGGCAATATTACGTTCTTCATTCAGGGTAATCAGGATTACGGATATTTTACTCACCGGTTGCCTCCCGCTCCGGGCAAAAACGGATGCTGTAACAGCCAAATCTTCATATACAACACCATTTGGGAAAAAGAAAAAAACCAGCATAGCAGAAAACCACGCCCGCCGGCCCGAAAGCCTTGCTGTAACAGGTACTTTATCAAAAAAGTACCGCAGGGTGGAAAAATAAAATGATACCAGTGCGCCTTGATTGCAGAAACCATTGTTTGCGCTTCCTGCGTGGTTTTACGATTCATCGCCGCCAGGCTGTCAAACAGCGTGGGATAAGCGTTATAATCCATGTCATACCTCAGCTTACCGGTGCGGCCGCTGCAGTGTAAAAGCCCCTGGCCTTTGCTGCCATAAACCTGTACACTGTTCCGGTTTACCAGGCGAAAACGATAGTCAGGATACCGGCCGCAATACCGTATCCATTTATTCATAAAATAAAAGCGCCTGGCAATAAAAAAACCTTCCTCATTAACCGGTCGAGACATTAAATCGGTGATCTCCGCCGCCAGTTCAGGGCGTACCCGTTCATCGGCAAATAATAACAGCACCCATTCATGCCGACAGTTTTGCAGGGCATACTGTACCTGGGCGGCATATTCTGTAAATGGCCGCACCAATATTTTATCTGTAAATGCATGGCACAGTACTATTGTCCGATCGCTGCTCTCTCCATCGATGATGATAATTTCATCGGCAAAGGAAACGCTGGCCAAACAATCCTGGATTGTTTTTTCATTATTTAAGGTAATAACGGCAACAGATAATTTAGTCATGGTTTCCAAACTCAAACAGATTATTCCTGGCAACACATCTGGTTACGGCGGAAAAGACCATATCCACTGTGAGCGCTTGCATACAGCTATTATGATCACAATCGAGGCGGTTGCAGCCAAGACAGTCAAGATCGGTTTTGGCTACAACTTCATGGCAAGCGCCAAAAGGACCTTGCAGCCGGTAATTGGTTGGGCCAAACAACGCCACACAAGGGGTGCTAACCGCAGCAGCCAGGTGCATTGGGCCGGAGTCGGTAGTTACCAATAATTGAATTTTTGTTAAAATTGCGCCCAGTTGTTTCAGGCTAGTTTCCGGTATCAATATCAAAGGTACGCGGCACATTTTTTGTAATTCTTCCGCTTCCGGTTTTTCACCCGGTCCCCACAATACCAGAATTTTTGCCTGGTACTGTTCCGTAATCCGTTCTGCAAGTATGGCAAAGTTGCCAAGCGGCCATTTTTTAGCAGGCCAGCCGCCGGAAAAATTAACTGCTGCCAGTCGCTGCCCGGTCAATTGCTCGCGTTCCAGAAATTGAGCGGCGAATAATTGATCGTTATTATTAATATGAACATCCAGTTCGCGGGAAATGACCGGAATGCCCACTGCCTGCAGAGCGTCCAGATGCCAGGGCGCTTCATGCACCTCTTTGGCCCGTGAGGTAACAACAGTTGTATAGGCGAGTTGCCGGATCCGGTAATCGTATCCTACCCGCTGCCGGGCGCCGCTGATGAAGGTTAAAAATGCGCTGCGTGGATTGCCAAAAAAATCAAAAACCAGATCATAATGTTGACGTTTCACATGTAATAAAAATCGCACATCGTTTTGCCATCGCCGGTACCAGGGTAATGAGCGATTCTTTTTCCGATATAAAACCAGTACTTGATTAATATGAGGATTACCATCAACAACCTGGTTGCAAAAATCTTCAGTTAAAAAATCGATACTGGCATTCGGAAATGCGGAACGCAGGTTTTTTATGACAATTGTCGATAATACAACATCGCCAATTGCCCGTAATTTTATGATCAGAATTCTGTTAATACTATTCACAATGAGTGTAACCGGGTTAATTTGGGTACAGGGAATTATCAGTTATTTATCTGGTAAAAACTCTGGTTTATAAAAAAGCCCGGAGAATTATTACAATTCCGGGCTAAAAGTATATCATATATAATTTATTGATCAATTCTGCCTGGATTTTAAGGAATCATATCTGGCAATTGCCTTATCAAGTAAAGCTATTGTTTTTTCAGTTGTAGAAATGGAACTCACTTCATCGCGTAAAAACCAGTTGGCCTGGCCGGCATCCGATGCCGCCTGCAATTGACCGCCGGTATACAATGCTAAAAATTCAATAACAACATAATGATATTTGATCCGACTGGCATCATTAACTTCTATAAATTCAAAATAATCAATATAATCTATCAATTTTACATCAAGTCCGCATTCTTCAGCGACTTCACGTTTTGCCGCAGTCTCCAGGGTTTCTCCAAGTTCAACCAGGCCGCCGGGTACTGTCCATAAACCCAGGGCAGGTTCCTGATTGCGTTTGACGAGAAGAAACTTTTCCCGGTCAAACACGACAACGCCAACGCCCAGGCGCGGCGTAACCGGATACTGGCGATCACCGGCCGTGAAATGGTCGCTCATTGAAAATCACTCAAACCGGACAACTCAGCGGGGAAAAATGGGAAATCATTCCCACTCATTGTCACCCTCCCAGGAAGGCGCTCCATCGATCCAATCTTCGTCGTCATTTTCGTCCCAGTCATCTTCTTCATCTTCCCAGTCCTCTTCATCTTCCCAGTATTCTTCATCCCAGTCTTCGGCATCTTCATCTTCAACTTCTTCCAAATCATCCAGGACTTCTTCCTTTTCTGGGACATCCTCCCAGTCTTCATCGACTATTTCTTCTTCATCGAGGGTTTCTTCATCGTCGTTTTCCTGTTCGGAATTGGATTCTTCAATAAAATCATCAATAATGTTCGAATCATTTCCCATATTTTCCTCTCAAGTTTCAGTTATTCATTCAGCACGTTTTATGCGGCGGAAAAATACCAAATGGTTATTAAATATGCAAGCATTATTTTCATGTTTTTCAGAAAAATAAATATTTTCCTGTTCATAAAACCATTAAAACAAATAATTTTAAAATCAATCCTTTAAAATAATAATTTTTCTGCCCGGGCTATAACCTGCTCCGGCTGCACATCACTGCAATTATGTGTAGAACCACGCACGGCAGCAAATTGTTCCCCAACCGGTTTCCATTCCGCAGGATTTGTAGGACCAAATACGGCAACCAGCGGGGCGCCGACTGCTGCGGCAACATGTAATACCCCGGTATCGTTACATAAAAACAAACCCGAATGCGCAAGCAGGGCTGCTAATTTCCTTATATCCTTATTATTTATAATAATATATGGACATGATAGCCCGGCGCATAACTCTTTGCCCAAATCGGCTTCTGCCGGCCCCCAGGCTAATGCCGCCAGCAGATTATGTTTTGCCGTCAGAATATTGGCGGCTTGAACAAAATAGTGCACGGGCCAGCGGTTGCCAAGTTTACCGGCGCCGGGGTGTATGGCCAGAATTTTTTGCCGGCCATCCCAGCCAAGTTCATGCAACTGACCGGTCGCCCACTCGTATTCCGCTTGCGTCAGGGTGATGTGTTCCGAAAGATCATCCGTATCGGCGCCGATGTAGCGGACAATATCGACATTACGCTCGCTCTGGTTGCATTCCCCCTCGTAATAAGGCGCAGTCAAATGATAAAAAAAATTGCGGCGGGTACCTGAGAAACGTAAATGTTCCGAACCGAGAATATACCGCGCCCCGGAAAGCCAGGCCAGTAAATCGCTGGTTAAAGAATGCGATACGGTATTCAGGACAACCGTCAGGTCATACCCGGCTCGTAGTTCGCTGAGCAGAGTGCGCAGCCGTTGTAAATTCCAGTCCCGACCATGCTCGTAAAAAGTGATTACTTTATTAATATAACGATTATTCAAAACTACAGCGGTCGTATAATGGCGGGCGACTATAGTTATTTGCGCATCAGGGTATTTGGCTCGCAGCGCCCGGAATGCCGGGGTTGACAATATAAAGTCCCCCAACTGGTCGTGCTGGCGGATAATCAGTATTTTTTTTATAGAATTGTGATCAATATCTGTGGGAGTCAATTCACGTTTGCCCAGAGCGCTTTCTAAAAAGCGCACCAGCTTTTGTTTGAAAAATTGTTCTATTGAATGCCAGTTAATCACATGAACCCTGTCGGTTAATTTCTATTTTTAACAGCAAGCCTGAACAACGCTTCCAGTTTATCGAGCATCCTGTCGATTGTAAACATTTTCAATACTCTTTGCCGGCCATTTTCTCCCCATTGTGCGGCTTGCCGGGGATTTAGCAGTAAAGCTGTAAAGGCATTAGCCAGCGCCGCTGCATTTTGCACCGGAACAACCAGGCCGGTTTTATTATGCTGAACTATCTCAGGCATGGAACTCACATTGGTAGTAATTACCGGTTTGCCCGTCGCCATCGCTTCGATCAGCACAATGCCGAATCCCTCCCATAATGATGGCAATACCAGGTAGTCGATAGCTTTCATAAAATCAGTGATCGGCGATAAAAAACCGGGTAAATGAACACGCTCCACCAGTCCGTTTTCATGACAGTAATCCACGATATACTGCCGCAAAGGGCCTTCGCCTGCCAAAACCAGGTGGACATTCGGCCATTTTTCCGCTACTTGTTTAAAAGCCGGTAATAAATCATGGATGCCCTTGCGTTCATCCAGTTGGCCCGCAAAACCGATAATTTTCGCTGCCGGATCGGTCGTCCACTCTGAGCGGAGCTCACGGTCGGCAGGAGCCATGAACGGCGCCGGATCAATGCCGTTATATATGACATGGATTTTATCGGGGTCGAGCCAGGGCGCATTACGCAGTAAAGCCTGCCGGGTAGCGGCGGAATTGGCAATAGCCCGGTCGGCTAGAATTTGCCAGGAAAGCCGGTATTGAAGCCGGTTTTTTAAAGGGTAATCAATACCACGCCGGGGAATGACAGCGCAATGCCCGGCCAACCTGGCGGCGATACTGCCGAACCGTAATTCACGATCCATATTAGTCAACATTACCTGGATACGGTGTTTACGGATAAACTTCCAGGTACGGTAAATTGCCAGCAGGTCATAATCATTCTTCATGGTTATTGTGGTAACCGCAAAACCCTGCCGGCGGGCGCGCTGCTCCAGTTCGGTGCCGGGTCGGCAAATTAGGTACACCCGGTGCCCGCGCTTGCGCAGTCCATCCAGGGTGCGCAACATCCACACTTCTCCCCCGGCAAACATTTGTATACTGTTGATAAAGAGAATGTGCATCAAACAATACCGGCGAGTTGGTGAATCTGTTTTACTATTTGCCCGGCATCGTGGTATTTACTCACCCATTCCCGGCCTTTTTCGCCTAGTTCCCGGCGCAGGTCGGGATTGTCAATTAACCTCTGTAATTCGTTTTTCAGGTTTTCTGCATCAACAACTACAAAAGGATGGTCGGGATACATCTCGGCAAAACCTGGCGCCAGGCAGGAACAGGTGGGAATGCCCATAGCCAGCGATTCCAGGGAATTGATGCCATAGCCCAGATCGCCAATCTGATCGACAAAAATATCACAGGTTTGTTTGGTATCGATAGCCAGTGAATAGGGCAAATTCTGAATGATCACTGCTTCAACGTTGGAATTTTCACGAGCCAGGTTTTTAATAACAGGGATAATGATATCACTGCCTTTGGCCTTGCGGTTGGTGGGTGCATGGCCTATGCGTAATTTTTTGTTGTTTTGCGAAATGGCCTGGAAACGGCTGACATTGAACGGAAAAAAAACATGGTGAATATTGGGATGTAATTTTATATGATCGAATTCGACAGTAACATTAAGATCGGATAATTGATCAATTGCCGGGATAACCCCGCGGGTGCGCAGATCGCTGCCGGTATAACAACAGATCACTTTTTTACCGGCGGCGTGCATTCTCTTTATAAATCCGGCGTGGCGGTAAAAGTCCAGACCGCCGTCCAGTTGATACACGTCATAAGTATCGAGTTTGAATTTACGAATTGCCTTTTCAACTTTAAACTGCCACAACCAATCACGGAATTTCACCAGTATTTTTTCGGCGGCGGAATGGGGTTGCCAGGTTACAGGTATAGATGCCGGCGCCTTGCCGATATTATCAACCGCAAGCCGGGCCGGATCGGAAACCAGTTTTTTCAGCATTTTGGTGCCGGAAAAATCAATGAACGGCAGGCCAAGACAGATATCTTCCTGGTAACCACGCGGATCGCGGAACAATGTAACCAGCCGGCTGTAATAGCCCAAATGCTGTTCCGATGCAACAAATTGTCCCGGCACACCGGATGTATTTGTAGGCGCTATATGTAGTATTTTTAAATCTTCAATTTCCATCAAGCCAACCGTATTATAAAAATAATCTCAGGCTGTCGCGGAAAATGCCCTGTGCGCCAAAGCTTTCTTTAAAACGGGCCAGGCCCCAATTGGGATCTTCATTTACTGTGAAAATGCCAAAGTCCAGAAAGCCATAGCCGCCGGCAATACCCCAGTCGATAATATCATGGAATAGAATATTTACACCCCGATATTGCTGATGATCTTCATTATGGCTGATATAAAATGCCAGCACCACCCGCGGATTACAGATAAACATCACCACACCGGCGACCATTGTTTGTTCATGAAATGCGCCGAACAATTTTATACGATCAGTGTACATACCCTTGAGTTTCAATAATTCATCGAGAGTGTGGGTGGGCGATACGTTATGACGCAGGCGCAGGTTTTTTTCCAGAATTTTATAAAAGGCAGCATAATCTTCCGATTCACGGACAACTGTGCCCAGTTTCATGGCGCGGCGCACGGCGCGGCGCGACCCCTCATTAAAGGTATTCAGGATATTATCCCTGGTAAAATCCAGCGGAATGACGCTGGAAATTTCCCGCTTGCGATAACCGAAACCGTTTTGCACCAGGGCAAAATCAATATAATTGCAGGGACGCCGTAAATAAACCTGGGGCGGCGGCGTAAGATCGATGGCGTCAAAAGCTGCATCTTTGGCGTAACGGATCAGCGAGGTCACCAGATCAAACGCATCCTTGATGGCCAGATCGTCTTTGCAGACAAATCCGCCATAAGAGGCGCCGCGGTGCGACAGCAATACACGGCGATTATCGACAACAAAATCGACCGCAGGTAGCAACGCCAGCAAACGGCCTTCCTTGTAAAACATTAGAGAAAAATCCCGGAACCGCTCCGGTGGATGGTAGCCTAAAAACTTGCGTTCGTGAAATATGGTGCCATTGTTGGCTGTAATCACAAAATTTTCCCACGCGGGGCGATCCTGTTCCGTATAACGTTTGATCTCGATAGCCAAGTTCTCTTCCTTTCCTGTTACCGCGCTAAAAGTTTCACCAGTATCGCTTTTTGGATATGCAGACGGTTTTCCGCTTCGTCAAACACTACCGAATGCGGGCCGTCCATCACTTCATCGGTAATTTCATCGCCGCGATGCGCCGGCAAACAATGCAACACAATACAATCTTTTTTCGCATGGCTTAACAGGGACTTGTTAATCTGGAAGGGTTTGAAAATCTTTTTGCGCGCTTCCGCTTCTTCTTCCTGGCCCATGCTTGCCCACACATCCGTATAGATCACATCGGCGTTTTTTACAGCGTCAACAGGGTCCGGAGTAACAGTTATAGAGCTGAGCCCCTGTTTTCTGGCGTTAGCCAGCAGACCGGCGTCGGGTTCGTAACCTTTGGGGCAGCCTAACGACAGGGTAAAAGGCACACGCGCCGCTATATTGATCCAGGAATTGACCACATTGTTACCATCGCCTACATACGCTATTTTCAGATCCGTCATTCTGCCTTTATGTTCCTGCACAGTCAACATATCGCCTAATATCTGGCAGGGATGGGTTAGATCGGATAAACCATTGATAACCGGTACACTGGCATATTTTGCCAGGCCTTCAACAATATCATGCCCGAATACGCGCGCCATGATACCGTCGTTAAAACGCGACAGCACCCGCGCAACATCGGCGGTCAATTCGCGTTTTCCCAGGCCTACTTCTGCAGGACTGAGATACAACGCATGACCGCCCAACTGGTACATGCCCACTTCAAAAGAAACCCGCGTACGGGTGGAAGGTTTTTGAAACAACATGGCCAGGGTTTTACCCTTTAACAGGTGGTGTTCAATGCCTTTTTTGGTTTTCTCTTTCAATTCGGCAGCCAGTTTGAACAGGTCATGTATTTCATCCGCTGAAAAATCGGTGATCATTAAAAAATCTTTTTTCATGCTAGTACCTCTCTTACAGGATATATTGACTTAGATCTTCGTTTTGAATAACTTCTTTTAATTTATTCAATACAACTTTTTGATCAATGCGAATGGATTTCATCTCCATATCGGGCAGTTCGTAAAGATAATCTTCAAGCAACAAACTCATAACCGTGTGCAGCCTTCTGGCGCCGATATTTTCTGCTTGCAGGTTAACATCAAAAGCAATCCGGGCAATTTCCTTGATAGCGCCTTTGGTAAAGGTTACTTTAACGCCCTCGGTTGAGATAAGAGCGGTGTATTGTTTGATCAGGGCATTTTTCGGTTCGGTGAGGATGCGTTCAAAATCTTCAACGCTTAAACTGTGTAATTCCACTCTTATCGGGAAACGGCCCTGTAATTCCGGGATCAGATCAGACGGTTTGGAGACATGAAAAGCCCCTGATGCAATGAACAATACATGGTCGGACTTGACCATGCCGTACTTGGTAATTACATTAGTGCCCTCGATAACCGGCAGCAGATCGCGCTGCACGCCCTCGCGCGACACATCCAAACCGGCGCCGTTTTCCTCCCCGGCTATTTTATCAATTTCATCCAGAAAGACTATACCGGTTTCTTCAACACGATGAATAGCCTCGCGGATCACTTCTTCCATATCGATGAGTTTATTGGTTTCATCCTGCTGCAGGTAAATGAGTGCTTCTTCGATTTTCATTTTACGCTTTTTCATTTTCTGCGGCATCATAGGACCTAGAATATCCTGAATATTTAACCCCATCTCTTCAATGCCCACCGGTGAAATGATTTGCATCAGGGGAGATTGTTCACTCGGCACATCTATCTCTACCAGCCGCTCATCCATTTTACCATCCAGCAACTGGTTACGCAATTTTTCCCTGGTCCGCTGCCATTTCTCGTCCGGCTTTTGCGATCCATTGCCGGTGTTTTCCTCGTTATCCAGCGTTGCAGGTTTTGGTAATAAAATATCAAGCAGGCTTTCAATGGCCAATTCATAAGCCTTTTTCTGATATTTACCAATATTTTCACTGCGAACAATGTTCACAGCCTGATCGACAAGATCGCGGATAATCGATTCGACATCACGCCCCACGTAACCGACTTCGGTAAATTTGGAGGCTTCTACTTTGATGAACGGTGCATTATCGAGTTTGGCCAGACGGCGCGCCAGTTCAGTTTTACCGACGCCGGTCGGCCCGATCAGGATAATATTATTTGGCATAATTTCTTCACGCAATTCTTCCGGCGCCTGTTGCCGGCGCCAGCGATTACGCAAAGCGATTGCCACCGATTTTTTAGCTTCTTTTTGTCCGACTATATATTTATCAAGATGCTTTACTATTTCACGCGGAGTCATTTGCATTTTTTCGTCCCATACTAATCATCACAGAGCTGCGGCGGGCTTGTACATATCCACTGCCCGGCGCCAATATCCATTATCTTTTCGGCAGCGGGAAAATTATTTTTTATCAAGTACTTCGATAGACAGGTGGTCATTTGTAAATATGCAGACTTCGGAGGTTAATTGCATAGCCGCTTTAACGATCTGTACGGCATCCAGTTGGGAATGCCTTATTAACGCACGGGCAGCTACCAGCGCAAAAGGGCCTCCCGACCCGATAGCCACAATATCATCATCCGGTTCAATAACATCGCCCGTTCCGGAAATTAAAAAGATGCGTTCACGGTCTAAAACCGTCAACTGGGCGTCCAGGCGGCGTAAATAGCGATCCAGTCGCCAGTCTTTGGCCAGTTCCACTGCTGAACGGCCCAGGTTGCCATTAAATTCTTCCAGCTTGCTTTCAAAGCGCTCAAACAGGGTAAAAGCATCGGCAGCGGTTCCGGCAAAACCGGCCAGCACATTATCATCATATAACTTTCTCACCTTGCGCGCTTTGGCTTTCAAGACCATATCACCGTAGGTAACCTGGCCATCCCCGGCCAGTACTGCTTTTCCCTTGTATAACAATCCTAAAACGGTAGTGGCATGGATTTTTCCGCTATATTCCAGGCGTTGTTCCTGCAAGTTATATTTTCCTTCTCAATCTTGAAACCGGTATAGACATCTGTTCTCGATATTTGGCAACGGTACGTCTGGCAACAGGGTACCCCTTGGCCTTTAACATTACGGATATTTTTTGATCATTATAAGGCCGGTTGGCGGGTTCTTTTTCTATGATCGTTTTGATCAATGCCTTGATCTTTTTATTGGAAACGTCCTCGCCTTCATCCGTTGTATATTTTTCACTAAAGAACGATTTCAGTTCAAACACACCCCATTCGGTTTGCACATATTTACCATTAGTTACCCGGCTGATCGTGGAAATATCCATTGTGATCTCTTCGGCAATATCTTTCAGGATCATGGGTTTCAGGTATTCCGGGCCAAACTCGAAAAAGTCGCGCTGTTTTTCTATAATAGCGTCCACAGTGCGGATAATTGTAGCACGGCGCTGATGAATGGAATTGATCAGCCAGCGGGCCGATTCCAGGCGCTGCCGGATAAAATCACGCGTCTCCTTGTTCGACTTTTTCCTGTCCAGCATCATCTTGCGGTACTCATTATTGATGCGCAAATGCGGAATATTCCAGTCATGCATAAAAATTTTAAACTCGCCATCTTCCTTACGCACTTCAATATCCGGCACGATATAATTATTATCATAACTCAGATAACCTTCGCCGGGCTTGGGGTTTAGTTTGATGATCTGATCGATGATTTTTTTAATATCATCCAGGGATATTTCCAGGTCTTTAGCCAGCTTTTCATAACGTTTATTTTTAAAATCTTCAAAATAATCGCGGATCGTTCTAACCGCCAGTTCATTTACCGGTTTTTGCTGGAATAGCTGTATTAGCAAACATTCCTGCAAATTCCTGGCGCCAATGCCGGGTGGATCGAATTTCTGGAGTTCGGCTAAAACCAGTTCAACCGCTTCTTCATCCTCTTCAAGATTTTCGGCAATTGTTTCAATTTCAACTGTCAGGTAACCGACATTGTTGATGTTCCAGATTATATATTCACCAATTAAAATTTCAGCGGGTGATAGTTTGGTCATGTTCAACTGGCTGAGCAGGTGATCGGTCAGCGTTTCCTTGAACACTTCGGGACGTTCAAACTCCTCAGTATCCTTTTCCTTGGGGACGCGAATTTCATAACCTTCCTGGTCATTCAATATTTCTTCCCAGTCAATATCTTCCTGGGAGTTTTCCATTACCTCATCTTCAGCGTTGCTTTCTTCTTTATCGGGTTGAATCTCAATTTCAGCATCTTCTTCATCCAGATCCTGATCTACTTCCTGATCAATATCAATTTCCAGCAACGGGTTCAGTTCCAGCTCCGTGCGGATTCTCTGTTCCAGGCTGATGATCGGTAATTGCAACAAGGATGAAAGCAAAACCTGCTGAGGGGATTGCTTCATTTGCAGACTGAGATGTTGTCCTAATCGTACCATTAACCGAGTTTCCAGGTTTTATTTTTCAAATGCTTACCTGCTTTTTGTTATCTTGACCGCTTTTTAAAAATCTATTACTTGTACATTAAATTTACAAATATTATTTCACAAATTCAACGATCCAGTTTAAAACTATCGCCAAGATAGAATTTTCTCGCTTCTTCATCATTGGCCAAAAAATCCGCTGTTCCCGATTTCAAAACCGTGCCTTCGAACAGCAAATAAGCCCGATCCGTAATCGAAAGCGTTTCATGTACATTATGATCGGTTATTAACACGCCTATGCCCTTTTTTTTAAGACTGGCGACAATATTTTGAATATCCTGCACCGCGATTGGGTCGACGCCGGCAAAGGGTTCATCCAGCAGTATAAAATGTGGATTGGTAACCAGCGAACGCGCGATCTCTACCCGACGACGTTCACCGCCGGACAGTGTATAAGCCTTGTTTTTTGCTAAACGTTCCACGCCCAGTTCGGTCATCAGTTCCAGGGCGCGATTTTTACGCTCCATTGTTGTCATGGGCATGGTTTCCAAAATTGCCAGCAGGTTCTGTTCAACGGTCAATTGCCGGAATACCGAGGCTTCCTGGGGAAGATAGGAAATACCCAGGCGAGCGCGCCGGTACATTGGGTGGCGCGTTATATCCTGCTCCGAAAGATAAATTCGCCCGTATTTGGGGCGGATCATACCGACCAGCATATAAAAAGTAGTGGTTTTGCCGGCGCCATTAGGTCCAAGCAGGCCGACGATTTCACCTTCTTCAATAATTATACTGACTTTGTTAACAACCCGGCGTTTACCATAAATTTTTTCCAGGTCGTTGCATTTTAATACTTTTTTATCGCTCATTTGTTGTGTTGTTCCGGAGCCGGCAAATTGATCTGCAGAGCCGGGAATTGTTTAGCTTCTATAGTCTTTTGCATTTTTAGTAATACTTCGGTCAACTCACTTTCAATTTTTTCCCGGCTTTCCGGGGGGAAAAAAACACCAGTGGATAAACCGGGGGCGCTGGAACCGGTTACATTTATCACTTTGCCATCTGCGAAAACCATCAACAATTCATCGCACAAAATTTTATTAATGCCTTTTTCCTGCTTTTTCTCAACAAGATGATAATAACTGGTTGCGCGGCCCTGCACAGTGACGGTGTCTATTTCATCATCTTTAACGCCTACCTGTATCGATTCGCCCGTCAATAAATCATACGGGATTCTGGTTTGAATGAGCGAATCGACCCGCGAAACCACAATTGCATCTTTATTGACCAGTATGCGTTTCACCTCGTTGTTTTTCATTTCAAGCACAATCCGGGCGCCCATCAGATGATCGTTCTTCTGAAAGGCATAAGGCGTATCATTCAGAATAACCTGCTCATCTTTTTTTACATACAACAGCTTGCCGCATTTGGCATTGATTTCACCGCGGGTGATATGCACCTGATCGGTAACCTTGATACTATCGCCGTCATTGAACATTTCCATAATCTTACCGCGAATGGTCAGCGTCAGATTGGAAGATGTATCGGTTTGCGTGAACACCGGCTGCCCGGTAACCAGGGCATAACCGGTATTACGATAATATTCGGCATGGCTGCCGGCAAGCGAACTGGACTCTTTATTGTCAAATAACGTTACATTCGAATCAACTACCACTTTTTCCTGATCCTGATAATATTTTAAAAAATCTCCGGTCAGGGTTTTAGTGGAATCTATCAGCTTTACATGCCCCTGGGCGATAGCAAATTGGGTTTTTTCGTTATAATCAATTGTATCGCCATACATTTGTTTCACTTCGTCAATGATCGACACATTGCCGGTCAACAGGGTACGTTCTTCATCAACAAACTGTAAAGCTTTATTACATTTTAATACCGCTTCGCCCTGGTGAAAACGCACTTTTCCGGTAAGGATCAATACCCGTTGATTTTGCTCTGTGGTTTCACCGCTGGCCAAATCGGCATTCTCCAGGATCAGCCGTTCAACCGGCTCTTCCTGTGGTATTGAAATATAAACAAAAAACATTAAAAAACATATAGCAAAATATGTTCCAATCCTGAACTTTTTACTTTTTGCTGTCATGCTTCACTGCCATTGTATCCGGCGCTGCGGCGCTATCCGGGTTTGCAGGCTTGTCAATTGTGCTGTCCTGCCTGGTTTTTTTCAGTTGATCGGTGGATAGATCGAAACCCCGGTGCGCGGTGCCATGAAATTTTTTTATTTGCCAAAATTTTAACTGCGGATCGGATTCAAAGCCGATGCCATAAAAAATATCACCCCTGGTAGTGGTAATTTTTACCTCTTTATCCGTAAAGATCTTTTCTGCACTCTGGTCAAAAGATAATTCTTCGGTATACAAGGTAACGCCGCTGTCCGATTCGACCACAACATTCTTTATTGCTTTTACATCCTGCATTTTGTCATTGAATAAACCGCTGTCGGATGTTAAGGTGGAGGTCGCATTCCCCTCATTATCATAAAAATCTACTAAAACGCCCTGGTTCAAAACAGATTGATTTTTGGTAGAGAAAAAAAGCATGTGCCCTGCTTTTAAATGCGCTTCCAGCTTGCCCTTGTTGGTAACTTTAACATCAAAGTTCCACATCTCCTGATCCGGCGCTTCGGTGTTATAAGCCGGGGTAACTGTATTTTCCCTTTTATTACAGGTTAGAAATGTAATCAGCAGGAAAAATATTATAGAACAAACCGGGTTTCTCTTTTTCATTCATCACCTGCCACAAAATCCTGAGGTTGCTTTTTCCAGCGTTCATGCATCCATACCCACTGTTCGGGAAAACGGCTGATAATATCCTGATAGGCATCCGAACATTTCTGCGTATTGGCAATGGCATCGGCGCGGGCATCGCCGGTATTTTGTAAAACAATTTTTTCACCGGTAATAATTCTATACTTTAAATCCGGAAACAGTGGCATAAACATGGGAATGACCGGCAGGGAAAACTTTTCCGCCAGCATGACCGGCCCGGTAGCTGTATGCGCAGGACGCCCGAAAAAGTTCACAAATTCACCTTCAACTTTGGTATCCTGGTCGATGAGTATTCCTAAAAAACCGTTATCGCGCAGGTGACGGACGATCTCGCGGGTGCCCTTGCCGCGCGCAATATTCTGGTAACCGGCCAGGTTGCGGGTATCCACAATCATTTTATCCAGGCGTTTATCATACGCCGAAGTGCCGACCACTTTTAACGGGTAGCCATTTTGCGCCAGGTAAGCGCCCAGCAGTTCCCAGTTGCCAAAGTGTCCGGTCAATAAAATTGCCCCTTGTTTGGCCTGTTTTAGATCATCGAGAATGCCGGGCTTGCCGCCCTCGACAACCGTGCCCAGGCCTTGTTTTAATAATACCGTTAAACGGATCGCATCAGCGGCAACGGTACTGAAATGCCGGAACACATTTTGGGCCAGTATTTCTATTTCGTGAGGAGAAAGTTTATCCCCGAAAGCCCAGGTTAAATGACGAAGGGTTTTATTGCGCTCATTTTTTGCCAACCGGTAAGCCAGGGCGCCGCAAAAACGCAACATTTGAATAGCGGAAATCCGCGACATATTACGCAGTAATTTCACTACAATTAAAACGGCGATATAAATAAACCAGTTCTTGATTTTTTTACGGGTTTTCTTGTTCATTTGGTTATTTCAATTCCTGCTTCCAACAGATCGTGCAGGTGAATCATACCCACAGGATAATGCTCCTCGTCGATCACCGCTAATTGCATAATATTAAAATTTTCCATAATCTGGCGCGCTTCCCATGCCATACAGCCGACTTGAACATATTTCGGTTTGGTATTCATAATATCACGGGCGCACAAACTGTCAAAATCGCGGGGATTTTGCATACATCGCCGCAAGTCGCCATCGGTAATGATGCCGATCAACTTGCCATCGTCATCTATCACACAGGTACTTCCAAAACGCTTTTTGGTAATTTCCAGAATAACGCTCTGTAATGAAGCCATATAATGCACCTTGGGCACTTTATCGCCGCCAAACATTATTTCTTCGGTTTTGATCAATTTTTTACCAAGCGAACCGCCGGGGTGTAAAAAAGCAAAGTCCTCGCGGTTAAAATGGCGTTTTTGCAGCAGAGCTACAGCCAGAGCATCACCCATAGCCATAGTCGCCGTTGTGCTGGCGGTGGGCGCCAGGTCGTTAGGACAGGCTTCTTCCTGTACGCTGACATCCAGCGCAACATCGCTGCGCTCGGCTAACGCGGAACGCATATTTCCGGTAAGCGTTATGATCTTTACCCCGATCTTTTTAAATACCGGGAACAACAAACTGAGCTCTTCAGTATTGCCGCTTTTGGAAATACATATAACCACGTCATTTTTTAATACCAACCCCAGGTCGCCGTGCATACCTTCCGCAGGATGCAAAAAAATGGCGGATGTACCGGTACTCGTTAGTGTTGCGGCAATTTTTCTGGCGACAATGCCGGACTTGCCCATTCCGGTCACAATGACCCGGCCCTTGCATTCCAGAATAATATTTACCGCATCCTCAAAGTCCTGACCGATGCGGTCGATCATGGCATCGATTGCGGCGCATTCAATTTGCAACACCTTGCGCGCATTTTCTACAATTTCACTCTTTATATCCCCATATTTTTTTTTGTTCTTTTCACTTTTGGTCATATTAAGGTATCGGAACAACTCCTTGTATAGATACGGTTAATGAATCGGAAGCCTGCGAGGGGCGCGGCTGGGACCGATAGGCAATGGCGGTAATGCCGACATTACCTGAATAATGAGTTAACGGCCATGTGCAGGTAAAAGCCGGCGGTGTTGAATCTGTGCCAAGCAGTTGTCCGTTAATATAAAATTCCACCTTATCGATATAGGCAACCGGTTCCGCCGCTACAGTTATTTCCACATTGTTCAATGCCGGAATGTATTGCCCGTCGGCAGGATTGGTGATCCGCACATCCGGACGGGTATCCGCCAGAACGGTTATAGTGATGTTATCATGCGCTTCGCCGCCGTTTTCATCGCGAACAGTAACATCAATGGAAAAATCATCCTGACGGGTCGGCGCTATCCACTGCACACTGGATTGATCACGGTTAATGAAAATTCCGCCATCAGCGTCCCATGAATAGGTTAATTCGTCATTGTCCGGGTCCGTAGCAACCACATTCACTGTTACGGTATCGCCAACCATGACGGTTTGCCGGTCTGCTTTGAGCTCTTTAATAACCGGTTCCCGGTTATTCAATTTTTCCACCACTCCGCAGGAAAATGCAGATATAAAAATGAGCATACAAAGCATTACATATTTTTTATTTATGGTATACATTGGAATTCTCTAGTTTATGTCTATTTTAACAGTTTGATAAACATACAGGTCACGGGAATCCTGAACAAATATCACAGCCTGAAGATTATCGACATCCCAGCCGTTCAGGATGTCAATATCACGCTTGACCGATTTAATTTCGCCATGGTTAAAATCTTCAAAAGCATCCATAGTAACAAAAGCCTTTACAATCCGGCGGTATTTACTTCCGGGGGCTTTGCTTAATACAGCGGCGTAAATAACAATATCTTTAGCCTCTTCACTGCCTAACCGGGCGATTTGCGCCGAAACGGTCAAATTATCGCCTTTCCGGGTGGTTTTGGCTTCGATAGTAAAGTAACACTGCCGGCCCAGTTCCTTCTCCAACTCGGTATTATAACGCAGGTAAGCCGCATCGGCGTCGGAAGCGCCCTGCACCCGCCCCTGTAATCCGTTAAAAAACACATCCGGTATACCCTGCCCGGCAGTTTCCGGAACAAATACTTTATAACGGTTCAGGCTGGCATCCAGCGCATTATTATCGGTGCCCGGTGTTTCTGCGATGTGATGTTCAAGGTAAACAAATGCATCCTCGCCATATTCCCGCAATAACCTGTCAAAAGCCGTCAATGAACTGGCTATATAAGCGCCGCCGGACTGGTTGACAAACGACTCTACCAGAACCGTTTCAGTTCTTTGGCTTGATGGATTTTTCGGATCCAACGGATTGTTGCGCTCCAGGTCGTCACACGCCAGAACTGCAACAAACAGAATCAATAATAATATTTTAATTGTTCGTGTATACATAGCATTCTCAAAAAATAGTTAACTGAATGCCAACGGCTTGCTGCTGATGATCATAAAACGGCAGCAGGGCATATTGATAATTGTCATGGTGCGTACGTCCGGCCAAAACCTGGTTACTTTCACTTTTACTCTTAATCCACATTACCGCGCCGGCAGTCAGTATGCCGGCGGAAACGCCAATGAGTACATTGCGGGTTTTAAAGGCGCGGTTTGCTTTATCGTAATGACCATCAAACTCATTCAGCCGGGTAGCGTCATTATATTTATCATAATTTGATCGGTAACTGGAATGGGTGAAAGCGGCGGCTATTCCGGTTCCAGCCCCGGCGGCCAAAACCCAGGGCGCATAAAATTTATTCACATACACTTTTTCCTGCCGCTTGCCCTCGCCGGTTAGGTTGACAATTATGTTTTGCGCCAGCAGCTGCACCATGGCATCCATGGCGTTTTTATCGGGGCCGGTCACTTTATCGCCAAATACCTTGCCGCTGGCAACCTCGACGATATGCGTATCGATGCGATAGCGGTCGCCAACTTTACTAATCTCGCCGGTAAGGATCAATTGCGCGCCAACCAGTTCGCCCACTTTTTGCGCTTGCTCGGTTTCTATCACCCCGCTCTGCGCCAGGGCATGTTCCTGCAAAACCGCCTGAATTTTAGAACGCTCCAGCACGGTAATGTTGGGAAAGCGGGATAACTCGGTCTTGAGCATTTCCGGCACACTTTTTTCCAGGGCGGCATGACTAAAAGCCCCGGTATTATTTTCAAAATCGGAAATAGCAATAGTTACATTCTCACCGCGTACCAACACCGGTAAAGCAATGAGACATAACAACAGCAGACTTGTTTTATACATTCCAGTCATATTTGTACCAAAAATAGTTAAAGAGGCCAGGATTTCTCCAACTCGCGGCGTAAGGTATCAGTGGCAATGATTTGGTGCAGTAAATTTTCCAGTTTCTGCAAGGGCCACATACTGGCGGCATCGCAAAGGGCATTGGCGCAATCAGGGTGAGTTTCAATAAACACACACTCGCAGCCGGCTGCCACTGCAGCGCGGGTCAGCGCCGGGACAAATTCCGGTCTGCCGCCGGCCGGGTCGCTGGAAGAGATGCCGTAAACCCGTATAGAATGTGTAGGATCGATAACCACCGGGTAACCCAGCTTGCGCATCACCGGTAAAGAACGAATATCTACCACCAGGTTATGATAGCCGAAAAAAGTGCCGCGCTCGGTTAACAAAATGTTATGATTACCCTGGTTCTCAATCTTTTTGATAACATTTTTCATATCTGCCGGGTCTAAAAACTGGCCCTTTTTTACATTGATCGCTTTACCGGTTTTTGCAGCCGCTACCACCAAAGTCGTTTGCATGGAAAGATACGCCGGTATTTGCAAAACATCGAGCACATCGGCAGCCGCACGCGCCTGGTGCTCATCATGCACATCTGATAATACGGGCACATCCAATTCTTGTTTCACTTTTTCCAGTATACGCAACCCTTCATCCAGCCCGGGGCCCTGGTAACTGGTTTCTGTAGACCGGTTATCTTTGAGAAACGAAGATTTGAAAATGAACGGCATTTGTAATTTTTCAGCCAGTTTCTTTACCGCCGCGGCGGTATTCAGAGTTATGGCTTCACTTTCAATAACACAGGGGCCGGCGATCAGAGCGATAGGCTCATCCGGTCCGATCTTTATATTTCTAATCGTTACTGTCTTCATCGGATTCGTCCATTAATTTATTATCATGTAATTCATTTTTTCCGTCTATGGCGGCTTTGACAAATTCTCGGAACAACGGGTGTGCATTCAATGCCCGCGATTTCAGTTCCGGGTGAAACTGCACGCCTACAAACCAGGGGTGATCCCGCAATTCGATCATTTCCACCAACCCGGTTTCCGGATTTTTACCGCTAATGATCAACCCGTTGGTGGTTAGTTGTTGTAAATAACTGTTATTAAACTCATACCTGTGCCGGTGCCGTTCGCTAATTTCCGGCTTTTTAAATGCATCAAAAGCGCGGGTTTCTTTTTGCAAAAGACAGCGGTATGCGCCCAGACGCATGGTGCCGCCTTTTTCCACCACCTTGACCTGGGTTTCCATCAAATCGATGACCGGGTTTTTGGTCGTCGGGTCAAATTCCGTGCTGTTGGCGTCATTTATCGAACATATATGCCGGGCAAATTCAATAACTGCGCACTGCAGGCCAAGACAGATTCCAAAAAACGGCATGTTGTTTTCACGGGCATAGCGGATCGCTTTAATTTTACCCTCAATCCCACGCTCGCCGAACCCACCGGGGATAAGCAGGCCGTGCACATCGCGCAAATATCTTTCCGCCCCGTTCAATTCCAGTTTTTCCGCATCAAGCCACTTTAACTCGACTTTGGCATTATTTTCCACACCGGCATGGACAAACGATTCAATAATCGATTTATATGAATCCTTAAGGTGGGTATATTTACCGCAAATAGCGATACGCACAAACGCAGATGGATTTTCAATTTTACGGACAAAATCGCGCCAGCCGGACAGATCAGGTTCGTGTTGCACCAGCCCCAAACGATTGACGACTTTATTGCCAACGCTCTGCTCTTCAAAATTCAGGGGCACCTGGTAAATGCTGTCGCAATCACGCGCCTCGATGACCATTTCCTGCGGTATGGAGCAGAACAGGGCGATTTTATCCCGCTCTTCTTTAGCCAGTGGAATAGCGGTGCGGCACAACAGCATATCAGGCTGCAGGCCGATCTCGCGCATTTTCATAACTGAATGTTGGGTGGGCTTGGTTTTCATTTCACCCGAAGTTTGCAGGTATGGCAGCAAGGTTAAATGGATTGTCATGACATTTTGCGGCCCAATATCCTGAATGAACTGGCGGGTTGCTTCGAGGAACGGCAAACTTTCAATATCGCCAACCGTACCGCCTATTTCGACCAGAACAACATCATAATTGGCATCGCTTTCGCCCACGGCCAGAATACGTTGTTTAATTTCATTGGTAATATGGGGAATAACCTGCACGGTTTTGCCGAGGTAATCGCCGCGCCGTTCACGGGTGATCACTGTATAATAAATTTGCCCGGTAGTGGCATTATTTTTCTTGGTCATATCCGTGCCGATAAAACGCTCATAATGACCCAGATCAAGATCGGTTTCAGCGCCATCATCGGTAACATAAACCTCGCCATGCTGATATGGGCTTAGCGTTCCGGGATCGACATTAATATAGGGGTCCATCTTCATAATTGTAACATGGTATCCTCTGGCTTTTAACAGCATACCGATAGAGGCGGCGGCAATTCCTTTACCCAGGGATGATACGACTCCGCCGGTGATAAAAATATACCTGGTAGATTTACTTTTAACCACGGTTCATCTCTTTCATTTTCTTTTCAACCTGCGCGATATGCTCAGGCTTGTCCACACACACAGCTTCATAATTACAAATTCCAACGCGTATCTTGAAACCGTTTTCAAGAGCACGTAATTGTTCCAGCTTTTCCGCCTGTTCCAGGATAGAAAACGGCAGGTCTTTATATTTTAATAAAAATTCTTTACGGTAGGCATAAATACCGATCTGGTCGTAATAGGGAAATTTGGCCGGCCAGTCGCTTTTTTGTTGCAGATCGCGCGCATAGGGAATAACCGCCCTGGAAAAATAAAGGGCATGTTGTTTATGATCGATCACCACCCGCGCCGTGTCAAAATTATCCAGTTCAGCAGGATCGCTCACCCGGCGCGCCAGGGTAGCCATAACCGCTTCGCTATCATCCCGCAATACTTTACCCACCAGTTCAATGGCCGCAGGATCGATCATAGGTTCATCGCCCTGAATATTGATAACAATTTCCACATCCATATCGCGGGTTACATACGCGGCCCGTTCCGTACCGGAAGGTATATTTTCGGGCGTCATCACCACACGGCCAAACCCGGTCACAGTATTATAGATACGTTCATCATCGGTGGCAACAATCACTTGATCAAGATTTTTAGCCAGGCAGGCGCGTTCATAAACCCACTGGATCATCGGTTTACCGGCTATCAAAGCCAGCGGTTTGCCGGGAAAACGCGAGGACGCATAACGCGCCGGTATTATGCCAACAATGCCGGATTTCATACGCTCATCCTATCATTTTCGGTACGCTGAAAAAACCATTTTTAGCTTTCGGAGCATTGGCAAGCGCCTGCTCCGGGGTCAACCAGGTTTGTTGCACATCGTCCCGCAATGGATTACCGCTATCCAGCACATGAAAGGTCGGTTCAACATTTTCGGTATCCAGTTCATTTAGTTTTTCCATATATTGCAGAATTTGATTAAACTGCCCGGTAAAGGTAATCATTTCTTCTTTACTGAAGGATAATTTGGCAAGTCTGGCAATATTTTCCACATCGGCAAGGGTAACGGACATGATTGCTCCTTTTACAAAAAAAATTTAAAGAATAATATAAAATAAAGCGGCTAAAGAGTCAAGTCAATTTTGTTATCACTGGCACACTTTTTGATTTAAATTCTATAATATCATAAAGTTAATTAACTTGTGCCGCTAAAAGACCTGACCTGCTGATCCCTTTTTGTATGTTGGCGCTGCACCGGTAGAGGTGTTAAAACACAAAAAAAAACGCAACTATATACAATATAGCTGCGTTATTGAAATCAAAAAGTGATTTATATTACAAAATCAGGAAACGATAGTAACGAATTTCTTTTCTTTGCCGCGGACACCAAATTTGACTTTACCATCAATTTTGGCAAACAAGGTATCGTCTTTACCGATGCCTACATTGGCGCCGGGATGAATACGGGTACCCCGTTGACGAACAATAATACTGCCGGCAGTAACCACTTCGCCATCAAAACGTTTCACTCCAAGCATTTGCGGCTGGCTATCGCGGCCATTCTTGGAGCTACCCATTCCTTTCTTATGAGCCATTACGAATCTCCTTTAACTGATGCAAAAAAAATCTATGCAATAATCTCTTTGATCTGAAGAGTTGTCTGCGGCTGACGATGTCCGTTTAACACTCTGTATCTTTTTCTTTTCCGTTTTTTAAACACAATTACTTTATCGCCTTTACCGTGTTCAAGAATAGCAGCCTGAATTTTGGCGCCTTCTATATACGGCGAGCCAATTTTTACACCCGCATCGGTGGCAAGCAAAAGCACTTTATCATAATCCACCACGGCGCCGACCTCGCCTTTTTGCCGCAATGCAGTTATTTTATCATTTTGAGATACTTTAAACTGCTCTCCGCCTATTTCCACTATGGCATACATCAGGGATAATCTCCATTTAGATTAATATATTACAAAGCTTATCAATTTAATAAATTAATTATAAAATGTCAAGGCATAAATTTAGCTGTAAGGTCTTCATCGCCAGATTTATTTAAAAATCTGAATTCTTCCATGCTGATATTCTCATCCGCCTGGACTTTAACGCGAATCCAGTACTTCCAGCTTAACCGGCGAATACGACTGCGGTAACCGGCCGTCAGGAATTTTGCCAGTTCCGGATGTGCCAACAGTACAACCGTATGATCTTTTCCTTCTGTTTTATACCGCTTTAACCATCTTTCGATACGCGCCACGATGGTAGTTTTGGAAATGATCCTGCCTGTGCCGCTGCATGCCGGGCAGGGTTCGCTGATGGAGAAAAGCAGAGCTGGACGCACCCGTTCGCGCGTCATTTCAATAATGCCGAATTCAGATAGCCGGGTCATATTCACCTGGGCGCGATCTTTTTTCACTTCCCGATAAAATTCTTCATAAAGTTTCCTTTTGTTATTTTCATCGACCATATCGATAAAGTCGATTATGATGATCCCACCTATATCGCGCAGGCGTAATTGCCGGGCAATTTCGTTGGCTGCATCCAGGTTGATCTTTAAACTGTTCGAATCATGATCAGCTTTGCCGCTAAAGCTGCCACTGTTGACATCGATGGCGGTCAACGCTTCCGTATGATCGATATACAGGTAGCCACCTTTTTTAAGCGATACTTTACGGGACAAGCTCCTGGTAAGCTGCGCTTCAATACCGTGCTGGTCAAAAATTGGTATTTTCCCCTGGTAATGCTCCACATTTTGTACCATCTGCGGCGACACTTCTTTCAGGTACTTGACAATATGCTTGTACATTTTACTGTCATCCACCAGCAGGCGGTGAATATCCGGGGTAAAAAGATCGCGAATGACACTGGACAGCATACCCATGTCTTTGTGGATCAAGCTGGGCGGATTGGTCTTTCCGGCCTGCTTTTTTAGTTTGTTCCATGCTTTTAACAGGGAATCGAGATCTGCTTTTAAAGTTGCTTCATCCTTGCCTTCGGAAACGGTTCGCACGACCAAACCAAATCCGGCGGGTTTGATCGCATGCCCTATACCTTTCAAACGGTACTTTTCGCGTTTGTTTTGAATTTTTCGTGAAACGCCGACGCCGCTTTCCCCCGGCATCAACACCAAAAACCGGCCCGGTAAAGAGAGGCTGGTAGTCACCCGCGCGCCTTTGTTGGCCAGCGGTTCTTTGGTTATTTGCACCATGAGGTTCTGCCCTTTTTTAACGGGCGGTTCATGATAGTTTCTTCTTTTATTGTTCTTTTGGGTATCGTTTTCGGCTTTTTCGGCAAAGAGTTCGAGTACGTTTCGGTTGATATCCGAAAAATGCAAAAACGCATCCTGCTTGTGGCCAATGTTAACAAACGCAGCCTGAATTCCATTTACAATCTTGGCAACCTTTCCATAATAAATATCGCCAACCATGCGCTCGTTTTCAGGCAATTCAAAATACAACTCAACCAGACTGTTGTCTTCCAGAATGGCGATGCGCGTTTCCCCGATGGAAACATTAATTACAATTAATTTCTTCATAATTCCTCTTTCTGAGATCCTGTACCTGTTCCTTATTCCGCATCGGCGATTCGCTCAAACTCCAGGGGAGAAAGATGCAATGAACGGGCTAATTTTATAACCCGTGCTCTTTTTTCAGCGTAGCTCAACCGGATGCAATTGCATGGGTAACCAATGCAATCCAGGCATAGTATTTCCCTCTACCCCGTGGCATTAATAATGGAACAGAATTCTATCTGGTTCCAGGGAAATTTTTGATTTATCCGCCTTGCTAATGCGGCGGCCAAAATGCCACTTTTATCTATGATAACTTTCCAGGATCAGTCGTTAGACCGGTAAATTCTTGTATCAATTAGTTACTTTATTTAAAACATATTCCATTCCCCTGATGATAGCGCTTTCGTTCAGGGGCAGTAAATTCTTTCTTTTAATAAAATTCGGCAAAGCATCAAACACAACTTCTTTGTTCAGAACAGCCGTATAAGCAATAAAAGCGCCTAAAATAACCATATTGGCAATGCGCGTATTGCCGAGTTCATCCGCCATTTGTGTTGCCGGAATGCCCAGCACATGCACATCCTGGCGGGTCGGCTGCTTATTAATGAGTGAAGTGTCGTAAATAATCAATCCGTTCGCTTCAACCTTGCTATCAAATTTTTCCAGGGATGGTAAATTCATGGCGATTAAAACTGTCGGTTTGGTGACCAGCGGTGAACCGACCCGTTCCCGCGAGATATTGACATTGCAATTTGCCGTTCCACCCCGCATTTCCGGACCATAAGAAGGCAGCCAGGACACATTATACCCGGCCTGCATTGCTGCCTGCGCTATTCCCAAGCCCAGAATTAAAACACCTTGGCCTCCAAAACCGGCTATGACCAGTTTGGGGTTGGCAAAATCCATTTTTGGCTGCAGTGAATATTGCACTTGTTTTTCGTTGGCGGGAATTTCCAGTTTTTCCCGCACCCCGGATTGATCAAAGGTATTACGAATGGTTTCCCGGTTTGGAATTTCCGCGGTTTTATCCCGAAACACACCCAGGGGGAATTGTGGAATCATGTTATCCACCAGCCACTGTTTGGACTGAACCGGGGTCATCTTCCAGTTCGATGGACAAACGGAAAGCACTTCAACCAGGGAAAAACCCTTATTATCAATCTGGTTTTGCAACGCTTTTCGCACCGCCCTGCGCACTTTGGTGGTATTTTTCGGATCTGTGAGGGCAACGCGTTCAATGTAAACCGGGGCTTCGAGGCTGGAAAGCAACTCGCAAACTTTGAGCGGATACCCCTCGCTATTGACATTCCGCCCGTAAGGCGATGTTGTGGTTTTTTGCCCGGCCAGGGTGGTTGGCGCCATCTGGCCGCCCGTCATGCCGTAAATAGCATTATTAACAAAAAACACCGTGATATTCTCCCCCCGGTTAGCGGCCTGGATAATATGATTGCCGCCGATAGCCGCCAGGTCGCCATCGCCCTGGTAGCTAATCACAATACTTTCGGGATGTACCCGTTTAATGCCGGTGGATACCGCCGGGGCGCGACCGTGTGCCGCCTGGATATTTCCAACCCGGAAATAATAATAAGCAAACACACTGCACCCCACAGGGCTGATCAAAATCGTCCGCTCCCGGATTCCAAAATCATCAATTGCTTCAGCGATGAGTTTATGCAACACACCATGCCCGCAGCCGGGGCAATAATGGGTTACATCCTGAATGCCGCTTTTGCGTTCATATAACTCATAAAAGCTGTCTGCCTTTATCAATGCGTTAGCCATGACTATGCCTCGTTTTTTTTCATTATTTGCGCAATGATTTCATCCGGCGACGGCACCACCCCGCCGTAACGTCCATAAAATTGCACCGGAATTTTGCCGTTAACGGCCAGGCGCACATCATCCACCATTTGTCCATCCGATAGTTCCACCACAAAAAACCGTTTGATCCGCGCCGCCAGTTCAATGATATGGTTTTTAGGAAACGGCCATAAAGATATGGGGCGCATTAAACCTATTTTAACCCCTTTGCCCCGCAATTCATCTACAACAGAATGCAAAATTCTGGAGACTACCCCGTAACCTATTACTACCAGTTCGGCATCCTCTGTTTGATAGTCTTCAAACATCACATGGTTGGCTTCCATAGCTGCATATTTTTGTTGTAAATGCACATTGTGTTTTTCCAGTTCCTCCGGTTCCAGGTCAATTGAACTGACCAGGCGGAATTCATCCTGCGCATCGGCTTGAATGGCCCACTCTTTTTTCGGCAATTCCATGACCGGTTCCGGGAACTCGACCGGTTCCATCATTTGCCCTACAAAGCCATCCGCCAGAATCACTGCCGGGTTACGATATTTATCCGCCACATCAAAAGCCAGCATGGTTAAATCACACATTTCCTGGGCGCTATTGGGCGCCAGCACTACCATTTTGTAACCGCCATGCCCTCCCCCTTTTACCATTTGATTATAATCGGCCTGAGCCGGGGCAATGTTACCCAAACCGGGCCCGCCCCGCATAACATCGACAATAACCATCGGCAATTCGGAGCCCGCCGCATAAGAAATACCCTCCTGCTTCAAACTCATCCCCGGGCTGGATGATGCGGTCATCGCCCGGACGCCCCCGGAAGCTGCGCCATACAACATATTTATTGCAGCACTTTCACTTTCCGCTTGTATAAAGGTCCCCCCAACCACAGGTAAATAAAAAGCGGCTGCTTCGGCAATCTCTGAAGCCGGCGTTATCGGGTAACCAAAATAAAACCGGCAACCGGCCAAAATGGCGCCCTTGACTATTGCTTCATTCCCCTTTATCAATTGCTTTGCCATATCAGGCCGCCTCCTCTTCAACATAACCTTTTTTGTAAACGGTTATTGCGCCGGGTTCGGGGCATTGATAAAAACAATAGCCGCACCCGCTGCATCCTGAACCTTTATAACCGGCCGGATGATACCCCATTCTGTTCAGGTGCTTTTGCTCAAACAAAACCTCTTCCGGGCAGGCCGCAATACACAATCCACACCCCTTGCATTCATCTTCCCGAACTACTACTCTGGCTTCTTTTAATGGTTCTGCCATAAACACCTCTTGTCACATATTTTTATATAAAACTAGTTGCTGCTTTGCTTACTTATCACTATTGATTATAACTATTTATCCTAAAACTTGCAAGTGAATTTTCCTTATAACCTATTGATTAATAAACGGATTGCATTTAATTTCCCTGGCAATGGTTGTCGGTAAACCATGCCCGGGGTATACTCGGGTTTCCGGAGACAAGGTAAACAGCTTGTTCCGTATGGATTCCAAAATCTGTGTATGCGAGCCACCCGGCAAATCGGTTCTGCCAATCGAATCCCAAAATAACGTATCGCCGGAAAACACATATCCGTTATTTAAAAAGCACACGCACCCTGGGGAATGACCGGGAGTGCTGAGCACTGTCAGTTCATGTTTACCGAAAGAAATTTTCTCTCCATCTTGCAAATAAGCATCGATTTTAAATGGAGCTGGAACACGCAGGTCAAACATAGCCGCCTGCATTTTGGCATGTTCGACTAGCAAATGGTCGCCCTGATGAATAAATATTTTTGCGCCGGTTGCTTGTTGAACTTGCGCAACCGCAGCGATATGATCGGCATGACCATGAGTTAATAAAATATGGGTTATCTTGAAATTGTCTTCCTGAATTGCAGCCAGTATCTGCTCTTCATCATCACCCGGGTCAATAATTACAGCTTGCGCTGTGTCTTTACAACCTAAAATGTAACAATTTACTTCCAGTGGACCTACCGGAACCGTTTTAACAATCAATACCATTCCTCTGGTTAATCAGCTTTATCCGGACCTGTAAAGATGTTTCAAATACTAATTATCATGTCACATCGTTATCTTCCGTCGGTTATCTAGTCCACTATTAATGTAATAATTTAAACGGAATAGTTCAAGCTGTAAATTACTAAAATAGTACATAAACTCTCTATATGTAAAAAAAGGTGGCAAGCTGATGCTTGCCACCCTGCTGAGGTCGTTGCAGGAGGGAGGCTACGTAACGACCTCTTTGGATTCTAAAATAATTAACAATAAAATATTTTCACTTATTCCGGTAATAAAAATTAAGGCTGCCCCGAAATTACAAGAATTAAACAAGTCTATGGTTACTGACAACAAACCCGGTTTGAACATCAGCCAGCCGGCTTTTCATTTGTTCTAGATGACTATAAGGAACCGGGATAGTACCCATCATCATATCATTATTGTTGCGCGGGCCATGACAATCCGATCCACCGCAAATCAGCAGATCGTTTGCCTGTGCTATTTGCATATAATGCTCAACATCTGAGGGCATATGCTTGGGATGGTAGACTTCGATTCCATCCAACCCCTGACCGATCAAATGATAAATATTTTCATCCGTTATTTCCACCGCGGGATGGGCGATAAACACCAGCCCACCGGCATTATGGATCAGGCGAATTCCTTCTTCGGGTGTGATCGTTGGCTTTTGCACATAAGCAGGCCTGTTTTCACCCAAATATTTTTCAAAAGCATCACGAAAAGAATAGACATATCCTTCTTCAAGTAAAACATCGGCAATATGTGGACGGCCGATAACCCCGCCATTGGCGTGCAGCTTGACCAGTTCGAAGGAAATCTTAATACCCAGTTCATGCAGCCGGGAAACAATTTTTTTGGCCCGCTCTTCACGAATATAATAATTTTGCTCTACATAGTCCAAAATTTCCGCATTCCCCATATCGAAATAATAGCCCAGTAAATGTACGGTACACCCGGTCATTCTTGTGCTTAATTCTATGCCGGGAATAACCTCGATACCTTTTTTTTCGGCGGACGTACAGGCGAGTATAGTGCCCGAAATCGCATCGTGATCGGTAATCGATATCGCCTTTAATTTAAACTCATGGGCAAAACGGATAATTTCTGCGGGACTTTTAATTCCATCCGAATGGGAGGAATGAATGTGTAAATCGATATATTCCAAAAAACACCTGTTAACAATGAGTACAAAGGATTAGCCTTCCAGTTCAGCCGCTTGCTTTTTTTTGCGAACCAGTTTGGTGATTAAGATACTAATTTCATACAAGATCAGCAGCGGGCCGGCCAGCATCAGTTGGGTAAAAACATCGGGCGGCGTCAAGACCGCGGCAATGATAAATATAATTACAATACCATAACGCCGATATTTGGTTAAGAACTCCGGCGTCAGCAAGCCGATATATGATAAAAAGAAAGCCAGCACCGGTAGTTCAAAAACTGCGCCGAACACAAGAATGAGAGTAACAACAAAACCCAGGTACTTGCCGATGGCAATTGTAGCGCTTAAATAATCGGTTTGAAATGCCAGCAAGAATTTCAAGCCAAAGGGCACTATCAAATAATATGCAAATGCCGCCCCGGTAAGAAAACAAACTGTGGTAAAAAATGCAATATGCGGAACATATTTACGCTCTCTTTCCAGCAAACCGGGGACAATAAACTGCCACAATTGATAAGCAATATAAGGGAAAGCAACCACAAGACCCGCACAAATGGAAACCTTGATATAGATCATAAACCCTTCGGTTGGCGAAAGGTAGATCAATTGTAAATCTTCCGGGGCCGGGTAGCGTAAAAAATCCACGATCTGTTTGGAAAAAATATAACATACAATAGAAGATATAACAACGGCTACCAGGCTGCGCATGATCGTCCAGCGTAATTCTTCCAGGTGATCCAGAAACGGCATGCGCTTGTCTTTATTATCCGGTTTTGGGGTTTTATCGGTTTTGGAGCCGCTTTTCTCCCCGGCGTCTTTAGACTTTTTTTCCTGTTTCTCTTGCGGAGCTTTGTTTTCATCAGCTGTATTTTCCCGGGCTGTTTGCTCTACATGGGCCGAGGGATTGGTATATTGATCATCCTCATGGGGATATTCGTAGGGCTGTTGATGATTGTCTGCCGCGTCGCCGGTTTCGCCATTTTTGGGGGAATCGTCGTTCATATATCTCTGTCAGTAAATCCGTATTAACTCATATTTATAAGAAATTAACTTATTAAAATTATCCATCAAAATCAAGCTATTTAAATTCCCGGCGTCCGGCGCGTGAATGAATAACATGCACTTCTGCAGAGTATTACCGTACAAAATTTCAATAGAAAAGAGGTCAGGGATCATACAACATCACTCTCCCCTTTTTGAGCAAAAAAAAGCAGGAGTAGAATATAAACCGCTCCTGCAAGAAATTTACAAGATAGAATCAGAAATTACCTAAATTTCTACAATGAACGTTGGTCTTTTGATAACGGACTTTTTGACATGCCGGGTGGGCAGTGTCCAACTATAGCGATAACTTGTTGAATAATATAGTATTAATCATTGTAAAACATTTTTTATGCTGGGGGACCCGGTTTTTCTTCCTGTTTGCCCAGTTCCGCAATTTTTAATTCAGCATCCGCAACCTGTTGCTTTAAATTTTTTATAGTATTCAGGGCGGTGATAATATCGGGATCATCAAACACTGGCTTTTGATCTTGCATGTACAATTCCCAGGTCCTGGCGCCGAGGGCAGTTATGGCTTTATCAATATCCCCATTCAGGTTGTAAATTTGCACTTTCAGTTTACTAAAAGAAATTGCCTCGCCGGTTTTATCGGCGACAACCGCTGCAATCTCTTTAGCCTTGTCGGACATTTTTTCAGTCACTCCAGGCGCTTTTTCCGCTACAGTTTTTGCGACATTTTCCGCTTCAGCTTTCAACGTTGCTGCGCTGCTGCGAAAGGTTTTTTTAATATTTTCCCAAACCGGCGACATATACCACTCCTTTATATTATCCAAGACAATGGAAAACAAAAAATAGTTATATTACTTTTTTCGTAACTGTTCAACTACCGCTTCTACGTCTTCTTTTTTGCCCAGCAGGGTCACTTTATCGCCTTTTTGCAGAATAGTCTGGCCATCCGGAATGATGACTTCACCCTGCCGTAAAATTGTGCCGATCAATACGGCCTTGGGGAATTTAATCTCGGCCAGTTTCTTGTCGGCCAGGGGACTGCTTTCGTCGACCAGTATTTGTTCGATTCTGCCGTCGCCCATATCCAAATCCTTTTTCAGGCCCTTGATCTGGCTGGAATCCATTTTTGCCGCCAGGTCTTTGATCTCTTTTTCTTTAGCGGTAAGCCTTATTTCAAGGTTTTTCAGTTTTTCAATATTGGTGGTTACAGTCTCATTTACTTTATTCAGTTTTTTTTCTGTATGTAACTGATATACAACACCACCCAGGGTTACCATTTCACGGCCAATCTCTTTTTCTATATCGCGGCGTTCCCATTTCAGTTTAGCCAGTTTGGACATATCCGACGTTTTTTGACTGATCGTTTCCAGACCTTCTCCAAGACCGGTTTTTATTTTATCCCACAAATCCATACAACCCTCCAAAATTGAAAATTTTCCAAAATTAAATTACCACACACTACAACGATATTTTCAAGTTAAAAATGCCCGAAAAATGTAATAATATCACTATACTCTGCCGGTAACCAGGGATACCGCCCAGTCCGGCCGATTATGCTGCATTGCCAAAGTTGCCGCGCCGCCATAGTGATAAGGAATCCGCAGTAGCTCTACCTGCCAGCCAGCGGCGGCCTTTTCCAAAAGCGCATACCCGGCGTGCGGCGAGTAATTCTCCATAGCATGATCTATCGGATTGTCGTCGCGGTAGGCCGGCAACCCAACGCTGCCGGGATTGACTACCAACCGGCTATCGGAAAGCTGAACCACATGCTGAAGATGCGAATGCCCGCATAAAATCACCGGCGCATTCACGTTCCTGAGCATGGCGAGCAGTTCCGCTTCACTTCTAAGCGCCGGGTACCCTGCCGAGACGTCTTCCAGCAAATACTGCCGGTCGCTCTGCGGCGTGCCATGACAGAGGTACAGTTCATCATCAAGATATTTATCAAACGGCAGTTCCTGCAGCCAACGGCGGGCCTGAGCGTCGAGATCATTACGCACAAACTGCATGGTTGGATTATTGCTCCCGTTTTCCTCCCCGCCGGCAGTGATCAGCCGGTCTTCATTGCCGCTTATAGTGATCATATCTATAGATTGCACCAGCGCAAAGGTAGCCTGCGGAGCAAGCGGGCCATAGAGAACATCCCCCAGATTAATAATAGTGTCAACATGCCGGCGCTGTAGGTCCTGCAGAACCGCAGTCAATGCAGCTACATTACCATGAATATCGGCAAGAACCGCAATCTTTTTCATCGTGGGTTCCTAATAAAAGTTTGTGCGGCGCATAAACGCCGCACTATTTACCATGTTAATTTCTACTCTGCAAGCGGCCCATATTGTGAAACATCTTTAGCAATTTTTTTACGGTCGCCGGCAATAACTATAGTCATTTTACCCGGATCAAGATATTGCTTTGCCGTATTTTGTATATCTTGCGGTTTAAGACTATGAACATTCTTGACATAATTGGTCAAATAACTTGCATCCAGACCATGCAGATTGAGGAACGCCAACTGATTAATAATTCCGCTGCGGGACGAATTTTGTAATACAAAAATTCCCGCCATATAATTTTGTACACCTTTTAATTCTTCTTCCGAAGGTGGATTATCGCACAAGTTTTGTATTTCATAAAATATCTCTTTAAGCGTTGGCGCCGTCACTTCAGTTCCTACAGTAGCTTCTTCCAGCCAATAGGCATCCCGATAACGTGACGAAAGAGCGCCGTTTGGAGAATAGGTATACCCCTTGTCCTCGCGGATATTGGTGGTAATGCGTGATGAGAACATTCCACCCAGCAGGGCATTGGTGATGATCATGGCAACATAATCCGAATCGGCTGGATTGATGACCGGTTTGCCGATAAACACAGTCGACTGGGGAGCATCGGGGCGGTCAACGATGTGTATTTTTCTTTCCGAAACAGGTTCAGGAATCATTACCAGTGGTTCCGAGCCGCCATTCCAGCCGGAAAAGGTTGCACGAATGGCCTTTTTAACGGCTTTACTATCAAACACTCCCGCAATATAGATATGCGAGCGGACAGCGCCAAAGTTTTTCTCATAATAGGCCCGGGCGCTGGCCACAGTGTAGGATTTAAGCATGGCTTCAGTAGGGAATATATTACCAAAAGGATGGTTTCCGTATAAAACCTGTCGGAATTTATCCAGGGCCAGGTTATCGGGTTGAGTCATTTGCACACTAAGGCTGCGTACCAAGTCATTTTTCAACCGCTCGATCTCTGTTTCAGGCAACAACGGATTTTGAATAATATCGCCCAGCAATGCAACCAGGTTCGGGGCAAAACGGCTTAAAACTTCACCCTGTATGTAGGTTTGTTCGGCGCCAACGCTTATGCTAATATCGCCGCCCATGCCCGCAGCTTCGCTGGTTATTTGTGCGGCGGTGCGGGTTGTGGTGCCTTCTTTCATCAGGTTGCCGGTTAAATCCGCCAACCAGATCTCATTTTTGCCTTCATCAAGATTGCCGGTACGGACAACCACCCGAACATCTACTTTGGGCAAGGTTCCATAAGGAACCAGCGTAACGGCCATGCCGTTATTCAGTTTAAAGGTTTCGGTTTTGGGAAGTATAAAATCTTTCGGAACGCCGCCGGCCGGGGGTTCCTGCTTTTGGGCAAACGTACTCAGGGCCAGAATTAAAATCAGGCCGCATACAAGCATTAACTCTAGTCTACGCATCTTTTTAATTCCTCCTGTTTTACATTTCGGCTTTGGGATTTATAGTCAACACCGTGCGGTTACCGGGCCGCAGGTATTCCTGCGCGGTTTCGAGCAGCAACTGCGGGGTAACGGCTTTAAAATTATCTTCAAGGGTATTGATGCGCGCCGGGTCATCATCGAACAGGGCAAAACAGGCCAGCAGATCGGCGCGGCCAAAGCCAAAGAAACTGTCAATTTCACTATATAAACTGGATTGCAGTTTGGTTAAAATATGATCCAAGGTTGCCTGGTCGACCGGAGTGGTGCGCACTTCTTCAATGACCTCGTTGATGACCGCCATAATACTGTCGGATGATACATTATTATCATAGATCAACGAGGCAAACCACAACATCGGGCCGTTATAATTGTACATATTGCCAAGCAATCCGTTAATACCGCCGCTGACCGAATCGGTGAACCCTTTCTTTTTAGCCAGCGCCTGGAACAACCGGCTGTCTTCGCCTTGCAGCAGCAGTTGATCCAGTAGACCCATGGCATAGTATTGCGGGGTATTGCGTTCCGGCATGTGGTAGGCAAACGCCAGCGCCGGCTTGGTAGCCAACCGGTCGTCTTTACTGAATATCTTTTCGGTTTCCTGGCGGGGTTCGGTCAGGTCCGCCGGTTTAGGTTGTTCCACCGCCGGTATATCGCCAAAATATTTTTGCACCATTACCCGCGCTTCAGACGGAACAAAATCACCGGTTATAACCAATACGGTATTATTAGGCGCATAAAAAGTTTTAAAGAAATCTTTCACATCCTGCAGGTTCGCCGCTTTAACATCATCAATGTCGCCATAAAAATTATGAGCGTTGTACCAGTTCACATTGGCGTACTGCGGCATATCGAGCCAGGGAAAACCGCCATAAGGTTCATTATGCAGAGCCTGGTTGATTTCATTAACCACTACTCCCTGCTGGTTGGTCAGATTTTCCTGGGTAATATCCAACCCGCGCATCCGGTCGGCTTCAGCCCACAGGGCAGTTTCCAGTTTATGGGCCGGAATAATTTCAAAATAATTGGTAAAATCGAAACGGGTCGAGCCGTTGAGTACACCGCCATTGCGCTGCACCAGGCGGATAAACTCCATTTTACCCAGGTTTTGTGAGCCCTGGAACATCATGTGTTCAAAAAGATGTGCAAATCCGGTGCGATCCTGCGGTTCAATGCGAAAGCCAATGTTATAATAAACGGCAACCGTAACGATGGGAGCCGTAGGATCGGTAGAGAGCACTACCTTTAACCCATTATCAAGTTTAAAATACTCTACCGGTACACGATAACTTGACGTCTGCGGGGCGCTGCACGCCAGAACCAGGGAAAGCGCTACCGTTACAAGAACCGGGAACAGATACCTGCGTTTCATAGCCTGTCCTTTCTTTTAAAAATTAGTGGTGGATATTTATTTAATATTGTGGCAGGGAACATGCGTTATAACCGGATAACAATTTATTAATACCTGAATTTAAAATGAACTTTTGACTTTATAATAATAAACCTGTAGAATGGGTAGTGTCCCACCCTACAGCGATAACTTGTTGAATAATATAATATTAACCATTACAAAAATAACTGAGAAAGAAAAGTGGGACACTGCTCATCGCTAAATAATTATTAAATTTCAATTTCTTTAACCTCAATCAAGAAATTAAGGTGATAAAAATTGATAACCATAACATATAGTATACGTAAAAATTATTACCGGGTTTCATGTTTACAGTCATCACTCTGCAAATATACAGGTTTATCGTTTTTTACAAATCTGTTTTATACCAGGGTTAGTCTAGCAAATGCCAGGCGTGGTTTATTGTGTCAATCGATATCTCGCTTTCCAGAATATTCAGACATACATCAGGCAATTTTTCTGTAAACACCTGCTTTAACTGCTGAATTTTACGCTGCAAAGTCATATCGTCCAGCAAACCGACAGATTTCAGATACAATAGCCAGTATGGTATACTTTCGAGAGTGGCGGCCAGGCGATAGGTATCAAAAAAAGAGCCTTCGATCAAATTTTCACACTCTTGTACAAATAAAGTTTCATCCGGGCATAATGTATTGGCAATATAATTATAATCCGCTTTTTTATCCCTGGTCATAGCAGGAATATTTCGCCAGGTAAAATCCGGCTCTATTTTGCCGGCCAGCCGGTTCAGTATAAAAGACACACAAAAAACATTAAAATTATTTGCTTTTGCCAGGCCAATATTATAATTGCTATGCAGCCAGGGTACAAAACTGCTGCCCAGTTGACTTAGACCCTTCCAGAATTTCCCGTCATATAAATCTTTATTATTACGAATGTTGAAGCCAGTTGTTGTCCATTTGATCGTCTGTGCAAATTCCGGGAAAAAACCGGCATATTCTTCACAATCATAGGGTAATTCCATGTTGGTCAGAAATTGCTGAAAAGCCTGGCTGTTAAATGTTGCATCCGGGTTTTTGTCAATGAAATCCAGAACACAATAATCATCATGGTTCATTAAAATCAACTCTTCTTGAATGGACAGGGAAAAACGCTTTTTATACAATTGTTCGCAAGCGATTTTATACCCTTTAACCAGTAATGGCAGCCGGTCGAGCAGGGCCAGTTGTATGCACAAGCCTTCATAATCAGTATAGTTTTCATTGGCTATAGCGGATAACTGTACAAAATACCGCTCAAGCTGGGCGGGGAGATTATAGTCAATACAGATCTGAATACAATCATTCAATATAACAAATTCGTATTGCCGGTAAAATGCAGCGTGGTCATGCCGAATCTTGTCCAGCAGGGAAAAATAATCCGTTATCTCGGTTTCGGAATGTGCACAACCCGCCAGTTCCTGTAACATGTCAATCACCGGGATATTTTTTTCGATCAGTTCGCCGGTTAATAATTTCTCAATCACATCAATTTTACCATGAAACGGAATGCTTACATAATGCTGCCAGGTTTGCTGGTTTTCCGGATCGTGCATCCACTCCGCCTCATCTTCATCATAATGGTCATCATGTTCATGGTAGTGATCGTGTGCATGTTGCTCCTGCCCGGATTGCCGGGGCAGCAAACCGGCATACTCAAGTTCGGACAAGTTATCCATCTCTTGCCGCTCAGCTTCAAGGTCTTTTTCATAACAGCACTTTTTATACTTTTTGCCGCTGCCGCACGGGCAAAGGTCATTTCGTCCGGTTTTCATAATGTTCCTTTACTTTTTATTGCTGATTCGAATAATCTAGAGATCCGGTTATCCCCGGTAAATCCTGGTTACGGGCGGATGATCTTGTCCGCCATGGCCATAACCGCCACAGTTTGATCCATAGCGCCGACCTCGCCGATCAGCAGCTTTGCCCGCAAGCCGTAATGATCCAGGCAGGTGCCGCAGGTGGCGATGCGCGCGCCTTTGGCTTGCAGCGCTTTTAACGATTCCAGCGCCTCGCCGGGTTCGGTAGTTAAAAATATGCCTGAATTGACGCAGCCAACCAGGTCAACCCGCACATCGGAGGCAGCCAGTTTTTTGAGGAACAGGTTCAATAATAGCTTGCCCAGTTCCGGTTCGCCGGCGCCCATCATGTTGGAATTGAGATATAATAAAGTCATTATCACCACTCCTGTTTGAGTATTCAATTATGGTTCTGAAATTGATTTTGGGGGTTAAACATCAGCATCTGGTCATTGTCCGGCAGGATCGAGCATTTGCGGCAGCCAAACGCGAAACCGCGATTGCCCATTCCAGGTATTGCCGGCCGAGGCATAATCGCAAAATACCAGGTTACGCGGCTTGCCAAACTCTTCTTCGCGGCAATCGCCGGTTATAAATTGCCCGGCAAATGCCATGTTTACCCGCGCATCTATCTTAACCGGGTTTAACAGCAATTGACCGCCTGTCAATACCGCTTCCGCAAGGTCATCCACATCCACCTCATCCAACCGCTCATCGCGCGCCAGCGTAATGGGCCCGCGCGTCAAAGCGATAAACGCCGGGTTATCCTGCGGCAGGGTATGAATGATGACCGGCAGCGATAATTCCAGTCGCACCCGGTCATGGTTCCGCCACAGTCGCTCAATATTAAAATACGCGCCGCTCACGCCCTCCTGCGCCGGTTCGTCGTTGATATAAACCAGGGCGCTGTCGCACCAGGCGGGTATGCGTAATTTCAGGTTGAATCGCTCCTCCCGCTCCACAGTTACCGAAATGTCCACCTTGCCGGATTGCGGATAATCGCTGTGTTGTTGCAGGCGTACTGTATTGCCGGAAGGCAGCCGGGATTCGGCCAGCATCTCGCCATAAAAATTCATCACCAGGCCGGCGGCATCCTGCACAATGGCCATATCGGGGATATGCAGCAGGGCGCGCGGCCCGTTGGCCGTGCAGCAATTCAGGGTCATGCCGCATTGCATTTCACCCAGGCGGCGTTCACCGCCAAGCGAAGAGTATTTTGCAAACGAAGAACCATCGGGCGTCATGGCGGCAAACAGGGCGTTATACATGGACATTTCAAACTGATCGATAAGCAATGGATCGCCGGTCAGTTGATAGAGTTTCAACAGTAATTTCATCCAGGTCTGGGTAACGCAGGTTTCGTTGCCGTGTTTGGCCGGCTGCGCCTGTCGCGCCGCCCCATGATACCAGCACTCCACCGCCGAGCCGGAACCGATTATGGTTATTTCGGTATCGATGATATTCTGCACGGTTTTCTGCACCGCCTGCAGGTAATCCGGGTTGCCCGTCACTTTATACAATTCCAGCAAACCGTCGTAGCAAGACATCATTTCATAGGCTTTACCGCCGTTCTCCCACGACCACCACTCCTGCGGGTGAGGGAATCGTTGCGCCACCGGCACGTCGGCCAGCGCTTTGCTGATGAGTTGCGGGCCATCGGGGGTTTCCCACTGTTCTACTATGTACAAGGCAAAATCCAGGTACTTTTGCTCCCGGGTGCGGGTGTACAATAACATGATCGGCTCTAAAATGGAACTGCTGGCCATGCCGCGGAAATTGCCGGTTTTAACGATATTGGTTTTGCCAGGCCCCACTTCGGTGAGCAGGTGATCGGCCAGGCGGCGCGCGGCGGTAAGAGTATTTTCATCATTTGTAATATCATAATAGCACAGTAAACCAAGCAGACAATACTTGCGGCCCCAAATATCCCAGTTCTGTAAATGTGCGTCCGGGGCATAATTGCCGATATAACCGTCCTCCGTCTGGGTGTTTAACAATCCGGTTACGGCCTGATCCAGCTTGGCTTTCAATGCCGGATCGCCGGTATATAAATAAGCAGCAGCGGCGGAGAGAAACCACTTGCCCCAGAACTCGCTTTGCCAAAAGCGGGTCTCGGTGCGCTGCCGGAACGGCGCCGCCAGGTATTCCGGGTCCTGGGAAGCAATGCGGTTGCGGATGCACAAATCGATCTTTTCACCAATAGCACCGTCGATTTGGACGCTGCCGGGCGCCAGGGCTGTAATAACCGGCTGAACTGGCGTATGGCGCTGCGGTTCATTTCTTCCGCATCCGGCGCATAAAACAGCAAACATACAGATGATGAACTGGATAAACTTGCTGGTAAGCTGCTTCATAAACACCTCATTTTTAAAACCAAATCCGGCAAACACACCCTTTTAAAGCAGATTAAATTACTAAATAAAATCTCGTGATTTTATTTGATATTTCAAAGCGTCTTTTTGGAAATAATCTTGTCTTTATATGGTTTTTTTGGGGGGGGAATTTTGCCGATTACCCGGTGATTTTACAAGGTATAAAATTGACCAGTATATAATATTACTCAAAATTATTACACATAAATAAGACAGAAAACAATTATATTCTTTTTCTTCCTCTGCGCCCCCGCGTTCTCTGCGGTTTCATTTTTTTTATTTTAACCGCAGAGGCCGCAAAAAACGCAGAGAAACAATCAAGACTTGATATTTATTAAAAGTTCGATATTAAATAACAATCGTTCATTTTAGAAATTCAGGGGGAACACAAAACCGGGGCAATATCAGGCAGATCAAAAATAATCCGCTAAAAACAAGAGCGTCCGGGTGAAAAGCTGCTATATTAAATTTTTCCATTTCCAGCTAAATTTTACACCAAAATACTTCTTGCATTCCTTGATTCCTGTTTCTATATTTAGTAACTATTTCCCGTTGGGAATTTCCATAAAAAGCAACCGGATATATATTATTTCTTTTTTAAATGGGCAAGTTTACTATTTTCAGGTAACAACTTGGGTGTTGGGGAAAAATAATGAAAAATTTAAAGATTGTGGATAAGATTCTACCGGCAATATTATTTATTTTATTTTTAGTATTGTACACCTCTTTTAAACCCGATATCTCCATACAGCACTGGGACTCGATCTGTTACGGCTGGGAAGCGGAAACCAAAGGCGTAGAAGCCATCTGGGGTAACCATCCGCTGGGACACGTTATACTCAACAGCGTATATATTCTGGTGTGCCATGTATTTTCATATTCAGGCCGGGCGCTGGCGGTTTTTCAAATGCTCAACAGCTTGTTCGGCAGCCTGACGATTGTGCTTTTGTACCTGTCCCTGCGCCGGTTATTCGGCTTTCACAGCGCCGCCGCCCTGGGCTTGTCCCTGTTGGCGGGGGTTGGTTTCAGCTTTTGGCATTACATTATGACCGGCGATATTTACATCATCGCCTTTTTGTTTGCTCTGCTGACCTGGATGCTTATGTTAAAGAATTTTTTTGAAAATGGGGGGGGGGGGTATCCGTCAATTGGCACTATATTTGCTACGATAAAAAAGTTCTCAAATCTTCTCATTCAGGTACATCCAAACACCTTATATTAACAGGTTTGTGCTGGGGACTGGCAATTTTAGCGCATCAATTGAACGGTGTTTTCGGCATTGCAGCTGTGATCATGATTCTCGGCATGTACGGTATCACATTAAAAGCGTTCAAGACGGCGACGCTGTTTATTATTGCTGCCGGTGTAACGGTGGTTTGCGGCTACCTGGTTTTCGGCATTCTTGCCACCCGATCGCTGTCGCTGCCGTTGATCGCCGCCTGGCTCAAGGGTTATTTTGGCAATTCCCAATATGGCAGTTTGGACAATTATGACAATCTGGCCGATAGCGCTCGGATCATCATTTTTACTTTTCTCTATTCCACCGAGAGCCTGTCCGGAAAGATCATCCGCAACCTGTTGTTCATATTAATGCTGTTGCCGCTGGCAGGTTATGGATTGTTTTATAAAAAGCTGTATAAAACACAGTGGCTTTTAGTATTGGCCGCCGTTGCACAGCTCATCATAATGTCGGCGTTGATCCAGTGGTGGGAGCCGTTAAATCCCAAATTCTGGCTGCTGGCCGTCGTGCCGTTGATGATGCTGATAATCAACATCGGGTCAATGTGGAAAGTGGTCGGTTCCCCGGTTATCAAGAAAATAGCAATGTACTATTACCTGGCGGTGGCAGGTTTGATCTTTGTTTTCAATCTGCAAACCGGTATTATTCCCCAAACCAGGCCCAATCCCGCTTTTCAAGCCGCAATCGCTCAGTGGGTGAACAATACCGGCAGCAATGACCTGTTGATCACCATGGGCAGTATGGTGCCGCATTTGCGCTATTATTACGACCGGCGCCACACGGTTCACCCCTATAACTATTTGCGACGCAGCAACAACCCGGAAGACACGTTTGCATACCTGCGCCGTCGCATCGACGCCACCCTGGAAGGTGGTTATCATGTATATTACGCGCCGCTTTTAGCAGAGTATATTCCCAGTAAAAACTTGCAACAATTGGGCATCACCGGCGAAGACATTGACCGGTTTTTCAGTAATTATAATTCCGAACCGGCTTTTACATACTATAACCTCATCGATGGACAATTAACACCAGTCCGTCGAATTACAGGAAAGGTAAATGAATAGGTAAAAAGTAAGGCGATGAATTAAACAGGTTAGGGTAGCACTGACTATGTTTACAAGGCAAACTAAAAGAAGATAACTCTCAAAATTGAGAATTAAAAATTATTGGCACATACGATTATACTACCTAAAAAAATGGATCACTTGAAAAATCATTTATAGTAAAAAATAATAATTACTAATTTTTTTTGCCATTAAAATTCTTCTTTGCTTTAAAAACTCCTCATAATCTTCTATATCCATATTAAAAACAGTTTCAGGAATACAGTTCATTTGAAAATTTTCTTTTAATTGTTCTTTGTTATTTATACCACCATACTTAAGACCACCATTAAGTATCTGATTTAAAATTTCATTAAAGTAAATTAAAGGTGATTTATTGCCTACCCTAATATTTATTTCTGATTGCATATAAACATAATTTGCTATCTGGTTATAATCACTACGGTTTAAGCCAAATGACTTTAAATAGTCTTTGGGAAAAATGTGATGAATATCTCCTTTCAATGTTATAAGATCCGCGATTAAAATATCTTTTGAAAGAAAACCTTTATCATTTGCCCTGACCTGGGCTGCAAGAAAGACATTTAAATAAGGACTACTTGCAACAGAAGAATTGAGACTTTGGGGTAATGAAGCATTCCAATAGGCATCTGATAATTCTGCACTTTCAATATCCAGGAGAAATTCTTTCATACCTTTGTTAGTAATTTGTTTAATATCAAAATCAAAAGAACTTTCAGGGGAACCAGAATATCGACCTGTCAAAATTGACATCACAAACCATTTTCTTACAAAAGACTCGATTTCAGCAGATTCATATTTCATCTCGCGTAATTTCAAATAAACAATATATGCAAAGTTTAAAGCATTTTGTGATCTTACAAGGCTTGAAGAAATAAAACCAGCCGAGCGTATAATCATAATAAATTTTTTAAAATTGTTTTCATTTATAAAATTCAAAAGCCCATTTTCCAATTTTTCAAAAGATAATTTTGCTATCTCTTCTTCATACCCTCTGGTTTCGAAATTACGACCTGATAAAAGAGCAACCAAATCAGATAACCGTCCTCTTTCAAATTTGGATGTGAAAGCAACTCTTAATAAATCACTATAATCAGGATCATACAAATCATCATTCTCTTCCTTTAGCCAGCTCATTTTTTGAAAATAGTGCGTTTTGCAAAAATCCTTATCTATATCTTCAATGGTCTGATAAAATTCCGGCGCAACAGCTAAATGGCAAAAGTAATCAATACATTTTCTAATAATCGGACCATTAAACTTTTCATTGGATGTTATCTTTGACATTGCAAAATCTGCCTGACTTAACACCACTCCTTTTGAATTAATACGGATAAAAATTTCTGTTACAATTTCAATATCTAAATCCGAGGCAAGCTCAATTAATCCAATTTGCTTTTTTGTAATATTCATTAACTTTGTAATATTTCGTTCAATCACATCCGAATTCGTTTGAGGATTAAGAGCACAATAATTATTAACACTTTTGATCAAACCGACTTCACCATTAATTAATGGTGCAATATTTGGTATCCACATTATATTTTTTTCAATAGCTGGGTTAAAAACTTCAAATTTTTCCTCAATAGGATTAAAAGAAATAAAAATTTTAACTCTTTGATATTCTTTATTGATAATATACTTTCCCAATATTGCCGCGGTTAAGGCAGTGACACGTTGTTGCCCATCAATTAATATTTTTTTTCCTTCTGATAAAGTTCCATCCTTTAAACGGACATTTGGATTTTTCCATGCTATTAAATATCCAACCGGATAACCATGATATAAAGAATCCATAAAATCACGAACTTTAGTTGTATCCCATACGAAAGGTCGCTGAATTTCAGGAATGGCAATTTCTTCGGCATTTACCCACGCCAAGATTGTTTCTATAAGATGTTGATTAACCGAATATTTTTGTGTTTTCATTCAAAATCCTTATTAAGAAAGTTGATATAATAAATAATTCATAAATATATAAAAATCAATAAATTTTTCCAAAATTTATTTTTTACGATCATTACTTTTATTATGATAATTGTTAAACTTTTATTAATTTCGATAATCATTCCCCAAAACCCTCTTGACATTGCCTTGTGAATTAATTATATTACATAAATTTATAACCAAAAAAATTAATAAAACCCGGTACAATTAATATGAAATCTCTTGTCCAGATAAAAACTAATAAAAAAACCAGAGGTTATTCCGGGCTTTATTATATCATACATTGATTGTTTTAAAAATCAGAGAAAATAAAGCCCACAGAATCACCTTAACTGTGGGCTTTTTTCGTATAAAGCAGTATAAACAATTAGATCAAAAACAACCGAGGGACCAATGAAGAAAATAAAATGCGCTGTTTTGGGAGCTACCGGAGTGGTCGGCCAAAACTTTTTAAAACTTTTAAGCGGCCATCCCTACTTTGAATTGACCGCCATCTGCGCCAGCGATGCGCGCACCGGCAAAAAACTGGCCGAGATCAAGGAACATGTCAAAGGCGGCATACCCGCTGAATTCAAAGAGATGACCTTCGACCAGAATGAAGTAAAGGCGCTGGTCGATAAAGGCGTGGAAATTGCTTTTTCCGGTCTGCCGACTGAAATTGCCACCGATATTGAAAAAGAAGCCGCGGCCAAAGGCATCAAAGTCTTTTCCAATGCCAGTTCCTGGCGTATGGACGAGCATGTGCCGATCCTGATCCCGGAAGTGAACTATCCGCACCTGGAATTGGTAAAAACCCAGCAAAAAAGCAGCAAAGGATTTATTGTTACCAATGCCAACTGCACCACCACCGGCCTCACTATGGCCTTACTGCCTATTATTCCATTCGGCATTAAAAAACTGGTGGTCGCCAGTTACCAGGCAATCTCCGGCGCAGGATATCCGGGCGTTCCCGCGTTGGACATTAACGGCAATGTTATTCCCTATATCAAGAATGAAGAACCCAAAATGGTTGCCGAAACGCGCAAGATCTGCGGCGCTTTTAGCAATAACGCCATTCACCCCACGGACTGGGAAGTTTTCGCCCATTGTGTACGTGTGCCTACCATCATCGGGCACCTGATCTCGGTGCATGCGGAACTGGACAAACCGGCCGATTACGAGAGCGTGCTTGCCGGGATTAAAAACTATAAAACTCCGGCTGCCGTAGCCGGTTTGCCAACGACGCCGGAAAAGCCGGTCATCTATCTGGCCGATGTGGATCGCCCCCAGCCCCGTTATGATGTAAACCTGGGTACGCCAAAAAGAACCCGCGGTATGGCTGTGGCTATTGGCCGCCTGGAAGTGAATAAAAACATCATCCGGTTTGTCACCATATCCAATAACCTGGTGCGCGGCGCAGCCGGCGGTTCAGTTTTGAACGCCGAACTGGCTTACCGGCAAAATATGCTGTAATCTGTTTTAACAAGAAAATAATGCTTTACACAAAATAGCGCTGGTAAACAGAATAGAAACCTGTGGAGAAGAAATGGCCTATCTTGAAATACCCGTCATTATTCATGGCATCACCGGGCGGATGGGACAAATTGCCTTGTCCGCCCTGCAGCTCATAGCCAGAGACAAGATGGCGCAAGTGGGCGGCGAGACGATTATCCCGGTACCCATCGGCATCAGCCGTAACCTGGATAAAGTTGGCAAAATGGCGTCTGAAAAAGGCTTGCAGCATTATTTTGCCGACCTTCCGGAAGCGTACGAGTTTGCCCGCAAAATAAACCCGGCAACGCAAATCTATCACTGTACCATTTCTACCGGCATCCGCCGTGAGGTGGCGCTGGAATCGCTGGCCCTGCTGGATGCTAAAACCACTTTTGTATTTATGGAAAAACCCCTGGCGCCCAATTATGGCGACGGCTATGCTATTGTCGACGCCCTGGAGAAAAAAGGCTTTATGCACGGCGTGGTTCACCACATGCTTTCCACGCCGGGGTTGCTGAAAGCCATGGAATTAATGCCGAAAATTAAACCGCTCAGCGTACAAATGCTGTTCGGTTATGAAGTCGGCCCGGGACTGGGCGGCAACAAGGAATTCTCCGGGCAGCGTCCGGATTTTAACTGGCTGTTTGCTGAAGCGGGCGGCGGTATAATTCTGGATATGTGCCATGAAGGGTATTTGTCCCAAGCGCTGTTCGGCGTAACGGAACGCCTGGGCGCGGTAGCGCGGCTGATTGTACCCAAAAGACTGAGTACCGACGGCAAAACCATTATCAACTGCGATGTGGAAGATTATGCGACGCTGCGGCGCGAGCATACGAGCGGCGTGGTCAATACCTCGGTATGGTCATGGTACCGGCGGGTCAATTCCGAATTTGGACCGCTGGAAATAACTGTAGACGGCGATGGCGGCTCGATGGTATTTGGCCTTTATGGCCTAAAAGTGCAATGGAAAGAGACCGCCCCGGCCAACCGCTGGGAAAAATCGGTTGTTGGCGGCAAGATCGAATGGCGCGACCACTGGCAGTATTTCGACCTGCCCTATCATGACCCGTTTGCCCGGGAACTGGTGGAATTTTTGCACTGCGTTGTGAAAAGAGAAAAATATCAACGCAACGCTATTCAGGCGGTCAATATTCTGGGACAGGTAGAGGCTCTGTACACCAGCGCAGCCAATAACGGCGCGACCATAGAAAGTAAAAATTTCTACACCTGGCCCAAACCGGTTCCGGCCGGCTGGGTTCCGGAACGCCTGCAAAACGGTAAATTAAAGGCTAGAGAATAAACTGTTTGCAAAGTAGAGTCCACCTCGCTGTAATTACATGAAAATTTAAGAGATAATCAAATTCCATATTTGCTTATCTCTTCAGGTTACACAGGTGGACACTACCTGGATTTTACAACCCAATCCCTGGTTTAACTCCACTTATAAGGACTCATCCTCTTCCCCATCCTCTGACAATTCCACAGCGTTTTCCTGCATATCTTTTAATTGCAGTTCAGTCATGGTCAGTTGAATCTGGATATTGAAAAAATTGTACAGGTCTTCCAGAATTTTCGCGGCCTTGTTGTCTTTTAACCGGCACACCAGGTTGAGGGCGGCGTACTCGGTTTGCACCACTTCGGCATCCATGCCCTTGCCGATTTTCACTTTTTTTTGTTTGACGTTAAAAGGGCGAATACTGGCCGGAGGCAGCACATACTCTTCGCCGGTGAGGCTGTCCAGCAGAGAGGCTTTGATCAAACCCCGCACCATGTGATTGTACAGTTCCCCTACCTGTAACGAGTTATCAACTTCAGCTTCTACCTGGATGACCAGTTGCCGGACGATCTCCTCGTCGACTTTGTCTTCCGCAGGATAATACTTTTTTATAATCGCTTTTTCAAAAGTTAACATGCAATCTCCATTTCTGCATAACATTCTTGTGAGTTCTCAGAATTTCTGTAATGCTAAAATAGTAAATTTTGGCAGAACGAACAAACAATTTCGGACAGGGACTGCAAGATTTTCAAGAAAATATTTGTTATATTCGGTATGAAATATCATGCTGAAAAATATCCCAAAATAGTCGTCATTTATGATGATGAATGCCGGATGTGCCAGGGAAGCGTACAGTGGATACGACGCCGGGCAATGCCGGGCCGGTTTGAATTTGTTGGCTGTCAAACCTCCGAGCGCAGTGAACGGTTTCCTCACGTACAACTCCGGGATTGCCAGTCGGCCCTGCATATCGTTTTAGCGGACGGTAGAATATACGCCGGCGCCGCCGCCCTGCCGGAAATATTGACCGGCTTGCAGGGCTGGCGCTGGCTGGAAAAACTGCTGCGCACCCGCTGCGCCCGGGCTTTAGCGCCCCATGTTTATCAATGGATTGCCGAAAATCGACATTTTTTATCCTGTACATTTTTTAAATGAAAAAACCGGAAAAAATATTGCTTTGCATTGTTTTTGTCTTTAGATTTATGTAATGCCGCCAGGCAAAAAGTTGTAATATCAAAATTGCTTTTTAAATTAATATACCGTGGAACGCGCTTCCCTGCCCCGCCTGCTGATCGAAGCAGAAACACCATCATTTTTATTAATCCAGGTCTTTATTGGTTATTCCAATAAAGAAATCTCTGCATATTACAAACTCATCCGACAACCGGGTTATTCTGTTTGGAATAGCAGGTTAGCAGATGATAATATGGGATAAACAAACAATTGAAAGGAGTGTGTACACATGGGAAACGGCAAAAAAATCGGGGTCGTCGTCCTTGTTATCGGTCTTTTAGCGTTGATCTTATCCCTGATTTATGACAAACTGGGAGGGTCGGCAGGGATAGGCCCGAATCAAACAGTGGGTATTATTGCCGGTGCAGTAATAACCCTGGTGGGTGCGTTTCTGACATTAAAAAAAACCAAATCCAAATCCGCCTGAAACAAGCTTGTACCGGTAGTAAATTAGCTATCTAACGGAACCACTTACTTACAAGGCGTTGCGCCGCTGGTGCGGCGCTTTGTTTCCCGCCGGTAAAAAATTCATTTTATAAATCAAAGCATAAACAAAAAAGCGCCCTGCCGCAAATTGCGACAGGGCGCTTGTAAAACCATATATTAAAACTAGAATTATTTGGTCAGGATCGCTTTATGGATTTGCGTAAACGAACCGGCCTGTATTTTGTAGAAATAGACGCCTGAACCGTAATTAACCGCATTCCAGTTAATGGTATGATAACCGGCGGTCTGGTATCCATCGACAAGCACCTCAAGCTGCTGGCCCAAAGCATTATGAATGGTAATTTTCACATCCGAATTTTTGGGTAATCCGTAGCGGATCGAGGTAACCGGGTTGAACGGGTTTGGATAGTTCTGGCTGATCGAGAACTCGGTCGGTATGGCAGAGCCTTCATCGGCAATACCGGTTACATCTTTCACAAAGAAACTAAAAATTTCTTTGGACATTTTACCATCCGAATTTTCATCAACAGCTTTTACCTTCCACCAGTATTTCTGGTTTTTGGTCAAGCCGCTTTTGGTTACAGTCGTTACAGTTAATCCTTCCGTCACTAACGGACTGGTGAACGCCGCATCTGTAGAAAGATAGAAAGTATATGTCAATGCGCCGCCCAGTGCAGAAGGTGTGGAAGCTTGCCAGGTAAATGTGGCGTCGGTTGCAGTCAGGGTATCGTTATCCGTCGGCGTCAACAGCGAGAAATCGGACGGTGGTAATACGACAACCGAGAAACTGAACACCTGGGTTGACCAGGTACCGGCGGTATTTTTATCCTGAGCCAATACTTTCCACCAGTAATTCTGGTTCAGATCGAGATCGGTAAATAAAAGTGAAGTGGCGGTAATGCTGCGGGTAACCACCGGATCGGTAAAAGCTTCATCTTTGGAGAGATAGATCGAATAGGTTACTGCATCACCGGGATCCGGGTCAACGGCAGCCTGCCATGTAAAGGTAACATTGTTAACATTTAAAACCGCATCATCGGCCGGGGTCAGCAGCGAGAAAGCCGCGGGCGGCAGCATCTGTACGGTCAATGTAAATGTTTCATCAGACCAGGTGCCATCGGTATTGGTATCCACAGCTTTTACCTTCCACCAGTATTGCTGATTTGCTGTTAAACCTTCCCATACATAGAATGTATCAGCGAGATCGGCAACAACAACCGGAGCTGTAAAGGCAGCATCGGTGGCAAGGTACAATTCATAGCTAACCACATCGCCTTCGTCCGGGTCCGTTGCCGGTTCCCAGGTAAAGGTAGCGGTATTGGTGTATATAGTCGTGCCATCAACCGGAGTCAACAGCGAGAATGCATCCGGCGGGAAAATCGGCACAAATACCTGGGTCAGGAATTCGCTGAAATCAACAAAATCGGAGACCGGGGTACCGGAGCCGGGACCAACACCGGCGGGACCGGAAGCATCGCCCCACCAGTTATAGCGGGCATCGATAAAGAAGGTCTTGGTGAAATTTTCTACGCCATAAGGCAGATCGATCGGGCCGGGTAAAAAGCCGGCAATTTCCTCTAATGCAGCCGCTGGGCCATAAGGCACAACTGTATCAGTGATATTATTATAATTGATAACCGGGTTACCTGCCAGGTCAACATAAATACTCTTGTATGCGCCGGTCAGGGTGTTGTACATAACCGTCGGAGAGCCGCCATAACAATAAATATTGGAGGCCAGGTTATTCTGGAAGGTGTTTTGTATAATATCTACGTGTTTATTATTAACCTGTATACCGACAGTGGCATATTCAATTGTACTTTTAATGATTGCCGATTCATCCGAAGCCTGCGATTTGAAAATGATCGAGCCCCAGGCGCCGGGTTCCTGGGTGATTTTATTCGAAGTAGTAAACAATACTTTTTCCGCCAGTAATTTACCGGAAATTGTATCGCCCACTGCTTCAACCGTCGGGGCTTCCTGCTCTTGTGACAATAACACACCATTTAAATTCGAACCGATAATGAGATCGGCTGCTACATTGAACAATAATGTGGTATTGGGAGCCAGAGCTAAAGTCGCTATTCCGTTAGCGCCTTCGACGAACAAATCATCAAAAATAAAATAACCGACGTTCTGTTCGCCCCAGTAGGCGTCTTCGGTAATAAAACCTCTTTTTACATAGATTTCATTAATGGTGTTATTGGCGTATGTATTACCGACCATATTCTTTACCTGGTCCGGATGTAATATTGCCACATAACTGGCGTTATCATGGAAATCGTTACCGGTAATGACCGGGTCAGCTTCAATGCGATTCACCGATATAACAAAATCACGGTTCAGGCTAAAAGCATTGGTATCGATGACCGGGGCGCCAACCGCGCTGGTACCCAGCACTACAGAAGATGTCATATCGGTAAAGGTATTACCCTGAATGAGAGGAGCAGAGGTACCATTCACAGATACACCGAATTCACCCAACATTTGCAAGGTAGAATTGGTAATATTCGCCGAACAATCATTCAAACTTGCGCCTATGCGTGCATACTCGATTGTACACCCATCCAAAAGGCTGGCATCGGCAGCGTTGTCATAAAAATAGATGGTATTCCATTGACCAGCAGCCGGGGCTACCTGGTCAAAAGTCGTAAAGGTAACGCCGGTAGCCAGTAATTGTCCGGCATTGGCGGCTGTGGGTGAACCAACCCATAATCCGGTGCCGGTGAAAAAGTACAATTTAACGCCGGGTTCAAGGGTCAGGGTTGCTGTGCTGGCAGAGCCTTTAACATTCAAATTACTGGCCAGGAAATAGCCAACCTCGGTTTCACTCCAGGTGGCGTCAACAGTCAGATCGGTAGCCTGGACATGGATCATTTTAAATCTCTCCAGAGTTCCGGTACACGTGGTGCCCGATACATTACCAACCTGGTTGGGGAACAAAGTCATCAGGTAATTGCCGCTATTTGCAAAAGTTGAATTGGTAATAACCGGGGCCGCCAGGGGGCTATCCGTTTTAATACCAAAATCGGTTAAATCGGTAAAAGTATTGTTTTCAATTACCGGCGCGCCGGTGCTGACATTATTCATCAGGATACCGGTTTTCATGGCAGTAAAAGAATTGCCGCTGATCGTCGGAGCGCCAGCGTCACGGATAAACACACCGTTATTCAAGACATCGCTTATTGTATTATTACTGATAATAGCGCTGCTGTTGGTAAATTTGAACGCCGATTCGGCATATTCAATAGTACACCCATCCACAACTGATGAAGCATCCGCCGTGGGGCTGAAAATAATGCCGTGCCATTCGCCGGGGGTGGGAGTTTTATAGGATGTAAAAGTTGCGCCGTTGGCAACCAATTTACCTGTCGACGGCAATGCGAGATCGCCAACCCACAGACCGGAATTCTGGAAGAAAAACAATTCTGCACCCGGTTCAATGGTCAATGTCGGGGTATTGCCGGCGGCTTTGATGGTAACATCGCCGGACAAAAAGTAACCAACTTCAGTTTCAGCCCAGGTTCCATCCTGGGTTAAATTGCCGGCCCGGACAAAAATTCTGTTAAACAATGCTGTATTGCCGGATTCAGTGCTGCCGGAAATATTGCCGGCCTGGTTTGGATATACATCAATTAAATATGTAGCATTACCGGTAAAATTATTATCGGTTAGTACCGGCATTGCCGTCGGGCTATCGACCTGGATGGCTGTACCAGTACAATTGGAAAAAGTATTGCCGGAAATAGTCGCTGCACCGGTACTGACGTTATTGAGCAGAATCGCACCCAGCATGGTATCGAAAACGTTGCCACTGATAACCGGGGAAGAGTCATCTCTAATAAAAATACCGCGAGTTTGGATATTAGTAATTGTATTATTACTTATCGTCGGCGAAGAGCCAAACACTTTGAAACCGGTTTCGGCATATTCAATAGTACAGCCGTCAACAACAGAAGCATCATCGGCTGCATCATTAAAGGTAATGGAATTCCAGTCGCCGGCAGCCCTGCCTTTAGCTTCGGTAAATGAACTGAAAATTGCGCCGCTTGCGGTTAATTTGCCCGGTTTGGTGAGATCATTGCCACCAATAAAAAGACTTGCGCCATTGTAGAACAGCAAATGGACATCGGGTTGTACATCCAAAGTAACCAAATTACTGCCCGCGCCTGCCACTGTAATGTCACTGGCAATTATGTAATTGATATTGGTTTCCTGCCAGGAAGCATCTCTATCCAGACTCCCGCCATTGACCCAAATAAAATTACGCAGCGCATTGTTACTCGATTCCGAGTTTCCCCAAATACCGCCGGCCTGGTTCGGGAAAATATTAAACAGGTAATCGGTATTGTTTGTAAAAACATTATTATAAACTTGCATTGAAGCATCATTGCTTTCTACCTTGATTACAATACCGGTACAGGCATTAAAAGTATTGCCGGCAATTACAGGGGCGGCCGTGCTTTTGCTTTTAATGAAAATTGGTGTTCTTACATTATTAAAAGTACAGTTTTCAATTAGGGGCGCCGCTGAATCTGTTAAATAAGTACCGTAATCGGATAAATTCTGAAAAGTACAATTACGGAAGGTAGGATTTGAATCATAGATATGAAACGCTGAACTGGAATATTCAAATGTACAATATTCCAAAATGGAACTGTCATCGGCATTACCGTTAAAATACATAGCCCGCCAACGTTCAGCTAATATAGTGCCGTCATAATAGGTGGTGAATACAATCGGTGCAGCTTCGGTACCGACAGCTACCAGTTTGCCGGTAATTGTTTCGGACACACCGGAACCGACTAATATTTTACGTTCCGGGAAAAATTTTACCTCAACTCCCGGTTCAATAGTCAGGGTAGCCAAAGTTGTTCCACCGGATATCAAAACATCATTTTTAATGATGTATGGACTTCCTGCAACAGTCCACACCGTATTAACGGTAATAGGACCACCGACATCGGTCAAAGCAAAAAGATTTGATGACAATAAAATGAGCAGGACAAGCACACCTGTCAATTTACGAATAGCTCTCATTAGTGAACCCTCCAATTAGTTTGATAAGTTTAGCATTATTATTAATTTATTACTTTTTCCTTTTCCCCGCACAGTTAATAAAAGTGAATAGTAATTCGTTATTATAACCAGTAAATATAATGATAAATTCCAAAACTTTTATTATATATTTTAAATTTCTTTAGTGAGGTTTTTCAGGGTGGTAAATGATGCAAAATTGTATCTCCTTTCAATAGGAATCAGGCAATTATCTGAATTTGACTATATGCCTGAAGGCATGTTTTGAATAAATTTTTCTTACAATTTTGAATATCAGAAATGAAACTATGAGCAAAATTTGTACCGAAAAGTTAATTATTCTAATTAACAAAATGAATCAATATTAATGATTTTTTTGTAAAAAATTCAAAAATATTATGAGAAATATTTATTGAAATACAAAAATGTAATTAACAATTACCAAAATGAAACAGATCTGGCAAAATCAATTAATGATCAATCATTACCGGCTTACTGGCTCATCTATCTTGATCAAAGGTTAACAACTTGTAATCCAAAACCGTTTACCAGGAAACCTGGCATTTATAAAGTCGATATTCAACAAGTCGTTATGTATGAAATAAATTTGACTGGTAAATTGTATTAGCAAAAGCTGAACATCAACATAAAAAACATATAATAAAATGTTATATCTATTTAATATGTATATATTTGCATAATTAATGACTATTAGATGATAATTATTAATTACCATAATGCAGCAGAGACCCAATTCAGGGATTTCACTTGTAAATTATAAAAATAGTTATATTATATATCATCAGTAAGAGTTATATGCGTAATAAAATTTAATGGATCAACCGGTATAAAAAGAAGTTTTTTCTCTTGATATGTAAAACAGATCTAACAATATCATTTTAATGTAAAATTACTATTATATTAATATAGTATTTATTATTTTTATGTCAAACAGAAAAATATTACCTTAAAAACGAAAATCTTTGTAAGGGAGAAAAGATGAATCCGCTTGTAAATGAACCTGACGCAGAGCAAACACCGGAAAAAACCAGGAGCAATGAAAAAAAACCAAAACTGGATAAAAAATTTTTTGACAAAGAACTGGAAAAACTGCAAATCGAATTGGTGAAACTGCAGGAATGGATCAAGCAAAAAGGCTTAAAGGTGGTGGTTATTTTTGAAGGCCGGGATGCCGCCGGCAAGGGCGGCGCGATAAAATGTATTACCGGGAGCCTCAATCCCAGAATTTGCCGGGTGGTGGCGTTGGCCACACCTACGGAACGGGAAAAAACCCAGTGGTATTTTCAACGCTATGTGGCGCATTTACCGGCTGCCGGGGAAATGGTGTTATTCGACCGGAGCTGGTATAACCGCGCCGGAGTTGAGCGGGTGATGAAATTCTGTACCGAGGCGGAATACCAGGAGTTTTTACGCTCCTGTCCCGAATTTGAGCGCATGCTGGTGCGTTCCGGCATAAAACTGATCAAGTACTGGTTTTCGGTGAGCGATGAGGAACAGGAACGGCGATTTCAAAAACGTAATCAGGATCCCACCAAACGCTGGAAACTCAGCCCGATCGATCTGAAATCGCGCAGCAAATGGGTGGAATACTCCCGCGCCAAGGATGACATGTTTGCTTACACCGATATAAAACAGGTGCCCTGGTATGTTGTAGAGGCGGATGACAAAAAACGGGCGCGGCTGAACTGCATCAGCCACTTGCTGAGTCTGGTCCGCTACGAAGACTTGACGCCCAAACCGGTAGAACTGGCGCCCCGGCAAATTGAAGGCGGCTATATCCGTCCGCCGATCTCCGAACAGACATTTGTTCCGGAAATATACTAACTTGAAATTTTAATTAAATCAGGAACTGTTCATGGCCAATATTGCATTTTTACAAGAATTTATAATCCTTTTCGGAGCGGCGCTTTTTGTTTTAACAATCTGTAATCGCCTGCATATACCTCATACAATCGGCTTCCTGATCACCGGCATGCTTATTGGCCCTACCGGGCTGAAATTGATCGATAATGACCAGGCGGTCAAGATATTCGCCGAATACGGGGTAGTATTTCTGCTTTTTACGATCGGGCTTGAGCTGTCTTTAAAACGCTTGAGAAAAATGGGTAAAGGAATGCTGCTGGGCGGCAGTATTCAGGTTTTATCCACCATTGCGGCAGTTATAATGATCAGTTACTGGTTTGGCAAAACGGTCAATCTGGGCTTGTATTTTGGTTTTATCATTGTCATGAATAGTACTACCATTGTGCTTAAATTATACCAGGATCGTAAGGAACTGGAAACTCCACAGGGGCAGATCATTACCAGCTTGCAACTTTTTGGCGATTTAATGGTTGTGCCTTCGATACTGGTATTGCCAATTCTGAGCGGAATGTCGGGTGTTACCACCATTCAACTGCTCATTCGCTTTGGCGGCGGACTGGCGCTGATTGGTTTAATATTCTTTATGGGGCGTTTTTTATTGCCTCACTTTTTACATTTTATTGTCTTTACCCGTGTAAGGGAACTGCTGGTGCTTGGCTCCCTGTTTGCATGCCTGAGCGGCGCTGCTATTACCGGTTCGCTGGGCTTTTCTCTTGCCCTGGGAGCGTTTCTTGCCGGCATCCTGATCGCTGAAACAGATTATCAATATCAGGTACAGACAGAAATATCTTCAATTCGGGATATTTTCAATAGTATTTTTTTCATTTCTATCGGTATGCTGATAAACCTCAATTTTGCCGCGCATAATTTACACTATATTTTACTGGCTTCACTCGCGGTAGTTTTAGTAAAATTCATCACCAATTATATTGCCATCGCATCACTGCAAGTACCGGCTCGTATTAATATTATTGCTTCCGCCAGCTTGTCACAAATCGGTGAATTTTCTTTTGTATTGATCAGCGTCGGTTTTGGTTACAAATTGCTTGATTATAATTTATACCAGTATAGCGTCTCCATAATTGTTATGACAATGATACTTACGCCGTATATGATAAACTGGGCGCCACTGCTCTTTAAAAACAAAAACACTCTCAAGAATGTTGACCGGGACAAACCGGGAGTGCAATTACATAATCATGTGGTGATAGCAGGGTTTGGTTTGACAGGTCAGCATATTTCCCGCGTACTAACTTCGGCCAATATTGATCATATCATTATGGAACTAAATGGCCGCACTGTGAATGAATATAAAAAACAAGGCGTGTCGATAATATTTGGCGATGCCGTTCAAAAAGAGATACTGGAGAAATGCCAGATCAAGACTGCCAGTATTTTTATTCCAGTCATTTCCGATGCTTTTGCATTGCGCAAATCCATTAAACTTGCCCGGCAAATGCAGCCGGATATCTATATCATTGCCCGCAGCCAGCGGCTCGACGAAATTGAAGAGTTGAAACAATGCGGCGCCGACCAGGTGATTGCCCAGGAGTTTGAAAGTTCCATTGAAATTGTTATCCATTTAATGACTAAACTGAACTTTCCCGGCAATGTTATTCAAATCCAGTCCAAGTTGCTGCGTGAAGACGGCTATTCCATGATGAGAAATGTGCAGACCACCGACCAGGTATCCGAAAAAATCTTGCGGGTACTTTCGGCCGGCACAACCGCCTCTTTTTTATTATTTGAAGAACACCATGCCGCCGGTAAAAACATCCGGCAATTGGATCTGCGGAACAAAGCCGGCGCGACCATTATTGCCGTGGTGCGCGGTGATAAAGCCTTTACCAATCCCACTCCGGAACTGGAATTACAGGTTAACGATGTTATTGTTATGATGGGCAGCCACGCCCAGATCGATGCTGCGTTTCATTTTCTGGAAACCGGGAAGTAAAACGGCGTAAACAGGTAAGAATTTTTCAGGAGACCAGTTTTTTCAACTTGGTCCATAATCCCTTGCCCACCATCTTGTCCGCAGCGCCAATAATTTTTTGAATAACGTGCAAGGCTTGTTCTTCGCCCGCCCAATACTTTTTGATCATCTCCGGGTCGGTTTCATTGACGAAACTGTTTAAAACCCAGGCGGTAAGCGCAATATCATCGGTAAATGCCACGGGGCCCAGCAGGGCTTCAGGAATAAAATCAACCGGGGATATAAAATAAGCCAGGGCTGCCAATAACTTTACCTTATCTTTACGGTGAACCCCCGTATCGAGCGCCAGTTTCCACAACAGGTAAAACAAATCAGGAGCCCAGATCAGGTAGCGGTTCCATTGATTCGTCTTACCCTCTTTGCTCCCCAGCCATTTTAGCATCCTGGCGCGTAATTTAATATAGAAACCGCTTTCGGTATCACTCATACTCTGCCTGTTGTTACATCAAAAACAACTCGTGCCGGATTATAAGACATTTTAGAATAATTGCAAACACTTTTTTATATAATACCAAAATTATTAAAATGAACGTTGGCTATTGATAATGGACTTTTTTTATAATACTCCTATTTTGTCCTGTACCAGGACGTCAGGCATCCTGTCGCTATAGTCCGGCTCCCTGGCGCTATCATTTCACCAGGCTTGTATTGGTTTTAAAATCCCACAAAGTACGGCGCTTCAAATCTGCCACTGCAAGTTTGTATTCGATATAGGCATTCAGGTATGCAGTTTTGGCGCTGATAAGGCGGTCACGGTTATTGGCTAACACCAGACTGGTAATATCGCCATTGTTAAACCGTTCCAGGGTAATATCAAAATTCCGCTGCGCCACCGATTCCCGTTTTTGTAAAACCCGTAAACTGTTCATACTTTCTTCCAAACGCCGCACCACATCGCGAATCTGGCGGACGATGGTTTTTTGCTGCTCCGCAAGATCGAGTTCGCGGGTATTAAGAGTGGCTTTTGCCGCCTGTACTTCGGCGCCATTAACACCCCAGTCAAAGATAGGCACTGTCAACGTAAAGCCGACGCTGCGGTTATTGGGTCGGCGATTCATATCGTCGAGACTGGAATCCCATAATGTGCGGGGCTCGCTGGAATAGGGCAAACCGCCGTCGCTGACGCCCACCAGTTCATACGAAGCCCACAACTCGCCGCTGATTTCGCTGCGGGCATCGGCTTGTTTAACATTGATCCGCGCCAGGTCCACCTGAATCTGGGACTCGCGAATTTCCGTGCGGTTTTCGAGCGCCTGTTTAATGGCAAAATCAAGATCGACGGCAAAGCTGTCGATTTCAAAGGCGGTTTCAACCGAGATACTGTCTTCCAACTGCATGCCGATCAATTGCTTAAACATATCCCGACTGCTTTCCATTGCCGATTGGGTTTGTACCAACTGGTTCTGGCTCTGGGCCAAATCCACTTCCATTTCCAGCGCCTCGGTTTCCGGTATCAACCCGGCATTGAATTTTTTGCTGGCAATGTCATACAATTCATACTGCTGGTCAACATTATCCTTAGCGATCTTGTGTTCGCGTATTGCCCGGTACAAATTGAAAAAAGCGGCTGTAACATCATAAACAATTTCCAGTTCCCCGCGATTATAGCGGCGCGAGGCCAGTTCATAATTCAAATCCGCCTGTTTTAATCCCAGCTTGAGCGTGTTTATAGTAAACAAGGGCTGCGAAAAGTCCAGGCTCACCGATGTATATATTTCCTTGCGCTTCAGGTCTTCATCATAAGTAGCGCGGTAAGTGGAAACAGAGCGGTGATAGGCGGAAGAACTGAGGCTAATTCTGCCGTTGGTCGGTAATGGCTGGTTCAGATTAAACCGGCTATAGTATTGAATTGTCCCGGTTGTGTTATATACGGGCAATGCATCCTGCACCGGAATGGAGGTAACCGCTTCTCGCCAGTCCGGTAATTGCAACGACATATCCGCATTGGTTTTAAAACGCCCTTTGGCAGCGACAAGGCGTTCTTCCGACTCTGTTAAACTTAACCGCAGGGTTTTCATATCGTAGCTTTTCTCAAGGGCAATGGCAATAGCCTGATCGAGGTTCAGGGTGTATTCCATAGCCTGAGCGCCGGAAATCATAAACACCAGAGTGATAAAAAGCATCCGGGTTATTTTATTTATAAACTGCACCATCATTCTACTCTATCCTCCAATATAAAACTATTCATAACGTAATGCTTCTATAGGGTTGATTTCAGCGGCGCTTTTGGCTGGAAAGGTGCCAAAAATAATTCCCACCGCGCCGGATACTCCGAAAGCAACTATGATAGATAACGGGGTAATGGCGGTATGGAATTCGGCAATGCTGTTAATGACAAGGGACATGGTTACGCCCAGTATAATGCCAACCAACCCGCCAACCAGACTGAGCCCAATAGCTTCGATCAAAAACTGAATGAGTATTTCTCGCCGCCGAGCGCCGAGAGAACGGCGAATGCCGATCTCCCGCGTCCGTTCCAATACGGTTGCCAGCATGATATTCATAATGCCGATGCCGCCCACCAGCAGGGATATGGCCGCGATTGAGCCCAATACCATATTATAGATCCTGGTTTCTTTTTCTTCCTGTTTTAACAATTCATAAGGAATAACCAGGTCATAATCATTATTATTGCGATGGCGGCGATCTATCACCCGCCGGATTATTGAAGCGCTTTCCACCAGCTTTTCGGAATCGCCGATCTTGATGGTTAACTGTTTGATTTCACTGCCGAGCCGGTTGGCGTTGTCAAACCGGCTGGAAAATGCCGAGAGCGGCACATAAATATCCTGGTTCAAATTCCGCGATGCCAATTCGCCAACTGTTTCGGTGAACAAAGATTTTGTACCCATAACCCCGATAACTTCAAACCACTGATCTTCCAGTTTTACTTTTTTGCCAATCGGATCCTGCACCGGGAACAGGTTACGGGCGACTTCATCACCCAGTACGCAGACCCGCAACTGGCGTTCGTGGTGATCCATTGTTAAAAACTTGCCGGTTTTGGCTTCATAATTCAATATTGATTTAAAATTGTCGGTAACGCCAACCACGGTGGTTTTGGTGGACTTGTCCTCAAAACGGGCTTCGGTTTCCTTTTCCGCCTGGGCGGCGACCAACTCAACCGTGGGAACAATTTTTTTAATTGCTTCGGCATCGGCCAGCGACAAACCGCGCGAAAATTTGGCGCGTACTTCATCCAATTCTTTGTCGCTCAGGTCTTTATCGCGCACAATAATATTATTAACGCCCAGCATTTTATATTTTTCGAGAGCTTCACGTTTGGCGCCCTCGCCTATGGAAAGCATGGCAATAACCGCTGCCACGCCAAAAATGATACCCAGCATGGTCAATATTGAGCGCATGCGGTGCACCCGCAGACCCTCTAGACCAATTTGTAAATGTTCTCGTAATTCCATTATTTATCTCCTGTTGTGGAGACATCGGCAAGAGCTTCTCCTGCTTTGATATTTCCATAAACAACTACATAATCCGCATTGCGGGGACCAAGCGTAACCGCTACTTTTTGCGGCGCTGCCCCACGCTTGAGGTAAATATAATAGTCTCCGTCCTGCTCATAAACACGGCTATTTTTAACATACAACACATCATCAAGTTCCGAGACAAAAAAATCACAGCTCACCGTCATACCGGGGCGCAGCAGGCGCGAGGATTCAGACAATAAAATATCCACATCGAAAACCTTGATCTTGGAGCCTCTTTCTTTGGGATGACAGACCTGGCTGATATGGGTAATTTCGCCTTTGAACAGTTGTTTGGGATAAGCATCGAGCCTGACATTAACTTTTTGTCCGATAGATATTTTTTTAATATCGCGCTCATTCACAGTGGAGAGAACTTTCATGCGGCTGAGATCGGGCAGCCTGATAATGCCGTCGCCGGGATAGCGTTCATCGCCTATCATGATCTTGCCGCTGCGGCGTTCCTGATAATAGACCACCAGGCCGTCGGCAGGAGCGCGTAAAATAAACTCCTGAATTGTGCGTTCCGCTTTTTTTATCGCAGCGCGGATTTGTTTGATCTTTTCTTCCTGGATCAACAGATCTTCTTTGATGAGTATCTTTTGATGTTCTATTTTGGCAAGAGCCTTCTCATAATCAATTTTACTGATCTTGTAGCGCAGCCGGGCTATATTTTGCTGGGTCAGAGGTTCAAAACGGGTGCGCTGGGTATCGATGACCGCCTGACGCAGCGCCGTCTCGGCCGATTGCAGATCGGCTTGCAGCTTTTTCATGGTGGTGGCTTGTTCAACCTGCATACGATTCAAATCGGCAAGAGCCATGTCGAGATCGGCATTTTTATTCAAGCGCTCCCTGGCAACTCCAGACGTATCGATCAAACCAATATAATCACCGACTTTGACTTGCTCGCCTTCTTTTACCAGATCGACAATTTTCGGGCGGCCATAGGCAAAATCAAAAGCGGGCATTGTCACCGTCTGGGCATTGACCGAACGTAACTCGCCGGTTTCTGTTATTGTTACCTGGAAATTACCCTTACGAATCTTTTCTTCAAATAGCCCGCCGCTTTGACAATGCAAGGTCATGAATACCGGCAAGAGTAAAAATAAAAGCGCTTTATTCTTCATTCGCCTTCTCCTGCCGCCTGAGATTTGTCCTTCTCTTCATTTCCGCTTTGCAAAAATTCTGGATTGATCAACGCCACTTCATCGCCGGGTTCAAGACCCGCTGTGATAATAACATAATCTTCATTTTCCGGACCTATCTTAACCGGTTGTTCCTTAAAGCTGCCGCCTTTTTTTAAATAAACCAGGTCTTGATCTTCTTTATGGAACAATGCTTCAACAGGGATAAACAGAGTATCGGCAATACTTTCGATAATTATTTCACAACTCACCGTCATACCGGGCATAAGATTCGGATTTGATCTATCCAATTGTACATAGACATCAAATACTTTGACTTTGGAATCACGTTCCTTGTTACGGGCCAGGGTGGCAATTTCGGTTACCTGACCTGTAAATACCGAATCCGGGTAGGCATCGAGGCGAATTTTAACCCGCTGCAAGGTATCTATTTTTGCAATATCGACTTCATTGACAGGGACCTGGGCGCGCATTCGGCTTAGATCAGGCAGCTTGATCAAAGGATTACCCCGCCACACCTGATCATTGACCTGGTATTTTTCATCGGTTGTCCAGTTTCGTTCCAGAATAGCAATGCCGGGAGCCGGGGCAACCACACACAACATATTTAAAGCGCTGCGGGCTTCCTGTAACCTGGTTTCCACTTGTTTAACTTGCAGCGCCAGTTTGTTTTCCTGTTCACGGTTAATACTTTTCTGATTTTCAATTTCCTGCCGGGCTTTTTCCAGTGAAATGGCAGCCCTATCCAGTTCCAGTTGAATTTCTTTCTTGCGAATCTCGGATTCGTATTTGGCTTTTTCAAGGTTTAATTTGGAAATTTCGTGCTGCAATCTGGTTTTTTCATATTCGGCTTCCAAATCCTGGATTGTGGATTCATTACTGGATTTGGCTTTACGAAGCTCAGCCCGGGCAATTTCCAGTTCGGCAATGGCGTCATCCAGCCCTTTTTGTACTTCGGTAACATCAAATTCGCAGAGGGTATCCCCTTTTACAACCTGGGCGCCGTCTTCAACAAGCCGGGCAATTTTCATACTGGGGAACCGCGATGTAATCGTCGGACTAAGTATGGTGATTGAATTAACAGCATCCAGTTCACCGGTCTCCGTTACACTGTTCAGGAACTCTCCTCTTTTCAGGGTATAGGTTTCAATTTCCTGTACCGGTCCCGGCTTGCAACATATTAATACAAATTGCAAAACTCCAAATAATATGAATAACTTTTTAATCACTTTATCATCCTTTATATTTAATGACCCGGTTAAACCTGATCCTTCATAATGTAACGCAAATTGTAAAACATTTGTTCACTACCTTGCCCGCTCCCTGATCACCGGCATATTGGCAACGCCAGGTGTATCTTTGTCACCGGCAAGCGAATCGGGAACGGTTTTTACAGTATCACCAACCGGACTAGTTTGCGATTTCCGGGCCGTCAAGCGCGCCGGCCATATCACGCTGGCGGCGGGCGGCGCCAGCAAAGCGATCATTTCATCGCCTTTAAAATCGCCTTCAATGATTGCATAATCTTCGTCCTGACTGATGACCGCCACCGGCCTGGGAATGAATTTTTTCCCGGCGCCGATGTATACTAACTTGACACTATCCTTTTCGAATACACAATCCAGGGGCACAGAAATAACATTCTCTAATAATCCGGTTTCGATCCGGCACCGGGCGGTAAGGCCGGGTAACAGAGCCTGCGCCAGGCTGTCGATTGCGACAATGACTTCTACTTTACGGACTTTGGAGCCTCTGCGGATCGGTTTGGCAACTTTATCGACACTCGTTACCCGGCCGGGTAATACCAGGTTATCCAGAGTGGGAACAGTAATAGCGGCTTTGTGTCCTTTTTTTACCCGTTGGGCGTCACTCTCACCCAGTTGCAAAATAACCTGCATAGCCGACATATCCGGAATTTTTATTATTGGCATTCCCGGGAAAACCTGGTCGCCGGGTTTTAACTTTTCATCCGTCATCCAGTTTTCTTCATAAATGACCAGACCATCGACCGGGGATTTGACTATCATTAAATCCATACTCTCTTTAATAACCGCTACTTTATTCTCCGCCTGGCGAATTAACAGTTCCATGTGAGCGCGTTCTTCCGCCTGAATTTTTTCCAGAGAGCTCATTTTTTGACTGCTTTGCTTGGCCTCGACTTCATAGCGGGCGATTTCCAGCTTTTTTATTTCCTGAATTTTGGGCGGTTCGAATTCCAGTTTGGCTAATTGCAATTGCGCAGCTTTAACGGAAGCCATAGCGTTACGGTATTGGGTTTCGTATAACAACTGTTGCAGTTCCAGCTCGGCATTCTTGGCCACGGCGTCGGCTTTGACAATTTCCAACTGGTCGATGGCAGTTAAATACTGATTTTGCAATTCATCCGCCTCCAGCCGGTAAACCAGTTCATCTTTGCCGACCCGCGATCCTTCCGGCAACAACCAGGTCAGTTTTGCGATATACCTGATGCGCGGGGTTACTAAAACATGCGATCGCACAGCGTCCAGTTCTCCTTCCGCCTCTATATTGACGCGATAATCCGATCGGGACAACGGTATCGTGATATTCGCATTTGATCCCGGCGAATGACAGGAAAGCAGGGATAGTATGATTACCACAATAATATTAAAATATAAATACTTCATAAAATACCAATACCAGTATATCTGTAATTATCTTGTCAAACATTCACTAATTATAGAAACGATTTTAATTATTATATCGACAAAAAAAATTGTATCCAAGTAAAAAATTGTAATTTAAACAGTTGAAGACCTATAACGTGTTTTTTTACACTTCAACCCTGCAAAACAATCTTTTTATTCCCCGATTATTGCCCCCGGTCAGTAGAGCAGATATTTTTCCCTGGTCGTTAAATAGTTTGCCAGTTTTTCGGTGAGGTTTTGATAAATGACGTCGGCATCGTCATTTTCAAGAATCTGCAACCGCACCCGATCCGTACCCATTGCGCGGTCGAACATGGCGATATGCTCCGCCGGAAACAGTTCCTGCTGCGGATAAAGTTTATGCAAAGTGACCAGGATATGAATTTGTGTGAGCATGGGACGGTAGGCTTTAGTATCGGTGATATGAATTTGCACACCCTGGATTTGCTGATTCTGAAAAGAAAAATAAAACGGACTATAATACAACGGCCGGAAATGCACGCCCGGCAACGCCAGGGCATTTAATGAATCGGCAAGTTGCCGGCCGTCGATCCACGGGCCGCCGAGTAATTCAAACGGCAAAGTATACCCGACTCCACCGTGAATGGTTTGCAGTTCGCCAAGACAACCGGTGGTAGCCACAAAAAACGGGGTTTGCGCTTGCGGAACATGCGGCGAGGTGGGCGCCCAGGGCAGGCCGGTATCGGCAAAGGTCATGGAACGCCGCCACCCCTGCATGGGTATCACCGTCAGGTCGGCATTGATATTGAATTCCGTATTGATAAAAGCCGCCAGTTCCCCGATAGTCAATCCATAAATATAAGGAATTTCATACAAGCCGATGAACGACTTGAATGCCGGTTCCAGCATGGGGCCTTCCACCAGTTCCCCGCCCAGGGGATTCGGCCGGTCGAGCACCAGGATGGGGATGTGGTTTTCCTGCGCTGCCTGTATGGCGTAAGCCATGGTATTAATATAGGTATAAGCCCGCGAGCCGATGTCCTGTATATCAAAAACCAAAACATCAATATCTTTCAACATTTCAGGAGTTGGCTTTTTTTGTTTGCCATAGAGACTGTACACCGGCAGGCCGGTTTGCTCGTCACGAAAATTTTCAATTTGCTTGCCGGCAATTATGTTGCCTCGCACCCCGTGTTCCGGGCCGAACAGCGCCACCAGGTTCACATCGGGATGCCGGTAGAGGGTATCGATCGTACCGGTCAGGTTGGCGGTAATGCCGGTGGGATTGGTTATGAGGCCTAGGCGCTTGCCCCGGATGAGGTCCATCTTCTCCTGCAATAAGACATCGATGCCCGGTTTGACCTGAATGGACTTTTCATTCTGCGCCCGAGCAGTCAGCGCCAGGAACATGAAAACCAGCAACAAGTATTTATTTATTTGCATGAAAAATCACCTTATTCTTTCCGTTGCAGATCGAGGGGCAGTAAAAACACCATGATCATACCGGGGATTGTAAAAAACAGCACGGTTATAAAAAAGTGGGTATATCCCAGCGCCGCCTGTAAAAAGCCGCTCAGCATACCGGGGATCATCATCCCCAGCGCCATAATGCCGGTGCTGATGGCATAATGCGAGGTTTTATACCTGCCGCGCGCATAATACATTAAAAACACCATAAACGCGGTAAATCCCACGCCGTAACCGAATTGCTCCAGGGCAATCAATCCGTAAATCACCGCCAGCGGCGGATGGTACAGGGACATATAGATATAAACCACATCGGGCAGGTTGAGCATAAGCGCCATGGGGAATATACATTTTTTTAATCCAAATCGCGAAATGAACCAGCCGCCAACCAGGCCCCCGGCCAACAGGCAGATCACCCCAACCGTGCCCTTGACCAGGCCGACGGTTTCATTGCTCAACCCCAATCCCCCGGCGGCGACTGCATCTTTTAAAAATACCAGTCCCATTTTTTCCAGCATCGCCTCGCCGAAACGATAAACCAGGATAAAGATGATGACCGGGACGATCCTTTTTTGCTGGAAATAGGTTTTAAACACCGTTAAAAACGATTCGCGCTGCGCCCGGTCGCGCGCCACGCCATCAGCAGCCGGGTAAGGCAGGTAAAAACGGTGAAACAGGAACGCCGCCACAAAGATCGCGCCCGCCAGCGAGAACACCATTTGCCAGCTTGTCACAGTATTTTGCAATGCAGTTTGCCAGCGCCCGGCTAAAACCACCAGCGCCCCGGACCCAAATATTACCGCAATCCGGTAAAAGGTTGACCGGACGCCGATATAGAGCGCCTGCTTGCTTTCATCCAGCGCCAGCATGTAATAGCCGTCAATGGCAATATCATGCGACGCGGAGACAAAGGCAATGACCATGAAAATAATCACCGATACCGACATGAACGCGGATAAATGCAGGGCGGCGCCCAGCCCCAGCAGTAACACACCGATAGCCAGTTGGGTATACAACACCCAGGCGCGTTTGCTGGCATGAATATCAATAAACGGCGCCCACAGCATTTTAATGACCCAGGGCCACATAAAGACCGAGGTCAGGCCGATGACCTGGTTGCTCACCCCAAAATCTTTGTACATTATTACGGAAACAACATTGACGATAATATAAGGCAGGCCTTCGGCAAAGTACAAGGTCGGTACATATAGCGCCGGCAGCCGTTTTTGTGTGTGCGGTTTGTTCATTCCGATTCGTTTTTAGGTGACAGGGTATAAAAAAAGCCTCCGGTACGAGGCTTATAATTATCATTTCATTTTCCGGTCAGGAAAAATTGCGCATATCGGTTTTAAGGCGCTTGATCTCATCGCGGATCTTGACTGCGTCTTCATAACGCTCATCCTGAACGGCTTTACGCAGATCGACATTCAGTTGCTCAAGACGGTCGCCGGGCGATACTTCGTGACTGCGTTCCGGTTCTTCGGCCCGCGTGTCCTTGTCGGTGATCGCCGCTTTGAGCATCACTTCTTCCTCGACAAATATATCGGCCTTCATGCGCAGCGCCAGGGCAATGGCGTCGCTGGGCCGGGCGTCGATATTACGGGTTTGGCCTTCCACTTCAAGACCAAGCAGGGCAAAATAAGTATTTTCGCGTAAATCATTCACAATGATACGGGATATTTCCACATCTATGGAATCCAGCATATTTTTAATCAAATCATGGGTCAACGGCCGGGGAGGCGCGATATTTTCCAGTTGCAGGGCAATGGCTTGCGCCTCGGTTGAACCAACTACTATGGGCAGCCATCGGTTCATTTTTTCATCTTTAAGGATGACAACGAAACGACTGGTCGCAGTATCAAGCGTAACTCTTTCTACTTTAACGCGAACCAGCATGAATACAAACCTCCGAATTCTCTGTGCTTAAAATATTATTTATTACCTGGATATATTAATAAATTTTCAATCCAGTGTCAAGTTATATTTTAGATTTTGCGCAATTGTGCATGGATGAATATGGAAAGTTGGTAGTCCCGCCTTGAGCCGGTGCAAGTCTGCCTGAAGGCGGGACTATTAACATAAATCCCGGTCATCGAGTAGTCCCGTTGCTTCATCTTTCGGGACGTATCGAGATGACAATTCTCCAGATCGCCCTGGATCGAAGATCCGACATTGGCGGATTTCATAATCCAGGGCGCAAAATAATGCAGGACATCTTGTCCTGCCGGCCACAGGCCCGACCTGCAAATTACAAAACCCCACCATTGCCACGACCTTCAGGTCGTGGAATAAATAAAGCAAAAACATGGCTTTAGCCTAAATAATTTTGACTAAAGTCAATTCTGTTTTGTTGTATTGTTCCACGTCATAAATGACGTGGCAATGAGCAAAACGATTAACGCTCACCCCAGGTCAAGTCGTCTCGATACGGGCCAAATCTACCTCTGTTGAAATGCTATTTAATGGCCGGTGCAGATCGTTTGTCAAAACCATTTACGGCCCTACTCGACGACCGGTTATTATAGAATATACTACGGTCATCGAGTAGTCCCGTTGCTTCACCTTTCGGGAAGTATCGAGATGACAATTCTCAATATGGCAGAACGGCCCCTCGATCCGAGGCGCGTAGCGCTTAACCCTGGCACCAACTCAAATTCCCCAATTCGTAATTCGTCATTCGTCATTCATCTTTCATAATTCATAATTCGTAATTCGTAATTCGTAATTCAAACCCCATTTCCCATCTTGCAAAATTGCCAAAAAATATTTACTTTACAAGAAAATTTTTAAACAGAGCAAAATTATGACCCGCTTTACCCTCTCCTCCCCCCTGGATATGCACCTGCACCTGCGCGAAGGCGACATGCTGGAACTGGTCGCGCCGCTCAGCGCCCGGCCTTTTGCCGGGGCGGTGGTCATGCCCAACCTGGTGGAACCGGTGAATAGCCGCGACAAACTGGTGCGCTACCGCGAAGCCATTTATGACGCCATCGGCGACGAACTGTTCATCCCCTGGATGACGCTGTTCTTTCGCAATTACAGCGAAGCGGAACTGGCGGAAGTGAAGGATGATATTATCGGCGTTAAACTCTATCCCGCCGGCATCACCACCAACAGCGAGGCCGGGGTGTCCAACCTGCACGATATTGAAAGCACCTTGACCCTGATGCAGGAGATGCACATTCCCCTGCTGGTGCACGGCGAATCCAGCGGCTTTGTGCTAGATCGCGAAAAAGAGTTCCTGGAAGTGTATGCGCAACTGGCCAAAGCTTATCCGCAACTGACTATTATTATGGAGCATATCACCACCCGCGACGCGGTGGAACTTCTGGATCAATACGAAAACCTGTACGCTACTATAACCCTGCACCACCTGCTCATCACCCTGAACGATGTGGCCGGGGGACTGCTGGCGCCGCACCTGTTCTGCAAACCCATCGCTAAACGCCCGGAGGACCGCGACGCCCTGGCGCAGGCGGCTTTAAGCGGCCACCCCAAAGTCATGTTCGGCAGCGATTCCGCGCCGCACCCGGTACATAAAAAAGAGTGCAGCGGTTGCGCCGCTGGCGTGTTTACCGCCCCGCTTGCGCTGCCCATGCTCACCGGCTGGTTCGAGCAGCACGGCGCCCTGGATAATTTGCAGGATTTTATCTCCGGCAATGCACAGCGCATTTATAAGATCACACCGCCGGAAAAGATCATCACCCTGGTTAAAGAACCCTGGCAGGTACCTGGCAAATACGGCAATGTAGTGCCTTTTGCCGCAGGTCAGGAACTGCCCTGGCGAATGATAAACCAGTAATGAACAGGACTGCAAATAATTTTGATGACAAAATTATCTGCTTTCAATTTTATAAATTCAAATAATACTTAATTTTTCTCAATAAAAAATTTAACAACATATTGACTTTATAATTTTTTTTTTATACTTTAAAATATCTCATTCCCTCTGCCATTATTCCCAAGAATGAATTAAAAATCAGACGCTTATTAAATATAAAATATATTATATAGTAAAAAGCAGAATGATTCCAGGGGTCCGAAAATCCGCCTAAACACCTGGTAATGCGCTATTTTTTGTATATTCAGGTTTCATCTTTTTAATTTAGGTGTTACAAGAGTCTTTAATTTCCTGAAAATTTCATACAGATATTTGTAATAATGAAATAAAGAACGTTGGTAAACACAAAATTAATATTTGCATTATCACCGGTATGTAAAGGAGGAGATTATTATGTTACGAAAATTTGCTGGAAAGGATTTAACCTTTAGTTTATTTTTATTGTTAATTATATTGATCATTGTCACCTCATTACCTGCTGCAGATAAAGAAGAGCTAATAAGTGGTCCAGAATTACAGGCCAGACTCGATAGTATCGAAATCAAATATCAGGCGGCAAAACAGGCTCAGGCGGGGTTCTATGCTACAAAGTACATGTCTCTTGGTGAAGAACTCTATAAAAAAATAAATGATAACAAAAACAAAACGCAAGGTTTGCCTCTCAAAGATATCAATCTTGTTCAATCCCTTTTTGAAAAAGCTCAGGTCGCTGCGGTATTGATGAAATCAAATTATGATCAATATTTAACTTCCAGGGCCTATGGCGATTCAATTGGCGCTTCAACTTTTGATAGCAAAGGGTGGGAAAAAGCCGAAAAAAAATTTGAAAAAACAATTACTTGTCTTGAAAACGGACGAAATGAGGAAGCATTAAAAACAATTCAGGAAGCGGATGCTCTATTTAAACAGGTAATTATTGCTTTTCTAAACAACAAATATATTATTGATATTGACAATAAAATCCAGGCAATTGAAAAGGCCGGAATAAAAAACAATGCTCCAATCAGTTTACAAAAAACAAAAATGATGTTACAAAAAACTAAAAGTCAGTTGAATAAAGACAAAAAAGAATCTGGCGAATTTCTTGCCCTTGTAAAAACCACATTACAGGAAATCGAGCATGCCTCTGAAATTAATAAATGTGTAATTCAAACAAAAGACGACAAGAACACTCTTGAACAACTGAGACTCAACGAAGAATCAACGCTGCAACAAATTGCATCAAAATTTGATTTTACCCTGGATTGCAGTAAAGGCAAAGACAACGCAGTTAACAGTTTACTGAACCAGATCGATGAAGAAAAGAAAAAATATCAAAATTTTGAATATGCTTTGGCTGAAAAAGATAAACAAATATTGGAATTACAAACTAATAATACCCAATATAAAAATCATATTAACCATTTAACTGTTGTTCAGGATAGTCTGACAATGACTTTTCGAAAAATTGGTTCTCTTGCTTCTGACATTGTGCCAATTCAAAACGCTTTGGATAGTACTGATATAATTTCCTATTATGATAAAGAAAAAATCATATTACGCTTACCTGGTAAAGTTTTTATTGAAAAACAAAATTATCCCAATCCAAAATATTTTGCAGCTTTGACAAAAATTAGCAAAGCTTTAAAAAATCTTAATAATTGCCTTTTTACTATTGAAGGGCATGCAACTTTGGATAGTAAGGCAGAGATCAATAAATCTAATTCACAGGAAAAAGCCAATGCGATACGGGACTATCTGACAGCGGACGGCAGAAATATTCAGGATTATATTGCAATCGGTTTTGGTAACAGCAAGCCTATTGCCCCGGATAACAAAGAAGGAAAAATATTAAATAACAGAATTGATATTGTCATACAAAGAAAAAACTGACAATGTTAAAGGGAAAAAAAGAGTTGAACACTAAAAACAATAATTTATTTTTAAGACTAGATGCAATTGGTCTTTTAATATTGATTTCAATGGTCATCTCAGGATGCGCTTCATCCGCACAAAAAAAAGCTAATTTCTATTATGTTAAAGCTCAACAACTGGAAATGGAAAATGCAGATCCATTAACAATATTAGCTACACTAGAAATTGCCAAACGACATAATCCTGAACTCAAGGGCCTCAATGAAAAAATTGCTTATTATGAACAACATGTTCTAAATAAAAACACAATATCTACACAGCAACGAAAATTTGCAGAAAAGCTGGAAGAACCGATTAACACCATATATAGTGAAGGTTTCCCGGTGATCAGTCCAGATGGTAGCATGATGATTTTCACATCCGACCGGCCGGGCAGTATTAATAATTCCGAAGATTTCTGGATGTGCCGGCAAATCAACGGCAAGTGGACTGTAGTAACCAATTTAGGTCCAAACATTAATACCAGCAATAACGATGGGGCGGCAACCATAACGCCAGATTTCCGGGAAATTTTCTTCTCCAGAGTAACCGAATATGGCGGACTGGATATTTTTCAGGCGGAAATGCAGGGCTTGGATTGGTCTGCTCCAAAATCAATCAACATCATCAATAGTTCCGGGTGGGATAGTCACCCTTCAATATCCGCTGATGGTAAACAATTGTTCTTTTCATCCAATCGCAGAGATGGATATGGGAACCGCGATATATGGATGGCAAACCGCGATAAAAACATGAACTGGATCAGCGTGGAAAATTTGGGTACGGTTATTAATTCAAAATATGACGAAATAACCCCATTCTTGCATTATGACGGTGTTACACTATATTTCAGTTCGGATAAACCTGGGGGATGCGGTGGTTATGATGTTTATATGTCACAAAAGATAAATGGAAAATGGACTGAACCTAAAAATTTAGGACCATATATTAATAATTCCGGGAATGATTATCAGTATACCATAGACTTCAAGGGGGAAAATGCTTACTTTGCCAGAAAGTCGGATACACCAACTGATCAAAGCGTTAATTTGTATAAAATAGAAGTGCCCGATTCATTAAAACCCTCATGGACAGCATTTGTAAAAGGAAGTATAACGGACGCGAAAACCGGCAATCCGGTTCTGGCCGATATTATTCTAACTGATTTGCGGGATTCACAAGCCCTTGTTAATACTAAAACAAGTATAATTAATGGCGAATACCTGGTGGTATTACAAATAGGAAAAATTTATAACCTGCAAATTTCTTCACCGGAATATATAAAATATGAAGAATCTTTTGATTTGCGCAAAACATTGCCATTACAAAATTTAAGTAAAAATGTGCAATTGTACCCGGCTATCAAAAAAATGATAATCAAGGGTATCGCTTTTGATTATTATATACAAAAACCGCTTGGCGGCGTCGCAATATCAGTAGAAAGTAAAACGACCGGGAAAATTGTAGCAGTTGTTTATACAAATTATGAAACCGGACAGTATATTGCCGAAGTACCGGCCGATGACGAATACCGGCTCAGTGCCTCATGTGAAGGATTCTGGCCAGATTGGTTCGAAAATCCTTTAAAGGAGTCAGGAGAAGCGACCGAAACGATAGTAGAATGGAGTTTCCATCTTAAACTATTTACTAAAACAGTTGAAGAAAAAATTGCTTATGGTGTTAATACAATTTATTTTGAAACCAATGCGACTGATTTAAAAAACGAATCATTCAGTGTACTGGATCGTCTATTCCAGGATGTTTTACAAAAGTACCCGGAATATGGATTTAAAATAATGGGGCATACAGACAATATTGGAACGGATGAATATAATTCTGTCCTGTCTGCAAATAGAGCAAAAGTAGTAAAGGATTACTGGATTAACAAAGGAATACCGGTTTACAGGTTAATATCCGAAGGATATGGTGAAAGCAAACCTGTTGCCACTAATGATACGGAAGAGGGTCGACAACTAAATCGTAGAACAGAACTCTTGGCAGTCCCACTTGCTGAATTATATAAATGAGGTGTACCATGCCATTTATTAGAACATTACTATGCACATTTTTTTTGTTTGTAATATGCGAACAAGGATTCGCGGAGCAAAAAAAATTTATCGGTAATTATTCAAGTGCATTTGGTGAAAATGAAACACTATATAATGCAAAAAAATTTGCCAGGGAAGGCGCCAGGCGTAATGCTACCGATCAGGCCGGTTTATTTATCAAAAGTGAAGTAAAGGTTGTCGATGGTACGGTCGAAAGCGATATTATTGAAACGATAAGTGCTGCAATAATTACAGTATTATATGAGAACGTGTATTATACGATCAATAACAACCAAATTTTTATCAATGTTGATGCTGCTGTATTAATTGATACTGATGACGTAGGAAAAAAGTTAAACGCTGTTATGCAAAATAAAGGAGTTAGGGACGAAATAATCCAATTAAAAATACAGAATAACATGCTAAATGAAAAACTTGATCGGTTATCCCAGGAGTTGAGCAGAGCTAAAGATGAAGTCGAAATAAGCAAAATATCCCGCGAAAGAAGTGATGCTTTTACACAAAGTAGAGTTAATGAGTTGACAACCAAAGCCTGGATTGCTTTGGCCGGTAGTACTGGCTCGGTTTTACAGGGTGGTTCAAGTAGTCCGGAAGGAAGACGGGAGGCGCGTTTGTCACTTGAAGAAGCGGTTGGTCTTGATCCCAATAATGGCGATTTAAACCGTACATTTGGTATCCTTCTAATGGAAGAAAAACAGTTTGCTGCTGCTGTGGAAAAACTGGGGATAGCAATTCAGGCGCAACCAAATCTTGCTCAAAATCATTATACCCTTGGGCAGGCTTTATTATTGCAAAATAAAAATAGTGAGGCAATGTTAGCATTTAACAAAGCAGTGGAACTTGATTCCAATATGTGGCGGGCTCTGAATATGTTAGGTGTTATTTGGTATGAAAAAGGTGATATTGATAATGCAATCAATTTCTATCAAAAAACCACTAAAATGAATCCTGGGTGCTCGGAAGCGCTTTATAATCTTGGTATTTGTTATTATAGCAAAAAAGAATATGAAATGGCATTAACTGTATTTCGGGATTATTTACAAATTGCCACAAAAAACCCGAATGAAGATAAACAAATAATTGCCAGAGCAGATTCGTTAGTTACTGTAATAAAACATAAATTATAATTTCCCGGCACAAAAATGTCATAAATTTTGTTATATTAATACGCTTAATTTATCAGGAGTATTAAGATGAAAAAGACAATCATATTTCTTTTAATAGTTATCGCCGCAGTTCAGGCCTATTCCCAGGAAAAAGAATTATCACAGGCGCTGGGTTTTTTCGGCGGTATGATCTCCGGTTCTGGATTTTCGTACCGGCAAATGCAGGATAACTGGGGCTGGCAAATTAACTTTGGCGTATTATCCTTTAAAAACGATGATGAATTCTCAGAAGGGTATTCATACACGGTATATGACGGCAGTTGGATGCCTGATCCGAACATGATCAGCACCGAATACCGCAGCGGCCGAGAGACCTGGGCGAATGTCGGCATTACCTTATTCAAGCCATTGCACCGTTCCGGCAAATCCCTGTTTTATGTCATGGCCGGGGTTAGCAATTACTACTCCGACCAGGAAGAATATGAACAGGACTATAAATATTCTCCGGTCGATGAGGATACCTATCATTATGGTCCGCATGGTGAAAAAAGGGTGACCAATGATAAAGAGAATACCTTCCATGTCGGCGCCGGCCTGGGCTTTGAATACCGGCTGACCGATAATATCCGCCTTTCCCTGGAATGGCCGCTCAGTTACGGCAGCGATGGGAATATCAACATGTATATACCGCAAGGCGGCGTGCATTATTATTTTAAATGATAGCAATAATTTTCAAGGTTGTTTGGCTCCACTTGAAAACTCTTTCAATAATATACGACCTTGATTTTCTCAGTATAATTCCATACGTTACCGGAGGGACGAGGCAATGAAAATCTCATCCAGTCTTGCCGTTATAATTACCTGTGTAATTATAACAATTCTGCAAATCTCCTGTTCACAAAAGCCGCCCGATTTCACTTCGTTTCCCAAAATTGACGCCCATTTCCATATTCACACCCTCAACCAGGCAGTTATCGACCAGGCGCGGGCGGATAACTTTATGCTATTATCGCCAAACACCCGCTCATCAAACCAGGCTTTTATCGACGAGCAGTTTCGTTTTACCGTCGGCCAGCATAAAAAGAATCCCGATATTGTAGCATTTGCCTCGACATTTTCCATGCAAGATTGGGGTCGGCCGGACTGGCAGGATAAAGCTATTGCATACCTGCAAGCATCGTTCGACAGCGGCGCGGTAGCCGTCAAAGTGTGGAAAGACATCGGCATGACCTTTCGCGATGCCGACAGCAGCTTTATAATGATCGACAACCCGGCGTTTGACCCGATCTTTGCGTTCATTGCATCACAAAATAAAACCGTTCTGGCTCACCAGGGTGAACCGTTGAACTGCTGGCTGCCGCTCGATTCCATGACCGTAAACGGCGACAAAAGTTATTTCAAAAATAATCCACAATACCACATGTTCCTGCATCCCAATTACCCTACGCACGCACAGCTTATGGCCGCGCGCGATAATCGCCTGGCCAAAAATCCCAGTCTGCGGATAGTCGGCGCACACCTGGGCAGCCTGGAATGGGATGTGGATGTTCTTGCCAAAACCCTTGATAAATACCCTAACCTGGCGGTCGATATGTCGGCGCGCATTTGCCATTTACAGGTGCAAAACCGGGACAAAGTGCGGAATTTCATCATCACATACCAGGACAAATTGTTATACGGCACCGATCTGGGTGTGAGTGATAATGATGATCCCGAAAAAATTACAGCAGATGTTCACAATACCTGGCTGGAAGACTGGCGCTATTTTACCACTGACGATACCATGTCCACCTGGAATGTAGAAACTCCTTTCCGGGGATTGAAACTGGATAAAACAATTTTACATAAAATTTACCACGATAACGCCCTCCGCTGGTATCCCGGTCTGCAATCAAAAGAATGAAACTTTTGTTTCCTGACCGAGTATATAATTTTAAACTTTTTCATTTGTATTAAAGCCCCAAAGGATCGGTATGAAAAAAGAACAAGACCCCATAGAAAAAGCGGTATCATTATTTGAAAAAGGCTTCACCTGTTCCCAATCGGTGCTGGCCCCTTTTGCCTCACAATTCGGTCTGGATGAGAAAACCGCCCTGAAATTAGCCTGCGGTTTGGGCGGCGGCATGGGCAGGCAGGGCTTAACCTGCGGCGCCGTAACCGGCGCATATTTGGTTCTGGGACTGAAATACGGCAGCGTTAGTCCCGAACAAAAAGACGCCAAAGAAAAAACCTATCAACTGGTGCGGGAATTTGCGGACAAGTTCAAAGCTTTGCATAAAAGCACAGAATGTCAGGAATTGCTGGGGTATAATCTCGGCGATCCCGATGATGCAAAAATTATTAAAGAAAGGAACCTGACTGCCACCATTTGTCCGGTAATGGTTCGTGATGCAGCGACAATATTACAAGAGTTGTTAAATAAATAACAACAATCATACAGCACCCCATACAAACCAGGCTGAACATACGCGGTAAGTAAAAAAGTCCGCCGGTTCACGGCCCGGTTTGCATCTGGAATTAACCACCCTCTTAACTCCCGACCTATATTCTCCCTCATACCAAAAAATGACTGACCATTTTTACATTTACAGATTATTATCTGAAAAAAAAATCACATTTGAATAATATTTCTTTTTGTTTATCATTTTTTTTTTATATTATATATATTGCCTGGTTTGTTTTAACAGGCATAAAAAGATAGAGTATTTTTATATGCAGGTTTTCAATATTTCAAGAGGCAAAAAATGTATGATGCTATCGATCGAGTCGGTTATTCTTTAATTCAGCATGGTAAAAGCAATAACCGCATTTACCTGATGAAACTTGACAAAAGGGACAAAGATACTATTATACCCAAACTGGAAAAGTTGGCCGAAGTGAACAATTATGGTAAAATCTTTGCCAAAGTTCCGGTGTGGGCCTGCTATGTTTTTCAATACTATAACTTTTTTAAAGAAGCTTTTGTCCCAAACATGTATAATGGGCGTACCGGTAGTTATTTTATGTGCAAATACACCGATCAGGATCGGAAAAATATTATTCTGGCGCAGCGTAATGAGATCGACGACATCAGGCAACTGGCTATAACCAAAGGCCGCCAGTATGAAAATCCGGACGCAACAAGTCCGTTCCCGATCAGAATCTTGGAAAAAGCCGATGTTCCGCAACTCGTGGAATTATATAAAACAGCATTTACCAAATATCCCTATCCGATCATAGATGAGAACTATATATCAAAGTCCATGAAAAACAATGTCGCCTATTACGGCGCTTTTGATGGCGAAAGAATTATCGCCGCGGCTTCCGCCGAAGCCGATGATGAGAATAGTAATGTGGAAATGTCGGATTTTGTGACCCACACTGAATACCAGGGTAAAAATCTCTCCCTGTTCATCCTGATGACGATGGAAGCGGACAAGAAAAAACAGGGAATTATGACAACCTATACCCTCACCCGCTCGCTTTCGGCAGCGATCAACATTACATTTGCAAAAAATTCATACCACTATGCCGGGTTATTACGCAACAACACCAACATCAACGGGCAAATTGAAAGTATGAATGTGTGGTACAAGAAACTGCATAAATAAGTTAAATACCTGAAAGTAATTCAAGCCGGGCTCTGGTCCGGCTTTTTTATTTCGGTAATATTAATTGAGATAAATGAAGTTTAGATTGAATTTTTAAATTGATGGGCGAAGGGTAATATCCCACCATTTATTGGTACTATAAACTTTTAACGTTTTATTATTCAACAAGTTATATCTTTGACAGAACATTACCCATCCTGCATGTTTATTATCAAAAATTCACTATATAAAAAGAAAATATTCATTTCGAAATTTAGATAATACTCATTGCGGTGGGAAATACCGGTTAACGGTATTTTTTACTTCTTGCAGCCATTCCCGGCGTTGTTCAGCGCTGCTGGTAACGATCACCCGGAACATCTCCCGGTAGAATTGTTTTACACCACACAGATCAAAAATGCAATCCTTCCAAATCCTTTGTAACGGGTCGCCAAAAACATTCTCTTCACGATCCTGCGGGGTGTTGGCGGTATTGAAAACCAGGGCGGCGCGGGCCTTTAACAAACCGACCGGTACGCCTTCGCCATTATCCCCTTCATGAAATTCATAAGCAATACCCGGACGAATAATCCGGTCGATCCAACCCTTGAGCAGCGCCGGTGGTTGTCCCCACCAGTTGGGATGCACAATGATAATGCCGTCCGAATCTGCCAGTTCAGCGCAATAACGGGCAATGGTGGGTTCGAGAGGCGCGATTTTTGGAAATTCCACAGCCGGCAGAACAGGATCAAACCGTTCGGCATATAGATCATGGCGATACACTGCATGCCCATTTGCAAGGCATTGTTCATGCGCGGCCCGGGCAATGGCATGATTAAAACTGCCCGGTTCGGGATGCGCCAGGATGAGTGAAATGTTCATCTACTATATACCCTGTCATTTGTCAATATTTTACAAAAATGAATGTGAATTACACATCCCCCTGATTACACACTAATTTACAATTATCACAGCCCGCTTTGCTGCCGCGCCGCCTTGACGGTGTTTTTCAGCAGCATAACAATCGTCATGGGACCGACCCCGCCGGGCACGGGTGAAATGGCGCCGGCAACATTTTTTACATTTTCAAAATCTACATCGCCGGTCAATCGGTACCCGCGCGGCACAGATGGGTCGTCCACCCGGTTGGTGCCAACGTCAATGACCACGCAGCCCGGTTTGACCATATCGGCGGTTATAATACCGGCTCTACCGGCGGCGGCTACAAGTATATCCGCTTCTTTTGTATAGGGTTTTAAATCACCGGAACCGGTATGGCAAACGGTTACCGTGGCATTGGCGCCGGCCTTTTTTTGCATCATCATCAGGGCGAACGGCAACCCTACCAGTGAGCTGCGGCCAACAACTACGACATGCTTGCCTTCAGTTTTGATATTATTAAAAAGCAGTAACTGCTGCACACCCGCGGGCGTACAGGGAATAAAGCACTCATCGCCCACCGCCAGGCGGCCGCGGTTGATCGGGTGCAGGCCGTCCACATCTTTTTCCGGAGAAATGGCATCGATCACTTTTTTGGCGGAAATATGTTTGGGAACTGGCAACTGTACCAGAATACCATGTACATCCGGACGGTGATTCAGCTTGTCCACAACCTGTAATAATTCATTTTCAGTAGTTGTCCCCGGCAGCAGGATGGTCTCAGAACCCAGGCCATATTTTTCGCAGGCTTTTTGTTTCATACCCACATAAACCTGTGAAGCCGGGTCGTCGCCGACCAGTACGACCGTCAAGTGTGGAGTGCAGCCCCCCGCTTTCAGGGTAATTAAATCATTGGTAATTTCCCGGTAAATGCTATCGGCAACCGGTTTGCCTTCAATGATCGTTGCGCTCATACACACTCCCTTTATGGTAAATTAATCCGTTTAATGCTTTTCGCCCGTCCCGTAGTCGCGTCAATTTCGATGACTACACCATTCAGTCGGGTATTGGAAGTAGCAACCATATACTTTTCCGGTAACTGGGTAACAAAGCGTTTTATCGCTACTTCAACCTCCAGCCCGATCACCGAATCAAACGGCCCGGTCATACCGGCATCAGAAATATAAGCGGTGCCGCGCGGTAATATGCGTTCATCGGCGGTTTGCACATGGGTGTGGGTGCCGACGACGGCGCTCACCTTTCCGTCCAGGTACCAGCCCAGGGCAATCTTTTCTGCGGTCGCCTCGGCATGAAAATCCACAAAAATGATGCGGGTTTTCTGCTTCAGGCGCTCTATTTCTTCCAGGCTTTTTTTAAAGGGGCAGTCTATCGGGGTCATAAATGTGCGCCCCTGCAGATTCATTACACCGATGGTATGTCCGTTAGTGGCAGTAAACAGGCAGGTTCCTTTGCCCGGAGTTTCTTCAGGATAATTAAGGGGACGTAGTACTTTGGTGGCGGTATCAAGATATGCCCGGAATTCGGCAAAATTCCAGGTATGGTTACCGCCGGTGATAACATCAATGCCGGCGGTAAAATACTTGCGAACGATCTGTTCCGTTAACCCTTTGCCGTTATAGCCATTTTCGCCATTGGCAATACAAACATCAACATTATATTGCTTTTTAAGATTGGGAAGCAGCCCGGTTATAATATCCAGGCCGGGCTTGCCAACTATATCGGCAATAAACAGTATCGTTATAATATTTTTATCTGCCACAAAACCCGATTTTATTAATTAATCGTAATTTACTATTCTAAAAAATTAACAATTACTTGGCATATTCTATAGCGCGGAATTCCCGGATCACAGTAACCTTGATTTGGCCGGGATACTCCATTTCATTCTGAATCTTTTCAGCAATGTCGGCAACCAGTTGTTCACACATCGGGTCGTCAATTTTATCATGTTCAACAATCACACGAATTTCACGACCGGCCTGGATGGCATAGGCTTTTTCCACACCTGGGAACGACACGGCCAGCGATTCCAGTTTTTCCAACCGTTTGATATACGATTCCAGAGTTTCGCGACGGGCGCCGGGACGCGAACCGCTGATGGCGTCCGCTGCCTGAACCAGCACCGATATAGGATGGGTGGGTTCCACATCTTCGTGATGCGAAGCAATCGCATTCACAACAATCGGCCCTTCGCCGCAGCGTTTGGCAATTTCAATGCCGATTTGTGTATGTGTGCCTTCGGTATAACGGTCGATTGCCTTGCCTATATCGTGGAACAATCCGGCGCGTTTGGCCAAATCGCCGTCAAATCCCAAACTGGAAGCCATCAAACCGGTTAAATAGGCAACTTCAATGGAATGTTGCAATACATTCTGGCCGTAGCTGGTGCGGTATTTTAATTTACCCAACAGTTTGACTATTTCGTTATGAACGCCGGTTATACCGACTTCAAACAGGGCGGCGTCGCCGGTTTCCACCAGTTTTTCTTCCAGTTCATTTTTTACTTTTTCAACAACTTCTTCGATGCGGGCAGGATGGATACGACCATCCTGAACGAGGCGTTCGAGGGCGATACGGGCAATTTCCCGGCGATAGGGATCAAAACCGGATAATACCACCGCTTCCGGGGTATCATCGACTATTACTTCAACACCGGTGGCAGTTTCAAAGGAGCGAATATTACGTCCTTCCCTGCCGATGATACGCCCTTTCATATCGTCGCCGGGTAAATTTACAACTGATACTGTAGTTTCTGTGGAATGATCGGCTGCGGTACGCTGAATCGCCTGGATGATGATCTCTTTGGCTTCCTTGTTGGCCGCCTGCCGGGCGCGGTCTTTGATTTCTTTAACGTCGCGCGCGGCGCCCTGTTTGGCTTTTTCGATGAGGTTTTGCATGAGGATGCGTTTAGCTTCTTCGTTGGAAATTCCGCTTATGGTTTCCAGCTTTTTGTTTTGCTCCTCAATCAGCCGTTCCAGGTCTTTTTCCAGCTTGCCGACCCGTTCTTCACGGTTTTTGACTTTGCGGTCAACTTCTTCGAGTTCTTTTTCTTTCTGGCCCAGCAAGTCGTTACGGCGATCAAGATTCAGTTCCCGCTGATTGTTCTTACTTTCCAGTTTTTGCAGATCCGCCCGCCGGGTTTTGGCTTCGTTATCCAAACTCTGTTTAACACGATGCCACTCTTCTTTGGCTTCAAGAATTTTTTCACGTTTTATATTGCTGGCTTCTTTTTTTGCGTCTTCAATTATTTTATTTGCCATGTTTTCGGCTTTGGCAACTTTGCCTTTGCCGATATAACGTGATAAAAACCATCCGCCGATTAAACAAATAATGCCTGTTGCCAGTGAAACAATGATGACTAGATAATTTTCCATTTCCCCTCCGATATAAAAAAGCCCAGTTTTTGCATAGTAGTCTGACCTTTAAATGAATAAATTCTTATTTAATCGCTTGGGCAAAGCTTTTAAAATGAACCAGGTATATGCCAGACTCTCGCTATCTGGGTTTTTTGTTGAGGAACAAATAGTTCTATTCCAGAAAAGTTTTATCAGAATCAAATCTGGTTAAACTGTCATTCTCCTCCGAAGATTTTTTAATGCCAAGTTCCAGTTTTTTGGTAATTTTTTCCACTCTATCTTCGTATTCTTTTAATTTGTCGCTTTCTGTGTGGGTTTGTTGATATAATTCATCGGCAATATTTAAAGCAGCCAGAATAGCGATTTGATGTAACGGCCGTTCCGGCTTGGCTGCCTGAATTTCTCTCATTTTTGAATCAACATATCTGGCTATTTGATGTACGTATTCAACATTATCATCGGTTACTCTTAATGGATACTCAATATCCAGTATCTTGATTTTAAGGATATTTTTTTCGCTGCTCATTCGAACTTGACATTGCGAGAGCCGGGTAAATATCACCCGGTGTTTGCAAATCCAAATTTAATTAGTACATTTCCGGCCTGTTAATCGACCAATTTTAATTCGTCTAACTTGCTAAGCAGTTTTTGAATCCGTTCTTTGATTTTTGCTTCATTTTCCTGGTATTTCAAAAGCTCAGACCCTTTTGAGGTCCGTTTCAATTCCTCGATTGTTTTTTGCAATCCTTCCATAAAAAGTTCCTGTTCGGCCAGTTGCCCAAGCAGTTGCTTGTTTTCGTATGTTAATGACCGATTTTTTTTGGTCAAATAGGCGATCTGCTTGATCGCTTCAAAAACCTTGGCTTCCAGGTAGTCTAACTTGTTATAATTTGTCGACATTTTTTATCCTGGACGAAGAATTGCGCCAAAGAGCTTGTTCAAGTGTGAAAGAACATTTTTAACTGCACGATCAACCTCTTCAACACTCAATGTACATTCTTTTGAAGAAAAGGTCAATGAAAAAGCGATGCTTTTCTTACCTTGCTGAATTTGTTCGCCTTGATAGTAATCGAACAATTTTAAATTAACCAGGTGCGGGCCGGCGGACTGCCAAATCTCCTTTTCAATATCGTGCAGGGCAATGCCGGCATCCACCAGCAACGCCAGGTCGAACGGTATGGAAGGAAATTTTGATATTGCTGTATATTTTAATCCGGTTGCCCGGTTCTCATAAACATCCTGGTAATTAATAAAAAAAGCATATACATCGGGTACTTTGATCTTGAAAAGCGAACAGAGCGCTGCATTGATTTTACCAAAAGCGCCGCAATACTTGCCGTTGATCAGTATGGAGGAACTCTCTTTATCCCAGATTTTCTCCCTGACTGTGCCCTGTTCAAAGTTATGAATACCGCATTTGCGTAGAAATGCGGTGACGGCGCCTTTAATATCATAAAAATCATACCCGGCCGCTTGAGCATTCCAGGCTTGCTGTTGCTTTTTCCCGGCCAGTATGGCGCCAATTTGAGTTATTTCTGTAAAACCCTGTTGCTGCGGCTCTTTCCAGGCGACATTGCCGATCTCGAAGAATCGCATATCGGGCATTTGCCGGTTGCGGTTATAAGCCACATTAGTTAACAGGGATAAAATGAGTGAAGGGCGGAATCCCGCCATATCGAGACTCAGTGGATTTAACAATTTTATAAATTCGCATTTATCCGCCAAAAACGGTTCAGCCAGTTTTTCCGAAATGAGCGAATAGGAAATCGTTTCCCTGAACCCGAATCCTGCCAGGGAATACCTTATCTGATCCCGGAAATGGGTATTCGGATTTTGTTCCTGGGTTTGATTGATTTTTGGAGCCAGTTCAAAACGAATGTTATCATAGCCGTAAAGCATGGCAATTTCTTCGATTATATCCACTTCACGGGTCAAATCCGGTCTGAAGGTTGGAACAATTATATGTAACAGATCGCCATCCTGTCGGAGTAAAGTAATTTCCAGGGCTGGGAAAAATGCAATTATTTCCTGCGCCGATAAACTGGTTCCCAGCAGCGTATTGATCCGTCCAACCGACAGATCAATTTTTACCGGATCGATTTTACGGGGATAATTATCAATGCAGGATTGTACAATGCGGCCGACCGCCAGTTCCTCCATTAACTGCACGGCACGATCCATGGCATATACTGTGCCGTCAGGATCGATACCCTTTTCCATCCGGCGGGAAGCTTCCGTCATCATCTCCAGATTCTTCGCGGTAAACCGGATATTGGCAGGATCAAAGTAAGCGCTTTCCAGAAAAACAGTACGGGTCGAATCTTCCACTTCGGAATTGATACCACCCATCACTCCAGCCAACGCAACCGGTTTTTCGGCGTCGCAAATCAGTAATGCTTCTTTATTCAGGGTGTGTTCCTGGTTATCCAGGGTTACAAATTTTTCCCCTTCCACAGCTTCACGCACAATAATCTTTTTACCGGCAAGCCGATCATAATCAAAGGCATGCAAGGGTTGGCCCGTCTCCATCATAACATAATTGGTAATATCAACCACATTATTAATGGAGCGAATGCCGACTGTATGCAACCGGTTTGCCAGCCAAAACGGGGATTGCTTGATCTGCACATCTCTGATCAAACGCCCGGAATACCTGGCACACTTGTCTGAATTCATTATTTCAACGCTCATGGATTTTTCGACGGGTTCCATGAGAGGTGCGGAAAATTTAACAACCGGTTTTATAAATTTTGCCCCGGTAAATGCCGCCAGTACGCGGGCGATGCCGATGACGCTCATACAGTCCGGCCGGTTTGGAGTAATAAAAATATCGAATACCGTATCGGCCTCGCCGATAAAATCCTCCATTTTCATACCCAGGGGGGTATTTTCCGGCAGAACCATCAGGCCGTCGGCGCGTTCCGAAAGCCCCAGTTCAACCTCGGAACATAACATACCGTCGCTGGGCACTCCTCTTACCGCGCGGGCTTCAATTTTCAAACCGCCGGCTACTGTAGCGCCAGCCAGCGCCAGAGGCGCCAGCATTCCTGCTGCAACATTCGGGGCGCCGCAAACTATTTGTAATTGTTTGACGCCGGTGTTAACCGTACAAACCGATAACTTGTCGGCATTCGGATGTTTGGCAACAGATTCAACTTTAGCTACAACTAGATTGGAAAAATCTCTGGTTTCCGTATGATACTCTTCAACTTCCAGGCCGGCCATCGTCAATATTTTGGCTATATCGGCGGGAGAAAGAGAAAAGTCAACATACTCTTTTAACCAATTCAGGGTTACTTTCAATGTTCAAAACCGTTGTTAAAATTAAAATTGCTCCAAAAAGCGCAAATCGTTTTCATAAATAATTCGGATGTCGGGAATTTCATATTTTAACATGGCAATTCGTTCCACACCCATACCAAAAGCATACCCGCTGTAAATTTTCGGGTCATAATCGACAAAACCAAAAACTGCGGGGTCTACCATGCCGGCGCCGGAGATTTCCAGCCAGCCGGTATTTTTACAAACACGGCAGCCCTTGCCCTTGCAAAAGCAGGAAAAGTCGTATTCCGCGCTAGGTTCTGTAAACGGAAAAAATCCGGGACGGAACCGGACCTTGACATCCCTGCCAAACATTTTTAATGCAAAAGCCTGAACTACGCCTTTTAAATCGGCAAAGGATACGCCCTTGTCAACGCATAACCCTTCTACCTGGTGAAACATGGGAGAATGCGATGCGTCCGGTGTATCTTTACGATAGCACTTGCCCGGAGCGATCATGCGGATCGGTGGTTTTTGTGATTCCATAACATGAATTTGCACCGGGGAAGTATGAGTTCTTAACAGGTATTTGCCGCCAAGATAAAAAGTATCGTGCATATCGCGGGAAGGATGGTGCGGCGGTATATTTAACGCCTCGAAATTATGATAATCGGTTTCGATTTCATTTCCTTCTTCAATGCGAAAACCCATACCGGCAAAGACCTGCTTAATTTCGTCCATCACCACCATCAGGGGATGAATACCGCCCACCGGCCAATCCTGGCCCGGTAAGGATGGATCAAAAGATTCAATCGAAGCTGTTTCCACATAAAAAGATTCAATTTTAGCATCGATTGCTTTTTGTACATCTGCTTTCAGACGGTTCAATTCGGCTCCGGCTTGCGGCCGGTCCTGGTTGTCCAGTGTTCCAAGCAAGCCAAAAAGATTCTGAATCGGCCCCTTGCGGCTGAGGTATTTTAATTTAAGCTGTTCCGCATCATTCCTGGATTCTGCTCCGGCCAACTCGCGCTGAAATTCGGCGGTTATTTGAGAAATCTGCGTTACAATCGTTTGAAGTTTTTCCGCCATTCGTCTTATGCTTTAATTGTTGTTACAATCTGCTCAAACGCCTTGATATCTCTGACTGCTAAATCAGCCAATACTTTACGGTTAATTGTAATATTCTTTTTATTCAGGCCATCGATCAGGCTGGAATAATTCATTCCAAAAATCCTGGCGGCGGCGTTGATGCGGGCAATCCATAGTGTGCGGAATTCACGTTTACGCACCTTGCGGTCGCGATAAGAATACTGCAGGCCTTTTTCCACCTGCTCTTTTGCAGATTTAAACAAACAATGTTTGCCGCCATAATAACCGCGAGCGGCTTTTAATATTTTATTCCGCCGTTGCCTGGTTGGCACCGACGAAGATGATCTGGGCATATCTCCTCCATAACTCCTTAATATTCGATCTTACTTGGCAATAATTAACTTGATGCGTCTTGCATTGCTCTCATGCATTAAACCGTTTTTACGAAGACTTCTTTTTCTTTTGGGCGTTTTCTTGGTTAAAATATGACTGCCGTAAGCTTTGGAACGGCGTACTTTACCACTGCCCGTGAGCCGGAATCTTTTACTTGCGGCTCTGTTACTTTTCATTTTTGGCATTTTATCCTCTTATTTCTTTGTATAAAATATTACCAGTTGCCCGCCTTCCATTTTCGCTTCTTTATCGATCCTGGCAATATCATCCAGCGCCTCGCTGAATTTCTCCAGAACCCGTTCACCATATTCCTTGTGGGCATTTTCACGGCCACGAAACATTACGGTGGCTTTAACACGATTACCTTCCTCTAAAAACTTGCGGGCGTGTCTTAATTTAAACTCGAAATCGTGTTCCTCTATTTTCGGACGTAATCGTATTTCTTTGGTTACAATTACATGTTGTTTCTTTTTAGTCTCTTTTTCCTTTTTGGCTAATTCGTATTTGAATTTGCCAAAATCCATAATCTTGCATACCGGGGGACTGGAATTGGGTGAAATCTCTACCAGATCAAATCCAGCCACTTCCGCTTTGATCAATGCGTCCTTGATTGCGACAACACCGACCTGCTCGCCGTTTTCATCGATCAGGCGGACAGAGGACGTATCAATCTGTTCATTGACGCGAATACTCTTTTTCTTAATATGCAACCTCCATTAATGGATTAAACATTTAATATATGGAACTTTATACCTTATTCGCAATCTCTTTTTGCAATTGTGCAATAAAATCCTGTAACGGCAGAGCGCCTTTATCGCCATCATGGCGTTTTCGCACCGCAACCGTATTGTTGTCGATTTCTTTCTGACCAATAACCAGCATATAAGGTATTTTTCCGGTCTCGGCTTCACGTATCTTGTAACCAACTTTTTCATTACGATCATCCACAAAAGAGCGGATTCCTGCAGCAATCAGTTGTTCATGAATGGTGCGGGCATATTCCTGCTGTCTATCTGTGATCGGGATAACATGCACCTGTACCGGTGAAAGCCAAAGTGGAAAAGCGCCGGCATAATGTTCTATTAAAACGCCAAAAAAACGCTCCAGCGAGCCCAGCAAAGCCCGGTGCAGCATGATCGGCCGGTGTTTGGCGCCATCCTCGCCGATAAAGTTTATATCAAAGCGTTCCGGCTCGTTAAAATCGACCTGGATAGTGGAACATTGCCAGGCGCGGCCCAATACATCTTTAATTTTTATGTCGATTTTAGGACCATAAAAAACGCCTTCACCAGGATCAATCTGGTACGGAATGTTGCCGTTTTCAAGCGCCAGCTTGAGCGCCTCGGTAGCCCGTTCCCAGTTTTCCAAAGTACCGACAGAGTTTTCCGGCCGGGTAGATAAATAGATATCGACATTTTCAAAACCATAGGACTTGAGCATATAAAGCGAAAAAGTCAAAGTGCGTGCAACTTCCGCCTCAAGTTGATCCGGACGGCAGATGATGTGCGCATCGTCCTGGGTAAAACCCCGCACACGCATCAGGCCGTGTAAAACTCCGGATCGTTCATAACGGTAAACAGTACCCAGTTCCGCCCAGCGGACAGGCAAATCGCGGTAACTTTTGGTGCTGCTTTTATATATTTGTAAATGGTACGGGCAATTCATGGGTTTTACCAGGTACATTTGCTCGTCCACTTCCATGCCTTTAAACATATTCTGGTTATAAAAACCAAGATGGCCGCTGGTTACCCACAATTCCTGGCGGGCGATATGCGGCGTATAAACAAATTCGTAACCGGCTTTTAAATGTTCGCTGCGCCAATGCTGTTCTATGGCATGGCGAATAAAAGCGCCTTTGGGATGCCACAACACCAGTCCCGGCCCGATCTCTTCATTGATGCTGAACAGATCCAGTTCACGGCCCAGTTTGCGGTGGTCGCGACGCTTGGCTTCTTCAATGCGCTGCAAATATTCATCCAACTGGGCTTTTTTGGGAAAAGCAATACCATAAACCCGTTGCAGCATGGGATTTTTTTCATCTCCGAGCCAGTAAGCTCCGGCAATGCTTAATAACTTGAAAAATTTAATATGACCTGCTGAAGGCACATGCGGGCCGCGACACAGATCAACAAAATCACCTTGACGGTAAATGCTGGGGGGCTCGCCAAGTCGTTCAATCTGTTCAACTTTAAAAGTTTCGTTCAAACTTTTAAACAAAGTCAACGCTTCGGCTACAGATACTTCCTGGCGGACAAAAGGTTCATCTTTATTGACGATTTCCTGCATAACCTGTTCAATGCGTAGTAAATCATCGGGAGTGAGGGGGCGGGCAACGTCCACATCATAATAAAAACCTTCATTAACCGGGGGGCCAAAAGCGAATTTGGCCTCGGGAAATACCTTTTTAATAGCATGCGCCATAACATGGGCGCTGCTATGCCAAAACACATCTATCCCCTCCGGAGAACCGGCATCGATAAATAACAGGGCGCCATCGGTCGTGAGCGGAGCGGTCAAGTCAATAAAACGGTCATTATATTTGGCAGCAATTGACTGTTTCAGAGATTTGCTGCCGATTTCGGCAATGATTTCGGCCGGGGTTATGCCGTGTTTGTAATTTTTTACCTGGCCATCGGGAAATGTTATTGCCGGCACAGTGTTCCTTTCTGCTTCCGAAAACCATTGGTCTAAAAACAAGAAACCGCCATAATCAGGCGGCATCTGCAATTCTCATCACAATTTTCGGTTACTCTATCCGTATGTTTACATCATCCAAATTTGTTCTATGAGTGGGCGGTACTGGAATTGAACCAGTGACCCCTTGCATGTCAAGCAAGTACTCTAACCAGCTGAGCTAACCGCCCTTTAATTGCCTTCCTTCCGGCAAACGATTATGCTATATAAATTTTCTAGGTTATAAAAAAAGCGCACCTTTCAGCTACGCTTATTTAATTATCCAGATCAAATATTGTACGTAAAGTGCCGAGGGCCGGAATCGAACCGGCACGGACATAAATGTCCGAGGGATTTTAAGTCCCTTGCGTCTACCAAGTTCCGCCACCCCGGCTTTAACTGGAGGCGGCGATCGGAATCGAACCGATGAATAGAGGTTTTGCAGACCTCCGCCTTAGCCTCTTGGCTACGCCGCCAGCTAAACACTGAAAGAGCGGGAGACGAGACTTGAACTCGCGACCCCAACCTTGGCAAGGTTGTGTTCTACCACTGAACTACTCCCGCTTCAAAGCAGATTAATATACTCAACTTTTAATTTTTATGCAACTTTTTTTTTCAATTTATTGAAAAAAAACGGGCTGTTTTGCATTTTTTTTAAACAGTCATTGGTTATTTACTGCCGGAACGATCGTTTTGCAGAAGGTCGTTTGACAGATCATTATCATAACGGGTTATAAATCACCTGGCTCACTCCCGCTTTGACTTAAGGATCATAAATAAAAGGATAATAGCCGGCACTGAGCCGGTTATTTTTTTAATGTTGAATTAACCTCTTAGCTGTACTGAAAACTTTTTTCTATGACCAGGTTCCCGCAATATATTATTTTGTAAAATTCAAAAAATTTTTAAAACATAACAATTATGTTTTGAAAACATATTTAAATTTATTATAATATAATACGGATATTGATTCTGAAAACAGCAAACTATAACAAGGTGTATGAATACAATAATACTTATTGTTACATGCGAAGATTGCGGCCAGGTAAAACGCTATAATGCCGCACACGAAGGGGATATTGAACATTTAATTGCCGGTTTCAGAAAAAAACATTTACACTGCAACCCGGATTTTTTTAGTTATTTTACCATCAGTAAAATCCCTTTTAAAAAAGGCAAAAAAACCGAAACCGCCGACAAGCAATCATAATCCAGGTTTTCTTCCCCTTTTAATAAAAACCCCAATTGGTTCTTTTGTCCGGAAACGAGTTCGGAAAATTTTCAATGTTGAACTCTTGCCGGAAAATTTATTTATTGGCCGCCCAACATATGGCCTGCCATACCAGGCGCCGGTAATTGTCGTCGGCGTAAGCGACATGGTCATGCCCTGGGAGAATATATACAATACGGGATTTGCCACAAGTGTGCGCCCAGGCAACGGGATTGCCGCATTCCGGGTGGGTGGTTGTTAACAACGGCGTAATGCCCGACAATACCGAGAATCCGCCGTACACCTCATCGATCAAATTAAAATCTGTCAACCCCGCGGTAACCGGATGGTTGGCATTGCTTATATGCAAATCCATTTCAACATCATGCTTGTAGGTTGAGGCGGGGAATTGTTGACCATCCCTGCTGAAAGGCTGTTCATGGTAGTGTCCGCCAATGATCTTTTCAAAATCATCCCAGTTTTGATAAGCTGCCAGCGAGTGATGCAGAAATACCAACCCCTTGCCTTGAGCCAGCAAATTGAATAACGCAGTCTTTTGCTCACTTGATATTTCCTGCGCCATATCATAAAAAACAAACACATCGACCAGCCCGGCTTTTTCCGGCGTATAATAATCGTTAGCGCCAGGATGACTGATTTCCGTATAATCCAGGTTATGATAACTATCGAACATGGCAAAAAATAGTTCCCGCTCAAAATCATGACCGCCGGTAACCAGGTAAATATCAAGTTTATCGGTAGTATGTTGACATCCGGCAACAAACAAGCTTATAAAAATTGCACAACATGCAGATAGAATTTTTTTCATCATCTTGACTTTCATTTTACATACAATGTAGCGGATGTGTTTTATTTAACTTTAATAACGATAAAGGTAATATCGTCATTTTGCGGGCGGCCGTTACGCCATTTATCAATATTCTTTTGCAAATTAACAATAATATCATGGGCGGATTTTGTGGCGCTATCGGAAAAAATTTCCTGGACACGGGGATAATCAAGCATTTCTCTTTCTTCGTTAAACAGTTCCGGAAAACCATCGGACATCAGCAATAGGGTATCACCGGCTTGCAAATCGGTATTTTCCGTTTGATAACTAAAATCCAACCGACCGCCCAGTGGCATACCCTTAATAATCAGTTCTTCCAGTTTACGGTTGGCATTTCTGAAAATCAGAATAGGCGGCATTCCTGCGGCGGATGCGGTGAGGGTGTTATCGCTATTGATACGTAACAACATCAGGGCCATGTAGAGGTTACCCAGGTTCATATCTTTAAGAATAGAGGTACAGCGTAAAAAGAAATCGGTAATTTCCAGGTTACCGCCAAAAGCGTTGAACAGACTTTTAACCGAAGCAACCATAGTGCCGGCTTTGGCGCCGTGCCCGGTAGCATCGCCAATGGCAATGGTCAATGTATTTTCCGGCGAAATGTGAAAATCATAATAATCCCCTCCCACTTCGGTAGCCGGCTGCATAAACACGGCGATATCCAGGTTTGGTAATTGCGGAAGAGTTTTGGGTAGCATGGAAAGCTGCAAGCGGCGCGCTTCTTCCAGTTCCTTGGTTTTACGGGCATTATCGGCTTCGAGCAGGCGACGGGCAATTTCCTCATCACGGGCGTGGCGTTCCTGCTCGATTGCCTTTTGCGAGAGCCTTTTAACCTGGTCTAACTGCTGCTGCAATTTTTTATGAGTACCGGCAAAATTGAGTGATAAACTGACGGAAACGGAAATACCTAAAATGAGAATACCATAAACGTAAACCACCTCAACATTTCCGGGCGGCGGTAGTATTTGCCGGTCGATAAGGAGTTGATAGATAATAAATAAAATCATTGCGATCAATCCAAATCCCATGATCAGCGTATGAGCTTTTTGCCTGGTATTGGAGCGCAGAACGATTCGTATCGTTTCGATAAAAGCAGCCAGTAGATACAGGTAAAAGGTAATGGTTATCAGTTGGTTTTGTTCCGGGAAAAACCAGATCGTCACTGTGAGGAACAAAGCCGTAGCAATAAAGAGATAATAAAATTTGAGCATCCGCCCAGAAGTGTTGTAACAGGTTGTAAGCAGCGCAAAGGCCACCGCCCAGAATGCCGCAATGTTGGCGAGAATATTATTCCTGAGCAGGCTGGAGATGGTATTTAAAAAATCGGAACGGAAAATAAAAAAAGATAATACGGCGAAACAGATCATGGACAAAGAGTAATACAAATGTTCGCGAATACGGGGGGAAAACATAAAAATAAGCAGGTGCACCAGGGCAAAAGCCAGCGGCGCAGTTGTAAAGATCATCTGATACATCGAAAGACTCCGCGCCTGCTGTACGCGGTTGGCAATATAGTCATTGATAATTCCCAATTCTATACGGAATCCGGCGGTCGTGATCATTTTTTTATATTTCAGGATATTATAATTCGAGTAGCGAATTGCCAAAACCTGATCGGGGCGCGCATCAAAACTGATGTAGCGGGGATTGCGTTCCAGAAAAGGTTTTTCCTCTTCTGCTGAATTCCCAACCCGGCCAAACGTATACAATAATTTACCGTTCAGGTAAAGATCGGCGGCTCCGGCATGCATCAGGTACATGGCAAATGGGACATTCCATAATGTTGAATCGACCTCGACATGGAGTCTGAACCACCCGATGCCGGTCCAGCCGCCGGCCGGCAGATTATTCATATATAAAAGCGGATTTACTTTTTCCCAACTACTGTCGACCAGATCGACAGCCGCCCAACTACTGTCGTCTCCCGGATGATAAAGCCAGTTTTCCAGTAACTCCATGTTCCCCCCTTTGTTTTCCAGCCGTTTGCCGCTAATTATTGTCTTAAATTCTGCCTGGTCGCGCCAGTTTATAATGCGGTATACCAGGGTGGTATCCTTTTCCACCCAATAAGTGGCATTGGCTAATTCGACGCCGTTTTCATCAACAGCTTCAGATTCCCATGAACCGCGGGTAAATTTGTATTGTAAGAAAACGCCCTTTTTGCACACCAAAGTTTTAGTCCAACTGCTGTCCGGCTGCATGGTCATCGGCACACGTCCGGGTGTCCAGTAGCCCAACCGGCTGCTATCGCCTACTATATAAACCCGGCTGCCCGTCGGCATTGCCGGAGGAATGACTCGAATTGTGACGGTTTTATTATTGGCTTTATCAACCGGGGTACAACCCGAAATAATAAAAATACCCAGTAAAAGAACAGAGATATACCTCAGCACAGGATTTCCTTTGCTATGATAGATATACTGAACCGGAACAAGTTGGCGCTTTTAATCGCTCGAGAGATAAATTATAACTTTTTTACAAACATTCAAGGTAAAACCGTTGAAACCAGGTAATAATTGCAGTGTCAAACCAAAATTTATGCAAGACTGAAACCAGTCAGTTTATCGGAAACATGCTTCGGTTATAATCGGTATACATTTGCCTGAGTTTGTTTATTAAGGGCTGTATTGTTGCCAGGGAATCACCATTTTCAAAAGTAATTTTTTTATAGCGATCATCAGTTATCACTTCAAGCCATTCAGCGCCGCCGTCGGCGCAATCCGGGCAACCGATAACATCATCAAAAGCCGCTATTTTGTTAAAATTAACCAGACTTTGTAATTGTTCATACTCGTTCCGCTCAATCACATCCTGTAGTATTTTATCCGGGTAATCGGCGGGTAACCAACTCGATGCCCTGAAAGTAATGACTAGTTGGTCAAGTTTTAACTCTTTAATACAATACCCGCTACACTCGCCAAAAGATGTCCCATAACCAATCACTGCATCCCCACTATTAAGAGATTCAGAGACTTGTTTGTGCCGCTCACAGCAACAAATAATAACAAAAATTACACAAAGCAAATAAATTTGGAATTTGTTCATGCTTTTCCCCTTTCAATTTTTAATCAGATTTTTCTTGTTAAAGCTAAAATAATATAGTAATTTTACCAGTACTATGTTGCTCTTGTTCCTTGAGCTTGCAATAAAATATACTCTTTTTTTGCATAATTTTAAACTATTTTTTCTAACCTCAATAATTCTGAATTTTTTGATAATCCATAAAGGAAAGAAAAACAGTTCTCAGTAATAATATCGGGTCAGTTTATGAATTCTACCAATAATAACCTTTGGACGGATTACAGGTTACCTGGTGAAAAGAAAACTCGGATTACCGACGCCGGTAATTATCCAAACCATTGCAGGTTATTAATTTAAACGATGACTATCACCAGAATATATGGATTATTTTGACACTGTACATTTTATAATTACTTTATAAACCTACTAACCGAAAGGCTCTGTTATGAAAAGAACCCTGTTTTTGCTTGTTTTATTACTGGTATCGTGCCTGTATGCCGAACCCGGCGATACTCTCAAGGTTGCTGTCATCGGCAACAGTATTACCATCGGCGCCGGAATAAACAACCCGGCAACGGACAGCTATCCCGGACAATTAGGCGCTTTTCTGGGACCGCTTTATGATGTACACAACTTTGGCGTTTCGGGCCGGACTATGCTGAGACATGGCGATTACCCGATCTGGAATGAACAGTTTTTCAAAGACGCCCTGGCGCTCGATGCCGATATCGTCATCATACTGCTGGGCACGAACGACACCAAACCCTATAACTGGATCTATAAGGACGAATACCTGGACGATTATCGCGCCATGATCGATACTTTTTCCCAGGGCGATAAAGAACCACAATTTTTCCTTTCCTACCCCCCGCCGGCGTTTTGCGTCAATTTCGACATTCGGGATTCAGTTATTACCGCCGATATTATCCCCATGGTCGATACCATGCTGGCGGAAACCGGCGCCCACAAGGTCGATTTCTATACTCCGCTGCTCAGCAGAGCCGATCTGTTCCCGGATTGCATTCACCCCAATGTTGACGGTCATACTTTGATGGCGCAAATCCTTTATAAAGAATTTACCGGCAATGAACTGCGTCAGGTTCAGGATGTGAACGTGGCGTTGAACAAGGTGGTTACAATGGGCGGTCCTTCGGGAACAGGCAATGTTGTTGGTTATTTTGGCCTCGAATTAAATGATGGTAACTATAATACTCTCTGGGGCGATAACGGTCTACCCCTTTGGGCGATCATCGACCTGGGCCAGCCGACCGAAATCGACATGTTCCAGAGCTTTTTCGATGTTGGCGGCAAGGGCTACCAATATACCATCGAAGTTTCATCGGATTCCAGCGTCTGGACTACGGTAGTCGATCAAACCGCCCGTACCGATACCAGTAAATTCGGCATCGATAAAATTGCTCCTGTACAAGCCGAATATGTTCGTTTTACCTTTACCGGCGCGGCCGCAAGCGACGACCAGTTCTACCTGCGCGAATTCAAAATATTGCAAGCCAACGGCGGCCTGCATGCTCCTATCCTGGACTGGGCGGAATTTAAAAAATACAAAACCAATGTGCAGGTCGATGTCAACTTTATTCGCACCACCAACGAAGGTGAATGCATAAAACTGTACAAAAAATATCAGACCGATGAACAATACAACCCGATTTCCGGTTATCGCGGCGGCGCCTATACCTCCCATCGCACCAGCGTTAAATTCGACGCTCCCTGCCTGTTCTACGTTGCCAGCTTTAAAGACGGCATGGAAATCATCTCGGATACCCTGGTGGTCGATTACTCCCAAACAGCGGTTGAACAACAAGCTGGACAATCACAGCCGGTTGCTTTCCAACTGGGCCAGAATTATCCCAATCCATTCAATCCCTCCACCACCATCGAGTTCTACCTGCCGGAGCGTTCCCGCGCCGCGATCCAGATATTTGATCTGCAAGGGCGGTTGGTGCGGGAACTGGGCGCCATGGAATACACTGCCGGCGCGCACCAGGTAACCTGGGACACATTGGACAACAGCGGCAATAAAGTAGCCAGCGGCGTCTATTTATATCGCCTTAAAGCCAATAATCTGACACTGGATAAAAAACTGGTGCTGGTAAGGTAAACAAGTACCGGGAAATACGATTTAACTGCCGGGGTGCAATAACCCCGGCAGTAATGTTTGGAAAAAACACCCCATATATATCAATAATCAACTTTACATAAAGCAGAAATTAAAACGCAATTCCGCACACAATGCGGGCGTCGCCGTCAAAGCGTTTTAATGGCGAATTATCGGCAATGTCTTTGAGCGCGGCGCGCCCGCCGATGCCGATGCCGATCAAATATTTATCTTTAGCGCCGGGCAGCCAGTTATACTGGATCATTGCGCCGGCAATAGGCGACGTGTCCTTTGCCAATTGGTCAGGTTTATCTTCATCGCGATAATAGCGGATAACGCCGGCAGTGATGCCAATGCCCAACCCTTTCAAAGCTGTTCCACCCGGGTAATACATTGCCTTTAAATAAGCCCAGCGCGCCACGACGTTATCATATTCGTACCACCCGGAAACGCCCAGCGAGGTTTTGGGGCTCAGCAATACATGTTCATATTCCGCTGTGGCTGTGCCAAAGGGCAGAAAAAGCAGATTGGCGGCAATGGTTTGCTGCGGATGGGATGGATTAGAAGGGACAGTAAGCGATTCCTGTGCGAGCAGCGATCCACAGAGCAGCAACAGTATAAGTAGCATAGCATACTTTTTCATATAATCTCCATTTGTCTAGTTTCCTGTTTCTATTTAACCGGCGGTCGCCGGAAAGAGCCTGTTTATAAACGCACACCCAGGCCAATGCCCACAGATAATGGGTTCATATCAATTTTTACCAGCCGGCCTTCATCGACATTCACATCGGTGGACATGGCAACCGACTTGATATCAAAATTAAACAACAAATACGGGGCAATATCCAGATCGAACCCAAGCTGTAAAGCGGGTCCAAAGCTGTTGGTAACCTTGTTTGAATTCAGCGTACCGCTTTTTTCCCAGCATTTGGTAAAGTTTAATCCGGCGCCGATATAGGGATGGAATTTGTTCTTTAACGGTACATTGTATTGCACAACCAGGTTGACCGGCAGTAATTCCAACGCGCCGAGGCTCACCTCTTTGATAGCGCTTTCCATGTAATCCACTTCGCGGGATTCCGTCGACAAACTGAGTTCGGCGGCAAAATTATTAAAAACGGTCCGTTTCACGGCCACGCCAAAATTAAGCGAACTGTAAACCTCGAATTCCTCCGGCTCGGTCTTGTCCGCTTTGCTGTTTGCCAACATGCGGGTAGTAAAAGTCCAGTTACTGGTTGCCTTATCCTGCTCCTGGGCAATCAAGCCGGTAAATCCGCTTAGGAATAAGAAAAACATACTACAAAGAGAGATTAGCGTGTTAACATTATGCAAGTTATAAATCCGACCGGTAAATTGTTTTTTATACATAGAGCCTCCTTTATTGTATTTAACCACAAATTTAAAACTGTGCTTTGTATATTAAGATAATAACAGGTGATGAAACCTGAACCCGGCGAGAAAAAATATACATAAGTATTAAAGTAAAATATTATAATTATTTAATAAAAAAGCAAATAAATTCAATTACAAGTTTCCAGTCAGGTTAGTTAATCCGGTCGAAAAAATCATGATTTTTATTTAACTGTTAACCAGTTGTAAACATCGGTCATAAATTCCTTTAAATGCGCATCGCCTTTGCTGTCTTCAAGATCGAGCTTACAATCGGGATAAGAGTACTGCATTTATTGTTGATAATATTAAAAAATCACAGATGCACCCGCACCCATTTGCGCACCGAGTTAATAAGATAGATCTCCTGGGTTCTATGCAGTTCATCGACAGTTATGATTTTCTCCATTATCTCGCCCCCAGCTAATAACTCGGCCCGAAACGTTCCGGCCAGCAGTCCGCATGACACGGGAGGCGTGACCAACCGGTCCTCTTGCCGCACTACTACATTGGTGTAACACGACTCGGTGATCTCGCCTTTGTGGTTGACCAGAATAACATCATCGTACCCGGTATGATTTTGCAGTATTTCATCGTACACCTCGCGCCGGGTGGTTTTGTGATGTAAAAAGGGATCATCAGTGTTCACTGTATGGCTGGCCAGGCAAACCCGCAGATTCTGTTTATATCCAACCGGCAATTCTATATATTCAATTTCGCACCTGCCCTGTTCGTCCACTAAAACCCTGATTTTGGATTTTTTCGTCAGGTTAGCGGCCAATTGTTCAAGTCGGGTGCGAATGCAGGTTACATCCACCCGGTAACCAAAATATCGGGCCGAATCCGCCAGGCGTTGTAAATGCCGGTCGAGTAAAAAATAACCGGTCTCCGGTTCCCATAATATCGATTCCAGCAGCCTGAATTCGACAACCTTTTGATTCAGTATGTTGGCTTTGAGCAGGCACTCGTCATATTCCGCCTCTGCCTGCGAATCCCACACAATGCCGCTGCCAACGCCGAATTCAAGTGTAGCAGCAGCTTTATTGACGACCGCACTGCGAATAGCCACATTAAAGCAAGCGCGTCGTCCCGGTGTGATATAACCGATAGTTCCTGTATAAATGCCGCGGGGACGGTTTTCGAGCTGCGTAATTATTTCCATGGTTTTTACTTTGGGTGCGCCGGTAATGGAAGCACAGGGAAACAGGGCGGTCATAATTTCCGTAATCGATGCCGTTGTTTCACATTCGACAGTAGAGGTCATTTGCAGTACTGCCGGGTATTGCTCAATTTGAAATAATTTCGGTACTTTGACAGTGCCGGTTTTGGCAATGCGCCCCATATCATTGCGGATCATATCCACGATCATCACATTTTCAGCGCGGTTCTTTTCGCTTCTCTGCAATTCATCAATGTACATCCGGTCTTCGCCCAGGGTATTGCCGCGCCGGGCTGTGCCTTTCATCGGCCGCGAGACGAGTTTATCGCCCTGCAGGATAAAAAACAACTCCGGCGAAGCGGAACAAATTGCGTAATCAGCAAATTCAATAAAGGCGGCATAGTCCCCTTTTTGCGAACGGTACAGTTTTAAAAAAAGAGCCAAAGGATCGCCCCGGAAAGCGGCGAGGATGGGAAAAGTATAATTAACCTGGTAGGTATAGCCGTTGCGGATATGAGATTTTATTACGGCTATCCTTTTTACATACTCGTCGCGGGAAATGGATGCAGCCGGATCGGTTACAATAGTATCGCCAATAACCCCGGTAAAAGGGTTTTCGGAAATTACCGGTTCTTCAAACAGCCCGAAAAGTAATAACGGTATATACGGTTGTGCATGGACTGTTAACGACGGATCAAAAGCCGGCGCGGCTTCGTAAGCGATAAAACCGGCGGCATAGATGTTACTCTTATTGACAGCGGTCTCTGTTTCCTGCAGCGCCTCGTTAACATCCTGCACATTATCCGCACGGATAATATGCACCGGATTTTGAAATATCAGCCATCGGCGGAGAGTGTTGTCAAATAAAGTCACTTTCATACAAAAGACCCGGAATATTTTTCCATTAATAAACATTAAATTCTAAAGATGACGATTCAATATAATTAGAATAAAGAAAAAAACCGCCTGCTTTTTGTTTTCTATTTATTGGTAATAAACTGTTTTTCAGCTTGCATTATTGCATGGTTAATATTATTTTTAATCAAAACGATCAGTTCTCATAAACAGCCAAGAGGAGTATTATGAAACCCAAAATATGGATCGGCATTCTGGTTATTATAGCCGCGCTGGTTTTCCTGCTGGTGGGCAGCTTTAAAGAAGCGGCGGTCTATTATCTCACCATCTCTGAACTGCGAAGCAAAACCGACCTGCCGGCCGGAGAAGGCTTGCGCATCAGCGGCCATGTCGTCCCGGCCAGCATCGACTGGAATGCGGACAAGATCGAACTGCGCTTTGCCCTTTATGACGCGCAGGATACCATCAATGTCTTTTACAAAGGCGCCATGCCCGACCAACTCGGCGACGCCCAACTGGTGGTGGTCGAAGGCATGCTCACTAACAGCGATACCCTGTATGCCGGAAAAATTTTGTTAAAATGCCCGTCCAAGTACGAAACCTCGACGCCGGAAGAGCATATCCAAACAGTAAATGATTAAGCCATTAAATTAACGGCAAGTTAAAAGACAATAATATGCCAATCCGGGCACAACAAGCAGCCTTAAAACCGGGAAAAATCAATTCAACGCATTATTTAATCATGTCCGTGCAAAGTTATTATCACTTTTTAAATACAGGTAATGTGTGTCTGCGAATATTTTAAAATTTGTAATTCCTATTATCGGCAGCCTGGTGTTGAATATTGGACTGGCGCTGGGCGCCGCTGTTTTATGGCGCAGGGTCAATAAACGAATCTGGAAGCTGCCGTTGTTCCGCATCTGTGCACGATATTTACCCTGGGCAACTGCTTTATTTATATTAGTCTGGATGGCGGGGATTTTCACGGGCCTCAGTATATTCTACCTGATTGGCGGCGCCGGCAGCGCTTTTTTGATTGTGTATTGTGTGGCTCTATTGCTCACATTGCCACTGTCGTATCTGCTGTACCGTATCGGTATCAGTCCCACGCAGGAAAAGACGGATGTTGGCCGTCGCAAATTTATGAAAATAGCTGCGGGCGCTTTACCGGTCGCTGCGCTCACTACCTCCGCGATCGGGGTTGTTGAATCTTTTACCGGCGTACGGGTTCCGGAACTCAACATCGACATTCCCGGCCTGCCTGATCAATTACAGGGCCTGAAAATAGCCCATCTCAGCGACCTGCATCTCGGCTACTATTATACCCTGGATGACCTGGAAAAAACACTTGCTTTGATCGCTTCTAAAAATCCGGATATCTATTTCATTACCGGCGACATTGCCGATGAACCGGCTTTATTACCTGCCGCCTTAAAGATGATCCATGGTCTGAATACACCTTACCAGGGTTTTGCCTCTGTCGGCAACCATGAATACTACCGAGGCATCAATAAGGTGCTGGATACTTTTTCCACCGGTCCGGTTCCATTGCTGCTCAATACCGGTCAATTAGTGAATATCAAAGGGGCAGACATATATATCGGCGGTGCGGATGATCCTGTATCCCTGCGGCCGGATATACTGGCGTTTATCAGGAATACGGTAGATAAAACTATGCGTAACGCCCCGGAAAACTGTTTCCGTATTTTACTCAGTCACCGCCCAGCCGGTTTTGATGCGGCGCAAAAACACCTTGTTAATTTAACATTAGCGGGACATACGCATGGCGGACAGATCGGGTTGAGGGGGAAAAGTCTGTTTGAAACCCTGCCCCTCGGTAAATACCTGTGGGGATTATATAAACAGGGCGATACCCGCTTGTACACCAGTTCCGGCATGGGGCACTGGTTCCCCATTCGCCTGGGCTGCCCCGCCGAAGCGCCGATTCTGACCCTGCGCAAGGGGTAATGAAAAGCATTACCTTTATGGAAGGTATTTATAAAAACTTGTTATCCGCAGATGACGCAGAATAACGCAGATGCAATGGCCGGTCGTCGTGTAGGTCCGGAGATTGCCCATCCCATCCAAACTCCAGTTTGGATGGGAAATTATCCGGGGCTGTATCAAAAGCCCCAATTTACATAAAGTCATTTAAAACATATAGCACTCAAAACTAACTTGTCATTTCGAGCGAAGCGAGAAATCTTTTTTTTACAATATGTTAATTACGAAAGATTCCTCGTCGCTTCGCTCCTCGGAATGACATGAAAGGCTTTTTTTACATAAATTTGTATCCTAATCTGCTTTTTGGGTCTTTTGATACAGCCTTATGTATCTTCATCACGAACCGGATTGACCAATATTGAAACAAAAAAAGCAGCCGGGCTGCTTTTTTATAATTCTTTACTGTTACGCAGGAACGCTTCCTGCAATTCCAGGTAGGTGCGGGTTACCGGGAATTGTGGAAATTCATCGATCACATTCTGAGGCGGGCGGAACAATATGCCGGCATCCGCCTCTTTCAACATATTGGTATCATTATACGAATCCCCGGCGGCAATAACCCGGAAATTCAGGCGGTGCAGGGCTACCACGGACTCTTTTTTCTGGTCTTTCTGGCGTAATATATAATCAGTGACCATGCCGCTGCCGGCAACAACCAGTCGGTTGCAGAACAGGGTAGGATAATCAAGTTGCCTCATCAGCGGCGCGGCGAATTCATAAAACGTATCGGATAAAATAATAACCTGAAAGCGTTCCCGCAGCCAGGCGATAAAATCTTTAGCGCCATCCAACGGCCCCATTTTGGCAATGACCGCTTGAATATCCGGCAAGCCGAGTTTATGCTCTTTTAAAATGCGCAAGCGCTGCCGCATTAAAGCGTCATAATCAGGAATATCGCGGGTAGTCGCTTTGAGTTCTGTTATTCCGGTAGCCTGGGAAAAGTTGATCCAAATTTCCGGCACCAGCACGCCTTCCAGGTCGAGACAGGCAATTTCCAATGAATTCTCCTTGTGCTGCAAATGAGTCAAGTGTAAATTTAAAAAAACAATATAGGAATTTTTGCATAAATAATCCAGCATTTTACCGGGAATGATTTGCAATGTGGCAAGTACTATATTGTTGCAAGGCTGGATTAATTATTGAAGACAGCATGGGCAAGGTGGACAAACTTTACACTCTTCTCCTACCAAACCCCAATCGTAGATTATTCCCTCCCATCCAAACTCCGGCTTGGATGGGAAATTGTTCTTGAAACTCTTTCATAAAAATGTTTACTGCAGAAAGAAATTTATAACATCAGGTACAGCCTCAGAAAAAAATTTAAAGTTCATTCTTTTTCATGTTTTCATGGAGTCTTTTTAACAAAAAAGATGTTATACATGGAACGCTAGTGTGTTTAATATGCGCTTTTATTTGTCACATAATTTTATTATAATAAAGCTATCTACTACCCTAAAATTAAAGGAAAAACCATGAGCTACTTTATTATCTTTATTGTTATACCCGCCGCGGTTGCGATTTGGGGAGTTTCCATGTACAACCAACTGGTACGCAACCGTAACCTGGCCGAGGAAGGCTGGAGCGGCGTAGATGTGCAATTAAAACGGCGCACCGATCTGATACCTAATGTAATCGAAGCGGTAAAAGGCTATATGACCCATGAACGCGAACTGCTGACCAAAGTGACCGATTTGCGTTCCAAGAGCGTGACCACCAAAGAAATCGCGGAAAAAGGCCCATTGGAAAATGCCTTGTCCCGCTCGTTGAGCAGCCTGTTTGTCGTAGCGGAAAACTATCCCGATCTCAAAGCCAACCAGAATTTTCTCGACCTGCAAAAACAACTGGCTGACATTGAAGATCAAATCCAGTTGGCGCGACGCTATTACAACGGCACCGTGCGTAATTTGAATATCATGATCGAATCGTTTCCCAGCAATCTCATTGCAAAACGATTCAATTTTACTAAAAAGGAATTTTTTGAAATTGAGGCGTCCGACGGCGCGGTTCCATCAGTAAAATTCAAATAATTTGTCCTCTTAACAAGCAGCGGACTGGAATGAAAAAAATATCTGGACTTTTAAAAGCGCTGGTATGGATGACAGCGCTGCTGGTTTTACCGGCGCACCCAGGCCGGGCGCAAACGGAAAAGATACTGGATTATCACAGCCGGATCGAAATCCAAAGCGACGGTTCCATGCTGGTCACCGAAACCATCAAAGTAATTGCCGCGGATGAAGAGATCCAACGCGGCATATACCGTACTTTTCCCACCAAATACAAGGATCGTAACGGGAACACCATCCGCGTTCTGTTCGAGGTAGTCAATGTTCTGAAAAATGGCGAAACCGAGCCCTGGCACACCGAGAATATGAGCAATGGCGTCAAGGTCTATATCGGCAGCGCGGATGTTTATCTTGATCCCGGCGAATATACCTACACCCTCGCCTATCGCACCGATCACCAGCTTGGCTTTTTCCCCGACTATGATGAGTTATACTGGAATGTGACCGGACTGGATTGGGTATTTGTAATCGACCGGGTTGAAGTCGAGGTGGTGCTGCCGCCGGGCGCCGAGGTCATGCAAACCGCCGCCTATACCGGCCCCAAAGGCGCGCAGGGCCAGGATTTCACCAGCGAAATTTTACCGGACGGCGCAGTACGCTTTGCCACCACAGTACCTCTTAATTCCTATGAAGGCCTCACCATTGCTGTCGGCTTTACCAAAGGTGTTATCCCTGAACCTACCCTGAAGGATAAAGCCGGCTTTATCATAAAAAGCAATCCCTCCCTGCCGATAGCTCTGGTTGGTTTGATATTGTTATTTATTTATTACTATAGCTCCTGGTTATCGGTGGGTAAAGACCCGTCCAAAGGCACGATCATTCCGCAATTCATCCCGCCGAAAGAGTACACACCCGCTGCCGTGCGCTATGTGATGCGTATGGGTTACAGTCACCGCGTTTTTGCCGCGGCGATAATTAATTTAGCCGTCAAGGGAGTCCTTAAAATTCAGGAAGAAAAAGGCAAGTATACGCTGCTGCGCACGGACTGGCAGGATGCAAAACTGGACAGCGGTGAAAAACAACTCATGAAAAAGCTGTTCTCTTCCCGTAATGAAATCGACCTGGAACAGAGAAACCATACGGCGATCGGCGGCGCCATTGACGCATTAAAAAAAGATCTGAAATTGAATTTTGCAAAATTGAATTTCCGCCTCAATAGCAATTACCTGGTACCCGGCATCTTGTTTACCCTGCTGGTTTTGGTGGGAATAGTACTCTTTTCGCCGGAAAAGGCTGCCGCGGCCGGTATATCCTTCTGGTTAACCGGATGGACGGCCGGCACCAGTTTCCTTGTCTTTGGCGCTGTACAGGAATGGAAAGACGCTATTTCTGCCAAAAGCGGTATTGGCTGTAAATCAATAGGCATGACCTTGTTTGCGCTGCCGTTTGTCTTTTTTGAATTTATGGGTTTAGGATTTTTCTCATTGATCATTTCGCCGCTGGTAGCTATTATCTTTATGGCGCTGGTGGTTATGAATGTCATTTTTTGGGAATTGCTCAAGGCTCCAACCATTTATGGCCGCCGCATGATGGATCAGATCGAAGGTTTTAAAATGTACCTGAAAACCGCCGAGGAACACCGCCTGAACTTGCTACATCCTCCGGACAAAACCCCGGCATTGTTTGAAAAGTACCTGCCTTACGCCCTGGCCCTGGATGTGGAAAACGAGTGGAGCAAAAAATTTACGGATATTTTGGCCGGCGCCGGCGTGGACAATGGTTATACACCCACCTGGTATTCGGGCAGTCTTTTAAACAATATGGGATTTAACGGGTTGGCCTCCAGTCTCGGCTCCTCATTTTCATCGGCAATCTCGTCATCTTCGACTGCGCCGGGTTCCAGTTCGGGCAGCGGCGGCGGCGGTTCCTCTGGAGGCGGTGGAGGCGGTGGCGGCGGCGGCGGCTGGTGAGAGGTTGGGGGAAAAGATTATACGGGCGGCGTGCTGTTATGGTGCGCCGCATTTTTTATATGGGGAAAAACGGAAATAGCGCTTGACTATTCCTTTTAAAAATTTGTATATATTTCTAGTGATGGCGGGTTGATGATATATGGGCGAATTCTTTATTTATAGACTTTTATTCTTTACACATAAATCAGTATATAAATTGCCAAGCCCCGTCAGGGGCGACATGTTTCTAGAAAATCATAACCCATAACCAACCAGCCACGGAGTGGCGGAACAGGGGGCCTTATGGCGAACACCTATACACAAATTTATATCCAATTTGTCTTTGTGGAACAATATCATTATTTGTTTATAGATAATATTGGTTATTAATATTATATTACCTATATTTATTTTACACTCTATAAAACAACTAATGCTTCAGAAATCATTATTTTTCTGTAGAGAAAATTTTTTATGCAGTTGTAAAAAACATATTTAAACTTTATGAAAATAGTATTTTCAAAACATAATATACCAATAAGAATTACAGACGAAAGGATGATCCATATTGAGTCTAATCATCCTGAAATGTACGGTTGTGGTGATAAGATACAGGAAACAGTTACAAATCCGGATATCATTTATGCCGGCGATTATGGAGAATTGTTGGCAATCAAATTATAAAAAAAACCCCGGTATCGGAGAACAAGTATTTAATTGTAGCGTATAAAGAAATAAGTAATATCGACGGTTTTTTAATTACAGCCTATTTTTGCAGAAAACCAGGCAATTGGAGGACAATAATATGGAAGCCTTGAAAATAACCGAAAAGAAAAAAAATTTACAATGGAACTATGACGCCGATGCAGATGTATTTTACATATCCATTGAAAAGCCACAAAAAGCTGAAGGCGTTGATATTGGCAAGGGAGTTATTGCGCGAATTGACCCGGTATCGCATGAGATCATTGGTTTTACGATTATTAATCTATTGCAAAGAACATTACAGGAATTAAATAATCTCGAGTCGTGATATACATTTCTAAATCTAGTGATTATGACTGGTCACTAAAGTCAAGAGATTGATTCCATAATATATTATTTCACTATGCCCATTTCTCATTACAAGTTTTATTCTTCATTATTCATTTTCCCCCCAAAAAATCCAAATATTCTGAAATAATCATAGCTTGTTTGCATGTTCTTTTATATAATACCGGCAATGAACACAATTCAGGATCAGCCAATGTTTGCTCACGATGTATGAGGTGAAAAATGCATCAACTTTTACCGCATCGGGGAATCATGTTTGAAATCAAACCGGGGATTTTTCTTCTTCTGGTTACAATACTCCTGCTGTTGTGTTTCGCTGTTGCAAAACTACACGGTCAGCAGGTATCCGGGTCATATTCCATAACCACACCCGAAGCCAGCCTGTTTGCGCTCAATCCCGCCAGCCTCAACCCGGCGGCGGCGCGTGGGGTCATCGGCATGACCGGCAACCCGGCGGCATTGGCTACCATACAAAACACCGAGTTTGGTTTTGTGGTCGGTTTTGCGCACAGCGAGCAGGGCAGTTTTGATATTCAGATGCTCGACGCCGTTCCTGAATTTGAAGCTGTTACCCTGCACAGTAACTTTACCATGCAGGAAAAAGGCGGCCTGGCAATAATCGGTATTGGCGCCCGTTATAAAAAGTGTGCTTTCGGTTTTACCATTATGCAGCCCCGCCGGGCCGGTATAAACTTTACAGCCGGGGGCAGCGCTGCCATGCGGCTCCACTTTGACGCGGATCAACCCATTACCAGGGAAACGGTTCCCGATCTGCCGGTAGAAGCCATTCCCATGCTGTGGCATATAGAAACAATAACCACCCTGAACATTCACAGCCGGCCTGCGGAAATCTCGGTCTCCACCCTGCCGCTCTACTGGGGCGCTGCTTATAAATGGGGACGGCTTTCATTGGGAGTTGGGCTTAAATATTTGCATATATCATCAAACGACGGTACAGCCTCCATAACGGCAAATTTAAGCGGCTCCGCCACAATTACCGGCACTCCCTATGGACTGGATCAGATTTTTGGGATTCCCTGGAGCGGGACAGTGCAGGCCATAACACAATATGAAGACCAGCCCTTTGCAGCAACCTATAAAATCGGTTTAAAGGGCAGCCGCTGGGTTTTTACAACCGGCGCCAACCTCAACCTGACTTTTCTCAAACTGGGGTTTGTCCTCGAACATGGATTTAAAGACAAGCTGGATGGCTCTTATCAAATTCAGGTGCGGCATACCTCCGGCCCGCCCCTTGGTTTACAGCTAAGTAATGTGAGTCTTGATTTGCACCAATTACCTAATGTAACCGGCAGCGCAACACTCGAACTGAGCGAGTTCAAAAAAGATAGCGTGATTTTCAACGGTTCAGGGAAAATAAATATGGGCGGCTATACCGGCATTAGTGGTGGCTTGCAGTTGTGGATATTCGGTTTGTATGCCGGAGCAGAGATACCGGCCAATCCCCCTGATTTCGGCGCTTTTTATTTTGCCGTTTATACAGATATCCCGCTCTATTTTATACCGGTGAGGTTGCGCGCCGGGTTTACGCAGAGAATGGATTTTTTCTTTACAGAAAAAGAAGACATTGTACCGTATCGCTCAGCCGCCAATTTAACTGCCGGAACAGCCATTCGGTTTAAAATACAACGATATGTACACCAAATAGAGCAACCGGTAGAATTGCAATTGGGAGTGCGGTCTTCCCTGCTGCCGCTGGCATTCAGCCAGATCAAACAGGAATCCAAAGGTCTGAATGACAATAAACTGCCAAACCTGTTAAACACACTCACTTTTGGGTTCGGTTTGCAGTTCATTTTTTAAAGCGGCAACAATCATTGTCACTGCCTTTATAAAAATGGAGTAACTGTCTTGAATTCAAAAAAATCACAAATGGCAGGCTTTAGGTGGTAGTAACTCCCCAAAACAAAAGCGGCGGTTTGAGAACCGCCGCAAGGTGTCAAGATTTATTCTTCTTCAGGAACATTTTCAATTTCAGCTGTCGGTTTGCCGTCTTCATAGTATAAAGTAATTGTCATCGCTTTGCAAAGATCAATAGATTTCCAGTAAATTTCATCGCCTTCTTCGTCAACGATTTTGAGATCCCAGTCACATGCTTCTTCATCGCGTGAGAAAGTAATTTCAACACTGGCGCCATCTTCCAAAACATCAACACCGAGAACATCTTCTTCCCAGCTATCGGTCTCTACAGGGGAGCAGTAGAATTCATCAATTGTCAGACCGGTTTCATTGACCAGTTCAAAATCCTGATCGCCTGCCATAACCGCAACTGCAAAAAACAATACCACAGTCATTAAAACTGATAACATCAGATTTTTCATTTTTGTTACTCCTGAATTTAATTGTTAAGAAACATGTTAAAAAACCACTATTAATTTACAAACTTGTATAAAAAAATCAAATGGTATTTTAATATATGTCAACATTGTACAAAAAAAGTTAATGCAAATCACTTTTTTTTAAAACCCGTAATATATTTTTAAATATCGGTATAATTTTATCTAACTTAAATATTCTCTTGAAATAATCTTTTGCTTTACCACACTTTTACTGGCTTGCATTTGGAGTAAACGTAAGTATTTTGAATAATTGAGAAATGATCAAGTATTTGTGTATTTACTGTGTGTTAGTACATTACTTCAATCAGGCTTAAAATACCCAGCCAGTTCTTTCCTATTTAAAAATACCAATGCCAAAATTACAATTACGGCATATTTCAATGGATTCTCGATTTCGCAGTAACCGGCTGCGAAAGCCCCGGTATTTCTTGCCCTGCCAGATGGTCATAAAATCGGATTCATTCATGTTACCCAACGCATGGTCGCCGTTCTTGTCAAAACAGCACGGCACAACCAGTCCGTCCCAATCCACCAGGGTAGTAAACCATGGTCGGGGACAAGCGCCCTTGCCCTTTTTTACTTTGAAATCGGACTCGCTGACAGTATAGCGCCGGTATTTTTCATTATCCGGCAGCCACTCCACTGCTTCTTCGTAGGACATAACCTGGGTGGTTTTAATCAGCAGCCGGTTCACACCTAATTCCCGCGCCAACTGCTTGATCGCCGGTATTTCACTCTCATTATGGCGCATAACCAGAAATTGCAGAAACAGGTACGGAGTTTTACTACGCAGTTCTGCTTTAGCGGCGACCAGGTTGCGGATGCCTTTGAGCACGGTATCAAGGTTGCCGTTGACCCGGTAACGGGAGTATGATTCCGGTGTTACGCCGTCCAGCGAGATGATCATACTGTCCAGACCGCTTTTGACGACTGCCCGGGCATTATCCATGTCAAAATAATGAGCATTAGTGCTGGTGTTGACGTACACGCCGCGATTTTTGGCATAACGGACAAACTCGTTAAAGCGGGGGTGCAGGTATGGCTCGCCCTGGGAATACAGAGTAATGTAAAGGATGCGGTTCGCCATTTCATCGACCAGCGTTTGCATCAGGGTGAAATCCATCTTACCACGCGGCCGCAGCATTTGTCCGCTGCCGGTGACGCATAATGGGCATTTAAGATTACAGATATTGGTCGGCTCGATATTGACTATAGGCGGCACTCCCCAGACAATACTTTTTTTGAACATTGCCGATATAATGAATGATGAGGTAATTTTTACAATATTAAGCAACCGCCGCAGGGTCAACGCCTTCACAACCCGGCTGAATGCCACTTCTTTGCCGAGGCCGACATCTATTTTATCTAGTAAAGATTGTTTTTTTGTCATTGGTAACTAATTCCGGTGACAGGTTATAGTAAAGCTATCAGTTATCAGTTATCAGTTATCAGTTATCAGTTATCAGTTATCAGTTATCAGAAAAAGTAATTTATTAAAATCCACAGGCAGATGCAAAACAATAATACCGTTCAAACATAATAATGTGAAAAAAATGTCTCACCGGACATGAAATGGACATAAAGTATACAGGTTATTAATAAATCTCAAAATTATAACCTAAATTCAAGTTTCAAAAATTCATAAGGTTATATCATGTGAGTCAGCAATTTTTTAAAATGGCACGGATTTTGATATTTACCATTGCAGATGAGTAACACAGTTTGAAGGCTTTAGTATATCATATTAAGCAGTTTATGCAAAAGCCGCTGCAAGCAATGTAAGGAGTTAAAAAATGCAGCGATTTAAAAAGATCACCAGTCCCGAGCAACTACACGTTGGTAAATTCTACGTATTAACCATTTTGGGAAACCGTCCGGTTTTATTACCCTTTAAAATTCAGGAAATCATGGATAATGTTATACAATTTACCATGACCTCCATGCCGGAGCAGGGTGCATTTAATTTCCGGATCAATGACCTGTTCAAGAACCACGTTTTTCATGTGCACTGCAAAGACCCGATTTTGCAGGATAGAACCTCCACCAAAAACTTTGAAAAATACGCCGCCGAGGGGTTGTGCATCAGTTAGTTTTGCTGGTTATTCAGCTTTTCTTTTGTTGTACATTAGCCTGGCATAAAACTTGTCCGGAAACAACCTGCTGAATTTTGCCAGCCAGGATAACCGGCGCGGAAAATGGATTTCGGTCTTTTCGTTTTCCAGGCCCCGGATGATTCGTTGCACAGCCTTATCTGTATCCATAAAAAAAGGTTTGGGCGAACTGCTGTCGCCGGTCATTTCGGATTTGACGAATCCCGGCGAGATGAGCACGCATTTGATGCCGGTCTTCCACAAATCGATTCGCAAACTTTCTATAAAATTAGATAACGCCGCTTTGCTGGCCGCATAAGAAGCCGCTTTGGGCATGCCGCGGTACCCGGTCAGACTCGAAACCACGGCGATTGTTCCGGCATTCCTTTGCAACATGGCCGGCAGCAGTTGCTCGATAAAATAGAGAACCCCAAAAAAATTGACCGCAAAGGTGTAGCGAAAATCTTCAACAGAAAAATCTTTCACTAAAAAATAACGGCTGACCCCGGCATTTAATACCATAATATCAATAGTTATTCCATCCTCATGTAATTTTCGGCAAACAGCAGTTACTTGTTCCTGGTTGGCAACATCACATATAAAGTACACATGTTCACTCTTCCCCGGTAGAGTTTTCAGTAATTCCTGCAATCGTTCTTCACGACGGGCAATCAGGACCAATCGGCAATTTTTTTCAGTCAGTTGCCGGGCCAGTTCCCGGCCAATACCGGATGATGCCCCGGTAATCAGTACCGTTTTTCCATCCAGCTTCATAGAGACCTCTGTATTGAAAAAAGACAGGTGAGAATACTCTCACCCCCCAGTTTCACACTCAGCGTAAATCGACCTGTTCATATTGATCCATGCCCGGAATTTTAAAATCCTCCGCAGTCAATGGGATATTGGTTTGTAAATTTTCAACCTGGTAAATCGTGGTATTTTCATTGACGTCCAGTTGCCTGACGCTGCTCAGAAAAAAGGTTTTTTTGTTGATGGTTAAAATAATCTCGCGGATAAATTCATCTTCCGAACCGGCAACCAGCTTTAATTCATAAGCATCTTTATCATCTTTAACTATTTCCGCCCGGTAATCGCGAATATACTTATCTATAAAGTCTTTCAGGATCGGATTATTTGCGGATCCTTTGGTAGCATTGTTAATTATTACCTGTTGATTATTGCGGTTCAGGGTGAACAAGGCTTTGCCGTCGTTCACTACCAGGTTATCCGGCGTATCGATTTTAAATTTTTCACCCTTTTGGATCCAAATCTTGCCGCTCAGGGTGTGCTCTTCCTCCGTAAGTTTCCAGAGAAATGTCTGGGTAAAATCTGCCTGGATACTGGAGTATTTGTCATAAGTACTTTTTAACTGCTGTAATATGCCATTAGCGTCCTTGTCGGCAGACAACGCAGCGTGGGTTAGAGCTAAAATAAAAAACAGGGTAAATAATTTATACTTCATTGCATATTTTCCTTTATATTAATTTTCATCTTCCAATTCTTCCTCATCCTCATCGCCATTCAAGGGCATGGATTCCAGGTCTTCAGGGCGCAGCAATACCTCGCGGGCTTTGCTGCCTTCAAAAGGTCCAACCACACCGGCTTCTTCCAGTTCATCGATGATGCGCGCCGCCCGTGAATAACCGACCTTTAAGCGTCGCTGGATAAGCGAGACCGAACCCTGCTGGTGGCGGACAACCAGTTTCATTGCTTCATCAAACAGGGCATCCCGTTTACCGCCGGGTTCAATGCCATAACGATCCGCTTCTTCCTCTTCGGAATAGGCCGGCAGCGGTTTTTTATCCTCAGGAGCCTGGTGACGAATGTGTTCGATAATGCTTTCAATTTCATTTAAACTGACAAAAGCGCTGTGGATGCGGATCAGTTCCGGACTGGCCGGCGGTAGAAATAACATATCGCCACGGCCCAGCAATTTTTCGGCGCCGTTCATATCCAGAATGGTGCGCGAATCGACTTTGGAGGCCACCTGGAATCCCATCCGCGCCGGGAAATTGGCTTTGATAACACCGGTTATCACATCCACCGAAGGCCGCTGGGTTGCCAAAATCAAATGAATACCTACAGCCCGCGACATTTGCGCCAGGCGGGCAATCGGCTCTTCCACTTCGCGCGAGGCGGCAGTGGTCAGCATCAGGTCAGCCAGTTCATCGACGATTACAACCATATATGGTAAAATTTTGGGATTTTCATCATTTTCAGGCTTATAGACGCCTTCCTTGATGCGTTCATTATATTCTTCAATGTTGCGAACCCCGGCGCCGGCAAGCTGTTCGTATCGCCGTTCCATCTCCTGCTCGATGGATTTGAATAAAGCAATGGCCGATTTGGCGGTAATGGCCACTTTTTCCTTGGCCCCTTCCACATAACACAAATGATGCCGGAACAATTTGGCATAGTTTGAAAGTTCCAGCCTTTTCGGGTCGATCATCACCATTTGCACTTCGGAAGGCTTGGCTTTGTATAAAAAGCTGAGAATGATCGTATTCAGGCATACGCTTTTCCCGGAACCGGTGGCGCCGGCGACCAGTAAATGCGGCATTTTTGCCAGATCAGTAATAAAAGGTTTTCCCGAAATGGTTTTACCGACGGCAATGGTAAGAGGTGATTTGGACTCTTTGAATTCCGGCGCCTCTAATATTTCCCGCAGGTATACAATGGATGGGTTGGCGTTGGGAAGCTCTACACCAACGGCCGCTTTACCAGGAATTGGCGCAACAATGCGGATGCGCTTGGCGCGCATAGCCATAGCCAGATCATCTGAAAGCGCGGTAATACGGGCTACTTTGATGCCCGGCGCCGGTTCCAGTTCGTAACGGGTAATGACCGGTCCAGGATGAATTTCTATAACCCGCGCGGTAATACCGAAATCGGACAGTTTGTCTTCCAAAAGCCGGGCGTTGGCTTGCAGCATTTCCTCATCAATATAATCTTCCCCGTCCTGAGGCAGATGCAATAATTCTATCGGCGGCATTTCATAGGGTTTGGTCGAAACAGGGATCTTTTCTTCTTCAGGGTCATATTGTTCATCTTTTAGCGGCATCTCTTCCGCATCATTTTCCTGTTCCGCCAAATTCAAATTTAACTGTTCTTTTAAAATACCGGTTTTCTCCTTAACCGGCTCGGGGCGCAATCGTGTAACAATTTCAGTTTTAGGCGGCGGTGGTGGAATATATTCATCCGGCGCAGTTTCCGGTTGTTTATAAGCAGGCCGTTCCGGTCGTACCAGGGCCGGACCCCGTTTCGATTCACTATGTAACGGTTTTTTAAACAGATTGCGCGCCCAGCGACTGAAATGTAAAGACAATTTGGTAAATACAACACTGAGAAGCTGGTACAAATCGGCAAAGCTAAAAGTTGTAGACATTAATACCATAATCATGATAATACCGATAAGCACAACTACCGCGCCGTATTGTCCAAACAATAACACCAGGAACTGTGCGCCCAAACCGCCCAGTTTACCGGAAAACTCAAAAACCGGTTTGCTGCCGCTGCGGGAAATAATATCATGCAGAGCAAAACTGACCGACAATAAAAAGGCAAATAAAAAAGTAAGCCCGGTCCAGCGTAACAGGTCACGGGTTCCTCTGCCGAATAAACGGTTCAATCCCCAGGCAATAACAAAAAACGGCAAAATAAAAACCGGAAAGCCGATGGTCCAGCGAATGAGAAAATGCGAGACATATACCCCGGCAATACCAAGCCCGTTCTTTACCAACGATGGGTTAGTTATGGTCGCGGGGGTTTCACCCGGTTCATAAGTAAATAAAGCGATGAGCACCAGAATGCCGGTCATCAACAGCAGTATCCCGATTATCTCTTCCTGTTTGCGGGTGGAAATATCCGGATTTTGATTTTTCTGCCGGGGATTATTCATTATTTACCCAATATTCAGAAATTAATTTTTTACTTTTATGATAACATCATTTTCATATACGGCGCACAGAGGAATCGAGTTTAATCGGGCGCAATATTCCAGGTCGGCGATAAAACCTATTTCCTTTAAATACCTGCCATGTGCAGCATCGGTAAACATTTTCACCAGATCCTGTTTATATGATAACGCCCGGTCACGAAGAGCATTACCATGGACATCTACAACATATTGGTCGGATGAATGCACCAGTTCATCGATCAACAAACCTGCGCAAACGCTATCTTCAAGCGAATTCCCGCCATCCGTTCCGGCGCATAAAATGGTAATATCCTGTTCATCACGATCAAGAGCAGCAGCAACAGCCTGAAGATTGAGCAACGATAATACATATTTCTTATCCGCTTCAGCAGCAGCCAGCAAAGCGCGGGTGCCGTTGGTAGTGGTTATGATCACCAGTTTATCTTTAACTGTTTGTTTGGTAAATTCCAGCGGCGAATTACCCAGATCAAAACCGGGGATCTTTTTGCCCTGTCGTTCGCCGGTCAGTAGTGGAACATGATCGGTTACACGTTGCCGCAACGCCAGGGCTTCTTCAATTTCAGCAGTGGGTATTACCCCCCGGCAGCCATTTTTTAAGGCGGTAATAATGGTTGAAGTGGCTCGTAAAACATCAATGACAACGGCAACCGTATGTTCAAGGGAACAACCGGTAACATCGGCCGGTTTTTCATAGACCTGTATTATTCGTTTCGCCAAAATTAAATTCCTATTTACTGATATTAATGTTTGTAAAAAGGAGTTTCCACTACAATTGCAGGTACTTTGGAATTACGGATTTCAACGGCAATTTCGCTGCCGATGTCGGCGCAACCCGCTTCCACATAGCCCATGCCAATACCTTTTTCCAGCATGGGAGAAAAAGTGCCGCTGGTAACAAAACCGACCTCCCGGTCGCCTTTAAAAATTTTATAATTATGACGTGGAAAAGCCCGGTCTTGCAAGGCAAAGCCAACAAGATGGCGCTTTAACCCTTTTTCTTTGGCTTTTACTATAGCGCTGCGGCCAATAAAATCGCCTTTGTTCAGTTTGGTGATCCAGCCCAAACCGGCCTCTAGTGGATTGGTTGTTGAATCGATATCATTACCGTAAAGACAATATTTCATTTCCAAACGCAGGGTATCGCGGGCGCCCAAGCCGATAGGTTCAATATCAAACTCTTTGCCGGCTTGCATCAGGGCGTTCCACACCTGTTCGGAATATTTTAGATCAAAGCACAATTCAAAGCCCGGTTCACCGGTGTACCCGGTACGGGATAGCAGCATCTCTACACCATCGACTTTACCGGTGTTCGCCCAGTAATATTTTATATTGTCTAACGGAACCATGGTCAATTTTTGCAATGTTTTTATAGCCTGCGGCCCTTGCAAGGCAAGCAGGGACAAGTCATCACTGACATTTGTCATAGTTACACCGGCGGGGGCATGTTTTGTAGCCCAGTCCCAATCTTTTTGTAAATTGGCGGCATTGACGATCAACATATAATGATCGGTAAATTTATAAACCAGTAAATCATCGACGATCCCGCCATCTTCATAACACATGGCCGAGTATTGCACCTGGTTTACCTGTAATTTACTGACATCATTGATGGTTAAATTTTGCAAAAATTTTTCCGCATCCCGGCCTTTAACAATAAATTCTCCCATGTGGGAAACATCAAACAGACCGACAGAAGAGCGCACCCGCTTGTGTTCTTCAATAATACCCCGGTACTGAATAGGCATATAGTAACCGGCAAACTCGACAATTTTTGCATTATACTTTTTATGCAGTTCATAAAAACCGGTTTTTTTAATTTCCACCTCCGGCTCCTTTCTATTAGAGATAACATTTTGTAAAATAAAAAATAGTATTAAAAAAGGACAGTGTCAAGTTCATTTTTGTGGATATTCAATTTTAAAACAGGTTAGTTTATTGTGTAGAAGTAAAACCGGCTGACGGATTAGCTCTCCGTCAGCCGGATATTTCGTCAATTTCCCAAACGCGAAAAATCGTTTACAATTACAAATAACATCAAAGCCAGTAATAACGCCATACCTACCTGTTGAACGATCATTTTCAATTTTACCGACAGCGGCCGGCGGATAACTGCTTCAATAGCCAGAAAAACCAGGTGGCCGCCGTCCAAAACCGGTATAGGCAATAAATTTAGCAGACCCAGGTTAAGGCTTAAAAATGCCGCAAACCACATCAAACTGCCAAAGCCATCGGCAGCCCGTTCACCGGTCAATTTGGCAATTTGAATTGGACCGCCGATACTTTCTTTAAAAGCGATCTTGCCTTTGAACATGAGGCTGAACGACTCACCCATCATTTTGGTTAAATTCCAGGTCATTGTGCAACCCATACCCATCGCCTCAAAGACTCCCGGTTTACGGATTTGTGTGACCGGCCCAACACCAATCAAGCCGATATTGTTTATCGGGTCCAGTTCCGGGATTACGGTTCCGGTCATAACCTCACCATTGCGTTCCCATTCCAGGAACAATTCTTTTTCCGGGGTCACGTGGATAATGTTAACCAGATCTTCCCAGGTTTGCACAGGTTGGGAATTGATACTTTTAATGACATCGCCTTCCAGCAAACCCAGTTTTTCGGCCGGTTTATCTTTAATAACCGAGCCGACAACCGGTAGTGAAGGAGTAACCGGTTCGGCCACACCACTGATATAAATACTGGTAAAAAATATGGCAATTGCCAATAAAATATTAAAAGCCGGGCCGGCAAAAATTACTAATACCCGCTTCCAAATGGGTTTGGACATAAATTCCCAGGGCTCGCCTTTGATGCTATCCTTGTCCATACTTTCATCGATCATACCGGACATTTTTACATAACCGCCCAGCGGTAATGCCGACAGACAATAATCGGTATCGCCAATTTTTTTGCCGAACAAACGCGGCGGAAAACCGATCGAAAAACGTTCCACCCGTATACCCATTAATTTTGCCAATATAAAATGCCCGAATTCATGCACAATAACCAGCAAGCCGAGAACAAATACAAACGGGATCAAATAGGTTGTTAAAAAATGTATTACTGTTTCCATAATTATCCTTTAAATCTAATCCAGATGTTAAACCGGAACTGTTATTCATTCTTGTTATTTGACGTTAAAATCGGTAAAAAGGTTCATTTTATTTTTTACACTCTTAACTGCAACCTGTTGCATAATTGCGTCGGATTAAAAAGTCGCGCAGTTTTTGCCCTTTACCGAAGGATATGTGAATAATGCTGCAAAACAAATGCCCGCGCTTGCCGATCGGCTTGTAGTAATTCCTCCTGGCTGGGACTTGTTACCACCGCTATTGTCTGTATAGCCGTATCAATAAGTTCGGCAATGTTTAAAAATTTAATTTTTCTTTCCAGAAACAAACCGACTGCCGCTTCATTAGCGGCGTTCATCACCGCCGGAGCAGTTCCGCCGGTTTTAGCGGCGGTGCAGGCAATAGCCAGAGCCCGGAATCTGGTCAAATCCGGTTCCTCAAAGGTCATACTCTTTACAGAACAAAAATCCAATCTTGGAAAGTCCGATCCCAATCGTTCCGGCCAGGTCATAGCCAGTTGAATCGGGACACGCATGTCAGGTTGTCCCAATTGCGCTTTGATCGAGCCATCGCTAAAGGCGACCATAGAATGGATGAGCGATTGCGGATGAATAACTATCTGAATCTTGTCGACCGGCACATTAAACAGCCATTTGGCTTCGATCACTTCCAGTCCCTTATTCATCATGGTCGCCGAATCAATGGTTATTTTATTGCCCATCGACCAGTTGGGATGTTTTAGCGCCTGCTCAACTGTAGCCTGGCGGAGTTGTTCCAGTGACCAGGTGCGGAAAGGCCCTCCGGATGCGGTCAGAATGATTTTTTCTATAGTCTGCGGGTTTTCACCCATCAAACACTGAAAAATGGCGCTGTGTTCGCTGTCGATAGGAACAATGGAACAGTTATTGTCCCGCGCGGCGCTCATGACCAGTTCACCGCCCATAACCAGGGTTTCTTTATTGGCAAGGGCTAGATCTTTATGCCGTTGCAGGGCAGACATAGTCGGTAAGAATCCGGCGGAGCCGACTATGGCATTCACCAGCAGATCATAATCGGCTAGTTCTGCCAGGCGGGCGGGGCTATCTGGCCCGGTTAGCACAGTTACACCCAATTGTTCAAATAACCGCCGTTGCTCAGCAGTGGGTTCCGCGCCGGCGATTGCTGCCAGGCGCGGGCGAAATTTTCTGGCCTGGTCCAGTAATAAATCGATATTAACATGGGTGGACAAAGCCGTTACCTGAAAAATATCGGCTAGTTTTTCCACGACATGCAGGCTGTTAACGCCGATTGAGCCGGTGGCGCCAAGTATGGCAAGCTTTTTAACGCTTTTTTTCATTTCTTTCCAAACATGCTGCTGCGTCCGGTAATTCCCGCTTAACTCGTTTGTTTGGCGACTTCCAGTATAAAGTGGACTTTTTCCAGTTCCCGTTCCGTCAGTTCCGTATCCAGGAACTTGATATCCAGTTCCCTGCTAAAACCTTTTTTAACGGCAGCGGCAAGTTCAGAAAAGGTTACCGGTTTATTGCTTATATCGTCAAGACAAACTGTTTTATTTTCAAGAAACTCACGGATTTGCCGGCGTCGTTCCGTATCATTCTGCGCCAGGTATTTCGTCAATTCCAGGTGATATGGCCCGATCAGGATCGAACCGTGTTGTAAAATTGCATTTTCAAATTGCCGCTGGGCGCTGCCCACCAGTTTTTTCTTTTGATAACAAATTTCGTAGCGAATGGCGGCGGCATAACACAAAGTTGATAACTCACCGCGCGAAAAATCATGTGGCGTTGCCTCTGCGCGGTCGAATGACACCTTGAAATCAAGTGAGTTTAAAGCCGAGATCAAACACCGGCTAATGAGTTCATAAATTTTATGTATATCGGCCCCGGCAAAATATCCGCTTTTAGGTAAAATTACCGCATAGGTTAATTCGTCGCCATGCAAAATAGCGCGCCCGCCGGTAGGTCTTACTACAACATCGATTCCATCCCGGCGGCATTGTTCAATATTAATATCCGATGGTTTTTGATGATAGCCAAGAGAGACAGCCGGGGGATTCCAGCCATAGACCCGCAATACCGGGTAATGGCCGTTCAGCGTCATACATTGCGCCAACGCCATATCTATAGCCATATTGGTCGCCCCGTCCAGAGGCCCGGTATTGATATATCGCCAGGTTTCCAATACAATTCTCTATAAAACCGGGCATTACCCGGCCAAACCACGAGTGGATCTGGCAATAAAGTCCAACACATGCTGAACTTCGGGTATCATCGGCACTTCATTCTTGATGCGTTCAACCGCCTGGCTGACATTCAATTTGGAACGGTAGATCAAAGTATAAGTCTTTTTCAGGGCGCTGATCACATCCGGTTTAAAACCGCGCCGGCGCAGACCGATGGAATTAAGCCCTTCGTATTGTAAAGGCTCTCCGGCAACGGTAATATATGGCGGAACATCCTGCACGGCGCGGAAATGGCCGCCTATCATACAATGGCAACCAACTTTGCAGAATTGATGAACGGGCGACATGCCGCCAAGTATGGCCCAGTCCTCAATTTCCACATGGCCGCCCAGTTGAACACAATTTGCCATTATGACATTATTGCCGACAATACAATCGTGAGCGACATGCACATAAGCCATTAACAGGCAGTTACTGCCGATTTCGCTTTTACCATGTGCGGCCGTGCCGCGGTTAAGATCGCAGAATTCCCTGATGACCGTATTTTCGCCAATTACAAACAACGTTTTCTCGCCGCCGAATTTTAAATCCTGTGGGTCAGAGCCAACTACAGCCCCTTTGTGTATTTTACAATTTTTGCCGATACGGGCGCCGTCAAATATATGCGCGTGTGTACCGATCTGAACGCCATCCTGGATAATGACATCACCATCAACGACGGTATAGGCGCCGATAGTGACATTATCGCCAAGCTGAGCCCTGGAATCGACCAGCGCAGTAGGGTGTATCTGAGTCAAAATGCAGTTCCTTTATATTCAAATTCCACATTATCTGCCGGTTAGCAATTAACGGTCGACAATCGCCGCCATCATATCCGCTTCGCAGGCCAGTTCATCGTTTACAAAAGCCCGGCCATACATTTTTGCCATCGACCGCCGGTTTGGACCCAGTTCAATTTCAAAACGCAGGGTATCGCCGGGGGTCACAGTTTTACGGAAGCGGACATTATCAATGCCGGTAAACAGCACCATTTTAGTTGAGGGATCAGTTTCTGTATTTAACAGCAATATACCGCCGGTCTGCGCCATGGCTTCAATGATCAACACACCCGGCATAATTGGTTTACCGGGAAAGTGACCCTGGAAAAATGGCTCGTTCGCGGTAACATTTTTAATGCCTATCACCCGTTCCTGGGGAATAAGATCAATAATACGGTCGACCAGTAAAAAGGGGTAACGATGAGGCAGTATTTTTTGAATTGCATCCGTATCCAGGAATACCCCGCTTTTCTGGGTTACCTGGTATTTGGATTTGATGAGTTTTTTCTTATATTCCTTACGGATCAGTTTTACCAGTTCGGCATTGGCCGCATGACCGGAACGAGCGGCCAGTACGTGGCCTTTGATCGGCACGCCAAGCAGGGCCAGGTCGCCAATCAGATCCAGGGCTTTATGCCGTACAGGTTCATTGGGGTAGCGCAATTGTTTGCCGTTCAAAATACCATTGGCGGACAAATGCACCTGGGCGTCTATACCGAACATTTTACGCAGTTCGGCTATTTCGTTTTCTTTCATATCGCGATCAATGATCACCACTGCATTATCCAGGTCGCCGCCTTTGATCAGGCCCTTTTTCCACAATTCTTCCACTTCATGCAAAAAGCAAAAAGTGCGGGCAGCGGCAAATTCGGTGGCAAATTCCTCGCGCAATGAATACATGGAAGTATATTGCGTTCCCAGGGCCGGATTTTTATAATCGACCATAAAGGTAATGCGGAATTCGTCCGAAGGAAATACGACAATATCAATACCGCGTTCGGGCTCGGAATAAGTGATGGTTTTATCGATTACCAGGTAATCACGGGGTGATTCCTGTTCAACAAAACCGGCTTTAAGCAGTATTTCGACAAAAGGTAGAGCGCTGCCGTCGCCAACCGGCGGCTCGTTGCCATTGATTTCACATATTATATTATCAATTTCCAGGCCGCTGATAGACGCTAAAACATGTTCTACGGTGTGAATTTTAACATCGCCGATGCCGATGGTTGTGCCGCGCGATATATCGATAACATGATCCACATCCGCAGGAATAACGGGGCTATCCGCAATATCGATTCGTTTGAACAGAATCCCGGAATTGGCCGGCGCCGGTTTAAATGTAATTGTGGTTTTGTTGCCGGTATGCAGGCCGGTTCCTGAATATGAAACAACTTCTTTTATCGTTTGCTGATTGACTAGCATTAAACCTCCACACTAGGTGACACAGAATAATCCATTATAAAACACAGAAAAAAATTAAAACAACAACAGGCCAGAATTATTCCTGATCAATTTTTAAGATTGCAGACATTTTTTCAATTTGCGCTTGAAGTTTTTTAAACTCTTTGAGCATTTCGGGCAACCGGGCAAGGCTGGCTTCTTCTCGTTTGGCGGTCATATGCGGACGTGCCGGGTAACCGGACACAAAACCATTTTCAGGAATAGACTTGGTAACACCACCCTGAGCGCCAATCGCCGCATTATTGCCAACTTCTATATGCCCAACCAAACCTGCCTGCCCACCGATCCGCACATAATTGCCAATTTTAGTGCTTCCCGATATGCCGGCCTGTGCGGCAATAACCGTATGTTCGCCAATATAATCGTTATGGGCAATTTGTACCAGGTTATCAATTTTAGCGCCTTTTTTCACGATTGTCTCGCCCATCGTGGCGCGGTCAATAGTCGTGTTAGCGCCGATCTCAACATCATCTTCAAGGACAACAATGCCCATTTGCGGTAATTTATGAAATTTACCCCCTTCAAAAGCAAAACCAAAACCATCGGCGCCTATGACAGCGCCGCTGTGTATAATAACATTGTTACCGATCCGACAGCCTTCCCGGATGGTAACATTAGCATATACTATTGAATTGGCGCCAATTTGCACATCGCTGCCAATCACTACTCCCGGATGAATAATCGTATTATCACCAAAAGAACAATTAGCACCGGTAACCACATAAGCGCCGATTGCCAGGTTTTTACCCTGCTTGCAGGTAGCATCGATGATGGCAGTTTGGTGAATCCCGGCAGCAACCTGAGGCGCTTGTTTGTAAAATTGTTGCGCCATTTTTAAAAAACTAAAATAGGGATTACCGCAGCGAATCAACGTCTTGTCGGATTGGGGAAAGGATTCCTCAACCAGAACAGCGGCGGCATGGGTAGTTTCAATAAATTTATGATACTTGGGATTAGCAATAAAAGACAGGTTGCCCGGTCCAGCTTCTTCAATTTTTGCCAAACCGTTAATAACAACACTGCCGTCGCCATCTACCCGGCCACCCAGGAGCGCTGCGATCTCGTTTACAGTTAACGCCATGCGTTTTCCTTTACTTTCCCGCCGGGAGATTATTTCTTTTTTGTAGTGCTATCCAGACCTTTTTCCAGTTCTTCGATCACCAATTCGGTTAAATCAACCTGGTTAGGACTGGCGTAGACGATATTACCAGCAACTGTATCAAAAACGTAATCATAACGCTCATCATCGCCAACCAGTTTAATAGCGGCATTGATCTTGTCAAACACCGGTTTCATCACTTCATCTTGCTTTTTATAAAACTCACCGGTCTGGCCCCATTTTTCGCTCTGGTATTGCTGTATTTTCATATACAGGGTTTGCATTTCCTGCTCTTTTTCCCGTTGCCGTTCTTCGCTCAATAACAGACTTTGCGATTGTAATTGTTCGCCCATTTCCTGCAACTGAGTTTGCATGGCGCGGGCTTCAGCTTCCCATTCTTTGTTGATTTTATCGAGCCGTTCCTGGGCATCCTGAGCTTCTTTGTAATTAGCTAATATTTGCTGTGAATTAATATAACCTATTTTTTGTGCAAATACAGAACCGGTCGATATAGTTATGATTAAAACTACAAGACCAATCGCTTTTACCAGTGTATTTTTTTTCACGTTAACCTCCTGATAATCTGGAATTTTTCCTTGAATTTTATTTTTCATTATTAATTAAAAACTTCGTCCAAAAACGAAATGCATTTTCCATTTAGGATCGGGATTACCATAATCATCGACACGATCAAAACCGTAACCATAGTCAAAACCGATAATACCGATCATTGGCATATAAACGCGCGCGCCAATACCGGCAGACCGCCGCATGCTGAACGGATCAGCGGTTTTAAAACTGGACCAGATATCGCCGGCTTCGGCAAAGAACAACCCGAAAATCGTCGGGTTTGGCGCGATCGGGATGCGCAGTTCGGCAGTATACTTGAGCATCGCTTTACCGCCGGATTCCACTGCGCTGTAACTGGCCAGCGGGTCTTCATAACCTCTTAAAGGAATAGAACGGGACAAGCCGTCCCCGCCCATGAAAAAGTATTCCAGGTAAGGAATTCTTTTATTTCCGCCAATGCTTTCCATATACCCACCCTGAAAGCTGGTATACAACACCAGTTTCCAGAAAGATGGAGTAAACCAATCCATTCTAAAGACATATTTTTGGTAATCGACAGTTCCGCCCAGTACGGTACCAGCCAGTTCGGTCGTTAAAGAGAATTCCGAACCTGCGGTCGGGAATTCCGGCCGGTCGAGGCTGTTGCGGGAGATGATCTGGGTTACGCTGCTGCTGGTCAGCGGCCACATACCTTCATCGGCAATACCGTTGGGATTTGCGGCAAGAATATAAGAATTAAAATCGGATAATTCCGTTCTGTCCAAAGTGTAAATCCAGTCGCCGCGGAAAAAGTTATCCGGCCAGTTAAAGCGTCTGCCAACACGCACCGAGCCGCCGCGGCTGACTTGTTTATAACCGATGTAATAAGCATCACGCTTGGTATCGTAAAAATTAAAACCGGCCAGGGTGGGGGTATCGAGCAGCCAGGGTTCGGTAAAACCGATATTGAATGAACGGTAATAACGGCCAAAATTCCAGTCGAAACTGAGCCGCTGGCCATTGCCGAACAAGTTTGCCATAGCCACGCCAACGCTGCCGATCAACCGGTCGCGCTCGCTCCAGCCGGCAGACATGTTGGCAGTATCGGTGGACTTTTCTTCAACTTTAAACTCCAGATCAACCTGGTCGCCGCCGGTCGGCGTTACTTTGGGCTCAACGTTGCCAAAATAGTTCAACATCCACACTTCACGCTGGCTGCGTTCCAGCAGCGAACGGTTGAATGTATCACCCGGAAAAATCCGCAATTCACGGCGCACTACTTTTTCTTTGGTTTTGGTATTGCCGGTAATATTTATTTCATTGATCTTGGCTTGTTGACCTTCGGTAACAAAAAAATGGATATTCAACTGGTTTTTATTGATAATAGTCTCGCGGGGAGTAATATTGGAATAGATATAACCGCTGTCATAATATAAATTTCCGATATGCTGGTAAACAGCTTCATTTAATTTCTTGCGGCTATAGGTCTCTCCTTTTTCAAAACGCAGGTTGGCAGCCAGTTCCTCATTGGAGAACAGGGTATTTCCTTCCCATGATATATCGCCAAATACATACCGGGTGCCTTCATTGACCCAGATATCGATGTGCATATCATCCTGTTCTTCATTGTAATAAATGGAATCTTTTAAAACCTCAATATCCCTGAAACCTTCATTTTGATAAAACTCGACCAGCTTGCCCAAATCTTCATTGTATTTATCGCGGTCAAAATCGGCGCCGCGCCACCAGCGGTCTTCTTTAGTTTTTTTGAATTGCTTTTTTAATTTACCATCGTTGAAGGTATTGTTACCGTAGAAATTGATCTTTTCGATTTGAACCTTTTTCCCCTCCTCGCAATAAAACCGGACCACTACCCGGTTGCTATCGGTTTGCGAGGGTATTTCGGTGGTGCGGATTTTGGCCAGTAAATGCCCTTTTTCTTTGTACTTGGCATACACTTTTTGCCGGGCCCGGGCCAGCATGGTGGGATTTATTACCTGACCGGAATAAAAATTGAGAATTTCATCAATATCTTCTTTTTTCAACTTTTTATTGCCGGCTATTTCCAGTTTTTCCAAACGGGGATATTCTTTGACGCGAATAGTTATATAAATACCTTCGGCAAGTTCCCGATCTACAACAACTTCAATATCGGAAAACAGCGACAAACGCCAGAGCTGGCGAATAGCATCCTGGACGCTTTCACCGGTAATTTCAGTGCCGGGAGCAAGCCCGGAATTGAGACGGATCATTGCCGGGTCGGTTGATTTGGCGCCCTCGACCGAAACATCCAGAATTTTTACGGTCTGCCGTTGCGCAAACAATTCAACATAAACCGATAATATTATAACTACAAAAAAAACAACTCTTTGAAAACCGGACATAAATAATCACCTTAATAGAATTTGTAAATTTAATAAATTATTATACAAATGTAAAGCAAAATATGACTTTTTCCAGGCAGATTAAAATGGAAACCAGTGCCGCAAAACAACCCGTTTATCATCGCGGTCGCTTTTGTTCCATATCATACTATCATAATCGTACTCAAGTTCCAATAAAAGACGTGGATTGATATGATACTCCAGGCCTAATTGATGGTGCAGACCAAGATTTTTGTCTTTATAGCGGTAATAAATGCCCGTCTCCACCTGACCGGTATATTGGAAAAATAACTGATCAGCCAGATATTTACCAACCACCAGGCGGGTGCTCTTTAACAATGCCAGGCGGCTGTTAACGCCCATGTTGTTATTGAGATTAAAATCTATAAAATTCTTGGTGAACCGCGAACTGAACCGGATATAATCAAGGCCAAAGGTCTCTTCCAGCTTACGCTCGACCGGCCGGAATAATGGACGGAACAGGATATTCTCGGTGCCATAGCCAATGACATCAATAGCCGGATTTTTTTGCAGGGTAGCATTCGAATAACCCAGTGAAGATAAAATCTGCGCTTCAGTTGAGCCAACATTGGGGTTATCGGATGACAATTTAAAGCGGATCTGATCCCAACGGCCCCGGCTCTGTTCCTGGCGGACGTTATCATCGACCGGCTTTTTATCCATCGTAACATCATAAGTTTGCAGGGTTAGCATGATCTGCGAGGAAAAACCGGTCGTATCGGTTACGGTGGTGCGGGCCTGACCATACACAACCGGAATCAGACTGCTGCGGTCGAATTCAGCGCCGGCGCGTTCAACGCGGAAATTCATATCCAGGTATTCAATAAAACCTTTAGCGGAACGAACTTCGCCGATTATACGAAAACTCTCATCCTCGATTTGTCCGGTAAAATCAAGGCGGCTGGTTTCATCATTCAAATGCAAGTTGACATACACATTATCAATTGCCGCCGGAAAAGTTCGTACAAAACGCACATCATTTTTGGGCGTTACCAGAATGTCCCATTCCAGGTTCTTTAAAAAATACTCGATGGTTTCGGATGGGGTACCGGCGCCTTCATAAAACGGGTACATGATCTCACAATCGTATAAATCAATGGCGCCGCGCAGGGTTAAACGGTCTTCAACTGCCGCAAAATAAAAATTCATGTCGCCATCCCGGCCATGTACATCCAGGGTGCCAAAGACGTCGTTTTCCATCAATCCTTTGATATTGAGCGGGATACCATTATCTGGGGTTTCGGGGATTATTACACCCAGGTTAAGACCGGTATCACCCAAAATGATATTGCGCAGCGGGCGGACAGATAGTGCAGGCGACGCCAGTGTATTAAAAATATGAAATTTCTTGCCACCCATTAACCCATCCAAAGTCTTTATGCTGATAAACTGATTTTCGGGAATGAACTCGATCTGCCCGGAAATATTGGTAATGGGTGGGATAACGGAACCGCAATGCATCAACCCATTTTCCAGGGCAAGATTAGCCGAGAGCAGCACAGGGTTCATTGGCGAACCGGTAACTCGAGCTGCCAGGCTGCCGGAGGATGCGGTCTTTGCAAAGAAACTGATCTTGTCGGTTAATATTTGCAAAAAATTACCCTGGCCCCGTAAATCGATAGACAGGCTATCCCTGGGATTATAGGGATAAAAGCCGTTAGCCGTTAATTCAAACTGGTTCTGACGGGTCAGCCGAAATTTTTCTATAAACACTCCAGGATAATTATGAGGATTTTCTGCCAGATGTATTTCGACTTCATTAAATGGAACACCATATATCAGTCCGTCCTTGATCGCAATCAATCCCTTAATAGCTGGGTTATGGCGAGTTCCGCTAATTTCCAGATCAATAAGCGTCTGCCCGGAAAAAGGAGCATCATCGGGATTGGTGACTTGCCAGAGTTTATTTAAATCAAATCCCGCGCCCTTGATCAGAATATCGAGGCTGTCGTTGCGCAGGAAATGGCCCTGGGCATAGAGCAATGTTGCTTCACGGGTGCCAATGCTGAACCGGTGTAATTCAATGCCTTTTTTATGCAAATTTATTGAGGCATGGGCATCATAAGGCCCCACCTGCTTGTAAAGTAATTTGTTTACATTGATCTCACCAGTCACTTCCGGCGCTAACAAAGTCCCTTTTACCGCTAAATCCATATCCAGTTTACCCGCCAACAAACTGTCGGCTATTCCCAGGGTGGCAGGTATATTCAAATTGTTGGTTTTAATAAATCCGTCAAGTATTTTTTGACCGGTTGAATCAGTAATGGCAGAAATTTTGGCATTGAGATCCGATCCCAGAGAAAATTCATCCAGTTTGTACTGATCTTTTTCTTTTTTAAAAACAAATTTGCCAGAGTATTCATCAGGCGAACCGGAAAACATGACCAAAGTTCCGTCGGCAGTTATTTTCTCACGACTGCGAATGACCCTGGCGCTGAGATCGGCCAGGGCAGATTTGAAATAACCGCCCTCAATTTTATTTACATCCCAGTCGACTATAAAGTCACGAAGTGTGCCGTTCAGATTCACAGCTATAGCAAGATTTTTTACTAAATAATCAGAGCCGGGAAATTTCCACAAGCGAAAAACATAATCCTGTACATTTTTTATTATAGCATTCAACTGGGTGACGGACTTTTTTTCGATACGGACGCGAAAAGCCGAGGTGTCGGCGGCGGTTTTGCCGGTTATTTGCGCTGTGGCGCCGTCAACCTGGAAATTGGCAGCAACCGCTGTAGTATCGTTATCCCTGTTTATTAATACCAGCCCGCAATTGCCGGCGATCAACGGTTTATTTGTAGAACCACCCAGTGTGGCCTCTAGTCGGGAAGAACAGGTATGAGTATAGTTTGCAGTTAACTTTTCAAAAATGTCACCCATATCACCCTGCATGGTAACTGTGCCGGAGAGCAGTTTTTTTTCTTTTAGCGAATCGACCCTGGCATTAACCACAAAATGATTCCCCAGGGCGCTAAAACGGCATTGATTAAATAATAGATGTGCTTTACTCCAGGTGTTATGAACCACAATTTTTTCAATTTTTAACTCATCTACCAAAAGGCTGCCGGTGGTTATAGTACTTTTGATCACTACATCGGTGAGGGGGCCTTCAATATCCGCAACCACGTTTGCTTTGCCGGATATTTTATTCTGTATTTTAAAAATGGGCAGTCCGCTAATATCGCCAAGCTGGAAATTTTCGGCATTGACTTGCAGGTAAAAATGGGGATTGAGAATATTTTTAATTCTACCGGAAAGTTTTACATTATTCCCATTCACTTTTTGCTGCGCATAATCAATGAGCATATTCCACCGTTCAAAGCGGGATCTGATATTAATATCCCCGATAACCAGACGCCCGTCATCGGCGACCACATTGCCCTGGGTTATTACAAAACCACCGCGTATATCAAAGCCAGAATTGGGAGCCGGTTTGCGAAATAATAAAATATCACCGTTTAACTGGCCGCTTTTAAAATCAAGGGCTGAGAACAAAAAATCGGGCAGGCGATCCTGCAAGTTATAATCTTCCAGTTCGGCTTTAATATAAGAAATAGTGCCGGTTTTACCCCATACTTTGCCGTTGAGTGAAAGATTTTGATGTTTGGAAGTAAATAATTTCCCCGTTAGCCGGATTTCAATAGAATCTGAAGGATCGACAAAAAAACCTCCTTCAATCGAATTGGCCAGTAATACTTGCAGGGAATCATAACCCTGGTAATAGATCTCCCCTTTTTTTATGGATAACCGTTTGAGAAATTCTATTTGCTTGAGTTGCTTTTTATAGGAATTTTTAATTTCGGAAATATTAGCGGGGTAATTCATCAGGTCGGACGACTTGTTTGTGCTATCGGCGGCGGCGACTTTAATATTCAAACGCGGATTGATTAAAAGAATATCCTGAGATACGGCCTGGGGATTGAATCCTCTAATCAACAGGCTGAAAATATTCAAGCCGATACGAATATCTTTAATATGAACTGAAAATTGCTGATCCGGCAGGGGTATATCGACTCCAACAAACCTGATATTACCAAATCCCAACCTTACCTGGGAAATATTGCATTTTTCGCCGAGTACTGGTCTGATTTCGGTGAGGATATAGGTTTTAATCCTTTCATTTGCTTTAAAAAAACGCCATCCCTGAACAAACAGCAGCAAGGATACTAAAAGTACGGCAAATAGATAAAGGACCCATTTACGAGCTCGCAATAGTTGTAACCTGAATTAGTAAAAGACAATAAAAAAGCGGTTTTAACCGCCTCTTTTATATATTAAACATCTGTAATAATCAGTTGTTCCGGGACTGCTTTCCGCATGAATGTGGTACCACATCAATAACAACAGTGTGCATTTGTTCTTATTATATTTGCTCGCTAACCTTGCCGAAACGTCTTTCCCGTTTCTGGTATGCTTCGATAGCATTCATAAAATCAGCATCCCGGAAATCGGGCCAGAGAATATCTGTAATATACAATTCCGTATAGGCCAACTGCCATAACAGGAAATTACTGAGCCGCATTTCACCGCTGGTGCGAATGAGCAGGTCGGGGTCGCCTATCATCCTGGTTTCCAGGTATTTACCGATCAACTCTTCATTAATATCGCTATCAGCAAGAACTCCTTTTTTAACATCCATGGCAATTTTTTTAACAGCCTGAACAATTTCCTGCCGACCACTATAACTTAATGCCAGGTTTAACAACAGACCGGTATTATTCTGCAAACGTTTTATTGTATTGATCACACCGAGCCGTGGCGCTGCCGGCATTAAATTTAAATCTCCTATTGTCATAAGACGAACATTTTTCTTATTCAATTCATCTACTTCATCGCGGACAGTCGTTAACAGCAGCGACATAAGCGCCGATACTTCCTGCTTGGGGCGTGACCAGTTTTCCGAAGAAAAGGTATACAAAGTTAATACTTCTATACCAAGCGCACCGGCGGTTTCAACCACTGCTCTTACCGAATTAATACCTTCTTTATGCCCTTCGATACGCGTCAATCCACGTCGCTGCGCCCAACGTCCGTTACCATCCATTATAACGGCAACATGCTTTGGCAGCGCTCCCTTGCCCTTAATATATTCTATTCTTTCTAAATCCATTCCTTTTTCTCTTTAATATTGGCTGGTACCGTTATTTGCTCATCTGCTTCAACATCAGTACCTGAATAAATTGAATGAACAAGAACCGGCATAATTGCCTTTGTTTTCAAAAATCTTAAACAGCTATTTTACAAATTTAATGTAACCATTTTAAACATAAAAATCCATATTCATTAATAATTCCCGGCAGTAAAAATAAAAAATAAAAAACACCGGACATCATCGTAAAACAATTTTAACTATTTAAATTTATTGAATATATCAAGAAATGTTACACGAATTGAAGAAAAAATGATCTATGGACAAAAAAAAAGCCCCGCAACAAATTACGGGGCATTTATGTTTACAGAAAATTTTATTTATTGCTTAACTCTTCAGATTTTTTAAAGCATTCTGTGCCTTTATCGGTATTGCCGGCCTGAACATAAGCAACACCAAGATTGTTCCACAAATTGGGATCGGTATCTTTAATTGTCAATGCTTTTTCCAGGTAAGGGATAGCTTTGCCATACATTTCTTTCAAGCCATCTTTTTCTTCTGCGGAAACAGTCTGATTATCATTTTCTTTATCAACCAGTTTTTTCCGCATTGCATCAGCCATACTCAGATAAGCATTACCGACGTTAACGTTGGAATCGAAATCATCGGGTGATAATGCAATTACTTTATTAAATGTTTCAATGGCATTTGCATAATCTTCATTCAAATAATAAAGACGGGCCAGGTTAAAAAGTAAATCTTTATCATTGGGATTTTTTTCCAGGGCTTTAACATAAGTATCACGGGCAAGTTCTTTTTCACCCAGCAAATCATAAGCTAAGGCTATATTGGCAATAGCATCCGGGTCATTCGGATTTTTTTCCAAAGCGGCTTTTTCCAGATCGACCACTTTTTGATATTCTTTGGCTTCAAAATGCAAACCGGCCAAAGCATGCACTAACTCCAGGTTGGCGGGATCGAGGGCAATAGCTTTTTCATAGGTTTGTACAGCTTCAGCAACCTGACTTTTTTGGGTATAAACAATAGCCAAATTACGATAAGCTTCAACACGTTTGGGGTTGATGATAATACAGGTCAGGAATTGTTTTTGGGCGCCGTCCAGATCGTTACCATTAATACGGGCAACACCGGAATTGAATGTGGAAACCCAGTTCTTTTCACGGGTATTTTTGATTTCTGTAGCAAAAGTGGGAGCTATGGCCAAAGATTTTTCAAACATGTCGTTCATTTTTTCCCATTCGCCTTTATTGGCATAACCTTCGCCTAACAGGTAATGCGCTTCCGGGTCGTTGGGATACATTTTTACAGCCATTTCCAGTTGTTCAATTGCCTTTTCCCAATTATCCTGTTGAATATAAACTTTGGCGGATGTGACTTCTTTGGTTTGACATGCCATTATTGCAATTAATCCGGCAAGCATTACAAATAAAACCAAATGTCGGGTTTTCATTAGTTACTCCTGTTATTATTAATATGATTGATTTTAGTAAATTCAAAGAATTTCATAAAATATACTTTTTTTGTATATTTTAATCAAGATTTATTTTGCGAGTTTGGCAATGTTCTCCCAAAATGGCGGTTTGATAATCCCTTTTTCGGTAACAATAGCATGAATCAGGTAATGCGGGGTAATATCAAAGGCCGGGTTATAAACTTTAACGCCTTCCGGCGCAATTGTTTTTGCGCCAATTTTGGTTACTTCTTCCGGCGCCCGTTCTTCAATTGGTATATCCCTGCCGGTTTCCAGGGTAAAATCAAAGGTAGAAAGCGGGGCGGCAACCACGAACGGAATATTGTGTTTTTGGGCGATCACAGCCAGTCCATAAGTGCCAATTTTATTTGCCACGTCGCCATTGCGGGCGATGCGGTCAGCGCCGACAATAACAATGTTAACCAGACCCTGCTGCATGACAAAAGCGGCCATATTATCGCAGATCAGGGTAACATCAAAGCCGTCTTCCATCAATTCAAACGCCGTCAACCGCGCGCCCTGAAAGAGTGGCCGGGTTTCATCGACATATACTTTGATTTTTTTTCCAGCTTGTTTACCGGCGCGTAAAATACCCAGCGCAGTGCCATAATCTCCGGTTGCCAAAGCGCCGGCATTACAATGGGTCAATACATTGGCGCGGTTTTGCAGTAGTTCCACGCCATGTTTGCCCAATGTTTTGCAACGCTGAATGTCATCCTCCAATATTTCCTGGGCTTCTTTTAATAAAGCCTGCTTTAAATCCCTGATAGATTTATTCAGATTACGACTTAGAGCATTGCGCATTTTATCCAAAGCCCAAAACAAATTTTTTGCGGTCGGACGAGTTGCTTTCAATTCATCAATCGCTTTGTTGGCTTTGACGAGAAACCCGGAGCGATCTGTTTCAGGTACATTCCATACAGCTAAAACTACGCCGAAAGCCGCGGCTATACCAATGGCTGGAGCGCCACGTAAATTCATATTTTTAATTGCATTAACTATACCGTTATGATCGGAAATTTCCAGCAAAACCAGTTCTTCAGGCAATTGCGCCTGATCTAGCAGCCTCACCTTACCATTTACCCATTGTATAGTTTTTATATCATCCATCTTTAACTTGTTATTCTCCTGGTTTATAATTTATACAGGGTTAACCTGAATGTTCAGGTTTGTTATCCCAAATATCGTTCTAGATCAATCCCGTTTACCAATGACCGGGATGAAATGTAATTTATATTAAAATTACTCCTGCTATCATAACCGGAGTAATTAGTGGCTCTTTAAATACTGTTCTACAATATCAACTATCCGGGTTGATGCACCCATGTTGTCAAGAATAAATTTTTGAGCTTCATCGCCCATAGTCTTTAACCTGGCTGGATCAATTATCAACAATTTCAGGATATCATCCGCCTCATTCTCGGAGGCAATTGAACAAGCGCCGTTACTATCAATCAGTAGCTGAGGCTCAACCGATACGTTATATCTCGGCCCGAAAAACACAGCGCAGCCGTGTGCAGCAGGTTCAAGAACATTATGTACACCCGGACCAAAACCACCGCCGACAAATGCCAGCCGGCCCAGGCTGTATAAATTGGCAAGCAAGCCGATCTTGTCAATCACCAAAGCCCGGAAAGACCATGGTTCCCCGCTTTTTAACCGGGATAACCGCTCTACAGCCAGTTGATTTTTTGCAAAAAAATTTTCAATCGCCTGCACATGGTCTACCGATGGTTCATGGGGCGCAATAATGAGTTTAAAATTATTGTTTTGTGTCATCATTTTCAACAAAGCAGGGTACAAAATCTTTTCATCGGAAGGCCAGGTACTGCCGGCGACAAAGGTATTTTCACGGTCAAAGAAGCCGCTTTGCTGTAAAAATTCGATCCGTGAATTATCCCGGCTGCGTTGGTAAACCCGATCATATCGGGTATCGCCGGTGTATTGTATTCTGCTTTTATCAGAATAAATTTTCTCAAACCGCTCAGAACTTTCCTGTGAAACGGTAAGAATCCATGAATAGGTCTCCATTACCGAACGGATCGGATTACGGAAAAAGCTGTACAAATTTTTTCGTTTATCGGTGATACTGCCATCAACCAGCAAAGCGGGTATTTTCAGCCGCTTTAACTGCCATTGAAAATTGGGCCATATATCATGACGTACGGTTAGTGCAACATCCGGGGCGATGATCCTGATAAATTTTTTAGTATCTAGGTATGAATCCATCGGTAAATATGATATAAAAATTTTTTTATCCTCTATCCGGATATTATCATAGGCTGAAGGAGAAAACAACGAAAGTATGATCTGTGTATCAGGCATCCGCTTCCTTATTTCATCAATTATCGGACGGCTTTGTTCAAATTCACCCATAGAAGAAATATGCAGCCAAACCCGCTTTTCATTTTCAGCTTTAACGGCCAGTGAAGATTGTAACCTGGTAAATAATCCCTTTCTTCCCTTTACACCGCGCCGTACTTTATTATTAAAAAGACAAGCAATTTGAACCAGAATAAAAAAACAAGGGATAAACAGAATATTATAAACAAGAAAATATAATAGTGGCATTATCAGTTCTAGTTAAGTAGGAATATTAATGGAGTGATTTATATATTTCCAGCGTTTCGTAATCGGAACCGATGATCAAAGTGAGATCCGCTTCATTTTCATCACTCTTGAGAGGATAGACCAGATCTTTGGGAATACCAATTAATTCACGAAATTTATCGACATATTTCTTTTCACGGCGTTCCCGGTTAATAATTACCGTACTTTTATAATCAAACGTTGGGGTGTTGCCAATTTCGGTAACATCATAATTGCGGCGTTTCAGGTAATCGGCAAAATCATTGGCTACACCGGATACCCCGCACCCGTTGAGCACCTGAATTTTGACCGGATTATCAGGGACCTGGGTATTGGTAATAATATCGGGAGTTTGCCTTGAACCGACAATTTTATGAATAAAAGATGAAATCAGCGCCGCATTAATTACCACCAGCAACCAGATAACGACCAGATTGAGCCTGGGTTTCAGGGATGCAAAACCGGATTTACTTTTTTTAACAGCGCTTTTATAAACAGGCCGTTTTGCAGATAACCGCTTTTTGGTCCGGGGTCTCCTGTTCAATCGACATTCCCTTTATTTTAATATATTTAATGTAAACAGATCGTAAAAACATTATTTATTATTCGTGCCAGTTATTCCATGGTACATAACCATAAGGATCGCGATTAAATTCCACCTGAATACTCATATTCTTTGTGGGTTTAAAACTCAGGTTCGCTCCGCGGATGAACGGTCCCTGGTTGTAAAAAGGAGCATCGCCGGATACATGAAACGGTTGATGGGCTATACCCCATTGAAAACTGAGTTCTACCGGTAATTTGAAATGATATGTCATGGTGTTTAAATATAAACCCTGGGAAAAACTGTTTTTTCCCATTGACAGTACACTCATGGAATAGGACTGCGATATACTCAATTTGTTGGGATCAAGTCCAAAAATACCGATAGCATTTTTACCGCTTTGCAGGGATTTTTGTAATGCCGACGAAACATTCACAGGCCCGGCATCAGTTTTATATTGCGCCATAATCATACAAGGGAGCATTAATATTATTAAAACACAATTAATCGTTTTCATAACATTGTCCTCTGATAACAAAACCCGATTTGCATACATCAAAATTATAAAAAAATGTTATAATGTCAATAACTTTTTTAACCGGAAACAAAATAAGATTGTCGTTGTTAACTAATTGTTTAATATGATATTATCTATCAACCTGGTTCTGCCGATAAATACCGCGAGGGCAACAAGTACGCTGCCCTGAATTCTATTTACGGTTTCCAGGGTTTCTGCATCGACGATCTGTACATAATCGATTCGCGCCGATTCAATGGCGGCGATCATTCCGGTCATTGCTTGTATTACAATTGCGGCATCGGTCTCGCCATTCCTGATACTTGACTGCGCTTTTTGCAATGCCCGGTACAGAACCAGGGCGTCCTGTCGTTCTGCCGGCGACAGGTATTTATTCCTTGAACTCATAGCCAAACCATCGGGTTCCCGTACAATCGGCGCAATAATGATCCGAATGTCGAAATTCAAATCTTGCACCATTCTTTTAATGACCAGCGCTTGCTGAGCATCCTTTTGGCCGAACACAGCCACATGGGGTTTGATTATATTGAACAATTTACCGACGACAGTCGTAACGCCTTCAAAATGACCGGGACGAGATTTACCACATAATCCGTCGGTCAGCTTTTTCACCTGCACAGTCGTCAGGCAGGTTTTACCATACATTTCCCGATCGTCGGGAACAAACAGCACATCGCAGCCAGCGGCGTAAGCGGTTTTCTTATCGCCTTCAAGGTCGCGGGGATAGGCGGCAAAATCTTCATTTGGTCCAAACTGGGTCGGATTGACATATATACTGGTTACCACCACATCGGCTTGCTGTCGGGCAATTTTAATCAGACTGGCATGGCCGTCATGCAAGTAGCCCATCGTCGGCACCAGGCCAATTGTTTTACCCGCCGCCCGCGTTACATCGGCAAACGCCTGCATCTCTTTGATTGTGGTAATGATCATGCCTTTAATTCTCAAAACTCTCTTCGGCAGCGGGGAAACGATTTTCTTTAACATCATGCAGGTATTGCGAACCGGCCTTTTTAACTGCTTCAGCCAGATTGGCATATTGACGAACAAATTTTGGTTTAAATTTCTCAAATAAACCCAGCATATCTGGAGTAACCAGAATTTGCCCGTCGCAAAACGGGCCGGCGCCAATGCCGATAGTCGGTATTTTAAGGTGCTCACTGATTTGTTTTGCCAGGGAAATGGGGATTTTTTCCAGCACAAGCGCAAACGCGCCGGCATCCTGCAAAGCACGGGCGTCATTCAGCAAGCGGTTGGCATGTTCAGCCGAACGCCCCTGCACTGTATAGCTGCCAAATTGTTTGATATGCTGAGGCGTTAAACCCAAATGCCCCATAACCGGTATACCTATGCTGACCAGGCGATTAACCGTAGCGGTCATTTCTTCGCCGCCCTCGATCTTGACCGCATCGATAGTGGTTTCTTTGAGGATTTTGCCGGCATTGCGTACCGCATCTTCCGTGCTCACCTGGTAAGAAAGAAACGGCATATCGGCAACCAGCAGGGCATGACTGACGCCCCGGCACACGGCCTGGCAATGGTAAATAATATTATCCATTGTCATTGGCAGGGTAGTATTGTAACCCGCAAACACCATCGCCCCTGAATCACCGACCAGGATTATATCCAGTCCGGCCTGATCGAGCAAAGATGCAAAGAGAAAATCATAAGCGGTTAACGCGGCGATCTTTTCCTTGCGCGTTTTCATACCGATTATATCAGGAACGGTAAGTTTTTTTTCTTCCGATGACATTCTTAAAATCTCTTATCAAGGGTTATTTAATACAAAAATATGGAATTAATGATCCGGCCGGGTGTATGAACGTTGATCCGGGTTTGACTGGTTAAAAATGACCGGAAATTGTAAAACGATTCAGACTACCAAGTGCGCCATAAGATGTGAATGAATAATCAATTTTAAACTGCTTCCATAAAAAACCGAAACCCAATGCCATGCCGGCCATGGTATCGTCCGAGCTATCCACATGCATTTTTTTGCCGATGCTGTCATAACCGAGCCGGAATAACATATAATCGGACAGGGTAAATTCTCCACCCAGGGCAAATTGCAGGTCTTCATCGCTGTACTTGTAAGCATTACCGCTGACCAATAACGGTAAATGGGCCAGTTTTTTGGAAGCGCCGATCCGCAGGTTCATCGGCAGATCATCTTTGGTAGTGATAAAAGCCGAAGTGGCCGTACCGAGATTATAGATCCCGGCGGCAATGGTCAGCTCATGTTTCGCAATATAATATAAAACTCCGGCGTCCATAGCTACCGCATCGGCGGAGTAATTATCAATAGAAGCGCGAATATATTTACCGGTAACGCCGATGGATAAATTTGGCGCGATTTGCATGGCATAGGAGCCATTCAGAGCGATGCTGCCGGCGCCGAATGTGCCCATATCCTCGCCGTTTTGGTCTTTTTTGGTAAAATCACCATAATCTTTGTATAAAATGCTTAATCCCAGGTTGCCTTTACCCACCTGCGGTTGTACATAACCGATAAAACCGGAACTAAAATCCAGCAAATCATTAGTGTAGGTAAACCCGGCAACGCGTTGTGAGAATACAGCAATACCGGCGGGATTGTAGTGCAATGCGCTCACATCCCCGGAAATGGCCACAAATGCGCCTGCCATTGCCGCAGGACGGGCCCCAACCTGGGTTTTTAAAAATTGAAAGCCGGTAGTTGCAGGAGAATAAGCCCATGCTGTTAAAGCAAATAACAGCAATACTGTAATACAAACTGATACTTGTTTCATATATTTTTACCGGTTAGAGTTGTCTTATAATGAAAAGAGCCACCTGTCAGAATCGAACTGACGACCTGCTCATTACGAGTGAGCCGCTCTACCATCTGAGCTAAGGTGGCTATTTAGAGCGATAATTTAATCATTTCGGCAAATATTATCAAGCAAAATATAACACTTGACTGCTGTTTACCATTCCACCTTATTGAGCGGTCTCGCCCGTTGTGTTCGGAGTATTGCTCTTCATGGTTTCGTAAATATACAATCCCGTAAAGACCACAACAGCGCCGATAAGAATGGCGACAACCGTTACTGTGCCGACCATGATTAACAAGTCCATGTATTTATTTCTGTGCGCACCTTTACGGTAATTTTCAAAGACCGAATCATAAAGCGTTTTACCGGCAAATAAAATGAACAGCAGTATACCCACCATAATCCGCGGAAAACTGGCGGGACGGTTCATCGACTGGGTCAGGGGCCATAACAACCAGACCAACAGCGCCCATTTGCCGATTTCCTTTATATATGAAAAAACTGTCGAAACTTTTTTTTGTTCCACGATTTCCTCTCTCATTCAAGCCAAAAAGCATTTTTAATATGCTTTATACGGTGCCCCTTGCTATGGAAAAAGATGGCCACCACATCAAAGCGGCAATCGGTGTCTTCTATCTGTTGTTGCAGTAACCAGGCCTGGGCGGCAAGTCCAAGTCGCTGCTGTTTGCGTTCATCCACCCAGGTTTCCGGATCGCCAAATGCGGTTTGCCGCCCGGTTTTAACTTCAACAAAGACTAGTTCATTACCATCGCGCGCAATAATATCGACCTCTCCTTCGCGGGTGTGAAAATTGCGTTGCACCACCCGGTAGCCGATACTTTCCAGGAAACGGGCGGCCAGGTCTTCGCCCTGTTTGCCGGTTGCCATTTTATCAGGACTTTTCGGCATATAATTCTTTCAACTGTTCGGGTTGAAACGAGCGGCGATGTATAGGACACAAGCCGAACTCGCGGATGGCGGCAATATGTCGCGCCGTTCCATAGCCTTTATGCCGGGCAAAGCCATAGTGCGGGTATTGCCGGTCATATTCGACCATTATCCGGTCACGGGTCACTTTGGCGACAATCGAGGCTGCGGCAATGCTCATGGAAAGCGAATCGCCTTTGACAATGCACCGTTGCGGCAGGTCGATGCCCGGCTTTTTATTGCCGTCGATCAGCAGGTAATCCGGAACAAGCGATAACGCGGTAACCGCCTCGCGCATGGCTTTGAAGGTAGCCTGTAATATATTGATCTTATCTATCTCCTCATGGGGAACAATACCAATACCGATAGCTGCAGCTTTTTCCTGAATGACCCGAATCATCTGCTCCCGGGCTGCCGGGGTGAGTTTTTTGGAATCATTGATACCGGGAATAAAAGCATGGTTCGCCGGGAAAATGACTGCCGCCGCGACCACCGGTCCGGCTAGCGGGCCGCGCCCGGCCTCATCGATGCCGGCAATGCGCAGGCAGCCGTTCCGCCACAATTCGGATTCATAGTGTAACAAATGTTTTTACTCATCAGTGTACGTAAATTCAGTCGTTTGGATTCGTAAAATACACAACAACCGCTCAAAAAGCAATGAATATCCACAATTTCAAAAAGAACATGGATGATGATTTTTGTAGGGGTGAACCATGATCGCACTGGAATTCCCATCCCGGTGCGGACAATGAACCAGGGTTTCCAACCCTTGCATAGATTCAATATTACAATTGCTTTGGGCTAAAACGGGATTGGAAATCCCATACTATTGTGCGAACCGGGTTGTGAAACCCGGTTCGATCTTGTTGTTTTTTGAGATCGCGCCGGGGTTTCGATTCATGATACAGGACAACATGTCCTGTTTTATTGTGCGTCCTGGGGAACATCCCCAGGACGAGCAGAGGTGGAATTTTTTGTAGGGGTGAAGCATTCGTTCCAAATGAACTAAAAATTATTAATAATTCCGAAAAGAATGCTTCACCCGGATGTAAATCCAATCCAAATTATAAACAATTTCAACACGGGCAAAGCATTCATTTCGGTTTCATTTATATTTTTTATTTCGGTTTGTCAGAATGCTTTGCCCCTACAAATAAAAATATAAATATTATTTCATTTAATTTCATCACGGGTAAAGCATTGATTCCGGATGAATCAGAAATAACAATCAAAATATTGATAGAATGCTTTACCCGTGTGGTTTGCAATACCTATCCATCCTCACGCCGGTGATTCCAATCCTGATGAACGTTTCCAAGTTGAGCAGGGATTACATCCACATAAAAATGTGTATAAATGTAAATAAAAATTTGTTTAAACAGACACTACTATTCATCACTTGCAAAAAAATAAAATACTTACTACATTATATTACATTGTATTACGTTTATTACATATTACAGGTGATTTTATGAGCAGTACAATATCTTTACGCTTGCCGGATCAACTGGCCAATGAATTGAACGATATTGCCAGGGAAACGGAACGTTCCAAATCCTTTCACATTCAAAAAGCTCTGGAACTGTACCTGCAGGAACAAGCCGACCTGCAAATTGCCAGGGATAGGCAGAATGATGTTACCGACCAGGTTGTGGATATGCAGGATATGAGGAAACGGTTTGACCTTTAAAATACAATTTAAAAATTCGGTTGAACGGGATTTGAAGAAAATTGATAAAACGCAGTTAAAGATTATTTTTGACAAGATCGAATCCGAGCTCTCCGTCAATGCCGACCAATACCCGGCGCTAACAGGTAAATTTGCCGGATTAAGAAAATTCCGGGTTGGGGATTACCGCATTATATATTCACTTCTCGATGATACAGTATTAATATTACGCATTGCCCACCGCAAACAAGCCTACCGGTAACCGGGTAATCTTGTGATTTGAGATTGCGCCGGGATTCCATCTCTGATACAGGACAACATGTCCTGTTTTATTGTGCGTCCTGGGGAACATCCCCAGGACGAGCAGCAGATAGTACGACAGAAGAAATTTTTCGTAGGGGTGAAGCATTCGTTCCAGAATTATCTGAAATGACAAGCAAATCCTGAATAGAATGCTTCACCCGGATGTGAATCCAATCCAAATTATAAACAATTTCAATACGGGCAAAGCATTCATTTCAATTTCATTTACATTTTTTATTTCGGTTTGTCAGAATGCTTTGCCCCTACAAATACAAATATGAATATTATTTCATTTGATTTCTTCACGGGTAAAGCATCCATGATCGCACCGGGATTCCCATCCCGGTGCGGACAATGAACCAGGGTTTCCAACCCTTGCCTGGATTCAATATTACAATTGCTTTGGGCTAAACCGGGATTGGAAATCCCATACTATTGTGCGAACCGGGTTATGAATTCCGGTTCGATATTGTTATTATTTGAGATCGCGCCGGGGTTTTATCCCTGATACAGGACAACAGGTCCTGTTTTATTGTGCCTCCTGGGGAACATCCCCGGAACGAGCAGATTTTTCCCTTATATTTATTAATTTAATTTGACGTTTACAAGCGTCTATAAAAATTGGATTGGTATTTCTATTTTTTAATGTATTCATATATTCAATACCTTCATTATACATTTTATTTTCTATATAATAATCAGCAATTGCTTGTACAGCAAGATGTGGATATAATGATTGAGGATAGTCATTAATAAACAATTCACCTGCATTTTTTGCTATTAAAGTTTTTGAATAGAATAAACACGCAGTTGTTTTCATATAAAGACTATATTCTCTATAAATCCCTTGCGGGTATTTTGAGATTAATTCATCCATTAATGTTATGAATTCATTTTGTTTAGTTATATTATGTGCCAACTCACCAAGATTTACGGCTTTTTCAAATAATTCCAATTCCTGTTTGTATTTAACAGGTGGTTCAATTATGTCAATTGTAATAATATTTGAGTTAATTGGATCATACAAAGATTCTTTCCATTTAAATGATATTGTATATCTGCCGATTGGCAAATAATGATTACCAAGAGAGACCGGAAATTCTAAACCATAATGATAATTTAACATAATATTTTTTTTAAGAGATTTTTCTTTTAAAGGTTGAATAGAATTTTCTGCAAATTCAAAAGATATGTTACAAGAAAAACGTTCATCCTTTTCATTTACTACCAAAAAATTTTCCATCAGACTCAAAGAAGGATGTATACTAGGTCCAATTAAATCATTATTAATCAATTCAAATTCAATAAAAATCGGTTCATATATATAGTATTGTTCCTTATCGGATTTTATTGTAATTGTAGAATTGAATTTTGCAGAGTGTGCGTAAATTTGAGTTGTTAGGATCAGTAATAATATGAACACCATTTTTATTCTATACATTTTTTCCTCCAAAAATTAATCAAATTTTTCTCACTTTATTCTTTTTAATATAATCCCATCCGTCCAGAACACTACTGCGCCATTTGCATCTGTGCGCAGTACCTGCGTACCCTCCTTTGTAAAATCCTGCATTAATCCCGGCGAAGGCAGACCAAAGCGGTTGAACTTACCGACCGATACCAGCGCGTAATCCGCATCGACCAGTTCTCGAAAAGCGGGACTGCTGGCCGTGCTGCTACCGTGATGGCCGGTTTTCAGTACCTGCGCGCGCAGCAGGTCGCCATAGTCGAGCATGGCCTGTTCGGCATTGTGGCCGGCGTCGCCCGGCAGCAAAAAAGCTATATTGCCAAAAATCACTTTGACGACTACCGAGGCGTCATTCAGATCTATGGCATCGGCGCGGATGAACGACGGCGCAGGATGGAATACGCAGATGGTCGTATTCACAAATCCCGCCAGGGTATCGCCGCGGGCGACGAAACGCCGGGGGATGCGCAATGCTGCAGCAAGACTGTCGATCTCCCTCGTCAACGCCGAGGTATCCGGCAGTGTGGAGGTGACCAGGCGGCCGATTTTAACATGCTGCAATAGCCAGGCCGCGCCGCCGATATGATCGGAATGCGGATGGGTGAGCAGCAGCACATCCAGCTTTTTAATGTTGTTGCGCTGCAAATACGGGGCAATGACCCGTTTACCGCAATCGTAATCATATTGATCCAGCCGCTCCCCGGCGTCGACCAGCATGGTTTTGCCGTCCGGGAACTCGAATAATGCGGCATCGGCTTGTTTAACATCAAAAAACGTCACTTTTAGTCCGCTCTCTCCGGCAATAATTTGCCGCGCCAGCATGATATTTAAAAGCAGCAGCACGATAATAACCAGCGCTTTACGCAGCCGCAGGTGTTCCCAGCCGATATACAGGAACAACAGGCAGAAATAGAATGCGATCAGCCAGCCGGATGGCCGCGGTACAACAAAGCTGGATAACGGCAGTTTGTCGCTGAGCTTGACGATCCAGATCAATCCCTTTAACAATAAAGCGGTCGAGTTCAGGATTAGCGTCCCGGGCCATGACCATAGGGCGGCGAACAGTACTGCTGCGAATCCCAGGCCGACGATCAAGCCGGAGACCGGGATGACCGGTAAATTCAGCAGCAGGGCAATGACCGATACCCGGCCATAATACCAGGCGGTCAATGGCACGGTGGCAAGCTGCGCCGCCAGGGAAGCAAAAAACAATTGGGTAATAAATATTTTAAATGTATTGCGGTTTTCATACCAGCGGGTAAAAACATGCAGGAATTGTTTATATAGTTTTTGATAAAACAGGATAATACCCAGCACCGCGGAGAAACTGAACTGAAAACCCACCTGGAATAGTTCCAAAGGATGGAATAACAGGATCAGTAAAGCCGCCAGGCTGAGGGTGTTAACGGCGTCGCTGCGCCGGTGCAACAACACTCCCAGCAAATAAACAACCGCCATGATCACCGCGCGCACCACCGGGGCGTTAAAACCGGACAAGGCGGCATAGTAATACAACCCGGCAATCACAGCCAGGGTTTGCAGATAGTTCGGTATACGGGTCAGCCGGAACAGGTACATTAACGCCGCCCAAATATAGACGACGTGCATTCCGGAAATGGCAATAACATGGATAACCCCCACATTGGCAAAAGCCTGGTTGGTCTCGTCATCGATGCCCTCGCGCGCGCCGACCAGCAAGCCTTCCAAAAGCGCCGCTTCCTGGCCCTGCATATGCTGTTCGATAAAGCGAATGATAAACTCGCGCAACGGGTAAACCAGGGTGCGTAAAAACCAATTCCCCTCGCCGGAGTTCAGGATAACCACCTGGTTCAGGTCCGGGATACCGAGCATGGCGTCGATATGACGTGAAGCCAGGTAATTACGATAATTCATTTCACCGGGATTGCGTTGTCCGGGCGGCAGGCGCAGCATTCCCCGCGCCACAATACGGTCGCCATAGCGCAGAGCGGCGCTGGTATCGTAAATACTGGCAATGACCTGACCATGAGCCGCAAACGGGGTATAATACGCCCATACCGAATCGACCCGCACCGTCATGGTGACCCGGTTATCATAACGTAATAAGGGACTTGTAACCACTCCCTCAATTGTGGTTTGCTCCGGGGTATCGCAAAAATAACTGATATTGCCGGCAGGTTTGAAATCCAGATGGTGATAGCGAATGATCGCAAATACAAATAATGCGCTCAGCGTAAAAAAAATAGTCAGTTTTGTCCGTTTAAAATAAAACGCGCAAAGCGCAGATAATGCCAGGCCCACAAGCAGTACAGCATATAGCCATCCTGCGGCCAGGAATTGTCCGGCAACCAGACCCGCCATAAAAGGCAGCAGCGCCGCCAGGGCGGGGGCATTTTTCAGTTTGTCAATCAATGACTGTCTGACAAATTACTCTTGTTCAATAATTCTTTATGTAATGTATCAACCCTTAACTGCAATTGCAGTATATTATCATCATTGGCCAGCACGTAATCGGCGCGGGCGGCTTTAATTTCCTGCGGTAGTTGTGCATTGGTCATCTGTTCGGCCTGCTGCGGCGATACCCCATGTCTGCTCATCAACCGTTGCAGACGCATCTCTTGTGGAGCGGTTACTGTCACCACAAAATCCATTTCCATATTCAGGTGTAATTCAAAAAGCAGCGCCATATCTATAACCAGGTATGGTAAAGATCGTTTATCCTGCATCGCGGCCAGCATCTGTTGCCGTACCCGGTTGATCATAAAAGGATGTACAATGCGGTTCAGTTTAAGCAGTTCATCATGGTTCGCAAACACCAATGTTGATAATTTTTTGCGATCCAAACTGCCGTCGGCGAAAAAATAATCATCGCCAAAAGTTGCCCGCAGGCGCAGCCGTAATGCGGCGGAATGTTCAACTACCCAGCGTCCGGCCTGATCAACATCTATAACCAGCACGCCTTTGTCCCGCAGCAGGTCGCATACTGTGGTTTTGCCGCAGCCGGGACTGCCGGTCACCCCAACCAGTAATTTATACCTGACCTGGTTCATCGTATTATAGCCAGCTTGCCTAACACAGTTTGCTGTTCATTTGTAATGCGAAATATATAAATACCTGCCGCAACCCTGTTGCCGTCATTATCGCATAAATCCCATTGCACGCCGCCGTCGCCATTCGTTTCCGTAATTGTGCGGATCGGCAAGCCTTCGCTGGTGAAAATGGTTATTTCCGCAGTCCGGGTCAGGTTGGCAAAGGTAATTCCTTCATTTTCCAGGCCGGGTTTCCAGGGATTGGGATAGGTGAACACCTGCGATAAATTGTTTTTCGCAAAGAGCAGTTGCAAACAATCACCCCGGCCCGGCTGAATAACAATGCCCTGGGTATTTGTAATATTTTTGACCTTGATGTAATAGCTGGCTCCCAGGGCGCCAAAAGCTTTTGGAGATTGCACAGTGAGTCGGACATGTTTTTGACTGCCTTGAGCAAATGCCGCAGAGACAATTGTAATTTCTTCGCCCATATCATAGTTGGCGGTATTTAATGCACCGGCTTCCTGTATATCCTGGTTAAATTCCAGTTCCAGGGTGGAACTGCCGAGTAAACGGCCGTCAACCAGCCAGGGCGCCGGGGGCGGATAAGAGACGGTAAAATCTGCATAATTACGCGAACTATCCAGCGGTGTATTATCCAGATCAGCCAGGGAATGACAGGTAATGCGGTAAGCGCCATTAGTAAAATCGGCGGCAAAAGCAAGCACGACCTGGCGGCCAGAAGCGTCAACCGCTGCGGAGGTGGGCCTGCCGACATTACCGGTGACCAGGTAATGGGTTACGTTTTTAATACTTTCGTTCATGGGCTCGCTGAAAGTGAGCCTGACGCTGCCAGGAGATTCGGCCACTGCGCCGGACACAAACGGCCGGGCGCCGGGCCGCGCTGCTGTCGGGGCTGATGGCAGACTGGCAGTCGGGGTTTTGGCAGAATCAATAGCAACAACGGCATAGTAATACAAAGCGCCATTCTCCACCACAGAATCGATATAAGCGATTGCAGTTGTTTCATCAAACAATGTAAAGTGTGTACCATCATTACTGCGCAGGATCTGATAACGCTCGGCGCCGCTCACCTCGCGCCAGTGCAGGGCGACCCGGTCTTCATCGAGGGGAGTGGCCTGCAAGCCGGACGGCGCGGCGGGAGCGGTTCCGGCGCCGACCGGCGTTAAGGCCAGGGTCGTTTCACCGGCGCCAATCCAACATTCGTTAATGCCGTTACCGTCGGCGTCGGCGATGATTGCCGCATTACTCTGAGCGGTTGCATAAAAATGAACGATCTCTCTTGCGCCGGGTGATGTAACATCGAGAATATACAGATCGGGGAACAGCATGAGCACAATTTCATCGGCGTCGTCCGAATCGAGGTTGCCGCAGGAAACGCCGGCAGGGAAATCGCGGGGGGATTCAAAGCCGAAAAAGCGCCACTCTTCGACCGGCTGCGGGGTTAAAGTGGAACCGCAGTCATACATGCGGAACAGCCAGTGCCGGGCGTCATAATAATGTTCGGTATTGAGGTTGGGATCGGAATGACAGCCGGCGATGAATTCAACCTGGCCGTCGCCGTCAAAATCCCCGGCGGTCATAAAATCAATGCTATCCAGCAGGGGCAGCGAATCTTGCCAGGTGTTGTACCAGGTATTTGGGGCTGTATACTCGTAAATAACCAGGTCGCCATCGCTGTCGCCGTATAATACTTCCATTAGCCCGTTACCGTTGAAATCAGCAATTTCGCAATGCGGTACGCCGTTAAAATTTTCTCCGTTTGTAGGATTTGGTAACGCGGCGCTGAACTCGAACTGACCGGTCGTCGTTTGCCGCCACACCTCGAATTGGTCGCTTTCGGTTTCGCCGCTTCTTACCACCCGCATCAGTATATCTATTTTGCTATCCTTGTCTACATCAGCGAGTCGGCTTACCCAATACTGGGTGTTACTATCCCCCTGCCAGGACGCATATAACTGAGACGGGAATTGCCCGCCGCCGGGTCTTTTATAAATATACCCGGAATAGCCAAAACCACACAACAATTCAGGAATGCCGTCGCCGTCAACATCGGCCAGATCACGGGGGATCAACGCTTCATTCAGGTAGAATAACTGCTGCATACCGGCGCCATTATACTCAAAAAAGCAGACGATGCCGATATTTCCATCCCGGTATTGAGAGAGGATCAGTTCCGGCAAACCGTTATTATTAAAATCAAAAGTTTTATTCATCAAGTGACCGGCAGGGATCGTCATCGCCAATGGTGTAAAGCCGGTAACATTGACCGGCGCCGCCGACAAGTCGGCAAGATAAAAGCTGCCGTTATTATCGTCTTCACCGACCAGACCGGCGCGGTTACGGGCCTGCAGCTTGATTTCCAACCTGCCTTCCATTTCATCCGGCGACAAGATATAGCGTAATTGTGTAGTGCGATACGCCATCACCGCTTCCTGAAATTCACCATTCGATCCGGCTTGCCGGTAAAACACCGAACCTTCGCATAGGTCATCGGTTGTAAACTGCACCATGACCACATAACGGTCGCCATCGAGCATGGGCAGTAATTCAATATTCGAGATCAGCGGCGGGGTTTTGTCGATAAAAATCCGTACATGATCCATAATAGTGGCGCCGTCGCGATTATCAACGCGCAGGCGCAGCGTATAAGCGCCGTCGGTCACCGGTAAATCATCCCAAATACCCAGCACGCCATCCATAACCCGACCGGTATGAATACCGCCAATGGCAATCCATTCGTCCGGGGAATCGCCTTCTCCATAAAAGAGCGAGTAACTTTCGAATGCGGGACTCCAGGCCGAGCCGAAAATTTCTACCGGCCCGCTGCCGATGCCGGCGTCGAGAGCAGGACTAGATATTTTCACCTGTGAGTGAAACGGGGTGTTGAGCAAAGCATAAACATTTAACCGGCCGGCGCCATAATACTTGTCAATACCCGCTTCGCCCAGGTCATCGGCCGAAGAGGTCAGCATGCTGCGCACCGCTTCGGCAGAAAGGTCGGGATCACACGATAACAGCAGAGCCGCCGCCGCCGAGATATATGGGGCAGAAAATGAGGTGCCGTTTTTGGCGGCATAATTATTATCAGGGGCGGTAGTATAGATATTATCGCCCGGCGCCACCAGGTCCACGGATGGACCATAGTTTGAAAAACCGGCCAGCCGATCCTGATCGTCGGTAGCGCCAACGGAAATTGTGCCGGCAAATGCGGAAGGGTAATGTATAGCCGTGGTTGATGAATTCCCGGCCGAGGCTACCATGATAATATCGCGGCTTTCGCCATATTTTATTATATCATCCATCAAGCGGGATACATAGACATCACCCCAACTCATATTGATAATACGCGCGCCATTGTTTATGGCATAAAGAATTGCCGAAGCGACGTCATCCTCCTCGCCGTTGCCGCCATCGGTAAAGGCGCGCAGGTTCATAATTTTACAATTATGCGCCAGGCCGGCAATACCAATGCCGTTATCGGCCTGCGCGGCGATAATACCGGCAACGCCGGTGCCGTGCCCCATTTTGTCCATAGGATCATTATCCCGATCAAGGTAATCGCCGCCATCGGGATAATTGGGCGCATCGGTAAAATCCCAGCCGCGAATATCATCAATAAAACCGTTATCATCGTCATCCAGCCCGTTGAAATCTCCGGTATCGATACTGCCATTGTGGTTAATATCTTCACCGCTGTTGAACCAGATATTGGCAGCCAGGTCGGGGTGTGCATAATCGATGCCGGTATCTATCACTGCTACCGGTACATTTGCAGAACCGCGCTCTATCTCCCAGGCGTCAAATGCCTTGATTTTGGTCAGCGCATACTGTCCGTCCAGATCGGGATCGTTTGGAATATAATGCAAGCGATATATATGGTTCGCCTGGGCGCAGACCACCCCGTCAAGAGTGCGCAGGTGGGCTAGTATCTGCGCGGTATCGGCGGCGGCGGGAAATTCGCAGCGCAGCCATTGCGCCAGCGGCGCTATACTTCCATCCTTCGTTAGAGTCGCGTCGAGGCAGCGGATATTACTGATGTTATACGTACCGAGAACCGCATCGATCTTGTGCAAACCGGTTTTAAGCGGATTGCTTTTGTAGAGCGAACTGCGCGGTTGCTCCAGTTTAATAAAAACGACCTGGTTCCCGGCCAGCGCCACAAGCGGAAAAAGTACTGCCAGAATAAAAAAAATACGTTTCATGAATTTTAATTCCATCCCGGTTCAGGAATGATGATTATTGAACAATGTTGCGCCAAGTAATCGCGGTAACGTGGTAATTAATAATAACAGAAAAATCAACCAGGTTAACAACCGCTGTATGCCGGTGCGGTCATATTTTTTAAAATAATCGACAAAAGAGCGGTGTGAAGAGACGATCATGTGCAGGCGTTTGCGGTAAACACTGGCGCCTTTATAATGAACGACATTTGCCTGCGGGTTGAATACAATTTCAAATCCCTGTTGTTTGGCGCGATAGCACCAATCTACATCGCTGAAAAACATGGGGAACCGCTCGTCGAGGAGGCCGGTTTGTTGTAACACATCCCTGCGGATCAGTAAAAAGGCGCCCTGGGGCTGGTCGACAGACCGGGCGCAGCTATGATCAAAATCCGGCATTTTCCAGCCGTTAAATAAACTGCTGTTTTTAAACAACGCAGCCAGGCCGGTAACGGAAAAAAACACATCGCGTTTGCGGGGAAAACGACGGCATGAAGGCTGAACACGGCCATCGGGAAAGCGCAATTGCGGAGCGGCGACGCCGACGTTATCCGACAGTGAACCAACCAGCGTAGTGATGACCTGCGGCTGTAAAATAATATCAGGATTCAATAAAATGATATAATTCTCATCCGCAATACGTAAACCCTGGTTGACCGCATAAGTGAAACCGGTATTCCGGTCATTAAAAATGAGCACCAGTTTGTGAAAACTGAACTTGGCCGGTAATTCAGGGTTTTGTAAATACTCTGTGGTGCCGTCGCTGCTGGCATTATCGACAACAAAGACCCGCGCTTTATATCCGGACAGTGCGGTTGACAAGCTGTGCAAACAACCGTCAATATGAGAGTAATTATTAAAAGTAACAATGATCACCGCAATCCGGCGCCCGGCAGTATCGTCTTTGTGGGGCATATCGTTTACTTACCATAAAAAACAAGGCCGTTTACATTCCCGGAATAAAACGACCTTTATAAGATTGATGCTATTATAACTGCTTGGTTAATTATTTTCTTCGCTTTGTTTCTTTTTCAGGTATTCCAGCTTGGATTTATAAAATTCATTATCGGGTGATTTCTCTAAAAGTAATTCAAAGACGCTGATAGCTTTACTGTACTGGCCCTGGGCAGCGTAAATTTCACCCAGAGTTGGTGTAACAAATTTATCTTTGGGTGCCGCGCCGGCCGCATCTTTTTCAGCCGGAGGTTGCTTTACGGGCGCAACGCCCGGTCTTTCAACAACAGGTTGAGAGTCGGTCTCTTTGCCGGCAAACAAATCCTCATCCAACTCGGGTAATTCCTCAAGATCATCCTGGCCGCCCAGCCCTGCCAGGAAATTACCCAGTTCTTCTTCCTCAGCTTCAAAACCGCCTTCAGCGCCTCCCCTGGTCATATCCGCATCCGGCATATGCACAGCTTCCGTTTCAATATTTTCTTCATTCTCGTCTTCTTCAAAAGTGAGATAGCCCTCCGATATATCGGGTATAGAAAAAGCCTCTTCCTCCTCTTCTTCATCAGGCTGCGACGGGGCAAACCGGGCTTCATCGCCCTTGAGTAAAATGGTATCTTCAGGTTCAAGATGCAAATCGGTCTCTTCTTCCAACTCTTCTTCGGCAGAAAATAGTTCTGTCTCTTCTTTGGATGATTCGTCACCCATTCCAAAAATATCCTGATCAATTTCTTCTGCAACTGAAAATTCGCTATCATTGCCCTTAGCCCCCAGCTTGGAGCGGGTTTCCATATCCTTGCGTTCTTCGTCATCGAGCCCGGGACTGAAAATACCATCCAGGATATTGGAATAACGATCACGCTCCGGTTTTGTTTTCTCCGGAGAATAGGAATAGTCCTCTTCCTCCTCATCTTCCCCAACAATAAAAGAATCCTCGTCCTCTTCAAATCCCCGGTTGTTATCTTTAGCCTGAGTAGTGGCCTGGCTGGTAAACTGGAAATCATCCTGCCCGGCGTCGGGGAATGCAAAATCTTCTTGTTGTGATTTTTCTGCTTCGGTAACAGGGAAAATCAAATCCTGTTCGTCCTCTTCGTTCATGCCGGTTTGCGGGAAAAGGGGCTCGGATACGCTTTTACCGGTCGCAATAGCGGGTTCTTCCTCGTCATCCCGTCCGAACAAGAACATATCTTCGTCAACGGGTTCATTATCTTTACTTGCTGGTTTATCTTTATATACCGACGATGGGGTTGCGGATTGAGCAAAAGGTTCCGGTTCCTTTTCAAACAATGATATGATCGAATCATCATTAAACTCATCCCAACTCTGCCGGTTGGTGGTGGTCACCGGAGGAGCCGGCGGCGCCTGAATAGTATCTTCACCCGATCCAAACAAGGAATCAACGGTTTCGTGACTTAATTCCTCCCTTTCGTTCGATTTGGGGATGACCGGTTCAGGCAATGTCTCAACCTGATCGTCGATATTGCCGCCAAACAGGGAATCGATTGATTCATCAGCTTCATTTGCGCTTACATTATTCCTGAACAGATTATCAATAGACTTGTCGTCAATCCCCAAATTTTCTTCAGGTTCCTTGCCCGGGATTTTGGGAACAGACTTTTTTTCACCGTACCCCAGGGAGCCGGGTATGCTGGTTCGCACATTCATCTCCAGGGGGTCAAGGTCCATAATTTTTTTATAACATTCTTCAGCGGTTCTGCTCCACCCCATTTCCGCCATCAGATCGCCATATAATTTTAATGCCAAAAGGTTACCGGGATTTAAAGCGATTACCTTTTTGAGTTGCTTTTCCGCTTCTTCATATTCCGTTTTGCGTAGTAAACATTTGGCGTAAACAAATAAACCGGTAGAATAGCCGGGATAATATTCCAGTCCTTTATTACAAATTTCCATGGCGCGATTAATATCGCCGGCATCCAGATACCTGTCTGCCAGACGCGCAAAAAGAATAGAATGAGGATTATCATCCAGTCTTTTTTGCAGCCACTCGGTTTCGCCGGAAATCTTTTTTACAGTCTCCATTCTTCCCATAAAACAACTCCATTTATCAGAATGTCAGAATAGTCATTATAATATATGATTTTTCTTATATGAAAACAATAATTTAGTGCATATAATTCATAATATGAACATGCAAATATGTGTAAAAATAGTAAAAACCGGAAGAATTAAAACGTAATTATTTTTATGTGAAACTGATTTTTAATGGCCTGATCAAGAGTCTCATAAAATTATTATTTATAACAAAATAAAACGACATTACCATCCCGATACAGTTTTATTCAGAATTTCCTCGCTGATCTTTTCAATAGCCTCGGTAATAGCGCCGGCCCGGCCATCGGCGCCTTCAGCAGGATCGTAGGAGCCAAATAACGTTATCCGTTCGTCCCACATCACCTGACGCTTGACCATATCGGTACATTTTATCTTGACGGTGAGATTAACTTTGATCTCCTGCACTTCTTCATCGCGCGAGAAAGCGCCGGCGCTGTCGTCAATACGAATAATCGAGCCTTCGACCAGCACATCGGCGTCGCTGCGGTCGGCAATTTTCAGCGAACCATCTCGGGTAAATTTTTCAATAACAATATCGGTCAATTCTTCAGAGATACCAAATTCAGCGGTTTTATTCTCAATTAACGGTATTGCCACCGTATTTAAATGCGGTGGCAGAGAGCCGGAAAAAGAGTAAAATCCGCAATTTACGTTTGCAAGAAACGCACCAGTAAAAGCCAACAACATTGTTTTTCTAAAAATTTTATTAAAAATCATCATCGCGCAACCTGTATTGATTAATTTTTCGATACAAAGTCCGTTCGCTCAAACCCAGTATTTTTGCGGCCTTGCGTTTATTCCAGCCGCTTTTAATTAAAGTGGAACGGATCATTTCCCGTTCCATATCCGCCACAGATTTATCCTGTTCATTGTTGTTGTAAAAATCTTCAACATCTTGTATATCTTCAGTCAGTTCGCCACGCCACGCGCCAAGGCGGTAATGATTGGTAGAACCTGCCATGATCAGTTCGCGTAGCTGGGCAATTTCACTTTTTATTTCCAGCAAGACACGGATTAAAAACTCTTTTTCCACCTCATCCCTGGGCTTTTGCAAGGGCACAGGCAAGCGTTTATCCATTGGATCCTGAAATTTGATATACTTTTCCAGGCCGTGCTCTGTAATCTGTCGTCCTCGCTCCAGGACGATCATTTGTTCAACTATATTTTTTAATTCGCGGATGTTACCCGGCCAATGATAGTCCTGCATTCGGAACAAAGCGTCTTCTGTAAAGCCCTCAAACTCGATCAAATTTTCGCGGCAAAAATCGGCGGCAAATTTTTTTGCCAGCAGGGGAATATCTTCGCGGCGTTCGCGTAACGCCGGGACATGAATGTGAATGGCGTTAAGGCGATAGAAAAGATCCTCGCGAAAATTACCCTTGTGTACTTCCTGCTCCAGGTCCCGGTTGGTGGCGGCAATAAAGCGCACATTCACCTTGTGCAATTCGGAGCCGCCAACGCGCAGGAATTCACGGTTTTCCAAAACCCGCAGTAATTTAACCTGGATAGAGGTCGGTAACTCACCAATTTCATCCAGAAAAATACTGCCGGTATCGGCCAGTTCAAAGTAACCTTTACGCGGTCCGATTGCGCCGGTGAACGAACCTTTTTCGTGGCCGAACAATTCCGACTCGAGAATACCCTCCGGAATCGCCCCGCAATTGACGGTTATCAGAGGTGCATCATGCCGCTTGCTGCGCAGATGCACAGCCCTGGCGACCAGTTCTTTGCCTGTACCGCTTTCACCAGAGATAAGCACCGATATATCCGTCGCAGCGACTTGCGCAATTGTTTCCAGCATCCGGCGCACCGGTTCGGAATTACCCAAAATGCCGCTTTCCTTTTGCCAGGCGCGCCAGGATTCAAATTCCATATTCTCATTGATACTTGTCGGCCGGTTTACAGGCAATTAATTTCTCCGGGTAACTTAATCCACTTCATTTTTACGAAAATAAGCAACAGTCTCTTCCAGTCCTTTTTCAATATCATAGCGGGGCGACCACCCCATGAGCTTTTGCGCTTTGTTATATGCAATAACACTGCGGAATTGTTCGCCTTCTTTGCCGGGGCCATGTTTTTCTATCAACGCCGAACCGGTTTTTTTCAAAAGAATACGATACAATTCATTGATGGTTGTTTCTTTTGATGTACCGACATTAAATATATTACTGTCCTTCTGCTCAAGCGCCAGCACATTGGCGCGCACGACATCCTGAACAAACACAAAGTCACGGGTTTGCTCGCCGTTGCCGTTAATAACCGGCTGTTGATTTTTTAGCAGCATGCGGGTAAAAATGGCAACCACGCCGGCCTCACCATGTGGATTTTGACGCGGACCATACACGTTTGCGTAACGCAGAGCTATGTATTTTAATCCATAATTCTGTGCATAAAAAAACAGGTATTTTTCACCCACTAATTTGGTAATGCCATAAGGGCTACAAGGCTGCAACTTGTGTTCTTCATCAGCGGGGAAATAATCCTGTTCGCCATAGATAGCGCCGCCGGAGGAGGAAAAGATCACTTTTTTTACCCCGGTCTTGGCGCAGTTTTGTAAAATATTGATAAAGCCGAGCACATTGTTTTTCGCATCATAGATCGGGTCTTCAACCGAGCGGCGCACATCCATTTGCGCGGCCTGGTGGTTGACCACATCGAATTTGTGACGTAAAAAAGACTCGGCTACTTCCATATCCTGAATATTGGCGCAAATAAACTCGGCTTTGGAATTAACATTTTGAATGCGCCCGGTGGAAAGGTCGTCAATGACCACCACCTCATGCCCGGCATTTATATATGCATCGACAATATTGGAACCGATAAATCCTGCTCCACCTGTTACCAGTATTTTCATAGCGTCTCCTGATATTTTACCGCCTTGGCGCCAATGTCTTTACGATAATAAGCGCCGTCAAAGGCAATTTTCCCTACTGCTTTATAAACAGAATTAATTGCTTCTTTTATGGTGTTGCCTACCGCAGTTACACCCAGAACCCGCCCGCCGGAGGTAACAATGTTCTCACCCTCCCACCTGGTTCCGGCGTGAAAAACCATAATATTATCATCGATCCGGCTATCGAGTCCCAGTATCGGCTTGCCTTTTTCATAATGGCCGGGGTAGCCGCCGGACGCAATCACCACACATACCGCCGCGCCGGGATGATTTTCCCACTCCATATCCTTTAACATCCCATCGCGCGCGGCCATCATAGCTTGCAGCAGGTCGCTTTTGGTCAACGGTAGAATTGCCTGCGTTTCGGGATCGCCAAAACGGCAGTTATATTCCAATACTTTAGGGCCGCTCGCTGTGATCATAAGCCCGGCATAGAGCACGCCTTTATAGGGGCGGTCTTCCAGCGCCATACCTTTAAGAGTGGGCAACATGATCTCATGATGAATACGCATCATTAATTCCGGGGTGATCTGCGGCGCCGGGGCATAAGCGCCCATTCCACCGGTATTGGGCCCTTCATCATTATCGAGGATCCGTTTATGATCCTGCGCCGGGGCAAGATAGATCAAATCTTCGCCATCGGCTATTGCCAGCACCGAGACTTCGTATCCCTGCAAACATTCTTCGATAATAACCTGGTTACCGGCATCACCAAAGGCGCGTTTCTTCATGATTATATCGAGCGCATCAAAAGCTTCCTGCCGGTTATTGCACACAATGGCGCCCTTGCCGGCAGCCAGGCCGTCCGCTTTAACGACCACAGGAATCCCGGTATTTTTTATAAAAGCAACCGCATCCTCATATTCTTTAAAAACCCGGTATTGTGCAGTCGGAATATCATACTTTTCCAGCAGGTATTTCATAAATACCTTGCTGCCCTCCAGTTCTGCGGCTTTTTGGCTGGGGCCAAAAATGGGCATGCCATTCTTTTCAAATTCATCGACAATACCAATAACCAGCGGCGCTTCCGGGCCGACAACCGTAAAATCAATTTTTGTATCGCGGGCAAAGCGGAGCAGTCCGTTTATATCGGTTGCATCGATATCGACACACTGCGCTTCCATGGCAATACCGGCGTTTCCCGGTGCACAAAAAACTGTGGTGACCAGCTTGCTTTGTTTCAGTTTCCATACCAGCGCATGTTCGCGGCCGCCGCTTCCTATAACCAGAACGTTCATTTTTATCCTTTTTACTTGATAATCACATGGTAACTCTGCCAGCAACTCCGGCAATAATTCAAAAATTTATCATTTTAACTCTAATAATTATTGGGGGTATAACTCATCCAATAAAATATTTATATTCCCAACCACCTTAAAAGTTCAAATATCATTTTACTTTTTATCATACCGGCCTTTGCGGGCATATTTTTGTTTAACCGGCCCGTTATTGCCGTCCAGCAGCTCGATACGGTCGCGGAATTCCGCCGCTTTCTCAAACTCCATTTCCGCCGCCGCCTGGAACATTTGCTGCTCAAGCTGCATTAAAAATTCCTGCTTTTCTTCCAGGGTCAATTTCTTCCATTGTTCCAGATAATCCTCGTCGGCGCTCTTTTTCTTTGTTCCATAAGGTTCCGGCCTTGAATCGGCGACCCTGGTGGCGCCCATCACCGCTTCAATGGATTTGTAAATAGTAGTCGGGGTAATATTATGCTTTTCATTATACTCCGCCTGAATAAGTCGTCGGCGTTTGGTTTCATCAATCGCGCGGCGCATGGAATCGGTGATCTTGTCCGCATAAAAAATCACCTGTCCCGATACATTGCGGGCCGCCCGGCCGGCGGTTTGAATCAGAGAACGTTCAGATCGTAAAAAGCCTTCCTTGTCCGCATCCAGAATGGCAACCAGCGATACCTCGGGCAGGTCAAGGCCCTCGCGCAGCAGATTAATGCCGACCAGCACATCAAATTCACCAAGCCGCAGATCGCGCAGCAACACGACCCGATCCAGCGCCTCGATTTCGGAATGCAGGTAACGCACCCGGATGCCGATGCCAGCCAGGTAATCGGTCAAATCCTCAGACATTCTCTTGGTCAAGGTAGTAACTAATACACGCTCCTGGCGCCCGGCGCGGATATTTATTTCATTGATGAGATCGTCTATCTGGCCTTTGACCGGGCGGACGACTATTTCCGGATCCATCAGCCCGGTGGGGCGGATGATCTGTTCAACCACAACGCCCTGCGATTGCTGTAATTCATATTCCGCCGGTGTAGCCGATACATAAACCAGCTTTTTGGGAATAGCTTCAAATTCTTTAAAAGTGAGGGGACGGTTATCCAACGCCGAGGGCAGCCGGAAACCGTATTCAATAAGATTCTCCTTGCGCGACCGGTCGCCGTGATACATGGCTTGCAATTGCGGTACCGTGGCGTGCGATTCGTCGATGATCATTAAAAAATCTTCCGGGAAATAGTCGATCAGCGTCGATGGCCGTTCACCGGGCTGTCGGCCGGACAGATGCCGCGAATAATTCTCAATGCCCGAGCAATAACCAATTTCAATCATCATTTCCAAATCATAATTGGTACGCGATTCCAGACGCTGCGCCTCCAGCAATTTGCCCTGGCTGCGGAATTTTGCCAGTTGCTCTTCCAGTTCCACTTTGATATTATCTATAGCGGCCTGTAACCGGGGATATGGGGTGATGAAATGCTTGGCGGGATAGATTGCCACACCGGGCAGCCTATTAATAACCTGACCGGAGACCACATCGACAATACTCAACTGTTCAATTTCATCGCCAAACATCTCGATACGGATCGCCTCTTTTTCATAAGCCGGGATCAGTTCGATCACATCGCCCCGCACCCGAAAGGTGCTGCGTTCAAAAGCAATATCATTGCGCGTATAATGAATTTCCACCAGTTTTTGTAATATAGTATTACGATCTATATGCTGGCCGGTATGCAGGAACAACAACATATCTTTCCATATTTCCGGCGAGCCCAGGCCATAAATGCAGGAAACCGAAGCAATGATGATCACATCCTGGCGGGAAAGCAGCGAACTGGTGGCTTTTAACCGCAGCCGGTCGATTTCGTCATTAATGGAAGTATCTTTTTCTATATAAGTATCGGTAGAGGCGACATACGCTTCAGGCTGGTAATAATCATAATAACTGATAAAATATTCAACCGCATTTTCCGGGAAAAAACCGCGAAATTCGCCATACAACTGCGCTGCCAGGGTTTTATTGTGAGAAATGACCAGAGCCGGCCGACCATAGCGAGCTATAACATTAGCCATTGTAAAAGTTTTGCCGCTGCCGGTAATGCCCAGCAATGTCTGGTGGCGGGTTCCGCGCGCCAATTCTTTGCTTAATTGCTCAACGGCGTCAGCCTGGTCGCCCAGCATGGTAAAATCGGATACTAGTTTGAATACACTCATGAATCCAGATACTTTCCGATATAATTAATTGTAATCACCGAGTGGAATTTGTGACACAATATACGAGAGATATGCCAATTTGTCAAGAGTGAAAACATTTTATAAAAGCTACGGGGAATTATCCATAAATTTATAATATATTGTCTATCAATAGAAAAATATCTTGCTACAATAATGATAGAATATTATATTCTCTTTCAGGTCGATTATACTGAAAAAAAGTATTACTGATCCTGATAAACAAGCCCAGCACATGCCGAAATTGTATTTGGCATATTCATTGCTGTTACACCTGCACAGATGTACAAAAATATGTTAAAATTAAATAGTGATTGACTTTGAATAATGGTTTTTTATATACATAAAGTATAAAAAAACTGTACCTTACATAACCATAGCATGTATGCCGAAAACGACCCGGATTATTAATACTCTATTCCTTTTTGTTATTACATTTTTCGTATTCACCGGGAATCTTTTTCCCCGTGCAGATGCCCAAACCCGTACCTTGTGGGTAACCCGCTGGGATTATAAAACTCCTGATGATATTAAAAAAATTGTTGAAAATGCCGGTAATCTGAATTTTAACGTCATTTTGCTGCAGGTGCGCGGTAATGCTACCGTTGCTTATCCTTCGCACTATGAAGGCTGGTCAAAAGAATTCGATTTCCGGAATCCGGGATGGGATCCGTTACAACTGGCCGTAAAACTAGCCCATGAACGTAATATAGAATGCCATGCCTGGATAAATGTCTATCCCGGCTGGGGCGGCGTTGACCTGCCGCCCGCCAGTCATCTCTATTACACCCATCGCGACTGGTTTATGATCGATGAATTTGGCAATCCGCAACAGTTAAATTCTCATTATATTTGGCTTTCGCCAACCCACCCGCAGGTAAAAGAATACCTGTTGAAAATATGCCGTGAACTGTATACAAATTATGATATAGATGGCCTGCACCTGGATTACGTCCGTTTTCCGGGCAATGCCTATTCTTATGATCCGGAATCCGTCAAGCTGTTTAATCTTAAAACCGGCACAACCCCGGCGGACCGGCCTTTTACCTGGAACCAGTGGCGCCGCGATGCGGTCAGTTCTTTTATTGCCGATTTATATAATGATATGAAATCTGCCAAGCCGAACCTGGTTTTAAGCGCTTCCGTAATGGGCGATTATAACCGGGGATTGCAGGTCTTTATGCAGGACAGTCATAACTGGCTGGCGCAGGGTATTGTCGATGTGATCTATCCCATGATCTATACTACCGATAACCTGCAATTTCAAAGAATGTTACAGGAGCACCTGGTCAATGCTCATAACCGCCATATATATCCCGGCATCATGTGCGATAACAGCGACCAAATTCGCAGCCAGGTCACCCTGGCTCAGGAGCTTTCCAGCGAAGGCAGCGCTCTGTTTTCTTATTCGCTGGTTTGCCCCAATCATAGTCCGGATTATGCCATCAGCGCCGCACTCAAGACAATTTGGACAGACCCTGCTGCCACAGCGCCTCTACCCTGGAAAAAATATTATGGCGATTCGCAGGGGCCAACCATCGACCAGGTTAAAACAATACCCGACCGTACCGGACAAAACAAGAAATTTAAAATTGCCGCACATATCGTTGATCCTTCCGGCGTTTTCGATGACAATACCGGCTCAAACGGACAAGGCATTTACCTCGTCTACGACCGAACCTGGCCGCCTACCGAAGGCACACAAATTAAAATGAGCCGGATAAAAAATTCACAGGACTGGTATATTACCGATAAAGCAATACCCCAGCAAAAAGCAGGGTTGGACTTTCGTTACCGCATATTTGCCTGGGACAATTACTATGAAAGCGCCGGGCACCCGAAACGCAATCTCGGCTTTAGTGATGTCTGGTCGGTTTCTATACTGCTGCCGGAAGAAAATTATCTCTCGGCCGGTAAATTCGGCCCGGTTATCTGGCAACCGGCCGATGTCTTGGTTGATCATAACAACCAAATCTGGGCAGGCTGTGCTGGACAAAATCCACTGGTCATTATGACGCCGGATGGAACGGAAACAAAATTTTCCCCACTCCGAGCCGGAATCGATGAATTGGGAAATTCATTACAGTTGTCTTCGATCTCTAGTATGACTTGCACACCGGATGGGGTAATATGCGTTATTGATTCTCAATACCCCTTTAACATATACAGGTTCAACACCACCGATGGCGCAGCATTACCCGGTTTAAAACTAACTTTTGCAGCTACAGCGCTGGATTGTGACGCCAGGGGCAACCTGTTTATTCTGGAACGTCGTTCCACCCGCTGGCACATTCTGGATGCTGCGGGAACAGAACTCTATGGTAGTCCTTTGGGCGGTGGTCATGCCGGTTTTGATATAGCGGTACTCGAAGACGGGTCTTCAGTGTTTATTAATGATATGAGTACCAACACGATCCAGCAATGGAACGGCGCTGTAGAGGTCAACCGGGCCAGATTCTGGCGTTCTGATGACCTGCCCGCGGTAGATTTCGGTTCCGGGGGAATTAAGACTTTTAAATCCAAATATGTCTATACAGTCCATAACCAGCGCGGTATAGTCACGATATTCGACCGCACCGGGTATCCTGTTGAACACCTCAGCGGCGGGAATCCCCCATTACATGTACCGCAAAATATCGGTCTGGCTCCCGACGGGAAAACTTTGTATGTGTTGGAATCTGTAGGTGAAGGCCCCACCAGGTTGAGCAAATGGACAAAAAAAAACCGGTAACGCTATCTGGTCATAAGAATTGAACAGGGCAGGTTTTGCAGGGCAAGCTCCAGATGCTGTGGAAAGATCCTTTCCCAGAGACTGTGAGGATTGCTGGGACCATGAACAATAAACAAATCAGCGCCAATTTCCCGGGTAAAATCAAGCGTTACTGAATGTGAACGTTCAAACAAACAACGGGTACTATAAACCATTCCCCGAAAATCAAATCGTGCGAGAAACTTTTTAAGGCGGGTATCTTCCCTTTTGTAGATGTCTTTTATCTGCTGGATAGTGCCATTGGCAACTTTTTTTTCCGCTAGTTCCGGTTCCTGAAAAGTATGGGTGAAATATAAATCCCTGGTATTAACCTCGCGGGAGATATTTACGGCCACTTTAACGGCAAACTCGGCTTCCTGGTCGTATTCCACTGCGCAATGGATTTTGTAAAAAGGCTGTGGCCGTACCTGCGGCTCGGTCATCAACAACACCGAACATGGCGCATAACGGGCGATATTACGGGCGACCGAACCAATATAGTATTTGATCAAACCCTCTTTTTTTAAAGCCCCGGCAATGATCAAATCTACCTGGAATTCCCGGGCGGCGTTTATCAAAACATCGGCCGGATTGCCGGAACGAATATAATATTCAGTCGGATAATCCTTAAAATCGGAACAGGCAATAGCCTCTTCCAGTTTACTGCGTACCAGGGGCGTATCTTCCCCGACATGAATGATAATCGGCACAGCTCCCATCAAGGTTAGCAGACGACAGGCTTCATTTAAAACAGCCGACAGACGCGGAGAAAAAGCTGCTGCTACTACCGCTCTTTTAAATACAGTTTCATTCCTGTTCTCATTGTCAATATTTTCGTCGCTTTCCATTACCTGGTTCCTTTGCTGCCTGCTATCATTTATTATTTCATTAATATTTCCTATTATAATTAAACAATCTCGAAAAATCAAGTTTAAAATAATTTTTTATAAAACTTGATAATTATTAAACTCATTTCACCATAGTAAAGATTCAATAAATGGATTTTCCGGTTATTTTAAATATCGTGGTAAAATTTCAGCCAGGTTGTCCCTTTCATGGGGCAATTATCAGTATTGCCGTAAAATGAAGCAGCCAGGTTTGGTGTAATGTTAGATATCCCGCCTTTTTTACTGCCATCGAAAAACAACCTTTGTTTTTATTGAATTTAAACCATGTAAAAACATAAAAATTTCAGGCCTTTTGTGAATCAGAGCGCCTAAAGGACTATTTACCCCTTTCATGTGGTCTGATTGTTGCTCAAACAGGTGTACAATAAATCCATAATTTTAGTGATAAAAAAATGAAATTTAGGTTAAATAATTATAAATAAAGAATTTGTAAAACAAAACATTACTTTGTTTTATTGTCAATGTGTTGCCTGGATGGGTCAATAGTGTTGACCCCGGTAATTCATCCCGGCGGTGTGAACCGGCGGGTAATGAATTTATAATTATATACAGGATATCTTGATATGACAATTAAATCTGAAACAGTCACAAAAAACGAAAACCGGCGCGGCGCAGATGAATTCGAGGGATTGTGCAGCATTTTGTTTGAAAAAGCAAATGACGCGATCTTTATCGAAACTGAAAATGAAAATATTATCCGGGTCAATGAAAAAGCCTGTCAGTTAACAGGATATAGCCGGGAACAGTTGTTACAGAAAACAACACTAGAGCTGAAATCCATATCCGGCAAAAAAAGACCCAAACATCGTATCTATTCCGAACCGCAGCTGCACTCCCGTTTCAAGTTTGAAGATGAAATTGCCCGCCATGACGGCAGAATTGTTCCTGTAGAAATTACCCTGGCCTCGGTTGAGCACAAGGGCCGGTATTTATTTGTATCCATAGTACGTGACATTACCGAACGAAAACTCAACGAACAGATATTAAAAGAAAAAGAAGAAAAATACCGTACAATATTCAATACCACCGGTACTGCCATGGTGATCATTGATAAAAATAATATTATTACACTTGTAAATAATGAATTTGAAAAACTGTCCGGCTATCAAAAATCGGAAATCGAAAATATCAAAAACTGGGACGAATTTGTATTAAAAGCTGAAAGAAAACAAGTCCAAGTCTTTTTAAAAAAATGTTTCAGAAATAAAAAAATCAAACCTGGCAATTATGAATTCACCTTTATAGATAAAAATAACCACAACATTTTTGTGTACCTGACCTCCGAACAGATTTGCGGCAACAAACAGGTAGTGATATCGTTGCTAAATATCACACAAATGAAAAAGACCGAAAGAGCGCTCAAAGCCAGAGAAGAACTTTATAATGCAGTAGTCAATTCGGACAACACCGGCATTATGCTGATCACAAGTGAGGGAATGATTACTTATGCCAATAATGCTTTATGTAAATCTCTCAGTTACAAGCCGGAAGAGATTATAGGCCGGAACTTTCAGGAATTTAAACTTGCCGGAGAAGTAACAAACGGCGATGTTGTAAATTTTAACAACTATAAAGAATTGATTTTAAAAAACAAGTACAACAAACAAAAATCCTTTATTATATCTATTTCCACATTGACCAGTAATATGCACAATCAGAACGAGATCATGATCATTCTGACCGATATTACCGAACGCAAAAACATGGAAGAAGCATTGGCCATTGAGCAAAACATGATCAGTGCGCTGATTGACAATATTCCGGACACAATATATTTTAAAGACTTGAAGGGCCGGTTCATAAAAATTAATAAAGCCCAGGCCCGGGTGCTAGGGTTGGCAAAACCGGAACACGCAGTCGGTAAAACCGACTTTGACTTTTTTACCAGCGATCATGCTCATGATGCCGCCAGGGATGAACAGCGCATTATTGAAGAGGGCGTACCACTGGTTGGTAAAATAGAAAAAATCCGCACCGCCAGCGGTGAATTTCGCTGGGTATCGGCAACTAAAATTCCTTTGAATATTAACGGCAAGATATCCGGTATCGTCGGTATTTCCAGGGATATCACAGAAATTACGGAAATCAGCGATGAATTAAAACGGAAAAATGAGGAACTCGATATTGCACTGGCAAAAGCTGAAAGCGCTACAGTAGCCAAATCCAATTTCCTTGCCAACATGAGCCATGAAATCCGTACCCCCATGAACGGAGTTATCGGCATGACCAACCTGCTGCTGGAGACGGAGCTGGGAAAAGAGCAGCGCGAATATCTTGAAACCATCCGCAATGGTGGAAATGCTTTACTGGTATTGATCAATGACATTCTCGATTTTTCCAAAATCGAATCCGGTAAACTGGACCTTGAATATAACGAATTTAACCTGCGCGACCGGATTGAAGAATCACTGGATTTACAGGCGGTGAACGCCGCCCACAAAGGGATTGAACTGGCGTATTTGATTGAAGATAATACTCCCACCACTCTTATCGGTGATATGGTGCGGCTGGGACAAATTATCAACAACTTGCTCAGCAATGCCGTTAAATTTACCAAAGAAGGTGAAGTTACGATCAACGTTGCTGCCAAAGAATTATCCAGCCGTTTCTATCAATTTACTTTTGCCATCAGGGATACCGGCATCGGTATTCCCCCAGATCGTATGGATCGGTTATTCAAATCGTTCAGCCAGGTCGATTCTTCAACCACCCGTAAATATGGTGGAACCGGTTTAGGTTTAGCTATCAGTAAAAGGCTGTGTGAGTTGATGGAAGGAGAAATGTGGGTAGAAAGCGAAGCGGGGATCGGATCAACATTTTTCTTTACGATAAAAGCCCAAACTGTACCGCCCAAGCCCAAAATATATTTACGCAGCGCCAACTCTTCATTAAAAGACAAGCGCATACTGATCGTAGATGATAATGAAACCAACCGGCGGATATTGACCATAATGGCTAAAAACTGGGGTATGCTGCCCCGGCAAGCCTGCTCTGCCCGCGAAGCGCTGGATTTATTAAACAAGGGTGTTCCCCTGGATTTAATTGTTCTCGATATGCAAATGCCGGAAATGGACGGTTTGGAACTGGCAAAGAATATCCGGCAAATTCCGTCGATGAAAGACATACCCCTGATCATGTTAACTTCGATTGGCTGGCAGGAAGCGCATTTTAAATCGGAAGGTCTGAACTTTTTTAGTATACTGTCCAAACCGGTCAAGCAAAACCAGTATTATAATACCCTGCTGTCAATTTTTAAAGGGAAACATGAGCCGAAAGAAAAACCGCTTACCGAGGTCAATAAAAACAGCATCGATCCCAATATGTCCGAATGGCTGCCGCTCAATATCCTGGTGGCTGAGGACAATGCCATCAACCAGAAACTTATCTATCGTATTCTAAAAAAGATGGGCTACGAGCCGGATATTGTCAATAATGGGTTGGAAGCCTTGTTAGCTATTGAAAAGAAAGAATATGATGTGGTGCTGATGGATGTACAAATGCCGGAAATGGATGGTATTGAAGCCACAAAAATTATATGCAATAAAATACCTCCCGACGACCGCCCGCAAATTATTGCCATGACTGCCAACGTCATGCAGGGCGACAAGGAAAAATGCCTGGAAGCCGGTATGGACGATTATATTGGCAAACCGATTAATGTATCGGAACTGACACAGGTTTTATGTAAATCAAAAATATCCGTTAATTAACAAAATTACATACAATAAACTATAAAATGAAAACAAAACAAAATACAATTCAGGAGCATCAGAATGCAAGTGACAAATGTGATTAACAACGAGGAACTGTACGCGCGAGTTGCCGGTGACGAAGAATTGCTGCATGAAATTGTTGAACTTTTTATGGAAGACCATAAAAACCACCTGTTCAACATTAAAGATGCGCTTTCCAAAAAAGATGCCACATTACTCGTACGCGCGGCCCACACCCTCAAAGGCGCGGTAGCTACATTTGCAGCCGGCAGCGCCACCGAAGCGGCCCTGAAACTCGAAATGATGGGACGGCACCAGGATTTTACCGGCGGCAGTGAAGCGTATGTCAAACTGGAAAAAGAGATCGACCTGCTGAAAGAGGCATTGACTAGTTTATAAATGCCACTATTACACGGTTCAAGCAATGCCGGAAGGACAAAATATCCTTTTCGAGAGGGATATTTTGCCTTCCGGGTAATTGTGTTATTTTATCTCTAAATTATTTATTCAGGCGTGAATTTAATTCAGGGGATTTTTTCTGTCACACTGAAGAATTATAAATCGAAACGGGTTATGAAATCCGGTTCGATTTTGCGCCACGTAGCAGGTTAAAAGATCACACCGGCTTCACCATCCAGGCGCTTTTGCAATTATTTATTATCCAGCAGGTGCAGGATGAGGTCTTACCTCATCAAAATATAAAATTGATGGGGCAAGGCCTCATCCTGTTTTGGGACGATCTAGTGTTTTTAGTCCTGGCTTTAGCCGGCGCTAAACCGCCTAAAGGCGGGACTACAAACAGAAAACACGGTCGTCGAGCAGGGCCGACAATATTTTACTGTAAAGAACAAACCCTTACATCAAGCAGAGGAATTGTGTATGATAATCTTTCGGCCCATATCGAGACGATTCTCATCATAAATGACCTGGTAATGAAAATGAAGAGCTTGTAGTCCCGGCTTAGCCGCTGCAAGTCCGCCTGAAGGCAGGACTACAAACAAGTTGCAGTCAATCTCGCACCAAGTCTCCGGCTTGGTGCGGAAACACACAGTCTCTGACTGAGAAACCGAAAAGAACAATGATTTAAAGGGGGAATAAATATTTGCTAGAGTTACAATGAATATCACCAATTATTTACATATTCCGGCGGAGCCGGGTCGCGGGGTGCCAAGCCGGAGACTTGGTTCCAGATTAAATAACCCATCGGCATTAATCGGTGTTATCTACAAATAAACCAGGTCGGGCCTGTGGCCCGGCAGGACCAGATGTCCCGCTCTATTTTGCACGCTGGATTATGAGATCAAGGGCGATCAGATGCGAATGATATTATCCGCAGATTACACAGATAGACGCAGATAGAAGTTTTAAAGGAAATATATTACGCATCACCATTTTTGCAGGGTATTCCAAAATTACAAATTTTTGGTAGGGGCAAAGCATCTGTTCCAGGTGTTTAATAAATCATATCGATGTCCCGGCAAAGATGCTTCGCCTGTAACAGAAGTTCTAATCAAAGAGCACACCGGGATCCCCATCCCGGTGCGGACAGTATTACTTGCTATCCAGTTCGTGCAGCGCAAAGGCATACGCGCCCACACTGACTGCTTTGCTGGTGCCCAGCCGGGAAATGCCGACCCCCACCCTTTTCAGGGGATCGTATAAAATCTTTTTCCCGCTGCGGGGCACGGTAATTTCATGCACCTCGCCGCGCAGGAATGCAGCTTTATCATCAACATCTTCAAGATTAAAAGCGCGCGACTCCATCCGGTTTACTAAAGCGCCTTTGTAGGTTTCAACAACGCCGTTCATTTCCGCAATAATGGCAGGCATAAATAAACTAAACGCGCCGGCCAGTCCCCCACCTATCACCACCAGGCCGTCGATCAGTGTTGTGGCATTGGCCAGGGCGTCGCCAACCACTTCGCCGAGTTCCCGGAACGCCTCCAAGGCGGCCGGTTGGTTGCCCGGTTTCAGACCACTGCCGATCTCGAATATCTCTTTCGGTTCCGGGCTTTTATCAAAAGCGATTCCGGCTACCCGTGCATAAGCTCCTTTAACTGCGCGGATGCTGGCGCCTTCTTCAGCAAAAGATTTGGGATTCACCTTGTTGCGCATCACCCATATTTCCCCGGCGGCTGCGTTATCGCCAATGAACAGGTTCCCATCGCGCACAATGCCGCCGCCAAAACCGGTGCCAAGGGTAACACCGAATAAATTTTTATACTGTTTGGGGCTGCCGGCTTGCTGCAATTCAGCATTGATCGCCGGTAACAACCCGGCAATCGCTTCGCCATACACAAACAGGTCGCCGTCATTGTTGATATAAACCGGTATTGAAAAGATATTTTGTAACATGGGGCCAAGCGCTACCCCGCCGCGAAAGGCCGGCAGGTTGGCCAGATCGCCGATGATACCGTTGGGGTAATCGGAGGGTCCGGGAAAGGCAAAACTGATAGCAACCGGTTCTCCGGTTATGCCTTCTTTAATACGTTTAAAGCCTGTAACTATTGTTTCAAGGCAGGCTTCAAGATCGTTTGCATTGGAGGGCAGGGTTATCGGTTTGACGATCTCATGGTTACCCTGTATAGCCGAAAACACAAAATTCGTACCCCCGGCATCCAGGGTCATTACTATACGTTTATCCTGATCATATTTCATAATTGCGCGAGCTCCTGTCATTAGGCTTTTTTAGCGTTTTTCAGAGCAATAAAAGTTATATATAATATGGCGGCCAGGGGAACCAGGAATCCCATCAACACCGAGGTTTTATCAGCCACCAGCCCCATGAGCGGCGGGATCAGCGCGCCACCGGCTATTGCCGTAATCATCAAACCCGATAATTCATTGGAACGTTCCGGCATGGCATCCACAGCAATGGAAAATACCAGCGGGAAAATATTAGCAAACCCCAGCCCGATTACAAACATACTGACAATAGCTACCGCCTTGACGCCGAGGAACAAGCCGGCAATTCCCAGCAGGGAAATTACCGAAGTTACAATAAAGAACTTTTTCGGGGACATCCAGGTCAACACCACGCTGCCCATAAACCGGCCGATGGTCAACGCCAGGAAAAACAATCCCGTGCCCAGCACACCGACTGTGCTGATGTCGACATTATAAGCCGATTTCAAAAATAACGGAATACCGGAGCTCAGGCACACTTCGGCGCCAACATACACAAATATAGCCAGAACCATCATGAAAACGTAGCCGTTTTTTAACAGCGCAAAACAGGAGGCAAAAGTGGCCGTTTGCTTTTTTTCCCGGCTTTTTTCCACTTTGAGCAGGGCGATCAGCGCCAGGGTGATCAACAAACACACACTGTAAACCGGGAACACAATACGCCAGTCGCCTTTCCAGAAATAGGCGGCGGCTGCCGGCAGCAACGGTCCGGACAAGGAACCGATGGCTTTAACAAACTGAGCCATAGAAAGATTGCGCGAATACTTGCCCTCTTCAGAAACATCCCGCATGATCGGGTTGCCGGCCACCTGCAAAATTGTTGCTCCAGCGCCCAACAACATGATAGTGATTAAAAAGATTGGATACGTCGACAAACCCAACAACGAAGGAATTAGCATGCCCAGCAAAGCAATGATCAGACCAAGCAGCAGGATGATTTTTTTACCGGTCTTGTCCTGCAAAATACCCATTGGAATAGATAAAATGCCGAACATAATAAAACCGACAAAAGGAATTAACTGGGCCATAGTGTAGGATAGATTAAAAGATTCTTTAGCCAGGCTGACAAACGGGCCAACCGCATCGCCGAAACCCATACATAAAAACACTAAAAAGATCGGGATGGTTTTGAATTTCATATTACGCTCCTTATGGTTAAATGAATTGGCGAATGTAGTGGATTTATCAGAAATATCCAAGATATTTTAATCCAAATGACTGCATGGATATTATACAGACATTTATATTTATATTTATGTTTAAAAATAGAATGATGCAAAAAATAGTTGCGAGATCAGGATTTAATCACGCCTTGGAATATGCGCCCTGCTTGCGTCAAGCCAACAAGCCAACAGGATTAAACCAATAACGGCAATGCAAAACAGCGAATTATAAAAGCCATACAAGGGTATAAAAAAGCCGCTCACCAGGCATGAGCCGCAGGCGCTGCCCGCCAGGTCGGCGGCATAAATTTTTCCGGCAGATATACGACCGGTCAGTCGCTTATATATTATTGACAACAAGGGGAATGCCCCGCCGGTGATGGCCCCGGCTACAATTGTCAGCAGCATATACACAAACAACGCCTGTTTTGCCTGGATCATAAATAAAGCCGGTACCAATATTAGTAATAGAACGATTGCCAACACTAATATTAATAAAAGTAACCGGACAGGTTCATTCTTTTGACACAGGTCATACATCAATAAAGCAGCCAGAGCTAACCCGGCCATGTACAAACCCACAACAATCCCAAGCCATTCATAGATATAACCAAATATGACCTGGAATGCAAGTACCAGAATAATATTAACAGTAATGCCCGCAAGGCCTATAAAAACAGTAAGCGTTAGTACACCCCCGCGGGTTACACCCCGTTTCTTGCCTGCCGATAATATGGCAGCTAAAAAAGTAATAATAACAGTAGAAATTACCACATACCGAAATTTAATTGCCGCCAACGCTGTAAAAAATCCGCTTTGACCGCGCACCAGTTTATTCCACAATACAAAATCATAAAAATAAGCTACCGGGGAAAAATCCCTGTTCAGCCGCAGCGCCGGGGTTTGCGCCAATAGAGTGTCAAGCCGGGCAAGACGTTCCGGCAGGGTGTATTGCCAGTACATTTGTGGATAAAAATAATCAAAAGACAGCCCTTGTTGTACAAAACGGGCGCTCATTTCTTCGGGACTGCGGGTGAGGGTAACCGTATCGGTCGCGGCAAAATACCAGGCATTATCGCCCGGTAACGCCAGTACATCAGTAAAATGCGGCCGCAGCAGCGCATACAAACCGGTATTCAATTGCAGCAATTCGGGACCGAAATAATTTTCTGCCGCCGGGTAGCCGCATATAGCCAGAACGCCGCCAGGGGATAGTTTTGACCGCACCAGCCGAAAAAACTCATCGGTATAATAGCGGTTGGCGGCAGCATTGGCCGGTTTACCGATATTAATAATTATCATATCAAACAATCGTGTACTGGAGCCAAGATATGCGCGGCCATCAGTAAACTCCAGGCGCAGATTACCTTGTTTAAAGCTTGCCTGCCAAACGCTGTCATAATGCGCCTGCGCCAGGTTGTAGGCATCGCGATCCAGTTCCACATAAATAACATGGGACTTTTTATTGCGCGCCAGTTCCGGGGCTGCGCCTCCCAGTCCCCCGCCAAGCAGCAGGATATTTTCAGGCCGGGGATGCTGCACCAGCGTCAGCGCCGCCAGTTCCTGCGCGCCGAGGGGGTCGGGCAGTTGGGTTTGTTTTACGCTATTACTGTACAGAGTCTTTTCGCCGCCCCACTCGATGACAGATAATTCGCTGAATCGGGATTGCCGCCAGTCCACCAGCCGCATATCTTTATTAAAAGAATGCCAATACTTTTGCAGCAGAAAAGATTCGGTGTAACGGATTTGCGGCAGCGCCAGCAACAATACAAATAAAAGCGCCGGCGCCAGATACCACTTTATTCTGTGGCACACAAAAAATCCGGCGCTGAGCGCCCCCAATAACAATAAAACCCGAATATTACTGAAAAAGCGCAGCGCCGCTAAACTGACAGCCAGTCCCCCGATTGCGCTGCCTAGCGCTTCGTAAATATAGATCATGGAACCGTGGTCATGGGCGGTATCACCTTCGGGTCGCATCGCTCCCACCAGATGGGCAAATTGCAACCCAACCAGCAAGCAAGGTGCGGCAAAGACAATAATTGAAAATCCTGACAGTTCAACAAAAGATATATATTCTGCCTGGGGAACAGCGAGAAGAACGCGCACCAATCGAATCATTATAACCGCGCCGATAGCCGCGGCCAGGCTGGCAGTTTGCAAGACCGGAAATAAGTGCGGCCGGCGAAAAAACCTGAAACGTCCCAGGTAAACGCCGGCCCAACTGCCGGCGGCCACCCATACCAGCCAAACCGCCAGCAGAATGCCGATACATAACTCGTTGCCATAAAACACGGCAAAAAATTCCCGCATTAATATTATTTGCAGAGTAATGGCGGCAATACCCAGGCAAAGGGCAAAAGATTTTAAAGTTTTAGCAGAGATCATTGACAGAATATATTATAATTGATGGTTGTAAAAGAAATTAAGCATCAATTTCTTTAATATCAATCATAATTTGCAAGCAGCATTGCAACTACCCCAGCCAACAGAACAAGGGGTTACAACCCCTTGTTCCAGTTAGAAATACGTTAACAGAGGCGATCAGGACTTTTTACCGCAGTCCTTATTCTTTAAATAATCCTCAAAAGAAACATTCTGCTCCCAGCATTTGCCGTCGATATAATTCAGTACATTGATAAATTCTTCGGGTGGCACATAGCCGGGTAAAACCGTAATGATTTTGCCCTTGGCGTCCAGAAATGCCAGTGACGGAAAGCCGGTTATGCCAAAAGCCTGGGTGAGTTGCACATTGGTATAGCTCTTTTGCTCATATTGTACCTTTGCCCCTGCGTCTTCCGCATCGAGTTTGATGGAAATGAACCGGTCAGCCAGTTTTTTGGCGATAACTTTATCCTGAAAAGTATTTTTATCCATTACCTTGCACCAGTGACACCAGTCCGCATAAAAATCGACCATTATGCTTTTATTCTGTTTTTCCGCCAGGGCAAGGCCCTCGTTAAAGGCATACCATTTTTTTTCCGCGGCAAGCACTCCGCTTGTAAAAACAAGGACTGTGACTAGCATCAACCCTTTTGTAAACAAAAATTTATATCTTGATAATGACATATAGTACTCCTGGTCGTTATTGTATTTGCTCATTATTAATAATTAGATGCACGAGCCGGTAAAAAGTTTTAAATTTGTGTTTAAAATGCCAAGCCATTAAATTTTTTAAATTTACAACAGAAAACACTTGCTATAATATTCCAGTCATCTTATATTTTAATGTATTTTTATGCAGAAAAAAAATATGCGTGTATAATTCAGGAATATAATAACCCATTATAAATGGATCAGATTATGGATAAAACAGTGAAAAATTTCTTGCTAACCGGATGTTTGGCGCTGTTTATATTTAGTACCGCCCTCCCTTTGCAAAGCGCAGCTCCCGATTACAGGAAAGAGATGGTAAAATTATCCCAGGCAATAAAGCAGAATCCGAAAAACGCCGGGGCGTTGCGCGATCTGGGTGTTATCTGTATTAAAACAGAAAAATACCGTAACGCTGAGACCTTTCTTGAAAAAGCATATCATTATGATCCAACCGACGCCAAAACCCAGTACTATTATGGCTTGAGCCTGGAATATAACGGCAAGGTTGACGAGGCGTTAACTATTTATCGCCATTATACGGATATATCCCGGTTATCTCCCTACCGGAAACTCATGCGCAGCCATTATGATATTATCAGCAGGGATTTAGCCAAACAGGAAGCCAGGCAGGTTCTGGGAAACGAACAGTTAATGGCCCCCGAGAACCTTGCGCCGGACATGCTGGCAGTATTTCCGCTGCAATATCGCGGCGATAATGAAGAATATAAAAACCTCGGCATCGGCCTGGGTGAAATGCTGATCACTGATCTGAGCCAGGTTCCGGGTATAAGCCTGGTCGAACGGATTCGCCTGAATTCTCTTATGGAAGAAGTTGCCCTGGGGCAGTCCGGTATGGTCAAAGAGGGTACAGCCCCGGAATATGGCAAACTGTTAGGCGCCGGTAAAGTAGTGACCGGGTATTATGACATTTTTGATAATGATAATTTGCAGGTCAACCTGGAGTTCAGGGACTATATTAAACAGAAACCGCCGCTCAAAGCCAGAAGCGCCAATACCCTCAAAGAACTTTTTCTTCTTGAAAAAAAGGTGGTGTTGGGTATTGTCGCCACAATGGGTATAGAATTAACGCCGGAAGAAAAGAAAAAGATACTCTATATCCCCACCAAAAATTTGCAGGCATTTCTGGCCTATTGCAATGGCTTGGAAAGGCAGGATGCCGGGCAACCAGCCCAGGCGGAATCGTTTTTCCGGCAAGCCGTAGAACTGGATCCCAAATTTGAAGCCGGCCGGGAAAAAATAGAGGAAACCGAGACCATCAGTATGATCCAGTCTTCAAGCCGCGACGAGTTGCTGGCTTCTATCGATAAAATGGATAGATCGGGTTCGACAACCCAGGTTAGCGATGCCGGTCAGCCCGGCGCGCAAAACCTGCTCAATGATCGGCTGCAAACTATGGCCAATAACAGCGGCGCACAATTTATACCGGGACAGGAAACCCGCAAGAGCACCGAAGAAGCCATCACCTCCGGAGCCGGCGGCGATATTGGCATAAATATCCCACCCACTTTGCCAATACCGGTAAAGACATTTGACGTATTACCCAATCCTCCGGCCCCGCCGACTTTACCATAATCCAGTGACCAGTTAGTGAGAAAAAGGATATACTTATGTTAAAAAATAGAGCGCTCCGGGGTTTTGCATATTTCAGATTCGGATTAATCACCGTGCCGATAATTATATTGACCGGTATGATCGTAGCACATGCCCAGGTATCCTGGCAGGCCATGAACGGGCCGTATGGCGGTAATATCGAGGGGCTGTGCGTAAACAATACAGGGATCGTTTATGCTGCCGCGCAAACCGGCGTCTTTGCCACTGGTGATGACGGCAATAACTGGAACGATATAACATCTAACTTGCCCGGACAGGAATTACAATGTATTGCCGTCAGTCCAACCAATGGGCATTTATTTGTCGGCAGTTACAACAATTATTTGTACCGCTCCGATGATTTTGGCACAACCTGGATATTAAAGAACAATGGGCTGCCAACCAGCTTTTCAGTGACCGATCTGCTTGTCAATTCGGACGGTTATATTTTTGCCGCCTGCGACGACAGCCTGTACCGCTCAACCAATGACGGCGAGTCGTGGGATGGAGTGCCCGGCCTGCCCTCCGGGGGGATCGATGATCTTTACATTACTGCCGCGGGATGGATTTTTGCCGCTCACTATAATGATGTTTATGTTTCAATAGACGACGGGGCAACCTGGGGTCCGGTCTACCCCCAGGCAGCCGCACAGTTTTCCAAAAACGCTATTGCGGTTAATTCGGCAAATGTAATGTTTATCGGCTCTTATGAAGGCGTGCGGCGCTCGGACGATAACGGCCAGACCTGGAATTATATCAATACCGGGCTGCCGACCACTATCGATATAACCGATTTGGCTATTGCTGCTAACGGTACGACTATATATGCCGCAACGACCGATGGCTTTTATGTATCCACCAACAGCGGCGGTACCTGGTCATCCGCCAGTAATGGACTCGACGGCCGTAATATTCGTAATATATTGCTCAACACTGCCGGTAACCTGTTCGTGGCTACCAACGACGGAGTATTCCTGTCCACTACCGAAGGAGCCTCCTGGTTGAAAGTGAATAACGGCATCCGAAACACCATAATAACCGCCCTGAAAGAACACATAAACGGCAACTTGTATGCCGGTTCCATGACCGGTTTGTTCCGCTCCACCGATAACGGCAGCAACTGGGTTGAAGTTCCAGAACTGGTCGGTAATCATATTAGGAAAATTTTCAGTAAAAGTAACGGTTACATATTTGTCGGTACGGAACAAAATGGCGTCTACCGGTCGCCTGATAATGGCGCAAGTTGGGCGCAGGCCAATAACGGTCTGATCTCGCTGGAGATGAAAGCTCTGACGATGAACTCAGCCGGTGAACTATATGCAATAACTTATAATGGCGTGTATCAGTCTGTCGATAATGGCGATAACTGGGTGCAAAAAACCTCAAGCTACCTTGATGCTACAGACTTGATTACCGACGACAATAATTATTTATATGCGGCTACTTATAGCGGTATTCAGGTATCCATCGATTACGGCGCTACCTGGAACCCGGCCAATCCAACCATGGCCTTTACCAGCGCCAGGCATTTATTCCGGCGCAGCGATGGTTATATGTTTGCTACCTCGCTGGATGGCGTCTATCGTTCCGACGATAACGCCGTAACCTGGACTCCCAAAATAAATGGTCTTACCACACCTTCTACAATTTCCATTCACATTAACCGCAAAGGCCATATCTTTACCGGTACGGAAGGCGGCGGTGTCTTCCAGTCCACCAACCTGGGTGAAAACTGGACGCCCATTAACTCCGGTTTGGGCCCTAACCGTATTGCCGCCCTGTTGATGAACAATGAAGGCTATTTCCTGGCCGGCACCCAATCGCGGGGTGTGTACGGCAGCAGGTATGATAATACAATTTATTTCATTACCCCTGTTGACCTCAATTTCGGTAATGTTCGCACCGGCGCCACTAAAACCGATTCGGTAGTCGTTACCAATACCGGTTTCCAGGAAATGACTGTCGGCCCCTTTGCGCTGTCAGGAACCAATGCCGCTCATTTTACCATTATTACAACTGAATTTGTCCTGAATCCCGGCGAGTCCAAAGGGATTGTAATGACCTATACTCCACCGGCGGCGGCGCCCTCATCAGCCAGCCTGGACGCAACGATAGCCGGAGAGCCGGTCACGGTCCTCCTGGTCGGTAACGGCATTGAACCGGTAATCCAGGTCAACAAGTCGGCTTTACCATTCAACAACCAAAGAGTCGGTGTAGTCAGAACCGATTCGGTAGCGGTGACCAACATTGGCACTGCCGGTATGCAGGTTACCTCCCTGCATATCACCGGCACAGATGCGGCATCATTTACTGTTACCAATCAACCCTTTACATTGGACCAGGAAGTCAGCAGGCAGATCTATATAGAATTTCTTCCCGCACGAACCGGCGGACATACCGCCTCGTTATTGATCGACAGCGACGGCGGCAATGAAGCAATAACCCTGACTGGAACCGGTATCGCCCCGTCCCTGTCCCTGCTTTCCTCAACGGTTTCGTTCGGTAATACACGGACAAATTCAACCAATAGTTTCTCCGGGTATTCTTTAATAACCAACAGCGGCACAGATTCACTGAATGTAACCTCGGCGTTCTTTTCCGGTACAGACGCCGCTTCATTTACAGTAACGGCGCTGCCGCCCAAAATAGCGCCGGCAGAGGATGGCACATTTACAGTTTCATTTACTCCCACCCGCACCGGTAGTCATACCGCAACTCTGAATATCGAAAGCGACGGCGGCCCCGGTCAGATCACAGTCACCGGAACCGGCGTTGTGCCGGTTTTGCAGGTATTGCCCGGCACACTGAACTTTACCACCGGCATCACCACAACATCCTATGATACAATATATGTTAGCAACACCGGCACCGATATCCTGACTGTATCGGCAATTAACATCGCCGGCGCCAATGCGTCAAGTTTTAACATGTCGATGCCAACTCCGTTTGATATTCAGGTTGGAGTAACCGTAAAACTGGTGGTCGCTTTTTCACCTACTATTGTCGGCTCGTATACCGCCCAGGTAACCATCCAAAGCGATGGCGGCATCGGCCAGGTGGCTTTGGCTGGAACCGGCTCGCAGGCGGCTATCCAGGTGACCCCCACATCACTACCCTTTGGCGCTATAATGGTTGGCAATAGTAGTACAGACTCGGTAACCGTGAGTAATATAGGCACGGTTACTTTGAACATAAATTCGATTGCTCTGGGCGGCGCCAATCCAACGCAATTCTCTACCACTCCCGCTGCATTTTCCCTAGCTCCCGCAGAAAACCGCAAAATCCCGGTAACCTTTTCTCCCACTGCGACAGGAACATTTACAGCTTCTCTTGTCGTTACCAGCAACGGCGGTAATCCATCCGTTTCTCTGAGCGGCAGCGGTATAGCGCCGGTGTTTTCTACAAATGTAAATACTATTAATTTCGGTCCGGTAGCTGTTGCAACATCCCGCAGCGATACAATAACTGTCACCAATACCGGTAGCGGTGAATTGTATATTTATGAAACCATTCTCAGCGGTACGAATGCTGCCGATTTTAGTATACCGGATTATAATAGTGATACGCCAATTTTCGCTTCAGAATCTTTGGATTTTCCGGTCACCTTTTCTCCACAAAGCGCCGGCACAAAATCGGCGCGGGTTATATTTATCAACAGCGCTGCCTCCAGCCCGGATACGGTTGAACTCACCGGTTTAGGGGGCCAGCCGGTTTTTGCAACAGACAAGGAAGCGCTGGCGTTTGGACAGGTCAATGTGGGTGTTACTAAATATGATACCCTGACCGTTATCAATTCCGGTTCCGGCACCCTGATCTTTAATGCTCCTGGTATAACCGGGCTAAATAGCTCCGAGTTTACAGTAGTCGGTCCGCTGCAGCCCACCTACTCATTGCCATCGTTGGGAGCACATGATTTTCTCATCAGTTTTTCACCACAGACCGCCGGCAGCAAAACCGCCACACTGGTCGTCAACGCTAATGATTCCGCCATTCCCCATTCCATACCCATAAGTGGAACCGCGACCAATATTACTCTGAGCGTTACATCGCCAACAGCCAATTACAGTACCGCCTATACTCTCACCGCTACTCTGTCCGCAACCACCTGGACGCCGGAAAACCTGAAATTATTTTACCGCCAGGGTGGAAAATCAGTATACGATTCTACCAACATGACGCTGAATAATACCACCATCAGCGGCGTCATCCCGGCGCAAGATGTTACGCTGCGGGGACTGGAATACTATATCCGCATATCGGGCGGTTCTACAACTACAACCTATCCGGCGATGAATGCCGCTTCTATTCCGGCTGTTATCCAGGTCTATGCATCCCATTACACCCCGCCCATGTCGCTGGCGCCGTTGAGATACCGCATGGTTTCCGTGCCGGGTATTTTAGATCATCCCTCTGTGTTATTGACTTTTATTGATGATTATGGTACCTATGACAATACCCAGTGGCGGCTCACTTATTATGATGCAGCGGCAGAGAAAGGTTTTGCCGAATATTCGTTTAAGACCCAGAATCAATTTGAAGTAAATCCCGGCAAAGTATTCTGGCTGATCACCCGCAGCGGTAAAATGTTCGATGTGGAAGATATTACTTCGTTACCGACCGATGAAACTTACTCGTCCGAATTACAACCCGGCTGGAACCAGATCGCCAACCCGTTTGCATTCCCCATTAATGTTCAGGGGACCCAAACTTATCAGGAATATTTGGACCCGCCGGTTTATTGGAATTCTGCAACCAACGATTATGAATATAATACATATATCCTTAATCCTTGGGAAGGATATTTTGTCTATAATCGGTCGCCATACCCGGTATTGGCCAGTATAACTCCGGACGAATTCCAGGGAGCCAGAAAGCATTCCACCCTGCCGGTCGATGTTGCTGGGTCGGACTATGTATTACAACTGGCGGCGAAAATTCCCGGCACGGACGCTGTCGATACACAAAATTATCTCGGCCTGCTCAAAGGCGCCCTGGATGGCAGCGACAAAACCGATTTCTGCGAAGCCCCGCCGGTCGGCGATTATGTGCAATTGTCCATTATTGCCGAGGCCAGACGCTATGCCGGTAATTTCAAACCCGGCGCCACAGAGGGCGGGAAATGGGATTTGACGCTCAACACCTCATTCACTACCATGAAAAAGGTTGCCATCACCCTCAGTGAAACCGGGAGCTTGCCGGACAGTATGCAAGTGTATGTTTTGGATAAAGATAATGGCGCGGTCATCCCGGTCAATAATAACACTATGACCGTTACTATTTCCGGCAACCAACAAACCCGTAATTTTATGGTTATTATCGGTACGCCGGCTTTTGCACAGAACAATAACGGCGGTATTCCGCTGGTTCCCTACAGCTTTGCCCTGCAGCAAAATTATCCCAATCCCTTCAACCCGGAAACGACTATCCGCTATCAACTGGCGCAGCGGGAGCAGGTGAAACTGGAAATATTCAATACCCTGGGCAGCAAAGTCACTACCCTGGTTGACGGTGCGCAAACGACCGGTGAACATGTGGCGGTTTGGGACGGCCGCACCGGCGCCGGAATTCCTGCGGCCGGCGGCGTCTATTTTTACCGCCTTGCAACGGGGCAGCAAACCGTAACCAAAAAAATGATCCTGATCCGATAAATTTAAAACTGGACTGTAATATGAATACTATAAAAAAAATCTGGCTAGTGTTACTCTTGTTCGGCGCAGCGCGGGCTGAAGATATTTTTATCATTTCCCAGGATCGGTATGTTACCTTTATGCCGGTCATGCAAAACTGGTTTAGCAACGGTTCCGGTTTTTCCGAACTCTCTATACCGGTTGCCGGTTATATTCCGGTCAATTCCGAAGTGAGCGTCAACTTTCGCGCTTCGGGCGCATCGGTGACCGGCGACGGCCTCACGACCTTGTCCGGTCTCACCGATACCCAGCTTGGCCTCACCTGGTATAAACGGCCGCTCAATGCCGTGTTCAGTCTCGGCATCAACCTGCCCAGCGGCAAAAATGAACTAACCCTGGAAGAATATTATACCTCCTACCTCATCAGCTTCAATCATTATAACCTTGCCACGCCCAATTTTGGCCAGGGATTAAATATCTCGCCGGGTGTCAACTGGGCTTACAAACTGAACGACAAGATGGTGGTCGGCTTGTCCATTTCCGGTCAGATCAAAGGCGGGTTTTCGCCCATCGACATGGGCGGTGAGGAAAGCGACTATAAACCGGGCAATGAACTCACCTTGAACACCGGCCTGGATTACAACCTGGATAACACCAGCACAATTTCCGCAGATATCATTTACACTCATTATGCCAGCGATCAAGTCGATGGCGAGGAATTTTACGGTTCCGGCGCCAAACTGGTTTTTTACAGCCGTTACCAAAAATATATGGGGTATAACTATTTTTCCATAACCGGCAGGTTCCGCAGCAAGGGCAAGAACAGCTATCTCTCCGGTTCGTCTATGGTTACCGAGGCGGAGAAATCATCGCCCGACCAGTACGAATTATATTCATTGTATCGTATGCGTTACAATCAAAAGACCTGGATCGGCATCACCGGCGAACTCCGTTATTATGCGGAATCGAGCATTTTCACTTCAATTTTAATGCTCGGCGCCGGGGCGCAGCCGGAATATGTGTTATCCCCGAAAACCACGCTGCGTGGGAATATTAAATTATTATTCGGCTCGATTAAAGATGGCGACGGTATAACCGGCCTGGAAGTGGGCGCGGGGGTAAAATATAATTTTTAAGATCTTGATAGTTAGATACACCGGGGGAGAATCAGCTAATAGATAGTACCGTTTTGGGAACAAGGGGTTGTAACCCCTTGTTCAATGACAGATTTTGGGGTACAATTGAAAGCATCACCCGATAAAAATTAAAATCATTTCATCCCTTTAACACAGCATTTGTTAAAGCAATGGCGTCGTCGACATGAGACACTGTTTCGTAGCCAATAGTCATGGCGTCGACATTGCCGCTGCTCCACACATACTGCATGGAGGCCCGGCGCTGTTCCGGCGCAGTGAGACGGCCGCAGCCGAATATTTTCATGCCCAACACCCCGGCGCCGCGCTCGTGGGCTTGTTTCAGCACCGGCATAACCCGTTCCGGTTTGGCGTCCATCATGGCGCCGGTGTGATTGATACGCGCCAGCACAACATCCACCCAGGGACTCGCAGCGGCAGCATGCAACGCTTCAAAACTGTGACAGGAAACCCCATGCGCGCGAATAATGCCCTTTTGTTTGGCCGTTTCCAGTTCTTCACATTCCTGAGCTTTTTCAGAGGGCCAGTCCCCGGAGGTCATACAATGCAGCATCACGATATCGATATGATCGATGCCCAACTGTTTGCGGATCTTGTCCAACTCTACAGCTGCGCCGCGATAGGTCATAAAATCGGTATCGCTGGTCCATATTTTCGACATGACCACCACCTGGTCGCGCGGTAAATCCTTGATTACATTTTTAACAATAGTGTGCGAGCCATAGGCGTCGGCGGTATCGAAAAAGTTGATGCCGCACTCCCAGGCGTGCCGGGCAATTTCGCTAAACGCGGCCTGGCCCATGCGGGTCTGATTGGATTCAAATCCCCAGCCGTTGGTGCCGGTGCCGATTGCCAGGCGCGACACCTCGATGCCGGTTTTGCCCAGCACGGTTGTGCCGATAGTTTGCAGCGATGCTTCATCTTTTGCAAACGTCCGGCCCAAAGTAACCAGCGCCGTACCGGCCAATGATGTGCGGATAAACTCTCTGCGGGTAATCTGTACCATGATCTTGTCCTCGTATAATCTCCGGCCAAGCTGCCCCCCTTAACTGTCGCGCCGGTTCCTTTAGATTCGGGTAACCTGAATTATATTGCAGGGAATATACAAAGAAGCGCATTCTTTGCCAAGAAAAAATTTTGGGAGAAGAAAAAGTTTACATCAGAAAAAAAAGTGTTGCAATAATTGTAAAGAATTACTAATCTAAATTTCAAGCGTTATATACGGAAGTTTTTAATATTTCTCTTAATCAAGACAAGTTTATTTTGAAACCCTTCCCTCTCTTCTTCCGTATGCAATGGCGTTAAAATGATAATCTAAAATTAAAGGATAAAGCCGTGCCAGCCAAACCCGCAAGTCAATTGGATGTACTTAAATCCCTTGCCGCCAATTTACAAATAGTAAAAACCAAACCGCAGATGCTCTTGTTCCTGCTCAATTACATGGGCAAGTTTAAAATAAAAAACCTGGACGGCGACCTCATCATTCACTCGCATTTGCCGCAGCTTAACAGCAAAGCCTACGGGCGTTTTATCAACGAGCAGTTATTGGCCAAAATCCCCGGTCCCGCCCATGCGCAGATAGGCCTCACCAATGCTTGTCCCCAGAACTGTGAATATTGCTACAACAAGCACCGCCAGGGCGAGCGTATGGACACCGAGACCATCATTAAACTCATAGGCGACCTGAAACGGATGGGCGTATTGTGGCTGGGCTTTACCGGCGGCGAACCGCTGTTGAATAAAGATATTTGCCGCATCATTGAAAGCGTGGGCGACGACTGTACGCGCAAGCTGTTCACCACCGGCTGCACCCTCACCGCGCAAAAAGCGCAGGATTTGAAAAACGCGGGACTCGATTACGTTTCGGTCAGTCTCGATCACTGGCTGCCGGAAGTGCATGACCGCGGTCGCCGTTTTCCCGGCGCTTTCAAGGCGGCGCTCGATGCCATCGAACTGTTTAAAAATGTGCGCGGCCTGCATGTCAGCGTATCCTCGGTGATCTCCAAAGAGATGCTGCAAAAAGGCCAGGTTGAAGAATTTCTGCAATTCCTGGCGGGGCTCGATGTACATGAAGCCTGGCTGAGCGAAACCAAGCCCTCGGTGGCAGCGTTCTGGGACGATGCCCTGCTTTTTACCGAACAGGAACGTCTTAACCTGGTAGCCCTGCAGGATCGCTATAATAAAGAGGGCAAAATGACCATCAATTACCTGGGCCATTTCGAGGGCCGTGAGCACTTTGGCTGCAACGCCGGCAAGAAAATGATCTATGTCGATGCCTTTGGTGAGGTGAGTCCCTGCGTGTTCACCCCCATGACCTTTGGCAATGTCCGGGAAAAATCAGTTGCGACAATATATAATGAAATGCAGAGCCATTTCCCCTCGGAAGATAGCTGCTTTATCAACAAAAATTATAAACTGTTTCAGCAATATATCACCGGCAATGCCCCGGTATCGCCGCAGGATTCGGTGAAACTGGTTGAACAGGTAAAATTCGGCGATTTGTCAAAATTCTACCGGTGTTATTATCATTAATACCTGAATTATTTATCCCCATGCGGGTTCACTCTTTTCTTCCACAAGGCAGCCGGATGCAGAGAAAAAGTAGTAGATGAAAATTATTTTATTTATATTATATAAAACCCCTCATTTTCCCAAAAACCAATTAAAGGGACAGCTATGAAATACTACCGGACGATCAGTCTGTTACTGGCAATTATTTTTCTGGTTGTGGGATTAACTTTTCTTTTTTTCGCCAATGGCGTTCTTGCCTTTTTTAACGGTTATGCCGCGCAGTTCGGCATGGCGCAAACCGCTCCCGATGGCGTCAATTTTTACCTGATTTTGGCCGCCGGTTATATGTACATGGTGACCTTGCTGGCGTTTTTCATGTACCGCCATCCGGGCAGTCGCAAGTATCCGCTACTGCTGGCTAACGCTAAATTGTGCAGTTCGCTGCTGTCGCTGGGATTTTTCCTGTTAGTACAGCCGTGCCTCATCTACCTGGCCAACTGCCTGGTGGATGGTTTTATCGGTATTGTGGTGCTGTTCTTTTATTTCAAGATCAAAGCGCAGCAATGAACCTTCTCGTTACAGCGGCCGGACTATATATCCCCGCTTTTATCAAAAAACAAAAAATCCGGCAATTAATAAAGATCACAGCGCAGGCTTTCCAGGTCGAAACGCCCGATACCGGGACACTCACCTACCATGAATGTCTGCATGTCTTTGCGCGTTTTTCCGGGGAAACAGCGCAGCGCGCCCTGCAAGCCAACGCCGATATTCAGGGTATAAAAAGCCGGTTATACAAAAACGCCTGCGATATGGGCATACAATTGCGCCGGCAACTGCATATTAAAACCACAGCCGAGGTTATTCAGTTCACCAGAATATTGTACAAGGTCATCGGCATCGATTATTCCTGCACCCCTGCGGGCGATGTGACCATAAAACGCTGCTATTTCAGTCAGTTTTTTAACGGCGAGGCATGCCGCATTTTTTCGGCGCTGGATGAAGGCGTGGCGGCGGGGCTTTCGAACGGCGGCAGGCTCGTTTTCCGGGAGCGACTCACCGAAGGGCATTCCTGCTGCCGGGCGGATTTCAGGTTAACGGAGGAACCATTGTGAAAAAGGCCATCATCATCGGCAGCGGCGCCGGCGGCGCGGCGCTGGCCCGCGACCTGGCGGACAAGTTCGAGGTTACTATACTCGAAACGGGCGGAGCATTCAAACCTTTTTCATACCCGCTGACATTGCCTGAGGCCGTAAAAAAAACCGGACTGCTGTTCGACGAGCGCGAGATTCAACTGCTGTTTCCAGCTATGCGCATCCGTAAAACTGCGGACAAGATGACACTGGTCAACGGTCGCGGTATTGGCGGCACCACTACCCTCAGCGCCGGAAATGCCCTGCGCATGGATGGGCCGCTCAAAAAAATCGGCATCAACCTGGACGCCGAATTCGCTGAACTGTATCGGGATATTCCCGTTTCAACCGCGCATCAAAAACGCTGGAAGCAATCGACAAAACAACTTTACACTATTTGTGAAGAAATGGGCCTGCATCCGCAGCCGACTACCAAAATGGGCGATTATGAAAAATGCGTGCATTGCGGCAGGTGCGTGCTTGGCTGTCCGCAGGGCGTGAAATGGGATAGCCGCAAGTTCCTGGATAATGCGGTTAGTCATGGCGCAAAACTGATTACTGGCTGCCGGGTTACACAAATCATTATCGAAAACGGCCGGGCGGTGGGCGTTCAAGCAAAACAGGGCTCGTCCACCGTTACATACAACGCCGACCTGGTGCTGGTGGCGGCCGGCGGCTTTGGCACACCCGCCATCCTCAACAATTCCGGTTTTAATTGTGAAAACAGGTTATTTGTCGATCCCGTGTTATGCGTGGCGGCGGCATGGCCGAACGCCCTGCAAAACAAGGAAATTTCCATGCCCTTCCTGGTGCAGCAGGAGCACTATATCCTCTCCCCCTATTTTGATTACTTGAGCTACTTTTTCAACCGCCACTGGAACATCCCGGCCCGCGACATTGTCAGTATGATGATCAAACTGGCGGATACGCCGACCGGCCACGTCGAGGGGGATAAAATCCGTAAAGCCCTGACCGATACGGACAAAGAACGCTTGCAGCAAGGCGTGCAAACCTGTACCGAAATCCTGCTGCGGTTGGGCGTGGATAAAGAAAAGATCTTCCTGGGAACCATAAATGCCGGTCATCCCGGCGGCATGCTGCCGCTGACCATTAATTCAGCCGCAACCTTTCATCCGGACATATTGCCGGAAAACGTCTATGTCGCCGACGCCTCGCTGTTCCCCGAATCCCTGGGCAACCCGCCGATTTTCACTATTATGGCTATGGCCAAACGGGTGGGCAAGCTGGTGGTGGAGAAGTTTACCGGTTAACTAGTTCCACCATACCAATCTCGCACCAAGTCTCCCAGACTGTGTGAAAACGAATGTAAATGCCAGGTTGTTAGAGTTTGGAAGTAGCTCGGATTCTACCGGAACCGGAGTGCAGTCCCTTTATGGACTGTGGCCGCCGCAGGTGGCCTCGAAAAGCTTTATTGTTTGAATAAAAACATCTATTTGAATATCATAAAGTTTATTTGTAATAATCGTCAAGCTTTCTTGTTTCAGATGTTATTTGGGCTTGCGGCCAACGCATCGCATAAAGGCGATGCACTCCACTCTTCACATCAATCTTTTTGGTTTTCACACAGTCTGTCCGGCTTGGTGTGAATAAACTCAGCCTCCGGCTGAAAATTATGAAATGTAATATTTATTTTAATAAAAGGATAGAATCTAGTGTCCTGCCGGGCCACAGGCCCGACCTACAAATTATTCTATAAAAATCTGATCGCGCCGGATATTCATCCGGTGCGCAGGGTAATACCGGACATTTATCCCATACTTGTATTTTCCGGGAAGAATACATGGATTTGCAGAGTTATATTACATAATCTGATCATCATCAACAATATGGGAGCAAACCATGAACCGTGTCATACATTTCGAAATCAGCGCTGAAAATCCGGAGAGGGCGGTATCTTTCTATAAACAGGTGTTTGATTGGGATATTCAAAAATGGGCGGGCCCGATGGATTATTGGCTGGTGGGTACCAGGGATGAAAAGGGAACGGGTATAAACGGCGCTATCAAACACCGGGTGGTTGCCAACCAGGGCACGGTCAATTCCGTTCACGTCTCATCGATTGACGCGGCGTTGCAAAAAATCGTTCAGGCCGGCGGTAAGATCGTTATGCAAAAAACGCCCATTCCCGGTTTGGGATTCCATGCTTATGCTCAAGATACGGAAGGCAACTTGTTCGGATTATTAGAATACCTGGAATCGGTACAAAATCAAATGAAATAATTGGAGATTCGGTCATGCCGCAACAAAATGAACTGGTAGCCATTTACAACCGGTTGAAACAGATCATGCAAAAATATGAAAATCCGTTACAACCCAAGATCGACATGGAAAGCAAGTACGATCTGTGGTCATTCAAAAATGTTGAATTCGCCGGCAAAATGCGAACCGAGGTGTATTTTGCCGGACTTATCATCCAGAGCAGTTATGTGGGATTCTATTATATGCCACTGTATATAGATGAATCACTGAAAAGATTTTTCTCTCCTGAACTTTTCAAAACTCTCAAGGGTAAAACCTGCTTTCATATCAAACACCTTGATGACGCCCTGGCAGAGCAGATTGACGCGGCGCTGGCCAAAGGAATAGAATTTTATAAAGAGCGCGGCTGGATATAAATTAACCACAGATGAACGCAGAGAAACACAGTCGGGGACCTAATTTAAAGAGTACCCCGGTCGTCGAGTAGTCCCGCATGGCGGGACGTATCGAGACGTGCGCCATAGTAAAAATTGCTCTCGTACCAAGTCTCCGGCTTGGTGCGGAAGTACTCAGTCACTGACTGAAAAACCGACAAGAGCAATAATTTTAAAAGGTCAAGTATTTGTTGAAGCTACTTTTTAAATTCATCAACTCTTTCAGTTTTACGGCGGAGCCGGGTCGCTGGGTACCAAGCCGGAGACTTGGTACCAGATAACCGGTTTTTTTCATAAAATCCCACCATTGCCACGACCTTCAGGTCGTGGAGTAAATAAAACAAAAACATGGCTTTAGCCTAAATCAGTTTTTGACTAAAGTCAATTGATTATAATAATATAACCCACGTCATAAATGACGTGGCAATGAACAAATAGATTCATCCTCGCTCCGCTCGTCGGAATGACAAGCGGGTGGGTGACGCAACGGTCGTCGAGTAGGGCCGATAATGGTTTACTGAAAAGAACGAACCCAGGTATCATGCCATGCCAACCATCTATGTGCAATCCCGGTGCGGATAATAATCCAGGGTTCCAACCCTGGTAATAATATATGGTTATGGCGGGTGGATTAATACCTCGTAAAAATGTGCTACGCACCTGCAAGTCATTACTCTCAAAATACCGGAATAATCCGATTATCCTGCATATTTATAAAATTGCGTTGGGCCGAGGTGCGTAGCACATAAGCTGATCACTCTGGATTTCATAATCCAGGGTGTAAAATAATGCAGGACATCTTGTCCTGCCGGGCCAAAGGCCCGACCTACAAACTACAAACTCTCCCCAGGTCAAGTCGTCTCGATATGGGCCGAATCTGCCGCTATTAAAAATCTGTAATATTACCGGACAATCCGTTTACCTAAACCATTTACGGCCCGACTCGACGACCGGTCTTTTCTATAAAACCCCACCATTGCCACGATCTTCAGGTCGTGGAACAAATAAAACAAAAATATGGCTTTAGCCAAAATCTGTTTTTGACTAAAGTCAATTAATTATAATAATATTACCCACGTCATAAATGACGTGGCAATGAGTAAAAAGAATACTGATCGCCCTGGTTCGCAGATCCGACATCGGCGGATTTCATAATCCAGGGCGTAAAATAATGCAGGACATCTTGTCCATCTTTAAAGGAAATGCAAAGTAAAAAATTGTCATTTTGAACCGGTTCAAAAAATTTTATTTTGGTTTTCGAATTTAATTCTTGTATAATAGCCTGTTGCAAACCCGGAAATTAACAACCCGAACATGAGGAATTTTAATATGGACAAAGAAAATACAATCGACCGGCGCACGTTTATGAGCGCCTCGTCCGCCGCGGCGCTGAGTATGATGGTTGTACCCGCACATGTGCTGGGCGGCGCCAAACATGTCGCGCCATCGGACAAGGTCAACATCGGCTATATCGGTACCGGCACCCAGGGTCTGCGGGTATTGATGGAATTCCTGCGGCACGAAGACGTCCATATTGCCGCAGTTTGCGATGTCAACCGCGACAGCCAGGATTATGTCGAATGGTCCCCTAATGAAATCCGCGACAAGATCAGAATGTTCATCAACGAACCTGCCTGGGGCGAAAGCAATACCGGCTGCCGCGCCGGACGTATGGTCGGCAAGGAAGTGGTGGAAACTTTTTATAAAAATGTACAAGGAGTTGCTGATTATAAAGGCTGCAATGCCTATGAAGATTTCCGGGACATGCTGGAAAAGGAAAAAGGGCTCGATGCCGTGGTCATTTTAACCCCGGAACACCTGCATGCCACCATTGCCATAGCCGCCATGCGTAAGGGCCTGCATGTCATTACCCACAAACCGATCTCCAACGTGATTTCCGAAGTGCGACTAGCGACTAAAACCGCCGCTGAAACCGGCGTCGCTACCCACATGTTCTGCTCCGCCTCGATGCAAACCACTCCCCTGCTGTGCGAATGGATTTGGGCCGGCGCTATCGGCCAGGTACGCGAGGTACACAACTGGACAACCCGTCCGTTTTGGCCGCAGGGCATGTATGAATATCCACAAGATACCCCGCCGGTTCCGGATGGTCTGAACTGGGACTTGTGGCTGGGTCCCGCGGAATACCGGCCCTATCACCGCGCTTATACTCATGCCACCTTCCGCGGCTGGTATGATTTCGGCACAGGACCGCTGGGCGATATGGGTCATTACAGTTTTTACCAGATCTGGAAGATTTTGAAACTGGGCGCGCCTGTTACAGTAGAAGCCAGCGCCAGTGTGTACTGGGCCATTGAAGGCAGCGCCTGGGTAAAAAAAGTGAACAAAGTATCTCTGCCTCAGGCTGCAACAGTGCATTGGGAATTCCCGGAACGCGGCGACATGGCCCCGGTTACACTGCACTGGTACGACGGCGGTATTCGTCCGCCGGTAATTAAGGAACTGGAATCGGACAAGCGAGCCATGCCGGAAGAAGGCTTGTTGTTCGTCGGCGACAAGGGCAAAATTCTGGCCGGATTCTCCGGTAACAGTCCCCGCATCATCCCGGAAAAGGCGATGAAAGCATTTACTCGTCCCCCGCAAACATTGCCCCGGCCCAAAGATGAGATCGACCAATGGGTGCAGGCGTGTCGCGGCGGCGAACCGGCCGGCGCCCGCTTTGAAGTGGCGCGGGAATTCAACGAAACCCTGTGCCTGGGAACCATTGCCTTGCGCGCCGGGAAAAAACTGCTGTGGGATACGGAAAAAATGCAGATCACCAATGACGACGACGCGCAAAAGCTGGTATACAGGAAATACCGTCCCGGTTGGGAACTGGAAGTGTGATTTGCATTCTGAAAAATTGATCGGGAAAGTGTAGTACACCTATGAAACCAATTCGCAAAAAGCTTCTTATCCATGAATTGTAGTATGGGTTTGTGATTAAAGTATTTACGTAAAGGTGTGCTACACTTTACCTGGTTCCGGGTCTCCGGCCCGGAACCAGGACCAACCAGCTCTGCCGGAATAGTGGAAAAGGTATGTAAATTTCTTTTTAACCATCTCTCAGCCGGAGGCTGGCAATTTGCGTCCCAAACCGGAGGCTTGGAACAAGATCTTAGGGCCGGGAGCGCTGGAGTGAGGTAAATAGAAATATAAGTTAAAATATTTAATCAAATCAAACATTTAAAAATTTTATATTGATTTTATTTCGCACATAATATAAATTGGTTGTAATAGTACAATATGGAAAGAAATAATTGAAGGTTCGAGAAGTAATAATAATGATAGAGAAAGATGGATGGTACCTTGTTAAAACTAAAGGAGATCATCGACAATATAAACATCCCCTTAAAGCAGGTAGAGTTACAATATCAGGAAATCTTGGCAGAGATATGCCCCCTGGGACATTAAACAGTGTACTAAAGCAAGCAGGTTTAAAATGAAGAAAGCTATCAGAAAATTTCTAATTGTTATTGAAAAAAGTAAAGATGGTTTTGGATCTTATTCTCCGGACCTACCCGGCTGCGTAGCCGTAGGAGCAACCCGCGATGAAGTTGAAGAAAAGATGTATGAAGCTATTAATTTTCATCTTGAAGGATTAAAAGAGGATGGAATTCCTATACCTGAAAGTGAAAGTTATGCTGAATACATGATTCTTTCCAGCGCTGTATAAAATTTCATCAATCAATGTAAAATAAGTGAACAATAAATAACTTAATTATTATTAAACCACTGAGTGGTTAACATTATGCTTGTGCTGACCCGCCTCAGTGCGGTGATTTTATAAACGTTCTATGGTTAAGTCAAGTTCTAATGTATTTATAAAGTTTTGTTTAAAATATCAGTGGGCAGCACAGCATTCGCGTTAACTTTCATCATAATAATGAAAATTTTATATGAAATATTTAGAGTGTTATATTTATTGCTTTAATATCATCTTATTCATGTTCTCAGGTTTGCCCAAGATTAAAATTATGATCCTTTGATGAAAAATTTTACAAGGTTGAAAATATCATTATTGTAAAAGGGATTGTTACCTGCTTCCGGGATTCCGGCCCGGGATCCTGCCCAACCGGCGCCGTCGGGAAACCGGAAAGTTATCAACCTTTCTATTTTCAGCCGGAGGCTGGCAATTTGCGTCCCAAGCCGGGAGACTTGGTACGAGATGTTTGGGCCGGGAGACCTGGAGCAAGGTAATGGATTCACCAGTTGGGCGCTGCGCATGGCGATGTAGCAACGTTGATTAATATGTGTGGAAATTATATCGGACTATAAAAAAACATCCCGAGCCAAGCTTTTTCATACAATTTTGGAGACAATAGAATGAAAAAGATATTTCTGAATATTATATTCAACATTATCATCATTTCAGTGTTCACATCGTGCACAACCCACAAAAAATACGAATCCACCTGGGAATCCCTGCAAACATATAAGACGCCCGAGTGGTTCCGCGACGCCAAGTTCGGTATCTATTTTCATTGGGGCGTCTTTTCCGTGCCGGCATATAAAACCGAGTGGTACTCGCATTGGATGTACGTCCCCGGCAATGACATCAACACCTATCACACAGAGCAGTACGGGCCGCTAAATAAATTTGGCTACAAGGATTTTATCCCCATGTTCACAGCGAAAAAATTCGATGCTGAAAAGTGGGCGGATTTATTCGTTCAAGCCGGCGCGCGTTTTGCCGGTCCGGTGGCTGAACACGCAGACGGATTCGCCATGTGGGACAGCAAGCTGACGACATGGGATGCCATGGATATGGGGCCGCAACGCGATGTCGTCGGTGAGCTTGAAAAGGCGATTCGCAAAAGGGACTTAAAGTTTGTCACGACTTTTCATCACCAATGGCTGTATGCCTGGTATCCGACGCTGGACAAAAATACCGACTCGTCCAATCCGTCTTACGAAGATTTGTATGGCCCGCCGGCGCCAACCAGCGCATTCGATGCCGCCTGGAACGATTCCACTGTTCGCCCAGATGATAAATTTAATCAGCGCTGGCTGAACCGCGCCGTCGAGGTTGTGGATAAATATCACCCTGATCTTGTCTATTTTGACAGCAAGCTGTTCATCATCAAAGAAAAATATCGGATCGCCTTTTTGCAGCATTATTATAATAGCGCCGGGCAGTGGGGCAAGCAGGTGGTTTGCACCTACAAGTCCGAAGATTTTGCCAAAGGCGCGGGCGTCCTCGATTTGGAGCGCGCGCGCATGGGCGAAAAGAGGGATTTCCCATGGCTCACCGATGATTCCATTGATTGGAATTCCTGGTGTAATGTAAAGGAGCCGGATTATAAATCAACGGATCGCCTCATTGATTATTTGGTAGATGTGGTTTCGAAAAACGGCTGCGTCATGCTCAACATCACGCCGACGGCTGAGGGTGAAATTCCACAGCCGGTGCAGGAGCGTTTGCTGGAAATCGGAAAATGGCTCGCCATTAACGGCGACGCGATTTACAAAACACGCCCGTGGAAAATATACGGCGAAGGCCCGACACAAGTGGTTGAGGGCTTTTTAAATGAGCATGAAAACAAGGATAATGTCGCTGAAGATATTCGTTTCACAACCAAAGGCGAAACGCTGTTTGCGATCACCCTGGCCGTGCCGGAAAAATCGGTTAAAATTAAATCTCTCGGAACGAATGCCGGTTTGTTGGAAAGAGCAATCCGGTCTGTGAGCCTGCTTGGTTATTCTGGCGAACTAGAATGGCATCTTGAAACAGATGGATTGCTTATAAAAATCCCTGATGAAAAGCCGTGTGATTTTGCTCTGGCCATTGAAATAAAATAACGAAAAAATTCTTTTGACTTACAAAGAACGATTATTACCTGGTTCCGGGTCTCTGACCGGAATCTTAATCAACTCGGCTCTGCCGGGAAACCGGAGGTTTTCTCCGCTCCAAACTCCGGTTTGGAGCGGAACCTGGACACGAAACTATGTTTCGTGATTATTGATACATGTTTTCGGGCCGCTGGCCCAAGCAACTGTTCGCGTTTCATATTTCACAACCGACAACTTTCTTTTCACGTTTGACTTTTCACTTCTGACGGCTGATAGCTGACAACTGATAGCTTTTTTCACAAAATAATTCTTGCATATTTCTGCAAAAGTTCATTACTTTTATCGCCATTCGATATGGATTTTTATGACATGGGTGAGGCGGGATTTTATTGTATATTATATGATATAAAGAGTTAAGTGGGATTTGACAGGTTTGGTTTCTAAAGAGGTGAGACTTGAACAATTATAACCAAAATTGTATGAATTGGTTGGATAGTTAATCGCTTAAAATATAACAGTATTTGCATATAGTATGTGCGATTGCAAAAGAAAGGATAAATTGTTTTTTGTTTATGGAAAAAAATTTTCTTATATAAGAAAAACCACCTTTTCCTTCTAAAACAATAAAGTTTTCTATGTGTAAAAAAAAGGATTCGGACAATTGGAAGATAATAATATGTTATGTGAGTAGTTAAAGGGAATCGCTTTTTTATTATCATATATGCTACTAAATATTCACTTTTCAAACATTATTTACAGGAGACTGCTTTGAAAACGAAAATTATCATTATGTTAGCCATGGTTTTCGCTTTGGGAAACACTCAGCAAGTAGCTGCACAAATGACTCCTCATGAGCAGGAGACTGCGAAAACAGAAATTACAAAAGTTGTCAACAGAATCTTCCAAAGCCTCGAGAGCATGGATGTTGAATCTCTTTTTCAACCGTATTCAGACTCGCTTAAATTCAACCTCTTCACAACTGATGGATCGATGGTCAATCTTCAAATGGCTAAATATGGGCATGCTGAGTGGTTCAAATCATTTTCTTCTATGAAGATTACAACCACTAAAGAAGAGTTTAGATTCCTGCCAGGTAATATCGTTATTTGCTCCTGGCAAGGCAAATTCAACATGACTCTTAAGGATGGAAAACAATTGAAAATCGACAAGTTTGGGGTTACTTTTATTTTTGAGAAAATAGACAATAATTGGAAGGTTATTTACCAGCACTCATCTGCTTTGCCACCAGTTCAGGAGATACCAAAGAATTAGCTTGTTTACATGGTTCCGGGTCTCCGGCCCGGAAACCTGAACAATCGGCTCTGCCTGGAAACCGGGAGAGTAACAAGCTTTTATTCTCCAGCCGGAGACTGGCAATATGCGAACCAAACCGTCTGGCTTGGTGCAAGTTAGAACTGTATTAAAGTCCCTATTTATAATAGACCGTTTTAATAAGCGCAAACGGAAGAAAATAATATGTTAGGTCGATTAACAAAGTTATTTTACAATACACTGGAGAGGAAAGCAAATGGACAACCTTCGAATAGCAACAGCACAATTTGAAAATAAAAGCGCAGATAAAGAATATAATCTAGGGGTAATAGACAGGTTGTCAAAAAAAGCAGCTGATGAAGGTGCCGACATTATCGCATTTCATGAATGTTCAATTACCGGCTATACATTTGCACGAAACTTATCAAGAGAACAAATGATCAATATAGCAGAAATTATACCCAATGGTGAAAGTACACAAAAGTTGATAGAAATTGCTACCCGGAATAAAATCACTATTCTTGCCGGATTATTTGAAAAGGAAACCAATGACGATTTGTATAAAGCTTACATTTGTGTAGATAAAGATGGAATCAAGGCAAAATATAGAAAAATCCATCCGTTTATTAATAGGTATCTTAAACCCGGGAATGAGTATGTTGTATTCGATATCAAGGGGTGGAAGTGTAGTATATTAATCTGTTATGACAATAATATAATTGAAAATGTACGAGCAACAACTCTACTAGGTGCTGAAGTAATATTCATGCCTCATGTAACCATGTGTACACCATCAACACGACCCGGAGCAGGATTTGTTGATAAAAAACTATGGGAAAATAGAGTTAATGATCCAACATCGTTAAGAATAGAATTTGATGGATTGAAGGGACGTGCATGGCTAATGAAATGGCTACCTGCACGGGCATACGATAATGGTATATATGTAGTATTCTCCAATCCTATTGGGATGGATGATGATCAACTTAAAAACGGATGTTCAATGATCATAGATCCATTTGGAGATATTTTAGCTGAATGCAAAAATTTCGATGATGAATATGTTATAAGTACAATAATACCTAGTAAAATCATTGATTCTGGTGGGAATCGGTACAAGCAGGCAAGAAAACCAGAGTTGTATAAAAACATACTTGGTATGGATCATGAGTCAATTCAAAATGTTGTATGGATGAAATAATTGACCTTTGCGAATAAGAACGAACTGAAACACGTTTCAACCTGACAACCCGGCCAGACACGATTCGTGCAATTCCTTCATACACGAATCGCGCCAATCTCGGATTGCAGGTTAACCCTATTTTATGCAAAAAACTTGAATGAATCATTGGTAGTAATTGTTGAAAATAAAATAAGAATTCCACTATGAAAAAGTTATTAGACGTACTGTTCATTATTTTATTCTCTATAATAGTACTTGATCATTGTACAAACAACAAAGCCCCTCTAATCATTCTTATGTCACCTGATGCGAATACTGTCATCACAGAGCGCATACAGCAAGCTATAGATTCAGTTGGTAATGCAGGTGGTGGCACGGTTTTGTTTCCCGAAGGGAAATATATAACAGGTGGTCTGCATCTCAGAAATAAAGTAATCCTTCGATTCGAAAAAGGCGCAATTCTGGAAAGCAGCAATAACCTAACAGATTTTGGAGGATGGAAGTGGACCAATGCTCTGATCATGGGGGACAGCCTGAGAAACATTACTATAATTGGTGAAGGGCTTTTCGATGGAATCGATCTCCAGAATCCTGAAGGAGAAGAAGGATTTCGGGGACCGCATGCTATTCGCTTGACCAATTGTGACAGCATTATCATCAGGGACATAACAATTAAGCGTTCGGCTAACTGGGCAATCAACTGTCGAAAATGTACCAACGGTATTATTGAAAACGTATCAATTCGTGGTGGCCATGATGGGGTACATACCCGCTTCTGCCAGGATTTCCAAATAAGAGATTGTGATATCCGTACTGGTGATGATGCCTTTGCCGGCAATGATAACCAGGACTTTTTAATTGAAAACTGCAATGTAAATACATCATGCAATGCATTCCGCTTCGGTTGCTTTAATCTGGTTGTAAAAAATTGCTCCATCCGGGGCCCGGGAGAATACCAGCAACTCTCGCAGCACCGGAATAATACCTTATCTGCCTTTACCCATTTTTCGCCCCCGGATGAGGAGCCGCAACTGGTAAATGGCAACTGGCTGATACAAGATGTCACGATAGAACATGTTGACCAAGTCTTTAATTATAATTTTAAAAACGGACTCTGGCAAACCGGTCAACCAGCTACCGAAATCACCTTTGAAAACCTGACGGTCACAGATGTTATGAAAGCATTTAATATGCTAGGGGATTCAGCCAGAAGTTTAAGATTAATTGTTCGAAACTCTTCCATGTCTGAACGAAAAGATACCGATTTTACCGAATTCACTTTTGAAGGGAGAAGGCAGAAAGTACCGGCTTTTTTTAATGTAAACTTGTTTGACATTCTCGAATTGCATAATGTAACAATCGCAACCAATAGTAATGATCCGGCTATTATGGCAAAAAATGGAAACAGACTAGTTATGGACAACGTCCAGTTTATTCCTTCTGATAATCCAAAGCCATTTATTTGTGAAAATATTGATAAAGTAGAAAATTAATAAATCTAAATGTCTTTTCTAATTTAAACCTTTTTCGAGTATTGTATAACATTTCTTCTGGAACCAGTTAAAATCCCTCCTTTCCTGCGAGATAAAGTTTATATAGACATTACTAGTTTAGATAAATTCGATGATTCTTTCCGGCCGCTTGTTAAGAAGCTCGGTGTATTGTTAGAAAATACTGAACTATTTTACCTGGTTCCGGGTCTCCGACTCCGCACTCTGACCAACCGGCTCTGCCAGAAAACAGGGAGTGCATCAAACCTTCAATCTATCCCGATACACTGATATTTATAGTTGTTTTTCACATCACAATTCTTTATACTCTCATTATAAAACCAACCACAATTTATAACCATTATTCAGAGGGAAAAATGAAAACATCATTCAAGTACATGTCAATTATGGCCCTGCTTGGGTTGTTTATTTTGCTTAACGGGTGCTCGCAACAAACGGATAATCAAACCGCGGTAAATTCGGGTTTGTACCGGCTAGATACGGGACTGGAATCGCGTTCAATCTGTTTTGAAAATTCCACTGGTGAAAAAGGCAGCGGCGGCCAGGCGTCCAGCTACCTGGGTGTGGGACGTAAAGGCTTTCCCTGTAAGATGATTGAAGCCGGCGAAACGGTCGTGTTGTGCGATGTCACCGGGCCAGGTACTATCCGTCACATCTGGATGACCGGGGATTTTAAAGACAAAACCACCGCACTGCGCAGTATAGTAGTGCGCGCCTACTGGGACGGCCAGGAAACCCCCAGCATTGAATGCCCGTTGGGCGATTTTATGGGCCTGGCACATGCCAAGGTAGTTTCTTACCAATCTGCCGCACATTCCATCGGCTCTAATGCCGGTCTGAATATCTGGCTGCCCATGCCGTTTGCTACCAAAGCGAAAATTACCCTGACTAATGAGTATAGCGAAGGAATTACGCTGTTCTACCAGGTGGATTACACCATCGGCGATAAACACCCGGTAGATTTTGGCCGCCTGCATGTCTCCTTCCGTCGCGAAAATCCCACCACCATGAATCAGGATTTCGAGATTCTGCCAAAACGCACCGGCAAGGGACGCTTCATCGGCGCGGTCATCGGCATTCGCACCCTCTCCGGCAACTGGTGGGGTGAAGGCGAAATCAAGATATACAAAGATGGCGATACCGAATTCCCGACGATTTGCGGCACCGGCAGCGAAGATTATATCTGCCAGTCCTATGGGGTTCAGCAAACGCAATTCCTGTATCACGGGTGCAGCCTGGATCAGAACGGTTTTATTTCCATGTATCGCTGGCATATTCAGGATCCGATCTACTGGGAAAAAGAATTCCGCATGACCATTCAACAGATCGGCTGGGCCCCGGAAGTGCCGGACGCCCCCGGCGAACACCTGTTTGAACGCCAGGATGACTGGTGCGCCGCGGCATTCTGGTACGAGCCAATTCCCAGTCAACCCCTGCCGACATTCCCGACCCTGGAAGAACGCACGGCCAGCCTGTTTCAGTAATCAAACCTAAATAAAATGATTAAACCGGCAAGGATTCTAAACCCGCGCCGGTTTTTTTATTCATGTATCCGGTATGTCAAGCTAATTTTTTTCGCAACAATTCAATTAATAATTGAATAATGAAAAAATTGTCAGTATATTAATTATTCACCTGCACATTCATTATTATAAAGTAATAAATCATGTTTCAAACTTTCAAGGAGGTAAAAATGGATTATCGTTTTCTGTTTATGATCGTGGCTGTAGCTTTTTGTCTCATCGCCTGTTGCGCCCCGGCGAACAAAGGTTTGATCTCCGTCAACAGTAAATTATTCGGCACTACTGCGGACGGCAAACCGGTAACTTTATACACATTGGTAAATAGTAATGGCATGGAAGCGCAGATCATGACCTACGGCGCTTCACTGGTAGCGTTGAAAACCCCGGATAAAAACGGCAAGCTCGACGATATTATTACAGGATTCGATAGTTTAAAACAATATGAAGATGTGCGCTTTTTCTTTGGCGCAATCGTCGGTCGTTACGGCAACCGTATTGGCAAAGGCAAATTCTCGCTCGATGGCGTTGAATATACACTGGCCACAAATAATGGCGCCAACCACCTGCATGGCGGCAATATCGGTTTTGATAAAGTGGTATGGGAAGGCCAGGTAGTGGAAACCCCGGCCGGCCCGGCGGTGAAATTGACATATGTCAGCAAAGACGGCGAAGAGGGGTATCCCGGCAACCTGACTGCGGTTGTTACCTACTCTATAACTGCCGACAATAGTTTGAAAATTGAATATTCCGCTACCAGCGATAAAAAGACTGTGGTTAATTTAACCAACCATGCTTACTATAATCTCAAAAATTCCGGAGATATCCTCGGCCACGTATTATATATCAATGCCGATAACACCACCCCGGTCGATGCCGGGCTGATCCCCACCGGTGAGTTGGCAAGCGTTAAAGATACCCCGTTCGATTTTACAACCGCTAAAGCGATCGGTAAAGATATTGACAGTCAGGATCAGCAAATGTTGTACGGCGGTGGTTATGACCACAATTTTGTGCTGAACAAGAGCGGGGCCGACACCACCCTGGCGGCAACCCTTTACGAACCGGAGACCGGTCGCATGATGGAAATCTGGACTACCGAACCGGCCATTCAGTTTTATTCCGGTAACTTTTTGGACGGTACGATTACCGGTAAATATGGGCGCGTTTATGAAAAACGCACCTCCCTGTGCCTGGAAACCCAGCATTACCCGGATTCTCCGAATCAACCGGAATTCCCCTCCACAGTATTGGAGCCTGGAAAAACATATTCCACAGTTACGATCATGAAATTCAGCGCCAAATAAATTTTATTGATATTATTTCCAAACCGGACAAGGGCAGCTATTCCCTTGTCCGGTTGAGTATAACCCGCCTTTCTCCGAATATTTTCCCTAAAATAGTAAAAATTTTGTTTTAAATACAATTTTAACTTGCTTTTTTATTTAAATATATTATATTTTACACCACGGGCGATTTCTGAATAACCAGGTTATTCAGGATATTCATTTTCTCAATTCATTAATTTTGAAGAGAGGGGTACTCTATGCGAACAAAACATGTTTTGATCCTGTTTGTGCTGATTGAGGTTTTATTTATCGGCAGTTCAACTTTTGCCCAGCTTTCACCCTACCAGGGCATCATCAATCCTTATGAACGCTACGGTGGACTGGGCGGCAGTTTTGGCGGCGTCATCATTGCCGAACCGGATGTCGTGCCTTCGCCACTGGACAACCCGGCCGGCATTGCCTTCCAACGCGCACCGCAGGTATTTGCCGGTTCAACCACACGTCTTTCAAAATATGATTACAAGTACTGGCACAGTACAATCACCGAATCGCGTCCCTGGGAAGCGGAATTCGCGCCAATCCAGCTTGCCGTATCATATCCGTTTACCATGCTAAAAAAAGAAACAACGCTGGCCTTATCAGCAGGGAATATTCCTGCACCTGAAATTGAAACGGGATATACTATTAAAGAAGATGATCTGCCGGATATACATCATAACCGCAGCGGCAATGTAGGTAACGTAACTATCGGTTACAGTATAAAAACAACACCTTCACTAAGTATCGGCCTGAGTTACACCCGCTGGTTAGGTAATTGGGAATGGGAGGACTATGGCTTGCCCGATCCTGTTATTGAAGGTTCGTACAACCATGGTAAAGGTAAATTCCAGTACAATGGTAATAGTTTTAATTTCGGTATGAATAAACAAATACAAAGGTTTGCAATTGGCATACTAGTGCAATCACCTTTTACCCTGATGAAAGGCCGGGATATTACTTTGCAAGTATGGGAATATAAAACCTCCATCGCTGTGGAACAAAAGGTCAATGGCGCCGCCGCGATTGGTGTATCATATCGTTTGTCCGACTATGCCAAACTGGGCATCGGTTATCGTTACCAGGACAAACTAAAAATGGTAATAAAAAATTTTTACGATACTGAAATAGAAAATTCTATTGATATCCATAAACTATCTGTTGCCGGCGAGTATACCGTGAAATGGAATAGTACTGCCATCCCGGTTTACCTGGCCTGGCAGCACTCATGGTTAAAAGAAAATTCCGAAAATGCCCTCGGTTATTTAATTACAACTGCGGGTAAAAAAGATCAAATTCAAAATAGCGTACAATTGGGATTGAATTGGTCATTTAAATCACTTGGCATACACCTGGCGGCAATCTGGCAGCAGTACCAAAATGATATACAGATTAGAAATTCTCAAATACCACCATATAGCTGAGCGGCTTATCCAATGTCAAGGTTTGACATAAAGAAAACAAATATTTTGATCAATGTCGGTTTGTCATATTTAATCAAATAGAAGATAATTTATCCAACTAGCAATAAATATTGGTCAGTCGGAAAGGGGTTTAAAATGCAGAAAAATCACAAATTGTTTCTTCTAATCGGACTTTTCGTTATGATATTCGGCGAAGCGGCCTTTGCCCAGCTTTCACCTTACCAGGGCATCATCAATCCCTATGAACGCAATGGCGGACTGGGCGGTAGTTTTGGCGGCGTCATTATCGCCGAGCCGGATGCCATACCCGCGCCGCTGGATAATCCCGCCGGACTTGCTTTCCAGCGCGCGCCGCAGGTGTTTGCGGGGATGAATTTAGAATTCACAAAATATGTACATGAATATCGCTATCACAATTTCACTGAAACCGAATCGGACAAATCGGAATTCAATCCCGGCATGGTGGCAGTTTCTTATCCCTTAACCCTGTTGCACCGTGAAGCGGCCCTGGCGGTATCGCTGGCCAAAATACCCGCCCCGGAGTTTGAAGCCGGTTATATTACAAAAATCGATTCCTTCCCGGATATGAACCACAACCGCAGCGGCAATGTGGGAACAGCTACGATCGGTGTAAGCATGAAAATTACGCCTACCCTCAGCATCGGCCTGAGCTACACCCACTGGCTGGGTAGTTGGAAATGGGAAGATAATGAGATCACAAGTCCAACCCATCCGGTGGCTAACAAAGCCGGTAAAGGGGAATTCATCTATGATGGTAATTACTTCTCGCTGGGCATGATCAAACAGATGAACCGCTTTGCCTTAGGCCTCGTATTGCAATCACCATTTACGCTGATGCATGCGGAAGATATTACCTACAGGTTGTGGAATTTTGCGGAAGTATTGGATTGTGAACAACAGTTCAAAGGCGCCGGGGCAATTGGTCTCTCTTATCGGCTGGGTAACCATGCCAAACTGGGAATTAACTACAAATATCAAAAAGAATTAAAAATTTCATTAAACAGGGATTATTATCAAGATAATAAACTGAAAAAAGATACTCATAAACTTTTAATTGGCGGTGAGTATAATTTTCATTTTCAAAACCTGGCAATACCTGTTTATATAGCATACCAGCGTTTATGGTATGAAGATTTTTATGATTCGAGTCCGGGGTATATGGCTGTCTATCTTGAAGATGAGTATCGGATTTACGCTGGCGTGCAGATGGGTGTAAACTGTTATTATAAATCATTTGGATTACACCTTGCCGGCGGTTGGCAGCAATATACAATAAAAGTGTATAATGAATTGTTTGCGCCTCCCAGTTCCATGATCAGCACAACGTCCTGGTTTGATGTTAAAAAAACTGAAATATTAATTAATTTTGGGTTGTCTTATTATTTGAAATAAACAATCATTACAATCTTATTGTAGAGGTTGTCATGCATATTATCAATTTAACGGATCAATACAAAAAATCATTTTGCATGTGCCTGGAGGAATGGTCCGATGAAATGCAAGAAGCCGGCGACCACAAAGAGCACTGGCTGGAAAAAATGCAAGATAAAGGGCTGGGCGTGAAACTGGCCTTGCATGATAACGGCCGGGTCGGCGGCATGATCCAGTACGTACCCATCGAGCATTCCCCCGCCGAGGGTAAAAATCTGTATTTCATCAATTGCATTTGGGTGCACGGCCACAAACAGGGCCAGGGTAACATGCAAAAGCAGGGCATGGGGAAAGCATTACTCCAGGCAGCGGAAGAGGATGTACGTAATCGGGGCGCCGGCGGGTTGGCGGCCTGGGGTCTGGCTATACCGGTATTCATGCAGGCGTCATGGTTCAAAAAACACGGATATAAAAAAGCCGATAATATCGGTTTACAACAGCTTTTATGGAAACGTTTTACGGATAACGCCGAACCGCCGCGCTGGATTCGCCAACAAAAGCCACCGGCGCTCATTCCGGGTAAAGTATCTGTTACCATGTTTATGAATGGCTGGTGCCCGGCGCAAAACCTGGTTTACGAGCGGGTGAAAAGAGCCGTCACCGGGTTTGGCAATGATGTAGTGATGCAAAAAATAGATACCTGCGACCGCACTAATTTTTTGGAATGGGGTATCAGCGATGCCTTGTTTATCGACAACAAGCAAATCCGCACCGGGCCGCCGCCTTCTTTTGACAAAATCAGTAAAGAGATCGGCAAAAGAGTAAAAAAACTGCAAAAGAAACAAAGCGGAAGAAAATAATGGGTTGCTAAATAATCACAGTTGTTGATATTCTTTTAAATTATAAGAGTTTCAAAGACAATGTCCTTTTCAAGCCGGAGTTTGGCTGGAAGAAGATGAGCCGCGATTTAATACTATCTGTGTGTAGTTGGGCTAATATGCGGACAATTTATGTGTAGTTTTGATGGAACAAGAGCCAATAATACAAGACCAGGGTAACATTGATTTATCATTAACGTTTATTCATGTTCATTAGCGATTCAATAAATGTAATCGCGAATGGACGCTAATGAATGCTAATAATAAATAAACAGGTTCCGCCACTAACGTGGCTTGTTTGTTAGAATATGGATTTGCTAGAAATATTTCACCCCTAAAGGGGTTTAGTTAATTATTACCTTACAGAGTTGGGGAAACTCTGAACTAAAATTATAATAAATTCATCTGCGTTAATCTGTGTAATCTGCGGATAACACATTAGTAGTTTTGATAGGGTAACAATCTTTCCTTCAACCTGGAAAGTGTGGATTTATCATTCCCGCGGATTCGCGTTCATTATTGGTTTAATAGAAACAACCGCAAATACACGCAAATGAACGCTAATAAAAAATTTATTTCCATCTATAACGGCACAAGGGGTAATAGCCTCGTGCTATATTAGTATAACACCACAGTATTTGAGAGTTTCAAGGACAATTTCCTGGTGCTATATCAAAAGCCCTAATTTACATATAGTCATTAAAAATTTAAAGCGCTCAATATAAACATGTCATTTCGAGCGAAGCGAGAAATCTTGTTTTTACAATATATTAAAGACGTAAGATTCCTCGTCGCTTCGCACCTCGGAATGACAAGAATGACTTTTTTTCTCATACTTGTAACTTATTTTATATTTAGGGGGTTTTTTATACAGCCCCGGGAGAAGAAAACGCACCCCACAAGTTTGTTGTTTCGAACAAAGCGAGAAACTTGTTTTACAATATACCGATTATAAAGATTCTTCGTTGCTTTGCTCCCCGGAATGACAAAAAAAGGAATTTTCAAATGTAAAATACCGTCAGTCCGGTTGGCTCAACAACCAATTCATGGCTTCATCTTTGCCGGTAAACCAGCGTTCATTATCAAAAGCAGAGCCATTGTATTGATTGTTTACAATAGCAATATAGGCGGGATAATTATGTCTGCTCGTTGCGAATTTACAGCGGGCAATTTGGGCAAGTTCAGTATGCGTTTGTTCATCGGCCCACACCGTCTTGCGTACATCAAACAATATCTTTAACGACAAGCCTTGCTCAACATGTTTATCAAAATAGTGTTGCAGTTTCTCCATACGGGACAATCCCGTTTGCAAATCGATCTTGCCGGAATAATCGACCAGGTGAATACCGCAATCCGCCAGGAATTGATAGAATTTCATTATTCCCCCTGAATGGAATGGTCTACAACTCCCACAACAATTCCTTGAAATCCTTAAATGCGGCGGAGATGGCAGTGGCCTGTTTCTGGCGGTGTTTGAGCTGCTCCAGCTTGTCCGGCAATTGATACTCTATGTGCAGGGCATCGTTGACAATATCGATGAATTTGCCGGGGTGCGCGGTGGACAGGCTAATCACCGGTAACGCTTTGTCCGCAGCCACCGTTTCGCGATAGCGCCGCACTGCTTCCAGTCCGACTGCGGTGTGCGGATCGATAACATAATTATTATCTTTATACACGCGCTGCATGGCAGCAACCGTGGCGCTGTCGTCAACCGAGGTCGTCCATATATGTTGTTTGATCGCCTGCACATCATTATGGAACAGGTCGCAGATCCGCTCCCAGTTGCTGGGATTGCCCACATCCATAGCATTGGACAGCGTAAGCACCGAAGGCCGGGGGGTAAATTTACCGGAATCGAAATAGTCGGGAATGACATGATTGCTGTTGACTGCGGCAATGAATTTCTGTACCGGCAGACCCATCTGCGCGGCAAAGAGTCCCGCCGTCAAATTGCCGAAATTGCCGCTGGGCACACAGACAATAACCTTTTGTTGAGTGCGGGCGTATACCTGCATCACGCTCCAGAAATAATAAAAAGACTGCGGGATCAAGCGGCCGATGTTGATAGAATTGGCGGAGGTCAGCTTTTGCTTGTCCCGCAAATCCGTATCTGCAAAGGCTTGTTTCACCAACGCCTGGCAGTCGTCAAAAGTGCCCGCCACTTCCAGCGCCATAATATTATCGCCCAGAGTGGTGAACTGTTTTTCCTGCAGGGGACTTATCTTGCCAGAGGGGTACAGCAGCACAATACGGATGCCCTCCACTTTATGATAGGCATGGGCAACCGCGCTGCCGGTATCACCGGAGGTGGCGACCAGAATGGTGATCTCCCGGCGTTCATCCTGAATAAAATAGCGCATGGCCTGGGCCATGAACTGCGCGCCGAAATCCTTAAACGACAAGGTGGGGCCGTGAAACAACTCCATAACATCTGTATATTCATCCAGGCTCTGTAATGCCGGGGCAAAGGAATACGCCCGGTTGATGATCTGATCCAAACCCTGCGCCGGTATCTCGTCGCCAAGGTATTTACCGGCAATGGCGCGCGCCATTCCGGCAAATGGCAAATGGGATAATTCAACCAGTTCATTTAATGGAATCCGCGGAAAAACGGCCGGCATATACAAGCCGCGGTCAGCAGCCTGGCCTTTAAACAGCGCGTCGCGAAAATTTACAACATGTGCATGATCTTTGGTGCTATATAACTTCATAAACTATACTATTCCTGTGTTTGTTTGTGAACATCAAGTCAAATGAAAACATAATGTAATTATATCGGCAAACACGCCACCGGCGGTCACTTCACGGCCCGCGCCCGGCCCCTGAATGATCAGGGGATTTTCCGAATAGCGTTCGGTGGTGATCTGGATAATATTGTCAGTGGCTCCGGACAAGGCCAGGGCAGTGCCTTGTGGCACATTCTCTACAGAGACGCGACAGCCTTTGTCATCCAGTTTGGCTATGTAACGTAATACCTGGCCTTGTTTTTCAGCCTTGAGCCGTTGGTTTTCAAAATTCTCATCCAGCGAGGGCAGTTTTTGCCAAAACTCCTCCAGGGGAATGCGTTCCATTGCCGCGGGAATGAGCGACTGCACCTTAATATCAGCCAGTTCCATGCGCAGGCCGATCTCGCGGGCTAATATCAATAATTTGCGGCCAACGTCCATTCCGGACAGGTCATCGCGGGGATCCGGTTCCGTATAACCTTTCTGATGCGCTTCCCTGACCACAGCACTGAACGGCCGGTTGTGACTCATGGTGTTGAAAAGATAACTCATGGTACCGGAAAGGATGCCTTCAATTTTATAAATATTATCGCCGCTATTCTTCAGGTTGATGATGGTGCCGATGAGCGGCAAGCCGGCGCCTACAGTAGTTTCGTACAGATAATGCAGACGGTGATCGCGGATCAGGTTTTTGATACGGTCGTAATAATCCTGCCCCATGGTATTGGCCTTTTTATTCGGCGTAACCACATGGATGCCTGCGGAGATGATCTTTTCATAATAACCGGCAATTTCATCACTGGCGGTCACATCGACCAAGATGGTATTGGCTAGTTCGAATTGCTTGATCTTGGCGATTAGTTCGGAAATTTTAAACGTCTCGGTAGCTGTGGTCAACATGTCGCGCCACCGGGTCAAATCCAGTCCCTTTTCCGCAAAGATCATTTTCTTGCTGTTGGCAATACCACAGATATTGATGATCAAATTATTCTGTTCGGCGAGTTCTTTTTGTTTATTCTGAATCTGTTTTAACAGGGTTGCGCCAATACCGCCAACGCCGACAATAAAGAGATTGGCGACCCGGTTAGACAGGTAAAAAGCGCTGTGCATGACATTCACGGCTTTATCGGCCTGGCTGCTGTTAACCACCAGTGATACATTACGCTCGCCGGAGCCTTGGGCAATCGCTTTGATATTGATAGAGTTTTGTCCCAGCGCGCCGAACAACTTGCCGGAGATACCGGGTTTGCCGGCCATATTTTCACCGACTGCGGCAATGATAGCAAGATTGTTAGTGGTTTCAACCTGGTCGATAATACCGGCCAATATTTCCGTAGAGAATTCCGTTTCAATTGTTTCTTTGGCGCTTTCCGCTTCGCTGGATAAAACCGCCAGACTGATACTATGTTCCGACGACGCCTGGGTGATCATAATAACATTAATACTTTTTGCTGCCAATGCGCTGAACAGCCGACCGGCGATGCCCGGCACCCCAACCATACCGCTGCCCTGAATATTGAGCATGGAAATACCATGAAATGAAGCTATCCCTTTAACCGGATGCTCAAAATCACCTTTTTCAGGAGAAATAATTGTACCGGGATTAGCCGGGGAAAAACTGTTTTTGATTAAAATTGTGATGTTCTTTTTTATAGCCGGAACCAGCGTTTGCGGATGAATGACCTTCGCGCCGAAATAGGATAATTCCATAGCCTCTTCATAGCTGACACGCGGCAGCACAAAGGCATTTGTGACCATACGCGGATCGGCGCTCATAAAACCATCAACATCGGTCCAAATCTCGATCTTGTCCACATCCATAGCCGCGCCGAAAATAGCGGCCGAATAATCCGAGCCGCCACGGCCCAGGGTGGTGGTAACATTATCCTGGGTTGCGCCGATAAACCCGGTTACCACATATATTTTATTTTCCTTGATGCGCTTTTTAATACGCTTGTAAGTTTCTTCAAAATCAACCCGAGCGCCGCCATGTCGGCGATCTGTAAGCACCAGTTCGCGGGAATCGACAAACTCGGCCTTAAAGCCTCTTTGAACCAGCAAAACCGACATGAGCCGGTTGCAGAGTCTTTCGCCAAAACTCTCCACCAGGTCCAGGGTACGCAAGGAACACTCGCGAACCAGGCTGACGCCTTTGATAATATCTTCCAGTTCCGTAAATGTGGCGGTAATTTCAGTATTTATTTTAGCATCTTCAAGCTGTGCGGCAAACACATTATTATGACGCTGTTTTATAGCTGAAACAATTTCCAGAGCCTTGGCGCCCTGGGCTTCAGCCGTTCTTGCCGCCAGGATCAACTGGTCGGTTATTCCGCCAACAGCAGAAAGCACCAGGATCAAGGGCTCTTTACCGGAATAATCGCCGGTAACAATATTGGCCACATTGTTAACCCGCTCCGCCGTAGCCAGCGACGAACCGCCAAACTTTAATACTCTTAACATTTTTTTCCTCTGTCGTTTACGTCTATATTCCATAGCAACCGGATTAGCCGAAACATTCTTTGCACGGCTTATTATACCGGTAAGAGATTCTAAAATATTATTTGTGCATATAATCCAGTATATACTTTTCTTTTTGCATTGCGCCGGTGCATGAGACATCGCCAAGGCTTATGGCCGCGGCCGCAGCGGCAAATTTTACACATGTGCCAATATCCCAATCCTGGTGAATACCGTGTAAAAACCCGGCGGAAAAGGCATCACCGGCTCCGGCATTGCCTTTATATTCATCTTCCGGAACTACAAAATTGGGCTGTGTTACCAGTCCGTTTTTTTTCGTAAATGCATAACTGGGACCTTGAGCGCCGCAGTGGACTACCGCAAGGCCTGCGCCCAGTTCTTCTACCAGGGCTACACAAGCCTCACGTGGATCAGGATAATTTGTTAACGCGCTGGCCTGGTCATCATTAATGCAACAAATATCTACAAACGCTAGCGTACGTCGATAGCGCGCAAATTTAAAGCTGTTTTCCGGGCCGGGAGATACGAAATCGAGCGCCGTTAAAACACCGCTTTTCTGAACCCGCGCCAGAACCCGGCCCATGACGGTTCCGAATTCAGCGTCCGGCTTGTCCAGTTGCGGCAGTAACAAACCATAGCCAAACATGGCTATTTTAAAATACGCCAGGCGGTTAAAATCGATATCCTCTACATTAAAGGAGCCCATAGCGCCAAGTGTCTGCCGGTAAATCCGCTCCGTCCGGCCCTGATCTATCCTGATATGTAATACCTCGGTGCAGGAGGTTTCGTATTCCGCAGATACCAGCAATGTATCAACCGGTATATGATTATCCGTTAAAATACGGCGGATAATATCTGCACGATGGTCATTGCCGATTTTGCCAAACACTGCAACCGGATAGCCGCCGTCAATTTTGGCCAGGTCGACGCCGACATTTGTCGCCATACCGCCGACACTATAGCGCACCTCTTCACCGGCCAGTTCTTCCTTGTCGACAAACTTTTGCGCGTCAACATAAGAGAGCTGCCCCGGACTGAGAACAGGCGCCAGTTCATCAACAATTGTGCTGCCAACCAGGGCTATGCCGGTTTTTTTTGTCGCCATCGTTTTGCTCTATAACCACAAGCCATTAAGGATATAAAAAAAGGCACACCGATCTAGGCTGTGCCTGTATCATTTCCTGGTGAATAAATCGCTTTTCATGAGTACAGTAATATTATACTTTGTCCCGGTATGCAGGGAGCGGTATGTTATTACAGTATTTTACAAAATATGGAACAGATGTTTACTAGACGGATACAGGTAATAGAACAGGTGAAATTAATCTAATTCACTAAAAATGTCAAGAAGAATTTCAAATTTTCGTATTATTTCCTGTAAAAATAAAAAACCCGGCAGCAGCCGGGTTGATAATTTATTTGTGCATTGCCGATTCACGAATTACTTTGGCGGCTATTACATTCCGCTGGATCTGGTTGGTACCTTCATAGATCTGGGTAATCTTGGCATCGCGCATATATTTTTCAATCGGGTAATCTTTCATATAGCCATAACCGCCGAAAATTTGTATGGCGTCGGTGGTTACTTTCATGGCCGTATCTCCGGCAAACACTTTGCATATTGCCGATTCTTTACCGTAATCCGTGCTGCTGTTGTCGATCATTTTAGCAGTTGCATAAATCAATGCACGGGCAGCTTCGATTTGGGTGGACATATCGGCCAGCATATGTTGAATCGCCTGGAAAGAAGAAATGCTCTGGCCAAACTGTTTTCTTTCCCGCGCATACCGAACTGCATGGTCGAACGCACCCTGGGCAATGCCAAGCGCCTGGGAAGCTACGCCCGGCCGGGATTTATCCAGGGTTTTCATAGCCACCATAAATCCATGCCCCTCTTTAGCCAACAGGTTTTCTTTGGGTATTTTACAATCCTGAAAGACCACTTCACAGGTAGCGGAAGCACGGATACCCATTTTATCCTCTTTTTTGCCAAATGTCAAGCCCTCGGTGCCTTCTTCAACAATAAATGCGGAAGCGCCGCGGCTGCCTTTTTTCGGATCGGTAGAGGCAATAACGGTATAATATTTTGCCACTCCGCCATTGGTGATAAAGTGTTTGGTGCCGTTAAGAATATAATGATCGCCTTCCAGCCTCGCCGTGGTTTGAATAGCTCCCGCGTCGGAACCGGCTTCAGGCTCGGTTAAACAAAAAGCCGCCAATGCTTCGCCGCTGGCCAGCGCAGGCAAATACTTTTTCTTTTGTTCGTCGTTGCCCGATATAAGGATGGGAAAAGTACCCAACGCAGTGCCGGCTAAAGCTAAAGCAATACCACCGCAAGCGCGGGACATTTCTTCCGTTACCAAGCACATTTCCGTAATACCGCCGCCGAGGCCTTCATACTCTTCCGGTATCCACAGACGGAAAAAATCCATTCTGGCCATTTCTTTAACGATAGGCCAGGGGAATTCTGCTTTAACATCATATTCTGCCGCTACCGGCGCTATTTTACCCTGGGCAAATTCATACGCCAACTGGCGAAATGCTTCTTGTTCTTCAGTTAAAAAATAATTCATAGCTCACCTGTATTTTCATATTACATTTAATTGCTGTAACGATTCCCTGGCCGCTTTTTGTTCGGCGTCTTTTTTGGAATGTCCATGTCCGGAACCGAGTCTTTTTCCATCAATAATTACCGCAACGGTAAATTCCTTGAGATGATCCGGGCCATTTTCTTCTTCAATGATATATTTGGGGCCGCGTAAATTGCAACTTTGGCAGTGCTCCTGTAATAAACTCTTGTAATTCTTTAATTGCCCTTTTTTAATAATTTCATCCAGTCTTTTGGCGATATGCAGATGAACAAAATTTCTGGCATTTTCCAGGCCGCCGTCAAGGTAAATGGCGCCGATGATCGCTTCCACCCCGTCCGACAATATCGATTCCCGTTTGCGTCCACCGGAGCGCTCCTCCGATTCATTGAGCAGCAAAAATTTACCCAAGCCAAAATCTTTGGCAACCTGTGAAAGCACCGTGCGATTTACCAGCAACGACTTGTAATTGGTCAGTATCCCCTCTTCCTCGTCCGGGAAACGGTTATAAAGGAATTCCGTGACCGTCATACCAAGTACGGAATCACCTAACAGTTCCAATCTTTCATTGGACTCGATTCGTTTTTCACCCGTACAGGTAAGGTAAGAACGGTGTTTTAACGCCTGAAACAACAAATTCTGGTTAATAAATTGATATTGCAAGCGTTTTGATAATTCGTTCAACCGGTCTTGCGGATTTTTGCTAAATTTTCGGAACCGAAAAAAATCGACTAATTGCCTGAGCAATTTCATAAGCTTATGCGGTAAATTTTTTAAATGCCAGTGTCACATTATGACCGCCAAATCCAAACGAATTAGAGAGGGCATAGTTTACATTTCTATTTTTTGCTTTATTCGGTACATAATTTAAATCACAATCAGGATCGGGTGTTTCATAATTGGTCGTCGGGTGGATAATAGAATTTTTTATACATAATAGAGTAGCAATGGCTTCCAGCGCACCCGAAGCGCCTAATAAATGGCCGATCATAGATTTTGTTGAACTGATATCCAGCTTGCGGGCATATTCTCCAAACACACTCTTGATTGCTTCGGTTTCAGTTTTATCATTATATGGTGTGGATGTGCCATGGGCGTTAATATATTCCACCTGTTCCGGCTTGATTCCGGCATCTTGCATGGCAAGTTTCATCGATCTGGCAGCGCCTTCGCCACCGGGGACAGGCTGGGTGATATGGAAGGCATCGGCTGTAAATCCAATACCCACAATTTCACCATATATTTTTGCTTTTCTGGCTCTGGCATGTTCCAATTCTTCCAAAAGCAGAATTCCGCCGCCTTCACCCATTACAAAACCATCGCGGTTCAATTCAAAGGGGCGGCTGGATTTTTCCGGCTCATCATTTCGGGTAGATAAGGCTTTAAGGGCATTAAAACCGGCAATTCCCATACGGTTGATTGGCGCTTCACTGCCTCCGGCCAGAACTGCATTTGCCTTGCCATAACGTATATGATTAAAAGCTTCACCGATAGCATGTGAAGATGAAGCACAGGCCGAAATGGTAGCATAATTAACCCCTTTTAAGCCAAAGCGAATCGATATATGACCAGGGGCAATATCGGAAATTAACATGGGAATAAAGAACGGGCTGATCCATTTAGGACCACGTTCGAGCATGGTGCGACATTCTTCTTCATACGTGATCATACCGCCAATACCGGACGATACTATTACCCCGAATCTTTCCCGGTCTGTTGCTTCGAGATCAATTGCCGAATCTTCTATCGCTTTAATGGCAGCAACCATTGCAAATTGTGTAAAGCGATCCATACGGCGGGCTTCTTTTTTATCAATAAAATTTTCCGGATTAAAATCTTTTATCTCTGCAGCAATCTTGGTTTTATAATCGCTGGTGTCAAAAAGAGTAATATTGGAAATGCCATTCCTGCCATTTATTAAATTATTCCAATATGTATCAATGGTATCTCCCAGCGGGCTGACTAGTCCCATTCCGGTGACTACTACTCTCTTCAAATCCATGTTAACCTCAAGTTTGTATCAATTAATGTAAAGCAACACCAAAATGGTGAAAACAACCATGTGATTTAAATTTATAAATGGCGGGAGAGAATCCCGCCATTTATAATGTATATTATTCCGCGTTACCTAGTTTTTCTTTTAAATATTTAAGAGCTTCGCCAACCGAAGTGAGTTTTTCAGCTTCTTCATCCGGTATTTCCAAACCGAATTCTTCTTCAAAAGCCATAACCAGTTCAACAGTATCCAAAGAATCGGCGCCTAAATCGTCAATAAAAGAAGCTTCCGGTGTTACTTCGCTGGCGTCCACACCTAGTTGCTCTACAATTATCTCTTTTACCTTATCTTCTACAGCCATGATTGTTACCTCCTGAATTAATTGTTAATATGTTTGTTTTTCGTTTTTTTGATTTATCTACATCAACATACCGCCATCGACTTGAATTACCTGACCGGTAATATAATCGGAAAGCGGGCTGGCCAGGAATAAAGTTACCTGTGCCACATCTTCCGGTGTTCCGGGACGTTTTAACGGTATCACATTTAAAAATGCCTCTTTAGCTGAATCCGGTAATTTTTTGGTCATTTCGGTTTCAATATACCCCGGAGCAATGGCGTTGACCTGAATATTGCGGCTGCCGAATTCCTTAGCCACAGACTTTGTCAGGCCGATCACCCCGGCTTTGGAAGCAGAATAATTTGCCTGTCCCAAATTTCCCATCACTCCTACAACTGAAGCCATATTAATGATCTTGCCGAATCTTTGTTTGAAAAAAACCCGGTTCGCTGCTTTTATACAATTAAAAGTACCTTTTAAATTAACTGCAATTACCGCATCCCATTCCGTTTCATTCATACGCATAACAAGATTATCACGGGTAATTCCGGCATTGTTTACCAGAATATCAATTTTGCCGAATTTATCCATTGCCGCCTGGATCAGTGTTTCTGCATCTTCCAAACTGGCAACATTGGTTTTCACCGCAATCGCTTCAACTCCTGCTTTTTGCAAGTTCTCTGCGGTTTGTTGAGCGCCTTCAAGGTCGATATCTGAAACCACAATATTACATCCCTCGGAGGCCAGTTTTAAACATATAGCTTCACCGATTCCCCTTGCGCCGCCGGTGACGATTGCTGTTTTATTTTCCAGTAATTTCAATTTACTTCCTCTACACTTGTTAATTGTTGTACCGTACCTATCGTTGTTACATCAATATTCCGATCCGTTTTACGCAACAGGCCTGTTAATACACTTCCTGGACCGGTCTCATAAAAATGGGTTACCTGGTCATTCACCATTCCCTGAATCGTTTGGGTCCATAATACCGGGCTGGATAACTGCCTGGCTAATAATGTTTTAATCTCTTCCGGCTCATTCACTCTTCCGGCAGTGACATTGGTAAAAAACTCTGTTTCCGGTTTTTTAAACCCGGTGTTTTGCAATTCACGGGTAAAACCGATCAGAGCAGGTTCCATGAGTTTTGAATGAAAGGCGCCGGTTACTTTTAGTTCGATAGCTCTTTTGGCGCCACGTTCAGTAGCCAAAGCCATTGCTTTCTGAACTGCGTTCACTACACCGGAAATGACTACCTGTTCCGGCGAGTTATAGTTGGCAATGTTGACCACTCCTTCCTGTCCGGCTTCCCGGCAAATTGCTTCGATAACCGGAAACTCTAATCCGATAATTGCTGCCATAGTGCCTTTTTGAACATTCGAGGCTTGCTGCATAAGCTGACCGCGTTGTTTTACCAGTGTGAGTCCTTGCTCAAAGTTCAAACTCCCGGCAGCGGTCAGGGCGGTAAACTCGCCCAGGCTATGTCCCGCTGTAACATCGGGTTTAATAGTCCGGCTGCGCAATAGATCAAACACAATATAACTATGTATAAAAATTGCCGGTTGCGTATTTACAGTCTGATTCAGTTCTTCCTGCGGGCCTGTAAAACAAAGCCCGGCAATATCAAATCCTAATATATCATTAGCCCGTTCATATAATTTCCTGGCTTGTGGATACTGTTCATAAAGATCCTTACCCATGCCCACAAACTGGGAACCCTGACCGGGAAATAAAAATGCTCGTTTACCCACTAATTACCTACCTGTTGCCTTAATTTTTCTCTTTGCAGCCGCAGTTCACGGATATGAGCCAGAGACTGAAAATAGAGATTTTTATTTTTTAATGCAATCGCTTTGTTAAAATTCTCTTCGGCGGCGTCGTAATCTCCAGTAACCATACAGGCGATGCCAAGGTTATACCAGGTGCTGGAATTTTTCGGCTGTTCGCTTACGGCACGTTGGAAAGCGCTTATCGCTTCATCCCACAGACCATTTTTAGCGTACTGAACGCCAACCTTGGTCGAACCGGAACCGCTTTCCAGCGGATGTTTTTCTGTTACCACATACGGGGCAATTTGCCGGGCAAATTCCTTGACAATATCTGCCATTAGATCATTCAGAATTGCATCGCGGGATTTTAATGTACCTTTACCTTCCACCACCTTGCCGCTATCATAAGATTTACTTTTTGCTTTTGACGCCAGCAGTTGGCCGGTCTCTATATTCACAACGCGAAAAGTAACTGCAACCGTACCTCTGCGGATCATATATTGTTGATCGATATAGGTGGTTTTCATTATTTCTTCGCGTACTTTTTTCTTATTTTTTGTAACCGTGCGGTATTGTCCGGTGCCGACCTTTTTTTCAACTTTTTGTACCCCTTTTTCATCGGGATCAACGGAATAGGAAACAACTTCACCAAAGATCAGGCCATCAACACCCAACATTTGGCCGATCTCGCGCGCGGTATTTTCATCAACAACGCCGGATTGAGCAAGGGCGTGTTCTTCCAGTACCAGATCAATCTTGCTGCGCTCAAAAATCTGGAAAAAATTACTGCTCATCAGTTCCGTAGTTAACAAACTGGCGGCAAGATCGCCGGAATTATTAACACCTTGAAAATCGACAATAGCAATATTTTTAATACCTTTAACATCGATTTCGGCCGGTTTTTGTACGGGCATTTGTACCATGGTCGGAGCGCAGGCCAGCATCAATGTTACAACCGAAATCATGATCGGGCAAAGCAAGCTGCGAGTGTTCATAGGTCTACCTGTTTACTAAAGTTTTATAATTTTACGGCTGCCGAGCCCCATGTAAAGCCGGCGCCAAATGCAACCAACACCACTGTATTACCTTGCTGCAGACGTCCGCTGCTGATCGCCTCATCAAGGGCAAGCGGAATTGAAGCAGCGGAGGTATTGCCAAAATTCTGAACATTAACAAAGACTTTATCAGCCGGGATATTGATGCGTTTGGCTGTCGCATCAATAATCCGCAAATTAGCCTGATGCGGTATTAACAGGTCGATATCGTCATTATGCAAACCGGTATTTTCAAGAATTTTTACTGCCGCATCGCCCATGGCGGTAACGGCAAATTTAAAAACCTCTTTACCTGCCATTTTGATATAATTTAAGCGTTTCTCAATACTTGCTAAAGTTGGCGGATTTTTGGTGCCGTATCCCGGCATATGCAGCAGGTAATGCAAACTGCCGTTGCTCTTGGTATACGTTCCCAACACGCCGCGGCCATTTTCAGCCGGTTTAAGAATTGCAGCTCCGGCGCCATCGCCAAACAATACGCAGGTGGTACGATCAGTATAATCGGTTACTTTTGAGAGTGTTTCCACACCGATGATCAGAATAGTTTTTGCTTTTTGTGCCTGGATCAGCGAGTCGGCAAGTTCCAGCGCATAGATAAAACCGGTGCACGCGCCGGCAATATCCATAGCCGTAGCGTTATATGCCGCCAGTTTTTCCTGGATAAAACAAGCGGTTGAGGGGAAACCAACATCGGGAGTAATTGTAGCCACAATAATGTAATCAAGTTCTTCTGCGGCTACACCGGCGCTGACCATAGCTTTTTTAGCGGCTTCAGCACCTAAATCGGAGGAAAATTGATCATCGGCAGCTATATGTCGTTTTTCAATACCGGAACGGGTGCGAATCCATTCGTCACTGGTATCGACAATTTTCTCCAGATCGGAATTGGTTAATACTTTATCCGGTATAGCGGAACCTGTGCCCACAATCATTGATTTTGGTATAATCAAAATAAACTCCAATCTACTCTAAAAAATCCAGTTCGGCAGACGATTTCAGGCTCCCTCTTCAGTAAATTCACTCATGGATGCTTTAATATGGTCAATAACATCTTCATCAACCATTTTATAAGCAGCTAAAATAGCATTTTTAATCGCTTTGGGGGTAGACTTACCATGAGCTATTATACAACAACCGTCAACGCCAAGTAAAGGTGCGCCGCCATATTCCTGGTAATCGAATACTCGTTTAATATTATCAAAAGTTGCTTTCATCAATACATAGCCGATCTGCGAAAAAAAGTATTTACGTATAAACCGGCGCAAATTGAACTTGAGCAAACCATGCAAACTTTCAGCAAATTTGAGAACGATGTTGCCGACAAAACCATCACATGCTACCACATGTGCTTTGCCTTTTAATATATCCCCGCCTTCAATATTACCGATAAAACTAACCGGAGCTTTTTTAAACAATTCATGAGCTGCCAAAACTGTTTCATTGCCTTTGGTATCCTCATGGCCGATGCTTAACAAACCAACCGAAGCATTGGGAACGGCAAAAACGTGGGAATAATAAATTTGTCCCATAATGCCAAACTGCACCAGGTCCATGGGCCGGCAATCAACATTAGCGCCGGCATCGATCAACAAGGTCGTTCCCTTTTCCGTCGGTAAAATAGAACCGATAGCCGGTCGACGTATTCCTTTGATTCGTTTTAAACCGAACAACGCAGTAGCCATTACTGCGCCGGTATTACCGGCGCTGACCACCGCATCAGCTTTGCCGTCCTTTAACAATCCTATAGCAACTGCAATGGAAGAATCCTTCATTTTTAATGCATTGGAAGGATGCTCATCCATAGCAACAGCCTGTGAGGAATGAACAATAGTAATAGGTAAATTCTGGGTGTGAAAATGTTTGGCAATTTCTTTTTCAATTGCCTCCTTGTCGCCAACCAGAATCACTTCATACTTGTCTTTTGCCAACCGGGCCGCCTCAATACCGCCATGCACTACATCAACAGGGGCGTTATCCCCACCCATTGCATCTAATGCAATTTTAATCAATTTTAGCTCCGCTAATATCGTTAATTACATATATTGGTTATTTAATACCTGTATTTATAAAACGGCGGGGAAATAAATACTAGGATTCTCTTGGCAGAAATATTGAACGTCCTTTATAATAACCGCAATTTGGACACGCCCGGTGGGACAGTTTTGGCTGATGACAATTTGCGCATTCAGCAACGGCCGGAGCTGTTGTATTCCAGTTAGCGTAACGTTTTTTTCCTCTTGATTTCGAATGTCTACGTTTGGGTAGTGGCATATTTTCCTCTGTTTTCTTTAATTAAACTTGATTTTATTAAGTGCATCCCAGCGTGGATCTGTTTTTTCGGTTTTACACTGGCAACTTGCCAGGTTTAAATTAGTTCCACATTGAGGGCACAAGCCTTTACAATTATTTTGACATATTTTTTTTTGCGGAAGCGCTATTATCAATGATTGCCGGATGGATTCAGTAATATCCACCTCTTTCATGGCATCGGTAATAAAATAGACATCATCCTCATCATTCTTTGCCAAACCAGGGTCAGCGGTGCAGACAATGTCGATAGCTTCCTGTAAGGGCCACTCATAGTCCTCCAGGCAGCGATCGCAAACCAGTTTGGCAATGGCAGAGATTTGAGCCCTGACATATATTTCAGAGCCAATTTTGTTAATATTGAAAACCAACTCGATCGGGGCAGCAAATTCTTCAAATTCCGACAAATTAATCTCAGCCGGTATAACAGTTCGTGATTCGACCAGCGATCCTTCAGAGTAATTTGCAATATTTAACTTGACCATTTTAAAATCTCCAAAACGATTAAAAATTTAGCAAATAATCGTCTAATAGTCAAGCCAAAAAATAGCATTTTCTGAATTTAATTCATTTTTTTGCAGCAGCAGGGCTTGTAAGGCAAAGTTCAGATTCGCTGAAAAAAAAGGCAATCTCCCGCCCGGCATTTTCATGCGAATCGGAGCCATGAACGATATTATACCTTATAGTTGTAGCATACTCATGGCGTATAGTCCCCGGCGCGGCCAAAGCCGGATCAGTATTTCCCATCAGGGCGCGATAATCGGATATGGCATTATCTTTTTCCAAAACTGCCACCATACATGGGCCTTGCGTCATAAATTCAATCAATCCGGGATAAAAAGGTTTGCCCAAGTGCACACTATAAAAAGCCTCAGCCTGGGTAGGGGTTAAATGAAGTATTCTTGCCGCAATAATGGAAAACCCTGCCTGTTCAATTCGGCTCAAAACAGCGCCCACCAATTTCTTTTGTAAACAATCTGGTTTAAGTATCGCCAGTGTTCTCTCCATTGCACTTCCTTTTTTTGAGATTATTTGCCTGGTTTTTCAATAATTTTATCTTTGATCAGCCGTCTCGCTTCGTCCAGTCCGATTTGAAATGCTTTATTATTTAATTCTTCGGTGCCGCGCGGTACACGAGCGCCAATGGCCATTTTCAGGGCATTTTCCGAGACAATTTTTGATATGCCGGCAATAATACCCAATGCCACAATATTGGCAACAAGAGCACGACCGGCTTTTTCCCGGGCCAGTTGGGTTACCGGTATTTTAAGCAGGCGAAAATTGCCGGGTACGGCTTGCTTGACCACTTCCTCATCGACAATAACAATCCCACCCGGTTTTACATCGGTGCTATACCGGTCAAAGGATTCCTGGGTCAAAGCCAATAACAAATCAATGTTTACCGCTTTGGGGTAATCAATATCATCATCGGAAATAATCACTTCGGAACGGCTGGCTCCGCCGCGTGCTTCCGGTCCATACGACTGGCTTTGGGTGGCATTCAAGTTGTCATAAATTGCTGCCGCCTCGGCCAGGATTTTTCCTGCCAGCACCAGACCCTGCCCGCCTTCTCCGCTCAGGCGTACCTCGTATCGAAAACTCATATTGATATGACTCCTTTTTACTTTTTTAGTTGATCAATTACCTTTTGATATTCCGCGCGGCATTCCGGTTTGTCAATATCGACAAATATTCCGGTAATGATGCTGTCGTTCAATTCGGCCGGGTCCATAGTCTCGGCATTTTTTATGGTTACACTGTGTTCCTTTTGCCATTTCAGCATATCAACGCCGTCGCCGGCTTTATTACGGCGGCCAAATGTTGTGGGGCACGGCGTCATAACTTCAACTACCGAAAACCCTTTCTTTTGCAAGGCTTTATTGATATAATTTTCCACCTGAACCGGATTGGCAACGGTAGTACGGGCAACAAAAGCCGCTCCGGCCGCAATTGCCAAACCGCTGATATTAAATATATTTTCAAAACTGCCAAATGGGGCGGTACTCGCCTTTTTACCCCGCGGCGTGGTCGGCGATACCTGACCGCCGGTCATACCATAGATTTGATTATTGAACAAGATCACAGTTAAATCTATATTCCGGCGCGCGGCGTGAATATAATGGTTGCCACCAATCGAAGTAGCGTCGCCATCGCCGGTAACAACGATCACTTTTAAATCCGGGCGGGCCATTTTGATGCCGGTGGCATAGGTAATTGCCCGGCCATGAGTTGTGTGCAGGGTGTTAAAATCTACATAACCGGTCAACCGGCTCGAACAGCCGATACCGGAAACCATGACTACATTATCTTTGGTAAACCCGTTTTTATGGATTGCCCGCAGCAAAGATTTTAATACTATGCCGTCGCCGCAGCCGGCGCACCAAATGAGGGGCATTTTAGAGGTCCGTAAGTAATAATTATAATCAAACATGCAGTGTTTCCTTTACAAATTGATGCAATTCATTAGGATTGATCGGCTCGCCATTAATTTTATTAAACTTGAAGACCGGAACCCTGCCTCGCACCGCCCACTCGACCTCATGGGCAATCTGACCCAGATTCAGTTCCGGCACGAACCAGGTTTTGATGTGCCCTGAATAATGAGCAATCTGCTTTTCGGCAAAGGGCCACAGGGTTTTCAGTCGCAGCATTCCGGCTTTAATGCCGCTATCGCGCAACAGTTTGATCGTATGCCGGGAAGAACGGGCAGCTGAACCATAAGCAACAAAAGCAATTTCCGCATCCTCCAGCAGGTATTCCTCTACCTCGATAATATCATCGCTGTTTTGCGTTATCTTTCTGTCCAGACGCAGCAGCAGTTCCTGAATTTTATCGGGATTATTAGTCGGGAATCCGGTTTCGTCATGGGCCAGGCCGGTGACATGATAGCGCAAACCGGTGCCAAAATCCGCCATGGGCGGCACCCCGGATGGAGTTATCTTGTAAGGCAGATAGTTTTCGGTACTTGCCGGGCGCGGTCGCTGGTGGATTGTATATTCTTCCGCCGCCGGAATTGTCATTTTTTCATTAACATGCCCGATGATCTCATCCAACAATAAAATGACCGGAGTACGGTATAATTCAGAAAGATTAAATGCGCGAATGGTCATATCATAGGATTCGCGCACACTGTTGGGGGTTAAAGCAATGATCTGATGATCGCCATGTGTGCCCCAGCGCGCCTGCATAACGTCTCCCTGTGACGGCAGAGTAGGCAACCCGGTGCTTGGCCCGCCGCGCATAACATTAACAATTACACAGGGGATTTCCGCCATTAGAGCATAACCAATGTTCTCCTGCATCAGCGAAAAACCGGGGCCGCTGGTAGCGGTCATCGCTTTAACGCCGGTCAGCGAAGCGCCGATAATAGCGCCGATAGAGGCGATTTCATCTTCCATTTGAATAAACACTCCGCCATACTGTGGCAGCCGGCTGGAGAGGTATTCAGCTATTTCCGAAGAAGGCGTGATCGGGTAACCGGCATAGAATCGCATTCCTGCCGCCAGTGCGGCCATAGCGCATGCTTCATTGCCGGAAATGATCTCAATAGTGTTTGATGAATTTTTCATATTTTGTCTAATTTTCCTTTGTCGATTCGTCCAATACCAGTACTTCAATCGCAAAATCCGGGCAATACAGTTCGCACAGACCACAGGCTGTGCAGCTTTCCAGGTTTGCAACCCAGGCCTTGCCGTCTTTCATGGTCAATACTTCCTTTGGGCAAAACTGCACACAAATTTCACATCCCTTGCACCAGCTTTCGTGGATTCTGATTTCCTTTTTCGCTGCTTTTTTTGACATTGTCATAATCCTGGTTACTAGTAATATTCATCAGGGAACGATGCGGGTGCCGGTAGCGCCGGTTATGGCGGCAGTCAAACCTTCCACCGCACAAATAATTACCTGCTCGCCGCCCTTGGTTAAAAAATCAATTGCCGCTTCAATTTTCGGTCCCATACTGCCTTGCGGGAACTGCCCTTCAAGCAAATATTTCCTGGCCTGTTCGAGCGTTAAAACATCCAGGAATTGCTGTTGTGGGGCGCCGAAATTTAACGCCACTTTTTCTACAGCCGTAAGAATAAACAAAATCTGAGCGCCAATTTCCTGCGCCAGCACACTTGATGCCAGGTCCTTATCCACCACACCATCCACGCCTTCATAACGGCCATCCTCTTCGATATATACGGGAATTCCACCACCGCCGGCGGCAAGCACAATTATACCCTCATCAACAAGCCGGCCGATAATGCCGGAATTGACAAAACGGCGCGGCCGCGGAGAAGGCACCACCCGACGGTATCCCCGGTTAGCGTCCTTTTTAATATTATAACCACGGGTTTTTTGCAACCTGGCAATATCTTCCTGCTTGTAAAACGGGCCAACAAACTTGGTGGGATTGAGAATGGATGGATCGTTTTTGTCAACAATGACCTGGCTCAGAATTGTAACCACCGGCCGGTCTATTTTCCTGGCCATGAGTTTATTCTGCATGGTCTGCTCGATCATGTAACCCATGCCTCCCTCCAGGTCGGCCACGATGACACCCAGGGGCACCGGCGGCACTAAATGCCGCGATTCTTCTACGCGGATGAGCGCATTGCCTACCTGCGGGCCATTGCCGTGAGTGATCACCATTTTACAGCCCTGCGCCGCCAGTTCAACCACCCCGGCAAGCGCTTTACGGGTATTGGCAAACTGCTGGTAAATATCGCCTTCCTCAAATTCTCGGGTTATGGCATTGCCCCCCAGCGCCACAACCACCTTTTTACCTTGTACTGACATACTCATAAAATAGTGCTATTATATAATCCTATCAAAATCAAATATTTTTTAATGCGTCCTGCAGAGTAATTTTTCCGATTTCCTGTAAATCATAAAAGACCCGCACCGACGGTTTTTTAATATTAATTATACGTCTCAGGTCAATTGGCGTTCCTATAATCACAGCTTCACATTCTGTGGCATTAATTGTCGCTTCCAGGTCTTTGAGTTGTTCCTTGCCATAGCCCATTGCCGGCAATACCTGACCAATTTCCGGGTATTTGACAAAAGTATCGACCAGTTTGCCTTTCAGGAACGGTCGGGGATCGACAATTTCCTCGGCGCCCCAGCGCTCGGCAGCTACCACACCGGCGCCAAAGGTCATTTCTCCATGCGTCAAGGTCGGGCCGTCTTCGACGACCAGTACTTTTTTGCCGCGAATGATTTCCGGTTTTTCTATCGATACCGGCGACGCGGCATCTATTATCACCGCCGCAGGATTGACCAACCGGATATTAGAGCGCACCGCTTCGATAGCTTCGAAATCGGCTTCCACTTCTTTATTGATAATAACATAATGCGCCATACGCAGGTTGGTTTCACCCGGATAATAACTGACTTCATGACCTGGCCGTAACGGATCGGCAACCACAATATGGACATCCGGCTTGTAGAACGGCACATCATTATTACCACCGTCCCACAAGATCACATCCGCTTCTTTTTCCGCTTCCGCCAGAATAGCGCCATAATCTACACCTGCATAAACAATTGAGCCATTAACAATATGCGGTTCATACTCTTCCATTTCTTCAACAGTGCAATGCTGCTTTTCCAGATCGGCAAGGGTGGCAAAACGCTGCACCCGCTGCGCCACCAGGTCGCCATAAGGCATGGGATGACGCACAACCACAATTTTTTTGCCCTGCGCTTTTAATACTTCGGCAACCCGTCGTGTGGTTTGACTTTTTCCGCACCCGGTACGTACCGCACATACTGCCACTAGCGGTTTTTTCGCTTTCAGCATACTGAATTTGGGGCCCAGTAATGTAAAACTTGCACCCAATGCGGTTACCAGTGAAGCTTTATTCATTACTACTATATGCGGCACATCGCTATATGAAAAGAATACTTCATCAATATTATGCTTGCGAATCAATTCCGGTAAATTATCCTCGGCAAAGATGGGTATGCCCTGGGGATAAAGAGAACCGGCCAGTTCCGCAGGGTATTTTCTGTCGTCAATATCGGGGATTTGCGTAGCAGTAAAGGCGACCACATCATAATCCTGATTGGTCCTGAAATAGCAATTAAAATTATGAAAATCTCTGCCTGCGGCGCCCATGATGATTGCTTTACGTTTGCTCATAAAATACTCCCGGTTTTAATCCATGTCATACTTGAAATATAATAACATTAAAAATTCAGTTTCTCTTTCCTGTTTGTTCGGTAATTTACCGATAAATAAAAAAAGGCAGGTTTTTTATGCTCCTGCCTTGATTTTTTAATTCGTACTAAAAGTATATAAGTATTGCATCAATGTTTCATTCACTTCCTGAACGCTGGTGAGAGTAAAAATTTTAACTCTCAGTTCAGTAGCTTTAGGTAGTCCTTTCAAGTATAATGCAATATGTTTTCGCATAATTAATGCAGCTCTTTCGGAACCATAAATTTCTTGCGCCAGTTGCAAATGCCTGGTACAAGTTTCGATTCGTTCCTCAAGCCCTGGGATTACAGAATCTCCTTTGTTATGTACCTGGTTGGCCACTTGTTGAAAAATCCAGGGATTGCCGCGCGCCGCTCTGCCGATCATAATACCATCACAGCCGGTGGTCTCGTACATCCGTTTGGCGTCAGCAGCGGTTTTAATATCACCATTGCCGATAACCGGAATAGTAACTTGCTGTTTGACCCGCGCGATCAACTCCCAATCGGCCTGCCCTTTGAACTGCATTTTTTGTGTGCGGGGATGGACGCAGATCATGGCAATGCCGTTATCTTGAAGCGCTTTGGCAGTTTCTACAGCGACAATTTCATCCCAGCCGCTGCGGATTTTGGCAGTAACTGGTAAATGGGTAGCGCGGGATACTGCCCGGGCAATTTCAGCAATACCAGCCAGGTCTTTCATCAAACTGGAACCGGCGCCGCGCTTGACAACCTTGCGTGCCGGGCAGCCGAAATTAATATCTATAAAAGTGGGATTGCTGCGGCTGACGATTTCCGCCGCTTTGGCGAGCACATCCGCTTCAGCGCCAAATAACTGCACACCCAGCGGTTTTTCCTGCTCGGAAAATTTTATATAGTCCAGAGTTTTATGCTGATCCCGGATTATGCCGTCGGCGCTTGCCATTTCTGTATATAAAATATCGGCGCCTTTTTCTTTACATAAGCGGCGAAATGCAATGTCTGTCCACCCGGCTAATGGTGCTAACGCCGATGGTTTCTGTATGTCGATTCCTGCAAAAAGCACCTGCTAATTTATTGCTTTAAACTTTGCAAAGCAAGCACTAAATTGCCTGACAACCACATTTTGGCGATAAAATATTGAATAAAATATTAAATTTTATAGACTCACGTTAAAAATAACTAAAAGAAATTTGGTTCTATATGCTTTTCAGTGGGAAATTTTACCGATTACCAATTTTTTGACAGGTATAAAAAATAAAGAGAGTGTGTTGTGAACAAAGTAATTATAAAAAATTAATAAAGATGGTCTTTTTCTCTGCGTCCTCGGCGGTTTCGTTCTTTATATTTTACCGCAGAGGACGCCAAGATCGCAGAGAAAAACATATAAAAAGTTGTTATTTTTTAACTTAATAACAACCCCTTATCTTGAATAATTTTTGAAAAGTTTATTTATATGGATGGTAGTCAAAATTTTTCTTCAAAAACAAGTTTTTATGTAATCAATTCGAATAAACGAAAAGTTGCCTTGACCAGGTTTTTAAAAACCGATTTGACTGTATTTTTGTTCTAAAAATAATGTGAGAATTACCCACTAAAAATAATAGAGCCAGAAATTCATTACCTCACCTACTCTCTTTTCCATGGGTGTATTAAAAAAAACGGAGAGCATATCATTTATACTCTCCGTCACATTAATAGATTATAAACAGGCAGATTACTTTTTAAACACACTCACTTTAACAGTAAAAGTTTAAGCGAGCCGCTATAGCTGTCGGCGTTCATGACCACAAAATAAACGCCGGCCGCCGCCGGAACGCCATGATCGGTCAGGCCGTTCCAGGAGAGTTCATATTGCCCGGAATAATAAATTTCGCCGGTCAACAGGTTCCGCACAGTCCGGCCGGTAACATCAACAATTTTCATATCTACCGGCGATTCCTTTAGCACATCAAAAACAATAGTGGTGGAAGGATTGAACGGATTGGGATACGCGGCCTGCAATTTAAAATTGCTGATTAAAACCTCCGCCAGGGAGATATGGATAACCTGACTGTACTGGCGGTCGCCGTAGATATCGATGGCGGCGACGCAGTACTGGTAGTGCGTATTCAGATCAACATTCGTGTCCGCATACCTGTAAGTTGTTTGCTGTGTAATTGTGCCCTGACCGGCGAGCTCCGGGGCGGTGCGGTAATCGGCAATAGTTTGCCAGGACTGCCCGTTGGCGTTACGGCGTAAAACGGCAAAGCCCACATTATTTTCTTCGCTTTGGGTCGTCCATGATAATTCAATAGACTTTTTATCGGCCGTCGGGACGGCTTGCAGGCCGGCAAGTTTCACCGGCAGGGTTAAATCGTTATTCGCGAACCACAGAGCGCCCAGATTCGATCCGTCATTAGTACCCTTGCTGTCATCACAGGTGCCCTCAGTTTCACCAATCATATCTTCATCGAATTTCCAGTAAGAAACCATACTGGCATAATTGGGATGCAAAGCGGTAACCGGTTTATTCATCCATGCCTGGATAGTAGCCTGGCTGAGCGCGGCGTGCCAGAAACGGACTTCGTCGATATCACCCAAAAACCGACGGTCTGAATCTGATGGCCTACCACCAATGATAAAATTATTGGAATTGGTAGAAATATCTGTGGCCGCAAAAGTAGTAGAGTATTCTGTGCCGTCAACATATAATTTTAAAGAAGAACCATTGAAAACAAGGCAAAGATGCACCCAGGTTACCGGATCTACAGTTACGGCTAGACCGCTTATTGTCTTTACACCGGCATCGGTTAGGACATAACAACGTGGGATGTAATCAGTACTGATTGTAAGATTAACTCCAGTGGTTGTTTCATCACCATCAGAAAAAACAATACCAGTGCCGCCGCCGAAAACCACATCATTATCGGGCCGCACCCAGGCTTCTATGGTTAGTACATCTGAAGGTTTTAGGCTGCTGTTATTTCCGCAATTCACATAATCTGAGGCATCAAATTCCAGGGCATTCCCCGCTCCCTGGGACCAGGCAAAACCGGCCGTTAAAAAATATAGTACACATATAGTAACAAGTTTTTTCATTTTTACACCTCCGGTTTAATTAAAACTATATTTATTTATAACAGTTGCTAATCGAAAAGTATTCAATATATAGACAAAAGTATGGATAAAATGTCTATCTGTCAAGAATTATTATACAGAAAATCGTCATTATTATTAATTACGGCAGTTATGAGAAAATGCGTATATCTTGATCAGGTAGTATTATTTATTGGTATTTTTCACTTGAAAAAAATGGGGAAATCAAACTTGTTTGTCAATTTAAAACGATAAAAAATTTACCATGGAATATTTATGTTATATATTCTCCTTTTTCTCCGGGGCTGTATCAAAAGCCTAAAAAAGTAGAATTGATGGCAAGTTTAAGAAAAAAAACCATTCATGTCATTCCGAGGAGCAAAGCGACGAGGAATCTTTCTTGTTTAACGTATTGTAAAAACAAGATTTCTCGCTTCGCTCGAAATGACATGCATCTTTTGTATGCTTTATGTTTTAAATGACCCTTTATAAATTCAAGCTTTTGATACAGCCCCGAAAATTATCAACAGAAACTCTGTTTCAATGAATTTGGGAAAAGGCTGTTCTTTATGTCTGACAGTCCCTCCTGCTATTTCAAATTACTACAGCAGAACCTTGTTCCGGAAAACGCAGCGTCTCAATTTCCACTTCCTTAAGCGCCTCGTTAACCAGTTCTTGCCAGTTATCGATCCGCGCTTCGGCCTCATGCACTTCTTCAATTTTGGCTTTGGTTTCGGGACTTTTGGGCAGCAGGTAACTGCAACAATCATCATACGGTTCTATCGAAGTCTGGAATGTTCCCAGCTTTTGCGCCTGGGCAATAATCTCTTCCTTGTCAAAGCCGATGAGCGGCCGCAACACCGGCATGGACACGACCTCGGCTATCGCCGTAATGTTTTCCAGGGTTTGACTGGCAACCTGGCCCAGACTCTCCCCGGTTACAATCGCTTTGGCGCTTTCCCGCCGCGCGATCAGTTCGGCAATCCGGTACATCATGCGCCGGTACATGATAATGCGCAGTTTGGAGGGTACTTTTAATATGATTGCTTCCTGTATTTTTGCCAGCGGTACAAAATAAACCAGACTGTGGTTTTGGTACACTGTAAGTTTTTGCGCCAGAATGCGGGCGTTGTAATATGAAGTCTTTTCGGTGAATGGAAAACTGTGAAAATGCACAAAGATAACCTTGCAGCCGCGCAGTATCATGCGCCAGGCGGCTACGGGAGAATCGATTCCCGAAGACAACATGGCAACCACCTTGCCGCTACTGCCTACCGGCAAGCCGCGTAGACCCTGAATCTTTTCAAAAGTATAATAGATCTTTTTGTTAAAAATTTCAATTGTGCAGGTCAGATCGGGATTGGTTAAGTCCACTTTTTTGTGTAGCGCATCAAAAACATGCCCGCCGACGATCTGGTTCACCTGCACGGAATTCAAAGGATACTGCTTGTCCGCCCGCCGGGTGTTAATGCAAAAACTTGAAAATGTATAGTCCCTGATCTTTTCCAGTACCTGCTCTTTCAATATGTCAACATCGGTATTGCCGGCCCAGGCGACATTAAAATAGGCGATGCCGGGGGTTTTTTGCAGCCGTTCGACAATAACAGGCAGGTGCGCGGCATTGTCAAATTCCAATATAAAACGCCCGTAATCATTTTTTACATACACTTCGCCAAGATCCACCAAAGTCTGGCGGATGTTTTGCTTCAGGCGGTCTTCAAAAAAGCCGCGGTTTTTACCTTTTAAACCGATTTCACTATAATGGATGAGGATAATTGCGGTATTTTCTGTTGTCATACAATACTTGATCTTTCGCTGCTATAATAATAAAAAAATCCTTGCCGTGTATTTCTTTGGGCTGCATTTCAGCCCAAAAAAATAACTAACACGGACAAGGATTAATATACGGATTTTACGGCTTATAATCAACGCAAGGAATTGGCGACGATCTGGGCAATATCCAGCACTTTTAGTTTATCTTCGAGACCTTTTTCTTTTATACCATCGTCGAACATGCTTTTACAAAAGGGACACGCCACACCTACCGTCGCTGCTCCTGTATTCAGGGCATCCTGCACGCGGATGTGGTTAATGCGGGTTCCGGCGGTCTCTTCCATGAACATGCGTCCGCCGCCGGCGCCGCAGCAAAAACTTTTATTTTTCGCGCGCGCCATTTCCACCAGGCCGTCCTTGCTTGTTGCCTGTAAAGCCTGACGCGGCTCATTATAAATATGGTTATACCGGCCCAGGTAGCAGGAATCATGATAGGTAATTTTGCCGGTACCATTAGACTCAACTTTTAACTTGCCGGCGCTAATCAGTTCGGCAATTAGCTGGCTATGATGGATAACCTCGTAATTGCCGCCGAATTGGCCGTACTCGTTTTTTAATATATGCATGCCATGCGGACAGCAGGTAACGATTTTTTTGAATTTGTATTGCTGCATGGTTGTAACATTCTGTTCAGCGTTCATCTGGAACAGGTACTCGTTGCCGGCGCGCCGGGCCGGGTCGCCGCAGCAGCCCTCCTCTTCGCCCAGTATGGCATAGTCTACACCGGCGGCATTGAGTATTTTGGCAAAGGCGCGGGAAATATCCTTGCCGCGGTCGTCAAAACAGCCGGCGCAACCCACGAACCACAGATACTCGGCCTGCTGTTTTTCCGCCATGCGCGGGACGTTCAGATCCTGCGCCCATTCCGCGCGGGCGCTGCTGCCCATGTTCCAGGGATTGGAATTGGTTTCCAGTCCCTTGAAGGCCGGATTCAGTTCCTGCGGGAATTTATTTTCCATCATCATGCGGGCGCGGCGCATTTCGATGATAGTCGGAATATGCTCATTACAAACGGGACACGCTTCCATACAGGCGCCGCAGGTGGTGCAGGCCCAAATCTCATCATCCTTGATCCAGGCTTCCATGATCGGCTCCGAGGGCGCCTCGCCTTTGAGCAGGTTGCCACTTTCGTGCAGAATATGCTTACGCAGGCTCATCATAATCACTTTGGGGGACAGGGCTTTATCGCTCTGAAAAGCAGGACACACATCCTGGCAGCGGCCGCAATCCACGCAGGAAAAGAAATCCATAATGCTTTTCCACTGGAACTGGTTGACCGTGGTCGCGCCAAACTCTTCGGTTTTTTCAAAATCGATCTTTTTCAAAGTGCCGATAGGCTCATGGCTGCGCAGGAACATGTTGACCGGTCCCGCTACCAGGTGAAAATGTTTGGAATGGGGAATGAATACCAGGAACACCAGCACCATTAATATATGCGCCCACCACATAACGGAATTGAGCAGTTCCAAAGCGCCGGTCGACAAACCCGCCAGCAGCGGCGCCACAGCTTGCGATACCGGCATCCACCGGGCAAAGGCTTCGCCTTTCAACACTATTTCACCGCCCTGGTTCAGCAAATAGGTTACCATCAGGCCAAAGATCAGCGACAATACGATTGCGCTTTGCGGCGAGCGGGAAATGGGCATGGGTTTGGTGATGGCTACAGGTTTGACAATAAAGCGGCGCACGGCCAGGTAGATCGTACCGATAATACAGAACACGGCGACGATATCTACACCCAGGAACCACAGATCGTTGAACGTTCCGTGTCCCCACAGGGAAAAGCCCTGACTGAACGCCCCGGCCACATGATTGATGGTGGCGACGGCAAAGAATACAAATCCCCAGAACACAAAGGCGTGCATAACGCCGACAACCGGGCGATCCTTGATCGAGCATAATTGCGAAATTACCCGGCAGATGACAAAGCCAAGCCGCAGCATAGGTTTATCAGTGCGTATAACATCCCTGCGCCCGGTTTTTACCAGCCGCGTCCGTTTCCACACTTCGAAAGCAAAAAAACCGGTTGCTGCCAGAATGCACAGCACCAGTACAATTTGACCGACAAGATTTAACAACAGGTACTCCCTTCACAACTAATTAATTACCCGGAGTGCAATGTCTTTATGCATTGCATTCAAATTTATTGTAAATACAAGGCGGGATTCTATCCCACCATTTTTTCAGTTCGTAGGGTGGGTCTTGACCCACCATTTTTTCAGATTTTATTCTGAACTATAATATATTAATATTCAACAAGTTATATTTACGGTGGGTTAAAGCCCACCCTACTCGAAAAAAATTCAGCTTTTAATCTTTGCCACTTCTGCGGTCAATGCCGGTAAAACCTCGAAAACATCACCGACGATACTGTAATCGGCGCGTTTGATGATCGGCGCTTCGGGGTCTTTGTTGATGGCTACGATACATTTGGAACCGGACATGCCCGCCCAATGCTGAATGGATCCGGATGCGCCGCACATAATATACAGCTTTGGCGATACCACTTTGCCGGTTTGTCCCACCTGCTCGCTATGCGGCCGCCAGCCGGAATCGACTACGGCGCGGGTTGCGCCAACCGCTGCGCCCAACTTACCGGCCAGGTCTTCGATATGTTTAAAACCATCGGCGGAACGCATACCCCGCCCGCCGGTAACGATAATATCCGCATCGGTTACATCGAGTTTATCGCCGCCGGTCTTGCTGACTTGTTTAACGACCAGTTTGCTCTCCAGCGCCGGCAACGACAATGGCTTGACCGTAGCAGTTTTCCCGGACTGTTGAATGACCGGGAAAACTCCGGGGCGCAAAGAAACGATTCTGACCGGCGCGGCCAGTTCAATTTTGGCAAACACCTTACCGGCGAATAGTGAGCGTTCGGCCAGCAGTTTGCCGCCGGTTGCGTCAAGAGCGATACAATCGGCCGCCAGGCTGGTTTGCAGAGTGGCGGCAACGCGCGGGGCCAGGTCATTGCCCTGGGTGGTGGCGCTGAAAATCACTGTAGCGGCACCGGTTTCCTGTACCGCTTTAACGACAACGGCTTTGTAATAATCAGGATTGTAATTGGCCAGTTTGGCGTCATCGGCCGTCAGTACGGTAGTGGCGCCATATTCACCCAGTTGCGCCGATTTGGCTTGCACCCCGGCGCCAATGATCAGCGCGGTTACCGGTTGACCCAAAGCGCCGGCCAGTTTCCCGGCCTGCGATACCGCTTCCAGGGATGCTTTTTTATAGTCATTGTTCTGAATTTCTGTGATCACAAGAATGGTAGACATGTATATTAACCTCCGCTTATTTCATTTAAAATGCTTGTTTATAGTACCCGCGCTTCTTCGTGCAGCAGCTTTACCAAAGCAGGAACGGCCTCGGCGCCTTGTCCCACCACTTTGCCGCCGGAACGGGCAGCGGGATAGGCCATAGTCGTAACGGTGATCTGGTCGGCTTCAGCAGCAGCCGGTTCAACGGCGACCACTTTTTTCTTGGCCAGCATAACGCCACGAATTGAGGGATAGCGGGGCTCGTTCAGACCCTTTTGGCAGGTGACGATAGCGGGACAAGCTGTTTCGACGACTTCATAACCGCCCTCGATCTCACGTTTGGCGGACAGATTTGCGCCGTCTACATCCAGTTTGGTGACCAGGGTAACGCAGGGGATGTTCAACAGTTCGCCCAGCATCGGGCCGATTTGCATGTTGCCGTCGTCGATGGTTTCCTTGCCGGTAAGGATCAGGTCATAGCTCATGGTTTTGATTTTAGCGGCCAGGATTTTCGCGGCAGTATAGCTGTCGATGGAAACGGCGTCGGTTTTCAGCAGCACCACATCATCCACACCCATGGCTACGGCGGTGCGCAGCACTTCCTGGCTGCGCTCCGGTCCCCAGCCAATGGCAATAACCGATTCGGCTTTACCGGCTTCTTTAATTTTTATGGCTTCTTCAATAGCAAATTCATCGAACGGATTGATGATAAATTTAATGCCGGCTTCCACAATGGATTTATTATCCGCGCCGATTTTAATATTAGCTTCCGTATCCGGAACCTGTTTCACACAAACGATAATTTTCACAACTACCTCCACATATAGTAACAAACATACATTAACAAAACTAACAGAGTGAATAATATAAAAAGATGTAACAGTAAAGTCAAACACAATTTGAATGAAATTCATTTTTATGACAGGAATTGCCGGGGAGCATTGAACAATGGTGGTAATATATTCTTACAGCATAAAACCGGTGTGGACGAGATGGACAGAGCGGACAGGTGTGTTGAATATTCCTGGTCAGCCTGGAAAAATGGGCTTTTGCCCCTTGCGCTGGAACGTGCGGCAAAACAAGTAAAAACTTTTCGCGTGTATTCGTGGTTTTATAAGAGTTTATATGCTTTTAACCGCTAATGAACGCCAATGAACGCGAATAGGAAATTTGGTTTTCTGCTCGCTCCGGACTTTACTGTGCATGGTTTGGGATAATGCGGGTATCTTGTGCCGTAAGTCTATTTTTGCATTTATATACCCGGTTCTGGAACGCTATAGTTTGTTGAAACACTTCTAAAATATTTACAGAAAAAATAAAAAATTATTGATTATTTCAGGAATTATTATTATATAGTTATGATAACAGCGGAACGATGAGACTTGGGCGGAAAGTGTTTCTGTTTAACATTTTATAAATATTAAAATAAAACCTGAACAAATTTTGGGAAATAAATTTTACATATTTACTTATAAAATAATATTAAAGAATAATATCGAAAAAATATCAAGTTTGTAATATTAATTAAATTTGATGAATTAAAAACAATTAATTAAAAATTTCAAAAATGGGAGGAAAAAAGCATGGCACGTCGTAGTTCTTTCGGTAGTTTAATTAATCAGATTGCTAGAGAACATGCACGGATGGCAAGACTTCAGGAAGCACAAAAACGAGAAATACAGCGAAACTATGAACGAACACAGCGGGAAACAGCAAGATTAAAAACACTTGCTGATAAGGAAGCAAAACAACGATATTTGGAGTCTCGGATAGAGGAGACGGAAGAAAAAAACAAAGAACTCTTAGAACGGAATAGTGAACTTGGCAGAATTTTAGAACATACATTGCATGTGGATGACACTATACAATTCGACAGTTTACGAATAAAAGAAATTTTTAAAAGTTTTGAAATTCCACCCGATTTAAAAATTCCTCCCAAAGCGCCTCAATTCGAAGATTATTTGTCTACAATAAAAAAACCAACTGCTTTAGAAAAGTTAATTCCCGGCGCAGAAGGACGTTATCAAAGAGCAATCCTAGAAATTAAAACCAAATTCAATGAAGACAAGAATAAATACGATATTATAATAGCAGATCGCAAAATCAAAATTCAAAAACTTAATGATACATATGATAAAGAAAAACAAGCTTTTAATTTCAAAGTACAACAACGGAATTCTGAAGTTGATGAATTTGAGAAAGCATATCGAAATGGTGACCCGGATGCTGTAAGTTCATACTGTACAATGGTATTAGAACGTTCAGAATATCCTGAGGGTTTTCCACAAGAATTTCGAATTGCTTATTTACCTGAACCAAAAGAACTTGTTATTGAATATGAGCTACCAACAAAGGATATTTTGCCTAAAGTAAGTGAATATCGTTATACCAAAAGTAAAGATTCACTAGACGAAAAATTGCGTAAAGCAACAGAAATTAAAGAACAATATCAAGATATCGTTGCGTCTATCTGCATTCGAACTATCCACGAAGTATTCGAGGCAGATCAAAATAACAACTTACTAATTGTGGCATTTAATGGTTTTGTTCAAACAATTGATCCATCTACAGGACAAGATATCCGTCCTTGCTTAATATCAGTCAGAACGACTAAAGAAAGATTCAGTGAAATTAACCTCAGTCGAATAGATAAACGAGCTTGTTTACGAAACTTGGGAGCGCAAATCTCTCCACGACCTGACGAGATGCTTGCAGTTAAACCCTTCGTTGAATTTGATATGGTGGATAAACGATTTGTCGAACAAAGTGATATCTTGTCAGATTTAGAAAATCGCCCCAATTTGATGGATTTAAATCCCTTTGAATTTGAAAACCTTGTAAGCAATCTTTTTGAACAAATAGGTTTTCAGGCAAAGCTAACACGTTCATCAAAAGATGGTGGTGTAGATGCAGTCGCTTTTGATCCCCGCCCAATACTTGGAGGTAAAGTCGTTATACAAGCAAAACGATATAAAAACGTTGTTGGAGTATCAGCCGTGCGAGATCTTTATGGTACAATGATAAATGAAGGTGCTAATAAAGGTATTTTAGTAGCTACAAGTCATTATGGCCCTGATGCTTATGATTTTTCAAAAGATAAACCGATTGAATTGATTGATGGAAGTGGCTTACTCTATCTATTGGAACAACAAGGAATTAAAGCCCGGATAATCCTTCCAACTGATTGAGTAACAAGAAATATGGGTAATTGGTGGTCAGTGGAATTGAGAATGAAAAATTACATTAATAAGCAATTAAAAAATATAGCATTAGTCAGAAGTTGAAATGCTCCCCCCAAGATCATAATGAAAAAATATCAATTCCTATCATATAAGTTTATAAAAAATAGAATGAATTAATTATTATTTATACAATACATATAGGGTATAAAATGAATCAAGCAAATGAGAATTCAAAAAGTCATCTAAATAATAATATAAAAGAACAAATCAATCAGGATATCCAAAATAAAATTATAGAAATAAAAGAAGAGACAGAATTAAAATACATAAAACAAATTCTGCAATTAGAAAAGGAGATAAGCAAAAGTTCTAAAAACCAAAAATCCAAAGATAAAGAAATTAATTATTTAAATAATACCCTACTAAAAGTTGGCAAAAAAATTGATGAAGCTCTTTTTGACTTAAACTCCGTCTCTTATGATAATAGTGATTCAGGGTGTATTGATCGTGCAAAAAGTAAGTTACAAGAAGCAAAAAAAGAAATTCCTTCTTCTAGTAGTTGCTGGATATTTACTGCTTATTATGGTAGCTCATTTCATCCTGATGTAATAAAAATGCGAGCTTTTAGAAATTATTTAACTTTACAGCCAGGCTATGGTGTAATTTTCAAAACTATAGATTATTATTATAAAAAAGCAGGCTACTTAAAATTTGGACAAATAATTGCGAATAAACTCAAAAGTGAAAGTCCCAATGTTTTTAAAGTAAGCGTAAAGTTTTTATCACGTATTCTACTTACAATCAGTCATAAATTTATTCAAAAGTAAAACAAAATTCTAATCACTTCAAATAATGAACTTTTTGCTTTATTACTCCCCGCAATCGAGATATATCTTACAACAAAACTGGTAGAAAGTTAATTATCCCGAACAACTTATTATTGTATGTAACAATCCCCCTGTAAATTCGTACACAACCAGCAAATAATAATTTGCATCAAAAACAAACAACCCAGGCATTCTCAATCAGGAACGAGCATCCATGCAAAAACCCCTCTCAACTTTTAACAAACTGTTTGGCAGCGGGCCGACCGGGGTGGTAGCCAGTCTGATTTTACTCTTTATTGCTATATGGCTCAACAAGCTGCTTGCTCCTCCCCCGCTCATTGCCAATCATGCCTTACGGCTCGGCATATTCCTCGCTTCCTGTGTGCTGGCGGTGGTTATCATCGCGTGGAGCGTCAAGTCCCTGCCCGCATTGGACCGTGGCAACAAGCTCTGTACCGGCGGGGCGTTCAAATATTTTCGTCACCCCCTCTATGCCGCTTTTTTATCGGTATTCGATTTTGGCCTGGCCATTTACCTCAACAGTATTGTCTACATTGTCTGGGCCATAGCGCTGCACCCGGTATGGCATTGGGTTATCGGCTATGAAGAAAAGCTGATGATTGGCATTTTCGGCCAGGATTACATCGACTATGCCGGTAAAACCGGACGGTTTTTTCCCAGGTTGATTAACAAAAACTAGCCAACGAAAGGATCAGGTATATGGAAGAAAAAAAGGTAAACAAACGTGTTCTGACGGTTTTCTTTATGATTTTTTCCGGAGTATTATTACCGTTTTCCGGGATCATTTTACATACCCAGGAGGGTGCAACAGGAAGTTTATATTTTACAGCGATGGGTGTACACAATCTTGCCGCGCTTGTTTTCACGATATTTAGTATTTTACATGTAAAGTATAACTGGAAACCAATAACCCAGTATTTCCGGGACAAAAAAACCAGTCTGACAGGCTATCGTAAAGAACTGGTCATCTCCCTGGCGTCATTTTTCTTGTTATTGCTATTGATCCTCTTTCATGGTATTGTTCAGCATTGACTCTAACACATTATTATCAATTCATTGGAAAAGGCAGAAGGAAAAATGATCGTCGCCGCAGCGCAAACCGTACCGCATCAACAGGATATTGTAAAAAACCTGGCGGACCATTGCCGCCTGACTGTTCTTGCCGCACAACATGGCGCCCAACTGCTGGCATTTCCGGAATTATCCCTTACCGGTTATGAACGGGAACGTGCCCGGCAATTAGCCTTTACACCGGACGATCCCCGCCTGGACAAGCTGCGTGGCCTGGCTGCAATGCACAACATGATCATCATCGCCGGCGCACCAGTACAAATGAATTCATTGTTATATATCGGCGCTTTTATATTCATGCCGGACATGTCCATGGGTATTTATACCAAACAATACCTGCACACCGGCGAGGAAATTTGTTATGCTTCCAGCTTTGCTTACAATCCTATGCTGCAACTGGAGGATGAAACAATTACCCTGGCTATTTGCGCCGATATTACCAATCCCCGCCATGCGCGCGATGCCGCCAAGCGTAACAGTACCATCTATCTGCCCATGATCTTTTATTCACCCGCCGGCATTGGTCAAGCCCACACCCTGCTCAGCGACTATGCGAAAAAATACCACATGGCAGTATTGATGTCTAATTACGGCGGCCCAACCTGGGATAACCGGGCCTCGGGCGGGCAAAGCGCGGTCTGGAATAACCGGGGAGAATTACTCGCCACACTCGGTAGTGGCGGCGAGGGCTTGATAATCGCTGAAAAAGTCCATAATAGCTGGACGGGCAGGATTGTAAAGACTGTTTGATAATTTGCTTTCAGGATAGTCATTTTCTTATTTCGATCAATGCAAACACCGGGCAGCTAATAACAATTTACCGGTAAATATCAAGGGGACGTTTTTTTCACCAATTAAATCTATACCAGTTACAAAAAAAATCCTTGACTTTTTGTATACTATATTATATATTATGTATAGTTTAATATACATTCAGTATAGAATAAACAACACAGCTTTGCATACATCATGCAAAGGAGGCGCCTCTTGAAACTGGCTAACACACTCCGCCGCTGCCGTTTCGATCACAACGAAATATCGCAGCAAGACCTGGCAAACGCTGTCGGCGTTACCAGGCTGACTATCCACTCGATTGAAAAGGGCAAATTCGTTCCCTCTACCCTGCTGGCTTTAAAACTGGCGCAGTTTTTTGGGAAAAGAGTGGAAGAAATTTTTTATCTCACTGAAGAATGAGTGAATTACGAATTTTATCAAGGAGACAACTATGCTCAACCGGTTAAAATTATTCAACTTTGCTGCGCTGGTTACGGGTATTGTTACTTTATGCCTGTTAGCGTACAACGCCCTGTTTTATATAAAACTCATAACCAGGATAAACGCCGCCCTACCGCTCGAACCACTACAAGAAACGGCCAATTTTGTTTTTATCGGTTTTTTCTTTTCCCTGCTTTTTCATATTATATCCATCGCTGCGCTTTTGCTGCAATTTCGCTATGATAAAAAGATCACTATTAGAAACCTGGTCACCGTGTTTGCCGGAATTGCCTCATTTATTTGCATAACCGGGGACTGGGCGGCGCTCAGCGACATCGGCAAACAGTACCCCGCTGGCCTGGATTGCACTATGGAATGGACATTTCTGTGCTTGTCCCTGGCGGTGCATGTTGTTTACATGGGACTGTTTATCCCGATAACGCTTTTATTTCTCCGGGAATTGCGCGCAGGGGCCCAACCCGCTAACGTGGTCAAAGACGAGGTGATCTTTAATCTTGCCCACTTTATCGGTTTGATATGCGGCCTGGCGGGATTTGTTTTTACCCTGCTGCTGGTGTTTATGAACATTCCGGCTCATATACTGAAATACCTCATCCCCTTTTATTGCCCCTTTATCATTTTTCCATATTGTTTTATCCTGTTTTACTGGCTGATCATGCAGCGCGGCATCAAAGGAACGGACTGGTTTGATGAAAAGCAATGGCTCGATCTTGGCCGGGCAAGTTTGCTGACATTGCGGCTTTCCATTCCAGGCATGGCGATCCTCTGCCTGGTTAATTATTTTTCGCCTGGCGCCGGGCATGTTTTGGTCATGTTTCCTTTTTACCTGTTTATGATCCTGCTGCTGTTTTCCGGGTGCACACTTTATTATAACTATAAAAGTTAAGCCGAAAGGAGTTTAAAATGTCTTCTCAAAATTCAAAACCGACTGCCTGGCTGAAAAAAGCATTGCTTTATGCTATTCCGGGCGGCGCATTGGCCATGGCAATATTGTACGCCATTGCCTGCTTGTTCATCTTTACCTCGGTCAAAACGATTTGCACAAAAGCGGAACGGGAATTTAAGCAGGATCATGTAACGTCGTTAATGGCGGTAGTTATTTCAGATAAATTCACTGACAAGGATAAAAACGACGCCATCTGGGCGCTGGGACAAATCGGCGCTAAACAAGCCCTGCCGCTGCTGGAAAGCATGTATACCGGAATAAAGGATAAACGCTGTAACCGCCATGAAACGATCTGCCAATATGAACTGGAAAAAGCGATCAGGTTTATCAATAGTAAATTTATTATAACAAGGTGGATGTACAGGAATTTGTAAAGGGGGCGCTGAAAAAAGTATTTTAGCCACGGATAGACACGGATGAAACACGTATGAAAATTTGCAAGGTTGAGTTTCTGATCGCCCTGGATTTCATAATCCAGGGCGCTAAATAAGGCGGGACATCTTGTCCCGTAATAAATGAAAAACATGATAATATGCGGGGGTTCTTGTAAAAAATAACTAACCGCAGATGAACGGAGAAGGGAATACTGGCAGGGGCAGTTCGTAAACCGCCCCTGGGCACAGAATTATTTCAAATACGAAATCTTGAACGAATGCACTTGACCGCCGGCTTGCATACGCACAAAATAGACGCCCGAAGCCACGCTGCGGCCGGTGTTGTCGCAGCCGTTCCAGATGGTATGGTACGAACCGGCAACGCGATGCTCATCCACCAGGGTTTGCACGTGGCGACCGAGCAGGTCATAGATGGCGATTTGAACCGGGCCGTCTTTTTCTACTTTAAAATTAATAGTGGTTGATGAATTGAACGGATTCGGATATGTACCGGACTGTAATAAAACTGTACCCGCCGACGCTACAGATTCTGTCTCTTCGGTAACATCCGGAGCAGGGATTGGTTGTTTGAAAGCGTGTTTAACTCTGGTTTTTCCTTTTACCTGGGAGAAATTAACCCAGCCTTCCAGGGCCGCTTCCAATTCCATATCCAATACATCATTGTTATGCCGTTCTTTAAGAATACCGGCAATACGTTCAGCGTTTTTCATATCCTTCCACGAGGCATAATAAGAGCATAAATCCAACAACATGGTACGTTCCAGGGAAGAACCTTTGGGCACTTCATCGAGCATTTTTTCCGCTTTTTTCATTTTATTTTGACTGGCATACAGGTAACACAACCAGTTGCGGCTATGGTATTGAATTTGCGGATCGCTTTCTTTCTTCAAATCACCAAGGAACGATTCCAGTTCACCGAGTCTGCCGATCTTGCGGGCAGCTTTGCCCATGCGGAACACCGCCTGGTCGGCTTTGATTGAGGTTTTATCCCGCTGTAAGGATTGTTTCAATTCTTCCATGGCCCCGGCGTAATCCTTTTGCTGATATTTTTGTAAACCGGAATTAAATGGCGAGGTTGCGGCTTTTAACAGTAGCGGCCCAGCCGGCGGTTCAACATCCAGTTTAGGTGAAGTATCGACGCTGCCGCCATCGGCATTGTAGAACGAGCCTGTGCCGGTACCGCCCGGCCACCAGTTCAATTCGGCGAGCAGAGTTCCGGGAGTATCATTATAAATATAATAGTCACTGCCGCGATTTTTAATAATGTTATTGCCGGTAATGTTGGGATAATCGCCCAACAAAGGATTACCACCGCCGACAAATATAGCATGAGAACCGATATTGGACATATCGAATATATTACCGCCGGAATCAGCAAAACTATAAAACTGCGGCGCAGCAGTAGAGGAGAAGGTAAACACGCCCGATTCTTCTATTGAGCGGAATTCATTGCGGGTAAATATCCCGTCAGCGCCCCAGATGCGCGCGGCGGTTTTATCGACGCCATAAATTTTGTTATCGACAAAAGTGGGATTTGCCTCGCTTAATAATTGTAACGGGTAGGTGCCGGTCAGATGAATCAAGCATTCCCGTACCTCAGGTTCCGCATCGATGCCGATAATGTTAAAGCCGCGTTTGTACATATTTAATAGTTCACTGGTTTTAATGAGGGGACTGGAATTGATGATGGTCATGCCGTCTATACAATCCTGTACAATACTATCTGTAATACGGGACAGGGAAGCGCCCGCGCCCTCGTATACAATACCCTGGGCTTTGGTAGAATCATCGCCAAAATCCAAAACAGTATTATCGACCCATAACTGGCCGTAGACAAGCAAGCTGTCGTTGACAAACAGGTTGGCGTGATCGAAATTGACGGTTGCCGCGCTGTCAATGGCACATTTCTTCTCAAAAGTTGAATAGGTTCCAGTTCTGAACATATAGCTGGCGCCAAGGTTATAAGCGACATTATCGGCAAAATTGATTTCCGAATAACTCTTAAATTCACCGTCGCCGGCAAATATCGCCTGTCCTTCAAAATTAACCTGGGAATTGGTGCCGTAGGAACAGTTTGAACCGGAGTTAAAAACGACATTGTCACAATAATTTACAGTTGCCCCGCTGCCAAAGTCCATGTTCGAACCGTTCATCATGGTTAGTGGGTCATTAAATGCAACACACAAGCTGTCTCCTAAATTAAAATCAGTGGTTGAACCTGCTATAAAAGGAGAGTTAAAGGTTAATTTGGAACCACTATCCCCGGAAATATTTAAACCCGACGCAACCAGTTGCCCGGAAATTCTGAATTCAGTTGGTTCTTCTTCGCCTTGTAAAAGAACAAGTTCGACGCCGTCTTCAACATTTAATGTTGCGCCATCTTTTAATTCAATATTATGGTTAATATAGAAAGGACTATTTTCTAATGGCAATGAACTGGCAGTTGTTATATCATCACATAAAATAGAAGGTGGATTAGTAATTCCACTTTGTGTCGGTTTTGCAGTAAAAGTATAACCGCTTACTGTTTTGCTTTTTGCATATACAACAAAATAATAAAGCACATTATTTTCAAGATTGGATACAAACCGCTCTGCAAGATTACCTGACCTAATACTTCCATTAAGACAGTTACACCCGAACCAATCATAATCCTTTTCAGAAATTCTCCCTAAGACAAATCCTTTACTAAAAGATACTGATGATATTAAGAATATGTCATAATTACCATGTGGTTTGTGATTAAGAGTAAATTCAATTTTCTCATTATTACCTATAATATCATAAATTTTAGATTCAGTCCCTTCAACATCACTATCCTTCACCACCCAATAATCAAATGTACCTGATGAACTTCCTGAAACACCATTAATATTATTACCTCTAAGATCTTGAACATCTTCAAACTCTAAATTAGAAGCAGGTCTGTTGTAATTTTCAGGATCTTCTGGTTCAATTTTATATAAATTTTTTGTAGCATCAAAATAATATGTGAAATCTGGTGGTAACGTATTAATTGTTAGCAATTGTACAAATTCATTTGTCGTACTTGGGTATGTATTTGTAGTTTTAATTATGGCAGGATCGGCACCAGATACAGGATCATATATTTCCCATGTTTCATAAAAAGTACCTGTAAAATCATTAGCAGGGGGTGTCCATGGGTCTCCAGTTGTATTTAGATGGACTTGATGTTTAGCTATTCCTGAAAATGTACAAGATTTTATGCCATTGTGACTTGATTGAGAACCAGAACTTTCATGCCAACCAGAACAAAAACCTTCATCAGGTATTTCAGAAGCAACATCATCAGTTGAAATTGAGCAATTAATAAAATTATTATTATTACTATTACTTTTAAGGGCAATAGGTACACCTGGTTTAAGACTTAATTTTTCATGATGTTCTGTATTACAATTCATTACATTGATCCGAGAACTGTTTATAAAATAAAAAGCATGAAGCCAACGATCACCATCCATAGTTATCGTACAATTAACAATTGAGCTATTTAATTCATTATTTGTGGTTGTTTCATCTACCTGCACTGAAATAGCAGCCCCAAAACCTAACCCATTTATTGTAATACTACAATTTTCTACTTTAAAGCGATAACAATCATAAAACCTAATCCCACCTCCCCAATGACCTGCATCACTTAGACCTGTTTTAGTGTTAGTTCTTTCAATATTAATATCATGTAAATATACAGAAGGATGTAGATAATCACAAATATCTAAAGAAGCTTTTATTAATAATGAATATGCCCAACCATCACTATTAGTACTGACTTTATGACCATTACCATCAAAAGTAAACCGTCCATAAAAAAAAGCATCAATTAAACCATGATATATTTTACCTCCATCCATTTCAAGACTTAATGTATCTAATTCTTCTCTATTGGACCAATAAGTAAGATTAGTAACATCATTCCAATCGTTTTGAAGTTCTATAGTAAAATCAGTTTGATACCGACTTGCTGGCTTAAAATTAACTTTTTTCATTTTCCAAAGTACATCTCTAAAATCTCTAAATGGATCTGTATCACTACCTGCTTCTGTATGTGTTGGGGTGCCAGTAGGGTCAAAATATATGGTTTCTTCCAAACAAAAGGCTTGGGATAATAAAAATAATAATAGGAAAAAGTTTAAAATAATTGACTTGGTTTTCATTTTCATTCTCCAAAAAATTATTTAATATATGAGTTAGAGTGTAAATTAGTATTGAAATAAAAAATGCTGGCGATCTATTCTTTTCCATAATGCCTCCTTAGTTAAATAACTTTAATTATTGTTTTGAGTATCTAATAAATATTCAAATAGTACTTTATCTAAACAGTGTTTAAAACATCCCATAATCTGTTTACACTAATACAAAAGCCATACCGGAAATAACATGATAAAAATATAAACCATATACCATTCCAAATATTTGTTTTCTATGGCTTTACTTAAAATAAAAATGTAAATATGAAAAATGGACCATGCAAAATTTTCAGGGTTGTGCAAAATTTGCATGGTAGGTTTGCAAACAAATCAACAAAGCCAAACCAGATCATTTTATTTTAACAGTGTAAATTTAATAATTGTTGTTCTGAAACAATATGCAATTGGATAGATAAGATAATGTGTATGAATATTAAAATATCAATACAAATTAGTTTATTAATCCGTACTTTGTAATTGTATTAATTTCAATTGCCCGGTGTATTACTATATATTATTACATGCAGTCTTTCCCATGTCTTATTATAAGCATGTTTTGCTTTATTATCAAGAAAATACTATAAATCGTAAAAAAAAACAGGCAGGTTGAGTGGTGGTAGGTCGGGCCTGTGGCCCGGTGGCAATTCAGTGGAGTCCACCTGGGGCACGGGTTGCTACAAAAAAAATTCTATGAATTCGAAAAGGACTAGATATTTTTCAAATCTGCGGCGAGGTGGACAACACTTTGTTGCGGAGATGTGCTACGCACCTTGAACTTGTTATTTTCATATAACAGCGTACTTTTGTTATTCAGCCTATTTTGGGTATCGAACAGCGCCGAGGTGCGTAGCACTTTTGGCTACACTTTCCCAGGCTCGTTAAAAACAAGGGGCAAAAGCCCCTTGTTCCAGGGTAAGAAATCCCAACACGATTTGTTCAAGCTAGTAAAACTTATTTTTGCAAATCAAACAGTTTTTCCACCCGGGCTACGACTTGCCATCTTCCCACCACCTATTTACCCAATTTCATTATCTGCGTTAATCTGCGGATAAGTAAAAAAATGGAGAGATGAATTATATCCTAATAAACCTCACCTCACCACCGCCATCTTGATCATCCCGATGTACCCGCGCGCCGTCATTTGGCAAAAATACAGGCCGGAGGGTAACGACCCGGCGCTGAATGGCACACTATATGAACCGGGCGCATATTCTTTAGCGACAATCGTCGCGGCCAGTTCGCCGCGCAGGTTATAGAGCGCCAGGGTTACCAGGCCCTTATCCGCCACGCTAAAGCGAATGGTCGTAGCGGGATTAAAGGGATTGGGATAGTTCTGTTGCAGGGCATAGTCGTGAGGCAAGCGACTGTCGGCTTCCGCAATACCGGTTTGGGTGGTCGTCAGTTCGCCGCCGATGGTACGCACCTCCTCCACCTTGACGCCCTGCTGATTGGCGAGAATGACCGGTTCGGCAAAATGCAGCGAATCCTTGTCCCAGACAAATGCCGAACCCAGGCTAACCTTGATTTGGGCAATTGCCCCTGCCCCGCTGTCGATAACGCCGCCGGAGAGGTGAAACAGCAGTACTTTGTTATTATAGTGCAGGGCTGTGAAACCGGCGGCCCTGCCGGTGCAAATCACCGTGTCGATGTGTACCAGGGTAGAGTCATCGCAGAGGGAGAATTCCAGTCCCGCTACCGGCGCTTTGTTGCTGAGCAGCAGCGGAATATCGACCGCCCGGGCGCCGGGCAGCAGCGCCACATCTGCCAGACGCAAGATATCCTGTCCCTGCGCCGGGAGAAAACAAGCCCAAAGCAGCAGCATAATTAGCAATATTTTGGCGCGAAATAATGTCATCATATTCTGCCTAGCGGAGCAAGGTCATTTTTTGTACCAGCCGCTGCTCTCCACTTTGCAGCACGCAAAAATAAATGCCGGAAGCAACCGCGTGGTTTGCCGCATCCGTACCGTTCCAAACCACCCGGTGCGTCCCGGCGGGGTAAGTATCGTTGGCAAGCTCCCGCACCTGCTGGCCAAGGTGATTGTATATCACAATTTTAACCGGACTTGATTGCGCTACAGAAAAAGTAATTTTCGTTTGCGCGTTAAAGGGATTGGGATAATTCTGTATAAGGGAATACTCCTGCGCCATTTTAGCGGAATAATCCTGAATGACATTGCTAATTTCAATGGTTAGGGTATCCATAGCCGCCGGAGCGCCGCGCGGGTAAAAACCGCTTCTGCCCAGGGAATCTTGCGCCTGAATATAATAATGGATAACATAGATCGAATCGGCGCCGGGAATATCCGCAGTGAACAGATCGAGCGCCGGCTCTTTGAGCAAAGGCAGCGTATCAATATGCGTACTGTTATTATACCGATAGCAGACCCGGAACGAAGCGGTATCCAGCGGCGCCGGGCCGGTCAGGCGGATTGGCGGTTTGATAGCGGCAATGATCGTGTACTGATCGCCGGGCTGTTTATAATCTTTAAAAGTCCGGTCTTTGATAATGGGTTCCTCGCCGGCGGCGTACGTCATGTAGAGATTGGGACCGAGATTTTCGGCGATCTGGATGGCGATGAACGAGGTGTCCGGCCAGAACATGCCCTGGTCACGCGAACCGACTTCGGGGGTAAAAGAAAAAATATGCTTCTCGCCATACAGCCAGTCATCGGCACCGCCGTTAACCGGGTAAATTGTACCGGAAGCGGTATTGCCCGGGGCATAACCGTTATAGGCCACGCAGCTATCGGCCAGGGCTTTAAAAGCGGACAAATCCGGCTCCGGAGGATCGAGCGCAGCATGCTCCCAAGGATACAGCCACACCCGACTGTAACTGTGATAAATCAGCGAAGTGACAAACTGATGCTGATTGACAAAATCACGGATTACCTGGGTCTCCGGTTCGGAAAACGGGGCAAAGCCGCGAAAGGTATCTTCATAATATTCTGCAGAAGAACCTATATTATCATAACCCCATTCATAACCAAAATTTCGGTTCAGATCAACGCCATCGAACAAGGGATTAAACAGGCTGTCTTCATCATTATCGCTCATGTTCTTGCGCCAGATCAGCGGATTTTCCGGTACAAGATCGCCATAATAATTGCCGGTCAGCACAAATTCATGCCCGTCCGGATTGATCGAAGGAATAAGCCAAATTTCCCGGTTATCAACAAGATGGTGTACCCAAGGATCATCATAGTAATTATCCACCAGGTAATGTATAAAAGTCATGATGATCTCAGGGGTAATGATCTCGCGCGCATGGATGTTGGCGCCGAACAACACATCCGCCTCGGTGGAATCTTCTGTTTCCACCTGGTCGGATATTTTTAACGCCCAAATATCATAGCCGCCGCGGCCTTTGATTTTATCATAGCTATCGCCAATATCCTGCAGCATGACAATTTCAGGATGGCTTTCGGCAAGCTGCTGCATCTCGGCCAGCATTTGCGGGTAGCTGTGAAAACGGGCAAAGTATTGGGAATCCCGTAACTGCCGGTAAAAAGCATCCATATCGGTTATCAGGGTTTCAACCTGGTAACCGGCGCTGCGGTACTGTTCAATTTCATCATGCCGGGCTATTCCCTCGATGATACCGTTACGGTCGTCAAAAGCGGTAATGTCCATCCCTGGAAAACGTTTGAGCGGTTCCCGTTCCATTGGGGCAACCCTGATACTCACAAACGACAGGTTATCCTGTCCGCCAATAACCGGAGATACAGCCAACAACACCGGTATCACTAAAATAATTCTCGTCAAAAGCCGCATCATTCACCTTTGAAAAATGTGTAATAATCTATAGCTGTTACCTGCGTGTTCCGGGCGCTGAATACCAGTTCCAGCCGGCACCCATAAATTCCATTATCGTGAACCATATATGATATCATACTGTGTTTCTTGCCATCATACAAAAACCGCCATTCCGGTTCTTCCTGTAAACGCAGGGCGATGTTGTTTTCAATATTGAACTGCTGCAGCTGCGGCAGATAACGCTTGTACACCCTGCGGCTGACATCAAGATATCCTTCATTCCCGGTCAGTACCTGCACATTTCGGCTGGACACTTTATTCACTTTTACCTGTTGCGGTTTTATTGACAACGGTTCCTGAATAATATACCCGGAAATAGCGATCAGAGTTCCAAAAGGAACGCGTACAGGTTCCTGCAAAAAAGCATAACCGGCGCCGTATCGGTTGTCAAATACCCGCAGAACCGGATACTCTTTGCCCCCGGCGGCCAGGCGTTCATATATTCCGGTCATTTCAAACCCCGCGCCGACGGCCAGGGAATCCAGCAATGAATAGCTACGAGTCGCTGCAAAAGGAGGAAAAGCGGCTTGCAATTTTAAAACGGGATCGACCGGGTGGCAGGCGCATAATAGCAAACAGGGCAGGAAAACGGCGACAAATGGTTGTAAAAGAAATCGTTTCATAACCGGTAGTCCGATAAATGAAAATTGGTATTGATAATTAAAACAAAGATATTGTTTTTATTTATTGAAGGCAAGCTAAAAAATTACGTGACCTTGCTTTTAGCGTGTAGTGGGATTCTATCCCCCCATTTAGTGATCGCACCGGGATTGGAAATCCCTTATCATAACGCGAACCGGGTTATGAAACCCGGTTCGATCTTGCGTTTGGGAATGAAAAAAAACTGTATATCCCCTGTTTTAAAATGCTGTCCATAAAGGGACAGCACTCCGGATTCATTACTCCGCCCGCTTCCGCCAATACCCCGCAAACCGGGCGGCAAAATCCAGCGGCGCTTCGCTATAGATCTGTGACCCCAATGCAAATGCGCCGGACTGGCAGTGTTTGCGCTCACTATCGATACAAGCCAGTAATTCATTCAGTTCGGAAGGAATTTCTTCCGCGTATTGCATCTGCACAACCTGGTTCAGCACCGCCAGATCATGATCACTGCCAAGATGATCGGATAACGTATGTAACCTTTCGCTATATGGCAAAATTTCTTCCGGCCGGCAGGGTTCAAATACGCGCGCCTGGTACCAGAGATGTTTGACGCTCTTGCGCCATTCATGCAGGTTGGTAACTGTTGGAGAGGCGCTTGCCGCCGCCATTTGTCCCGCGCCTTCAGCAAAGCAGGTCAGCAGTCGCGAAAAGATGCCCGCGTCGCCGGTATGCAACAATTTCCGATTAGCGAACCGCATCTTTATCTCCCCCAGCCGGGCGGCAAGATTCTTCAAATCCTGTCCGGCTATTGCTGTATTTTTTTTGCCTTCGTACCATGCCGATAGAGTTTGCAGCATGGCGGTAACGGCAAAATTGTTCATTAATTGCGGACAGGTAATCAGTAACTGATTCAGGGTGAACACCACAATAAAGCTGTCCCGTAAATCGGCAATTTCCTGTCCGGCATCGCGAAAGCTGTTATTCTCGATGCGGTAAATTTCTTCACCCAGTTCGTACTTTAACAGGCGGATCAGGGCGCGGATTTGTTTAAAGCTGGTGCGTACATCGTGCACGATCAGGTTAAAATCCATACCGGGGGATAAAAGTAAATCATGAGCAATATCGACCTGTTCCAAAAGCTGGGAACGGATTAATTCGGTTAACTCAATATCGGATAAAGGCGGTTTTAATGCATTCAATTCCATACTGCATATCGTTTAAAATAAATCGTCCAAATTCACTTGCCGCAATAAATGGTTAGAGTTGAAAAAACTATGGATATACAATTGATCTGCCGGGATGATGGGGACTTTTACTCTTCACAACTCAAAAATACTCTGCCCATTCACCGCTTCGGAATGGACAGAGCATTTTAAAAACAAATTACTTTAACTTATTTATGACCTGCCTGGTGATCTGCTCCACCAGTTCCGGGGAAACATCGGTCAATTCGTTCTGACTGGTGGCGGCAGTTGGAATACGGCATTCATCGGATTCGCACACCGGGGCGTCCGGGCGGATGCCGAATTTCTTGCGCAGATCGATCAGTTGCGATACCGCTTCACCCTTTAAGGATTGCACATTGCCAAGCTGGTGAGCGACAAACATGATCTTGGCAAAATGCTCGATGGTTTCCATTTTGTAATGCGCGTTAGTTACGCTGTCGCCAATGGTAATGGCGCCGTGATTTTCCAGCAGCACCGCGTCGTAGGTTTTCAGGTATTTCACCATCACATCGGCAAGTTCCTGGGTGCCGGGGGTGGCATATTCGGCGATAGGAATAGCGCCCACTGAAACGACCACTTCCGGCAGCACACATTTTGTCAAAGGTATTCCGGCCACGGCAAAACCGGTGGCTGTTGGCGGGTGGGCATGCACAACGGCATTAACATCCGGCCTGGTTTTATATATAGTCAGGTGCATTTTCGCTTCAGAAGAGGCTTTACGGGTGCCCGATACTTTGTTGCCCTCGGCGTCCACCACCACCAGGTCGGACGGCAGTAAAAAGCCTTTACTCATGCCGGTCGGGGTCATTAAAAAATGGCCGTTATCCATACGGGCGCTGACATTGCCGTCATTGGCGGCGACATAGCCCCGCTCATAAATGCGGCGGCAAATCTCAACGATTTCTTTTTTCAAAGTAAAAATTGAAGAAGCCATATTTCCTTGTTATCCTTCCGTTTTCGATTGTTTCATAATACCAAGACTATCAACATAACCGATGATCATACTACGCACCGGCGCCTGCTTGATGCCCAAAATATCGCTGGCGGTCTTGCCCTCCCGCGCCACCAGCACAATATCGCCGCATCCGGCATCTACAGTATCCACAGCCACAGTAACATTGCCGGTTTTACATAAATTTATATCCACGTTTTCTATCAGTAAAAGTTTACACCTGTTATAGGCCGGGTGATTTACCGTAGAAGTAATATTGCCAATGACAACCGCCAGTTCCATGCGCTACTCCCGGCTTTCATGAATATTTTTGGCTCTCCAGTCTTGCAGTCTGTTCTCCAGGGTGGTTTGATTCTCAGCAAAGGTATTATCGACAATACCGACTATGGAAGCGTCGCAGGGGATTTTTTTGCCCGGAATGGCATAGGTCGCTTCGCGGGAACCGACCCAGTATACCAAATCGCCCTGTCCGGCGCCAACGGCATCCGCAGCTATAATGGGTTTGCCCATATTCTCGCGCTTTTCATTGACGGGCTGCAAAACATACAGCTTTACTCCGGTCAATTGCGAATCTTTTTGTGTGGCCCATACCTTGCCGACAATAATACCCAGTTTCATAATCTCCGCCTAGATGATCCGCAGGTAATCAACCATGGAACAGCGGCGACGACGGGTAAAGGTGCGCGCCGATGTGATGCCTTCACCGGTGGGGCTGGCGATGCTGTGCGTCAGGTAACCTTCACCGCCCACGCCGAGCCCTGCCGAGGAGGGCCCATTCTTGACAAACAGCGTGCAATTCATGATCCGCCCCATTTTGGTCATATTTTCGACATTTTTGGAATGCATGATGGCAGTGTGTCTGAAACCGTGTTCCACTTTTTGCGCCAGTATAATCGCTGCATCCACATTGGGACTGCGCAGCATGGGCAGACAACACATCATCTGCTCGGCATTCACAAACGGATGATCAACCGGGGTTTCGCCGAATAACATTTCCGTATCCGGCGGAATGGTAATACCCAGCGCTTTGGCCAGCACATGAGCGTCCCTGCCGACATAATCGCGGTTGACAATCGGTTCTTCGCTACCGCGACCGCCGTCCTTGAACACGATATTGGCCAGGTCATCCATTTGTTTCAGGGTCAATTCGAACGATTTATGTAATTTTAACTGCCGTTTAAATTCTTCGGCAACACTTGCGACCACTATTATGGTCTTTTCGGCTATACACAGCAGGTTATTGTCAAATGTCGCTCCGGCCACAATCGACTTGGCAGCATTGGTCAGGTCGGCGGTTTCATCGATAACCACCGGGGGATTACCGGGTCCGGCGCAGATCGCCCGTTTGCCCGCTTTCATAGCGGCCTTAACCACGCCGGGCCCGCCGGTAATAACCAAAATATTCACTTTAGGATGGGTGAACAAGATCTGCCCGGTCTCCATAGTAGGAACCTTGCAGCACGTAATGAGATTGGCCGGGCCGCCAACCCCGATTATTGCTTTGTTCAGTAAACCTACGGCGTAAGCCGAGACATCTTTGGCTGCCGGGTGCGCATTGATAACCACCGAATTGCCGGCGGAGATCATACTGATGGCATTATTCAGCATGGTCGGCACCGGATGCGTCGAGGGCATAATGGCGCCAATCACGCCAAATGGAGCCAGTTCTTCAATAGTTAAACCATGATCGCCGGACCAGGCAGTGGTTTCCAGGTCTTCAACCCCCGGAGTGAGCCGCGAGGCAAACTGGCATTTAAGGATTTTATGATCAACCCGGCCCATTTTGGTTTCTTCAACGGTACGGCGGGCAATTTCTTCCGCATAATCCTGGCCGGTTTTGCGGATTGCCGCAATAATATCTTTGCGTTTTTCAATAGTATCGCTCACCAGTTGTAACTGGGCTATTTGCGCCGCATCGATAGCGTCTTCAATTTTATCAAATACCCCGGTCGAGCACGTTGTGCAGGTTGACCTGGCCGCCACAGCGCCGGTCTTTTGTAACTCGTTAACAACCCGCTGTACAATGGCGCTTATTTGTTTTTCATCCACCTGTAAATACCTTTATATATTTAAATTATTAATCCGCAGCATATTTCTGAAAGACAATTTTCCCTTCATATTCAAGGGTATCGATAATAGCAATAATTGCAGTATCTGTCGGCACTGTTTCCATATTCAGCGCCTGGCGGGCGGAACTGCCGCGCACGATCAACACCAGTTCACCGACGCCGGCGCCAACCGTATCGATGGCAACCACATGTCCGGCAGTGGGTTTGCCATCGGCCGAAACCAGGTTTACCACCAACAGTTTGCTGCCGGATAATTTTTTATCTTTAACGGTCGCTACAACCGTACCGACAACCTTGCCTAATTCCACTCGGACTCCTATGATTAAAATTACGATGATGATATTAATCCGTGATCGGCAAAACTGTAATAGCTATCATTACCGATAACGATATGATCGAGGACAATGACATCAAAAAAACTACAAGCCTTGATGATCTTTTGTGTAACCATTTTATCCTCGGCGGACGGGTTGGGATTGCCACTGGGATGGTTATGCAATAAAATCACTTTGACTGCGGATAATTCGATAGCCAACTGCACGATATTACGAGCCGAGACAACACTTTCAGTTACACTGCCGGAGAACAGCATTCTTTCAGCAATAACATCATTATGATTGGTCAGGAACACTACCCGGAATTCTTCATGCGTCAGGTCGCGCATCCGCAAATGCACATAATGATACGCATCTTCCGAACTGCTGAGCTGCTCCTTTACCCGTACTTTTTGCTGCACCAGTCTTTTGGCAATTTCCAAAGCCGCTTTAATCTGACAGGCTTTGGCCAATCCAATTCCTTTTTCTTCACAAAGAACACTTATCGGCTGCTGATCCAGACCGCGTAACCCTTCGTGTGATTTTAGCAGGTTTCGCGCCAAATCGACAGACGTTTTTTTGCCGCTGCCGGTCCGTAGTAAAATTGCCAGCAATTCCGCTTCGGACAGAGCTTCCGGGCCATGGTTCAGCATCCGCTCGCGCGGACGTTCATCCTGCGGCCAGTCCGGTATTTTTGTATTATATATCCCCATATATAGACAGCAATATAAATGATAATTATAAAAAAATCAAGAAACAAATAGTAAAACCGCCATTCGGATATATATTACCAATTCATTTATACCTGTTCGGTCAAAACATAAGGAAACCGGTCAAGTAAAATGAGGAATATCATTCTGGTTACAAATAACATTACTTTCTATTATCCACTCGGCCAAACCGGCAGCCCCCTCCAAAGCCGCCGGTTCGGTATACAATTTTAACAGAACTGGAACACGTCACCCTTTCCGTTAATTATCCAGAGTCTGTTCAGCATTTTCCTGTATCATTTCACCTGCACTGTGGCCAGTTAGAGTGTTTTCCTTTAGCATCACCGGCAGGGCATTTTTATACATATAAACCGCTGCTTTTTGCACTCCTTTACCGGTATCGCGGATGATGTTGTATTCCAGCGTTACATTCCGGGCAGGACTGTTGAAGGAAAATCCATAACCATTATTGTTTTCAATGATGTTATTACGAAAGACATTGTTATGCGGGGCATTGGCGGCGCTTTCTATCCTGAAATTGACGCCGTCGCTGCCGTTTTCATAGATGTAATTTTCAGCAAACAACATATCGGTATCCTTGTGACCGGTGCATATTCCAAACCGGCCATTATGATGGAACTTGTTGTTCTTCACCGCGCCATCCTGCACGCGCCAGCAAATAAACAGGCCCTCCTGTTCATTATGATGCGAGTTGTTTCCCTCTATCAGGGAACGCAACGACCCGGTGCCGGGATGCAAACCGGAATTGGTGCAGCCGGTTATTTCGCAACTGCTGATCTTAATATCCTCAGTGATTTGCCAGCTAATGCCGTCGCCATTAAAATTTTGCACTATTACATGATCGACCTGAGAATTACGGCATTTATGTAAATAAATTGCCCCGCCGCGGCAGCCATTTAAATAATCATTATTCTTTTTATTGCCGTCCACAACCAGGTTGGTGATCACTACATTATCCGCTTCAACAGCGGCAATGAGCGAGCAGTTAGCCGAAATTATACCGCCGCGGTCGGCGCGATAATCACGCAATAAATAGCTGTCAATATAAATAATATTGCCGTTTATTGCGGTAATGCGGGCGGTGGTCACGTCCCAGGCGCTGTTGTGGTCGTCGTCAAAGATTTGTACCCCCATGCCCGGTTTAAAGCCGGACGGATCCTGTACGGTAATAAAGAGTTCCCCATAATCCGCATCACTTGTAAAAGCGCTTTTAAAGCCAGGGCCTTTTTGCAGAATGGTCTCTGCACCGGTGCCGTCAAGAGTGATATGCGAGAAAAGCTGTACCGGCGCATTGATTGTAAAAGTCCCGGCGGTTAATTTGACAATGCCGCCATTACATGGCTGTAATGCATCTATGGCGGTTTGTATTGCCATATCGGTAAAACCATGTATATCGGCGCCCTCACCACCGACGGTCAGAGTGCGCGCCGGGCTCAACGGTTGAACCAGGGGCTTGGCCGGTTCCTGCGCCCAGGTTCGGGAAATCCCCAATAATAACAGCAGTGTTATTAACAGCATTTTTCCGAATTTCATAACAACTCCCGATTATTGTTAGACCAGATATCAGATTAATTTTAAAAGACAAAATAAATAAAAACCGCATGGATGTCAATAGATTTTACATTAACATTTTAAAAGAAGAGTCAGCCATTATTATTCTTCAACATCATGGTTAACACCAGCAAGTTTATTGCGTAAAATCCGCCGCCAGAAAAAAAGCAAAGCGGCAGCCAGAGCGATATAATAAAGTGATTTGTATATCGGGAAATAATGCCTTTTGCTGAAAAAATCCCGTGTGAATATTATGATAGCCGACATAAAAGTAAAAATAAATATTGCTAGTGCAGACTGCAATGCGGTTTTATTGACCCGGTACAACCCGTATCCCAGTAGAATAAAAACACATCCAAGCCCGGTTATAAATAATTTGGGAATTAAAGACCCCGGGCCAATGCGGGAAGCTGTAAAAAACTCCATGAAAAGGAACAGGCCGCCGGCTAAACACACTACCGCAAAAGGGGTTAATTCAAGGGGGTGTTCATTTTCTTTAAATAAATGTGTTTTGAATTCCTGTAAAACATCACGACGATGCAGTAAAACAATGAAACCAGCCGAACACACCAGGGAAACTATGGGCGCCGGAGCTATCCCCCCATACTGTGACAGAAGAAAATTTACCGAACCTAAAAATGAAAAGGTTACTATACCGCAGGTCATGGCCCAGCCCCATTTTTCCACCTTGAATACACCAATTGTGGCTACGGCCCAGATTAAAAGAGGTAGAATTTTTAAAGCCACTCCTCCGGTAGTTTTCACGCTCCCGGGCTGAAATGGAGAGCTTAATTGTATAACCGTCATAACGATCATAGACGCCAGTATCAATACGCTGATAATTTGCACCAGACGAAGGGTAACCGGCTGTTGCCAAAATGTGGAAAAATTCATAAATACCTCCAGTAGATTTTCACTTTATAACATGAGCATCAAGAACAAAGCAATACCGGCTGCCAAAATCGCCCCGGCATAAAAAATTCCTGTAATCCCCCATAATACAAAAACAGCGCCCATCAGCAGCGGCCCCAAGGTTTGCCCAAGACGCAGCACCATGCCGTTAAGGGACATAAAAGTGCCGCGGTATTGCATCGGCGCTTCACCGGCAATCAATGCCTGAATAATGGGAATATTGGCGCCATGCGCCAAACCGAACAGGATAATTGGCAACACCATCAGCCACAGGTTATGTACAAAGGGAATCAGCAATAATCCGGCGGCATACAGAAAAAAAGAAACCTTGAGCAGCTTCCGGTCGGAAAATTTTTTTATCAGCCTGCCGAGCTGCGATGAGGTCGCGGCAGTAACCAGTGACATGGCGGACATGACCAGGCCGATCAACGCCGGCGAAGCGCCAAAGCGCTCATTAATAAAAATGGGGATAAAAGTTAAAAACGCTCCGTATAATATAATAAATGTAAACAGGTTGGCAGTAAAATAGGTCAATACCCGCAGGTTTTTCATACTTTTCCAGGCAGCGCGCAGGTAGGGGAAAAAATCCTCGGTATTCTCCGGTTCCGGATTTTTAAGGGCGAACAAAACCACCAAACCGACCGGAATCGCCAGCAGCGGCAACAAAAACGGGTAACGCCAGCCAAACAGGGCAATCATGCCCCCGATGGTAGGATATGTTGCCGTGCCGATGCTCAACACACTGGCATTATACCCCATGGCGATCATGCGTTTTTTACCAGAGTACAAATCACCGATCAAAGTGGCGTTAAGAGAACCAATGGCAGCCGCGCCAATTCCCTGTACAAAGCGCAAAAGCAACAGAATTTCAAAATCGCGCGCCAGACTACAGGCGCCGCCTCCCAGGGCAAACAGAAACAGCGAGGGTATCAGTATTTTCTTACGCCCCAGCCGGTCGGAAAGAACTCCGAGCGCCGGGGTTAAAAATATCCCCGGTAAGGTAAAAGACGTCACCAGTAAACCGATAGATTGCGCCGATATATGCAATTCCCGGGCGATTTTGGGAAATACCGGGGTAATACTGGCGACACCCAGCACCGCCATAAGGGTAATCAAAAAAATGATTTGCAGGTTTCGATCCCGGTACAGCGCCGCTTCACTATCGGGTTCTGTTTTCCGTTCTGTTGAATCCATCATTATAATAACCACCTGAGCAAGTCGAATAAATTTACATTTATTTTAATCCAATTGCTACATGATATTTTTAGCAAAGAAATAAAGTGTCTCAGTAAACTGCTATATAACAGGTTATCCCTGTTACAATGAAAATCCATTTACCTTGTTACATTAAAAAGAACCTTCATCTACCCTACCGGAACAAGGGGTTGTAACCCCTTGTTCTGTCAGATTCATACGTTTAAAAGTAATGCAAACCGGCAAGATCATATTGATAAAACCGGATTATGATAACAAAAGTATCCGGTTAGGCAATAGCCGTGTAAAGTGATCGATGCTTGATAAATGTTGACATTATCAGGTATGCCTTTCAGTACCGATGGCAGGCGCCGTTTATAACTGTGAAAACGGTTCGGGGCGTAAAATTATATCGGTAATATTGCTCACCGTATCTTTATACTGCGGATCATCGCGCATCGCTATCCACTCCGGGTGTTTGACAAACCCGGCCCAGTTCTGATCGCGGCCAGTCATACTGTCGAATACCAGCATATAGGTAAGATTAGGCATCATGGGGCCGATTATGGTTTCGCCAAAGAAAACCGGCTGCAAACCGGTCTTTTTAAACACCGCAATTTCACCATCATTGAACATGTCAATTTTCTTTTGCGCATATTTACGACTGTGGCTTTCATAAATCCGCAGTTCATAAATCCGGCCTTTGTTCTCCAGTAAATTGACCGGCGCTTCCACCTGCGGCAAAGCGGTAAAGGCGCGCAGCAGCGAGCTTTCCATACGAATAAAAGCAGGAGCGGACAGCGGCGTATTCAGAAATTCCGCGCCGGCCTGCACATAGTCCTTATCATCCAGCAGCCTGTCCTGCAATGTTATTACCGATTCCAAGCTCTTGTGCGGGATGAGTACCCACAACGACGGGTCGTTAGGGCCGTACATAACACTGAATACTCCCACCCGGTCGATACCGTTCCGGTTCATTGCCGGAATCGCAGCATTTTTATAAAAATCTGCCACCAACCCCTTTTTATCCCCTACCGGCAGCCGGTATTTGATCAATTCAATGTATTCGCGTTGTTCCTTATTATTGGCTTCCTGTTGCACAGCCAGAACCGGTGCGGCGCCCAAAGCCACAGTCGCGGCGATAAAGTCTCTTCTTTTCATACTAGCTCCTGGTTACATTATTTATTTCTGATAATTATATTACCTGGATTTCTAAAAAAATTTAAGAATAATATTCTTAAAAAGAGATGCATAACAACGACACTCCGGTTGAGTCAAAACAGCATTACCCGGTGAAAAACGGGTGTGAACAATAAACAATAAACAATAATTTGCAGGAAAACAAGAGCAAAATTTTCGTTCCTTCATCCAACTGGTTAACCCGGTTTTGCAGAAAATTTTACTTGAATATTCTTAAAAAAAAAGTATATTTATATATCAACTCAACAGCCATTAACTAGTATCCGGTTTTTCCGGAAAAGTTTTCTAACCGGTCAAAAGTCGGCCGGAGTTATTATCTTTTACTCGATGAAATCCAGTAAACAGAGGGTAATAATGAACAATAAACTATCCTGTAACCGGCGCACTTTTATAAAAATAGGGGCCTGGTCTTCTGCGGCCCTTTTATTAAATCCTGATTGCGTTAAAAATTCAACCACTCTCAAATTAGGGCCGCCGTCGCTGCTTGGCAATCTGAGCAAAGAATCAGGAGCAGCGCCCCTGGAAAATGCCGCCTGGTATCATGGTGCCGCGCCGGGAGACGGTCTGCTTTATCTGTTCCCGCAAGGCGCGCTGGCCGATTACGCCTACCTGACCTTTGATATGCTGCTTGACGGTAAATATATGTGCGCATTTATAGTATCGTTACAGGAGGGTGAATACGGCCGGGTATTTACTTTAAATTTTAAATTACTCAATCAATGCTCAGCCCGGGCCAGAATTCCCGCCACGGTTGTCGATCAAAACAAATGGCAGTTGCCCCGCGAAGGCGCCTGGCTTAAACCACTCTGCGGCGACGACCGGGTTGATTTACATCAGGTGGACAGGCTATCCCTGACCATCCTCCGCAACGGCGGTCAACCGGTACGATTTTGCCTGGCCGACCTGCTGGCCGTAAAAACAGAACCACCCCGGTTGTCAAAACCCTTATTACCCAAAGGCAAACTACTGGACGAGATGGGGCAAAGTACCCTGCACAACTGGCCGGGTAAAAGCGCCTCTGTTGCCCAGGTTACCGAACGCTTGCAGGTGCAGCTTGCCGGAGCGTCACAAGCCCGGTGGCCGGAACAATTTTCCCGCTGGGGCGGATGGCTGCATAAGAAATTCCGTTCTTCGGGCTACTTTGGCAAACATTGGGACGGACAGCGCTGGTGGCTGGTTGATCCCGATGGCTATGCCTTTTGGTCATCAGGAGTGAATTGCGTGCGCGTCGATACCGCCGCCAATTGCGAAGGTCTTACATCCGCGCTTTCCTGGCTGCCTGAACAAGACGGCCCGTTTAAAGACATGTATTCCAATAATGGTAACACCATTAATTACCTGGCCGGTAACTTTATTCGCGCTTTTGGCGCCGCTAACTGGTACAAAAACTGGTCGGCCATTGCCTTGTCCGAATTGAAAAGAATCGGGTTTAATACTGTTGCAAACTGGTCGGACTGGAAGATTGCCAGTCAGGCGCAAATTCCTTATATGCGCCCCTTGAATTTACGCCTCGAAGAAACCAAACAAATCTACCGCAATTTTCCGGATGTCTACAGCGTCGCTTTTGCGGGTGAAGCGGATGGTTATGCAAAACAACTGGAAGAGACGGTGAACGATCCGGCAATGATCGGTTATTTTTTAATGAACGAACCGACCTGGGGTTTTTCTACAGAATTGCCGGCTGCCGGTATGCTTTACAATACCCCTTTTTGTGAAACCCGCAGGGAACTGGCCAGAGAGTTGCAAAAACGCTACGGCAGCGATGCCGCGCTGTCCGCAGCATGGCAAATCCCTGCCACGCTGGCGCAGGTTGCCGAAGGCGATTGGCAATTTCAGCTAACCCCGGCTGCTCTGCAAGACCTGGCACGTTTCAGCGAGACCATGGTGGTCAAATTCTTTCAAACCCTGTCCGATGCCTGTCGCCGGGTCGATCCGAACCATTTGAATCTTGGCGCCCGCTATCACACTATTCCTCCTGTATGGGCATTAAAAGGTATGAAGTGTTTTGATATTTTTAGTATGAATTGTTACCACGAAAAAATTCCCGCTGCGCAAATTCAGGAAATCAACCGGCAACTCGGTTTGCCGACGTTGATCGGTGAATTTCATTTTGGGGCGCTGGATGCCGGTCTGCCGGCAACCGGCATCGGTCATGTGCAAAACCAGGCGGCGCGGGGCCAGGCGTATCGTTATTATATTGAAGATGCCGCGGCCAACCCCTGGTGTGTTGGCGCCCACTGGTTTACCCTGTATGATCAATCGGCATTAGGGCGAGGCGATGGTGAAAATTATAATATCGGTTTTCTGGATGTATGCAATAATCCATACGTTGAACTGGTAAGCGCAGCCCGGCAAACGCACAGTGTTTTATATGAAATTGCCGCACAACGCAAAAATCCTGTGCAAACACAGCCGGAATACCTGGACAAGTTATATTGAAAATATGTTTAATTTATTAATTTTAAATAATTTATAGTGAATGAAAATAATTTTGGGAAAATTAATTTTTTTGTTGATATTTTAATTTTTTTTATACATCTTATAAACGGAAAAATAATTTACAGGAATATCGAGTATGTACTTGATAAAAATGGAATTATTACAAAAGATGATAACTAATATGGATCACCATATATTCTATTCCTGTATCACGGGCGATATTTTTTCTCAAAATTTACATAACGAAAGATTAGATAAATTCCATAATTAATTTACCTCCGGTTTGACAGGAATTGGAAAAAAGAATATATTTATGAAATCGTTTGCGGACAAGTTATATTATATCATTAATAATCAAGTGTTTCAATCAGATTTGCGAGTCGCGGCAGTAAAAAACAGTTACAATTTCCGAGTACGGCAGTAAAATATTTTACAATTTGTGTACCCGATGACGGTTTACCGATAACCGTAAAAAAGGATGAATTTTGAAATTTTAAGGCAGAAAGCTGAATCTCGTTAGTAAAAATAAATTGTAAAAAATTGTCATGGAATTGTAAAATTTTTATTGCTTCATAATATTTTTTTTTTTAATATGTAAAGTGGTTTTTAAATCCATCATTGTTCCGGCATTAATAACACCGGCTTGTCAGGTTGAAAATCAAAAATGAAACAAGCAGCAAAAACAAATGTGAAAATTTCTTGTAAAAGCGACGGGCAATTGTTTTGTATTTATTTGAATACAATGCAGAAAAATATTGCATTTATTATATAATTCATTATATTGTTCTGAACTACAAAAATAAAAGGAGGTGCCTGGTTTAAAAAAATTATTCACCAAAAGATACACTTTTACTATTAACCCCCTTGCCGAAATTTGAAATTTCAAACCAGGATAAGGGATGATGCAAATGTTTATTAGTAAAGTTACAGCTGGTAAGCAATTTTTTAACGAGGAGAATTTATTATGAAGAGGACTACAATTGGGTTTGTTGTTACAATTCTTGCAGTTGCATTTTTTGGTCTGTTCAACACCGTATCGGCAACTTTTGATGCCGATTCAACATACTGGTTCCCGAAAACCGACATTGCTCCGGTAATTGACGGCGAATTGGACCCGGTTTGGTACGGCGTACACAATCTGACTATGACCAAATTAGTAACCGGTTATACAGTAGACGATTGGTTCGATATTTGGGGTTCTTGCAAATTATTGTGGGACGATGCAAATCTGTACATTTTCCTGACCACCCATGATGATGTCAATCAACCCGAAGCTACCAATACCTACGAACAAGACGGCGCTGAATTTTATTTTGACGCCGACAACAGCAAAATGGAAACTTATGACACCCTCGATGATATCCAGATTCGTTTCAATACCGATTGGGTACCGGACGGTGTAAAACCGGAAACTGGCTTTGGCACAACCGGTGAATGGCCGTCTGCTCCCTTTGACAGAACCGGTATCAACTGGGCATTTTTGATGACCGATCTTGGCTATCAGTTGGAAATCTGCATCCCGTTAGTTAATTTACAGATGGAAGGCGTTCCCGGTTGGGATTTCGGTTTTGATATTCAGATGAACGACAATGATGATGCTGCCCGTACAGCTGAATGGAAATGGTGGAGCACCAGCGGCAATTCCTGGCAAAACCCCAGCCTGTTTGGTAATGTCGCTATGAGTGGATTTGTAACTGGCGAAGCCACAGTAGTTGCAAAAGCTCAGGCCGCTCCGGAAATTGACGGTATATTGGATGCAGCATGGGAAGTAGCTCCCGATTATTCCAGCAATACCTACGTTACTTCGAATGCCTATGTTCCTGATGAAACCTGGAGTGTATACGAAAGAGTTGACGACTGGAACGATATGGATTTCGATTTCCGCGTTATGTGGGACACTGATTTCTTCTATTTCTTTGCCAATGTACGCGACGATATGATCGGAATCGAAGTTGGCGGCGATTGGGAAAAAGACAGCTTTGAATTGTATTTTGACGGCGACAACAGCAAAAACGATTATACCAACGATGGCGTTGGCTATGACTCCAACGACAAACAGTTGCGTCGCGTTTACACCGATGCTCCGACAGATGCAAACTATGCTTGTGACGTAACCGATATGGGTTGGACGATGGAATGGCAAATTCCGTACGCCGACCTCGGCTGGGTCCCGGAAGAAGGTTTGGTAATCGGTTTTGACATTCAGTTCAACGATCAGGATGATCCGGCTCTGGTTCGCAGTGGTATGGCAAGATGGTGGGGCTCTGACAACAATTCGTGGTTAGACGCCTCTATGTTCGGTACCATGGTATTAGGTGGACCAGTTGGCGTAAAAGAAAACGATGCCGTTGCCACCACTTACAAACTGGCGCAGAACTACCCGAACCCGTTCAACCCCTCCACCACCATTGCTTACTCTGTTGCTTCCAGAGGCAATGTTACCCTGACTGTATATGATATGCTGGGTAAAGAAGTTGCTAACCTGGTCAACGAAGTAAAAGCTGCCGGTGAATATACCGTCAACTTTAACGCCGGCAACCTGCCGAGTGGTGTATACTTCTACAAACTGAACAACGGTTCCCAGGTATTAACCCAGAAGATGATGCTGATCAAGTAATTATCCTTTGGATAATATGCTTTAATATTGCACTTTTTCTGAAATTTTTGTATAATAAAACCCCGGAATATTACTTTCCGGGGTTTTATTATTAATGGACCATCAACATAAAAATTTTTAACAGGAAGGCAGCGCTCACGTGAAAGGCAGCAAAAAATCCCTGCAACCCGAACTGAATCCGCGTAAAAAAAGAGTGTTCACATTGATCGTCATCCTCATCCCGGTGCTGTTTTTTGTGTTACTGGAAACCGGTTTACGAATTTTCAGCTATGGCGGTAACACCCGTTTGTTCATATCCGGTACGGATGATATTTCCGGGTACTGGATGTGTAATCCCGAAGTGGCGCGGCGCTATTTCTTTATGCAGCAAACCATACCCACCCCCTCCAAAGACTTGTTTTTAAAACAAAAACCGGCCAACGGTTACCGCATCTTTGTTTTGGGCGGTTCTACTACCGCAGGTTTCCCGTATGGTAATAATATCATGTTTTCCCGTATACTGCATCGCCGGCTCGCCGATGCCTTTCCTGAAAAGTACATTGAAGTGGTCAACACGGCCATGTCGGCAATTAACAGCTACACCCTGCTCGATTTTATGGATGAAATTCTGAAAATGCAGCCGGACGCCATTCTTATATACGCCGGCCATAATGAGTATTATGGCGCACTTGGTGTTTCTTCCATGGAATCGCTGGGTAAAAATCCTGACTTTATACGTACTTATATGAAATTAACGCGTTGCAAAACCTTTGTGCTGGTACGCAATATCGTCGGATCGATACGGAAAGTAACCGGTAAAAACGTGAATAAAAATGTTCAGGACCCCACCGCAACGTTAATGGCGCGCATCGTCGCCGATCAAAAAATTGCTTATAAAAGCGACATTTATGAAAAGGGCAAAATCCAGTTCCGCGAAAATTTAACCAGAATAATGCATAAAGCCGCCTCTGCCGGGGTTCCGGTCATGCTGAGCGACCTGGTCAGCAACATTCGCGACCAGGCGCCGTTTGAATCCGTCAAGATCGATTCATTTCCCACGGCGCAGCATGCCTTTCAGGTTGCGCAGGAACTGGAACGGCAAAAAAATTACGGCGACGCTAAAATCGCTTATCTGTTAGCTAAAGACCTCGATGCTCTCCGTTTTCGGGCTGCGGAGGAGTTTAATACCATCATTAATGAAACCGCCGCTAAATTCAATGCACCGGTTGTGCCGATGCAAACATTATTTGCCGCCAATTCGCCCAATGGCTTGATGGGCAACAACCTGTTTGTGGAGCATTTGCATCCCAATGTACATGGAAACTTTATTCTGGCAGACGGTTTTTTTAATACACTCAAAACCAATCAATGGATAGCAGCCCAATGGGATTCCAGTAAAATCAAACCATCATCTTTCTATGAAAAAATATGGGGATATACCGAACTGGACAGTGTCAGCGCCGGGTTGGGAATTCAATATCTCAAGGGTGGCTGGCCATTCCAGCCGAAAAACACGCCCAACCATTCGCTCGATCATTTTAAAATGCAAACAATTGTCGATTCCCTGGCTTACCGGGTACTGGTCGATAAATCGTTCAGTCTTCAGTCTGCCCATTTGTATCTGGCTGAATATTATGAAATCCATGATCAGTTACAAAAAGCTTATGCAGAATACCAGGCTCTGATCTTTACAATTCCCTGGGAAATTATGTTTTATGAACGGGCCGCTAAAATTCTCATCAAGGTCAATAATTATGATCATGCCCTGGCGCTATTGTTAGAATCTCATAAATATGGCAGCAATGCGTTTACCAATAAATGGACCGGACAATTGCTAATAACCAAAGGAATGTTGAAACAAGCCTTGCCCTTCCTGGAAAAAGCATTAACAGATACGCCTGATGATAAACAACTGTCAACAAATTATGAAAAGGTGAAACAACATTTACAACAGCAAACAGTATCATCAACGCCAGACTCTATAGCCAAAGAGCAGGCAGCGCAAAAATTGATCATGGAAAATATTGGTATTATTAATAAAATTGGTTATGATTCAATGATGCGAAAAATTGTAGAGTTGCTCAAGGCGGAGGAGTATAACAGCGCCTATATACTTTTGCATAAAGCTCTGGAATTTGAAGATAACTTTTTTACACGTAAATGGTTGGGGTTGCTCAGTATTCCCCAAAAAAATTATAATGATGCAATTAAACACCTGGAAATTGCCATAAAGCAAAAACCGGATGATTTTGAAGTTCTTTATAATTTATGTCATGCGTATATTTTAACTAGTAATAAATCTCAAGCTAGAGATGCACTTATGCAACTGGAAAAATTACGCCCCAATTTCAATGATCCCATGAATTTGCGTCAAAAGACCAGTGAATTGTAAAATTCCAACTCTTTTTAACTTGACCGGGATGTTGTAAAAAAACATCCCGGTATTTTAAAATAACAAATTATTAAATTCCAAATTTTCAGGAAAAACGGGGAATTGATGTTGTAAAATTTTTATAATTACAATTACCCTTTCCTGTTAATAATTCCATTACCTGGTAAAATTAAGGTCCTTATGGGCAAAAAGCAATCAACATCCCGTCGGCATTTTATTGGTACAATGGGCGCGTTGGCAGCCGCGCTGCCGTTGGCGCAGGTCAAAGCGGAAACTATAAAACAACCGGCCCGCATTAAAGGAATTAAACCCCGGAATATTATCATTATTCTTGCCGATGATCACCGCTATGATTTTATGAGTTTTATTGGTAAACCAGCTTTTTTAAAAACCCCTAATATGGATCGCATGGCCAGCGAAGGCGCATGGTTTGAAAAGGCGTTCGTTACTACGGCTTTGTGTTCGCCAAGCCGTGCTTCTCTATTGACCGGGCAGTTTTCTCACAAGCATGGAGTTGTCGATAATAATACCATGATCCCGGAAAACACTGTGTTCTTTCCCCAATACCTGCAACAGGCAGGTTACCAAACCGCTTTTATCGGTAAATGGCACATGGGCGACGATTCCGATGCGCCGCGTAAAGGCTTTGATAAATGGATCAGTTTTCGCGGTCAGGGTGATTATTACGATCCAACCCTTAACATTGACGGTAAAACTGTGCAAACGACCGGTTATATTACCGATATGTTAACTGATTATGCCCTGGACTGGTTGCAAAAAGAGCGCGATCAACAAAAGCCTTATTTTTTATATCTTTCTCACAAAGCTGTACATGCCATGTTCGAGCCGGCGAAACGGCACCTGGGGGTTTATGAAAACGAAATCCCGGAATATCCCGCCAGCATGGCCGATACTCCCGAAAACTATGCCGGCAAACCCCGCTGGGTTAAAGAACAACGCAATAGCTGGCATGGCGTCGATTATATGTATCACGGCGATATGGATTATGATACTTTTTACAAAAGGTATTGCGAAACCCTGCTGGCGGTTGACGAAAGCATCGGCAAAATTCTGGATTATTTACAAAGCTGTAATGAATTGGAAAATACCGTGGTCATGTACATGGGCGATAACGGCTTTATGTTTGGCGAACATGGCCTGATCGATAAACGGTCGATGTACGAAGAATCCATGCGGGTCCCATTCCTGGCGTACTGCCCGGAGCTTATCAAGCCGCAGCGGGTCAGCGGTCTGGTGCAAAATATTGATATTGCCCCCACCCTGCTGGAACTTGCAGGCCTGGAAACTCCAGCCAACATGGATGGTAAATTATTAATGCCCTTGTTACAGAATGTCGCAACCACCTGGCGAAGCGAGATTTTTTATGAATATTACTGGGAACGGAATTTTCCACATACCCCAACAGTGCATGGCGTTCGCACTGATAAACATAAATATATTCATTATCATGGCATTTGGGATTGCGATGAACTATATGATCTTGAAAACGATCCGCAGGAAATGCATAACCTGATAAATGAACCACAATACCAGGATCTGGTTAAAAGTCTCAACCAAAAGCTATTCGATTGGCTGGAAACCAGCAAGGGCATGATGATTCCCCTGCGCAGGGATAAAGGTTTCCGCGCCGACCGGCGTAAACCCGGATAAAACAAGTCGACTATTCAAACAATACACGTGAATTACAATGAGGAGATTATGATTAATAGAAGCATATTTTTATTTTTTGCAGTAATGCTCACCGCTTTATCCTGTAGTAAACAGGATATTATTATCGATGATTTTGAATCCGGGAATTTGGACAAATGGCAATTTGTTGGTCAAAATCCATTTTATAACGGTGGCCCGGTTAGCGAGGATACTATAAAAACCTGGCAACACAGCCCGGTGGGTTACCAGGGCAAATATCTGCTCGCGACCGGCGATAGCCAGGGCCGCCACAACAGCAATAGAGATGGTGGAATAATCAGCAAGCCGTTTCGGATCAACCGTAATTATCTTAATTTTCACCTGGCAGGAGAACTCTACCCGCGGGTTCGCATATATTTGTTAATTAACAAGGCCATTGTGCGTGAAGCGTTTGGTAATAATTTTTATGATTTGCAGTTACGGGGCTGGGATGTCTCTGAATTTAAAGGGCAGGAAGCACAGTTTGGTATTGAAGACATAAGCTCCGGGAAAACACTTTTAAGGGTAGATTATATCTATTTATCGGATACACCGGCCCCGGCGCCGCATAACTGGGTGAAATTAGCGGATCGGGAACGTTCACCGCTGGTATCGGTCGGTGAGTTTAAATTAATATTCAACAGTAATACAGTGAATAAAAACTGGCAAATTTTCGGCAGTTCGCTCGTATATGGTCACGATCATAAATGGCGCCTGTATGCTGCGGCAGCCCCGGAAAAAGCCGCCAAGAATCCACAGGAAGTAAAATATATTGTATTAGCGGAAGCCTCCAGTCTGAACGCTGAAAAATGGGATTTCAGGGGGGTCGTTTTGTATGCCGATGAAAACACACAAGAGACCTTTACCTGGCAGCCATTTGTTATCTATAACAATAAAACATATTATATGTACTATGTCGGTTCCGGGAAAACCTGGAGCGGCTGGCAGGACTGCCCGGCGGGCACACAAATGCCCTGGAGTGGCGGAAAATGCGGCGAGCAGGGCCCCTATTCCATATATTGTGCAACATCTAAAGACGGTTTGACCTGGACGCAGCATGGCCAGGTGATAAAGGACAGTCCATTCGCCTTTACTCCATATATTCACCAGGTAAAAGATCAATGGTTCATGTATTATGCCGGCGCCGAACCCGCCGCCATTACAGGCAAACATGCAATTGTCTTTGCAACATCACAAGACTTGTTACACTGGAGCGGTCGTTCTATTGCCTTACTCGATAATGACCAGGGCGCATCGCCCTGGCCGGAACAGTCCTTTATTATGCAGCCGCAGGTTTTTTCGCGGGGCAATACCTGGTATTTGTTGGCCGGGCCAATCAATGATAACAACTTGTCCGGTGATCAATGCCTGCACATCTTTACATCCGATTCTCCACAACAGTGGGACATTACCAATGCGAATAAACGGATATTTGCCCAAGGCGGATCAATCGTTCGTGATACCGATGGCGCCTGGTACATTACTCACAACAATTCCATGTCAGGCGGTACCTGGCTGGCGCCGCTGTATTGGAACGATACTTTAAGCAAATGGAATTCATCAATTATGCCGGCCGGCAGGTAGCTATATAAGAAATGTAGTAAAAAATTCAAAATAACACTAAACTGACTTGATAAAAAATAAAAGTAATTGCCTAGTAAATTCGAATATCTTGATATTATACAAAAATGACAGCCAGGCGCCAGCCACTCTGATTATCGTTATACAGGCTGTGCGGCAACCTGGGTTTCATCGTAGCTGCTCAAAAGCCTGAAAAAATATGGAACAGGTACAAGTTTGAGTAAAAAATTCCATTCATGTCATTCCGAGGAGCGAAGCAAAGAAAAATCGCTTCTGGTTCCCAATCTCCCGATTGGGAACCTGCTTGTACAAAATCTCTGATTTGAAAGGCAATGATCATATTTAAAATAAAATAACTGCTTGAAAGGAATCGGAGATTCCTGACCACTCTCGTTCCTAATCAGGAGAGACTGTGTGAAAACGAAAATAATACTGTAAAAAGTGGAGTGCATCGCCTTTATGCGATGCTTCGGACCGCAGGTCCTAATATTATCTGTAATAAGAAATGCTTACCGATTATTACAGATAAACTTTGTCTTAGGTAACTATATGTTTTTATTGAAGCGATAAAACAATTCGAGGCCGCCTGCGGCGGCCCACAGTCCATAAAGGGACTGTACTCCGGATTCGGGAGAATCCGAGCTACTTCCAGGCACTGACAACCTGGCTTTTGCAGGCGTTTTCACACAGTCTCAGGAGATTAGGAACGAGGAGAATTTCTCACTTCGCTCCAAATGACAAACTTGTTTTGTATGCTTGGCGTATTAAATGACTTGATAAAAAAGATCCTTTGACATAATCCCGGTTTTGACATTCCCGGGGTTATATAAAGGGAATGTTATCGTTGCGAATACAGGTGGCGTCGAGGTAAAAATTCTGAAAACTCATTACCGTTTGCAACTCTACCTATCCTCACATTAAACTTTACCAGCCTTTACTCATTTTACAGCTATTTTTTTTGTAAATGGAACAATATTTGCATTTCAATAAAAGTTTAACTTGCAGTAATTATTGCAAATATTTGTATTTTAATTGTTTAAAACAATTACAATCTATCGTTGTGTCTAAAACTATTCCTATCCGGAGGAAATAATGGACGCTAGTGCTGTAAAAATTATACTCACAGAACAGAATGCCGCATTTGCAATAACAGATAAAGATTTAAAAATAGAGGAAGAATTCGGATTAAACGCAACACATGGTCTTGAGGAATCGTTTATCAGCAGATCTATTCTTGAAGTGGAACCGGATCTGGAATTAATGCAAGATAAAATATTGGCAATTCTGTCGGGTCAACAGGAAAAATTTTCATTTACAACTACATCGCATACTAACGGGGATACCAACATAAATTATTGGCAGGTAACCATATTACCAAAAAAAAATAATACCGACACAATTACAGGACTCATTATTATAAAAAAAAGTATTGCCAAAAGCCATGAGCATGTAAATGAACATGGTGTAAAGGGTTACGAACATGAAACATCAGGCGGTCAGTTAACCATAAGCGAATTTCAGAATAGAAAAGTTAAACTGGATGAATTGATACCCCTGGAAATTCTGCAAAAGATTCAGGATTCATTTTCCCAGGTGGCGGATGTCGCTTCGGTTATTACCGGCGTTGACGGCGTTCCATTAACGAACGGCTGTAATTTCAGCAAGGTGTGCAGCATCATTCGCTGTACTGAAAAAGGGTACCAGGATTGTATAGATTCAGACAAATCTCTGGGAGATGCTGCCAAACAATTGCATCAAACGGTGAGCAGAGAGTGCAAGTCTTGCGGATTCATCAATGCAGCGGCGCCAATTATAGTTGCCGGAAAACATGTTGCTACCTGGTTGATTGGACAAAGAATTGTTAAAAAAGAAAGCTGCAATAAAATTCGGGCTTATGCCCGATCCATTGGAACCGAGCCGGATGAACTTGTCGACGCTTATAAAAAAGTGCCGGTCATTTCAGCAGAACATTTTGAAAATATATTAAACTTTCTCAATATTTTATCACAAAACATTTCTACATTTATTTATAATAATTTAAAATTGACAGATGAGATCTTTGAATTAAATAAAACCCGTGAAGAACTATCTACGGAAAAAACCCTGTTACGAACATTAATGGATAATATTCCCGATTCAATTTACTTCAAAGACCGGGAGAGCCGCTTTACCCGCATCAATATCTCATTGGCGCACACCCTGGGAATTTTTTCACCCTCAAAAGCAGTTGGGCATACTGATTTTGATTTTTTTGATGAAAAGCATGCCAAAGAAGCTTTTGCCGATGAACAAAATATTATAAATACAGGCCGGCCACTGATTGGCAAAATTGAACTGGATATACGTCCTGATGGCTTTCATCGCTGGGTGTCGTCAACCAAGGTGCCGGTAAAAAATCATCTGGGTGAAATTACCGGTATTGTCGGTATTTCAAGAGATATGACAAAAATTAAAAAAGCAGAAGACCGGTTATTAAAAAAGAATGAACAGTTGGACAAGGCTTTATTAGCTGCGCGCGAAGGTACTAAAGCCAAATCGGAATTTCTTGCCAATATGAGTCATGAAATCAGAACTCCAATGAATGGCGTGATCGGTATGACCGGACTGCTTCTCAACACCCAACTTTCCGATGAGCAGCGGGAATATGTTGAAACTATTCGTACCAGCGGCGATAGCCTGATGGTGATCATTAACGATATACTCGATTTTTCCAAAATCGAATCAGGGAAACTGGATATTGAAAAGCATCCTTTCAAACTGCGGGAATGTGTTGAAGAATCTGTTGATATTCAATCGGCCAATGCTGCTAATAAGGGTATTGAATTGACCTGCCTGGTCGATCCACAATCGCCGGATGACTTTTTGGGCGACGTAACCCGTATTCGCCAGGTATTAAATAACCTGCTGAATAATGCCATTAAATTCACTGAAAAGGGTGAAGTGGTGTTGATGGTAAGCGCAAAAAAAATTGCCGATAACAGCTTTGAAATATTATTCTCCGTCAAAGATTCCGGGATCGGCATTCCCAAAGACAGGATTAAATACCTGTTTGAAGCTTTTACCCAGGTCGACGCCTCAATTACCCGTAAATACGGCGGCACCGGGTTAGGGCTGGCAATTAGCAAAAAACTTTGTGAATTGATGGGCGGCACAATGTGGGTTGAAAGCACATTGGGCAAGGGTTCAATTTTTTATTTTACTATTCATGTCGACGGGCATGATAACGTTATGGATGCACATTTTTCAACCAAAATTCTTTATAACAAACATCTGTTGATAGTGGATGATAACGACACCAACCGTAGAATCCTTGATTTACAGGCAAAATCATGGAATATGATAACGGAGCATACAGGTTCAAGTCTGCAGGCGCTGGAATGGATCAAATGCGGTAAACGGTATGATGCAATAATATTGGATATGATGATGCCAGAAATGGACGGCCTCACCCTGGCTGCCCAGATACGTGAACAATATAATAAATGTTCAATTCCCATGATTATGCTGACCTCAATGGTTAGAAAAGATGAAGATAACAAAAGAATTAAAGAATTAAACTTTTCTACGGTAATGACCAAACCAATCAAGCAGTCGCAACTACTCAACGCCCTGTTAAAGATATTCAACGGCTCTGCGCCGATTCTTGAAAAAGACCCCAAAGGCCCGGTTTTAGATCCCAATATGGCACAAACCATACCTCTGGAAATATTAATTGCTGAAGATAATGTTATTAATCAAAAGCTGGCGTTGCGCATATTAAGTAAGCTGGGATATAATGCGGATATTGCAGTTAATGGTCTGGAAGCAATCAAAGCTTTGAAAAAGAAGCATTATGATCTGATTCTGATGGATATTCAAATGCCGGAAATGGATGGTTTTGAAGCGACAAGGAACATTTGTGAAAAATGGTCCGCCAAAAAACGCCCGCGTATAATTGCCATGACGGCCAATGCTATGGAGGGTGATCGTGAAAAATGTTTACAAGCCGGTATGGATGAATATATCAGTAAACCCATTCAAATCGATGATCTGATTCTGGAATTAAAGAACACATCTACTCTTAAAAATTGCTTAAAAACGCAACTGACCTGATTGCGGAGCGCCCGAATGTACAAAGTTTTATTGGTTTTGAAATTTCTTTTGCTGGCATTTATCATACCAGGCTTGTCCCTGTCGCAGCCGGCAACTTCAAACATAAAGATCGAGCATTTGCGGTTACGAAATGTTCAACTGGAACAACGTCCATTAAATCAACACCGCTGGGGTAAATTTTTTGTTGTCGACGGCCTGGGCTCAGGCAATGTTGGTTTTATATTGAAAAAAAAGGACGGTACCTTCTGGTTTGCACATGGTATGGAAGGCGCCGATGGCACCGGTATAACGGTCTGGGATGGTTTTAAATTCACCCGTATCACCACAGCTAACGGCCTTCATTCGGACAAAATTACCACAATGCTGGAAGATAAAAACGGTAATGTATGGATAGGCAGTCAGAATAACGGACTGGCGGTCTTTAAAGAAGGTAACTGGACTTATTATACCACCGCAAACGGGCTTGATAATAATTTTATCTATTCCCTTTTTCAGGATTCAAAAGGCACAATATGGATTGGTACCTACTATGGCGTGTGTCGCTATGATGGAGAAAAAATCATCAAAGTTGATAATCACCAGGTGTTCAATAATAATGTGCGGGCGATTTCCGAAGGGCCGGACGGCAGCTTATGGTTTGCAATAAGTCCGGCCAAGGTGGTCAGGGTTAAAAATAATCACATTACAAACTGGGTTTTAGACTCTTCGGAGATGTTGTACCGGAGTATTTTTCAATACCCCTTTGCCTGGGATTCGCAAAATAATCTCTACCTGGGAACTTATAAAGGGATTTTTAAATTTGCCAACAATTCATATCAACAGCTCTCTCTCCAGGATGTAATGCCCGGCAATCATGTTACCGATTTGGAAATATTCTCACCCAATACAATTCATATTTCCACAGAATTTGGCGGTATTGGAGTTTTAAAAAACAATTTCTGGACAAATTATACAACCGAAGACGGTCTTGGTGATGATGTTACCTTTTGCTTGTCACAAAACTATAATAACGACCTGGTAATCGGAACAATGAGTGGAATAACCCTGTTCTATCCAAGCAACTGGAAATACCTCAATGTTACCGATGGCTTGTCTACCAATGGCGTCAGGGATATCTTACCGCGCCGGGATGGGAGCATCTGGTTTGCCACAACGGACGGCTGTTCCGTGCTAAAAAATGGAAAGTGGCAATATTTTGGTATGGATGACGGCGTGCCCGGCGCTTATTGCAATGACCTGGTTGAGGATAATAATAATAATTTATGGCTGGCTTGTACCAACTGGCGCACCATACGCAGTGGGCTGGGAGTGTTACGCAATGGTAACAAAAATTTTACAATTCTTGATGATTATCAAATGTTCGTAATGAGCGCTGGCGACGGCTCTATTTGGGCCGGCAATAAAATTGAATTTGCCGCCAGAGCTGATGTTGTACTGCGTATTAAAGACGGCAAGAAAACAGTATATAATCCCGACAACGGTTTGCCGATAACATCAGCCTTTGTTGCCGGCGAATTTGCCGACGGCTCCGTATGGATCGGTTCAAATATAGATGGTATTGCAGTTTTCAAAGATGAACAATGGTCGCATATCACGGTCAAGGATGGATTGTGCAGTAATAAAATCGGTTCCCTGTTACAGGCATCCAACGGCGATATATGGGTTGGCAGCCTCGATGCCGGCGCTTCAGTATACCGTGACGGGAAATGGCATACCTATAACAAATCAAACGGACTGGCCGGATTATTTGTCAAAGACATTGCCGAAACCCCGGACGGGCGCATCTGGCTTGGGCTTGAAGGTAATGGCGTAAATGTATTTGACGGAGAAAACTTTATGTATTTATCCCGTCAAAATGGCCTTTCCAGTGACCTGGTATGGTGCGTAAAGCCCTGGCAGGACGGCTCGGTATGGATTGGCACAAAAGATAAAGGTGTTTCCATTTATACCCCGCCGATTCCGGAAATCCCCGAGACCTATATCCTGGCAGATCAGACCTGGTTGTTGTGGACCGATTCGGATATCAATAGTGATACTTTAAAAATATATCATAAAAACGGCTCGGCAGATAGCCTGAATATTACAACTGTCGCACAACGCGCATTCACAAAATTATCCGGTGAAAAAATAACGCCGGTTTATAAAACAGATTCTTTTCGTATAAAATTTTCCGCGGTAAAAAAATGGCACAATATTCCTGAAGATGATTTTTGGTATTCCTGGAAACTGGATGAGAATGAATGGAGTGAATTTACTCATAATACAAACCTGGAATTAAATGATTTAAAAAACGGCATTCACATTATCCAGGTTCGGGCTAAATCTCCGGAACTCGATGCCGATGTTACGCCTGCAGTATATAAATTCCGGGTTGCCAAACCTTTGCCGATTGTGGCAGTGATCCTGTTTTTAGCTGCGCTGGTCCTAATTTATACATTGACCCGGATGATAATCATCGGTCGAGAAAAAAAGCGTATGCAAATAGAAAAGGATGAAGCCGAAAAGAAACAAAAAATCGCTGAACATGAAAAAAAGATCATGGAGTTGGAAAAAGAAAAAGCGATCCGGGAAAAAGAAATTGAGCACAAGGAAAAAGAGCTGTCTCTAAAGGCACAAAAAGCCCTGAAAGAGGCAAAAGAAATAGCCGAACAGGCCACCCGTACCAAGAGCGATTTTTTGGCGAATATGAGCCATGAAATTCGCACACCAATGAATGCGGTTATTGGTTTGACCGGCCTGTTGCTGGAAACTGAATTAAATGGTGAACAACGCGAATATGTGGAAACCATTAAAACCAGCGGCGATGCGCTCATGTCGGTTATCAACGATATTCTCGATTACTCTAAAATCGAATCCGGTAAACTGAACCTTGAACATCAGCCATTTGTATTGCGGGATGTGATCGAAGAATGCCTTGATTTTCACGCGCCAAACGCCGCTAAAAAGATGCTTGATCTGGCTTATCTCATCGAGCCCGCTGTTCCCCAAATTATATATGGCGACATGAATCGTCTGCGGCAAATTTTTAATAACCTGTTAAGTAATGCGGTAAAATTCACTCATGAAGGGGATATTTCTATATTGGTGAAATCACGTTTACAGGAAAATGGTAAATATGAGTTATTGTTCAGCGTCAAAGATACCGGCATAGGAATTCCTAAAAATAAAATCAGCAGTATGTTTCAATCCTTTACCCAGGCGGATGCTTCAACCACCCGTAAATATGGCGGTACCGGACTGGGTTTATCGATCAGTAAAAGCCTGTGTGAAAAAATGGGCGGTAAAATGTGGGCCAAAAGTGAAGAAGGTAAAGGCTCAACCTTTTTCTTTACGATCATTACCGAGGCAGAGCACAAGCAATCCCGGGAAAACGGCGAGGATAGTCTGCCTCAATTATCAGGGAAAATGGTTTTGATAGTTGACGATAACGATACGAACCGGCGCATATTATCGTTGCAGGCAAAATCATGGAATATGATCGCTCACGACACCAATTCTCCGGCAGAAGTTATTGATCTTATAAAAAGAAATGTCGCATTCGATCTGGTTATTCTCGATATGCAAATGCCGGAAATGGACGGCATAACCCTGGCTGAAGAGATCAGAAAATTCAAGTCTGCTGAAGAACTGCCAATTATCATGCTCACTTCTATCGGCTTCCGGGATGACAGCGAACGGGTCAAAGCGATCAAATTTGCCAGCTATATTAACAAACCGGTGAAACAGTCCAATCTTTATAATATAATTTTACATATCTTCATGGGTGAGGTATCGCACCGGAAAAAAGAACCGGTATTGACCAGCATTGACAGTAGCTTTGCCAGGCAGTATCCTTTACAAATTCTGGTTGCGGAAGATAACCTGGTTAATCAAAAACTGGCGGAGAAACTGCTGGGTAAACTGGGATACCATCCGGAGATTGTAAATAATGGACTTGAAACGCTGCATATTTTGGAATATAAAAAATTCGATGTAGTTTTTATGGATGTACAAATGCCGGAAATGGATGGATTTGAAACCACCGCAATAATTCGGCAAAAATGGCCGGAAAAAAAACAGCTCATCGTGGCAATGACGGCCAATGCTATGGAAGGCGACCGGGAAAAATGCCTGCAAGCCGGCATGGACGACTATATCAGTAAACCAATTAAATTGGAGAACCTGCTGGAAGTATTGCGGCAATGTAATTTAAAAATATTATGACAATTTGTCAGATATTGGCAGACATTCTTGCTTTACTGTTTCATCCTGTCCAGATCAGCATTGCATAACTATTTGTTTTTCAATATATTGGGTATTTATTAATATTTTTGCACGAAAATTGCTGCATGGGGTTATTATTAATGCAGACTTAATTTTTCAAATTTATATTTTAAGCAAACGAATCAAGTTCAATGTGTTTCAGAATACCTGGCTACATGTCCGGTGCGGCCTGGTGCGCAATAAACAATTGGCGCTGAATAAATTTACAGGAAAGGGAAAAAATGAGTGAGCAAGACCACACCAGCTATAAATTCAAAGCAGAAGTAAACCAACTGCTGGATATATTAACCCATTCGCTTTATACCCATCGCGATGTCTTTATCCGCGAACTCATTTCAAATGCCGCCGATGCATTGGATAAAGTGCGATTTCTATCGCTCAAGGGCGAGGAAATCGTTGACCCCGATGCAAACCTGGAAATCAGGATAACATTAGATAAAGACAAAAAGATGTTTACTATAACCGATACGGGGATCGGCATGAGCCGCAGTGAACTTATCGCCAATATCGGCACTATTGCCCGCTCCGGCACCTCGGAATTTATAAAACAACTGGCGGCGGATAAGGATAAGCAGGGCGAGCTGAATCTTATCGGCAGGTTTGGAGTAGGCTTTTACTCCGTTTTTATGGCTGGTGAAAAAGTGGAAATAACCACTAAAGCTGCCCAAAAAGATGAGCCGGCCTGGTTGTGGATAAGCGACGGCCGCGGTTCATTTGAAATTCAACCGGTAACGGAACCGGTAAAACGGGGCACGACGATTGTAGTTCATCTGCGGCAGGACGCGGAAGAGTTTGCTGAAAAATTCACCATCCAGTCCGCCATCGAAAAGTATTCCAACTTTGTCCCCTTCCCCATCATGGTGGATGGCGAGCAAATTAACAAGATCACCGCGATCTGGCGGGAACCGAAAAACAATCTCAAAGATGAACAGTACAATGAATTTTTCAAATTCATCGCCCGGCAGCAGGATGAGCCGCTCACCCGCTTTCATCTGTCCGCAGATGTGCCATTACAATTCCATGCATTGCTTTATGTACCCAGGACCAACCTGGAGCTATTCGGTTTTGGCCGCGAAGACGAAGGCGTTCACCTGTTTGTCAAGCGGGTGCTGATCGATGCTCATGCCAAAGACATTATGCCCACCTATTTACGGTTTGTTCGGGGTATTGTTGAAAGCGATGATCTGCCCCTGAACATTTCGCGGGAGACATTACAGGAGAATCCTTATTTATTTAAAATTAAAAGCACCCTGGTAAGCAAGTTCCTCACGCATTTACAGGAATTTGCCCAGGATGAGGTCAAGTATAAAGAATTTTGGCAGCAACACGGCCGCACCCTTAAAGAAGGATACAACGATTATACCAACCGGGAAAAAATCGCCGAGTTGTTCCGCTTTAATTCTTCCCGCTGCGCCAATGCGGACGAATTGACTACATTAAAGAAATATGTTGAAGGCATGGTTGAAAAGCAGGAAGAGATCTATTACCTCTCCGGTACCTCACGGGAAGCCGTGGAAAAGAACCCGGTAATGGATATTTTCAAATCGAAAAATATTGAAGTGCTATATTGCTTTGATCCCATCGATGAATTTGTGCTCAGTGGGATGCTGGATTATAATAAAAAGCAGTTTGTCTCTGCCGATCAGGCGGATTTGAGCAAACTTGCCGCTATACCGTCAACAAGCGGGGCTGAACCCGCAGCGGAATCACAGCCGGAAGAAACCCGTGAACTGGACAAACTGGCCCGGCGTATCAAAGATATTCTGGGCGACCGGGTTGAGGATGTGAAACTTTCGGAACGGCTGGTCGATAATCCGGCGGTGCTGGTCAGTTCGCATAAAGGCATGTCAGGCCAGATGGAAAAGATCATGCATCTGTATAACCAGAATGCTAAATTGCCGGCCAAGGTGATGGAAATTAACAAAAAACACCCCATGATCGTACAGATGCATAAAATCTATCAAAAAGACGTCAATGACCCGATGTTATCCAAACTGGCGTTCAACCTGTTTTACAGCGTTTCACTACTGGACGGATCGCTGCAGGATCCGCATGAAATGGCGGCCAACATTCAGGATATGCTGACGGAAGCGTGTAAATTATATATCAGGGAATAACAACAACCAGGAGAGACTTGAACAAGGGGCGGTTGCCCCTTGTTCGTTCCTGTAAAACTCTACTTTTCTGCCGACCCCAATTTTTCTCTAAAGGTCGTTACAAAGACAATGGCACAAATAACTGTTAACGCTGTGGGGATAAGGAATACATGAGTCCAGTTAGTGCTGATAATGGCGCCGTTGGCGTCGAATTCAGAGAACAGGTTCTGTATCCAGCCGGCAAAAATACTGCCGGTATATAATCCTAATCCATAAGTTACAAATGAAATCATACTTTGCGCTGAAGCGCGGATATCTTTGGGCGCTACAGTATCGACATAAATTTGCGCGGCGGCAAAAAAGAATACAAAGCAGAAACCATGCAAAGTCAACGAAGCGATAACCAGCCATGCCGGTGACCCGATGGAGAATATGATATAGCGGATCGGCCAGGCCAGAATGCCCAAGGTGAGGGTTTTACGCATACCGTATTTTGGCAAAAAGTACGGCAGCAACAAAGCCAGCACAAATATTTCTGCAGCCTGGGCAATGGTCATAACTCCCGATAACCCGGTTGAACTGACGCCGATTTTGGGCGAGGTCAGAAACGGGCCGGTCAACTGGTAATAAAACATTAGTTCTGTGGAAACCACAAAACAGATGACAATAAACACCGCAAAATTGGGGTTTTTCAGCATTTTAAATGCTTCGACAAACGCCAGGGGATTTTTAGCTTCCTTGTTGGGCGGCGTGTTTGGCAAGGTAAAAGCATAAAATCCTAAAATTATTGAAGCGATTCCGGCCAGCATCAGGGCGTCGCCGGCCATACCGGGGACAACGCCTTTACCGGCCAGTACCCGCCAGCCGGCAAGTAACAAGCCGATTACGATCCAGCCGATGGTGCCGCCAACGCGTATCCAGCCGAACTCGCGTTCCGAATCGGTAAGATGGTGAAAGGTAATGGAATTGGTGAGCGCCATAGTGGGAGCATACATCAAGGTATACAGGAACATCATCAGGATCATCAGCTTGTAATCACTAACTAACGACAAGCCGATGAGGAATACACCACCCAATAACTGTAAAAAGCCAATAACCTTTTGAGTGGCAAAATAACGATCTGCTATTTGCCCGCCGATGAACGGTGAAATAATTGTCGCCAGGGGCAGCAAACTATAGATAACGCCAACCTGGATGCCGTTGAAACCCAAAGTATTGAGCATATAATCGGATAACACCGGGTACCAGGCACCCCAAACAGCATATTGCAAAAACATCATCACAACGAGTTGAATTTTTTTGCCCATAAAACGATCCTCCGTTTACAATAGCCAAACCCGTTATAGTTCTTAACTGCGGTTAGAAAAATGCTTACCGGTAATGAACCGGTTGCACTGTTTGTGGGAAAAACCGCTTAATAATAAAAACGGCGCTTGCGGCGCCGCTTTTATCATTATATATTACTTGGCTTTTTTGCCGGTCAGGCCCATGATCAGGGCGATGATGATCAGAATTCCTGCCATTACAGCGGCAATCGGTAAGCTTTGTTGAACGGATTTGCCTTCGGCCAGGGTACCGATAAAGTTAGGAACAAAGGTCCCGCCCAATAAACCGATAGCGAAAATGATACCAAATATACTGCCATAGAATTTGGGTTCAAATTTGGCAAAGGTAACACCAACAACCGTGGGGAAAATCGGCGCAAAAGCCAGACCGGTTACCACCACAGCAATCACGGCAACCACAGGACTCTTGGTAACGATCATTAACACAATAGTAATTACGGAAATTATCGCAGCGCCGGTAATGACCTGAATTCCGATTGCGGTCAGGTTTTTAATGGCGGATACAATAAACCGGCCAACCATCATGGCAAAGCCGAAAAAGCCGAGCACTAAACCGGCATTGGTGGCGGCGCTTTCCGTACCGCCAAATATTTCGGTCATAAACGGTTTTACCCAGGTATTCATTGTGCTTTCCAGGGCAATATAACAGAACAATGCCAGGGCGGCTAGAATAACTGCGGTTTTGCCTAACATTTTAAAAGCATCTGAAAATTTGAAACCGGAAGAGCTTTGCGGATAGGAACTGAGCAGGGCAAATACCAGGAATACCAGTACAAGTACGCCAAGAATGGTTATTGCCATTGTTGCGGTTAAACCGGCGCTTTTACCGAATGCGACCAGCCAGGGGGTAACCACTAAACCAAGACCAAAGAAACCATTGCCGAAATTGCCGGCGCGGGCCGGGTCTTTACCTTCGAATAATACCACCGGGATCAGGGTATTACCGACAGTGTTCAAACACATTGCGCCGATTCCCAGAAAAACGGAAGCGACCATTGCCAGGGAAAAACTGGGGGCATAAGCCAGGAAAAACATGCTGGCGCTGGTAACAATGAAACCGATTATGGCAAACAACTTGTAACCAAACTTGTCAACCAGCGGGCCGATAAAAAATTGCACAATACATGCCGATAAGAACAGGGCAAATACCATACTGCCAATATTGGCTGTCGTAATACCCAGCTTGGCCATCAACTCTACCGATATAGCCCCGATAACATTGAAACAGATCGCCAGGGTAAATACCGACATCAGCGCTACAACGGCTGTCATTTTTTTCATGCACTTTACTCCTTTTTAAATGTGTGGATTAAATAATTTATTAGTAGTTTTATTTTCCCTGCTTCCATAGTATAAACACGCTCATTCGAAAAATTAAAACACTGCAAAACAGGATTGCTTGGATGTACACAATGTGTAATCAAAAATTGTTAACGAGAGGAGCTAAAAACTGCAATTATTAAGTTAACCGTTTTAACAAATATGAAAATACAAAAAAAAAAATTAATGTCAAGCAAATTTGTTTATAAAGAGAAATGCGGCAGTGCCGTATTTTGAAGATAAGAGATTGAATTTTATGGCAGTTACCTACAATGTGAACACTGAAATAATTATGGAACAAATTGCCACAGAAAAGTCGGTTAAAAAATTCCATTTCGGTTGACCCAATTATTTCATAAAGAGCAGCGTCTTTTACCGCTTACAAATCCGGAATCACATCCTGCTTGCGCCGCGACCACAGGGATTCAAGGGTATAAACTACCAGGGCAAACCAGATGATCAGAAAACCGGTAAAGCGGCTGGCCGGGAAATTTTCATGATAGATAAATACTCCAATAAGAAATTGACAGGTCGGCGCTATATATTGTAATATTCCCAGTGAAGTCATAGTTATTCTACGGGCGCCGGCGGCAAATAACAAGAGCGGCAGCGCCGTTACCAGACCGGTCAACAGCAATAACAGGGTTTGTAAAAGTCCGCAATGCCCAAAGGCGCCGCTGCCGTGGAATTGCATATAGATCAAGAATGCCAATGCCGGAATAAAATAAATACCCGATTCAGTCGTCAAGCCTTCCAGCGAACCGAGCGCCGCGGTTTTGCGCAATAAACCGTAAATAGCAAACGAAAACGCTAAAATCAGGGCTATCCACGGAAACCGGCCGTAATGAACAGTTAAATACAGCACTCCGGCAGCAGTCAGCAATATAGACAACAACTGGCCGATCCGTAATTTTTCCTTTAAAAAAGTCACCCCGAACAAAACATTCACCAGGGGATTGATAAAATAGCCAAGACTAGTTTCAACTATAAATCCGGAGTTAACTGCCCAGATATAGGTGAACCAGTTAATACCAATAATTGAAGCGGTAGTGAAAAAAGTCGCCAGGGTCAATGGTTTACGCAATTTGCCCAGCCATTGCCAGTTATGCCTGATGCTGACCAGCAGCACGCAAAAAACAAATGACCATGCCATACGATGCAAGACAATTTCATAAGGCAATACTGACTGGATCTGTTTCCAGTAAATTGGCAACAGGCCCCATAATAAATAAGCGCCAAAAGCGTAAATAACACCTTTTTTCATGCTCGGAGAAGCACTCATTAAAAATTGTGAATCCGGGTTACCGGTAAATCGGGCAGGCGGGTATTAATTAAGCCCGGTTAATATCCGGGCTTTGTTGTCCTGCTTGAAAATCAATTTATGATGATTAAGATACTAAAAAAAGGCAATAAAACATACAAATAAAATAATATAACAATTAACCAGGCTAAACAACTCCCCCTTGACACAGAAAATTTCAAATTCCGTTAAGACTTGTTAATCTTTAATAATCCCCAGTTTGTAGGGACTCTTTTCCATTAATACCTGGTAACCGGCCTGGTCGCCAACAATCATCAGGTTCTGGTCGGGCTTTTCACTCACCCAGGTTTCCATTACTTTGCCAAGGAAAACCGTGTGATCGCCGGCCGGTATACTGCCAATTACCATACACTCAAAATTAGCCTCAGCGTTGGTAATGATCGGACTTTTAACATATTCCCCCTTACCGGTTTTCAAGCCATACTTTGCAAACCTGTCTTCCCTTTGCGGATTTCTTTCGCCGCAACCGAGCACCGCTTCAGCTAATGGTGCGCCGGGAATCGCGATATTAAACTCATTCGTCTCATTGATACATTGATGTAAATACCGGCTGTTATTAATTGCTACAGCAAAAATTGGCGGACTGAAAGACACGCGCATGATCCAGCCGACTGTGATTATATGCGGCTTGCCAACATTATCCACCCCGGTTACCAAAGCCAGCTTTTCCGGCGTTCGCCAGACATTCATACCGTTATCTAAATTTGTTTTTACCATAATGGATTCCTGTAATTGATTTTAATTAATTTAAACGGCAAGAGGCTTTTGTATATTCCCGACAGAATTGAAAAAAATCTATGCAGCAATACTCAATTTTTTGTGGCTCTATATGCCTTTCAGTAGTAATTTACCGAGTGCCCAATTAATTTAAAAGTGTCAAAGAATCGAAAAATTTTATTAGTACAAATTTTTAACAATAAAGACGTGGAATCAATATACTCTTTTTTCCTCTGCGACCTCAGCGAACTCTACGGTTTCATTCTTTTCATTTTACCGCAGAGGACGTCGGGAACGCAGAGAAAACGTTAAACAATTATTATAGCGACTATTTATAGCTGTTGGTTATTTATAAATTTCTAGTATAAAAATTTGTTACTATGAATTGCAGGATATATTTTTCTTCAGACTTTAGGATAATGTAATGTAATTGAATCGACGAGGAGTAATATTAATCAGGACTAAAAGTCGATATGATAAAATTTTGGTTCAAAAACAGGATGAGAATTATCAACTACAAAAAATATAGAGCCTATTTGAATTTTTATGTTGTAAATATTTTTTACCTAATCCGGGGAACCCCTAAAAAACAATTGTATTTTATAGAAATTCACATTATAATAAATACTAGTCTTGAAAAATTACATAACCACAAAACAGATAAATAAAGCCGGAGAAAAAACAACAATCCGGCAGGTATTGTTGTTATTTACGGGAAGGAGCCTGGAATGGGTAAAATGAGCAGAAGAGAATTATTGAGTCTTTCCGGCCCAGCGGCAATCGGTTCGGTGATGGGCGCCGGAGTTTTTGCCGGCGCAGCGACAAAAGATGCAACCGATCCGGTAAAACGCTTAAAGATCATTGTTTTCGGCGCTCACCCGGACGACCCTGAAACGGGCTGCGGCGGCGCTATGCTGTTGTTTTCACGCGCCGGTCATGAAGTGATTTCAGCATATTTAACCCGCGGTGAAGCCGGCATCGAAGGAAAATCATTCGCCGAGGCGGCGAATATACGCACCAGGGAAGCGCTTGAAGCGTGTAAAATACTGGGGGCGCGGCCTGAATTCCTCGGCCAGATTGACGGCAATTGTGAAATCAATCAAAAACGTTACCAGGATATTTATAATTTTCTACAAAAAGAAAAACCCGACCTGCTGTTCACTCATTGGCCAATCGATAGTCATCGTGATCACCGCGTCTGTTCCCTGCTGGTTTATGACGCCTGGCTGAGACTGGGACGCCAATGTCCTTTTTATTATTATGAAGTGATGACCGGTTCGCAGTCACAGAATTTTTATCCCACCCATTACATAGACATAACTACTACCGTAACGGAAAAACATGACGCCAGTTTCAGTCATGTCAGCCAGGATGTGCAGGCCTGGTACGAAACTGATGTTGAACGGGTGCAGGTTTTTCGCGGCATGGAATACGGCTGCAAATACGCCGAAGCATTTATAAAACATGCGCAGAGCCCTGAAGTTATATTTTCAAAAATGACCGGCAGTCGGTAATTTTTTCAAACCGGTTTAACAGGCAGAACCTGGTCACAGACATTGTAAAAAATCAATTCCCGCTTTTTGTGCGATTAATAACAGTTCCATGTCCGGCAATATACCGAAATAATTAATAATCAACAGTAATAATCAAAATGGAGTAACGATCAATGAAAAAACTTGTACCCGGTCAACATCCAATTACAACAAGCCTGGTCATTTTCATCACCCTGCTTGCGTTCGTAATCATGAATCAATGCGGTAAATCAAAAGAAAAACCGGCTGCCGAAGAGTGGCTCAGCTTGTTTAACGGCAAGGACTTGAACGACTGGAAAATCAAGATCGCCGGTTATGAACTGGGTGATAATTATAACAACACTTTCCGGGTTGAAGATGGGGTATTAAAAGTGAGTTATGACCAATATGAAAAATTTACCAATCAATATGGCCATATTTTTTACAAGGAACCCTTTTCAAATTACAGGATACGCATTGAATATCGCTTTGTCGGCGAGCAGGCTCCCGGCGGCGAGGGTTGGGCGTTCCGTAACAGCGGCGTAATGCTGCATTGCCAGGCTCCAGAAACCATGAGCAAAGAGCAAAGCTTCCCGGTCTCTATCGAGGCGCAGTTTTTGGGCGGCAACGGCACGGATGAGCGGTCGACCGCTAATCTGTGCACTCCGGGAACGAATGTTGTGATCAATGGTGAACTGGTTACTACCCATTGCAACAATTCCACATCTCCCACATTTCATGGTGATCAATGGGTAACCATGGAAGCTGAAGTACACGGCAGTGGAATAATCAAACACTTTATTAACGGCGAACTGGTAATGCAATACGAACAGGCCCAGTACGATACAACCGATGCGGATGCCAGAAAACTGTTCCAGGGTGGAGACCTGCTTATATCAAAAGGTTATATCTCATTACAGGCAGAAAGTCACCCTATAGAATTTCGTAAAGTGGAATTATTGCCCCTGGCTGAATAAACTTGACACTGATGCCGGGTTTACTCCCGGCATCAGTTTACCTAGTGATTAACACGTATTTCAGTGGGCGCTTTATAATTCCAGCGCTCACTTGCTTAAAACAACTTTGCGGATGACCCGTTCTCCCCTGTTTGTCAATACTGCAATATAGAGTCCGCTGGCATTAGCGCCAGCTGCCCATGGGAACGAATAGTATCCCTGTGAGTAATAATTATTCGCCAAAGTATCAACAACCTGACCGGACAAGTTATACACCACCAGGCTGACCTGGCCGGGTTTTGATAATTCGACCTGAAAAACAGTGGCATTGTTAAACGGATTGGGATAGTTAACAAGACGCAGGTCATACTCCTCCACAGATTTACTCTCTATCGAGTTTTCGGCTTCAAACTGCAAATGCCCGGACATAAAGGGGATCATCATGGTTTCAATTCTTTCCCGTACTTTATTTTCATGGCCGCCGTTAAATGTGTTATAATCATGAGCAATACCGGCAGCAGTCAGTAAATCGTGCATATATTTGCACCCTTTGCTGATCCAGCGGTATTCATCATTTGTGCCGACATCGATTCCCAGTCCCCGTAAACCGGCCAGGTTGTTCTTGTACAATTCCACTTCTTGAGCCACGCCGCCAAAACCGCTTTCATATTTATACCACAAGGTAGAATCCACTTGCAATTCATCATTAACCAGGGTGTAGGGGTAATCTAGATGCGGAAAAGGTTTGGCTATATTGGTTGAAAAAGCGGTTCCATACGCCCAGCCAAAAGCTCCGTCCCAGTCACCGCTGCTAAACCGGCCGGCGACAAAAGTTTTAAAGGCTTGCAGGGCGGATTCCTTGTCCAGTTGCGCCCATTCATCCAGCTTTTGAATAAAAGTTTTAATCAAAGTCGTACTTTTGAAAACCTGTGCTTCTTTCAGACCGAGGGTATCATACAAACCCGGAGATAGCGCATAAACAACCGAAAACAGCTCGGGATGTAGCATTGCCAGGTTAAGAGCCCCGAATCCGCCCATAGAATGCCCGGTAATGCCGCGCGATTGTGCAACGGCCAGGGTTCGGTAATTCGCGTCCATATATTCAATCACATCTTGTGTAACAAAATCTTCCCAGTTGCCGGTTACCGGCGAGTTGACATAAAAGCCACCGCCCATGAAATTACGACCGCTCACAATGACCACGATCATTTCCCTGCACACCCCGTCGGTTATCAACTTGTCCATCGAGGTTTTGAGGCGAAAGCCCTGGTATGCGCCGTTGGTCCAATTGGTTACATAATCGGTCCAGCCGGGTAAAAAATAGACAACCGGGTATCTTGCCGTCGATTCACTATAAGAGGGCGGCAGGTATACTATGATCGATTGTGTAGTCGCTTCGCCGATCAGATTTCCGGCAAGCGACGGCGCGTCAATGGTTAAACTTAATTGCTGGCCTTCAACGGCTAAAAGCCGGAAGGCGCAGAATAGTAACACTACTATCCCCGCTAAAGAAAAAGGTATTTTGTTCATATCAACTCCCTGTAAATAATTAATTGATTATTACAGGTACAATATAAAATTTGACAGGGGATAATTCGACCTGCTTTAAGCAAAAACATAAAGTCGAACCATTTTATCAGGCTTTTTCCAGGTATTTGATAAATTCGGAGGGGGTCATACCGGTATTTTTTTTGAATGCGGTATTGAAAACCGATTTGCTGTTAAAACCAACGCTGTACAAAACTTCGAGGATCGTTTTGGGCCGGTTGTGCTTTTGCATAATCTGCTTGGCTTCTTCAATACGGTAAGAATTGATATAATCGAAAAAATTCTGCTTGATGTAATTATTCAACAGGTAGGATAAATTACGCGGGGGGACAGATAATTTATCCGCCAGGTCCTGCAGGGTAATTGTAGAATACAGGTATGGTTTTTCATGCTGCATATAATGTTGCAAACGATTGGTATAAGCAGTTAACAGCGTATCATCCAGCCCTACCGGTTTGGTTTTCTCTTCCAGGTTTATTTTTGTCGGTTCACTCGACAAGGAGAGGCCCTTGAATATGAGAATTGAAGGAAAGACAAGAAAACTGCAATTCAATAATAATTCAAGTAGTGATATTTTGATCCCGGTAAAACGGCTCAAGTCATCCAGCAGGGCAATTGAATACATGATAATAAACGACCACAGTACAATGCTCAGCCAGGAGAGGTTAATTTTTTCAAGGGAAGAGTAATATTGCCTGATCCGCTGCCGGTATCTGTAGAGCATGACAAGAGACGCAACCAGGAAAAAGAAAGATTGCGGATAATATAAAATTAAAAATAAATACCCAATCTGCTGATGAAAATTACTGTCCTCTAAAAGTAAACGTTTGGCATTTGCATCCAGGAAATAAAAACGGATACTGAAAAACAAAACTGCAATGACAAAAACAGCAAAATATTTAAGGTCTGCAACCGTAATTTTTATTTCAGGATAAACAATTGAACGGGTATATAAATATAATAATGGAATATAGACAAACAGGAATGGCCATAAAATATAGAATAAATTGGGAAAATGGGAAAAGAAATAATTATAAAAAAAATACAGCAGGATGTTGATTATACAGATCAGCTTTGCCAGTAAAAAAGCGGCCAATAACCTGTTAGTGGTTTTATTTTCAGTTCTGGTCAATAGAAAAATTGTGAACAGAAAAAATAAAAACACGGTGATAAATAAAACTATTTCATTGATTTTTCCCAGCATACCTTTTCCGGTACTATTTTATACTTGATCGTTATGGTAATTATCGTCCCTTGCCAATCAGTACAGCGGGAATGGTTCGGAGCAGTATTTTCAAGTCTATACCAATGGACCAGTTATCAATATATTCAAGATCGAGTTTTGCCCATTCATCAAAAGGCATCTCGTAACGACGGCTGGTCTGCCAGGTGCAGGTCATGCCGGGCAGTGCGCTGAATCGGCGGTATTGCCAGCGATGTTCGATTTTACTCACATCGCGAACCGGCAGTGGCCGCGGCCCGACCAGGCTCATATCACCCAGCAGCACATTGACAAGCTGCGGTAGTTCGTCCAGGCTCATTTTGCGCAGCCATTTGCCAAAACGGGTTATGCGCGGGTCCCCGGCAATTTTAAACGCCGCGCCGTCGGCTTCATTCAGGCTTTCCAATTCTGCCTGCATAGCTTCAGCGTTTTTTACCATTGTGCGGAATTTGATCATATTAAAGATACGCCGGTTATAACCAACCCGCCGATGCACAAAAATCACCGGCCATCCTGATGATATTACTATTAAAAGTGCAATGATCATAAAAACCGGGATCAACAATAACAATAATAATAACGACATATAAAAATCAAAACAATATTTCACTTTAAGAGATGGATTTTGATAAAGTGAACCGGTATATAAAGTTCGTAAAGAAAATGGCGGCCACTCTTGTAAGATAGATTTATACTTTTCATAACCGCTTATTGTAACCGGTATATGACAAACCACCCCCATTCCCAGGCAACATTCTACCAATTCACGGATTGCAGCATTAAAACAAGGCGCTGGCAGGACGATAAACAGTTCATCAATACTGTTTTTTTCAAGCAGCGCCGGTATTTCAACGATCGCTCCCAAATTCCGGAATTGCAATGGCGCTTCCGGGTTGACGGGCAGTCCTTCCTCACCCGGCAATAATACAACTCCATGAACATGATACCGGATTCGCTTTTGAATGAAAAATCGACTTAAATCGGAGATCGCCTGGGCATCACCGGCAATGATAATATTATGCCTGTTTTTAACGGTTCTGGATGGTATCAGCATTTATTCTCGTAAAAAAAATTCCAGTATTCAGTGCAGATAAATTAACAAAACTTGACCAATACTCAAATAGTTTTTCTTTCCCCTAAAGTAATGATGATAAATCTCTCCCCCGGTTTACTCTTGGAACATCAGGCTACTGTCAGTCCGGGTTATTTATTTTCCACAGATAGCCCGGATTCAGTTCTATATTTATTTTCCCTTGCAGGTAAGAATCGCTTTGTCCCTCGATATTACCCTGGTTGCTAAAGTTGTATGACTGGAATTGCAGGTTAAAACGCAGCCAGTCGTTATAGTACCAGCGAGCCTGTATTTCAAAGATGTCTCTGCTTTCAACAGTACCGAAAGGAAACGGTTCGGAGTAACCTTCTTCCAGGGTAAAATTCATCCACGGCATATCCCAGGGGGTGTAAATGCTGCCTTCGCCATGACGAATATGTGAATAATTAGCTTTTACCTGTAAATCAGACCGTACCCAATGTGCAAGTCCGACCAGTATGCGATCAAAATCATTGCCCAGCGGATGACCCAGGGTCACTCCCCGGTGGATAAATGTTTCCAGCGCGTCTTCGGTTTTATAGGTACGGTTAGTGATACGGGTATATTCCAGGTTGATTGCCGAACCCTGAATATTGAATGGATCAGCGAAGGTGGTGCCAATGATAAAACCGATCTCGTTAGGTTCCAGGTCGGTTACAACCACTTTTTCAACCTGGTAATCATCGATCAAAAGGGAGGTATAGATATTCCAGTTGGGCCGGGGATAGATCAGAATATCCATTGTGGGCAGTACATTGCCCAGATGACTGGCGTTATTTTTGTGTTCGCCATGATAGAACATTACCGGATTGAGGTAGACGATATTGAATTTCTCCGCATCGCCGCCATAGAGCATCAATTCGGAAATCCCGATCTGCAGGCGGTTGCGCCAAAAGCGCGCATCCAGGCGGTGACCGGCTAAATATCGTTTTACTGTAATTATTGCAGAATTGGTTTTCTTTCTGCTATGATCATCAAGTTCCGCGGCAAACCACGAGAACCGGAACGGGCCAAAATTCAGAGCGGCATACAGATGGTCTAACGGCCGGGCAATGCCGGACATGACCAGCGAACCGTTTTGCGCCGGGCCCCAGATCATGAAATCCCTGCCAAACTTGACAGTATAACGCCGAGTTTGGTATGCGGTATAGGCTTGTTCCATATAGCCGGTAACGCCGCGCCATTCATAACCCTGGTAATCCTCATTATTCACATCATACTGATTAAAATTGACGCCGCTATAGAGGGTTAAATTCGACATGATCGTTGTGCCGACGCCGGCCCGGTAGATTCCTTTATAACGGGTTTCATCTTTATCCATATCCAGGTTGCCCTGCACAAACGAGCGGGCAAAAATAGCATCGCTCTCCTCCCCCAACCCTTTCGCTACAGTTATCTCCCGCGCAAATTCTTTTAATAACGGGGAGAGGAAATTATCAATAGCAACAAGGGATTCGCTTGAGGATTTGGCTTGTAATGCCAACAAGCTGCGCTTAATTTGTTCGCGTGTATACGGCCGGTTCATTACCGGCAGGTCAAGACAATAACCGCGCGCTTGCAATTCATCAATGTATACATACGCCGGATGGTACGGCGGCAGGGTTTCGGCAAGGGCGGGCGAAATACATAGCCCCAAAATAAAAAAGTAAGAAATAATTCCTGATTTCATTGATAAAATTCCCTGATTTTTTCAATAATATAATCAAGTTCCTGGTTAGTCAATTCCGGGTACATTGGTAAGGATAGTATTTTGCCTGCCAGTTGTTCACAAACCGGGAAATCACCTTTTTTATGCTCAAGATACTGATAAGCGGGTTGATGGGGTAATGGAATGGGATAGTGGATACCGGTGCTTATTCCGTCATCTTTTAATTTTTTTTGTAACTCATTCCGTTCGTCAACACAAATTACGTAAAGATGATAAACATGCTGCACAAAGCTGCTTTTAAATGGCAGGGATACCGGGGTATTGATCAACCTTTGCTGATAGTAATCCGCCACCCGGTTTCTGGCCCGGTTCCAATCGTCGAGACGCCGGAGTTTAACCGATAGAATAGCCGCCTGCAATCCGTCCAATCGCGAATTATAGCCTTCAATTTTATGGGTATATTTTTCCAGCCGGCCGTGGTTAGCCAGCATCCGGCACTTTTCAGCCAATTCGGGGTCATTGGTAACAATTGCGCCGCCATCGCCATAAGCGCCAAGATTTTTACCGGGATAAAAACTAAAACAGGCGGCATTACCCAATGTTCCCACCCTCCTGTTTTTATAATAAGCGCCATGCGCCTGCGCTGCGTCTTCAAGGACAAACAGTCCATGCTTGCGGGCAATAGTATTTATTTCATCCATATCTGCCGGCTGCCCATACAGATGTACCGGAATTATTGCCCTGGTTCTGAGGGTTATTTTTGCTTCTATTTTTGATACTGCAATTGTAAACGTACCCGGATCACAATCTACAAAAACCGGACGGGCGCCGGTGGCGGTTATCGCTTCCGAGGTGGCAATAAATGAATTAGCGACAGTTATTACTTCATCGCCGGGGCCAATTTCTTTTGCTTTAAGAACAAGGAAAAGCGCATCGGTGCCGTTGCCGACGCCAATGCAATATTCAGCATGACAAAAAGCAGCAAATTCGCGTTCAAAAGCAATGCAAAATTCACCGCCTATAAAAGCAGTTTCCCGGATGACCTGGTTTATAGCTTGATCAATTTCCTGGTGTAGTGTTTCATACTGGACTTGCAGGTTTACAAGAGGTATTTTCATATCTGCTAATCAATAAGGTAAATCGTTTCGTGATTTAATAAATTTTGCAGGATTTCCAGCGACAACGGCATTGTCCGGCACATCGCGGGTGACCACACTACCGGCGCCGACGATTGCATTTTTACCAATACGAACTCCGGGGAGGATGGTAGCATTCGCGCCAATTATAGCATGTTCCTCAATTACGGGGCCCTGTAAATTCTCCTTAACGCCCGGCGACAAGGGATATTTTGCATTTGTCAATACCACATTTGGCCCCAGCCAGCAGCCGGTTTTCAATTCCGAAAATTCCGGCACAAAAACCTGGGAATGGATACGAACATGATCGCCAATTTGTACATGATGTTCAACAATTGATTTGGTGCCGATGCTGACATGTGAACCGATAGTGTTACATTCGCGCAGAAAAGCGCCGTGTCCCGTGTTGAAATTATCGCCGATTATATTGCCGGCATATATGACCGTATGCGAGCGGATGATTGCATGATTACCAATTCTGGTTGCTAACTCACCATCATTTTTCCCACCTGGAGGAATACCGAGAATTACATATAGTCCGATTTCAGGATTTATCCCCAGAAACACCTGTTGGTAAATTTTATATTCATCCATTCCGAGAAATCAATTATATAAAAATACGTTCACCTGTTTCCATCGATTTGTATGCGGCTTCTATCACTTCGGTTGTCCACATTCCTTCAATGCCGCTGACAGCGACTTTGCCGCCGTTGGTTAAAGAATCGATGACATTTTCATACACTTTATCGTGATTTGACATCGAACCCTGGTATTTTCCATAATCATTCGGGCCGTTGACTGATTCGGCTACGTGAATAGCATCTCCCGCAATATTTTGATATTCCAGTTTATTAAGATACTGGCCGCCGATTTTCACTGTGCCGTTTTCTGCAAATATGGTAATTGAGCCTTCCATATTGCTATCAAAAGAATTGTTGGTAAAATTAAGCGAGCCAACGATACCGTTATCAAACTTTATTGATAATACACCCGTATCCTCAATTTCGATTTCCGGGTGATGATAATTTCCGCCCACGGCGTAAATAGATTCAACACTGCCGGCAAACATTAACATAAGATCGACAAAATGGCTGAACTGGGTAAACAGGGCGCCGCCGTCCAGTTGTTTTTTGCCGCGCCAGTCCGATTGGGCATAATATTCTTTATTCCGGTTCCAGTAACAATTGACAACGATCATAAAGATTTTGCCGAGTTGCCCCTCATCAATCAACTTTTTAACTGCCACGATCGGCGGATTATAGCGGTTTTGTTTAACCACAAATAAAGTCTTGTTATTGGTCAATGCGGCATGTACCATTAATTTACATTCTTTGGAAGTCAGCCCCATCGGTTTTTCACATACGACATGTTTTCGTGCTGATAAGGCATCGACAGCCATTTCTGCATGCAGGTAATTAGGGGTACAAATCGATATAACATCAATATTTTCATTTGCCAACAGGTCATGATAATCGGTATATTTTAGAAATTCCCCACTGTCATATTTAGCTAAACGATGTTCTTTAATATCACAAATACCTGCAAGTTTTGCCGACTTGAATTGCCTTATCCTGTCGACATGACGCGGCCCGATAGCACCGAGCCCGATAACACCAAAATTCACTCGAATATTTTCCATATCTATCATATTATCTTGTTAGCATCACATTTAGTATATTATTAAATATCTGACAACTTATTGACTACGAATTTTGTGGCTCAGAATATTAAAAACTATCCACAAAAAATACTTGATATCGGTCACAATCGGGCTTTTCTTATAGGCAGCAAGGTATTTCTTTTCAGACTCGATATATTCCGCCACTGACTTGTGGATATGCGCCGCATAAGGAGGAAACAAGCCAGGTTTATATTGCAACCGATCTTTTAAAAAATCTTCAGGGTATTCTTTAACAAAGGAACTACTTATCGGGCGAACGCCAACCAGTTTCAATTCTCCTCGAAAAATATTTATAAACTGAGGTAATTCATCAAGCCAGTTTTTCCTGAGGAATTTACCCCATTCGGTAACCCTGAAATCATTATCTATTTTTCCTATGCCATCGCCGGTTAATGAATACCCGTTTTGCTGCAGCATATAATCGCGTAAATACTCGGAATATGGGTGCATGGTGCGAAACTTGAAAGTATGAATAATATTACCATCTTTACCAACCCGTTTCATTTTAAACAATGGCCCATACGAAGGCTGTGGATCATTGCAAGGCGGTTTGGTCTTTTTCATTATCAAATGCAAACGATTATCGATTTCATCCATTTTTACAAGTTCAAAACCGCAATAATATAACCGGCCCAACACCTCTGCTTTTGATAAAACACGATTTTTACCGTCCGATATTTCAAAATATATCTTTTTTATCCCTGTTAGTTTCGGGATAACTCGTTTATAGACAAAATCTAATGGTTTGTATACCACATAAAATTTTCCATATTTAATTTTCAGCCGGTTATTGCGCTGTGTCAGAGTCTCGCATTGACAAACCAGATAACCTTTATTTTTCAACTTTTGGTTAACTGTAATAAAATATTGATTGATCCTGCGAAAATCATTGATTTTAGGACGGATATATACAAGATCCAGATTATTATCCTGAACTCTAGTCAGTTCTTCAATATCCGTTGAATATATTTCAATAACCTGATCAGTTTTTGCATTACTTTGAAATTCAAGCAATGATAACTGATTTTGCAACGTATTTTGGTTCATATATTACCCCGCTTTATTAAAATGCAATTTACATATTTTTTTTCGAAAATGCAAACCTATTTTGATAATTTGGGTCGTTCTTCATTATTTGAAAACTCTGTGGATAATTTTCAATAAACCAGACCATAAAAGCTGTAACATCAATTGTTTCGGAAAACATTTTATCTTTACGCATTTGCCAGGCCTTTTTCAATTCCGGAGTCGTCAGTAATTCCTGAACTTTATTTAGTAATTTTTCCGGTTCAGACGTCTTTATTCCAAATGTCAAACAATATTTATGTTCCAATTCTTCCAAATATCCCAGCTTGCCGACAAAATCATTAAAACGTATTGAAGGCGTTCCCAAAACCGCAGCTTCTGCGGCCATGGTTTGGCTGTCTGCTATCAATAATTGACTGTAATATATAGCATTATGTATATTATTGGGATTAATTTTTATCCGATATTGTTCCAGTTCTTTTTCCAGTTTTCGCTCGGAAGTGATGAAAATTTCGCCATAGGGTTTTAGCAACTCTATCAATTTCAAAGACAATTCCAGGGTAAGACCTTTCTTGCCAATATCATGTGAAGCGTTTAAACTGACAAACCGTAAAATAAAATAAGGTTTTTGAGAAGGATTAAACTCTTTAATCTTTTCTTTATCCGGAGTAAAATAATTAGGCGCAAGATAAGCCAACTCGTGATAGCCGTTATATAGAATTTGTTTGTTTTTCCACTTGCCATTATTACAGATATGGGGCGTGATAATATGATTCACAAAAGTATAAGTCGGGTAACAGAACTCCGGTTGACTGACGGCATCATCTTCATTCAGAACCAAGGAGGGAACATTTAACAAACGACCAATATGGGTGATGGATGTTTCTGTGCCTATCATTATATCGGGTTTATTATTTTTAACAAAATTGAATAATTTGAAATCTTTGATTAGTAAATCTCTGCCGCTTGCATATAATATAGCAAGTTTACTGTGTTTCCTTCTTTTATTAGCAGCAGGTAAAACATTTGAATATTTCAAATTGTCATTAATTAACAAACTCTCCAGCATCTCTTTTTCTTTAATTACAATTAAACATTGGTTGTTTTTTCTGTTCAGTTCTTTTATTATATATTTGAACAGATGATAATGTGCCGGATGTCCTAAAAAAAATAATACTCTCATAGATTTGTTTTCATTTAATTTCTCAAAATTTCCAGGGATAGAGATAATACTATTTAAAAAGTTCAATTAATTCTTGTCGCGACGGGAAACTGATCAACACGGCTTTACGGGGGCCATGATAAACAAATAAACTTCCGGCAGCAACAGCCGATGCTTTGCCGATTTTATTAGCATCCCGTAAATCCGCAAGTTTTCCGGCGCCGCCGCAGGCTATGACCGGTACGGATAAATTTTTACATATTTTGTATATTATATTCAAATCATATCCCGACATTGTGCCATCCAAGTCAATTGAATTTATCAATATCTCTCCTGCGCCCATTTTTTCCATATTCAAAGCAAAAGCGAGAGGCTCCAACCCAGTCTTTTTAGTTCCACTATTACTGTATATTTCATACTTGCCCCACATATTTTTTTTAACATCAATAGAAACAACAATCGTGGAACTGCCAAATGTATCGGCGGCCTGCCGGATAAAATCCGGATTTTTTATAGCCTGGGTGTTTATACAGACCTTCTCGGCTCCGGCGCTCAATATCGCTTTTATTTCTTCAATACTTTGTATACCCCCGCCTACCGTAAATGGCATATTACACTCCTCGCCCAGTTTTTGCACCAGGTCAAGGGGTATATGCTTTTTCTCATTAGTGGCGGTAATATCCAGAAAAACCAGTTCATCTGCTTTGTGGTCGTTAAATAGTTTTACCGCATTTATCGGATCGCCTATATAACGATGATTTTTAAATTGAATTGATTTTACCAGACCGGAATTTTTTAATAATAAACAAGGTATTACTCTGGGTCTAAACATATTAATCCAGCATAATAAAATTTTTAAGCATTACCATTCCACAATCGTGACTTTTTTCCGGATGAAATTGAGTGCCAAAAATATTGTTACTATGAATCACAGAATGAAATTCAATGCCATACGTCGTCGTTGCAACTATATCTTTTGCATTTTCACATTGCACATAATAGCTATGAACAAAATAAAACAAATTTTCTTCATCAATTTTATTTATCAACGGGTTCGTTTTTTTTAAATTAAGAGTATTCCAACCGATATGCGGGACTTTGAGTTGCTCAGGATAATGATTAAAGTTGAAACGTACTGTTTTCCCTTTAATCCACCCCAAACCCTTTGCATTCCCTTCTTCACTAAAATCTGTTAACAATTGCATTCCCAGACAAATTCCTAACACCGGGGTATTCTCTTTAATTACTTTATAATTTAAAATATCGATCAAACCGAGGGTGTGTAAATTCTGCATTCCTTTGGCAAAATGCCCAACCCCCGGCAATACAATTTTATCGGCCTGAGAAATAATATCGCTGTCGGCGGTAACAATTGTTTCTACGCCCAATTTTTTTAATTTATACTGGATCGAATGTAGATTACCCATTCCATAATCAATAATAACTATCATCGCAGTTACATTTCCGCATATTTTTCGTAGAGGATTTTAGGGATCAGGTTCAATTGTGCGGCAATTTTTATAGGGAATTTCAATTTTTTCATCATGGAATGATATGTTGGATAATCATGAAAAGTTCTTTTCGGTAAATGCAATATGCGCTCAAACTCTTGTTCAGTATAACCCAGTTTTTTGATAACATATTCAACATCATTAACATCATAAGGATAAGCGCTTGCCAATTCCTGCAAGGCTTTGTTGCGATCTAGTTGATTCGACCGGATCAGGGCGCTATATTCCACTTTACGTTTATCAATATTAAATTTGACCGGCAAAAAATAGGATTGAAAGAATCGGGTAAAAACATTTTCATGGTGATGACCGCTATAATCTTTCCAGTCCAGTTCACGGGTAATGATCTCTTTGGCTTTTGCCTTGTTGTATTCAATATAATCAAAAACACGCACATCTTTGATCCGTTTTACCAGCACATAATAGACAAACTGTAACAACGACATGATCGGAAAGCTTTTAATTTTCTTTCGGGTGCCATATAATTTTAACACACTTTTAACATAGCGCCCGTCAAAATAGGACCAGCTTTTGGGCACCGTTCCTTCTGCGCGGAAAGAATGGCCATTCAGGGAATATCGAACACCGGCTTTAATGGCTTCGGTATAGAGAACCGAATAAATGGCATAATCGCTTGGCGCGTCGGCGTCGGAAACGGAAGCCTCCAAAAAGCTGCGCTGCAGGTCTTTCATTTCTTCCCAATCCGCTACCACCGTATGTAAATCAACACCAAGTTTATCGGTGGCGTTTTTAATATTTTTTACAGATATTTCAGTGTTCCAGCCGTTATCAAAAGTTACCGCCAGGGGCCGCAGACCCTGTTTACAAGCCCAATACAGCAAATAGGTACTGTCCGAACCGCCGCTTAAACCGATGATACAGTCATACTTTTTATTCTTTCCTGCTCTTTTTATTTTTTCGACGAGGTTATTGATAATGCTCTCACCTTTCTCGCCCAAAGGGTGCATATCAATAAATTTATCATGTAATTTGCAAAAATTACACATCCCGTTTTCATCGAATACAATATCCTGCATCGTGGTATCGGAAACACAGCGGGTACAAATTTGCATACTTTTCATGTATTCATCCTGTTGTTCAAAATAAAAATCATAAAAAACTATGATAACATAATATTTTTTAAAGATAATTACAAATACTACTTTTGTCTAGAAAACAATGAAACTTGGGATATAATTATATTTTCAAAAATCAAATAATTGCAGGTTATCATTCCGTATTAAGAACCTGCGTTTACCAGAAGCAGTCAAAGGTATTTCATCAACTATTTGAAGGTTAACATTTACATCATTACCAATGTAATTTTTCCAATAATTTAAAACTTTTTTAAATTCTTTGTCTGTAAACTTTTTATTTACTTTTATTTTAATCACAATATCATCAATCTGATTCTGCCAAACCTGAAATTGTTCAATTGATTCAATCCATTCAAAATATCCGGTAAAATTATGTACTATTAAATATTTTCCACTAGGAGTTATTAAAATATCACTATCTCTGCCATTTATTTTTTCGAAATTATGCAATGAGCGACCACAAGAACAGATTTTATTTTTTCGAATAATATAATCCTGGCTATCATATCGAATAAAAGGAACCGCATAATTAAATAAATCTGTTACAATTAACCGCTCACCGGCCACTGCGTTATCATCATTTTCATTTCTGATGAATTCAGAAATAGCATATTCTTCAGCAGAATGATAGCTGGCCAGATTTTCACATTGAGCGACATTTGCTCCTCCTTCACAACTATAAGAATCATAAATCTTGCAATTAAATTGTTCTTCAATGAGATTCCTGTTATTTTCAAATAAAACATTGCCAGTGCTATTAATTGCAAATATTGAATTTATGAAAATATTATTTTTTTTTAAATATTGTGCCAAAAAAAATAACGGATCAGGATATCCTCTCAATATTTTTGGTTTGAAAGCTAAAATCACTTCTACAATTTTTTTTAAATTATTATGAGTGTGCTGCTGAAAAAAAACATATCTGCAATTATTACTCCTATCTTGAATTCTTTTGATCAAAGAATCCCTGGGATTTTGGCTAATTTTTACATATTTATCCCCTAACCTATATCCCATCCAGTACCAGGCACGAATTGCACAAGCTTTATGAAAAGATTCTGCTGCTTTTGTAATATAAAATTGAAGAGGTTCACCAGTTGAACCACTTGAACTTTGAAAAATCAGCTGGGATTTAGGAATATTCTTTGCTACAATAAATTCGGGGAAATTGACTCTGATATCCTTTTTAGTTAATATTGGTAATTTATATAAATCGTCCTTGGTGAGAATATCATCAGGCATTAATTTCAATTTTTTAAATAAATTGTGATAATAGGGCACATTTGTATATGCATGCTTGATTAACTTTTGTAAATTTATATTCTGCCAATTATCTATTTCTTCACGAGACCACCATTGAGACTCTTCAAGAAATTTAAAATTTTTAGCTATTGAATTTCCTAACAGGAAATCACTTGTGGGTAAAATTATCTTTTCTGAAAATGTATTGTAAACACTCATGTTTTTCTAATCTCATGTCAAAAAAATTATAATAAAGAACAAAGTCCCTTAACTATGTCTACTTTAGGTTCCCAATTTAATATTTTTTGCGCGTAAGAAATATCTGCAATAGTATCTGCCACTTCATTATGTCTTTTTTCATTAGCATATACAACGTCAAAATCTTTAATAGAATTTTGTTTTATTAATTGTACAATTTCCTGAACAGAATAACTTTTTCCACAGCCTAAATTAAAAATTTCAAAATCAAATTTCGATAAATTCAATACATTACAATATGCCTCTACAACATCTGTTACATGAACAAAATCACGTTTTGGATTAGGATCTTTTAGAGTTATCTTGCCATTTTCGGATATTTGTTTAAATATTGTGGAAATTAAAAAAGAATCTGCCTGTCCTTTACCATAAATATTAAAAGGCCTAAAAATAATCACCGGAACCTGGAAATCACTATTATATCCCCTGCACAATTCTTCGCCAATCAATTTCGAACGACAATATGGATTGAATGGAAATACCGGATGCTTTTCATCAATCGGCAAATATTGTGGAACACCATAAACATATGAACTAGTAAAAATGAATTTTGCATTATTTATTCTACAAAGTTCTAATATATTCAGCGTACCCTGTATGTTTACTTGATACATCTCCCTAGCTTTTTCCCAGGATGATGGCACAAAAGTAACAGCGGCTAAATGTATAATCCAATCAAACTCTTTTATATTTTTTATATCCTGCCAGTTAGTAATATCAATACCATATTGTAAATCTATTTCTATAACTTTATGCCCGGCACTGATGAGCTTTGGAACCAGATAAGAACCAATAAATCCTTTACTGCCGGTAACAATGATCTTCATTTAACACCAGTAAATAATTGTTCAATGTCGTCGCACGCTTTTTCATAATCATCAGGTCGCCCGATATCTAACCAATAACCATTATGCCGTTTAACTTTGGCTGGTTTCCTGTTTTTAATCAAGTCGATCATTAAATTATCAAAACCATAAGGTTGGTTTTTGGGAATATATTTTAATATTTCTTTATTAGCCATGTAAATACCCATGCTAACCTCATATTCAACCTTGGGTTTTTCTTTAAACCCTGTTAGTAAATCATCTCCGCCAATCTCTAAAACGCCATAATCGGTTAACTGGATTCTTTTATAAGAAGATATCGTAAAAATATTTTGCTCGCTAACATGACTATTATAAAATTCTTTATAATTAATATCAGACAATACATCGCCATTCATAATTAAAAAATTTTCCGGAAGATCATTAATGAGGCTTAATGGGCCCATTGTGGACAAGGCTTTATTTTCTAGTGAATAATCAATTTTTACACCCCATTTTTCTCCCGTACCAAAAACAGCCTTGATAATATCGGCTAAATGATTAATAGCAAGAGTTATATGATCAAAATCATTATTTACCAATTGTTCGATGATTATTCCCAAAACTGGTTTTTCACCGATCGGAACAAGAGGTTTGGGTAAAGCAATAGTAAAGGGTTTCAACCTGGTTCCTTTACCACCGGCAAGAATGATAGCTCTCTTAGACATTGTAAATCTCTGATTTATAATAGCTTAAATTGTCTTTAATCCATGGAATTGTTTCTAAAAGCCCTTTTTTTAAATTATAATCCGGCTTCCAGTTGGTGTTGTTTAATATCTTTGAATTATCACAATATAACCTTTCCACTTCGCTTTTTCCTGGTCGCACTCTTTGCGTATCGGCAAGGACTTTAATTTCAACATCCATTAATTTGGCAATTAATTGCACCAAATCGCCAATCGATATTTCATTATTCATGCCAATATTTGTAATTTCACCAAATAATTTAGTTGATAAGGATATTTCATAAAAACCTTTTACCGTATCTTTAACAAAAGTCAAATCACGGGTTGGTGCTAAATTCCCGAGTTTAATTTCCCGGTTTCCTTCAAGAATTTGAGATATAACTGTTGGTATAATAGCCCGGGCAGATTGTCTTGGCCCATAGGTATTAAATGGCCTCACGATTTTTACTGGTAAATTAAAAGAACTATAATAACTAAATGCAAGTTGGTCAGCACCTATTTTAGTTGCGGAATATGGCGATTGACCTGCCAGTGGATGCTTCTCATCAATAGGGATATATTGAGCAGTACCAAAAGTTTCGCTTGTGGAAGTGATTAAAACATTATCAACATCTTCATATCGGCATGTCTGTAAAATATTATAAGTACCCTCAATATTTGTTTTTATATATGCCAAAGGGGATATATAAGAATAGGGTATACCTATGAGGGCAGCTAAATGATAAACTGTTTTACATCCTTTAATTGCCATTGATACAGAATCAAAATCACGGATATCACCGGCAATAACCTCAACATCATCTTTAACTGCTGAATTTTCGAGCCATCCCCAGCTATTGCGGGAATTATAATGAACAAAGGCTTTTACCTGATAGCCTTTTTGTACAAGCAATTCAGTTAAATGCGAACCAATAAAACCTGCAGCGCCTGTAATTAAAATTTTATCCAAGTTTTTTATCTCCATAAATATTTTTGAAAATCATTTCCCATACTCGCGTAGCTGCCTGGTGTGAAAATCTTTCCCGGCTATACTTTATAGCGCGATCAGAGAATGACTCGTATAATTCTTTATCTGTTAATAACCTGGAAATTTTTTTTGTATAATCATCAATATCATGATAATCATTAATTATATACCCATTTTCTCCATCAACAATAATATCTGCCATATCCCCTACATTGGAACCAATCGCGGGGACACCACAAGCCATTGCCTCAATAACACTTCTTGGCAAACCTTCAGTAGAGGATGTTATTACAAATATCTTTCCGGCATTATTAAAGTCCGCACTGTTTTCCACAAAACCAAGTAATTCTACATTATGCTGCAAATCAAGTGCTTTTATTAATAATTCCAGTTTATTTTTATCTGGCCCTTTACCAGCTATACCAACTTTAATAAAAGGTATGCTTTTTTTAATTTCTGAAACAATATATAATAAAATATCTAATTCCTTTTCACTACATAACCTGCCCAGATTAATTAAATCATATTGTTTTTGCACAATTGGATTTGGTTTAAAATAATCAATATCTATAGAATTGGGTAAAATATAAATACGTTCCGGGCTAATGCCGTTAGTTATCAGAAATTGCCTGGAATTTGTTCCTGTGACAGTCACTGCAGCAATTCGTTGATACATATAATGAGACAACTTTTTCCACAGCCCCTTGCGGATTTTTTCATAACCGGGATTGCCAATAATAGAAATTATTACAGGTATTCTTTTAATTTTACCAATTAAAAATGCTAATAAACCATGAGGAATTTCATATATCCCTATAGCTAAATCAAAATCCGGTTTTACTTTTGCCAACATTAGTAAAAACTTTGAAAATTGACCGGTTATACCCCCTGTTTTAATTAAGGGTAATTGATATCTGATTTTGGGATATGCCAAAGACCTGCTATCCCGGAACACCTCTATTGAATCAACCAGAACGCTGTCGGCAATAGGCTTGATAAAGCCAAAAGAACCGGCGGTATCTAGTTTACAATTGAGAGATATTTTCATTTCAGGTTTATTCCATTTCTAAAGATATTTTACTATTTATACAAAATACTCATCTAGTAAACATTATTTAAAATTATACTCTGTATGCCTTTGGTAATATCTATTGTATTATTATAAAATAAAAGTTTCCTAATTTTTTCATTACTACCCAGCATATTCCAGATTTCCGTATCCCGATAAGGAATAGCGCCAAAATTAATTTTCGAATCTGACTTTAAAGCGTGTTTGCATATTTCCGTCACCTCACGCAAGGTAATGCTTTGACCACTGCAAACATTAAATATTTGTTTATTGGCTTTATTATTGGATGCGGCAAGGATCATCGCATTGATAGTATCATCGCTAAAAACAAAATCCCGTTTTTGTTCTCCTCCGGTCATATCGAAAGGTTTGTTTTCTTTTAATGCAGATACAAGTTGCGAAAAAAAGAAACTTGCCGGCAAGCCGGGACCTAATATATTAAATATTCTCAATATGGTAAAAGGCTTTTTATAAATATCGGCAAAAGTTTGAATGGATAATTCAGCAGCAGCTTTGGATACCGAATATGGAGAAATTGGCTTTAATGCCATATCTTCATCAAACGGAACGCTTGGCTGATTGCCATACACTTCACCGGTGCTGGCATAAATAAATGAAGTAAAATCAATACATGTCAGAGCGCGCAAAAGATTGTTGGTCCCTTTAAGATTGCTATCCAATATTTCATCAATGTATTGATAATCTCTGGTTCTGTTGATAGAAGCGGCCAAATGAAAAATTTTATGCGGTTTAATTTCTTGAATATATTCACAGGTTTTCTCATAATTCAACAGATTCACCTGGTAATATTTTACACCGTTAATTTTATTTACAGGAACTGCCAGATCAAATATAGCCACGTTGGCGCCGAGTTCCAGCAATTTCCCGGTTAAAAATTTTCCCAGGTATCCCAAACCTCCGGTGATCAGTATTTGCGAATTTTTTAAAGACTCCATGAAATACCTTTTTCCCGGGCATCGTTAATAAAAGCCTGCAAATCCTTTTCCGAATTAACGACATGTGAATCATAATATTCTTTATACCAAACAATCGTCTTTTGTATCGTTTGCTGAAAATCCCAAACAGGCTGCCAATGTAAAATTTTCGCGGCTTTGGTACAATCCAGCATCAAAAGATTGGCTTCATGCACTGCCTGCGCCTCATGTGCTTCACTATAATTAATCACCGGCCAATAGGTTTGCGCCAATTTTACCAACTCTTTAACACTTGAATTACTTTTAGAATCCGGTCCGAAATTCCATTCGGCAGCGTATTCCTTTTGACCTTCAAGTAATTTCCACCCCAAAGTTAAATAACCGCTCAAGGGTTCAAGCACATGCTGCCAGGGTCGTACTGCTTTGGGGTTGCGGATGGAAACACAGGCTTTTTGGGATGCTGCCCTGATAATATCCGGCACTATTCTATCTTCAGCCCAATCGCCACCACCGATAACATTCCCCGCCCGCACGCTGGCCAGCAGGGTATTATGACGTGAACCATAATACTCCGGGTTAAAAAAAGACCGCCGGTAAGATGAAGTTAAAATTTCTGAACATCCTTTAGAGGCGCTGTATGGATCATGCCCACCCATAGGGTCGGTTTCCCGGTAGCCCCAAATCCATTCTTTATTCTCATAGCATTTATCGCTGGTAATATTTATTATTGCCTTAACACACTGAGCCTTTTTACACGCTTCAAAAACATTCAATACCCCCAGAACATTGGTCTCAAAAGTCTCAACCGGGTCCTGATATGATCTTCTTACCAGGGGCTGGGCGGCGAGATGAAAGACAATATCCGGCTGGTTTTTAATAACAGCATTATCGATTGCCACTTTATTACGGATATCGCCGATTATGGATATATAGTCTGTATTTAATAATTCAAAATGATTAGGCCGGGTGGGTGGCTGTAAAGAAAAGCCAATAACTTTTGCCCCCAGGGTGGTCAACCAGAATGCCAGCCATGAACCTTTAAAACCGGTATGCCCGGTAACCAGACAGACTTTATCTTTATAAATATTGCCAAATAATGGTTTCATGCCCATACTTTCCATTTTGCCTGATTTTTGTTCCAAAGATCATTTAACAAGATATTATCTCTCAAAGTATCCATTGGACGCCAAAAGCCATAATGTTTAAAGGCGACCAATTCTCCGGCTAGCGCCAAATCTTCCAGCGGCTTGCGTTCAAAGACGGTTTTATCACCTTCGGTAATGTAATCGAGCACCCGCGGCTCACAGACAAAAAAGCCGCCATTAATCCAGGCATTATCCCCTTTTGGTTTTTCATTAAATTGAGTCACAATTTCGTTTTCAGAAATTTGTACTGAACCAAAGCGTCCTTCCGGTTGTACTGTGGTCATGGTCAGAATTTTCTTGTGGTTTTTATGAAACTCTACTAACTGTTTAATATTTATATCCGCCACACCATCGCCATAGGTCAACATAAAGGGTTCATTGTCAAGCAAATTTTCAACCCGCTTTATTCTTCCCCCGGTCATTGTATCGAGACCGGTGTCGATTAAAGTAACCTGCCATGATTCGCTCTGGTTGTTCAAAACCTGAATTTTATTGTTTTGCAAATCAATCGTTACATCGCTCTGATGTAATAAATAATTGGCAAAATATTCCTTTATCACGTATCCTTTGTAACCCAGTAAAATGATAAATTCATTAAAACCATAAAAAGAATAACCTTTTAAAATATGCCACAGTATGGGTTTATTCCCGATAGTCACCATCGGTTTGGGAATATTTTGCGTTTCTTCACTCAACCGGGTGCCAAAACCGCCGGCAAGAATCAAAACTTTCATACTATTTTCACTTATAAAATGTAATTTTATTTAAATATCAAAAATATTAAATTTACAGATGATTATTTATTACATTTAAAAAAGCTTTTCGTGATCTTTCGATAGAATAATTATCAATAATATATTTTCTAATTGTTGATTTATCAATGTTTTGCAAATTATTTATCATTCTGGTCCAACCATTCTGAATTGATTCAATATTGTCCGGTTTGACCAAGTAACCATTAATTCCCTCATGAATAATATCTGCAGCGCCTCCAATATCCGTGAGAACGCATGGAAGACCGGTAGACATTGCCTCAAGTGCAGAAATAGAAAAAGTTTCAACTTTATTGGAAGTTAACACAAAAAAATCGGAAGCCCAATAAAAAAAGCGAATATCTTGAACAAGTTGATTGGGGAAGAGATGCACATTTTTTATTTTACTATCACTAATATAACTCTTGAGTTGGTTATATAATTCAATTCTATTATCACCAACTATCACCAAGGAGATATTATTATATAGTATTGACAATTTGCTAAAAGCATTGATTGCGTCTATATGACGCTTTTCTTTTCTAAAACCTGCTACTTTTAATATTATAATATGTTCAGGGTTTATTCCGGCTTTTATTAAAAAACTTTTCCTGTCAAAATCATTTGGGGAATAAGTAAATTTATCAGTATCAACTCCATTAAATATCATTGTAAAAAAATCTTTATTCAAATAATAATGCTTAACAAGATACTCGGTTTGTTTATTTATTGTAGTAAGGAAAATCTCATTTTTCCGCTTTAGATGAAAATCAATATAATTTAGGATAAATTCTTTTATATTTAATTCTTGTGTTATATGCACCGGATATAATGTTAAGATTTGGGTATTTAAAAGAGCTAACCTCGTATATAAAATATAAGAGGAAATAATAACATTATATTCTCCTGCAATAATTACCTGGCGAATCCTTTTAATTACTGAGAAATCTAGCTTTTTTTGCCTGGGGTAGATATATACAGGAATATTTGGATTCAGTCTATGTTTCAATGCTGTTTTATTCGAGAGAATAATTAAAGCGACTTTAATCCCTTTATTATAAAAACCATTTAATAAAGAAATGGCATAATTCTCAGAACCGCCAATATCCAAACCATTAATAATATAAAGTATTTTCATAATGAAAAACAGACCTTAACTTGGCTTTTATAAAGATATATTTTATATAATAGAGTCAAAAATATTAACTAATTTTAAGGTAGTTGCGCTAGCGTTATATTTGTTAAGCTCAGAATTGTTTGTATGATAATTATCATACTTGTTTATTCTTTCCAAAATTTTCAAAAGACTATTCTTTATTGCAGTCTTATCATGTGTGCAACATTCTCCAATATTGCATTTTTTAATAATTTCTGCCGGCGCGCCATTACCACCAATAAATAAAATTGGTTTTTTAACTGCAAGGTAATCAAAAAGTTTACCGGGAATAAAAATTTCATTGAAATCTGCGACTCCATTTAATAATAACAAGATATCAGATTCCAGAAGAAATTTAATTGCTTTAGTATAGGGTAGTACTGATTCAAAATAACAATTACTGATAATGTCATGTTTTTTACAAAATGAGATTATTTCATCATTATTTATATTTCCAACAAAATTAATCCTGATCTTATTTACATATTCCGGATTTTCAAAAAATAATTCTTTAATTCCTTCGATAAAAGTAAATGGTTGTCTATCCTTGTAAAAAGTACCTGTATAGGTAATATTTATTTTATCATTAGGCAACGAAATTATTTCATTATTATTTTTAACATATTGCAGCTCTTCATCATAACAATTGGTTAAAACAAATGAGCTCTCTTCAGGAAAGTAATCACTTTTAATAAAAAGTTGTCGCATCGGTTCAGAAGTGGCGCTAATTGCCGATGTGGCTTTGAGCATGTGTTTTTCAAAAAAAGTATTAATTTTTTGTTTAATAAAATGCTGCCGGTGAAATTCACTCAAAGTCCATGGATCACGGTAATCGATCAGCAAAGGAACACCGGTTTTTCTATGCAGGGCAGCGCCGACCAGACCGGATGTATATGGGTTAAGAGTAGCCCAGATTGCATCAATTTTTTCTTTTTCAATAATTTCCAGGCCTTTTTTTACTGCCGGGTTATACCATAAAGCATAGCGGTCGGGGATGAGGATATTATTTAAAAAAAAACGGATAGCTTTGGCAAACCGGTTTTTTTTAACCAAATGACCATTTTTGACGATCATTTTTTCAAGCAGGGATGAGACCTTATAAATATGCTTGAAATATTTATTGCTCATATTCCGGTTTGTTTCGTCATTGCGGTAAAAAAAACCACTCTCAGTTGTCAGGATCACAGGTATCCAGTTATAGTTCGGCAGCCACTTGCCCATGCGTAGAACCCGGTGAATGGCCACTTCATTGGACGGGGGAAAATGGTAGGCTATAATTAATACCTTTTTCATTGCATAACTCTATCAAGATATGGCTTATCCCGGGTAATAACGGGCATTTTGACCACCATTGCCAAAAACAGCCAGTAAAAAATACCGGAATCATTTGAAAATGGGATATTGGGAATACCGATAAGCAGCATGGATACAAGAGCCGCCGCGATACCATAGATTAAATTTTTATGTTCCAGGCTGTCCACTAGTTTGGCATTCTTAAAACACAGGCGGAGAGAAGAATAGATAATATAGAGAAATAAAATTCCGCCTAACCAGCCCAATTGTAAAAATACTTTGATATAACTGTTGTGGGCGGTTAAAGCCAGTTCATGATCCAAACCTACACCGAAAGGGCTTTTAAAGATCAATGGTATTGAAAAGGCATAACGGTTTTCCATACGATAGTTCATGGTGGTATCTTCCAGGGGATGAGTGATTTCAGCAAGTCGTGTTAGCCGCATTGAACCATAGGAAGTCAGGATCGGTTCCAGGTAGGAAATGAATAAAACAAAAAATATCAACAAAAACAAGTATAATGCCAATTTACGTTTTCGGTTGATAAAAGCCAGGGGTAATGCCGCAAACATCATGATGGGGCCCCGTTCCAGGGTCAAAAATAATAATAAAGCATAAGATACCATAAAGATCACAATTATAGCCTTACCAAGCTTTTCTTTAAAATAATGCCAACCGGACAGTATTATAATTGACAACATGGTGAGTATATAAAACAGATCGTAATTACAACTACTAAACCCGGAAACTTTATAATAAATCTGTCCGGTCCAATAATCCAGTTCATCATAAAAAGCAATCGTGCCGGCGGTTTTATACAAGTATTCTTTATGAAACTCGGGCAGGCCTATAATTTGCTGATAGAGAGCGAACAAAATATTAAAAATATAAAATATCAAAACAATCTTAAAAAAAGTTACCACCCGTTTTTCACTGGTAAAATATACCAACCCCAAAAAATAAAAGGACAATAAAAGCTGTTCGCTTTGTATGGCTTTCCTGCCGGCATCAAGTTCTTTCGTTAACACGAATAGAAACAGAACGTTCAATAAAAAATAACCGAGCATCAACTTGCCGATATTGCCCATTTTTGTAAAAAGCTGCTTATCTTTAATAATTACAACAAACCACATGAGAAAAATTATCAGGCCAAGTGAACCATTAATCAGGTTTCTGCCGGTAATTGGCGATATAGCATCAATCAGCATAACACTATAAGGGGCAGTTATAACATAAAAAATTAAGGGATAGATGTAAACATTGGGCTCGTAAAATAAAAATAATATCCCAAATAGCACCAAAAAACTGATGCTAACCATAACATTTAAATTGAGATTTACAGACAAATAACTTAAAAATAATGCAAAAATGAGTATAATTAAAAATAAAAATGGATATACCACAGCATTTCGGTTAACGGCAAGCATTTATACACCTTTATCTTTGTTTACCATAACTTTAAATTCAAGGGCTATCTCGCTTTGCCCGGATATAATTATTTTTGAACCGGGTATCGCGGCTCCATAAGCCGGAGAATAGAGATATTTTTCAATTGCCATCGCATTCATGGAATGCAATATAAGAATCATTTTCGACAAATTCAAATCAACTACTATATCATTTTCAGACGATTTGATAATTTTTATGTCAGGGTGCAAATGGAATAACGTTATAAATTCATGATCACACCTGTCAATAATATTCATAGCATCATTTTCGATTGTAATTCTTCTTTTAATATTTGAATTAAAATAATTGTATCCAAAATTTATTTCATGGTTTGAAAAATGATATAACTGAGAATTATTATCGATCTTTAATGCAAAAAAACCATTACTTGAGAAATTTTGATACTCTTTAGTTATAGATACATTATGATAGTTAAAAGCGCGGAATTGATCCCGGTCTTTTTTAGAACGGGTGTAAGTTAAAGTACCGGGATCGACCAGAACAGGCTGCCCCAGTATCGACATACATACACTGCCAATATCCAGATGACTGTGTCCGGTTTTACCATACCTACCATTGGGAAAAGAGCAGAAAAAAACCTGGAATGGTCTGGCTTTTAAAATTATATATCCACCTTCAGTAAATTGCATGCTGGTATCGGTTGGACGGGGCATAACCTGAATTGATTCCGGTTTGATCCAGGTAATAGAGGGCAGGCAGCTTATAAAATGAGTATTTCTTTTATTACACTGCGATAAAAAATGATAATCGAAAATATGTTCCCCCAAATCCAGCAGGCAGGAATGATCCTGTTCATTCGCATTATGAAAAATCAATACCCGTCCGCTATCATTATCGCCAACTTGTGGAGCGTTGCCGTTGCTATCAATATAAGCAGCGGTGAATTCAAACATTTTGAACAAACTGGAGTAATATTTTGCGGGTAATTTAATATCATTCGCTAAACAAAGTACAGCGCTAAAACCGAACAATTCCGCAACCAGGCGGTGATAAGGAATTGAATTTTCGAAATTAACGCCATCTCCATAAACCTGCTTATCCATACACTCGATCAAGCCGTTTTGTGCTTGTTGCAGCCATTTACCTGATTTAGGATGAGCCTTTAATGTTAAGGCCAGAAATAACAGCCCGGTATAATCGGCAGTTGTATGATTATTTGTAAAACCGTTTTGTCCCCGTTCAGGGAAATGCGCAATATATTCGGTATGCTGAACCAGTGATTTGGATAAAATTTGCTGAAATTGTTTATCCCGGCTGAACAACTCTTTAAATAAATTAACTGCCACAATCCAGTTTATAGCCCGTATTGCCACTTCCATGGTACATAGCCAATTAACACCATAAAGAAAAGGATTTTTATCTATCCAATCCAATACTAACTTTTTGAACTTTAAATAAAATATTTTATCATGTGTTGTCAAATAATTTTGCGCCAAAGGGATGGCAAAATAAAAACGGGATACTTCCCAGGGAAATTTGACATCAATACCTTGATCAAACCAATCGCTAATTGATATTTTATCAAAACGTTTGTGTGGGTATTCAAAATCTGAAATATAATCTTTATGCCAAGAGATATCAGACATATCAATAGAGACGTTGAAAATTTTTCCTATTTCATTATATAAAAAACCAGGCTCTCTTCTTTCAATTTTTACATTCCAAATCATGGTTACCGGTACAGATTGATACATGCTGATTTTTAATATTGAAATACGAATTTGAAGAGATAATTTTTTTATAAAATTCAAATAGGAACTAATTATAAATACTTTTTTTATTTTCATATAATAAAAAATTACCGGATAATTGAATAAAAATATTTTTACAATTATTATATCTTTTCTTTAACTATCTTAATAAAAGCTGTTATATTTATTAGGGCATGCCCACCAATAGCTATTGTAGCAGCGGCATAACTTGCCCAATGAGGTATTAAAAAATAACACAATGAATAACTTGATACAAGAGCAACAAGTGAAACAAAGAATAAAAAGCTATATAATTTTCTTGCAATTAATACATTTACAATAGGACTAAACATAAGGCTTAAATATACTCCAAAAGTGAATATTAGAAATATATTAAATGATTTTGCATATTGAGCGCCATTAATAAATACATAAAGTCCTTTACCAAAAAAAGCAAAAATTAATACGGGGATAATTATCCATAGTGTATGTTTTATCCAGTTGCGGACAAATTGAACTTGCCTGGATTCTTCCTGCATACTGATATTGGCAAACCTGGGGAGCAAGACTATATTAATCGAGTTCAATATCAGCAAAGCTAAAGAATAATATTTTAAAGCTACGCCATAATTAGCCAATTCCTCTTTGGGAGAAAATTTGGTTAACATGAGAACGTCAATTCTAGACATCAAACTGAGTGTAAAAAAATATAATATCAACCAGCCCGATGATGTGACAAATTTTTTAAAAATATTGGAAAACTCTTTGAGATGAGCTAATAACTCAAAAAAATTATAATCCCGGAAAACATAATATATAATTAAAAAAGATATAAGAAAATTTACAGATATAACAGATACCGCGGCCAGGCTAAAGTTCAGATAACCTAACCAGAATAATGTACCGATAAATATAATATTTAAAAGCTGCTTTAGCCAGTTCCTGAATATTAATTTGGAAAATTTTTCTTCAGCCTGGAAAATTGCCAGGCTGGCGTTAGAAAGCAATATTGCAAATCCTCCGATTATACCATAAAAAAAAGAATTTTTATATTGCAGACTTTTAAAGAGTAACATCATAAACTTATCTAAAAACATAACAAAGATTAAAGCAAAAATCACATATAAAAAAATCTGGAATAGAAAATTGAATAAAAACAGATTTACAGTTCGCTGTTTGGTTACAGAATATTGTTCGGCCGAATAACGAATCATGACCGTATTTATTCCCCCGCCAAACAAACTGGGCAGCCAGAGGGACATAACATCAAAGGTTGTAAAATAGGCGTAATCGTCAATTGTTAAAGTACGGATCAAAATCAGAGAAATGATAACGCCTAATAATTTTGTAATTATATCTCCGGAAAATACTTTGACAATATTAAATATCCAGGGTGTCTTTTTAATAGCTGAAAGTTTGGAAATTGATATCACTAATCACTCCTGGTTATTATTCATTGCCGGATTTCAATATGCCCTACCCAATTCTTGTGCGGTTTGAATTGATACTTTTCACAAGTGTCGCTTCTCTTCCCGGCTAATGATTCATCATTGGAGTAAATGTAAGTGTCGGAAACAGGGAAACGGGTGATCGGATATTTTTTATTATCCCACAATAAAGCCAGCATTTTAATTTTTTTATAATCAAAACCCATAAATGTTACAGCAGCAGTATCGACCGCTAAAATATTTTTTCCGGCGACAAGTGTACCAACATGCTTTGGTTCCGGTGACATTGGGCCGTCGCCCTCCCCGGCAACAATACCATCAATAATAGAAAAAACCTTACGTTGTGGTTTTTCCTGCATTATTCCCTCACTGTTTGCATATAATAGTATTTTCGATAAATCTGCAGACATGCGCCACGCCGTATCATTACCATACCAGTTACCGCCACCGATTTTTTCTGCTATCGCTTTCTTTTTACGAAAGGTAACTAGGCGCAGGAAATTTATTACTTGTGTTTCAATGAATTTTATTGATAAGAATAATTTGTCAAAAAATGGGCGCCGCTTGGTCAATAAATGATCGTACATCCACCTGTATATTTTACGCCTGGCTTTTGTGGTGTTTTGCAACTGATCGGGATACTCATCACCTTTATTATTGGGTGAACCAACACGATAATGGGCCAGGTAATTTTTATCACCATTTATTCCGACCAGTAATTTAATATTCAGGGTAACTCCAACCTTTTTATGGGTTTTCATTTTGGGTATACATATTACGGTATCGGCCTTCAATATCGATCTGGAAACACAATACTTGTGCACACCATTGGTATGGTTTTCTACTGTAAATTTTCGGTCATAATCGGCGCCATACAGATTTTCAATACCCGACAGCCTGTCAAGGAAACTATCCATGCCCAGATCAATGGTCACATAACCAGCCGGATCTGCTTTATCATTATAAATAAAACTTTCAGCAGGGTAATACCCTTTATTAAGAGCCATTTTACATTGTAAGCGTCGGGTATCATATATTTTAAAATCCAGTCCGGCCGTTTGTTTATAAAATTGTGTCAAAGATCTTAATGACATCAGGCGCTCAATTTCATTAAAATCACAATCCATTTGCGGATTTTCAACAATTGAAACGGAGCCAGTTCCTTTTAAAGCAATATAACAATAATCGGCAACAGCCCGGATGATCGAGGGATGGGTAAGACTTGAAAAAATATCATGCCCGGCGTAATTCAAATGCAAAACAAAGTTCGGTTTTATTACCACCGTTTGCCCGGGCTCTATAATTTCACTTAATGGATTCCAGGTTTTGGTGTTATAATGTTTTTTATCATATTCCAATAACCGGAATATCTCTCTTACAGCATGATAAGCATCGACTTTGTGTTGGTTTATAGCAGTATTAGCATCACCAAACATATACTCAGGGTACATCGTCCCGGGATGAAAAGGCGGAATTGTTGAATAATGACAATTTTCATCAGAGAATATTGCAACCTCAGAGCTATTCAGTAACTCTTTATGATGATTTTCTGTTTTCATATCAACCTAAAGGGAAACCCCAATTTTGTAATGAAAGTTTTTGATCGAGAAAACGTAATTTGCCATTTCCAGTTCTGGGAATTTCCGTAACTTGATTTAATGATAAATCAAAATCAGTCAGCTTGGCTTTTAATCCGTTATAAATTCGTTCAACCCGCACTTTTCCAGGGTGTTTGGGAACATACTGAAAAGCTACTACGCCCCTGGTATCCTGGTAAAAACGAAACTGTAACAGATCATCAAAAATATCATCATGCATATTGATCGCGGTCATAGAGATCAATTTGCCGGACTTGCTAATAATAAATTCCTGTGCTCTACCATCTACCTTTTTTAAAAGCCGGTAATTCCTGTGACATTGCGGGCATTTTTTCCCCGCCAATTCAGCAAAATCTTTAGTTCTATAGCGTATGAATGGGGTAGCAAAATTCCAAAATCCGGTTCCAACTAGTTCGCCTACATTACCATCAGTAACCGGTTGATTTTCACTGCCTAAAATTTCTGTTATCCCATACTGAGGGAAAATGTGAAAATAATCATTATACTCACAATTACCGGCCAATACAACTTTTTCAGCATGACCGTACCAATGAGAAATTGCAGTATTAAAAATTTTATTCAAGAGTTCCCTTTGAAACTCATAGAGCGGTTCTGAGCCAAGCATTAATGATTTGAATTTATGTTTTAATTTTAGATTGTTATCCTGCATTATTTTAGCAAGTAAATAAATGGCAGAGGGGTACGCCTGAAAAAAAAGAGTTTTATATTTTTCAATTTGTTGTATATATAGTTTTACATTATCTGGGTTTAGATCATAACTTGATAAAATTAACCCGGACCTGGGATTATAATGGTAACCATTATCAATTTTTGCCCCTCGTAAAATAGTCGTCAATGTATTTAACTTTAATTTATTATTCTTGCGGTTCCAGATATCAAATATAAAAGCATTTTCAATATACTGATTGTCTCTTTGTTCATAAAAACCAAATGGTATGGCGGTAGAACCACCGGTAGTGCAATACTTGATACTTTTTAAATTTTTATTTGTAAACTTGTCCAGATTATCGCGCAACAGTTCTTTAGTTATAAAGGGAATTAGCTGGATATCCTCGATGGATTTTAACTTTTCCGGATTAAAATTATTTTCTTCCCATAATTCACGATAACCACAAACATGGCTCCATGTGTAATTAATAATTTTTTTTAAATGAAAATATTGAAATTCATTAATTTGTGCATCTGAACTTTTTTCGGTAGCAGAAATTAACGACCTGAACTTTTTATATGTATAATAACCAGGATAAAATTGCTGCGGTAATCGGGAATACAAGTAACGTGAAAAATTATTTTTTAAAAGGGTATTTTTCATTAATCAACTAATCAAAAAAGTAATTTCAGTTGTTCTGACCATATCCTGAAAATCAATAAAAGTTATCATATTGCCGGTTTTTAAAATCTGATAAAGAGCTTCCAGTTCTTCAAAATGGCCTTTTTCACTGGTCCTGGACGTAATATTATTAATCTGAAAACCAAAGGATTGCAATGATTTGTAATCATCCATAATGATTGTTTTTTCATCAAAGTGTACTTCCATGTACTCTTTGGGGAATTTCGTACTGCCAACGGCAAAATAGTCTATACTACAAATTGAACCGTCTTTGTATTTTAGGGTAATTGATTTATTGTCTTTATCACTGAACTTGTTATTAACAGGATACAATGATTCACAATTGATACTTTCAACGACGGAATTGGTTAGAAAAGACATTAGATCGATGATATGGCACATTTCACCAACCATGCGCCCGCCGTTTTCATGAACCCAATGATCCAATGGTAAATACCCGGCATTCATTCGGTAATGAATAAATAGTGGATTAATCCGTTTATCGACATGTTTTTTTATTTCAAGGGCATATTTACTGAAACGCCGGTTAAATCCTACCATCAGGTTCGGTTTGATTAAAGTATTTTGCAGGGATTGATAATAAGTGACAATACCATCCAGTTCGTTTTGATTAGTAGCAAGGGGTTTTTCAACAAAAACATGTTTTCCGGCATGTAGAGCCTGGAGTGTCAAGGGTGCATGACTGTCATGCCGTGTACAGATCATGACCAAATCCACATCACTATCCGATAATATCTCTTCAATATTGGTAGTGGCATATCCGGCATTAAATTTTTCTGCAATATTTTTCGCTTTTAATCCCGATTGATCCATCACTGCTTGTAACCGGAATTTTTTATTTAATTTTTCAATATTGGGCAAATGAAAAGTGGAAGCAAAACCACCGGCGCCGATGAGTGCAACATTAATAACATCCTTATTAACCGGTTCAGAATTAATTGATATTTTCCGGGTATGGTTTTTATAATTAATCAGTTCCTGTTCAATTTTTCCATAATCCAATATAACCATCAATGGTTTGTTGTCTGGGGCGCTCAAAGCTGCAAAAGCGTCTGTAACTTTTTCAATTGGATAAATAGCATTGATCATCTTGTCTAAAACAATTTGTCTGGAATTAACTAAACGGAGATATTCCTGCATGTTTCGATTTTCAGTCCATCTGATATAAGCGTAAGGATAATCAAGACCTTTTTCCTCATAATTTTTATCATACCGTCCAGGACCATAAGAAGTGGATATTAAAAAATCTAATTCCTTTTGATACATATCATCTCTTTTAACTTCATTACCGGCTACACCAACAAGAATGACTTTTCCTTTCTTTTTACACATCTTGAAAGCCTGAGACAAAGCATTATTATCAGAGGTTGCAGCTGTAAATAAAACAGCATCGGTACCATATCCCCCCGTAATATTTTCCACAGCTTTAACCGGATTCTCGTTAGCGGGATTAATAGTATTTTCAACCCCGAAACTTTGGGCAACCGACAATCTGTTATTACTAAAATCAAGAGCAATTACACGTATACCGGAAATGCGCAGTATTTGAATAGCTAATAAACCCAGAATTCCCGCGCCGATAACAACACAAAATTCCCCCAATTTAAGATCTGCCCGCCGCACTCCTTGCATGGCTATTCCGCCCAAAGTTACTGTAGATGCATCTACAAAACTCATATCGACAGGCATTGGAATGACCAGGTTTTCCGGGACATCGACATATTCTGCATGATTGGCAAAACCGGCGCCAGCAGCAGCCACATGATCACCCGGTTTAAATTTGGTGACCGCTTCGCCGACGGCTAATACAATTCCGGCGATAGAATAACCCGTTGGTGCGCCTGTTTCTGCTTTTTGCTTTTCCTGAACCGCCATCCCTCTGACTTGTCTATAAACATAATTAAAGCCATCAGATTTGATTTTATTAACAGCTTTTTGAATCTTCTCCGGTTGCATGAGGGTCTTTTGAATGAAAGATTGGCGTGCAGCCATCATACCACTTACTTCGGTCCCTGCGGAAATACAACTATTAACAACTTTAATTAAAACCGAATTGGGGGAAACCATCGGCGCCGGAATAGTTTCTGAAATAACCTGCCCCTTTTTAATAATCGCTTGTATCATATTCCCTGTATTTACATGATATTATTATAAAGTGGTTTACAAAAAAATCAAAAAATTTTACTTTATGGAATTATAACCGTAATAATTTCAACGATAACTTTGAATACCAGCAGAAGAAATAAAAGATTTTCAAATGGTTGATAAAACACCTCACCAATATATAATGGAAGGGTAGTAATATCATATTTATCCCAAATCAATCTTGTAATATCTTCAATAATTACAGTTCCCCAATAATTATTTTTACCATCAATATCCTTAATATTAGTACTACCGGGATATCCGTTAATAAAAAAAGTATAGTCATTTGCCAGGAAATTGTTATGATTTACTGGAGGTTGTGAATCTGTACTATTATACTCAATACCGAGATTAATGGCCTGTATATTTTTGTAAAAATTGTTATTTACAACCTCCGGATCGGAGCCAGCACAAAACATCCCTTTCCCATTATTGCTAAATTGATTATTTTGTATTATCGGACTCGGCCGGAACTGCACATGTAACCCGACTTCACTATTCGCCAAGTAATTATTTTTTATCTGTGCAGCAGTTGCTTCATTTTCAAAACCTTCTTTGTTGTCAATAAAAATATTCTTTTCTACCAGTACTGATTCGCAACTTTGTATGAATAATCCTTTTTCATTGTCCACACAAATATTGTTTGTAAAATTAACATTGTTACATTGCGATGCAGAAAAGGCTTCATATTTATTTTTGAACAGGTAACTATTATTAAATTGTATATTCTTGGCGTCTTTAAACGATATACCGGTGGTGCTGTTACCCAGCTTGATGTAATTAAAAGTCAAATTATCGGTTCCGGAAAATCTGATGCCGTTCCAGACAAGAGTTTCATTCATCAGTGTACTACCGGTAAAGACAATAAAACTCACGGCATCGCCATTTGTCTTAATCTGACCACGCACCTCGAACCCATAATAGCCAAAGAATCTCACCACAACACCTTTGTCGATCATCAGCAGTCCGCCGTCAGGTACTATCACATCACCTTTTACGATCACATGTTGGTACGCATCCCAAATTGTGTACAGATCAAGAGTGCCCTGCACTTCAATTTCGGGTAATAACTTGATCGCTTCAGGTTGAGTATTATTGTTGATATTATATAAATACCGCCAACCAAATCCTTCTTTCAATGCAACCAGGTTGTATTCTCCGCCAGGTAAACCCGAAAAATTGTATTTGCCTTCTTTATCGGTTTTGGTGGTGTAAACCGGGTTAGCCTGGCGGTGATCAAACAATACGGCTTGTGTCAATTCAAAACCCACAGCAGGAAAACGCTTATAGGTATTGGCAATAGCCGTATCGGGAGTAACCGGGGCGTATAATGCTACTGTTATATCGCTGAAATCGCTTTCCGCATCCAGGGTAACTAGGCCGGAAATGATGAATGTTTCAGCATCGGTCAGGTTTTTTGTGCATGAAAAAAGTGTAATCATTCCACAAAGTAGAAAAAACGCTATTGTAATATATTTATATCTTTTCATAATTTTTTAAAATTTAAATGATTGAATAAGTCGTTTCAAACCTTCATTAAAATCGACCAGGACACGGTAACCGAGGAATTGCTGCGCTTTGCCAATGTTGGCCAGTGAATGTTTTACATCGCCCATACGCTGTTTATTGTATTTAATCTCCACATCCGAGTTGAGTAATTTTTTTATCGATTTAACCATTTCATTCACAGTTACCCGCTTGCCGCAGGCAATGTTAAAAACTTCGCCGGTAATATCTTCATCGCTCTTTTCACAGGCCAGTAGGTTTGCCTGCACCACATTTTCAATAAAGGTAAAATCGCGGGACTGCTCGCCATCGCCAAAAATAACCGGCGATTCTCCTGATTTGATGGTTTTAATAAACTTGGGAATGACCGCGGAATATTGGGAAGATGGGTCCTGGCGCGGGCCAAATACATTAAAATAACGTAAACAAACCGTTTCGAGTCCATATAATTTGTTAAATACCTGGCAATATCTTTCGCCAGAATACTTGGAAACTGCATAGGGAGACAACGGTCTGGGCAGCATATCCTCGGTTTTGGGCAGCACATCGACATCGCCGTAAATGGATGATGAAGAGGCAAATACCACGCGTTTTACTTTGGCGTCTTTAGCGGCGTCGAGTATGTGCAGAACGCCGGTAACGTTCACTTCATTGGTGGTGATGGGGTCTTTGATCGAGCGCGGTACCGAGGGTAAGGCGGCCTGGTGTAAGATAAAATCAACACCCTGCACGGCTTCACGGACAATGTGATAACTGCGAATATCACCTTCGATCAATTCAATTTTTTCCATGAAAGGAACAAGGTTCTCACGTTTACCAGTGGCAAAATTATCCAAAACCCGGACTTTTTCTCCTCTTCTTACAAGCTCTTCTACAATATTTGAACCGATAAATCCGGCGCCACCGGTTACCAGGTACAGTGCCATACTCTTTACCTTCCAGAAATTCCCTGTTCCAATATATTAATTATTTTTAATAATGCCTTTTAAAAACGGATGAATTTCATTATTGTGTAATTGAACTATTTGCGCATGACGAATATTATAAGCCAGTTCTATTGATGGCCGGGCTGCAGATACACCATAGCCCTTGCCATCCAGAATGTCTTTATAGACAACGGTATGTAAATCTGTAAAACCATCGGAAAACTCTATTTCTTCTTTATCCATTGTAATAGAGCGAAAAGTGGTTTTCCCGGCATTACGGACCTCGGCCGGCAGATCATGTTTATCAATCGACAAAAACCAGCGTACATCGGCTTTTTCAAGTTCTATAAAACCACCGGCTTTATTCTCATCCGTATAATGGACGTCCGACTTGACAACCTTACCGAATATCCAGATCAGCATATCAAAGAAATGGATACCGATATTGGTCGCTACACCGCCGGATTTACTTTCATCGCCTTTCCAGGAATAATGATACCAGTTACCTCGTGAAGTAATATATGACAAATCAATAGAATAGCGTTTTTCTTTCTGCCGGTCAATTTTATTTTTTAGCTGCAAAATAACCGGATGCACACGTAACTGTAGTATGTTATAGACTTTATGCCCAAAATGATTTTCAACTTCTTCAAGAGCGTCGCAGTTCCAGGGATTTAACATGAGCGGTTTTTCACAAATTGCATCGGCATCGGCGCGCAGGGCAAAGCGAATATGCGCATCATGTAAATAATTGGGAGAGCAAATGCTTACATAATCAATTTTTTTATTAGAATCCAGTCGCCGTAACATTTCAATGTGACGATCAAATCGTTCAAATTCAGTAAAAAAATCAACATCATCAAAATACTTGTCCAGTATCCCAACCGAATCGCTTTTATCAACCGCACATACGAGACGATTACCGGTCTCCTTGATCGCTTTCAGATGGCGTGGGGCTATATAACCGGCGGCGCCAATTAATGCAAAATTTTTAATACTTTACCCTTTCTTCACTTTTCATAATAAAAATTGATATGAATTTCTATTAATAAGCATTCTTTTTCCGTTTACGCCGTTCGACTTTTTTCTTTTTCTTTTCTCCATCAGCGCCATAATAGTAATGGTAATAATTATAATAATAATATGAACCATATACATTCGAAACCTGGATACCATTCAATAAAACACCAAGTAAGGGGGCCTCAACCCGGTGAAGTTGTTCCAGGGCATGAATTACAGTATCCTGTTTGCTTTGACCGGAACGAATGACCAGAATGACGCCATCTACCATAGTAGAAAGCACAGAAGAATCGGTTACTGCGATAATTGGCGGCGTATCAATCAACACCATTCCATATTTTGCTTTGGTTTCAATCAATAATTGTTTCATCTGCTCGGAGCCAAGTAACTCAGCAGGATTCGGGGGTAAAATTCCGCATGTCAATATATCAAGATTTGGCAGATGTTTTACTTCCTTGACTGCTTTATCAAGAGTATCTTTACCTACCAGAATGTTGGTAAGGCCGGATTGCTTTTCCATACCAAACAATTTATGCAACATTGGGCGACGCAGATCCGAATCGATCAGCAATGTTCTGGTTCCCATTTGCGCAAAGGTAATAGCCAAATTTGATATTGAAGTGGATTTCCCTTCTTTGGGTCCGCTACTGGTAACCATTATAACCTGTTTAGGATTATCCGGCGCTGTGAATGTTATATTGGTGCGCAGTGTCCGGTAGGCTTCGGATATTGGAGATTTGGGTTTCAGATGAGTAATTAGCCGTTCGTTAATATCCTGCGCTTCCTCATCTTCGGCCGTAAGGATCTTATCAAGAACGCCATTAGACTGTTCAGGCTTGATAAATGGAATAGTTGCCATGAGCGGTAAGCGTAGTCGCTCAACATCTTCCATAGTATTAATAGAGTTATCCAGGTAATCCATTACAAAGGCAATACCAATACCCAAACCAAGTCCTAAAAAGAATCCTAAGATAAGATTCACTTTTTTCTTGGGTTTTACCGGTTCTTCCGGTTCCTTGGCCCAATCTATAATGCGAACATTTCCAAGCTGGCCGACTTCGGTGATACGCGATTCCTGGTACTTTTCCTGCAACATGATATAAATTTTTTCCTGCACCTGGGCTGAGCGTACAAGTCGTGCCAATTTAAGGCTTTTCTCAGGTAAAGAATCAAGCTGCTTGTTATACCTTTTCAAAATTTTTTCCAGTTCAGTAACCTTGGGCTTTAAAGCCTGCAATTCCGTTTCCACTTCTATTTTACTGGTAACCAGCGAACCCGATAAAATGGAAGGATCAACAAATTCAGTAGCGGCAATTTTAGTCGCTTCCTCTTTGAACTTTTGCTTTAAAGCATCAATTTGCTTTTGTTGTAACTGGATATCTATATTTTCTTTTTCATTAACACCCACCATGATCATCGATGCAGTTAATGATTGTAAAGTTACTTCCTTTTCAGCAATCTGACGACGCAATTCTTCCAGGTAAGGCCGGGAGGAAATTGCCTCCATATCCAGGTTCACCTGTTGTTTATCCAGTTGACCGTCAATATAAGTCAGCCTCTGTCTGGCGGCTTCCATGTCGGTTTTGGCTTCATTATATAAAGTTTCAAATTCAGCCAGTTTGGAAATCAACTCCTGGGTTTCCTGATCCAGCGCCACGACTTTGGCGGTTTCACGATAGTCTTTTAAATCTTCTTCGGACTGGGTGAGGTCGCGTTCATATTCTTTTAACTGCGTTTCTAAAAAATCTTTTACCTGCCTTACTTCAGCCTGACTTTGAGTTTGATTGGTGCTTTCATACACAGATGCAACCGCATTGGTTAAATAAGCGGCTTCTTTGGGAGAAAAAGCGCTCATTTTAATTTCTATCATATCGGTATTACGAATTGGAGTAATACTAATAACATTTCGTAATTCCTGTACCTGACTATTAAAGGTATCCTCTTCAGTAATTCCTGTATTTTGTTCTTTATTGATGATGTTTTTAATAAAACTTTTTATTGATCCCAAAATATCTTTTTTAGCTTTAACCCCCTCCGGTAGATTACCCAATATCCTTAATTCGCCCGCATACTCTGACGAACGTAATTTTTCTATCACCTGTTCGGCCAGGGTACGGCTTTTTAATATTTCTACCTGGTTATTGATCATGGTTTCTTTTTTCATCATGGATGTAATATCAAACAATGATTCGCCAACACCGGCTTGTTGTTCGATCATGATCTTGGCGCCGGCTTCATAAACCGGTTCGGTTGTAAAGGTATAGTAGACCGTCGCTATCATAACCAACAAAAATGAGATAAGGATGACCCAACGACCTTTATAAAAAACCCGGATATAATCATTCAACTTGAATTGAGAGTTCTGGTCAGTAATTGAATGGCCGGGAAATGCTCCATTTCCGTTTTGGGGATTTACAGGTTTCATATTTTGCATCATTTTTATAATCCCAATTTAAAAACAGTGACTATTATTTTTTTGGCGAAGTATAGTAATCTACCAGAGCATATATTTGTACTAAAGCGGCCAGCCGGCTAATAAATTCCAGGCTGTTGCGGACATAATTAAAAGTCGTACCGGTAACAACGACCGTATCGCCAGGTTTTAACACCGGTATTGTTTTGTTGTTGCCTAATTCAATATACTCTTTAACATTCACATCAATAACTTCACCCTCTTTTTTATCACCATCGCCGCCACGTACAACTTTGATGCTTTGAATTTTTGCCTCTTCTCTGGGGCCGCCGGCATACGATAATAAAGAAATTAAATCCGTACCATAAGGCACCAGGTACTGACCCGGTTTGGCAACAAATCCCCACACATTAACAGCCATTAATACCTGGTCTTTGCTGCCCAACACATATTGCGCAGCGCCTGCCTGGGATGATGATGAGGCATTGGGCACCTGGGCCGAGACATGGTATACTGAAAGTAACATAATGATTATACAGCAAAAAAATTTCTTCATCAAAGACGCCTTTAAATTTTCAATTTTACTTTTATTAACTAGACAATTTTAGATCGTAACCGGATAGTTTTTATATTTCAATACTAATTCAACATTTCAAAATCTTGAATTATTCATACATTTAAATTACAAAAACTGCAGAACAAATCAAGTCTTGCAATATAATAAATATTTCTTACTATTTAAACAAAAAAAACCAAAATATTATCAGTTCAATCTTGTATTCCAAGGCGATAATGCGCATCAGTTAAAATATTAATTATTCAACATTTATGGTTATATCACAAACTTTTGAGTTAGATAAAAATTCTACAGACCACACACCCCGGTATCCCATCACATCGTCTATTTTCTGTAATAATATAATAATCAAATACATAAAAACAAAATACTTTATTCCCGATTTTGATTGAGAATTCCGACAGTTTTACTGCGGCGTTCCAGCAGTACCACATCCCGCCAATATTTTCCCATTTTACCAATTTTATCGCGATAACCGACCACCCGAAATCCTGATTTTCTATGTAACTCGATGCTGACGATATTTTCCGGAAATATGCCGGCCTGCAACGTCCATATCCCGCATTTTTCCGATTCGATAATCAAATTTTGCAATAACATTTTACCCACACCCTGTCCACGGTAATCATGAGCGACATACACGCTCAACTCCGCAACCCCTTCATAGACACACCGGCTGGATACCGGGCAAAGCGCTGCCCACCCAACCAATTTGTGATTGTTTGTACAAACCAGGCGGCAGACTGCCAGATGTTCACGGTTCCAGTGCTCCCAGTCCGGCGCATGTTTCTCAAAAGTGGCATTATGGGTAGCAATACCCTGCTCATAAATTTCTTTTACTGCCGGCCAGTCATCCGCCGACATATTTCGTAGTATTAATGTCAAATGTTATTTTTCTGTAAAAATTGACCTTGATAGTTGAATTTTATAAAAGGTACAGGTTTTTGTTGTTTTTTCAAAGAAAATTTGACAATTAAGACCGAAGAATTGAATTTTTCTTATCTGGAGCTTAATATGGGCGCTCTACCCCGATAAAAAAATGTAGCATTATATCAATATTATTCATAAACTTGATAGAAAAATAACAAACGATAAATGGAGGATATTGATGAAAAAGAGAACCCGGTTGTTTGTTGTATTACTGCTTTTATTACCCTGGGTGGTAATGGCAGAAAATAACGATATTAAACTCATCATTCGCGCCGATGACATTGGTTCGGCGCATGCTGCAAATATTGCCTGTATCAAGTCGTTTAACGAAGGGATCGTGAGATCTACAGAGATCATGGTACCCTGCGCCTGGTTTGAAGAGGCTGTACTCATGCTGAATGATACTCCCGGCCTCGATGTCGGCGTACATTTAACTATAACCAGCGAATGGTCGTACATTAAATGGCGGCCGGTTGCCTGCACACCCAGTCTCACCGGCAAGGAAGGCTACTTTTTCCCGTTTCTGTGGACCAATAAGAACTATCCCCCCGGTAATGCTTTACTGGAAGCAGACTGGAAAGTGGCAGATGTGGAAAAAGAATTTCGCGCGCAAATTGAACTGGTGAAAAGCAAAATCCCCGCCGTGTCGCATCTTTCCGACCACATGGGCTGCGCCAATATCACGCCGGAAGTTGCGGCTATGACTAAAAGACTGGCCATTGAATATAACCTGGATATCGACCTGGAAGAATATGGCGTGCAGTACGCCGGCGAGTATGGGACAAAAAAGACAGAAACGACTGGCGATAAAATCAATAATTTCATCGACATGCTCAATAATTTACAACCGGGCATCTGGTTGTTTGTGGAACACCCGGCTCTGGATGTGCAGGAAATGGATGGGTACGGACATATCGGATATGATAACGTCGGCAAAGACCGCCAGGCGGTGACCGATATTTTTACCAGTCCGCTCGTTAAAGAAGCTGTTGCGAAACGTGGCATCAAACTGGTGAGTTATGCGGATATGAAAAATGAAATCAAAGTAAAACCAGCGAAATAAAGGCATTTCCCGGGCTGTGAAAAATACAACAGCCCGGGTGCTATCAAAAGATAACCGGGGGATGGTTTACAACAACACTACAAAATAATATAAAAAACCAAAAAACAAAGCGTTGAACAGGGCGATACCCAAATAAAGAATGAACACCCGGCGATGGGCAATTCCCCACACAGCCGCCATTGCCGGTAAGGTAGTGGTCGGCCCGGCGATGAGAAATGCCAGCACAGCGGCGGGACTCATTCCCTGCGCCAACAAGCCGCTCATCATGGGTAAGGCCGTCATATTGCCGGTGTACATCGGGATGCCGACCAAAGCGGCGATAACAATTGAAAACGCATTGCCGGAGCCCAGCACCCGAACTACCAAATTAGCAGGGACATACAATGTTATGAGCGCCTGTATGAAAAAAGCCAACGTCATGAATCTGATGACCATCGTAGTGGATTTAATAATTTCCGGTATCAATCGTTGTATAAAAGATTCATTATGCGAAATAGTATTACAGCCGCACTGCGTTGCTTGATCCTGAACCGGTTCCGTATTCACTGCCGACCGGGAGTCATTCAAATACTCACAACTCACAGCGGCAGTACAGCAAATATTATTGCCGCAGCCATCGGGTCCGGCAACAGATATTTGTTGCTGTGTAAATAAAATCCGGTTACCGGTATACTGTTGAATGCTGTTTAAACGGGCGACGAACCATTGCTTTACCATCTTGGAATAACTTTTTACCTGCGGAGTTTGTTGTGTTCTTAGTATATTATCGCCCAGCCAGTTATATTTTACGGCAAAGTGGGCGATGAACCCGGCGGCGAGACTCATACCCAGGGTTGCTCCCAGCCGCCACAACGCCAGGTTCCAGCCCAGGGTGGAGACGCTCAAAAAGAACATTTCCGGGTCCATCGACGGTGATGCAATCCAGAAGGACATGACCGGCGCCAGAGGCACTCCGCTGATGAGCAAAGCGGCAATGACCGGTATGACTCCGCAGGAACAGAACGGACTGAATGCTCCTATAGCCGTCGCCAGAAAAATTGCGATGACCGGTTTGGCCTGAAACACTTGCCTAATATAACGGGCAGCCCCGGACATTTGCACGGCTACTGCCAGCGGTATGGTTATCAACAAATAAGGCCAGATGTGTATAAAACTGGCAATTATAGAGTTTAGTACCAGGGTGATTTGATCCATCATTTTGCCTACTCCTTTTTGTAATAAAATATGGTTTCCTGTCATATCTGGAGACGAGGAAACCACAAAAAGGACGCATAATGTGAATTGCGAATTGGGGTGAGTTTAATTTTTACAACAACAACAGGCGGGACAACTGTCGATGATCGTGCCATAGTGGTCGAATTCAAAATGGCAACAGCGCATGAGGTTGTCCTTTAACATCTGCCGGGCGCGCTGCACACGCGATTTAGCCCCGGAGACGCTGATGCCGGTCTTTAGCGCATATTCCTTTTGCGTCAAACCGGCAAACTCGACCTGTAACAACGCCTGCGCATACATTTCCGGCAAGTCCATTACCATATCCTTCAGGCCGTTCGCCACCTCATCTGCAGCGCCGGTATCCGGCTCTTCGCAATCGGGTATTTCAGGCAAGGGTTCCCCTTCTAGCTTTTTATGTTTGCGGTAATAATCGATGATGGTATTGCGGGTGATCTGGTAGAGCCAACTGCATATTTTCTGCTCATCCTTTACACCGGCAATATTATTGTGCACCTTGATGAACACATCCTGCAAAATATCATCCGCCAGCGTGGGATCATTAGTGCGACGCTGAATAAAAACTTTCAGGGTTTGGCTGCACGCTTGCCAGATTGATTCTGTGGTTGGGGGCATGGTAGTAATTTGTTTTATGTTTATTGATTTTTATCTGCCAAACCGGCTATTTATAAATGCAATTATTTTATCAACAACTTGAGGATTCTGGTTAAGCAGTTCATCGTTATGGCCGTTATCCACAACCACCAATTCATTTACTACTTGCTTTTCATCCAACAAGGCTTTGAAATCAACCGCCTGTTGTAAATTGACCAGGTTATCATAGCGGGCATGGATCAACAACACGGGTGGATAAGCGGCGGTGACATTATCCGTCAAGGTGTATTGCGGCAGTTTTTCCGGATGCACAGCCGGATCAAAGCCGAACAGTTCATAATTCCCCAGACCGCTGCGGGCCAGAAATCGCCATAAGGTAATACGGGTATCATAATCGCCATACGAAACTGTCGAATCCTGCACTACATCGTAAGGGCCGGGTTGGTTGAGTACGGACAAATCCCCCATCGGCGTAACGGTAGTGAATCCGGTTGGCGCAGAAATGGCAACGATGGCATTCGGTGCAGTTTTGGCATCAAAGCCGCTGGTCAGCGCCAGGTAGCCGCCGGCCGAACCGCCGGATACCACGATTTTATCGGGATCGATGTTGAATTCCCGCTTGCCGTTAACCCGCAGCCAGGTTGTTACATTTTGAACATCTTGCAGCATGCCGGCGAGTTTGGTTTCCGGAGCCAATCGATAATCTGCCGACACCAGCGCATACCCGGCAGCCGGTAATTTCTCTCGCAGACTGCTATGCAGTCCCTGGTCGCGGTTGCCGAAAAAGAATCCGCCATGAAAGTAAATGACCACGGGATGCAGACCTTCTGTTTTTGGGATAAATATATTGGCTTTAACCGCATGGCCGTCGACGGTTTTGTAGGTAAATACTTGTTTTTCAACACCGGGGGTTTGCGGGAAAAGCGGGAGTGCTGTGAATAATGTTAAAACGAAGAGTAAAAAAATAGGGATGGGTTTCATGGATTCTCCGCTGGGGTAAATTAATGATTTGCTGACCGATGTAAATATAAGCAGCATTTTAGAATAATACAACTTGAAACAGCCTTTGCACGCATGACTCGCCTGGGAATGCTTAGAGCGAGCTGTATATCTCGTTCTTAATCTCCTGATTAGGAACGCAATTGGCCAGGAATCTCTGATTCCTTATAATCATGATAAAATTGACTGTCCGGCTCTTGCAAATCAGAGATTTTATACAAGCAGGTTCCAATCAGGAGATTGGAACCAGAAGAAAAGCAAAGCGCTCCGACTAGTAATTATTTCTCCGCCACATAAAACGTCACATTGTCGCCATTCCAGACATCGCCGGCCGGCAGGACATTGTCAAAATGGCCGACTGTTTTAAAATGACTGGCGGCAAGAAGCGGCTGTAAATCACCGTCATCATAACAGGTACTCCAGAACAGGTAGGTTTTGATCTCATCCTGTTCGTTTATGACAATATGCTGATTCAGCAATACCTTGTGTTCGGCATAATAATAGCCGGTATTAAGCGCCAGGTAGGGTTTGTTACTCCAAAAACTCTGCTCACAGACTTCCCAGGAGGGCTTTAAAGTCTTTTCGGCAATATTTTTACTGTTCACCACATCAAAAATGAACGTGCCGCCTGGCTTTAAGGCTCTGTACACATTGTCCAGCACAATTTTTCGTTCCGCCGGTTTGAGCACGCAAAAATCCATATAGATGAGAATCACCAGGTCAAACTCGTTTTCGAATGTAATGTTCAGATAATTATTGCAATAATAAGTAATACCGGACTGATTGGCGGCAGTCTGTTGACAGGCATGGTCAATCGAGGTTTGCGAAAAGTCCACCCCGGTGACGCGATGGCCGAGACGGGCCAGTTTTTCCGCATACAACCCCGGCCCGCAGCCCAGATCGAGGATACTCATCCGCTCCTTTGGGGTTTGCGTCAGCATCCAGTTCACCACCAGCTCGATTTTTGTATTACTACGACTGGCAATGTCGTGATCGGGATTGATATGACAGGCTAGTAATTGCTGCGCGATATAAGGATCGGTCCACATTACCGCCGTGCCGGGTGCATATAGCGCCGGCTTTTGGGCGTGCGTTAATAGTTTTTCAACATTCATTAAACACCCTGCTGTAAGAAACAAGTCGCATAATTATTTTAAATTCCCAACCACCCCAATGGGCGACCATGAGGCGGTAATGCCTAACTGTAATTTATCCCATTCCCCATACCCGGCAAAGATGCCCGGTGAAAAGCGGCCTGACTTAAACATTCCCGTATAAACATCGAGACGGATGTGTTCGTATCGTTTGCCGCTGAGATACAGCGAAGCCAGCAATGAGTTGTTGACGTCATAGAACAGGCCGATGGCTTGTATAGTATCCGGGGTCATTTTTCTGGCCCTGCCGTTACCCATGATATGCTCTTCAACATGGTAAACCATACTCCCCACTCCGAGGGACAGGGAGCGTTCATCATCCAGTCGATAACAGCCGCCGAACAATGTTTGCACGCCCCAGTACGCAAAAAACGCATAACGACTGGAACCTAATTTTACTTTGGTGGCATATTGTTGTCCCGTGTTCAGGATTTCCCGGTTGGCGGGATTGTAATACGCCGGCGGGGACCAGTCGTACAACGGTACGGTTTGCGAAAAAAAATGTTTGCCCCAAGCAGTAGAAAACAAAGTAAACCCGATGGGATTGAAAATCCACATATCCGCAATCGGGTCTACATTGGCGCCGGTATATGCGCCGTTCTCCAAAACTTCGTTCATATACTGGTAACTGAGGGTGGTGGCCAACGACCACAATTTGGGGTATGGGTAGCGGTGATGATCGTACCATTCCGCCATTTTCACGTACTGCATACCGTTGCCGAGCACATGCAGGGTATAATTAGCCAGAAACTGGCTGGAATTGGGATCAAGTTTTAAGTTCAGGACCTCGTTGGCAAAAAAATCCTTGCTGCCATAGGCTTTAACACTGCTCACCGGGTGGGTGAGATTCTCCCACAGATTGCTCATGCCGGTACGGTAAGGCTGGTCGAATACATCTCTGCTGTCCGTACCGTTGCGGAGAATATCAAAGCTGCCGCTGACCAACACCGATAACGGATTAAAGGCCAATTCCGTGCCGGATTGAATTTCCGGGTGATAAAAATAGTAAGATTTTTCCTGGGCTGCCGTCAGGCAAGTAAAAAGCAACAGGCACAAAATAGTTCTCTGTGTCTGTTGTTTTATTGACATAATAGACTGTGTGGACAAGATTATTCTTTCAAACGATAAATGAAAAATGAACACTTTTATTACGAATTGGTTAAGTCGAAATGAACAAGTATTAAATAAACATATCAATACAAAAATTTTATTGCTTTTCCGCCACCAAAAAATAACCGAGCGGGAAGAATTTGCTGGTGCGCCTGGCAATGCGTTTTCCCAGCCGGGTTTTGCCGAACCACAGGGTTGTGGATTGAATGCACAATGCCAGCGGCTTGCCCAATACCGGCAGGTATTGCAAATGCTTGGCGCAAAAATCGGTCAACACTTCCACCGAGCCGCCGAGAGGTTCCAGTAGCAGAATTTTGAATCCATTAGATTCGGCCAGGCGGCGCAAAGCAAATTCGGTATAACGATAGAAATCATACGGCGGTTCATGCAACTGGTAACAGAATGGCGCGCTCATTAATAACCGGCCGCCCTTGTCCAGTATGCGGCCCATTTCCGCCCACAGCAATTGCGGTTCGGGAATGTGTTCAAGCACATCGGAAAGAATGATGGTGTTGAATTCCCCATCTTTAAACGGCAGAGGTTTGGAAAGGTCGCATTCATAGTCCAGGTAACTGGTTTCGTGTGGCGAATGCCCCCAATCCACGCAGATGTTTTCGGTGATGTAATCCTTGTAGGCGGCGTAGAGCGGTACCTTGCCGCAGCCGAGATCGACCAGCCGGCCGCGCACATGTTTTTTGATGTTGGCGTCGTAAAAACCGGCCAGGAGATTGGCGTTTAGTCTCGAGCCGACGTTGACCTCCTTCTTATTTTTAGAAGCTGTCAGCCGGCCTTTTTTATAGATGAATTTACTGGGAGCCCAGCTTGCGCTGTTTTTCATTTTTTCTTTCCAGGGTGATAATATGTTCAAGTGGTAGGTCAAGACCCACCCAACACTTTCCGGAGTGCATCGCCTTTATGCGATGCTTTTATAGCATCCTATAAAAGGGATGCGCTCCAACAACTTGATCATTTAAACTCAGTAACCGGCCTTTTACTAAATTTTTGAAAATAGTTAATACAGGTATCCCGCCAAATTGCGGCATCCTGGGCCTGAACCTGCAATTTCTTTTGCACATGGGCAAAGATTTCCGGGTCAATGCGCTTTTCCAGCGATTGCCAGTCCCGCTGCATTTTGTATACATAATCCACACCGGCGTAATAGCGGAAACACATTTCATGCCACAGGGTCCGGCCGGAGGACATTTGATGATCCCAGGGCGTATGATGGAACCACAGCAGGTATTTTTCGGGACAAGTATCGATATTATCAAACAGATCGCGCACCGGCGGCAAGTACTGCGCGGTAAAGGCGCTGCCTGTAGAACTGCGGTCATAGCCAATGCCAATGCTGTCCGCTTTGTGATAATATACCGACGTCCAGTCTTCGCGGCTGTTAGCAAAATCCGGCTGCGGGCCATAGTGAAAACCTTCCTGCATGATATGATGCAGTCCCAGCGGAGTCATATAATTTATGCACGCCTCCCACGAACCAAGCATCATCGCTTTAATGGCGGCTATGACCTGGTCGTCTTTACTCAGGGTCATGGGAATCCACTCATCGGCGATCTGATCTGCCGGAAGCGAATGATCCCAGGCCAGCCGTCCGAAAGCGTACCAGTTCGCCTGGGCAAACAAATGCCCGCACCAGTTGCGGTCGTTGCCGATGTTGGTCACCCCGGCGATGCCTGTCATGTGTTGATGCTGCACCGAGCCGTCCACAATCCCGGCGAGGGTCGAGCCTTTGCCGTTCGCAAAAGTATCGAACTCTAAATATTCCTTCCACATGGGCGCCAGGTAAACCAGGTGCTTGGAATGACCGAGGTATTCCTGAGTAATTTGCAGTTCCAGCATCAACGGAGTTTTGGGCATGGCGCCGAACAGGGGGCTCACCGGTTCGCGCGGTTGAAAATCTATCGGCCCATTTTTAGACTGCACAAATACATTTTCCATGAACAATCCGTCTTTGGGTTGAAATTCCAGGTAAGCGCGTTTGGCGCGGTCGGGATCGACTTCGGCGTCGTACACAAACGAGCGCCACATGACAATGCCATTGTAAGGAGCCAGCGCTTCGGCCAGCATATTGGCGCCATCCACCTGGGTGCGGCCGTAATCATTCGGGCCGGGCTGGCCTTCGGAATTGGCCTTGACCAAAAAACCACCGAAATCCGGTATCGCAGCGTACAGCTCGTGCGCTTTTTCTTTCCACCACTGCCGCACCTGCGGGTCGAGCGGATCGGAAGTCTCCAGATTGCCGACGCCACCGCGCTGATTCGGGCCGGATGCCGGCTTTAGCGGCGAGGAAAAATTAATGGAAAGGAACATTTTTATGCCGTACGGACGAAACACCTTAGCCAGGGCGGCAACCTTTTCAATATATTCGGCGGTGAGGATACGCGGCGTGGCGTTAACATTATTGATAACCGTACCGTTTATGCCCAGCGAGGCGTTAGCGCGCGCATAATCGGTATAGCGCGGATCAAGCTTGCCCGGCAGGTCGTTCCAGTTCCACAGGGATTTCCCGGCATAACCGCGTTCCACGCTGCCGTTCAGGTTATCCCAGTGGTTGAGCAAGCGGAACTGAATTTTCGGTTTCGAAGTAATATTGATATTGGTTATATCCGCGCCGGTCTGAATAAGCCGCAATAAATTAAATACACCATACAGTAAACCAATATCACTGTTGGCTGCGAGCGCCAGGGTTCGCTTGCCGTTGATTTTCTCCGCAGCCAGGATATAGCCTTCAGCGCCTAGCGAATCCAGTCGTGTGCCGTAATTGAGATTTTTTATAATTGAAGAACTGGCCGGTGTGCCGATAACCAGGGCGCCGTCCTTTTTAACGGAACCTACCGATTTGATTTTCACACCCAGCATAGCTTGCAGTGCATTTTCCAGTTCATTTATGGCAATGTTAGTAGTTGAGGTCCTGGCGCCCGTTACAATATATTTAAGGAACTGCCGGTATTGGTGCAGTTTCGCTGTATTGGTAATCGGTGTGTACTTGAGCCACAGGTCGTAGCCGTCATCGGCAAAGGATGCTGTAGTAAAACAAACTAGTCCGCAGAGGAACACACAAACGCGCCGGAAATTATTGGCAATCTTCATAGTCTATCCTTAAAATTTGTACCACCGGTCTACAATATGACATTTTTTTTCAAATAAATTCTGATGTTCACTGCCGTAAAAAGCTGATATTACCAGGTAATCGTCTCAACTACTTTTTGTACACCCGCACATAATCGACCAGAAAGGAATCCGGGAACACCGCCTGAGCCGGATTGTTAGACCAGTATTGGCCGATGGCCCATGATTCTGTGGAAAGCTCGCCGGTAATTTTCACATACGCGGGCACCTGGGAAACTCCGCCGGCGTTACTGCGCCACGCTTCCAGGCTATCGACATAGAACACATACAACGAATCGCTCCATTCCAGGGTAAAGGTGTGAAATCCGGTGCGAATTCCCGCAAAGGGCAGCATTTTGCCATCGGTTTTATGGGCATCGCCATAGCCATCCCAATGCAGCGCAAAATTGATCTTGTCGGTCCAGCCGAATCCTTCCATAATGTCAATCTCGGTGCCATCACGGCCGCTGTTATCCACATTTGTTACAGATTCGGACATGAGCCAGAACGCTACCCACCAACCCGGCTGGGTGGGCAACTGGCAGCGGATCTCGAACTTGCCGAATTGCTGTTCAAACTTGCCGAACGAACGAATAGCGCCGGTAGAATAATCAAAGCTATCCTTATCGCTATTGCGATTATTGATTTTTTTAGCGCGCAGTACCAGGTTACCGGCGCCGTCCAGGTAGCTGTCTTCTTTGAGCCACCAGCCATCAGGCCCGTTATCATTGCTGCGGCGATTATATTCCGGGCGATCCCACTTTTTGGAATTCGGCGCGCCGCTGCCGTCGAATTCATCGTACCACACCAGTTTCCAGCCGTCTTTGTCCACCGGAGGAGCTTTTTTTTCAGTACCGGCGGGTTCTTTACAACCGTAAAATAATACAATAATCAGAAAAAGTACAAAAACACCCATCGTGCGCATAGTAATCCTCTCTCTATTTTTTTAATATAAAAATTTTATTCACAATAAACCACTTTTTTATAAAGCGCTGAATTTTAGCAATAATTTAATGGTTTAAATCCATTTCCCCTTGATAAATTTTAAAAAAGAGGACAGGTTTACAAAATCTGTCCTCTTGATAATTGATCGGCCATCTTATTTAACATCATGCTTTTGCGATTCCACAAAACGTTGAATATGTTCAAGATAGTTTTGGAAAGCTTTGCGCCCGGCGCCGGTAACGCTGCACAGGGTAAGCGGTTTTTTATCGCGAAAGGTTTTTTGAATGTCGATATAACCCGCTTCTTGCAGTTTTGTTAAATGAGCGCTCAAATTCCCATCAGTTACGTTTATAGAATCTTTTAAAAAAGTGAAATTGGCGTTATCTACGGTGCACAGAATCGACAGGATCGCCAGCCGGATCGGAGCATGTATTAATGGGTCCAATTGCAGTAATTCTTCATGGCTCATGTCAACGCGCTCCATATTTTTTATATTGGCGGTTTAAAATTATACCGGGTAAAACCCAGCCAAATAAAAGTATGCCTACCATGATAAACGCCCGCCCGTAACCAGGAACTAACGCAATTGCAACTGCACCGCCCCACCAAAAAGCGCTGCTCCAGTAAATATAACGAGATTCAAAGATTACTCCGGTAGCAAATACACCTATACCTAAAATTAACGTAGTAAGAACCGGTACCAGGCTATAGGGAATTACTTTGAGCATCGGTAACAGAAAACCGGTTATTACGACCGGTACTGAACAGGCAAACCACACACTGTAACATATTGTTTTCGGGTATGATTTTACTTTATCCTTTTGTTCACGCCGGTTAACAGTAAAATAACCGATAGCGCCGGAAGCAAAAAACATTACTAAAAACATAGGGACTACCAGATGTTCCATGCTTTTGTATTCCAGAAAACTGATGACAATAACACATAAAATGGACAAAAGCCCCAGCCCAATAAAAAAGTACCCGGAATCGGCAGTTTCTTTTTTGGTTTTCTCGATCATATCCTTGATGATCGCAAGGTCCTGCTGAACTTGTTGATGATCCATAATTAACTCCTTGTAAAGTTATTTTTATATTAAAGTACTTTGCATCACAAAGTTAATTTACAAAAATTCTTCTCTCCTGTCAAGTGATTTTTTAAAAATATTCCGCTTTGCTGAGTAAAAATTGATAGCTAATTATCGTCGTGAAATGGTTAATTGCTTTTAAAATATTGTAAATAATAGCATTAACTGATATTTACAAATATCTGCCAGTTCCCCATTACCACTGTGGTTGATTATTGATGCATAAAAAGTTAACCCACCCTGCTGATCTTGTCAAGCTCAGGTCGGTTGTTTATATAAACAAAATACAAGGGCGACTGAAAAGCCGCCCTTGTATTATTCCCTGCGAATATTTTTCTTAATTCAGGTAGGTTTCAAACCCGAATTATCTTAACTCCAAACTATATTTACATCCAAAACAGCACTTTTGCGCTTTACTTCATTAATAACATCTTTTCCGAGCGGCTAAAGGTTTCTGTTTCCAACTTGTAGATATAAAGCCCGCTGCTTACCTGGCGGCCAAAATCATCGGCGCCGTTCCAGGTTACGCTGTAGGTTCCTGCTTGCTGCAGACCGTTTGACAATGTGGCTACTTTTTGGCCGCTCATATTATAAACAGACAGCGTAGCTTTCGATGCAACCGGTAGCGAGTACTCTATCGTAGTAGTTGGATTAAAGGGATTGGGATAATTTTGAGCCAGGTTAAAATCCTGCGGCTGTTCACCCGGGTTATTTTCGATTTGGGTTAAATCACCAGGGCCGCTTTCAAAAAGAAAAAGGATTTCTTCATCGTCCAGCGCTCTGTCGTATACCCGGACGTCATGAACGACGCTGCGGAATACAGGGTCGCCATTATAACCGCCCCGTCCGATATAACCGAAATTGGGACTTATACTTGCCAGTGTATTAGCAGCGGACAGGTCAGCAGTGCCCAACCATTCACCATCAACAAAAAATGAGAGTTGCGTTTCGTTTATTCTCATAGCCATATGATGCAATAGTCCATCATTGGTCTCCGGGCCATCCACGCCAGTTTCAGCATTATAGGGAGCGGATACATTACCGCAAGAAATAGCAGCACGGCTGACATCATTACCTCTGCAGGGTGAAATAAACAAGCCATTGGAGCCCAAATCGTTCACAGAATCGCCAAAATAGACAATCATGTGGTAACCGTTATTAGAGTCGGCCATGCTTGTAAACCAGGTAGCTACAGTAATACCGATAAAACTATTAACGGCTACTTCATCACCGGAAACTTCTACCCAGTCATCAAGATCAGTGATATGAAGAGAACCACCGGAGATGACGGCGTCGCCGTTTACATATCCATCGGCTTCACCTGCTTGATCGTTGGCGGTGCCGTCATCAAACGGCCACCAATGTTTTAAATTTTCCGACCCCGGATCGACCTGTGCCGTAACAGCAAAAGCTGTCATTAATACAAAGACAAAAACTGTTTGTAAAAATTTCATTTGGTTTCTCCTTTTTGATTAATATTTAACGAAATGAAAACAGGTATTTAAAGATTACTCTATTTACGGTGAAAAATGTCGATATCAATATATATTTGCCAGCTTGCGATTCATCTCTTCAATTCAGGGTTTGGATTTATTAAAAAAAAATCAAGTAATGATAAGGAGTTTGTTTTTACATCAAGGATATATCAGGATTGTATGTTACTCCAAATACTTTTCCTTTAGTCCTTGATAAATTTTATCATTTAATAATAATAATTTTATTAACAGGTTAAAAGCCATTTTTTACATTTTAATAACCATATTGCGCAACACATACAATTGCTAACCTTATTCAGGATGAGCAAGTTGTAATTGTATGTTGGTATTGTTATAAAAAAAAGATATTGTCCATTATGGAGCTAACGAGGTTTTCAAAGGTTGGTTTTTGCGTGAAATGAACTGATAGCGAAATTTTTACAATAATTCCACCGAGGGTTGCAAAGCGGGATAATGATAATTTCTGACCGGAGTATGCCTTTTTGCACAAGTATTTTTAAAAATAAAATTAATCCGGGATCAGCTGCTTTGCTCTTTACGAAAATATTATTTATTTATTAACTGAATGATGGGTTAAAATCCAATCTGCAATTTTTTATCATGCTGATGCCAATTTTTCACTAATATTACTCCTTTATTAGTTTTCACTTGAAAATTACAAAAAAATCATATAAACTAGATACAGAACTGAGAATACAGACTTGCATTTCACTGCAGCCACGCCGGGTGGAAAGTGATAGACATTGAATCGAGACAAATACATCTTTCAGGTTAAAGCTGGTAACGGAGGGAAATAATGAAAAAAATCATCGTGTTATTAGCAATTCTAACCACCAACTGTTTGGCTCAGATCGATACCACTGCCCTATCCTTTTACCCCTTACACACAGGTAATTATTGGGAATACGTGGAAACGACATTTGAAATGTCATATATATTTGACAGAGATTCTTTTACTGTTACCATTACCGGGGATACGCTGCTGACCAACGGTAAGAGCTATCAAATCCTTGCCAAACAATACCTGCATAACCCCGAAATCACTTTAACATTCGAAAGAGTGGATTCGCTGACCGGAAATGTTTACAGATACAACGATAAATATCCCAAGTATTATAAAGACGAATACCTGATCGACAGCTTGAAATCAGAGATTGGCGATTCCAGCGCGGCGCAGCGTTCGTCAGTTTGTGAGTCTACACCGTTGAATGTTTTCGGTGCGATAGAAGTAGAATTTATATTTAATCAACAGACAAAAGTGAAACATTTTTACCAGGAAAGTTTTATTCCGGGGTACAGTTATCAACTGGCTGAAAATTTAGGGTTATATCAACTAACAAATTGGGGAGAAATTAGTTCCAGAAGGTTTGAAATGGTTTATGCCAGAGTTAATGGCAAAGAATATGGTGAAAAAATATCGACAGGTATTTCTGAACGGACTTTTAAGTGCAAGACTTTTAAATTGCTGCAAAACTATCCCAATCCCTTTAATGCAGCAACATTAATTCCCTTTGAAGTAATTGACCCCGGCGAGGTTACCCTGTCTATTATAGATATATCCGGCAGGCAAACAGTTTGTTTATTGAACAGGCATTATTATCATCCCGGCATGTACTCCATCCAACTCGATGCCCGTTCTCTGCCCGCCGGATTGTATTTTTATCACCTGGCAACCCAGGGACAATCAGATATAAAAAAAATGCTACTCATCAGGTAAGCTGATATTTTCACCTGTTTAATCTACGGATAATGTTTCTTTCGACTCGCTCACCGTTATTGTCACCCGCGCCAAACCCTCATCGCCGACGTTATCGGTAACGCCTAACTCGACCTGATAGACGCCGGGGGTGTTGTATGTATAACTTACACTTTCTCCGCCGGCGTGGTTGCTGCCGTCGCCAAACTGCCAGCCGAATGAAGTGATGTTTCCATCGGGATCGGCGGAACCCGAAGCATTAAATTCCACCGCCAACGGCGCCGGGCCCTTGATCGTATTGGTCATAATTTGCGCTACAGGCGGATGATTGGTAATTTTTACTTTTAAATACGGCGCCATCGCCCGGAACCAGTTCTGCGCCAGTTTCAAATCCCCGGCCTGGTTGGGATGCACCCAGTCCACCGTATGCGTGCCCGGCTGTTGCGGGTCACTAATCCAGCCGGTATGATGCCGCACCGGGATGACAGGCGATTTGTCCGTGGTCTTTAGCCGCGTCAGTTCAATATACGCCTCGCTCAGCGCCGGGTACGCTTTCCATTCACTGATAGACAATCCTAAAAAGATAATGACATCAGGATTATCGGCGCGCAGCAGGTCGATGATTTGGCTCATTTCTTCACCTGTTTGCGCAACACTTTCGGTATTATCCAGGTCGTTGGAACCGAGCAGCAGCAACGCCATATCCGGCGTATAGCCTGCTAACCAACCCGGTAATTTTTCCAGAATATTATCCGCTTTCCAGCCCCAGTGACCTTCATGGTCGCGGTCGAAAGACAGCCCTTTATAATCCGGCCAGTCCGGGTCGCCTTCAAATCCGCCGCTCAGCGAGCCGACAAAATCAAACTTAACCCCGGCGTCGACCAGTTTTTTCCATAACGGGTAACGAAAACTCTGGGTTGCCGGCTCTGCGGCCCGTCCCTGGGTAATCGAATCGCCGATTGCAACTATCCGTACCGGCTGTTGCGAAAACCGGTCACATCCGCACAAACAGGCAATACATAATATCATCAAAAAGTAACGCATCTGCTCCTCCGTAAATCTTACCAATAACTTAAAATAACCAACCAAACAAAAACCCCGCCCGTTTTTCACAACCAGCGGGGTTTTTAGCAAAATACTATCTTGAATAGATTTGTTTTAATTCTATTCCATTTTTTTAACCGACATTTTACCGCCGGCAACCCAAATATCAGCGCCGGTCACCTTGCCATTACTTACAATAAATTCAAATTCCAGGTTAATCTTTTGGGAAAAGAATTTCGTGTCGGTTTCGGCGTAAATGGGATTAAAATCATCGCTGCTTACCGCGGCCAGCAATTCATCATTTTCCAGCTTGACTTTTAAAAACGCATTCGGCCCGCCCATGCTATAAGAGCCGGTATAGCTCTTTAAGGTTTCCGGGGACAGGGTATAGGTAGCGCGCGGCGCTTTTTCTCCGGGGCCGGGCGCCGGTAATTCCCGTACCCAGATATTGCGGTACAACACCGGGTTGCCATGATCCTGCAACGATAACGGCAGCTTTTCAGCATGATAGGTATAAGCGTCACGGCGCAGCCAGTTGGTCGGGCCCATCAGTTCCACATGATCCTGGGTCAGAACGCCATTTTGGAAGACTGTGATAATTGCCGGTTTCACCAGTTCTTTGTTAACATTGAACACCGGGGCGTGGAAAATAATATCATAGCTCTGCCATTCGCCCGGTTTCCGGCAGGCGTTCACCTGCGGCGGATACTGGCCGTACAGGGCGGAGCATTGACCGTCGGCATAAGTAACATTGTCATAGTTATCCAGCACCTGCACTTCATAAATACCCATCAGGAACACGCCGCTATTGCCGCGCCCCTGGCTGCTGCCTTCCGGCGGGGTTGGCGTGGCAAATTCCACATGTAACTGGCAATCGCCAAAATTACGCGCCGTGCGGATATAGCCGCTGCCGCGCACACATTCCATCCGGCCTTCTTTAACAATCCATTTGGCCGCCGAGCCGTCCATGCTGCGCCATTGGGACAAGTCCTTGCCGTCAAACAATACTATAGCATCGGAAGGCGGCAGGCCGGGTTTATCCTGGGTACTAGACGTACCGGGGTTAATGATCACCGGGTTTGGACGGTTCAGGTCATGAATCCGCCATTTTGGCCCGGCAAAAGACATGGCGAATAGGGTTAACAGTAATATTGTAATTAATAAAACGGCTTTTTTAGTACTTTTCATTGTGTTCTCTCCTTTTTTAAATATTTATTCTACCAGTTCCATAGTACCGAATATTCCGGCGTCAATATAGGCGCGGTTTTTGTCCACACCGGCAATAGCTATTGACCCGATAAAACTTTCCCTGGTTTTGCTGTTGTCACTGTCACAATAAGCGAGGGCATAACCGAGTTTCTTGCCCTGTGTCAAAGTAACTGTAGGATTATTAGTCGCCCCATACACAAAAGTATCATTGTAAACTGTAAAAGCGAATTCCCAGGTATAACGGGTATTGGATTTCGTACGGATCACGGAAACATGATCATTGAATAAATGCGGTTGGCCATCGGCGCCAAGATCCACGGCATCGTATAATACGGACACATGGTATGCAAAGGCGTTATAATTGTTCTGATGATCGCCGTCCGAATTATTTTCGTCGATAAAAAATTCCAGGCAATCGTCTTCCCAATAGGAACTGAGCGGATTGGTGCGGCTGTCCATCAACACATCATCGGTAATTTCCGCCAGCAGGTATAGTTTATCCGCCGTCCACACAAATTTATAGCGACCTGTAAAATCTGCCGCCGCAGGCGCAACGCCCAGCCAGAGTTGGTCAAGATCGGCCCATTCTGCATCTGCCCAGCAGGCGTCATTGCCATTGCCGTCGATGACCGGCGCGGTAGCCGCCAGCGGGGCGGTGTAATCGGCAGTAACAGGCTTGACAGTTTTGGGTTTGGTTGGTTCATCTTGAGAACATCCCGAAAACAAAATCGACAAGCCCATGCAAACCATCAGTGGAATTTGAAAATATCGTTTCATGCTTTTCCTTTCTTTACTCTATCTTGAATATCTTTTAGGGTTATAAAATTCGCATTACCTGGTCCACACTACGGCGGGTGGAAACGGCGACAGTGTTTTCCTCCGGCAGCATACCCGCGGCAATCAGCATAATCGGCACATCGGCCTGGTGCAGTCCCGCCGCTTTCTTTAAGCGGCGAATACCCGCGCGATCCAGGTTGAGGTTAAGACAGCAGGTGCCCACCCCCTGGGCGTGCAGCGCCCACACCAGGGTCATGGCGAACAACCCCCCGTCGATAAACGGGGCGTACCGCTCACGGCTCTCGCGGTAAAACTCAACGCTGGAGGTGACCAGCAGCATTTTATCGGGCTGATCGCGCCAGCCGCGCTGGTTATTCTGTAATTTTAATATCTTGTCGCGCACCACCTTGTCCTGCAAAACATGCACCCGCACCGGCTGGCGATTACATGCCGAAGGCGACTGGATAGCCATTTGCACTGCCTTTTCAATGATCGCCATATCCACAGGTGCGGAAGTATATTGGCGAAAGCTGTGCCGGGTGGCGATGACATGGGCAAATCCCGGTTCGCCGGGAAGGAAAATATCTGTCGATTTAATATTGATATAACCGCCGCCGGTCTCGCCCTGTAATGCGGCCGGCACTTGCTTGTGCAGCGCCTGCAGCCGTCGATTTAAATTCTCGAATTCAATGCCCAGCTTGTGGTTAAATTCAACATAACTCTGCAAGACATTCAGGGCAATTTTACAGAAAAAATCGAGTTGATATTTTTTTGCGTATTTTTCCAACGCGCTCACCAGCCGGTTCACGGTCTTCATGCCGAATCCCGGCTTGGGATCGGGATAAGACAATCCGACTTCAATGCCGTGATACATACGGATGATATAGGCTTGCAGCGTGCGCTGTGTGCGGGACCAACTAAAAGTGCCGGACCAGCGACTGTATATAGCGGCATCATAAAGGAAATCCAGCGGCACTTGCAGGTTTTCTTTGACTAACCGGTAAGTATCGCCCAGTTGCACACGGATGCGGGACAGCAGGTTGGTCATTGATTTATCTTTCATTGCGTCTCCAGTTTAACACATTGATCAAACGAAATATATTTTAATAACTCTCTGCGGATTTTGGTTGCGCTTGTGAACAGAATTCCGGGCATTCCCAGCGCCGCAGCCGCAGCTATATTCTGCGCGCTGTCATCTATGCAGAGTATCTGCTGCGGGGGTAAGGATAATTCTTGTTGCACCCTCGCATAGATGCGCGGATCGGGCTTGCACAGGCGCAGTTGATACGACAAAAAAATGGCATTGAAAAACTGCGAAAAATGATAACGGCCGTCGAGTTGTTCATACCATTCCCGCCGGGTATTGCTCAACAGCGCCAAAGGGTGTGCCTGCAACTCTTGCAGCAATGCAAAGCTGCCCGGCAGCGGTTTGATAGCGTTCAAAACCGCGCTATCCAGTTCCTGCCAATCGATATTAGTGCCCAGATCGGTATTAACACGCTGCCAGAACTCGCGGGCATCGATGCGGCCAAGATCGAAATCCGCTTCCCACTTGCGGTACACCGGGGCAATTTCAGCAATCGGACGGTTCAGCAATAGACCTAACTTTTCCTGCGCCGAGCTAAAGCTGGATGAAAGCAGCACGCCAAACAGATCGAATACAATCGTCATCAGGGTTCAGTTCATTAATTCAAATTAATTATCAAACCTGGCCGGAACCGGTTAAATATCTCAAACCCAGTTCGCGCAGCCGTTTTTTATTCAAATCGGGCATTTCAATACTGTCAAGGTAACGGTCAAATTCAACCGCCAGGGACTCGATGCGGGAACCGGTCACCAACTGCTCATTCCCGGTGGTTTCCCGCAGGATTGTTTTCTGTAAATAAAATACCGGGGCAAAGATTGCATCGATCTCGCGCATATCCAGTTTTAAAAAAGCGCTGCTTTCGATATTCTCCAGCGTCAGGCTGACCATTGCCTGTTCCATCTCCGGCCGCATCAGTTGTTGTAATTCTGCATAGATCAGCGCTGCGGTTTTGCCCTGGCAATTCACCGCCGGAAGACGGAACATGGGCCGGGTATTTATTTCATGGTAGGTTCTTGCGCCGTTTTCCAGGTCGACCAGCAGGTAGCCGCACGTATTACCGGCCTCGTTCATGCTGGTACGCTCGGTAGAGCCGCAATAACAGGCATTCGGCGTTACCTCCAGACGCTTATGATAATGGCCCAGGGCGACATAATCAAAATGAATGCCCAGCGCGCCTTCGACATCCGGAATACGCTGTTCATTAAATTCACCCATTTCATATACCTGCTTGCCGCTCCAGGCGCCATGAGTTAAAAAAACATTTTTAGCGGCATCCGGCGCTAGTGTGACTGCGGCAAATGCCGCTTCCAGTTCTTCGCTGAGCGAACAATGCGGAACGCAGTGAAAATCACATCCTTTAACCCGAAACCGTTCATAGACGCTATTGTAAGCGGTATATACATTATTAAAAAGCGCAATGGACTCAAAAATGGAGCCTGTAGCTTTGATGCGCGGGGTTTCGTGGTTGCCGGAAATGATCACCAGGGGAATGCCGGCCTCGCTAATCTTCTGGATGCTCTCCAGGGCGATACGGATCGCCCGGTTGCTGGGGCGCGGCGTGTGGAACAGGTCGCCGGTATGTACAACAATATCGGGATGATGGATAAAAATGGCGTCGATAACCTGTTGCCAGGCATTATAGAAATCCTGTTCGCGCTGATTAATGCCGGTTACCGGATCGATGCGATTGTATTCGGCGTAACCAAGATGGGTATCGGAAAAATGTAATAACTTGACCACTGCATTACCTTACTTTTGCGCAAGAAGCTGAACCTGAAAAATACTATGCAATATAACAAGATTGTTTTTCCTAGTCAAGTATGGAGAATTTGCGGAATTGTGGCAGCCATGCCACACAAAATTACCTTTTATACAGATTCACCGAACATAATATTATAATCAGGGAAATACAACCCACTATCGCATCAATATAACTCACTAAAATTCAAGGTATTAAAACAATTTAAATATTTCATAGATCGTTTGAAAAATCAGGCACAATCTTTGCGCAATACCAGGTATAAATAATTAACGGCACCTAGTCTGATCATAGGATTCCCATGCTCGACTCTATACTTATAATTGAAGACAACCCCGCTGTTAAAGATCTCTATATTAACCTGTTCCAGAACGATTGCGCCAATATCTCCATCCAGAATGATATTAACAGAATTCCAGAACTCATCACAGAAAACCCGGAAATTGAATGTGTGCTGCTCAATTCCAACAGCCTGCAAAATGCCCGGGACAGTATAGTATCGCACATCAAAGCTATTCGCTCAGATATTATCATCATCGTCACCGGCCCCCTGCCGACCGATACATTGATTCAATATATAAAATTTGGCGTGGATGATTATTTCGACAATCCCGCGGCAAACCCGGAAGAGTTGCGAAATACGATCCACTCCCTGCACCAGAGAAAAGAAAATGAACGGGCGGTAGTCTATCACAAAGAGATCAATCCGTTAGGCCGGGAAACCGGTTCCTTTCTTGGCAACAGCGCTGCCGTGCTCGATTTGAAAAAACTGGCCATTAAAGCGGCGCCCATCGATGCGACAATACTCATAACCGGCGAAACCGGTACCGGCAAAGAAGTGTTGGCCCGGATGATCCACGCCGGGAGTCCCGTCAAATACCATGAATTTATTGCCGTACATTGCGGCGGCATACCGGATACCCTGCTTGAAAGTGCATTGTTTGGACATGAAAAGGGCGCCTTTACCGGCGCATGTAAAGAACATAAGGGGTATTTTGAGATTGCCGGTCAGGGCACGATCTTTCTCGATGAAATAGGCGATACGTCGCCGGCCATGCAGATCAAACTATTACGTATTTTACAGGATAAAACCTTTCGCCGGGTTGGCGGCAACGATACCCTGAAATCCGGGGCGCGGGTAATTGCCGCTACGCATCGCAACCTTCTCAAGATGGTAGAGAAAAATAAATTCCGCAGGGATTTATATTACCGTCTCAATGTCATTTCTCTGCACATCCCGCCGCTGCGCGAACGCCCCGAAGATATTCAGCTATTGATCCGGCATTTTGTGCAACTCTATTCCAAAAAACACAACCATCTGGGCGTGTATCTGAAACCGGAGACCATCGAGTTATTGACGCGCTATACCTGGCCCGGCAATGTGCGTGAACTGGAACATGTTATCGAGCGGCTTGTAGCGCTCACCGATACGGATTGGATCGGGCCGACTGAACTACCGCAGGAATACAGTACCGTCAATCACCGTCACATCATTACAGAAAATGTACCGCCCCTGCCCTACCCGGAAGCGAAAAAGCTGTTTGAATTGAATTATCTCGACCAGTTATTGCAAAGCGCCGGCGGCAATATGACCCGTGCTGCGGAAATTGCCAAAATGCCGCGCCAGAATTTGTATTTGAAAATTAATAAACATAAAATTGATACCCGTATCTACTCCCCCATCAAACCGGATACGGATACCCCCATTAAGGTATAACAACCTGGCAAATTTCATCTCTCCTCAGAGGCCGTAATTAAAACTAACTGGAATTACGGCCTTTTTGGTTTTAACACGAATTACAAGCTGATGTCCTGGTTTCCTGCTTTAAGAGGAATTTCCTTACCATTCCATACAAACCGACCCTGCACGCCTGCCGGTAATGTCACTTGACCGGTTATTCCGTTATTGCTCTTGCGCTGCAGGTCAACATTTATCATGCCCTGCGGGTGCGGCATTGCGCCCTTGATCCATTGCAGCGAACCCAAATGGGGTTCGATAAGAACTGTTTTAAAACCCGGTGTATCCGGCATTATACCGCAGACAGTAGCCAGCAGGTCATAGTTTGGACTGGCGCTCCAGGCATGGCAGTCCGAACGGCTCGGCTCCGGGCGTTCCGCAAAAGTGGTCAGCCCGATATTGATCATATCGCGCCAGTATTGTAACTGATCGACATAAAGATCGGCCAGTCCGGCTTTTTTCATCGCCCTGATCATGTAAAAACGATAATACAAGGTGCACGGAATCAGGCTTTTGTCCTGCATGATATTTTGTAACAGCTTTTTGGCCGGCTCGCCTGACTCCGATCCGGATAAAACGACCATTATATTGGCATGCTGACTGAACTCTTTTTTCTCCGGAGTATCGGCGTAAATAGCGCGGTTTTCATCGCGACACAGGTTGCGGGTAGCTGCAATTACCGATGCGGATAATTGACGATAATGCACTGCAACCGCAGGTTTTTGATAAGCATCGAACAATTCGGCGGCTAAATTCAGTGTATAGGCAAACTGCAAAGTGAGTATTGAAGAATTGCCGTCCTCGGCGCCGGCGGGAATGCCGCCAATCCCTTTTTCAGTATCCCAGGCCCATTGATCCGGCCAGTCCACAAAATTCCAGAACGGCATGGGGCCGAGCATCCCGGTATTGTCGATATGTTTTTCATACCAGTCCAGCACACCCTGAATGCCCATTAAAAACTCACCGACAAATTCCGTATCCGGCCGGTGCATCCAGTAATCGTGAATCATGGCGACCCAGAACAGGGAGAATGGTGGAATGATCTGCGGCGTTTCCGAAGGATAGCGGCTGGCAGTTAACCCGTCGGGAATGCGCGAATCATCAAAATGCCTTATGGCATTGCGCATCAGCCGGTCGTCGCCGGTTACATACAGGGATATAAGCGCCTGAATGCGGGTATCGCCAACGTATTGCAATTGTTCATAATAGGGACAATCAAAATAATTTTCCCCGGCGCAAAGCCGCGCCGTGCGCCAGCCGGTTTCCCATATTTTTTCAAGCGACGGATCGTTGCCGGTAAATGCGGCTTTTTCGATAAACGGATAGGCCGTAAATATTCCATACAGGTCATGAATGACCAGCGGTTCTGCGGCGGTTTCTATTTCCACCTGCATATAGCGCCAGGTGCGCAGCCACAATGGCCGGAACAAGCGATTTTCCCCGCCATCCGGTACAAACACATCGTAAAAGCCATAAATTTTACGATTGTCGATGTCATTACGATTAGCCTTGTTATTATTCTTATCGAACAAGGCTTCGGCATAAAGTATGGTCAGCTTGCTTCCCTGACCTTTACTGACCAAAAGTTCCGGATAGCCGATTGTCAAAAAGGATTGATCCAGTAAAAATACGCCACTGGTGTTAGCCGGAACGACCAGATCCTTTTCTCCTTTAAGAAATCCATCATTGGCTGTCAATCCTTCGCTTCGCCTGATGACCGGAATCCGCTGCTTTTTCTCTTCCATGGGCGGAATACTGCGCGGTACCAGCAGCCACTTCATGCCGGCGTCGTGAAAGCCGCGCGGCGTTCCGTTTCCCAGTCCGATGGGGGCGCCCCATGTATCATCATTATAATCAGCGTCAGTCCATCCCCACGGGTACAATGCGCCGTCCACCCGGTCGCCCGGGCCCACCACCTGGTACTGGCCAGGTTCCGAGCGTTCTTTCCAGGTCGGTGAATATGCGCAGTTGACCAACACCTTCCAGCTTTTATTGGTGTTGACCACAGCCTCGCGTTCGGTATCGCCCTGCAGGATAAAGGCAGTTTTGTAGGTCATTTGCGCTACCGGCGCATATTCGGCAAAATTCCAGACCTGGGCGGCTAACACGTTTTTACCCGCTTTTAACTGGGGGGCAATGTCCACAGTTTCAAAACGCCAGTGCGGCAAATCGCCGCGCGCCGGGCCGACGCTCACCGGGGCGCCGTTCACAAATAACCGGTAGCGGTTATCTGCAGAAACATGGATGATAAATGATTGCGGTTTTTCCTGCAGATCAAAAGTACGCCGGAAATGATAAATGCCATATTCATACAATGAAACATTCGACGGCGCAATCCAGTTCGCCTGCCAGCGCCATTGTAGCAACACGGGGTTGATGGCAGGTTTGACCGCGTCTCCGGCCAAACCCATACCAGTCAATAAACCCAGTAATAACAAGATCACCTTTTTCATATCTTACCTCCTGTGTGTCTGTGATGTGATTGTTCGCTAAAATAATTTGGTTTTGATTTTGTTTCTTTCCCTGCCGCAACCAAAAATTAAACGGACAAAATATCAGTCAGACATGAAACATGGGTCATTCATACAGATCATTAATATCGCAAGCAGCCAGTTCTATATAGTAATCGGCTATTTTTACCAGCATATCTTTTAAATAGGCAGCGCCTTTACGGGCAGTGGCTTTGGCCGGATTACCGATGCCGGTGTCTTCCGTTACCAGCGGCCATTCACGCGGCGCCCAGGCAATACCTTCACGGATTGCCCGCAGCCGGGATTTTTTGGCTTTGCCGGAACCGGCCTCTTCCAGCGGTAATACCAACTCCGGCGCAATATGCAGCATGATGCTGGTTTCCATCTCGGCGCCGTGGTCGCCGGGATCGTCAAAATAGGATTTTATGTCCAGGATTCTATACCATTCCATTGTGGAAATAAATATATCCGGGTGTTGGGGTTGCAGTTCGCGCACCATCTGCCGGAAATCATTACCGCCATGACCGTTCAAGATGACCAGTTTGCCAATATTTTGATGCGCCAGGGAGACGATAACATCCTGCAATACCGCCGCCTGGGTAGAGGGATTCATATTTATATCCAGTTTAATATCAAGTTGCCCGGTATTGACGCCAAAGGGTATGGTTGGCAAAACAATCACTTTTGCCCCTGCTTCCCAGGCCAGGCGCGCGGATTCGGCGGCAATGTATTCGCTTTCAATAACATCAGTTCCATAGGGTAAATGATAATTATGCGCTTCGGTAGCGCCCCAGGGCAGAACGGCGACCTGGTATTCCGTATCTTTAACAGTTTTCCAGTTTATTTCACGCAGTATGTAAGGACGGGCATTCACGGTGTATCTCCTTTGTATTATTCTCTTATTCACAGGCAATGCAATCGGGGCGGCTGTGGTAACAACCGGCGTTTCAATATAAGCATTAGAACCGAACTTTTAAAGAAAATAATATTTGCATGTAGGTCGGGCCTGTGGCCCGGCTGGATGAGGAAAAAAACAAAACCGGTCGTCGAGTAGGCCTGTCGAGCGATGCGAGACAGGACGTATCGAGACGATGTGCCAAAGCAAAAACTTGATAGCCCCGGACTTGCCAGCCAGGGCCAAATTTAGAAACGGGATTCTATCCGTTATGGGATTGGAAATTCCAATATTTCCTCGTCCCAAGTCTCCCGGCTTGGGACGCAAGTTGCCAGCCTCCGGCTGGGAAATTGTGCAAAGGGAGAAATTTGCATACTTTTTCCGTTACCCCGGCAGAGCCGGACGGTTGTGATTCCGGGCCGGAGACCCGGAACCAGATAAAATGAGTAGTTTGTAGTCCCGGCTTTAGGCGGTTAAATAAAAAACCGCCTGAAGGCGATACTACATACATTCTATTTTGATCGCCCTGGATTACGAAATCCAGTGCGATCAAAATATCACAACTCGATAACTCTATCCTGTACATATTCCCCGCTCTGCGTATCAAAGGGCCGATCGTGCCCGGTAAGGATAATCCCCTTGAACTGCTCAATTCTGTTGCGGCTGGTTTCGGTTTGCAGCGAATCAAAGCGCGGCGTGGTTTCTCGCAGGTTCTTTTTCCAGAACAAACGACTGGGCATGGCATCCCCGGCAATTAACATGGAGCGTGAAGCGCCGGTCACCTCTACGGAATAATGGCCGGGTGTATGGCCGGGTGTGGGCCACAATTCAATAAATTCCGGTAATTCAGGATTATCTTCAATCCAGCAAAGCTGCTCCGGCCGGCCAATCTGTCCATCCTGCCAGAATCTTTGCACAGTCCGTTGTGAAGAAAGGGCATGGCGCTGCGCCTGCTTGAGTTGGTATTCCTGGTAAAATCGCTCAAAAACCTGCATGGGATCAACTGCTTTCTGCATGGCATGGGCAAAATCCCGCGCAAATTCATAATCCATTTTGCTGACAACGATATGCGCATTGCTGAACGCCAGGTTGTTGCCGGCGTGGTCGGGATGCACGTGGGTATTGATGACCAGGTCAAAACTTGGCGGGGAAAAATCAAGCCCGGCTAAAAGATCGAAAATTTCCGTATAACCGGCATAACCGGTGTCGATAATAATGCGCTGGTCACCGGCGACAACCACAGCAGCGGTGAGCGGCATCTTTATTTTACGATTGCCCCCGAATTCGGGCATGTGCATAATCAGCGGGTAAACCTGGATCATAATGCTCAGTCGAGTGTATGGATGACCATGCCGCTCAGCAATTTCGGTTCGAACCAGGTCGATTTGGGCGGCATCACCTTACCGGCGTCGGCGACATCCATGACCTGTTGCATTGCGGTGGGATACAGGGCAAACGCTGCCGCGTAATTGCCGTTGTTGACCAGGTTTTCCAATGCTTTTATACCGCCAATGCCGCCGACAAATTTAATGCGGGTATCGGTACGCGGGTCTTTAATGCCCAGTAATGGATCGAGAATATTGTTCTGTAACAACGATACATCGAGCCGGGCAACGGCATCGCCGGTTTTGCTCAATGATGCCGGAGCGGTGAGAGTATACCATTTTCCATCAATATACAAGCCAAACTGATTGCCGGAAGTCGGCCCGTTAAAAGCGCCTTTAACCTCTTCCACAACAAATTTTTCATTGACCCTGATTAAAAACTGCTCCACTGAAAGACCATACAGATCTTTGACTGCCCGGTTATAAGCCAGGATCAACAGTTCATCATAAGGGAAAATGACGGATAAAAAGTAATTAAACTCTTCATCGCCGGTCCAATTCCCCAGTTTTTGGCGTTGTTGCAGGCAATACTGCGCTGCGCACTCGGAGCGGTGATGCCCGTCGGCAATATACATGGCATCCACTTTTGCAAAAGCGGTTTGTATTTCTTTAATAATACTTTCATTTTTCACCACATAAAAGATATGCCGGATATCATTAAAGCTGACAAAATCACAAACCGGTTCCTGCTGCAATACCTTTGCGATTAATGTTTTTAATGCGTCAGGCTGGCGATAAGCAATAAAGATCGGCCCGGTTTGCGCTGCCAGCGAATTCATCAGGTTCAGCCGGTCTTGCACTTTTTCGGGACGGGTATGTTCATGCTTTTTAATCTTGTTCTGCAAATATTCATCAACCGAGGTGCAGGCGACCAGTCCCACTTGCTGATGATTGCCCATAATTTGTTTATAAACATAAAAACATGGTTTCTCATCCTGAAGCAGGATTTTTTCCCGCCTGAACTTGTCCAGGTTTTCCCTGCCTTTGGCATAAACAATGGGATCATACTGGGATATGCCCGGCTCGACATCAATTTCCGGTTTGCTGATATGTAAAAAAGAGCATGGATTGTCTTGCGCCAATACCCTGGCTTCTTCTGAATCGATAACATCATAAGGTAACGAGGCGACGCGGTGAATAATATCCTGTGCGGGCCGCAACCCACGAAATGGAAGTATCTTTGCCATATTTTCCCTTTATAATAACTTTACTGTTTAAACCTCACCTTTTAAACGTGCCGGTATGTAAAACCCTCAGTTTAAAAAACGTCCATTACAAAATTAAATACCGGTATTTATAACTTGATATTTTTAAAATTATTTTTAAATTATCTGTAATTAAAATATTGTAATTATCTATACGAAATTAAAATTGTTTTAGTAATAACGAATAATCCTTTTCTTTTTATATAATATTTTATATATTATTTTCACATTAAGGTCTCAAACGTTTCAGTTCTTACAAAAAATTGCATAAAAGAAAATACAAAATAATCTGTAAAGAGTCATCAAAAATTTAAAAACTACTGCCGATATTTTCCGGCAAGATTAACCGTTATAAAGGTTAATACTTGCCGCGAATTAATGAGACTGATGCAATGAAAGACGTAACCGGAAAAACCAGGAAAATTTTTTACTTGAACACCGGGCTTCCTGTACAATCCCGGTCTTACTTTGAGGAATAGATGGCAAATCACGTTCGTGTGTTAATTTTAGATGATGTTCCGTCCGATGCGGAATTAATGGTACATGAATTAAAAAATGAGAATATTGAATTCAATATCAAAAAAGTGGATAACCGGCAAGATTTTATTGATGCAATATCTTCCTTTGCACCGGACCTGATCTTATCCGATTTCCGCATGCCGCAATTTTCCGGCCTCGAGGCACTGCATATAGTAAAAGAAATGGCGCCCAAAACCCCGATCCTGATCGTTACCGGTTCGATAGATGAAGAAACGGCAGCAGAATGTATCAAAGCCGGCGCCTGGGATTATATCTTAAAGCAGCACATCACCCGCCTGGGCAAAGCCGTTACCAATGCCCTGCTTTTAAAAGAAGAAAAAGAAAAAAAAGAACATGCCGAAAGCGCCCTGATAGAAAATATCACTCAACTGCAAGGTATTCTCGGTTCTCTCCGTGAAACGCTGATTGTTGTTTACGACGCCGAGGGTATTCATAAATTTGTCTGGGCCAGTCCCGAACTCGATGAACGCTATGGTATAACATACAGTCAACTTCTTGGACAATCTGTTTCCAAACTTTATTCACCGGCAGACGCCATCAAACGGATCAACGATATTAAAAAGATCTTTAGCACCGGCATGGCGATACGCGAAGAAAACCTCACCCGTTTTCCAAATGGTTCGTACTGGCATGATACCTCCCTTACACCGATGAAAAACCCCGCCGGGGAGATCATTGGAGTAGTTGGGTTTTTACTGGATATTACCAACCGCAAAAGAGCAGAGGTAGACCGCACCCAACTTTCCACAGCCTTTGAACAGGTTGCCGAATGCATAATAATAACTGATACTTATGCGAATATTATTTATGTGAATAAAGCGGTAGAACAGATAACCGGGTTTACAACCGAAGAGTTACTCAACCAGAACTGCCGGATATTTAAAAGCGGCAGACATGATACGCTGTTTTACAAAAACTTGTGGAAAGTAATTCTTAGCGGTAAAATATGGACCGGTCGGTTATTCAACCGCAAAAAAGATGGCACTATCTATGAAGAAAAAGTCACCATCTCCCCCATCCGCGATAAAAACGGTATGATCATTAATTTTGTAGCGGTAAAAAAGGATATTACCGAAGAAACCCGTTTGGAAAGACAATTGCACCAGGCGCAAAAAATGGAAGCTATCGGTACCCTGGCCGGGGGTATTGCTCATGACTTTAATAATATCCTCGCCGCAATTTTGGGCTATACCGAACTTTCGCTGCGGGAGGTAAAAGAAGGCGCCCGTCTGCATCGTAACCTGGAACAAGTACTACAGGCCGGGTACCGCGCCAAAGACCTTATCAAACAGATCCTCGCCTTTAGCCGGCTCAACCAGCAGGAAAAAAAGCCGTTACAAATCAGTTTGATCATCAAGGAAGCATTGAAATTATTGCGGGCTTCATTGCCGGCTACTATAGAAATGCGTCAAAATATTACCGCTAAAAACAACCTGGTTATGGCCGATCCAACCCAGATGCACCAGGTGCTGATGAATTTATGTACCAATGCCGCTCATGCCATGTTGGAAAAAGGCGGTATCCTTGATGTCAGTTTGCGCGAAGTGGTGATCTCACCGGAAGAGATTGCCCATTATCATGGTATTAAACCCGGGGTTCATTTAAAATTATCCGTAAGCGATACCGGTCACGGGATGACGCCGGAAATTATAGAGCGAATTTTCGAACCGTACTTTACCACTAAGAAGCCCGGTGAAGGCACAGGTATGGGGCTTTCTGTAGTGCATGGAATTGTCAAAAGTCATGACGGAGATATTACTGTATATAGCGAGCCGGGCCGGGGTACAAGTTTTCATGTTTTATTGCCCTGTATCGAAAGTGAAACGGATAACGAAAAAAACGAGTCGTCACCCATGCCGCACGGCGAGGGCACAATCCTTTTTGTCGATGATGAAAGCTCGTTGGTAACGATTGGCAAAGAAATGCTGGAGCAATTGGGTTATACGGTTATTGCCAAAACCGATAGTATTGAAGCACTGGAAGAATTTATTAAAGCGCCGCAAAAGTTCGATCTGGTAGTGACCGACCAAACTATGCCTGTAATGACTGGTGCGGAACTGGCGCAAAAAATAGTTGCTATGCGTCCTGATATTCCAATCGTACTTTGTACCGGATTCAGCGAGGTCATTTCCGAAGAGAAAGCCAAAGCGATCGGTATACGAGAATTTATTATGAAACCAATATTTATGAAAGAAATTGCTTTTGTAATTCGTAATTTACTGGATGAAAGGTAAACAGGGGAATTATGAATCGCATACTTGTTGTAGACGACGAACCACAAATTTTGCATCTGCTGCGTGATTTGCTGGAACAAAACGGTTACCAGGTAGAAGAAGCTGCAAACGGTGAAGAAGCATTAAAGCTGAATCAAAAACATATTTTCGATTTGGTGGTCACCGATATCATCATGCCTGGGAAGGAAGGAATTCAAACGATTCAGGAATTGCGTAAGAAAAATACGCGCCTGAAAATAATCGCCATTTCCGGGGGCGGTCATTCCGCTTCAACTGTTTATCTTGATATGGCAGAAAAAATGGGGGCGAATATGACGATTGCCAAACCCTTTGATTTGAATTTATTTCTCAATATGGTCAAATCATTATTGAATGACTAGATCCTGCGTTCGCGTAAACGGAGCTACTCAATCATCAAACTACTGGTAAGCAATAAATTGCGCCTGGTATGACTTTGCTCAGGAGAGGATGATTGTTTGTTTTCTATCCTGGCCTACTGAGACAATTTCTATACCGACGTCGGTCAATTCACTGATGCGGTTGAGGTACCTGATCGCATTTTCCGGTAAATCCCGGTAATTTTTTATAGAGGATGTAGCAGTTTTCCATCCCGGCAAGGTTTCGTAGACAGGTTCAATGGCGCCCAGAGTCTTCAGGTCGGCCGGGAAATAATCAATCACCTGGTCGCCTTTTTTATAGGCCGTACAAATTTTCAACTCATCCAGGGTATCCAGCACATCCAGTTTAGTTACGGCAAAATGGGTCAAACCGTTGACTCGCACCGAGTGGTTGACCACAACAGCGTCGAACCAGCCGCAACGGCGCGGCCGACCGGTTGTAGCGCCAAATTCCTTGCCCAGAGACCGCACCCGTGTGGAGAAATCCTCATCAAATTCGGTGGGGAACGGCCCCATACCGACGCGGGTTGAATAAGCCTTGACGATGCCAATCACTTTGTCGATTGACTTGGGGCCAACACCCAGGCCGCAGCAGGCGCCGCCGGCAATGGGGCTGGAAGAGGTGACATAGGGATAGGTGCCGAAATCGACATCCAGTAATGTTCCCTGTGCGCCTTCAAAAACGATCTCTTTGCCCGTTTTGATCGCCCGGTATAGATATACTGAGGTTTCGGCGAGGAATTGTTTATAATAAGTTCCCAAGTCATACAATTCCTGCACTACCTGGTCGATATTGAATTTGTCAACTTTATAAACTGCGTCCAGAATAGTGTTGATCTCGGTAATATTTTTGGTCAGTTTTTCTTTTAATACAGAAAAATCCAATAAATCAATAAAACGGATACCGCAACGATCGACTTTGTCGACATAAGCGGGGCCTATGCCGCGCCCGGTAGTACCGATCTTTTGCGCGCCATCGGCAGCTTCCTGTAGTTTATCGAGCAAACGATGATAGGAGGTAATAATGTGGGTTCTTTCGCTGATGAAAAGACGACCGGTTATATCTATGCCTTTGCCGGTAACAAATTTAATTTCTTCGAGCAGCGCAACCGGGTCAACCACAACGCCATTACCGATAATACATACGGTATGTGGTCGTAAAATACCGGAGGGAATTTGATGTAAAACAATTTCCTGACCGTCAAAAACCACGGTATGCCCGGCATTCGGTCCACCCTGGTAACGAGCGACAATGTCAACATTTTCGCTTAGCAGGTCGACAATCTTTCCCTTGCCCTCATCTCCCCATTGAGACCCTACAATAATAGTTACTGCCATAATAATACCTGTTATATTAAATATCTTAGTTACCGGTGTTAAGTTCTGAACATATTAAACGCTATAGCCGGTCATCCGGCGCTATACTCAATTTATCATGATCACATTGAATTTAAATAAAGGCAAATTAAAATACACACCCCCTGTGAACATGGTATATACAGCGGCGCTTTTCAATCTAAAAAACTTTTTACTGCCGCTTCGGTATTGTCATAAGTGTTAAAAATTGCCAGGAGTTTGGTAATTTTTAAAAGACTGAGAATTTTTTCAGTAACCGCCGCCAGTTTCAGGTCGCCGCCGGCATTGCGAATGGTTGTCAGGGCGCTGATCAATATACCCAGGCCGGAACTGTTCATCCAGTTAACATTGGCCAGATCGGCTACGACCTGGGTATTTCCAGCTTCAATTAAATCATGTAATTTGTCATTAAGAGTAGTCGCATCCGGGCCGCCCATAATCTTTCCCGATAACTCTATGACCACAACACCATTTTCTATGTGTTCTTTCATTTCCATGATTTTTCTCCACAAAAAAAAGATTTATTATCTCTTTTTCAATTCCGCTCGTTTATGCCATTCGATAACAATCGGGCTGGCAACATAGATGGATGAATATGTTCCTATGATAATACCGACAAACATGGCAAAAGCAAAACTAAATGTTACTTCTCCGCCCATAATGAGAAGCACAATAACCACAATCAGAGTAGTGAACGAGGTGATGATCGTGCGGCTCAAAGTTTGATTGATGCTGATATTTACCATACTGGCAAACGGTTCGCGGCGTAATACCTTCATGTTCTCACGAATTCGGTCGAATACTACAATCGTATCATTCAGCGAATAACCAACAATTGTTAAAAAGGCGGCGATAACGACCAGGGTAATTTCATAATTTAAAACGGAAAAGAATCCCAGAGTAATAATAACATCATGAAATAATGCCAGTACGGCGGCAACCGCGAATTTGAATTCAAACCGCCAACTGATATAAATGAGGATACCAATCATTGAGAATAAAACTGCAAAAATAGCCGCACGGCGTAATTCACTACCGATGGTTGGGCCAATCTCGGTAACGGCGCGAATATCATACGGATTTTCCGGGAAATCTTTGGTCAGCTGATCTTCCATCATTACCGCTGCATCCGAACCTTCACTCATTTGCTCGACACGGATGATAAATTCATTATCCTCCGCAAGACCTATTCTTTTTATTTCCGCATTACCAAAACCAATCTTGCTCACGGAATTACGGACATCACCAACATTTATTTGCTTTTCAAACTTTACCTGCAGCGATGTACCGCCGGTAAAATCGATACCATATTTAGGTCCCCGGTGCAGTATTAAAGACACCAGGCTTAACAGGATTAGGGTTGCGGAAAACAGGTAAGCGAGTTTGCGCTTACCGATAAAATCCACATTCAGGTTTTTAAAAAATTGCATTCTGATTCTGTCTCCTCAGAAAATGGTTATTTAACAACCGGTCATTGTATCTTAGATACTTAATTTCTTTATTGCAAAACGTGCTGTGATCATATCAAATATCAAACGGGTAACAACAATTGCCGTAAACATACTGGCAATGATACCGATTGATAATGTTAATGCAAAGCCTTTGATCGGGCCGGTGCCGAAGCTATAGAGTACTACGGCTGTAATCAACGTGGTAACGTTGGCATCCAGAATGGTTCGGAATGCCTGGCTGTAACCACTGTCAATCGCGGCGCGAATGGTTTTTCCGGTACGCAGTTCTTCGCGGATTCTTTCAAAAATTAAAACATTAGCGTCAACCGCCATACCAACCGTTAAAATAATACCGGCAATTCCGGGCATGGTAAGTGTGGCATGGAATCCGGCCATAAATGCTAAAACAAATATAATATTTAAAAACAGGGCAAAATCGGCAATAACGCCTGAACCGCGATAATAAAAAATCATAAACAGCACTACTAAAGCCAAACCAATGATTGCGGAATTTTTGCCTTTATCAATAGAATCCCTTCCCAAAGAAGGCCCAACTGTGTTTTCAGTAATAGCATGGATCGGGGCCGGTAAAGCGCCGGCGCGCAGAACCAGCGCCAGGTCTTTGGCTTCATCCATATTGCCCACCTCGATGCGTGCGCTGCCGCTGGGAATCTTTTCCTTAATGCGCGGCGCGGTAGCGACTTTATTATCAAGTACTATTGCTAAAAATTTACCGACATTCATACCGGTAAATACTGCAAATTTTTTGCTGCCTTCGTTGTTCAATTCCATGTGAACTTCGGCAGCGCCGGCGCGCATGCTTTGATCACCGCCTCCGCCAATTTGCACCTGGGCATCGGTCAGCATTGAACCAAGCAATTCCGGTTCCTGTTTAACCAGGTGTAATTCCAGGAACTGTTCTTCACCCAATGTGGTCGTTTCCCGTCCCCATAAAAATTCCGCGTCGCCAGGTAATACATCCACAACTTCGGGTATTTGTAATATTCTTTGCACAACCTGTTCATTTTTAAGAGGAACAAATATTTCACTGCGACCGGACAATTGCCTTAATAATGAAGAGAACGGCTTTTCGGAAAAGGTTTTTTGATCGACAACAACACCGCCGGTCGTATCCGCTTCAACAGTAGTATCAGCCTGGTCGCCAAACAATTCACTAAGCGATACTTGTTTATCTTCCGCTTTTTCACCCAGGGTAGTATCCTGAGTTGCGTCAGTTCCAGGTTGTTGATCGGTAATTATGTCCTCACCCATACGCATTTTGCGCATAACCCGGTCGATATCATTTATAACAGAAATGACAATATCGGCGTCTTTTACGAGTTTAAATTCCAGCAAGGCAGTTTTACCAATGACCGCTTTGGCGCGCTGGATATTTTGAATACCTGCCAATTGTACGACAATCCGGCGGTTGCCTTCTTTTTGAATTGAAGGTTCGGACACGCCAAACTGGTCAATACGGTTACGGATATTTTCCAGGGTGCGGTCGATGGCGTCGGTCGCCTCATTTTGTAATTCTTCAATTATTTTTTCATCAGTCTGCCCTTTGCTGCCAAAATAACGATTTAAACCGATTTGGCGGCTGGTAAAGTTTTCCTGCAGCGATGTAAAGAAATCTATTCCTTCTTCACTTTGTTTTATAGTCGCGGTGATGATATCTTCCAGTCGGCTATCTTTATTTTTGGCTTTATCGCGCAATAATTGCGGCAGATCGACTTCATAAACAAGGTAGGTACCGCCTTGTAAATCCAAACCCTGACGAATAGATTTGCCTTCCACCCGGGTAATTTTAGAATTATGCTTTATTAATTTGTCGCTTAATTCCAGGGCTTTTTCCAGAGTATCGCCGGATATAGTTCTGCGAACCAGGGATTCCAGGTTCCCGGAAGTCAAACCGGATTCAATTTCCGCCCTGGTCAATCCGGTCAATGTTTTTATTTCATCCACCATTGCAGTTTCGGTTTTCTGCAATCCGCCTAACTGCAAAGTTGGAAATAATGAAACAACTGATAAAACAACCAAAGCCAGAATGAGTACCAGTCTGAACACGTGCTCTTTTTGCATAAATTAACAACCTCCCAAAAGAAATTATCTACAAACATGAATAGCCAGCTAATATACTATTTTTTCGGTATAAAAGTCAATTAAAAATTAAGTTTTGCTGCCTCGAATACAGTTTTCAAGGCTGGTTTATAAGCTGAAACCGGTTTTTTAATAAATATTTTGATATTGACCGGCAGGTCGTAACACAATAACTTTATAATAACCGGGTGATGAAACATATTACTAAAATTTTCGTCTCAACTAGGGTAAAGTTTATTATCTCTGATTGTAATTGATTTTAACAGGTTACAACCAGAGATTTTTTTAAAACAGAATTTCTCCCGATCCCATAAAGACGTTACATTTATTAATATCGTTTTACAGGAATTCCTGAATAAAAAAATAAACAGGAAAGGAAACAACCATGAACAGATACATCATTAGCTTTATATTCATTCTCGCCCTGGTTACGGTCGCGTCAGCAATGGATATCAGTATAAATAAAAGTACAACCATTAGAGATGGTAAAAAGAAAAATGGTGGAATGACTACAATAAACGGCAACCTGAACATTGGCGATGATTGCCGGGTTACCGGCGCATGCAGAACCGTTAACGGCAATATTGATATTGGCGATAACACCACAGTTAAAAAACTGCAAACTGTTAATGGCGGCGTAACTATAGGACGGAATTCGAGGATATTAACCCATATAGAGACCGTCAATGGTTTTGTTACCTGTAATCCCGGTGTAGAGATTTTGGGCAGTATCAAAACGGTGAATGCGATGATCGAATTGGACAGCGTTCGGGTGAAAAGGAATATAACCACTTATACAGGAAATATTTATTTACAAAACGGCAGTATAGTGGAAAGGGATCTGGTTGTAAAACACAGCCATAACAAAAATAATTCTTATGATAACTGGATTTTAAAGCTCACACTTTCCGGCGGTTCCATCATTGAGGGGGATGTAATTGTTCGAGCGAAGGATATAAAAGTAATGGTCACCCTGCGGGAAGGTAGTAAAATAATGGGTAAAGTAAAAAACGCCCAGGTTGTATATGAATAATCATTTTAACCGCTCTATCGCCATAGCGACTTGATTGATTTGCTGCTTTCCTACCGTACGCAGATCCAGGTACAGTCGCCCGTTTTTGATATAACCCAAAACAGGGGGATTATTGTTACGTAACTGCGCCGCCATATCATCGATTCCGGCGCCGGCCTCCTGTAATGTTACAGCATAACTGGCAATTTGTTCCAACGGCAGCGCCCCGCTGCCGGTTTGCGCCTGACTCTCTTCTATCATTATTTTATAACGATCCCGGACAGCCGCCGGTAAAGCCTCTACCAACTTTTCCGCTTTATTGCGTACCGATGCCGGGGATGCAGTGAGCAATTTCAGGGTTTTATTGGTCTTGATGATTTTGTGCGGTTGAAAATAACTTTTCAGGGTCGCTTCCAGGGCGGCATAGGTCAATTTATCGCAGCGGACGATGCGCATAATCGGGTTGGCGTGGATACGATCGAGCAATGATTTTTTGCCGACGATAATACCGCATTGCGGGCCGCCCAGCACTTTATCGCCGCTAAAAGTAACCACATCCGCCCCGGCAGTGATGCTATCCTGCACCAGGGGCTCATAAGGCAAACCAAATTGCTGCAAATCAACCAGCACACCGCCGCCCAGGTCGTGGATGACCGGAATATTATGCGGCGCGGCAATCCGCACCAGTTCCTCAAGGCCAACCTCTTCGGTAAAACCCATTATGCGGTAATTGGAAGTATGCGCAGCGACAAGCGCTCCGGTCTGCGAATTGATAGCTTTAACATAGTCGCCAGCTTTGGTTTTGTTGGTGGTTCCCACCTCGCGCATTATCGCGCCGCTTTTTTCCATCACATCCGGAATGCGAAACGAGCCGCCGATCTCTACCAGTTGTCCCCGCGATATAACCGCCTCCCTGCCGAAACTCAGGGAGTTGAGGGTAATAAAAACCGCCGCGGCATTGTTGTTGACTACCAGGGCTGATTCGGCGCCGGTGAGGCGGCAGAGCAGGCTGCGCACATGCTCAGTTCTTTCTCCCCGTTTGCCGTCGGTCAGATCAATCTCCAGGCTGCAATAATCCCGCATAACCCTGGCAACATTTTTACGCGCCGCAGATGAAAGCGGTGCCCGCCCCAGTCCGGTATGCAAAATAACGCCGGTTGCATTAATCACCGGCACAAGGCTGGAACTGAATTCGCCGGTTAAAAGGGATTCTGCCCGGGCCAATATAAACTCACTAAACTCCCGGCGGGTTTGCTTTACCGCATTGTCATCATGGATCAACTTTTCGCGGAGTTCCTGCAATATCGTATGGCAGGTTGACTTGACAACTTTACGTGAGAATTTATCAGCCAGTAAACGGGCCTTGGCATCATTCAACAATGAATCTATGGAGGGTAATAATTGCAGAATGTTTTTACTGTTCATGCTTTATTCCTTAATTCACTTGTCTACACTGCGCACCACTTTTACGAATCGGTACCACTGAAACACTGCCAGGCTCAAATTTGTTTCCTGGTTTCAGGTAAAAACATTGTGGCGATTGCGGCTAACACACCAAAACCCAATAAATACATTAATGCGGAACCGAGACCGATGCGCTCGGCCAGGTAACCTACCGGCGTCACCATCAATCCACCAACGCCCCAGGATACGCCCATCATAAATGAGGTTACCATATTTACCCTGTGAGGAAACAATTCCTGGGCCATAACAATGACGACCGGTATGGATGCAAAAATAAATAATCCCGCTACTGCCAGAAAGATAAAAGCCCAAACACCAGTGGAGTGTAAAAACAGGTAAAAAAATGGCAGCGACAGCCAGAGTGACAAGACAATCACTTTTTTTCGCCCTAAAAGATCAGAAATACCACCGCCCAGTAATGAACCGGCTGCTCCAGCCATTTCAAAAATAGTCAATGACGAGCCGGCCAGGAAGAGGGATAAATTTTTATCATGTAAATAAACGGGTAAAAAAGTGGTAAACGATGAAATAATGAAAGCCCTGATGGTGATAATAACCCATAAAAAGGCAATGATCTTTTTGAGATGCCGGCGGGGTTTTACTGCATCAGCACTATAAGATTCCACCGGTGCATGGGAAAATACCGGCATGGAATAATATAACAACGTTGTAATTATTACTGCCAGGATGATCGTAACCGGGCTGTACTTTAACCCCCACAAGGTAACAATAGGAATAATGACCACCGGACCAAGGGAATGGCCAGCGCTGCCGCCGGTGACAAAGATCGACATTCCCAGCCCGGCTTTATTACCGCCAGCCCGCCCCGAATAGACTGCGGCCTGCGGATGAAATGCCGAGATACTCAACCCGGACAGGATACATAGAATCATTATTCCGGTAAAGGAATTAACCAGGCCGATACAGCCTAAAAACACGGCGGTAACCAGTGGGCCCAGAATGATAAATACCGGGCGGCGGGTCTTGTCGGCAAGATGGCCGAACAGGGGCTGGGTAAGAGAATTAAATATGGTCATTACCGATACCAGCACGCCGGCAGCCGTCAGGCCAAAGCCGATCTTGTTCATCAGTAATGGCAGCAACGGCGCCACAAATCCCGGATATAAATCGTTTATAAAATGCCCGGCGGACAAGAGCGCAACCCGGTCGGCCTGCATTGGTTCCTGTAATGAACGGGGTAAGGGAATGAAACGGGAACGGATCAGTGTCATCGGCGTTTGCAGGCCCGGAAAACAATGAAAACACCGGCCAGAATCAACAGACCGGCGGCAAGACTATCAATGCCGATTGTAATGACCTGGTCAATATAGATATAGAGGGATAACAGTAAACAGCTTATTGCCGGGAACCGCGCCCATTTTAATTTGTTGGCGTCATTCGCCAGGGTCCATAAAAAAACAAAAGTCAACCCCATACCCAAGAAAAACACGACCCCATTATAATCAGCAGGGGTTATATCCAGGGCATCCAGCAGCGCAATTGCTCCCAGGGTAACACAGGTCCCCGCCGGAATTATACTCCACCATTTTTGCTGGTCGCGGTAATAAATATAACTCAAGGCAACAGCAATTCCCCAAAAAAAGGCGGCGCCGATCAAATCGCCCCGTAAAAGATTGATGGCCTTGCACAATAATGCAATGCCGAATATAAAGCAGAAAATGCCGACAAGCAGAGACCATACGTGCCGGGGATTACGTTTTACTACCTGAAGGCAGAAATAGGCAATGGTCAGGAAAAATAAACCGCCGATAAATTCTTCCAACTGGCTTATAATGTGCAAATTATGTAATAACAATACAATACCCAGCAAGATTATCACCAGGCCGGGGATAAAAGAACGTTTTTTTTCTGTCATAATACGTACCTGTAACGACCTGAAAAAGTAAAAGCTGATTTTACACTGCTAAAAATACAAAATTTTATCCTGGTAAAAAAGAACAAAGTTATGCGGGTATCTATTTAAGAGGAGATGATTTTTTTAGCTAATTGGTCTATTGGCTTTTTATCTTTTCAACCAGGGCTGACCCCAAATCAATGTTCTCCCGGGCCAGTTGCAGGTAATGTTGTTCCAGGGCCAGGGCGGCTGCTTGCGCTTTGTTGTGCGCTTCCGCCAGCATAGCGGCTGCTGTTTCATTCAGTGTTTTATCTTTTTGGAAAAGCTCTATCGAATCGCGGAGCGTTTTTAATTCATTTTGCAGTATTTCCGCATCCTGGTCAGTTGCAGCCTGACCAGAAACAGTAATTGCCGACAGGTAACGATTGCCGGCATATATGGCTTCCAGGGCCAGCCGGATTCTGCCTTTTTGCAAAAATTGCCCGGCGTCATCCACACTAATCCGGGCAGCTTGTAAAAGAGCAGATTTTTGAGGATCGGCTGTAATGGCAGGATCAGTTTTGCTCTGCTCCACATTGTAAGCAAGTTGTTCCAACTCACCCCTGGCTTTTTGCTCCATACTTTCCCGGTTGTTGCCGCTCCACAACCGGCTTAGCATAATCCGTCCCTGTGCGGCCTGACGCGAAGCCCGGTTATAGTTTTTGTTGTCCAAAGCGGCAAGGGCCTGCCGGTAAAACTGCCCGGCCCGTTGTACGAATGTATGTTCTGAGGGCGCCTGTCCATTATTTTGTTGCTCCTGAACAGATTTTAAAAGGTCGCCCAGTAATTCAACTTCCTCAATTGCCTGTTCCCGTAACGAGCTATCTCGTCCCTGGCACAGATCGATAGCTCGCAACAACAAGCGGGTGTTACTGTTATAGAGCTTTCTTACTACTTGTTCATTGCCAGTTTGCCGGGCCTGCTCAATATTTTGCCGTTGCTCTCGGACACTACCAACTAAATTCCGGGCCCGTTCATTAGCACAATTTGCTACAGCCTTTTCAGCCCGTTGCAGCAGCTCCTCGAAACGGGCTTGTTCATCCTGAAGATTTGTACCGGGAACTGGTGTCAAGCCTTGCAACAGGTTAATGCATCGTTCGGCATATAATTTGGCCAGCCGAAATTCTTGTTTGGCGTTCTGATTATCATTCCTGGTTAGATAATCACCGGCAGCAGTGCGGCTTTCCCTGGCATTGCCCAGTAAACGTTCCGCCTCGGTATTGCTCTTGCCGGCAAGTAACTGCTCCGCAGTACGGATCAATTCATCAACCTGGTCGCGCATTTCTCCGGCTCGCGTTTCGGATAAAAGGTTGACAGCTTTACTAACCAGGTCGCCGGCAACCCTGATTTTATTCATAGCCAAACCATTGCGTTGGCGGCTGAGCAATTGCACGGCTTCATCGCGTATTTTTTCAGCTTGTCGCACATATTGTTCGGCATCAGCATTTGGAGAGGTACGTAATAATTCCTGTACGGTTTTAATTTGTTTGTTTAAATTGTCCAGTTCAATCAAGCGTCGCTGCGAAAATGCCGGTAGCGCCAACAATAAAACAACCAAAAGTATTTTAAAATAACTTTTCATACAACCTTCTTTTTGAGGATTTTTTGCAACCGGTATGCCAAAGTGCACCTCAAGACCAACACTTTGCAAGTCATTTAAAAACCGCATGTTAAATCACCATAATCTACTCCCCTTAAATAAAAGACCCGTTCATTGTACACCAGGGTACAGGGCGATGTACTTGCAGGTACAACCCGATTGACATATTTTCTCACCCGGTAAAAAACTTGTCCAGTTCGGAATAGACCTGCTGCCTGGGAGCAATGACTTGGTGACATTCCGGCAACGACCCCAGGAACCGTTTGCCATAATTTTTACTGACTACCCGGTTATCAAAAATAATTACACAGCCGCGGTCGGTTTTACGACGGATCAGGCGGCCAAAACCTTGTTTGAATTTTAACACTGCCATCGGTACTGCGTATTCTAAAAAGGCGTTGCCGCCATTTTTTTCAATCGCTTCGTAGCGGGCTTCTATGACTGGTTCGCTGGGCACCCGGAACGGTAATTTGGTAATGATGACCGATTCCAGCGCTTCGCCTTCCACATCTACTCCTTCCCAAAAACTGTCGGTAGCGAACAGAACCGAACCGGTATCCTGCTTGAACAAATTCAACAAATCGTGGCGATTGAGCGTACCCTGTTTAAGACAACGGATACCGGCGGCGCCAAGCTGCCCTTCCAACTGCCGGTAGATCATTTGCAATAAACCATAAGAAGTAAACAACACAAACGCCCTGCCCCTGGAAATGATCAACGCCCGGTAAATGGCGTCGGCGAGTTCGGATGCAAAGGCAGGGTGACGCGGATCAGGAATATCGGTAGGTATAGCAATAACCACCTGTTTGGCGTAATCGAACGGCGATTGCAGCTGCAAAAAGATTTTTTTGTCGTTGCTCAGTTCCGTCAACCCCAACCGGCCGGAAATGAAATCAAAACTGTTTTCCGTAGTCAGCGTTGCCGAGGTCATAACAATAGTATCGAAAACATCAAGCACCGCTTTTTTCATCATATCTTTAACATGCAGCGGCGATACCTGAAAATGCAATAAATTTTGGTTTTTATATCCGGGTTTGGCTTCGATCCAGCGGATATTTTCTTCATCCTGTTTGAAAATCACTTCATGTAAAATATCGGCAACTGCGGCGACCCGTTCGGCGCTGGCTTCGATGTTGATGAACAGGCTGTCCCAGGTATCTTCTTCGCTTTCTTGCACCAGTTTTTTGATCTGGCTTACCAGGCTGTTCAAATCGGTAGCCAGGGTTTTCATGGCCTGGATATAATCGCGAAACTGTTCGCCCAACACGGTCTGGTTAAAGACCTTATCTACAACCGGGGGCAGCAGGCGAACTTTTTTCTCCCGGCTTTCTTCATTGTTATCAACACGTTGCAGTACTTCGTATAAAAAATCCATCAATTCATCGGTCATATCCGATAAATTTTCAATGTTAGGAATAATGGCATTAAAAATCTTGTCCAGTAATTTTTGCTGAATATCACCGGGAATGATGTTATCGGAAGATTGCAGTTTATTACTGACGTTTAGCAAATACCCTTTTGCGATAGCTCGTTTTTGGCGGTGCAAACGGCGTAATATACGGATGATCCCGGCGCGGGTAATTCGGCTGCCAAAGTAACTGGTAGCGACATTTTCCAAATGGTGCGCTTCATCAAAGATAATGCATTCATAAGGCGGTAAAATTGCAGCGTCTTCAAAGCTGCCGGTTTGCTGGCGAATTGCCAGATCGGCAAACAACAGGTGGTGATTGACGATAAGGATTTGTGCGCGCACTGCATTACGCCGCGCTTTATTGACAAAACACTCCCTGAAATGGCGGCACTTGCTGCGTGTGCAGGTATCGCTTTCGGAAGCCAGTTTTTCCCATACCGACAATCCCGGAATAAAAGTTAAATCTGCTTTGCTACCGTCTTTGGACTGCCGCGCCCAGCGGATAAGGGTTTTCAACTCTTCAGTCTCTTCTTCATCGGCCAGCGATGCAAAATCCGCTTCCAGTTCATCTACTTTGCGCAGGCACACATAATTGGACCGGCCTTTGACCAGTATAGCCTCAAACTCAAATCCCAAAATTTTTTTCAACAGGGGAATATCTTTTTTAACCAGTTGTTCCTGCAAATTTATGGTATTGGTCGAAATTACAACCCGGTCTTTATTTTGCACAGCCCAGTGGATTGCCGGTAACAAATAAGCCATAGTTTTGCCGGTACCGGTACCGGCCTCAATGAGCGCGATCTTGCTTTCATTAAATGCCCGGCTCACCGTGTCGATCATTTCCAACTGCGGCGGCCTGACCTCAAATCCCGATAATACCCCGGATATGGGCCCGCCCGGCGCCAGCAATTGTTTTAATTTATCGGCAGCAACCGGAATGTGCTTTTTCTTTTTAAAAGGCTCGACCACCACATAAACATCGTCGGCTTGATTATTAATTATGTAAAAGGCTACACTAAACGCATCGAGACTGGCGGCAATGGCCAGATCGGCGTCGGATGGCTTTAAAAATCCGGATGGGTGATTATGTATAACAACATCCGCTTCGCGTGCTTTTTGCAGAACCGCCGGTACTGCGGACTTGTTGCCCCGTGCAACCACATCGACCTTGTGGACGATCAGATCTTCTTCCGTATAACCAACAAAAAATACTTCATTGCCGCCGGCTTCCTGAATGGCATTTTTCATTGTCGCCGCAGCGGTTTGGGAAAAGTATTTTTTGATGTTTGACAACTGGCTTTTCCTTTTTATTATGATCCGATTGTCTTTTTACCCTGCACTTTCCATACCTGTAATAAAAGCCGGATCTGTTTAATTGCACACTCTGCGCCGCTTATTCCAGAATTACCTGGCTCTGTAACTGCAACAATTCCGCCTCATAACCGATATCGCGTATATAATCTGGGAAATTGATATCCCCATGTGTGGTGAAAACCTTTTGCGGGTTGACAGCTTTAATAAAATGTAATAATTCCTGAAAATCAGCATGATCGCTGAGGGCAATACAATGGTCGCAACCGAAACGGGCGCCGGTAGCGGAATTGGCCCAGCCGGACAGGAACACGCTTTTAAACCGCGACGGCAGGTTTTTCAGTTTGCGCAAGCCCATTAAATGCGGCGGAATGATCAACACGTCGCCCGGCTCTACACTCTGTTCCCCCCAGGGTTCGCAATTTGGGAACTGAATACCATACTCATTATACACGCTTGCAAACCGCCAGGCGGACTGATGCACCAAAACATGGTAGCCCAGGTCTCCTAAAATTTTCATAGCTTCCTGGGCCTTACCGAGGCTGTACCCCATTATGACCGGGGTAAAATTCTTTTTAACACAATCATGAATAAAAAAAACAATCTCGTCAATAAGCGTTTCCCGGCTTTTGTTCACAACATATTCCGGATGCCCAAAGGTAGATTCCATGATCAGGTAATCGGCGCGGGGAATGGTAATGGCTTCACAGGTAGCGCTGGGTTGTAATTTAAAATCCCCTGTATAAAGCAGCGATATGTTGCGGCGCTCCACATATATCATCGCGGAACCCAAAATATGTCCGGCCGGGTACAAACATATTCTCATATCATCCAGTTCGTAAGCCGTCTCATAATCCAGAGGAATGATCTCTTTCTGGCGGGCGCGCATGGCATGAAACCGGATAGTGGCAGGCGTGGCCAGGATCTTTTTGTGGTTCTTTAGGTGATCGCTGTGACCATGGGAAACGAACGAAAAATCGGTATTGCGATGGGCATCGAGCCACAGGTTGGTTTTATTGAGTTTAATCCCTTTGACGTCGTATAGAAACATTGTGCTCCTGGTTGCAGCCGGATTATGGTTTGATTTTTTTCAGGAAATAGTTATGAACAGCTGGATTTTTAGTCAATTCCGGATGAAAAGTGGCAATGAGTATATTATTTTGTTCGGCCATTACAATATTACCCTGATGCCAGGCCAGGGGGACAACACCCTTGCCGATAGAAATGATTTTGGGGGCGCGAATAAAAAAGCCCTCTACTTTTTGAACATTGCCGTTGAGGCGAACATCAATGTCGTCAATAAAGGAATCAATTTGCCGGCCATAAGCATTGCGTTCAATAACAGCATCAATCAATCCCAGGGATTCGACAGGGTCTTTTACCACCGAGCGCGATAAAAGGATAGACCCGGCGCAAGTACCGAAAACCGGTTTCTCACCGGCAAACCGGATAATCGCGTCACGCAAGGTGTGTTTGTTAAGTAACAGGGACAATGTGGTGGATTCTCCACCGGGGATGATAAGGCCTGCGCATAATTCCAGTTCCTGGCGGGTACGTACCAGCATGGTATCCTGACCCAGCATGGCAAGCATTTCCTGATGTTTGGCAAAATCCCCCTGCAATGCCAATATTCCAATGTACATGTTATTCCATTCTGTCAATCGGCAATCGGTATTACCAGCCACGATTGGCCATACGTTCCGCTTCCGGGATTGCGGCGATCTCCAGACCTGGCATAGCTTCACCCAAGCCCTCGGAAACGCGGGCGATCAAGTCAAAATCCATGTAATGTGTGGTAGCATCAACAATTGCTTTGGCGCGTAAGGCCGGGTCGGATGATTTAAAAATACCGCTGCCTACAAATACGGTTTCAGCGCCAAGCTGCATCATCAGAGAGGCATCGGCAGGGGTAGCAACGCCACCGGCGGAGAAATTCGGCACCGGTAATTTGCCCAGCTTTTTCACTTCGCGAACCAGTTCCACCGGCGCACCCAGGTTTTTCGCTTCGGTTACCAGTTCTTCGTCACCCAACACGGTGATCTTTTTAATACCGCTTTGTACTTTACGCATGTGGCGCACGGCTTCAACTATGTTACCGCTGCCTGCTTCACCTTTGGTGCGGATCATAGCGGCGCCTTCGGCAATACGGCGCAGGGCTTCGCCCAGGTCACGACAACCGCAGACAAAAGGTACTTTGAATTTCCATTTATCAACGTGGAATTCTTCATCCGCCGGGGTCAGAACTTCGCTTTCGTCGATAAAATCGATTCCCAATGCCTGTAATACCTGTGCTTCTGCAAAATGGCCGATCCGGCATTTCGCCATGACGGGTATGGATACTACTTTCTGGATGGCTTTGATTACCGTCGGGTCCGACATACGCGCTACACCGCCGTGAGCGCGAATATCCGCAGGAATACGCTCCAGGGCCATCACGGCTACAGCGCCGGCATCCTGGGCAATTTTAGCCTGTTCAGGAGTGGTAACATCCATGATCACGCCGCCTTTGAGCATCTCTGCCAGGCCGATCTTTAATTTTATATCATTTGCATCTTTCATTTCAAGCCTCATACATTATCAAGTAAATAATTTATCAATAATTAATAACATTTTCAAGTTAATATTCCGGTTTTCACTTGTTATACACTGCCAAAGGGCAATCGGTTCAAAAGCCGGGAAACAACAATAGTCTTGAACAAACAAAAGCGGGATAGTAAAACTATCCCGCCCACTGTTGTTTTACCGGATCGGGTTGCTTTAATATGCAATCCGGCTCTCTCCTTTTTAATAACTCAGGCGTTTTTGCGCGGGTGGACGATTTCCCTTGTCGCCGGTATGAACATCGCAATGCTTTTGCGGCAAAAAGCGAACATCGCATATCTCTTTTAATACATCCGGGCAATTATCGGTGGCCAGTAGTTTAGTTTCGGCGCAAATTTCCACATCAACTATCCCTGCCGGACGTTCAAAATCAACAATCGGCAGGCCCAGGGTATCGTGAGCGGCTTTCATAAACGGCGCGGTAATGGGCAAGGCAACACGGGCGCCGGACTGTTTTTCGCCAAGTGTTAAAGAAGGATCGTCAAGGCCGATCCACACTCCGGCTACGATTTGCGGAGTAAAAGCAATAAACCAGGCGTCGGTAAAGCCATTGGTGGTGCCGGTTTTAGCCCCTACCGGACGATAAAACTGGTAGACGGAGCGCATAGCCGCCCCGGTACCTGATGTAGCTGCTGATCCCAGTAAACTGGCCATTATATATGCTGTTTCTTCACGCAGCACCCCCTTGCTTTGCGGATGCGGTTTATCGAGTATATTATTGTACTTGTCTTCCAAGCGTACCAAATAGTTTGGTTCTACAAGCACTCCTTTATTGGCAAAGACACCAAATGCAGAAATGATTTCAATCGGCCGCACTCCGATAGCGCCAAGGGCAATAGCGTCAACAGCTTCAAGTGGAGTCGTAATGCCGAGGTTACGGGCATAACGGATAACCTGGCTGGGCGGCACATCTTCCTGCACCAGTCGCGCCGTTACCAGATTCAACGATTTTTTCAAAGCCTCTCGCAGTGTCGTCAACCCGCCCAGCGAACCGTCATAATTATGCGGCGTCCAGCGGGTGCCGTCAACCATGTGCACAACAATGGGTTGATTGAGCTTTTCATAATAGGGCATATAACCGTTATCGACGGCCGCAGTAAATACAAAAGGTTTAAACACCGAACCCGGCTGCCGCACCGCCTGGGTTACTCGGTTAAATTCACTTTCTTCAAAATCCCTGCCGCCAATCATAGCCAAAATATGACCGTTTGCAGGGTCGATGGCAATAAAACCCACCTGCACTGCGCATTTAACATTGACCAGGGAATCGACCAGAGCCTTGTCTTCCATAAGCTGCTGGATGGTCCTTTTACGCAGCATACTGGGGGGCACCAGGCGAATGAAATTCTTGCGCTTGTGCATATTATTACTCACAACTTTTTGAATTTGGGGCAGCCAGTTACGCACCGCCTTTTCCGCACATGCCTGAACACGGCTGTCCAACGTTGAATATATTTCCATACCGCTGGTATATATTGACATGCCATATTCTTCATATAGCGTCCGACGGATTTCTTCGGTAAAGTAAGGGGCGATGTCTACTGATATAATATCTTTTTCTCTGGAAAATTCAATCGGGGAATTGACCGCTTGTTGATATTCTTCGCTGCTTAAAAAACCATTTTCCTGCATACGCGAGAGTACGGTATTGCGACGCTCCAGCACATAATCACGATAACGTTGATCTTTATCATACATTTCCGGATTAATATTGGCTGGACGCTGCAAAACGCCGATCAGCACCGCGCATTCGGCAACCGAGATTTGATCGACAGTTTTATTAAAATATTTTTCCGCCGCCGCCTCTATTCCATAAGTTCCATAACCGAAAGACATGTGATTGATATACATTTCAAGTAATTCGGTCTTGGTATACATACGTTCCAGTTTTATGGATAAAATCGCTTCTTTTAACTTGCGGATAACTGTCTTTTCACGGGTTAAAAACAGGGTACGCGCCAGTTGCTGGGTAAGCGTGCTGGCCCCCTGCTGCTTGCTGCCGGTGGTCAGATAAGCGATTGTCACTTTAAAAAAGCGCGACGGCACTATGCCCCAATGATGAAAAAAACGATGGTCTTCAGTGGCAAGAATGGCATTCTTGACCATATCTGGAATTGCGGATAATGGTTTATAAACTCGTTTTTCGGTAAAAAATTCCTTGAGCAGCACACCATCGGCAGAATAAACCCGGGAAGGCAGATTGGGTGTGGTAACTTCAAGCACTTCGGAAGATGGCAAATTTGCAGAGATATAAATATAAAATCCGGCCAGAGCTGCGATCGGTATACCCAATACCAGTAATAAAAGTGCGATTCTTTTGCCAGGTTTTTTTAAAGAGTCCGGCTGGGGACTGTTATCTGTGGTTTTTTTAAAAATTCTTTTCAAGTTGTAACCGTTTCTGTTTTGTATGAATAAAAGATATTATAATGCGGATTAGTAATGTTTAATATGAGTAAGGATCTTTCTATAAATATTCAGGTTTTCCAAAACCATACCCGTGCCACGCACCACAGCCAGTTTTGGTTCTTCGGCAACAATGACCGGCAGGTTGGTTTCCTGGCGTAAACGAATATCCAGGCCGCGCAGCAACGATACACCGCCGGACATTAATATACCGCGATCCAGAATATCGGCGGAGAGTTCCGGCGGGGTAGCTTCAAGGCATTGTTTGACCGCTTCGACTATGGTATTCACGGTTTCAGATAATGCTTCCTGCACCTGCACCGCGGTGATGGTTACGTTCTTGGGTATTCCTTCTATCAAATCACGGCCCTTGACGGTTGTCTCCCCCCTGGCCACTACCGGCGCAGTCGAGCCATATTCACATTTTAATAGTTCGGCGGTATTTTCGCCGATCAGCAAGTTGAATTCCTTTTTAAAATATTGGATGATTGCCTCGTTCATTTCATCGCCGCCAATGCGAATCGATTTGGCGTTGACAATACCGTACATGGAAATGACCGCAATTTCCGTAGTGCCGCCGCCGATATTGATCACCATACTGCCGACAGGCTGGTCGATTGGCAAACCCAGGCCGATAGCCGCCGCCATGGGTTCGAGAATGAGATACACTTCTTTGGCGCCGGCATGTTCGGCGGCATCGCGAACAGCGCGTTTTTCCACTTCGGTAATTCCGGAAGGAATGCAAATAGCCACCCGTGGCCGGGGTAAAAGCGACGGGGCAGATTTTTTGATAAAATAGCGGATCATCTGCTCCGCCAGGTCAAAATCGGCGATCACCCCATCTTTGAGCGGCCGGACGGTGATGATCTCTCCCGGCGTGCGGCCAACCATTTCTTTAGCCTCGTTACCAAACGCCAGTATTTCCTGGGTGCGTTTGCGCAGCGCAACCACCGACGGCTCATTCAAAACTATATCGCGGTTCTTTACATAAACCAGCGTATAGGCGGTGCCAAGATCGATTGCTAAATCATTGGACAGGATTGTTGACAGCTTCATAAGCTTTTCTTTTTCAGTTATATATTAACCCGACTGTTGGCAAATTAACCTTATTAATGCCGGAAATGCCGGATACCGGTCATAACCATAGCCATTTCACGCTCATTGGCGGCCAGGATGACTTCTTCATCACGGATAGAACCGCCGGGTTGGATAATGGCAGTAGCGCCGGCAGCCGCGGCGGCGTCGACGCCGTCACGGAACGGGAAATAAGCATCGGAAATAACCACCGAACCCTGCAAACTTAAACCGGCATTGGCTGCCTTTTGCACGGCAAAACGTGAGGAATCCACGCGCGACATTTGCCCGGCGCCGATTCCCAAAGTCTGTTTCTCATTTACAAAAATGACCGCATTGCTCTTGACCCATTTACACACCCGCCAGCCAAATTGCATGGCTTTTAGTTCAGCTTCAGTGGGTTGGCGTTTGGTTACTACTTTATAATCCAGACTATCATCGAAACCAATATCAAAATTTTGCAACAGAAAACCACCGGAGACGGCTTTCATATCATACCCTTTGAACAACGCCGTATCCTTTGGCCATTCGATCAGGCGCAAATTCTTTTTGGCCGCAAAAATGTGCCGCGCTTGTTCCGAAAAACCGGGGGCGACAACTACTTCTAAAAATAATTTACCCATTTTTTCCGCAGCTTGTTCGTCTATCTCCGCGTTGGCGGCAACAATGCCCCCGTAAGCCGAAGCCGGGTCGGTTTTTAAAGCATTTTCAAAAGCTGAGGCAATATCTTTATCGACCGCCGCGCCGCAGGGATTGTTATGTTTTAAAATTACTACCGCCGGCTTTACAAACTCGTGAATCAGGCCAACTGCGGCATTTAAATCGAGAATATTATTATAAGATAATTCCTTGCCCTGTAATTGTTTGGCGGCAACTATGCCAAAAGCCGGCAGCGCAGTGTTAGCGTAAAAACCCGCTTGTTGATGCGGATTTTCGCCATAGCGTAAGTCCTGAACTTTATGTAAATTGACCGATAGGGTGGCGGGCATCTCTTCCACTGCTATACCGACGTTCATATATGCCGAAATAGCGCTGTCGTACTGCATGGTGCGGGTAAAAGCAGCGGCGGAGAGAGCTTTGCTCAATTCCTGGGATATGGAGCCGTTATTAGCAGCCAGTTCCTCTCCTACCCGTGCATATTGCGTCGGGTCGGTCAATACGGCAACACCTTTGAAATTTTTTGCCGCTGCGCGGATCATACAGGGTCCGCCAATATCAATGTTTTCCAGCGCTACGTCCAAAGTTACATCCGGGTTGGCGACGGTTTTTTCAAACGGGTACAAGTTAACCACAACCATATCTATGGGTTTGATATTATGATCTTGCAGTTCCTGCATTTGTTCGCTTTTGTAACGTTTGGCTAATATACCGCCATGAATAAATGGATGCAGAGTTTTAACCCGTCCGCCGAGGATTTCCGGAAAACCGGTAACATCCGAAACCGAGGTTACCGGTATTCCCTGTTCTTGTAAAAACGCGGCGGTGCCGCCGGTGGAAAGGATTTCAATATTTAACCCGGCCAGAATTTTGGCAAATTCGGCCAGTCCGTTTTTTTCATAAACACTGATCAATGCGCGTTTGACAATTATTCTGTTTTCCACAGGAATTCCTTTTGTTGTCGTTTTTTTAATCAGACTTGTCAGACAAAGTTTCAATACATTTATCTGCCATTATTTTTTTACATTAGCTTATAAATTAAATACTGTTTTAAAAGTAATATACTAAATTTTCAAGCGTTAATCAATACCGCACAAACACTTATCTTGCAGATATGGTTTTTACCGATCCGCAATAATTACCCTGCGCCCTTTTACCTGAACGCGGCCCTGGGCAAACAACTGAATGGCCTGTGAAAAGATTTCATGCTCCACAGCCAAAACCCGGGCTGCCAGGGTATCCGGGGTATCATTTTCCAGCACCGGCACACATTGCTGGCACACCGGTGGACCGGTATCATAGTCCTCATCGACAATATGAACGGTGGCGCCCGATATTTTGCAGCCATAGTTCAATACTGCTTCGTGAACAAAATGACCATACAGGCCATGACCGCCAAAAGAAGGCAGCAAAGCCGGATGAATATTTAAAATGCGGTCTTTGAAAGCGCGTATGACCGGCAGGGGAATTTTCTTCATATACCCGGCCAGGGCGATCAATTGAGTATTGTGCTGTTGTAATACTTTTAACAAGGCATCGCTGAACAAGTGTTCGTCGGTGTATTGTTTTTGCGATATATGGTATGCCGGAATATTATTTTTCCCGGCCAGTTCCAGCGCGCCGGCTTTAGAATTATTACTGATCACCGCAACAATACGGGCATTCACTTTTCCTGCATTAATATTTTTCAGGATTGCTTCCAGGTTCGACCCCCTGCCGGAAGCAAATACTGTAACTCGTAAAGGTTCATCACTTGTTTTCATGCACTACCGGCTCCAAAAATTCAAGTACTCCCCTGAAAGTATTCAGACGCACCCGGCTGCCGATTGGCAAGGTCAGCTTAACCTGGCCGTGACCATAAGGAATGTTGCCGACAACCGGAACGCCGGTTTTTTGAGTATAATAATAAACAATGTCATCGAAATCAGGACCGGGATCGCCCGGCTTGCGGTTTTGGCAATCAACAAAATCGCCTAAAATCACGCCCTGCACCTGCTGCAATATTCCGGCGTGGTAGAGTTGTGAAAAGTAACGATCAATTTTATACAAATCCTCGCCCACGTCTTCGAGTAAAAGCACGGCATTTTTAAAATCCGGCAGATAAGGTGCGCCGAGCATACCGCTAATAACGGATAAACACCCACCCAGTAGCCTGCCGACAGCAACGCCGTGATGATATATTTTCACCGGCGCGGCAAAATCCGTAAAATTAATTACAGTCTCGTGGTTGCCGGACAATATATTCCATAACCGGTTTTCCGTAAAATAAGGAATTTTATCATTTATATCAATAGCAACCATTGGCCCGGAGAAAGAAACCAGTCCGGCGCGGTGGTATAAAGCCAACTGCAGGGCGGTAATATCGCTGTAACCGAGCAAAATTTTGGGGTGTTTGCGGGCGGCGCGGTAATCAATTCCTTCCAGAATACGTGGAGCGCCATAGCCGCCGCGGCTACAAAAAATCGCCCTGATCTCGGCATTGCGAAGCATGGCGTTTAAATCGGCAAGGCGCAATTCATCTTCCCCGGCGAGATATCCAAATTGGTTTTTTACATTTTCCCCTTCAACAACTTTAAATCCCCGCGCCTGTAAATAATCCAGACCTTTTTGATAATTGACCAGTTTTTCGCCGGTTAATGCGCCGGCCGGCGAAATTATCCCGATCACATCACCCTGGCTCAGGCGGGCTGGAATGACGATTTTCACAATAGATCCATAATTCGGTTGAGGTTAACAATATACAAAAGCCCGGTCAAAAGGCCGGGCTTGCAGAAATGGTTCATTTATCGTAAATAGAGCTGCAATTCGTACATGGAATAGGGTTGATAAAACCGGTAATCGCCAAAACCGGTAAAATCGAGAAATTCGAACTGGCGATTGATGCGATAGTAATTCCATACCTGCCAGGGCCGGGAATCGCTGGGATAGGGATCGCGTACCACATCATCCGGTGGGCCAAGTACAATATAGACCATACCGCGGTCGGTTTGCCAGCCCTCACGCTGCATCACCGAGAATTGCTGGTTGGCATATTCCACCCGGTTATAATGCGAGTCCATAGCTTCATTCACCTCGGTTCCGGGTGTTGGATCGTGCCGTTTCCAGAATTTTTTAAACTCTTCCAGTTTTTTTTCATCAGGAGCATTTTTCATCTGTTTCCACTCATCGACCGTGGCAATATACATACACTGTTTGATTGCTGTTTCAATATCATCCGCAGTAAACGGAATACCCTGAAATCGTATATATAAAGACTTGCTGATGGAAACTTTCTTTTTCCCGGTTTTGACGGTCATATTCAGGTTATAGGTATCATGGCGCAAGCTGTCGACCGGCAGCCTGAAAGCGTACAAAGTACGTTGCCCGGCAAGGGCAGTGGTGTCGGTTCCGCTTTTTTCAAACTTGGTATTTATCCCCTTAATTTTATACTCTATCTGTGCTTCAGTTTCACCGGTGGGATTGTAAATTTCCAGGTAGGCGAATGCCGGTGTTATCAACCCTTTATGACTGTTGGTCAATACCGGGTTGATGGACTTGATTCCAAGAGAATCGGTGGTATATTCGCGCAGGAACAAGATATCGCTGATGGATGTTTTTGCTGTCGGGAACTCGCGCAACTCGGTGTTAAAACGGATGGCGCGGCTTTTTTCCGTATCCACATCCAAAACGGAAACTACAATTTTATACTTTTTCGACTCCAGGTCAAACCTGGTATGCGTCTGGTGAAATATATTCCTGTCGTTGGTTTGATCATAACTGTTCACCGTAACAGTTTCACGCCATATTTTACCATCTACCTGGAAATTATCTTTATCAAAAACCACTGCGGTTATTTCATAATTGGCTTCATAGCCATCCTGAATTTTAATGAATTGCAATTCGTCATATACTACTTCGATATAAATAAATAACCTGCTTAATTCATTATTGGTCGGCACAGCCATATTGGCAACATCGATATGAAATTCAGGCCCTTTGTTATCCCCGCTCTGGTTCATATCCACCTGGGCCAGGGTTCCAGTGGCAACAACCCAACAGAGTAAAAACACGGTTAACAATGTTAATTTTTGCATCTTTTCGCCCTTTATAATTGAGAAATTGCCTGTAAAGATAGTCCCATATTGTATTTTTACATAACAACAGAATTTCTTTACAAAAACAAGTTACGATATTCATTTAATAAATAAAACATTATATTTAACAATAATCATTCCTTTAACGCAACTTGTCAATTCCCGGTTTCAGGGAAATTCAGAATTATAAAAATTTCTACCAATTCAAGACCTTAAATTAAATCGGCATACAACTCGTATTCATTGGCGGCAATAATCTTTACGGAACGGATATCGCCAACCGGGACGGCGGGTTTGACGATTACCGAATTATCAATCTCTGGAGCATCCTGACGGGTTCTGCCAAAAGACAGGTTATTATCTGGATACTCTTCATCGATTATTACATCCATAATTTGACCGATCAGCTTTTCATTATTGGCTGCCGAAATTTCCGCCTGCTGATCCATAATTTTTTCCTGCCGTTGTTTTTTCACTTTGGCCGAGACATTATCGGCCAGGGAAAATGCCCGTGTATCTTCTTCATGCGAGTAGGTAAAAACACCGAGCCGTTCAAATCGGACCTCCGCCAGATACTGCAGCAGTTCACGGAATTCCTTAACGGTCTCACCGGGAAAGCCGGTGATGATACTTGTCCGCAACGCCACGCCGGGGATATTCATACGCAGTTTTTCAACAAGAGCGGTTATCTGTTTACGGGTTACTTTGCGGCCCATTTTTTCCAGAATAGTATCCGAAATATGCTGAATCGGCAGGTCGATATAGCGCACAACCTTGTCCAGGCCCGCCATCGTTTCAATTAGCCGGTCATTCCAGTGCGCCGGGTGTGTATACATCAGGCGTATCCACTCCAGACCTTTTATATCATTCAGTGCGATCAGGACATCGGCAAGAGTTTTTTTATAATTGAAATCGGCGCCATAGCGGGTGGTATCCTGGGCGACCAGGATCAGTTCTTTCACTCCATTCGCAGTCAGCGCTTCAGCTTCATCCAGAATTTCTGAAAAAGGCCGGCTTTTATACGGCCCTTTAATAAGGGGAATAGCGCAATAGCTGCAACGGTTATCGCAGCCATCGGCAATCTTTAAACAGGCGAAATGAGACGCAGTGATCCGTCCTCTTGCCGGTGGCACAGGCCGCGTCTGAAAATAATCCATTATGTGCCGGCGGGTTTCTGCAATATCGTTACTGCAAAAATATTTATCAACCTCGGGGATTTCCCGTTGCAGGGCATCTTTATAACGCTGCGGCATACAGCCGGTGACAATTACTTTAAGGGCCGGATTATTTTTTTTATATTGCGTAACATATAAAATCTGCTCAATAGATTCCTGCCTGGCGGGTTCTATGAAAGCACAGGTATTTATAATAATACAATCGGCTTCAGCCGGGTCATGCACAATAGAAAAGCGATCATCAAAACAGCCAAGAATATATTCGAGGTCAATTTCATTTTTAGGACACCCCAGACTGATATAACCGATCTTCACTGTAACAATGCCTCAACAAACAATCCGGCGTCAAACTCTTCCAGGTCATCCAGTTTCTCACCCAGCCCGATATATTTTACCGGTATACCCAACTCGCGAAAAATAGAAAAGACAATGCCGCCTTTGGCGGTGCCGTCCAGTTTGGTCAATACGATGCCCGATACTTTAACAGCCCGGGCAAACTGTTTGGCCTGCGTTAAACCGTTTTGCCCGGTGGTGGCGTCCATAACCAGCAAGGTTTCGTGCGGCGCATTGGTAAGCTGCCGGCCAAGTACACGGTTGATCTTTTCCAGTTCAGCCATCAGGTTGACTTTGGTGTGCAAACGCCCGGCGGTATCCACCAGCAGTATATCGACATTGCGGGCAATAGCCGCATTGACGGCGTCAAAAGCAACCGACGCGGGGTCGGCGCCGATCTGGGGTTTGATCATATCCACGCCGCTGCGCGCCGCCCATTCTCCTAACTGGTCAATTGCCGCAGCCCGAAAGGTATCGGCGGCGGCCAGCATTACCTTGTGACCCTGGCCGGAAAATTTATGCGCCAGTTTACCGATGGTGGTCGTTTTACCGGTGCCGTTTACACCAACTATGCTTATGACGAATGGTTTATATTGCGAAAAATCAGTCCTGGCTTGTGGACTGCTTGATAAAAATTTTATCAAAAGTTCCTTCAAAACCCGGATGATCTCATCCGGTTCCAGCATGGCTTCCAGCTTGCATTTTTCCCGTAACTGCGCAATGATCTGCTCTGCCGTATCAGCGCCAAGATCGCTTAAAATTAACATTTCTTCCAGTTCCGCCAGGGTATTTTCATCGATCCTGCGGGTTTTACTGATGATCTGGTTGAGGTTACCGAGCAAGCCGGCTTTGGTTTTTGCCAGGCCGTTTTTTAATTTTGCAGTGATAGATAACACGCGAGACACCTGCCGTATAGAATATTCTTTTGTACCTGTAGCTGCCTATTCGGCAGAATCTAACTTTTCCCTGGTACTTTTCTTTACAATGATCGTTTCTTTATGCGACATAAAATATTTAATTAATGATAGCGGCGCCAGAATTATTGCAATCCACATGGCAATATATTTCACCACCGGCACATTGATAGTAAACAAAATAATGACAATGGCAAAAGAACCTGTGGTGTATTTACCCAGCATATTTGATTGAGCGACATATCTTTTCCGTTTAATAACATACAAACTGGCCGTCAGAATAAACAAGTCCCTGAGAATTACAATTATCACAAACCAGGCTGGCAAGCCTTTTTGACAAGCCAGCACCAGCATGACCGAGCCAACCATGATCTTGTCGATGAACGGGTCAAGCATACAACCGAATGAAGATTTCATATCCAGTTTTCGGGCAAAATAGCCATCCATATAATCCGAAACACAGGACAGGAACATAAACAGGACTGCCAGTTTATCGCCAGTGGTATTTCCCAGGGTTAGAAAATAAATAATAAACGGCAAAAACAGCAGCCGGGACAATGTGATAATATTGGGCAAGCCAAATAAATGTTGATCTTTTTTCAGTAATTCTGCAACGCCAGTTTTCATTCTAGCCTCTAGGTAAGGACTTTGATCGCTTCCAATATTAAAGCCGGCTTTTGCACCAGGGCGGTTTTAAAAAGCTGAAGGATTGTCCGTTTATCCTGGGGGATTTGTAATGCAATTTTAGCCGTATCGTCCAAATCCTTATCGCTCATATTATACACAAATTCTTTCAATTTGTAAAACACTTTATGCTTTTTGCCTTCGGCTTTTTGCCAAAGCCGGGCATATTCCGCCAGACGTTTCTCATCGGTTTTGCCATCGATAATAGCCTGGCCGGCAACCTGACCGGCGATCTTTCCGGCGATCATGCCGGTAACAATACCGCCGCCGGAAACAGGATTGACCTGACGAGCAGCGTCGCCAACCAGCATCAAGCCATTGGCAACGATCTTTTCCGGTTCACGGGCGCAGGGGACGCCTCCGGCTACCGTTGTAATGATGGCTGCTTGAGGGAAATTAGTTTGCAGGAATTCAAACAAATAAGCAAACGGGCTTTTATGGCGCGAGGCCTCGCCGGAGATGCCGATGCCGACATTGGCCAAACCATTCCCTTTGGGAAAAACCCATAAATATCCTTTGGGGGCGCGGGTATTTGAAAAATATAAATGAATAGCATCCTGCTGCACATTAATATTTTGAGCAGTAACCTGGGCACAGGTTTCCATATCGTTCAGTTTTTCCCAGGTTTTTATACCGGCCCAGCGGCCAACCCGCGATTCGACGCCGTCGGCGCCGATGACAATAGAGGCTTTAACCTGGAATTCCCTGCCCAAAGTCCTCACCCGAACGCCAGTTACCTTGTTGTTGTCCAATAACAAACCATTAACATAGGCTTTGGTAATAATTTCCGAACCTGCCTGTGCAGCTAGTTCCGCCAGGCCGGGATCGAACATTTTCCGGTTCAGAATATAACCAACTTCATCAGTCCCGATAACAACTTCCATTCCGGCAGGGGAAATTAACTTGACAGTGGTAATTTTTTGTGCAATCCAGTTGGGATTTATATCGACGACTGAGCGCAAGCCTTTATCGCCAACACCTTCCGCACAGCGAACCGGCAAACCGATTTCCCGGTCTTTTTCCAGCATGAGCACCGATACACCGGCCCGGGCAGCAAACATAGCCGCCATCGACCCGGACGGCCCGCCGCCGACTACAATAACATCATATCTATCCTTCATTCTTCACCTCCAGGGCGCGCAGGGGGCATATATATACACAATTCATACATACTGTACACTTGTCCGTTATTTCCAGGTTATTCTCCGACAATTCAATGGCATCCTGGGGACAGACACTGACACAGGTGCCGCAAAAATCACACAACTCCCGATTGTAATTAATTTTTTTCATTCGCTGTTTCCTGCTTGTGTAAACTGGGATAGTTAATATTGAATCTTGCTTTATAATACCATTTTGAGAAAAAATACAACACAATCATAATAACCAGGTAATATGGAAACCGATAACAAATAACCAAAGAAAGAAATAAAGCGGCAAATTTATTGGTTTGCAAAACATCAGCGACCGATTTGGTTATGGCGGTTTTTACAAAAAAAGGAAATATTAAAAAAATGGGAATGACAATAACCAGGTCGCGCATGATAGCGGCGGCATTAAGAGCCAGGATTATTACAATCAAACCGGTGATGATTATTTTATTGGCGCCATATTTCACCGCCACCGTAATTTTATTAGCGCCGCGGTCGCCTTCGATATCGGGGATGGTGGTAAAGAAATAAACGCCCAGCAGGCCCAACACATAAGGAGTTGCATGGTATAACATGTCCATGCCCGGCTCCCCGTTTATCATCCAGCCATACGAAAAGACTATATAGAAACCGAAAACATTGGGTATTATACCGCCTACCGGCTTGTTTTTAAGCACAAAAGGCCGGCTGCTATATAACCAACCCATTACAAAATAGGCGATGATCAGGGTGATTCCCAGTTCAAAACGGGTCAGCAACAGGTAAATAACCGGAGCTGCGGCCAGAATAATTGTTTCCAGATAAGCTTTGCCAATGGAAATATCGCCATTGGCTATGAGGAACAATTTATTATTTAGCTTGTCGCTTTCCACATCCTCGATCTGGTTGAGCAGAAAAACCGAACCCATCAACAGCGTTAATAACAATTCATAAAACAGGATTTCAAGTTCAAAGCTGCCGATACCGAACCAGGAAGGCTGCCGGGAAGAAGCGGTAAAACGAGTCTGCGCCCATAATCCCGCCAGGGACATGGTCCATACCGGGAAAAACAAGGTAGGTCGGAGAACAAAAAAATAGTCCAGATACTTGATCATTTTTTTCATAATTTGCGCCGGCGCAGTTTTCCCCCATTTTATCAACAGACTCCATTAATTATTATTTATCTACTTTTATCCTCTTTTTCATGTTGAAACTTGCCGATTTTTTGTTCAACAGGAATAGGATATTCACCGGTAAAACAGGCGGTACAAAAACCACCGTTACCGGGTTCGACAGAATTTAACAACCCTTCGAGGGAGAGATAATGCAAACTATCGCATCCCAAAAATTTGCAAATTTCATCTACCGACCGGTTATTGGCAATTAACTCCTTTTTACTGGGGAAATCCATACCATAATAACAGGGCGAAATGATCGGTGGTGAACTGACGCGCACATGGACTTCTACCGCCCCGGCCTGACGGATCAGTTTGACCAGTTGCTTGAGAGTCGTGCCGCGTACAATCGAATCTTCAACAACTACCACTTTACGGCCATTGAGTATGCCATTTACCGTATTAAACTTGATGCGGACGCTAAAATCGCGCATATTTTGCTGGGGATGAATAAAGGTTCTGCCAATATAATGATTGCGGATCAGGCCAAGATCGAACTTGATATTAGAGCGGCGCGAAAACCCGACGGCCGCGGTATTGCTGGAATCGGGCACGGAGATGACAATATCGCCGTCGGTTTCACATTCCAAAGCTAAATTTTTACCCAGCTTGCGCCGCACCTTGTCGACATTTTCATTAAATATCTTGCTGTCCGGACGGGCAAAATAAATATACTCAAAAATACAGGCATGCTGACAATCCTGCTTTCCTATAACATAACTTTTCAGACCGTCCTTGCTGATTTCCAACAATTCGCCGGGTTCAATATCCCGCACATATTCGGCATGGATAATATCGAGAGCGCAGGTTTCCGAGACAACAAACCAGGCGTTGTCTTTTTTGCCAAGGCACAAGGGGCGCACGCCATGCGGATCACGTATGGCATAAATGCAGTCGGTGGTCATGAGCAACAATGAATAAGCGCCGGTTATCTGGCGCAGGGCATCAATAATTTTGGCTGAGAACTCTTTTTCCTTCGACCGGGCGATAAGATGAGCAACAACTTCAGTATCGGTAGTGGTTTGGAATATGGAACCCTTGTCCTCAAGTTCATGGCGTAATGTGCCGGAATTGGTGAAATTACCATTATGACTGATCGCCAGGACGCCATCCTTGCCGGTCAATAACAAGGGTTGGGCATTGACGAGATGTGTAGAACCGGTAGTAGAATAGCGGTTATGACCAATAGCGATGGGACCTTGTAAATAACTTAGAACATTTGGATTTGCATAAACATCGGCAACCAAACCCTGCCCGGTGTGACGACGAATTTGCTTGCCGTCGCTGGCAGCAATACCGGAGCTTTCCTGGCCGCGATGCTGCAAAGCATATAATGCAAGATAACTTGAATGGGCGGCTTCCGGGTCGCCATAAACGCCTACAATTCCACAATTCGATTCCGGTTTATCCAGTATTCGTTTATTTTTTTTGTTCAATTATTTGTCTCAACTTTTAATAGCATTAATCCAATGCCGATACCCGCCAGATCGGCGACAATATCTTTATAACTGGGAGCGCTTTTTCCGTATGTGCCATCGTAACATTCTTTTAAAAGTCCGAAAGAGAATGAAAATGTTACGGAAAAATTTTGCGCCGCTTTACAGGAGAACTGCATTTCCTTATTTGCTGCATAATAACCGAATCCCGTCAAAAATGCGCTGGCAGCCAGGTGATGCACTTTATCTTTGGCGATCCAGCGATCCTGACTCGTTATGTTTCGGCGTTCCGCCAGGGAATCGGCGCTGATATTTCCGGTTTCGGCGGCCGGTAAACAAACAGAAAAAATCAATATAAACAAGAAGATACTAATTATTCGCATAAATAAATTAAAAGAAATCTCCTGTTATAATAATATAAATAAAAATAATCAGAATTGCAACGGGACATATAAAGCGAATTAAAAAAGACCATATCCGGCCAAAGTGAAAAACGTTGCCTTCCGCTTCTATCTCTTGCCGCGTCGATTTGATACCCCATTTGTAAGCGACAAATATAGCGATCAAAAATGCGCCGACTGTAAGCGAATAGTTGCCCAGTAATACATTAGCCAAATCCAGAAAACTGAGATGTACCAGGGGCAGGGAGGAAAGCCACTGTGAAGCGCCCTGTGATAATGCTGAAGGAATACCGATTATAAAAGCGAGTCCGCTCATCAACACAACCGCACGTAACCTCTTCCACTTCCATTCATCCACCATATAAGAGACCGCAACTTCAAGCAAAGAGATCGTCGAGGTAAGCGCCGCCAGGGTTAATAACAGGAAAAAACCAGCGCCAAAAATAAATCCGCCCGGCATTTTGGCAAATATTGTCGGTAATAAAACAAAAACCAGGCCGGGGCCGCTGGCATCAGGGCGTAATCCCATGGCAAATAACGCCGGAAAAGTCATCAACCCGGCAATGATGGCAATGAGGGTATCAAAAAGGCATACATAGCCTGCCGCAACTGGAATATTTTCTTTTCTGGCAATATAACTGCCATAGGTGATCATGGCGCCCATGCCGAGACTGAGCGAGAACAAGGCTTGCCCCAGCGCTTTACCGATAGTACCGGCGGTTATTTTTGAAAAATCCGGTTTTAAATAGAATGACAAACCTTCCCCGGCATTTGGCAAGGTTACGGAACGAATCGTTAACAAAATTAATAATATGAACAATGCCGGCATCAGAATTCTCGACCAGCGTTCGATGCCTTTGGCCACTCCCCCCATAACAACAGCAGCAGTTAATACTAAAAACAGGAACAGAAATCCGATTGCAGCAGTGGGATTACGGACAAAACTGTTAAAAATTTGTCCTGAAGTATCACTGGTTATGAACCGGGAGAAATCACCGGCAACGGTTTTGAAAAAATAACCAACTGTCCATCCGGCAACTACCGAGTAATAAGATAAAATACCAATTCCGGTAGCGACACCTATCATACCCACCGCCACCCAGGGACTGCCGGGAGCAAGTTTGCGAAATGCGCCGACCGGGTTTAACTGCGAGCGTCTGCCAATGCTCAGTTCGGCGATCATTACCGGCAAGCCGATACAGATAACACATAGGATATAAATTAAAACAAAAGCCGCACCGCCGTTTTGACCAGTGACATAAGGAAAACGCCAGATATTGCCCAAACCAATGGCCGAGCCGGCTGCCGCCAGAATGAACCCCGCCTTGGTACTCCACACTCCCCGACCTTGTGTCTTTTCCTGCACTCTAACCTCCCTGCTTTTAGTACTGTTATTTCTTTTTACTTAACGGTATTGCCAGATTCATTGCAAAAACTGAATAACCTGTATGTTCAAAGGATTCATTGGCTTTTTTAATGGTCATACTTAATTCCGGGCTGGCGTCAAAATCATAGAGATGCGCATCGACGAATGCATCGGTTATACTATAAAGAATGGCGGCGCCCAGCCACCAGATAGCAAGGCTGCGGTTTTCCTGGTAGAACTCTCTTTCCAGTTGCTCGGTGGCCCTTACCGCCATCTGGTTTTGGATAACCGCATCGATCACCAGGCCGATTTCCGTACCGCCGATGACAATGCCCTTGAACCATTTACCGTTATAAAACTGCCCCCAGCCGGGCAGGATCAGTGAACGGATCATTGCCCCTTTGGGTGATTTTTTTACCGGTGTAACAGCAACCGGTTCGCCGTTAACTTGCAAGCCGGCGGCAGTGGTATCGGCAATTGTTGCAGTTGCTGTGGTATCGGTCGCCGACGGCAACGCGAGTAGTGCAGTATCGGCGTTTACCGAATCAACCGGGATAACTGCAAGCGTACTGTCCTGAACTGCGGTTTGCGCCCGGCATATAGTTGTCAGCAATATAATCAAGATCACCGGGTATAAATATCTTTTATATCCCATTCCTTATTGATCCAATCCGGCTATGGCTTCAATTTCAATCAGCGCGTCTTTGGGCAGCCGGGCAACCTGCACCGCGGAACGGGCCGGAGGATCGGAGGGGAAAAATGCCTCATATACCCGATTCATGGCAGTAAAATCCTGCATGTTTTGCAAAAACACTGTAGTTTTTAATACCCGTGAAAGTGAAGACCCGGCAGCCTCGAGCACAGCCTGAACATTAACCAACGCCTGGCGGGTTTGTTCTTCAATACCTCCGGTAACCAGATCGCCGCTGCCGGGATTAATGCCTAATTGTCCCGCTGTAAATACCACAGCATTACCCTGCCAGATCACTGCCTGATTGTAAGGGCCAATAGCGCCCGGCGCTTTGGTGGTTTTTACTGTTTTTCTGCTCATAGCATATCCCTTTATATTTTTAATATTCAAGTTATTATAGTTTAGAGCCAGGGCGCTCCAGATAATTACGCAGATAGTACTTTTCAAAACCGGTTACAAGTTCAGAATCGACATGGGTTTTAATAGCATCGAGCAAATCATTAATGGTAAACTTTTCCAGATATTGCAAGTTTTGTTGATCAGGCTGACCAATATCGTCCTGTTCAAGGATCAACACCAGTTTATCGAGTCGCATACGTTGCAACGCCTCGATGAAGACGGCGTCATACTTGGAACCGGCCTCTTTATGTAACAAAGCAAAAATATCCGCAAGCGGCATACGATCACGGTAATGGCGGCGGGAAGAGAGCGCATCAAAAATATCGGCTACCGCAATGATCCTGCTTAATTTGGGGATGTCGTCGCCTTTTAATCCTTTTGGATAGCCGCTGCCGTCCAGTTTTTCGTGATGCGATGAAGCGATCAACGGCACATCCGCCAGATCGCGGGAAAAATTGATGCGTTCGAGGATACTTTTGGTAAAATTGGGGTGTTCCTTGATGTGTTCATATTCCTGTTGGGTCAGTTCACTTGCTTTAGTCAAAATAGATTCCCGGATGGCAATTTTACCATAGTCGTGTAATAATGAGGAAATACGTAACACCCGTTGTTCCTGATCATCGAGGTCCACCAGCTTGCCAATTTCTTCGGCATACATGGTTATGCGCTGCGAATGCCCGGAGGTTAACGGGTCGCGGGCGTCGATGGTGCTGGCCAGGGTTTCGACAAAGCTGTCAAAGGTCTTACGTTGCTCTTCATAGAGTTGGGCGTTTTCAATCTGGCTGGCGGAGAGAACGGCAATAGCGGACAATAATTCTTCATCATCAACGGTGAACGCCCCGCCTTTTTTATTAAGAGTTTGAAAAACGCCGATGATCTCCCCTTTTTGGTTGCGCAGCGGCGCATTGAGCATATTAAAAGTTTTATAACCGGTTTTCCGGTCGATATCGGGATTAAAACGGTAATCAGCATACGCGTCTTTGATATTGAGAATCTCACCTGAGGATGCCACATAACCGGCAATGCCGAGATGACTGGGAAAGCGGATCTCCTTTTCGCCATGCGCGACTTTGGACCACAACTCACCTTTTTCACGGTCCACCAGAAAAACGGAACAGCGGTCGCAATTCAGCGCATTTTTTACTTCATCCATAATCAGCATTAACAAACGATCGATCTCCAGTTCGCGGGAAATATTCCTGGTAACACTCAGCAGCAGTCTAAGTTTATCATGCTCCCTGATATGTTCTTCCAGGTCGTTTGCAGTGATTTTAGGATTTTTTTCCATAGCCAGTTATTAATAATTTGAATGTAAAAAATTCCCGGGACACCGGTTCCGGCAAATTTAAAACACTTTCTTATTCATACAGGTAGTAAATTAAAACAGTTTTAGCCGGGATAATCATCCTGAAAAAACCAATACCTGATGCTGCCAGCTAAATTATAACCTGAACTGCATATTATACAGTTTTTGATATAATCCCGGTTGATTAACCAGTTCCGAATGTGTGCCAAGCTCCACAATTTTTCCCTGCTCCAGCACAATAATACGGTCGGCATTTAAAATTGTCGATAAACGATGGGCAATAACAAAAGTAGTGCGGTTTTTCATGAGTCTTTCAATGGCTTGCTGCACTAGTACTTCGGATTCGGTATCCAGCGCTGAAGTTGCCTCATCGAGGATCAATACCGGTGGATTCTTTAATATTGCCCTGGCAATTGCTAACCGCTGCCGCTGGCCGCCCGAAAGGGTAACTCCCCTTTCACCAATATTGGTATCGTATGCCTGGGGCAGTTTTTCAATAAATTCGTGGGCATTGGCAATTTTCGCCGCACCGATCACATCATCCAGAGATTTTTCCTCCAGACCGTAGGCAATATTATTGCGCACCGAGTCGTTAAACAGAATGGTCTCCTGGGTTACAAACCCCATCAGGCGGCGCAGCCCGGCAATTTCGATGTCCCGGATATTGATATCATCCATATAAATTGCGCCCTGCACAGGATCATAAAAACGGGGTAACAAGTCAACCATTGTAGATTTTCCCGAGCCGCTGGGGCCGACGATGGCCAAAATTTCACCTTTATTAACATTAACATTGAGGTTTTGCAGAACTAGTGCGCCTTTATTATAATAGAAACTGACATTATCAAAGCGAATGGCATCATTAAATTGATCTTTACTTATCGGATTATCCGCGTTTTTAACGGTCGGTTCCAGGTCGAGGACACTGAAAACCCGTGAACCGGCAGCCAGAGCTTCCTGAATGCGGTTATTCACACTGGTCAGTTCTTTTACCGGCTGCATGATCGAAAAGATCAGCAGCAAAAAAAAGATAAATTCATCGGGTGTGATCAGCTTTCCTCTTAAAACCATATCGCCGCCGAACCATAGAATGCCTACACCTACACAGATGCCCAGGAATTCGGTGAGCGGTGAAGCAAGATTGCGGGTAATATTAATTTTTATGAGGGTATTAAAATATTGCCGGGTTTCATTCATGAACTTTTTGATCTCAAAATCTTCCATAGCAAAAGCTTTGACGATGCGCACCCCGGTAATGGTCTCCTGCAATACATTGGTCACATTGGCCAGTTTTTCCTGGGAATCAATGGTCTGCTTGCGTAGTTTCAAGCTGATCCAGCCGATAATACCCAGACTGAACGGCGCTACAATCAAAGCGATCAACGATAACTGCCAACTGACAATAAAAGCAAGCCCCAAAGAAACAAAGATCAACAAAGGATTTTTAACCAGGGTTACAAAACTGGCGGATATACCATTGTTGATGAGCGTAACGTCGTTGGTGATCCGGGAAATGATGTGCCCGGTGCGGGTTTTATGATAATAACTAAGGGACAGCTTGTTTATATGCCGGTACAAGTCGTCGCGAATATCCTTGATCACCCCCTGTTCCACAAAAGCCATGAAATAAGCCTGTAAATAAGAAAACAGGTTTTTGAAAAGAATCAGGATAATAATAACCACGCATACCCGCTGCAGGGCAAGATGGCGGTTTTCGGTGGCAAAATAGCCGTAAAGCCTGGACTTGAGCGATTTCCACAAACTGTTCATCGATTTGGGAACCGCCGACTCTAACAGTCCATTTGCAGAATCTGTAACCGGGTTGCTGATCGTTTGCGTTTCAACGGGCGCTTTAAAGATGGTATTCAAAAACGGAATGATCGACATCAGGGAAGCGCTGCTGGTTATGGTAAAGAAAATGATACAAAGTATAGAACATGACAGCCGAAACCAATACGGTTTCAGATATTTTATAATACGGAAAAAGATTTTCATATATTCAGATTATTCTTTAATTTCTTTAAAATCGATGTCTTCCACTTCCTGATTGGTTAAATCGAGCGGTTTTTTTTGTGATGATCCTTTAACTTCTACCTTGGGTTTAATGCCAAATAAAGATCTGATGATAATTTTTAATATCCAGTAGATCAGGATCCCCATTATGATATAAAATAACAACATGGAGGAAAAACCTTTTCTAAAAAAACAGCCGGGGATCAGTCCCCATTTTAAAACAGCAAAATAGGCTGGTTATAGTTATTTCTTTTTTAATTTACTATCCTGATGCGCCGGGGAATAGTATTCAAGGCCATAGTGCGGGCGCATTATTTGTTCAGCTAAATCTTTGAATTCTTCAGCATTGTTTACAAAATCGATCTGGGTGCTGTTAATGACCAGCAAGGGCGTATCGGTATAATGGAAAAAGAACTTGTTGTATGCCTCATTAAGTGATGTAATATATTCAAGGGATATATTTCTTTCATAAGAGCGTCCGCGCTGGCGGATATTGTACATCAGGCGTTCGGGTGAAGATTGCAGGTAAACTACCAGGTCCGGTTTTTGTACGGTCTGTTCCAGCATGCTGGCTACTTTATCATACAGGAACAACTCACGGTCATCCAGGTTCAAGTGGGCAAAGATACGGTCTTTGGCGAATAAATAGTCGGCGATCATCACTTCGTGGAACAGATCCGGCTGCACATTTTCCTGTTGCTGCCGGTATCGGCTGAGCAGGAAAAAGATCTGTGCCTGGAAAGCATAGCGCTGCGGATCCTGGTAAAAATCCTTTAAAAAAGGATTTTCTTCCGGCTGTTCATAAATGATCAGGGCATCCAGGTATTCGCCCAGTTTTTTCGCCAGACTGGTTTTTCCGGCGCCAATCACGCCTTCAATGGTTATATATCTTGGTTTGGTCACTAGTCAACCTCATTAAGCTTTTTTAAAACTTGACAGGAGGTCATCATTAATTCCACTTTACTGGTATCCGGCGTTATTTTTAACAACTGCTGCACGGTTTGCTCATAACCGGGAACCCGGAAATCGGGAGCCAGTTCACATAAAGGCGTCAGCACAAACCGACGCTTGACCATCTCCGGGTGCGGCAAAGTTAAATATTCCGTATTACTTGTTATATCGCCGGCGCATAAAATATCCAGGTCGATGGTACGCGGGCCCCGGTGAATAGTACGCACCCGGCCCAGGTTTTGTTCAATTTTTTGCAGTGCGCGTAACAGGTCTTCCGGTGAAAGCAGGGTTCGCACTTGCACCACTGCATTTAAAAAATCATTTTGCTCCTTTAAACCCACCGGTTCCGTATTGTAAAACCCGGATACCTGCATAATTTCCGTATCCGGTAACAATTGTATTTGCCGCAACGCCTGGAGCATATAACCGGCGCGGTCGCCGATATTGGCGCCCACTCCGATAAAGACCTGCGGCAATCCGGGGTCAGGTTCTGCTGCGGGTAATTTCGATTTCCGTACCATTCGCCAGACCGCCCAACGGGGCTACCGGTTTTTTCACACGCACAGTTACCAGATCGGCGGCAAACTGCGCTAAAATTGCATCGGCAATTGCCTGGCTGAGCGATTCAATCAAATAAAAACGTTTGTTTATGACAATATCATACACAACCCGGTAAACTTCTCGTACATCTATGGTATCTTTTAATTTATCGGATTGCGCAGCTTTGGAACTATCATAGGATAATTCAATATCTATTTCAAAGCGTTGTCCGTTTCTTTGCTCGCTGTCATCCAGTCCGTGATAGGCATGGAACGTCATGCCCAGAATTCTCAGTTTATCGCCCTTCATCGACCTTTCTATTCCATGCTTAATAAAAATGAATATATTAAAATAACCCGCTATTGTCAAGCGAAATTCCCTTGAACAAAAGCTCTTAAAAATAAGAAATAAAAACACTTAGTTCAATAAAAATCACAAGAAAAAATTTCCTTATTTCTGTTTTTACTACAAGCGCAAGCGACAGCGCCCGGAATTTACGCATTGGATATAAATTTCTGTATTAAAGGGACAGGAAATAATATAACTCTAGTAATACCTTTATGATATGAATTGAGCAAATATTTTAGTAAATTTTATCAATACACAAACATGGAACAATTAACAGGTTAGCCCTAAATATTAGCATAAAGTAAAAAATTTATTAAACAATTCAAGTGATCTGGTATCATATCGCTAATGAATTAAAAGTGTTATAAAATGGAGTGAAAATTGAAAATCAGGAACCTTGTCGCCCTGGTGGTTCTCATTAGTCTTGCAGAAATGACCCGCGCAGATATTAACCTGCCCCGTTTTGACGTTGAGCCTTTTGAAAATGACAACCTGACCTACAGGATTGCAGAACCCGGCAGCATACGCTATCATAAAGTAAGCGGTTCCGAGGCCGCCAAATTTCTCAATTCCGCCAATACCGATCAGCTTCAAGCCCCCCGGCTCGATGCGGAGGTCGTCTATGATGTGGAAATAGATATGAAATACGGGCAAAAGTTAACCGGAAAAATCAATTTAACCCTGGCTGAGAACACCCAAATTAAACCGGGTAGCCCGGCCGTTGCCTGGATATTTACGAAACAGTTTAAAGACAACAAGGACTTTCAGTTAGCGGCAACAGGTGAATTCAATGCGGACGGCACACTGCAAATCACTTTTCCCGGCAGATATACAGACCAGGTCAAAGTGCTGGTAGCTAATGTGGAGAGCAGCGGTAATCCCCTTGGGGTCATGCAGGTGGAGGATATAATCCTGAGCGACAAAACCCGCATCATGCTCATAGGCGATTCGATTTTTTGGGGTCAGTATGATGGCGCGGCTGAAGGAGTGCGTAAATCTCTCTACCAGGAACTGACCAATAACGGTTACAACTTTGATTTTGTCGGCGGCTGGGGTGATGCGCCGTATGAAGCGCACATGCGTCCCTCCCGAAAAATTTGCGACTTTTATCCTGCCAGTTTACTAGGCGGAGACACCGGTAATATGGACGTGACCAATCCCATGAATACTTATCGCCCGAACATTGTCGCCATTCACCTGGGCACCAATAATATCAATACCCAGTACAAAAAAACCAGTCCTTACGAGATCGACAATATAGTCCAAAATACCCAGGCCGGTGAAATGGCGGTTCTGGTCGATTATTTGTTAAAATGGCATAATGGCGAAAATGGTTCTGATCTGAATTACATCATTGTCAGTCTTATCGTCCCTATGGAAGATACTACCGATAACATGACCAGGGCCAAAGTGCTTGAATTGAATATGGAATTCAACCGCCTGGTACTGGATTTTCAGAGCGGCAGAAGAACCGGTCAACCTGAACCGGTATATACTTGTGATCAATTTTCCCGCTTTCAGGAGAATCCATATCTTTGGTCGGAATCCACCAGCAACCCAATGTGGGATACTATGCATCCCAAAAAAGCCGGGTTGTTTATGATGGGCAAAGAATATTATAAAACCATCAGCTATCTTTTAAACGGCACACAGAAATGGTTTCGGGAAATTACCTGGGAAGCCAATGTCGCCGGATTCCCGGATCGCTATTTTGCCTATAAAGGAATATCGGTTGCCGATATTACCGGCGACGGCCACGACGACTTGTATATCAGCCGCACAGCCAGCGCTCTCGCTGCACCGCGGGAAGGCTTTTATGTCAACAATGACCAACTCCCGTTTACCGAAAGCGCGGCAACATTTCACATAGAAGATGCCAACAAAAGCTGGGGAACAGTTTTTGCCGATATCGATAATGATGGTGATTATGATCTGTTTAATGGTAACTCACCGGGCAGCAACAAATTGTACAGAAATATTAATAACCAGGATTTTGAAGAGATCACTCAATCTGCCGGAATTCTCGACGTTTACAGAACCACCACAGCAACGCTGGCTTTTGATTGTGAAAACGACGGGGATATGGATCTGTTCGCCCTGAATTCAGAAGACATTAATGAATTTTACCTGAATGATGGCACCGGCAAGTTCACTCTCGCCACGCGGGGCCTGGAAGATGTTGCGGAAAACGGCAAATACAGTATGTCCGCTACAGCAGCCGATTTTGATAACGATGGCGATGTTGATGTATTTGCGGTGAAAAGAGACACTCCCAGTAAACTATGGGTAAATAACGGTTCCGGCCATTTTACCGACGGCGCTGCCGCTGCCGGCATATCCATTGACTATACAAAATATGACCCAAACGGCGCCAACTGGGCCGACCTGGATAATGACGGCGATCTGGATTTGATTGTCACATCCACGCATACCGGGCAGGTTCGTTACCCAACGCTGCGGGTTTTCAAAAACAACGGCAACGGTGTGTTTGAAGATATTTCAACCCAGGTAAACATGAGCCTTGACGGCTATTCCGCAGTTGTAGCTGATTATGACAATGACGGCCGGCAAGATATTCTGGCAACCAATTATGCTTCGTACTCGGAATTGTACCTGAACAAAGGCAACTGGCTGTTCGAAAAGCAAACCGATACCGGCGCGGAATTCTATGCCGGTGATAGTCGCGGCGGCGCTGCTTTTGATTACGATAATGACGGCGACATGGATTTCCTCGTCACCCGTTCCGACGCTTTTAATATTTGTATGCGCAATAACCTGAAAAACAGCAACAGTTACCTGCGGGTGCAAACCTACGGCCCGGATAATAATATCGGCGGCTATGGCACCAAGATCTGGTTATATAAGGCAGGTTATCTGGGCAGCAGCGAAAATTTGCTGGGTTATAAACAAGTCATTTCCGGAACCGGGCACAATTCACAGTATTCACCCATCCAACATTTTGGCCTGGGGGCCAATACAACTTGTGACGTGTTAGCCCGTTTTACCGACGGCACCCTGGTGGTTGTCCGATCGGTTGCGGCCAACCAGTTGATAACCATAAAACCGGAACTACCGGAAAATACCGGCACCGAACCGGCTTTGCTTAGTGAATACAGCGGTAATCACCAATCCGGCAGCGTTGGTGAAACACTGGATGACCCGCTAGTCGTAAAAGTAACGGATGCATCCGGACGTCCGGTGCCCGGAGCAAATGTGGTATTTCAGGTTACCGGCGGCGATGCCCAATTATTTCTGCCGGAAGTAACCCATGACGCCATTTCACTCGAAGCCGAAACCGGGCAATTGACCGGCGCAATGCAATGGTATTATGATGCTTCCGCTTCGGGTAACGGCTTTATCTCCCTGCCGGCATTTCTTGGCAGCAACGGTAATGCAGTATTTCAACAGGAAATAGCTGAAAGCAACCAGTATATTGTCTGGCTGCGTTATGCCAATGCCGGCTCTGCCGACAATTTGGGGATAACTATTGATAATAATCCACAACGCAAGCCGACCTTGTCCGCCGGTGAAGGATGGCGCTGGGTACGAATAAATGGAACTGACGGTAATGCCATACTCTATACGTTGAATACGGGAATTCACACCATTACAATTAACATAGCAAGTGGGCGCCCGCATATCGACAAATTGTTAATAACAAAGGATGTAAATTATATACCAACCGGCGCGGAAGAAAATGGTAATACCTCACCCGGCCTGACGGATCGCGAAGGTTTGGCGCGGCGTTTTGTGCAGTTGAACCAGACTGCGGGTACGGTTACAGTACGGGCAAGCCTGGAGCACAATAGCGCTCCGGTTTCAGGCAGCCCGGTGCAATTCAGTTTGACTGCTCAACCCGGTCCGGCTGTGGTTATTAAAGCGGTATCCGGCAACGGCCAGACGGGTGATGTTAATGTTCCCCTGCCCCAGCCCCTGGTGGTAAAAATTAACGATGCTTTTAACAATCCCATAGCCGGCATTCCGGTGGTATTTACTGTTGTAAGCGGCGGCGGCGTCATCAATCCCGCCGGTTCGCAACTTACAAATTCCCAGGGACAAGCAAGCACAGTCCTGACGCCCGGTAAGAGCAGCAGCATTCAACAGGTCAATGCCGCTGCCGACGGATTAGCGGGTTCCCCGGTAGTATTTACCGCCGCTATACGCGGAGTTGCCAGCGATATGCAATATGTTTCCGGCAACAATCAAACCGGCAAAGTAGTGCATTTTTTACCCACCCCGATCAAGGTTAAAGTTCTTGAAGAGAATGGCAGCCCGGCGGTCAGCTTTCCGGTGTGGTTCTCGGTAACGTCCGATTCCGGCGGCGTTATCAGCGCTGCGGCATATTCCGCTTACCTGTCGGGGACACCGGTAGCTACGGAATCGCTGTCACAATTATTAACCAATGCTGAAGGTATTGCCGAAGGTTACTGGCTGCTCGGCAAAAATACCGGCGCACAAATTTTAAAGGTGGATGGCGGCGCAATCAATGGCTCGCCAATGAATTTCACAGCAACGGCGACTGCCGACAACCCGGCGCTGTTGTTGCCGATTTCCGGTAATCATCAAACCGCCCAGGTTACACAAAAGCTGGCCGATTCTCTGACGGTCCGCGTTATCGATGCCTGGGGAAATCCCATCGCCGGTCAGCAAGTCATTTTCACAGCGACTAACGGCGGTCGATTTAACGGCAGCACACAAATTCTATCGCAAACCAAAAAGAACGGAAACGCCAAAGCCGGATTCACCACTGGTCAGGTTGCCGGGACGGATTACTATGTCATCCAGGTTACCGCAACTTTTGGCGGCAATCCCCTGCCCGGTTCGCCACTTACCTTCAATGCCTCAGCGACCCCGGGCCCGGCGGCTATTGCCGAAATGATCTCCGGCGACAAACAAACCGAAATTGTCAACCGGGAATTACCCCAGCCCCTGCAAGTGAAAGTAATGGATCAATTCCGTAACGCGGTAACCAATTTTGCCGTGCAATTTTGGGCAGCAAAAGGCAATGGTCTGGTTGATAACCAAACTCTGGTAACAAAATCCACAAACCCATCGGGGTTAGCTAGCGCAGTTTACAAGTTGGGACAAAAAAGCGGGGCAAACGAAATTCAAGCCGTGTTTGCCGGCCTGAATCCGGAAACCATTACGTTTACTGCGACCGGCCTGCCCGAAGCGCCTCACGAAATGACCTATATATCGGGAAATAATCAAAGCGGAGTGCGGGGCATGACGCTCAACCGGCCATTCCAGGTTAGAATTACCGATATCTTTGAAAATAACATAAAAAATCACCCTGTCCAATTCGATGTGGAAACAATCCAGGGCACTTTTAATGGTCTTAAAACCATAACCAGCAATACCGATACCAACGGGGTTGCTGAAGCTTATTTAACACTGGGACAGGAACTGGGTACGAACAACCATGTTGTAGTGGCTAAAAGTTTTTACAATAGCGCTCCGCTCAACGGCAGCCCGGTCACGTTCTACGCCTCAACCAAAACCGGGGTGGCCAACAAGATCATTCCCATTACCAGTACCAGCGGTTTACTGGGAGCGCCGGGACAAATCCTGCCCGATTCATTGTTCGTCAAAGTATGCGACGCCGATAATTTGCCGATCCCTGATTTTAAAGTAATGTTTCAAATCAGCAGCGGCGGCGGTAAATTTACCGCCAACAACAAAGATACCTTATCGGTTTTAACCAATTCCCGCGGCATTGCCGGAACGCAATGGCGTTTGGGGAACCAGGCCAATGAACAACGGGTGGCGGTTTCAGCGCTGTATAATCAACAGCACTTGCTCAATTCTCCGCTTTATTTCAGCGCCTGGGCGGTTGTTTCCAATGCTAAAACCATAGCCCTGTTATCCGGATCCGAGCAATCCGGCCCGGTCGGTGAACCGTTGCCGGAGCCCTTTGCGGTAATTGTTCACGATGAACTGGGTTTCCCGGTAGCAAACCAGCCGGTGCAGTTTTCAGTTATTTCCGGCGGCGGTCAATTCAGCGCTTCCACCGATACCCTGGTGCTCACTAAACAAAATGGTGTTGCCGATATTGTCTATACTTTAGGCAATGCGATCGGCAATAATGCCCATCTCATTCATGCCCGTTCTTTGAACAAAGGTGTGGAATTACAGGGCTCACCGGTTCTTTTTCATGCACATGGCGAACCGGGTAAAACCGACCCGGCCCATTCCTCTATTATTACCGAATCGCCGGTTCCCGCTTCCGGCGCCAATAATGCGCAAATTACTGTTACCTTGAAAGATAAATATGATAATCCGGTGCCGGGATGCAGATTGCAGATTTATACTCATGGACTCGCTGCTACGGTATCTCCCCTTGCGGGAGCGACAAATGTCCTGGGGCAATTCCTGGCCCAGGCTCGTTCAGCCCAACCCGGAGATTTGTATATAACGGCAAAGGATACGGATGATAATATCTGGCTGGCAGATTCGGCGAAAATCACCTTTTTCTCCACCACTGCGACAAAAATTCAACGCATCAGCGATGAAAACATCATCGCCTATCCGGGTTCAAGTTTAGCGGAACCCATGATGGTACGCATAACCGATGCGCAGAATTTACCGGTATATAGTTATCCGGTAACGTTCACCTGTAATAATACAGAGGCTCTTTTCTCCGCTGCACAGCCGGTATATACCAACAGTGACGGCCGTGCATCTACCAATATTCAGGTACCTGAACAAGCCGGCGAATTACTGGTCAATGCCAATGCTCCCGGCTTGCAGGGCAACCCAGTGCAATTTACAATCTACATAATGCAGCCGGAAAACCTGCTCATTGAAAAAGTAAGCGGCGACAGCCAAAAGACTGTGATCAACGGTAAAATACCGCTGCCGTTAGTTGTATCCATTCACGATAATGACGGCCGCCCGGCCAGGAATATTGGCGTTTTGTTTTCGGTTGCCAACACCCTGCTGGCGGTTGCAGATAGCGGTACGGTGAAAACCAATGCCAACGGCCTTGCGCAAACCACGGTTACCATGGGTGCAACAGCCGGTGAAACCACCATTACGGCAAAAATAATCGGTACTCAAAAAAGCGTCACTTTCCGGGTATTTTCTTTTGCCGAACAGGCGCAAAAAATGGCGATCCACTCCGGCAACAAGCAGAGCGCCCAAATTGGTCAGCAGGTTCCCGAACCACTGGTGGTTAAAGTGAGCGATAATAATAACAATGCTGTCGCAAACGTTGCGCTGCAATTTGCTATTCATTCAGGCGCCGGAACAATTATCGGCAATGCTTTGCAAAATACCAATGTTGCCGGTCTGGCCTCGGTCAACTACCGCTTCGGTATGACCAGCGGCAGGAACCTGGTTCGGGTTACCAGCGCCTCCCTGCCGGGTGATACATTATTGTTCACCCTCACCGCCACTCCGGATACGGCGTTCAGCATGGGTATTACCGGCGGCAACAACCAAACCGGTGTTACCGACCACCTGCTTAACAATCCTTTGTTGGTTAAAGTAGAGGATCAATTTGGCAACGGCGTTCCGGGTATTGCAATACTCTTTACTCCGCAGACCGGCCATGGTCATATTGTTCCGGCGGGAACGATAACCAGTGATTCCCTGGGAATGGCCCGGGCTTTCTGGCAGCTTGGCTCGGTTAAACAGACCCAGTATGTTACGGCCACAAACAGTACATTACAAAATTCACCTTTACAATTCCAGGCCACGGCGCTCAAAAACAATGCCCCGGTCATTACCCTGGTATCTGATAATTATGCTGTAAACGAAAATGATTCGCTGTCTTTTACGATAACAATTACTGATGCGGAAAACGACACCGTCACCCTCTCCGCCTTAAATCTGCCGGGCGGCGCAACCCTGAACGGGAATGTGTTTTCATGGCGACCGGGATTCAACCAGGCAGGCGAGTATGTGGTAAAATTTACGGCAACGGATCATGTGGGCGCGAAAAGTGAAAAGTATGCCCAGTTAACTGTACTTAATGTTAACCGTCCGCCGCGTATAATTACCGAAGAATGTTTGCCGGCAAACCGCAACCTGGGCGCGTTGAAAAAAGGCCAGGCAATTAATTTCTTTGTTAAAGCGGTCGATGATGATACCGATGATACTATCAATTACCTGTGGTTTGTAAACCAGGCTCCCAAAGCGGCGGCGGCCAATTACCGCTTTGAATCGCAAAATTTCAATCTCGGCAGGGTTACCGTTACTGCCCTGGTGTATGACCTGGAAGATAGCGTTTCTTTCGTGTGGACGGGCGATATCACCACTGCGATTGAATTGCAGAGTTTCAGCGGCGCTTTTAAAGCCTACACCGGTATTGAACTGAACTGGAAAACCCGCTCTGAATCGGATAACCTGGGATTTTATGTGCAGCGCGCCTTGCTGGAAAAAGGCCCATACACCCAGATCAGCAGCCTGATCCCGGCAAATCAAAAGGGCGAATATAATTATACCGATTCTGAAGCAGAAGCGGGCCACGCTTGTTATTACCGGCTGGTGGACGTGCAAAATAGCGGATTTATGACCGAACACGAAGCCATTCGTGTCCAGCCTGAACTGCCGAAACGGTTCGCCCTGCAGCAGAATTATCCCAATCCGTTCAATCCAACCACGACTATTCGGTACGAATTGCCGGAGCCTTCTCACATTTCCCTGGTAGTGTTTGATATATTGGGACGCGAGGTCAAGACTCTAATCAATGCGGTTATCAATCCCGGTTATCATAGTTGTGTTTGGGAAGGCATCAATAACCAGGAATTGCCGGTAGCTGCCGGTGTGTATTACATGGTATTAAATACCAAAGAAGGCCGGTTTGTAAAAAAGATTGCCCTGGTCAAGTAAAAAACAGGTCGGGGGTTGTATGATAAGGTAAGGAATGAGCTTACCCGATGACCGGGGCTTTTTGCCCGACGACTCTCGGAGTGCAGCGCTTTTATGCGCTGCACAAGCTCGCGGCGCATGACCGTCCTACTCGATGATCGGTGCGCTTTTGTTATTCCAACGAATACTATGAGGCTGATCGGGGCTGTATCAAAAACCCAAAAAATGTAGAACAGGTTACAAGTAAAAGTCAAAATGCCATTCATTTCATCCGATAGCCCTGGACATCATTATCCAGGGCCCAAAGTAGAAGCGGGATTCCATCCCGTGCTTTTTGAGCAGCAAAGCAGGTTTCAGTCTGCATATTTCTTTCGGCAAAGCAGTGGGCTGTGTTGTTGTTCACCGGGTTTTATGAAATGAAATGGGATTGGAAATCCCCTCTCAACCTGCGCCCTGGATTGGGAAATAAAGGGCGAGTACAACTCTGCACTAATGATGGCCCTGGAAAATGATATTCAGGGTTCGTTATATTTCCTTTTTCATCCAAATCCTGATATTGTTAATAAACTTATAACCTGTTATACTTGATGAGTATATTTTCTCTTGCAAATGTTTGTGTATTTGTATTATTTTAAACGTCTCAAAAACTGTTATGGAATATTGCGGGCCCTGAAAATCAATATTATTTTATAATCGAAATAGTGTGGAGAGAAAGGTTGTGAGCATGAACGATAATAATGAAACATTACTCTTTGAAAATCGAAATGACTTTAGAGCCTGGCTTTTGAATAATCATAATCAAGCAGACGGAATATGGATCATATTTGTCAAGGGGGATAAAAACTTTACCGCCAATGACGCATTGGAAGAATCACTCTGTTTTGGCTGGATTGACGGCTTGATGAAATCCATCGATGATAAAACCTATAAAAAATATTTTTCAAAAAGAAAAGATACCAAAAAGTGGTCGGAAAAAAATAAATCCATCTATGAAAAACTGTTAAAGAATGGCTTGATGACAAACGCCGGAATCGATGTATTCAAAGCAGAAACGAATGATAATAATAAAGTCATTGATATGAATGAAAAAATAGCAATCCTTACAGAGGAATTGAAACAAGATAAAGAGATATTGAGTTTATTTGCAGCAAAACCGCCGTCAAGACAAAAGCAATTTGCCGGTTTCTATTGTGAAGCCAAAACCGGGGAAACGCGGAAAAAGAGACTGGTAAAAATAACTGAAGCATTAAAAAGTAATTATACGGGAATGTTGTATTAATTTTTACCTGACTCCGGGTCGCTGACCCCTGTGTGGGCAGGTTCTGCCGGGGGAAAAGACAACTTAAAAATTTACCCGGTTTCCAACATGAAGCTGTAAAATACGTCCCAAGCCGGGAGGCTGGAAAAGAGAAGAAACACTATTCCTTTACCTCCCCGTTCTTTGCATCTCTTCATTAATAATTTCTTGAATTTAAATCCTTTGTATATTTGATTGCCTGGTTCCAGTAACTAAACTACTTTGTTCCACCCCTAAAGGGGTTTGATTGGGTGGGAGATTGGTTGGCTAGAGACATAACGCCCCTAAAGGGGCTTTTCTTTATTCTCTGGTTCCGGTATCTCCAGCCCGTAATCACAATCGCCCAACTCTGCCGGGATAGCGGAAAAAACTTGCAACTTTCGCTTTGTCTTTCCACAGCAAGAAGCTGTGAATGTACGTCCCAAGCCGGGAGGCCTGGGACGAGAAGAGAGCAATATCTGGACAGTATTGCGGCATGTATATTGCTAATAAAATTATGATGTTTACTATATATATGAGTTAATCCGGTATCAGAACTAGTCCAGGATTTCATCAGGAATAAATAAAAAATTGCTCTATCTTGCAAGGTACTATTAAATGAATGAGAGTGAGGTCTGAGATGAGTAGGGATAGATTGAATTTGATCAGGCATATTGTGAAACTGTTGTGTAAAAAAGAGAAAATATCTATAAACAGACTGGTGCTTCCCTTTGTCGCTTTTGTAACATTATTCTTTTGTATATACGAAAATACAATCGCTTCAGATAAAGTGGTAAGCGTATATTACTATTCCTGGTGGGGGAACACCGGTTATACCCATTGGCCGGATGGATACCTGGGGGAAAAACTTCTCCCGCCGCAGCCACCCTATCTTGACGAATACAATAGTAATTCCGATGTTTTGGTAAAAAAGCATTTGGAATGGTCACAATCGTATGGTATTGATAACTGGATATGTAGCTGGTGGGGGTGGGGACCATGGAACGAAATTGATACTATTATTCGTTCACAGATCGCTACCAACGTGAAGGAATATAATACTACCTTTTGTCTATTATATGAATCAGGTAATTTGTTAAAGTTTCAAAATGATCGAATTGTATTTGATGATGAGGATATTGCCAAATTGCGGTCTGACTTTGACTATATTGCAACAACTTATTTCTCAAATCCAAGCTATTATCGGATTAACAACAGACCGGTGGTATATTTTTACCTGACAAGGGTATTTACCGGGGAATATGCCCATGCACTTCAGTTACTAAGGCAAGACATGATTGCACGCGGATACGATATCTATATCGTTGGTGATGAGGTTTATTGGGATTCTCCCGATCAGACCCGTATTGCGGCTTTTGATGCCATCACTGCATATAATATGCACGGACCATGGCAGTATGCAGGTTACCCTGCAAATACAAATTTTATTGATGATGTTTCCGAAATTTTTAGTCAATATTCTGCCATTGCAAATAATTTAGGCGTTGACTTTATTCCGAATACCACGCCTGGTTTTAATGACCGGGCAGTAAGGTTGAACGTGAATCATTATATTATTCCCACCCAGATTCACCCTGACTCAAATAATGTCTCCACGTTTTACCAATTTACAAAGATGGCAATAAATCACGTCGATTCCTCAATCAATGCTATTGATATAACTTCTTTCAACGAGTGGCACGAAGGAAGCCAAATTGAACCTACAATTGTCGCTGCTCCTACAAATACCGATATAAGCTCAAGTGGCCAGGATTATACTCTGGGGTTTACTTACGAAGGTTACGGGACCAGGTATTTAGATATAGTGAGGATTTTACTGTCAGATATTCCTTCGGAAACGCAAGAACAAGTAAGGTCTTTACCTCGTTCCTTCCTGCTTGAGCAAAACTATCCCAATCCATTTAATGCATGCACAAAAATAGAATTTTCAATTCCTTATGATGAGTTTGTGACGTTGGAGATTTTCAACCTTTTGGGAGAAAGGATTGCCACGCTGGTTTCGATTGATCTTTTAGCCGGCTCACATCAGACGGAATGGAATGCCGGGAATGTTCCGGGTGGAGTTTATTTTTATCAGTTGAATGCAGGAGAATTTGTTCAAACAAGGAAATTAATTTTATTAAGGTAATCAAGATGCCCGAGGTTTCCCAATCCCGGGCCTTTTATTACAATCGCCCGGTTCTGCCGGAAAACTGTATGTAATTTATAGTTTAGTTCTTTTTACGTATTCCAGCCTGAGGCTGCCAAGTTGCGTTTCAAGCCGGGAGGCTTGGGACGAGAAAAAAGCCGGGTAAACGCCGGTTTTGCTATTTTCCCCCCGCCACATCCTTCAGCCACGGCATCATCTTTTCCAGTTCGCCATAGTATTTATCAAACGTGGACAGGTAGGGATTGGTATAGAATTTACTTTGCAGTTCTTCTGTTAGCGGAACACCGAAAAAGACCATATCGGCAAAATGCACCAGGTTGGCGATTTGCGCATCATCCTGAAAATGGCCGCCGCCCCAGGGACTGTTTTCGCCACTGGTGCGGATGTTCAGCGCCAGGTTGGCCGGGACGCCTAAAAACTGGTACACCGGTTTGGCGCCTTCCAGTCCGATGCAATCGCCCTCGGCGCCGTTGGCGTAATCGTTATTGGCGGTGGTGATGAGTACGGCGCGCGGCGCAATGGCGGCAATGATCTCGTGATGGTCGTACGGCAGCCGTTCCGCATAGCCGTGGGTATCAGTCTTGTAAATGCGCGGGGGATTCAAAAAGCGCGGCAGCATCTCGTTGGCGTTATGTCCCTGGTGGCGGGTTTTATCGCCCAGTACCTCGCAGCCGGTGGAGACGCCCCAGTCATATACATTACCGAACGGCGCTGAACGATGCGGCGTGTTGCCGAAGGAATCGTAACGATACACCGCGCAGCCGCCGCAGCCGGACGCGCCGGGATTGACCACGCCAAAGCGCTCGTCAAACAGCCCCGCCGCCAGCGCCGCTTTGCCGCAGCGCGAAAACCCGGTAACGACCAGCTTGTCCAGGGCGAACTTGTTTTTATAAGCGGCGTCGTTTTGCGTCAGCCAGGTCAGCGCATCCACAGCGCGGCTCGCGCCCCAGGCCCAGGCCAGCAAGGTTCCGGCGTCGTGACCGGTCGTCACATTGTAGGGATACAGTTCGTAAAACGCACCCTGGCGGTCATAGTTGTCGCTTGCGACGCTGGTATAAATAATGCTCAGCACGGCGTAACCTGCCTTTAGAAAAACGGGATTGGCTTTCTGCGGCCAGAAATCGATACTGACAATCACCGGATACGGGCCGGACTTACCGCATTGCCGGACGGTTGGAATGGTGAGGACCGCCTCGAAAGCGGCGGTAACGCCCTTATCCTGAACGGTAATGGTCATCTTGTCGTCATTCACCACCGCAGTTACTGATTGCGGCGGTTTGGGCAGGTATCCATATTCGTAATACTGCGCCAGGTCCAATATTTCCGCGCGGCGGGCAGTCCAGTCCGCCACAGAAACAACCTTTTTGCCGTTGAAAAATGTGAAAGGATCCGGCAGCGAGTTTACCGTTTTCAGAGCAAAGGGATCGGGATATTTACCGCTACGGCGCAGAGCTTGAAGCGCGTTATCCAATTGGGCGGCGGTGTGGTCGATTTGCTTTTGTTTGGTCGCTGCCGGCGTTTGTTTGGCAGCGGCTAGAGCGTTATCCAGTTCTGTTTCGCTCACCCAGATACCGCGCGGCAGCTTTTCCGCTTTATAGATGGCGGCGCGCAGCAGAAAAGTATCGAGAGCTTTGGCAGTCTTGCCGTCCCAGCCGCTTAATTTAACGACGCCCCAGCGGCTGTTGTCGTCCAGTCCCTTGTTATTGCCGTCGCTCCAGAAAATACGATACTGGCATTTTTGTGTAAGAGTTACAGCATCATTAATGCAAAACTCGAATCCCATTTTCGAGCCGTTTTGCATGGGTATGCCGCCGATGTAAATCGCCAGTTCAACGACATAACCGCATGGCTTACCCTGACTGTCGGTTTTAGCAAATACAGCCGAGCCTTGCAGGCGCTCCTGGTATGCGCCGCTGCCGGTCACATCTCCCACACAGTTAATACGGATCAGCCAGTCGTCTTCTTCATTTTTGGGCATCTTGTCATTATAGAAATCGCCATATATTTCCACGCCGTCCTGATCGCCCGGCAGTTTAGCGGTGGTAGTGATGTCGGTATCGTTCACGTCGATCAACAGGTACAGTATTGCGCCGTCCCACAGCGAGCGGACTGTGCCGCTGGTTTTGCATTCTGGCGCTGGGGCGGACAAGTTGGCGGTCATGCTGATGGCGACAGGTAAAGATTCGGCAATATCCCAGACCGGTTCGGTCTGGCCGTCGATTATCACGGAATCGGTGGTGAATTGCGACAGTAGTTTTGTCCTATCAGCCGCCGCAAGTAAATTACTGCATGTTAAAAGGAGGAGAAGAATAATACTTTTACCGGTGACCCTGTTCATGACATGTTCTTTCTGCAAGGTTAGTTGATATTCATTTTTATTATTCTGTGGAAACCAGGTGTGTAATTTGTACGCCCCCAAAATGGTTATATTTACAGAACAGGTCACAGCCTTTGTTATTAATCTCGGCCTTCATTTGTTATCCGGCAGGTTACCTGCTCGCGCCGGGAACTGTTCATTGCTTTAATTATTATTTATAACTCATCCAGGGCTTCAATATCGGCTAAATCTTTTTGTCTGCCGGAAGCGCGTTTATTGGCAACAAATTCCCGGCGGCCGATATATTTTACCGGAACATCTCCATAATAACCATTTTCACTACCCTTAAAGGCTGTTTCCCAGTCCATTCCGGAGATGGATGTCATCAGGTCAATTCGTATAGGAGATACGCCTAATTGCACCACTTTATCCGGCCATTCAAAATCGGCTGTGACAAGGCCAAGCGATGCGAAACCGAAATCGTCCAGGGCTTTAATAATGCTAACGGCATTCTTTTGATCCGGTTTTACATAGACATCAATATCCCCGGTGTATCTGGGTGCGCCGTGGAATGCCAGAGCGTAAGATCCGACGATCATATATTGTACTTTATGAGCGTTGAAACACTCGAACAACTCTTTGTAGTCTGATTGTATCTCCATGATATTGCTTTCTGAGGTGTTCAACGGCTGAGATTCTTTCCGCCCGGGATTTGGTCAGCCAAAATGCCAGGTTTTCTTTGATCTCATTGAAATCAGTCAGATTTTTTTTGGTAACGACTTTACACATTTTTACTTTTTACTGTGGATAAAAAACAGCAAGATTTTTTTACAATTATTATTTATTCAATTAAAAGGAAAGATGCAAGTTTTTTTTTGTTTTAACATCTTTAAGCGTAACCATAGCCGGTTCTGCTGGGAAACAGAATATATTTTTCACATTAATTTTTTCAATTCCCAGGAAATTATCATAACCAGGTAGATAATTCCAACTCTGCTATTTAACTTTATTAATATCCCGCACTGTCCTTTTGCCCGCTCATTAAAAATATGCTGAACTGCCTGGTTATGCCATCTTTACCCGTTCGTTCCGTTTTGGCGGCGTCAACAGCGCTGACATGTACAAAACCTGCATCCATTAAAGACTGGCGTAGTTGCGCGCGGTTAAAGCCATAATGAAAGACCCCGGTATTGTCTTTATGGAACAGGCCGCTATCCTGGTCCAGATCGGCAATACCCAACCAGCCGCCGGGTTTGAGGATGGCGTGGAATTGTTTGAAAAGCTCCTCAATATTCGGGATATGATGCAGGGTCATACTGCTGACGATCACATCATATTCTCCGGACAATTTGTCTCCCTTATCCAGATCGATAAGGGCTGCTTTAACGTTGGACAATTTCAGCTTGTCGATCTTGGCTTTGTACATTTCGAGCATACCCTGCGAGCTATCGACGCCGGTGATGGAGCGCACCAGCGGTTGCAATTGGAAAGTGACGAGTCCCGTGCCGCAGCCAAAATCCAGCACATCCAATGCGGATGACAAAGGGATGTGGGTAATGATGGTGTTAGCAATGTCCTGGGTCATTTTCAGCCGGACGGGATTTTCGTCCCACAGTGCTGCGTCTTTATCAAAATTGCGTTTTTCGGTGTTCATAATAATATTCTTTTTGTTATATAATTAATTCCCTGTCTCATGTTTATGATGTAATACTCATAACACCTTTTTCGGCCGGAGGCAGAAAAGTACAATCCCAGGTGAACAGATCGGTGCTTTTATAGATACCCGAAGGTCCGAGCGATGAGTTACAAAGGACAAATTTATTTTTCTGGCAAATTTGCATTCCCATTTTCAACCGGCTTGTTTGTAATTAACAGGAATAGTAAATAACCCAGCCATGATAAAAATAAGGTGATGAGCAGCCAGCCATATTTTTTGCTGCCGTTTGCACGTTTTGAAACCAGCACAAGTATTGGTGGAAAAAATATCACCAACAGGATAATCATAATTTCTAAAGCACCCAGGGGAAAAAGTGCGGCAAAAAAAGCTACCATTTATCATTTCCTTTTATTAAAATTTGATACAAGTTTTAATCAAGTCATAAAATCTTGTTTTTTCGCTTTTTTTCAAATTCTATCAATTCAACCGGCGCGCCATTGTGTACAATCATGGCGACCCGCGTGCCTTCGCCGGGCGAGTTCGGTGGTGTTAATATTTGCAGGTTATGTTTGCGCAGTTCCTCATCCAGATCATCGACCTCAAAGGCAAGATGCGGAACTGTTTTGATCAATTCGTGAATGGGACTGTCCACATCAAAGCGCATCCATTCGATGCCAAAGGGACTGCTATCGAATCCGCCCACGTAAAATTTGAATTGCGGCAGATACTTTTCATTTTGTATAGGCCCGGTCGTCGGGATGCCGAGATGATGATACCGCCAGCCCCATTTATTTTCCGCCTGCGGCGCTTCATGATCTTGTCGTTTTCTGCTCATAGTTGTCCGGTTTATGATCATCAGCGCACCAGGAACACTCCCGGTGCGCACAATAAAATTTATTCGTTTGACGCCAACCTGAACGCCGCCATTTCCTGATCATTGCGCACCAGCAGAATATCATTGGCCAGGACCGGATGGTTCCAGGTTTTGCCGGTTATGGCCGGTATACGCACCAGTTCCGTAAATTGCTCCGGGACTGCATTAACCAGCGCCAGTTCGCCTTTTTCCGAGATCACCAGCAACACATCCTGATCGGCCAACAATACGAACTGACCGCGGCCATAGCGCCCGCCGCGCCATTTCCGCTCGCCATTATCAAGCGAAATGCAAGCCAGCATCGGGCCGTCAAAGCCATAAACATGGCCTTTGTGAATAACGGAATCGTTAAAGTAGGGTTTGATGCGCGCAGAGGCCCAAACATCGGTCGTGCTCCATCCACTGTCTCCCGCAGTTGCTTTAATACGACGGATACCGTCCCGCTCATTGATGCTGATGAGAATATCATTATCCGGAGTAATGGTTGGTTGAACTATAGGAGTGCCTTTCCAGGCATATTCCCAAAGCAGAGCGCCGTCGGCGGGATTAACGCTGATGACGCCGGGCTGATATTGAAAAAGAACCTGCCGCACACCGTTAACTGTTGCCAGGTGCGGGGAACTGTAACTTTCAATACCGGAATCCGGTTTGCTCCAACAGGGATTGCCGTTAGCCAGATCATACGCAATGAGTGATCCGGCAGCGGCGGCGATGACCAGGCTATCTACAACCAGGGGCGATCCTGAAAATCCCCATATTGGGGTTTTGGTATCGGTATCGGTAGCGGCATTGCGCGACCAGATCACGTTGCCGGTGCTTGCATCAAGTGCGTTGAGTATGCCGGTTGCGCCTTGTGAGTATATGCGTCCATTACTAAAAGTCGGTGTGGCGCGTGGGCCAGGCCCGCCGTTCGATTCCCAGAAGCGGGCTTTGTCGCTGTGTATCCATACCGGTTCGCCGGTGAGCAGGTGATAACAGGAAACCACTTCATCATCGCCGCGTTGCTCTTGGGTATAGAACAACTCTCCACACACGGTAAAGGAAGACCAACCCGGGCCGACCGGCTGCCGCCAGAGTTCCTGCGGGGGATTGGTAGCCCAATCGGTTGAAATTTTGCTGCCGTAAACAATACCGTCGCGCCTGGGGCCGCGGAATCCCGGCCAAACCGCCTGTGTAGTATCCTGCAACGCAACAACGGCGCTTTGTATCTGTTCTTGACCGGATTCTGCCAATAGCCGTTCTTCCGGACTTGCAGTCCAGCGCCAGGAAAAATCCGATTGCCCGTTATTGGTTATGCCGGCGGTGCGTAATAAAGTCCAGGCGCCGGTGGCAATAATAATAGTGGCCGCCATGGTAATTAAACGAAGCCGTTTAGTAAAACGTCGACTGACAACCGCCCAAACCACAAAAGCCACGCAAATTATCGGCAAGGCGAGGATGGGGAACAACATTCCCATGCCGCCCCGGGCAATTGACTGATGGAGCAGCGGAATTGTGCCGATAATAGCAACAATTATCAACCCAACAGCGCTCCAGCGTTCCAGGTGGGGCGCCCGGCTGAAAAACGCCCACCAGATAATTATTAATAAACCGAACAAAGCTCCGCCTAATACGGCAATCGGCAAGGCGTCCGGTATTACTATAGGAGCGAGAATTTTGAAAAGTACAATCAGTATTGCCATCACTAGTCCCGGCCACAATCGCACCGGTTTCTGCTGTTTTGGTTTACGGGGTTTGCGTTTGAACATAACAAGTCCTTTTTTATATTTGGTCAGGTGACATAAAATTATTATTTACATTGAATTTTGTTGATAATAACCGGCGATGACTCGGTTTTGATTTGCTGCACTAGAAAAATATTTTGTATCCGTATCATCTTACGGTTTGAAATATTTATTTGTTACAAAAGGTGGATATTAAATTTCCCACTAATAATGGACTCATTGGGAAGAAATATCCATCTCATACACCCGGTATCTTCGCAACGGTTTGGCGCCCAGTTTATTAATGGCATTGATCATCGGCATATTGTCTTCGAGCACATAATTGATCTCGACCCACAAATCCTTACTGTACAGCGAATCATTTAGCATACAATAAATAAGACTGTCCACCGCTTTGCCCTGGTATTCCGGAATTACTCCCAGGGCAAACATACGGTAACGATGCAGGCGCGGCAGTCCCCATAGTAGTTTTATAAAGCCAAACGGGTACAAGCGTCCGTTCAATCCCTTTAGCAGGGAATTAACATCCGGCAGGGTAATAGCAAAACCGACCGGACGGCCGTCCTGATTCTCGGCAAACAACACACATTTGGGTTGTATGACCGGTTTCATGTCGCGGGCCATCGCTTTGGCTTCGGCATCCGTTACCGGGGTATAGCCCCAATTACTGATAATAGTAGCATTGGACAGTTCAATCAGGGTCTGTACTTCCGCATCATAATTTTTCATATCTAACCGGCGAACGCGAATCCCATAGCGTTTTGCTATCGCCTGGGTATGTTCAATTACCCGTGGCGGCACTTGATAGCCTTCGGCAATATCGATATACCAGCATAACAGATCTTTAACTTTGAGCAGACCAAAATCTGTCAGCAACTCGTTGTAATACGGGGGATTATAAGGCGCCATAACCACCGGCGACGGCGTGAATCCTTCTACAACCATGCCCCACTCCTGCGAGGTAAAACTCCACGGGCCGCGCATTTTCGTACAGCGCTTTTCCAGCAGCCAACTTTTGGCCGCGCTCAGCAGCAGCCTGGTGGCTGTTTTATCCTGTATACATTCAAAATAACCCAAAAAGCCGATGCGTTCCCCCCAGAAATCCATGGCGATATGATCGATAAATGCGGCAATGCGGCCAATGACCTTGCCCTGGTCTTTTAATAAAAAGAGTTGCCGGTCGCAGTGCTCAAGAAAAGGATTAGTTTGGGGAGCAAAAAGATTGCGCTGCTCTTGTCGTAAAGGTGGCACCCAAACGGGATCGTTTTGGTAATGCTTGTATGGAAAATTGATAAAGGCTTGCAGATCATGTTTTTGGGCAACCGGGACTAGTTCCATATCTTTCCTGCTTTATTATAGTGTAATTGATTTCCGCACTTAAAAGGATCGCCACTCTATATATAATCACCTGCTATAAATGAACAAGATTCACTAAACAATATAAACAAAACATGAATATGGTTCCATATAATTATGCAGTTTTCAGGATAAAGAACAATGTTTAACGCAGCAGCATCATTTTTTGTACCTGGCTTTCGCCCCCGGATGTGAGCTTGAAAAAATATACACCGCTGGTTACAGCGTATCCGGCATCATTTTTACTATCCCAGGCAAACGAATGCGCGCCCGGCGCGGTATAACCGCTATAAAGCGTTTTCACTTTTTCCCCCAGTGAATTATATATTTCCAGAGATACTTTTTGCACATCCGTTACATTAAACAGTATTGCAGTCGACATATTAAAAGGATTCGGATAATTTTGGCAGACCAGACTTGCCGGCGTCCCGCTCTCATCAATAATTCCGGTAGTCGCCGCTTCTTTGTGATAAATTTTGTATTTCCAGCCGGCTAAAGTAAGAGACGAACCCTTGGCAAAAGAGACCGAGTCCATTGCCAAGGCATCGGCATACCGGTCAAAATGTTTCGAACCGCTAAATGTAATATTTATAGTATTGGGACAAAGATTGAAAACAGCGAAAATTTTATCATTCTCTTTTTCGCGGATAAATGCAAAAATATCATAATTGTTAGTTGTCCCTATCCGTGTTAATTTTCCGCCATTGCCGCCATTCCACAGGGCCTGGTTATCTTTTTTTAATGTGAACAATGTTTTGTACATATCCGCAAAAGGATGCGGCTGCCAGTCGATGAGGTCTTTATCAAAAAAAGCCAGCCGTTTATCGAGACCCGCTTCCTCGCCGCTATAAAGCAGCGGCATACCGTTGATGACCGAGGTCAGCGCCGCAAAAGCTTCAGCCGCGTTGCCGAACTGTTCAAATACGGTGCCATACCATGAATTTTCATCGTGATTGGCGGTAAAGTGCAGGCGGTAATGATTTTGCGAAAAAGCGTTTTGTTCATTGCCCAGGTAATTCCATAAATCGTTAGCCGTGTTAATATCTTTATAGACTTTATTTAACAGGCCGTCGCCAAAACCATGATACCCCCAGGAATAGCTTATATCAAATCCTGCATCCTGGTATTGTTCACCATCATCTTCCGCCAGCATAAACAAACCGGGTTTGAGGGTTTTTAACTCTGTAATAGCCGTTTGCCAAAAATCCAGGGGCACCCAGCTTACGGCGTCGCAGCGAAAGCCGTCAATATCTGCCTGTTCTACCCAGTACTGCATGGCGTCGATCATGTAATCACGTAGTCCTTGTTGACTATAATTCAAATCGATCACATCCGTCCAGTTGGTTCCGGCCGGCGGCACGAAATTGCCATAGCTGTCTTTTGTGTACCAGTCCGGATGGGTTGTGGTCAGGGTATTATCCCAGGCGGTATGATTGGCGACCCAGTCGATGATGACATACATACCCATGCTATGGGCAGTATCGACCAGGTCTTTAAAATCTTCCAGTGTACCGAACTCTTGGTTGACATCGAGGTAATTTTGCACCGAATAATAGCTTCCCAGGCTGCCCAGGCGGTTTTGTTCGCCAATAGGATGAATAGGCATGAACCAGAGAATACCGACTCCCATATCCCGCAGTCGCGGCAAGTGCGCAGCAAAAGCGGCAAAGGTGCCCTCTTCAGTATATTGCCTGACGTTGACTTCATAGATGATCTTGTTATAGCTCCAGGACTGGTGAGACTGGGAATTAGAGGGAGTAGAAAATAAAAAAACTAACAGCAGTAGTATACAATATATCTTGCTATACTTCAAATTGTTTTCCTTGTGACTTTACAAAGTTAATCATTTTTGATTTTAAGATAAATTATTTCTTTAATGTAATGAATTTTATTCAAGATGCACAAGTAGTTTTTGTTTAATATTTAAATAATGCAGAGTATTCTTGGTTAACCCGGGTAAAAAACAGTAACCCCAAACACAGATTTTGCCTGGTGTGTTAAATCATATTTTTTTATTCAAAAAATATCTTACTCTTTTATCCTTATGGAAAATAAGTTATTAAAGTGTGATAAAGCCCCACTGTTTTGCTTGTAATTGATGTTTGACCTGGCCATTGTTAAAATGACCAAAGGTAAAAGCAGCTTGTGCCCGATTTGAAAAACCGGGCACAATAATACTTTAATTACTGTTGGTAGAGTCTTTTACCAGCCGAACGGAAATGCCTGATGAGCCACTACTACCTGTCGGAAAGAGATCGTTATCGGCACATGATAGTTTATAATTTGACACCATCGGCGGCAAAGGCCCAATCCGTATTACTGACCCATAAACAGTATATTCTCCCAACTTTTCAAAAACGCCATTGGAATTACGCATACCTGCCGGTAATGCTGTAAAGCCGCTTTCATTAGTAGCGGTAGAATTTGTACATGACCAGTGTGCTGTACCTGCTTCTTTCAATTTGTCGCCGGCGCCCAACATACCGCCAAGGTTATCGGCTAATGTTTCCCATTCTGTTGTACTTGGAATATGCCACCCTTCAGGGGCAATATTACTATTATTTAAAAGTGCGTACAAATTATACAATCTTCCGTACGTGGAAGAATTTGCAGGATTGTTATTATAATCGCAATAAGCGCCGGTTGTTAAATTGGCCCAGGCGCTGTTGTCGGTGACATTGGGAATCTCTGTGCCATCCCGGTAATGCGTTACTTGCAGGTTTTCAGCCATCCACCATTGTTCCCCGATTTTAACGGTCTGGTAGGTATTACCATCGTAATCGGACATTGTACCGGTAAGTAATGGTTCAAAATCTAAAGAAGTAATGTTTGCTCTCAAAGTGCCATTGCAATCCGATCCTGAATACTTGCCGGTTAATTTGGTGCAATTTTCAGTGATTGTACCGGAACCGTTAAATGTGCCGTTACATGGCGTACTTTGTTGTATAGTAAAACTCAGCGTAGTGCCTGACATACGTCCGGTTAATTGCGAAGCTGCTCCGCCTTCGGTAACTATCGATCCGGTTGCTGTGCCATCATCCGCTTGTCTGATTACTATGTCTGCATAGAATTGTGTGCCGACTGGCAGTTGCACCCCGCCGGTAACAATAACAGACAGGAGCCATCTTCCGGTAACATCACAGGCCGGCGGTTTATTTGCCGAGTTCGTCGGACTACTCTTGTCACCACATCTGTTCAGGAGTAGTATTAAAAAAAGTAAAACCAGTATTAGTTTAACACTTTTCATACAAAATCCCTTCAGCAAAATTAATTCTCACCAGGTTATGAATGCTCAATTCCGGTGAGAGGTACGGGAGTATTTTCCCTGACAATTAATAAAGCTTTTACAACTTGACTACTCGAACTTGATTATATATGCAAAAGAGGCTAAAGAAGTGGAAAGGCTGCTTTCACCGAGGGAAATTATCGGTGAATATATTTTTTATTATCATCACGGTTCTTTTTTTAAAACCGTGCTGTAATACCTCTCGCCTCTGCTGCCGACCAGTTGAATAAAAATTGAATCCGCATATCTTTTGGCAAATCTCTTCACCAGGTTACGGATTAGAATTGTATCGCCGGGAAATGTATAAATAAAATAACCGCCGTTTGTCATTCCTAGAGCGGAATTGGTATGTATATTTCGCTGTGGATCAATTTTGAAAAAATAGTAATCGCCGGTTTGTAAATTATGTTGCTGTGCTCCAAGGATTGTCAGGGAATCCAGAAATGCCTGATATGGCGCCGGTTTGATCGATTCCGCTTGTCCCCAGATCAGGTTTTGCGGAATACGATTGATGGTTTCATTAGCCGTACCGATATAATCATTAGAGCGGATGGTCAGGGTATAGGAATCCCGGGTAACGGTAAAAACTCCCTTTACAAGATGACCGTCAACATAAATATCCATACCATAGTTACCCGGCGCAGGTTTTGACAAAGTAAATTTTGCATAAGCGTAACTCAGAACGGCCGCAGCCGGGCCTTCCGGTATGCCTATATCTTTTAAATATATTTTATACACGTTTTCGGTTCTGGTTATGCCGCCGATGATCTGATAACCGGCGCTCGGATAAACCTTTTCAGTGAAAAAAGCCAGCGCAATATCCGCATCGGCTTTTTCACTTTCGACAACGATGGAAATGTTTATTTTTGAATCAATCGCGGTGGTTCTCCCCGCATAATCGGGATAGTTAAAATCATCGGCAACCGTTGCATCATTTATATTGCGCTGACACGCCAAAAACAAGGATAATAAAGCAAAGCAGGCTACTGTAAACAGGTATTTTTTCATCTCACTTTCCTCCCGATTATGAGTTGGTTTCTAAAACAAGTTATTATCAATTAAATCCGGTCTATCCATTCCGCCCCGGTCGACGTTCGCGTAGTATACAGTTTAAGATAAATAATTTACGGAAAAAAGCAAGCGATTTTTCATTACTTTTGTTTTCTGGAGATTTTTTCCGATGAATCACTGCCCGGATAGCGATTTAACCCACTCCGACTGAGGGATTGATAAAACTAACATGCAGGTTTTAATAAAGAAAAAATCCCGATAATCACTCTTGACTTATTTTCCCGAACCTTACATTCGGCAGTCCCAAAATCCACCGGGCGCATGCGTGCAAAACGGCAAAGGGAATGAGCGCCAAACCGGCAATTAAAAAACACAACTCGTAAACCAAAGTACTATCTGTATACGGCCTTCCAGACAGACGGGAGTGTAAAGCGCTTAGAGGAATGCCATACATATTCCCCACGATCATCACTTGCGCAGCCGCTAAAATTATTTTGGTTTTGGCTGGGCCGTACTCTTTTTCGATAGCCCGGTAAGCGTCCTGCTGCGGCAGTCCCCGGGTATCAGCAAAATGCTGGGCAAATAAAATGGCTTTGGCTTCTTCAGGTTTTATATATTGCTCTCCCCCGCTTAGAAAACTACTGATCTCTTCCGAACTCATTCCCTGACTTAATGCCATCCGGGTATGAGCCCAAGAACAGGCAGCGCAGCCGTTGACTTGCGTAACCGCCAGCATAATACGTTCCCGGAAATTCTCATCTAAAAGTTTATGTATCTGGTTGCCGATGAGTATCAGGAACGCACCCGGTGCAAAGAGTAACGCCGCATAAAGCTCGGGTGAGGTAAATTTTCTTTTATAACGGTTTGCAGAGAACAGCGGTTCGGATGTCGTTACGTGCAAAATCTATCTCAATATTTTGTTAATAAACGGGGATATAAACGTTATTTTACCAACATTAATCTTTTGGTATTAATAAAAGCTTTCGTTTTCAACTGGAAAAAATATGGGCCGGAAGAAAAATTTTGTAGTTCAAGTTTAACCTGATGTTGCCCGGCATCTTTATATTCATTTATTAATGTTCTTACTTCCCGTCCAAGGGTATCATAAATTTTCAATTCAACAAATGCTTTTTCCGGTAAATTGTATGGAATTAGAGTTACTAAATTGAAAGGATTAGGATAATTTTGTCCCAGCCAATAAGTTTTTGGCAGAGTTATAATTTTTTGGTTAATGCCTGTGATAAACCTTGTTGATAAATACCAAAAACCTATTTTATTTTGGAAGATCGGGCTGGTAACTTGACCGATAATCGGTTGACCGAGCGTTAAACCGATATTATAATTACCATCCGAAACAACAACTCCCCCATTTCCCAACACACTAGTCTGGATAATTGACTGGGCGTCAACGCTGTTTATCCCACTTAAACCAAACCCCAAAAGGTTCAAAATCAAAAATGATTTTAATAATTTCATAGCAGCACTCCTTTATTCTTTTAGAATAAAAATGCAATCCTGTCTCTTTATTATCTATTCAACGGATTGCGCTGCTGATAATTTTTCAATTTTTTCCTCTAGAGCGTTTATCCTTTCATGGAGTTGTTCAATATAAATATGTGCTTTTTCCAATTCCTCGACAATGCCTTTTTGATGAGCCCCATATTCAACGATTTCCAGCCCATTTTCATCGACAATAGCTTTAGGAATGGCTTTGAGATGTTTATTTTCCCACATGAATCCCGCATGTTCTTTAATGGATTCCAATTGATAATCAGTTGCAAAAACATAATCGGCGTGCAATACACTTCCCCGTTGATAAATCGTACCGTTGACATCCAGTTTCCCCTGGGGATTCTTTGTTCCGATGCCCACATCTCCAACACTGGTAATTCTCATTCGTTCGGTCGGTCCATTGGTATTGAAACTCAGATCACAACCGGTACCTGATTCCATGGTAAATTTATGATTGACACTTTTATCATCAAAAATCCAATGCGCATTATCTCCGTTTCTCATCAATATAAACGTGTCATTGGTATCGTCACCATCAATTGTAATACCATTCTTGCCGGTGGTATTCAAATGCAATAAAGATTGTGGGTTATTGGTTCCAATTCCGACCTTGCCGTTACCTTGTATACGCATAGTCTCGTTAAGACTATCACTCTTACCCCATCCGAATACAATATCGGCATAACTTTGATCCGTATACATTTGGAATACGCGATATTGATTACCAAAACCAAGACAGTTGGCGCCAGGGGTTTGACCCCATAATGATATTTTATCTCCATATACATCGGGAAAACTGAGCAGATGGGCCGGGGTTGATGTACTTATACCAACATTTCCGGATACAGTAGTATACACGTTATCTCCCGAAACAGTCCAGCCGCCGCCTGAACTACCACCTGTTGCTGAAATGGTTAAAGTATTATCACTCGTTGTAACCGTCACATTCTCTCCGGCATTAATTATTACATCGTCGGTAAGTGAGTTAAGGCTTCTTACGACATAACCATTTGCAATACTTTCACCTGTTACTGCACTGTTTGCTACCGAACGTGTATTTAAACTATATGCTGAAGAAGTCAGCTCTACCCGGGGAATAAATTCTGATCCTTCACCTACAGTAATTCCAAGCCAATAAGGATCATTAAATGAAATACTCAATGGATCAATACTTCCCAGAATCACATTAAAAATTCCATTATTTATCGAAATATTTTGTGTTTCTGACCAGAGAATCGTACCACCTGTGGCGTTGTCGTATAATTTAAAAGTAAGAGTATAGTTACCATCAGAAACAAGAGAACCGTCAGCATTCGATAATATACCCTGGTAACTTATTGTTTGTGGAATCTGTCCCAGACAAAGGTTTTCCAAAAAAATCACAACCAGGATAAAAAACAGCACACTTTTTAATGTCAAATATTTCATGGCAATTTTCCTCCTTGCGTTTGTAAAAGTAAGATACAATTGAAGGTTCTTTTTATATCAAATAATCACGTGGTATTTAATAATTATCAAATCAACAACCTGACTTATTTGAAACGCAAAAGCATGAATTGACATAAACAACTAAATTTCTAGTCCAGCAAACTCCCCCAAACACAAACTTTTCAAAATGCATCAAGATGCTTATCATGCTCTTTAATTATACATTTTTCGCTCAAAGCTTGTATATTGAATACTTTTATTGCAAACACTTTTTTAAAATTTTGTTTTCTGTACCGGAGAATTTTAACTACCTATTCAAGTTCCTGGTATATATAAAACATCGTCTTATAAATTTATATTTCAAAATAAAATTCCCCAGAAAAATGGTCACCTGTTATGCCGCAGAAAAAAACGGCACTCGCCTGTTTATTCTTTCTGTCCTTAATTGCTCAATCAGGAACGATAATGCCCTGATATCTTTAGGTTTCTGGCAAAGATACTTTATTTAAGAATTATTTTAATACAGGTTTTGGAAATTACCCCAACACACCACATCTACTCATTCCTGCGAATGCAATGAGCAAGGACCACTAGTTTGCATCCCGTTATGCTTTATCGAACTTAACTTTTGGCAACCCGAAAATCCACCGGGCGCATGCGTGCAGAACGGCAAAGGGAATGAGCGCCAAACCGGCAATTAAAAAACACAACTCGTAAACCAAAGTACTATCTGTATACGGCCTTCCAGACAGACGGGAGTGTAAAGCGCTTAGAGGAATGCCATACATATTCCCCACGATCATCACTTGCGCAGCCGCTAAAATGATTTTAGCTTTTGCCGGGCCGTATTCTTTTTCAATAACCTGGTAAGCGTCTTGCTGCGGCAGTCCCCCGGTATCGGCAAAATGCTGGGCAAATAAAATGGCTTTGGCTTCTTCAGGTTTTATATATTGTTCTCCCCCGCTTAGAAAACTACTGATCTCTTCCGAACTCATTCCCTGACTTAATGCCATCCGGGTATGAGCCCAGGAACAGGCAGCGCAGCCGTTGACTTGCGTAACCGCCAGCATAATACGTTCCCGGAAATTCTCATCGACTACTTTATAAATCTTATTCCTAAGCAGTAACAATAATGCTCCCGGCGCAAAAATTAACGCCGTATAAAGTTCCGGTAAAGTAAATTTCTTTTTATAGCGGTTGTCTGAAAACAGTCGTTCAGGCATTGTTTCTTTCAAAATATTCCAAGTCAATTCCCAAAAAGAGCTACTTGACCAACAGCATCTTTTTACTCTGCATAAAACCTGTTGCAGTTCTCAAGCGGTAAAAGTAAATACCGCTGGGTAGTTTGGAACCGTCAAAGGTAAGGGAATGTTCACCTATGCCGGTAACATTATCCACCAATACTTTTACCGTGCGGCCGGTAATATCCAAAACCTCCAAAGTAACCTGATCCGTTTGCGGTAAAAAAATTTTATCGCTGTTTCGGGATTAAACGGATTGGGATAATTTTGTTCCAATCCATAACCGTCGATCAGTCTAGAGTTTTTTTTTACTCCTGCGGGTTCAATGCCCATTATGGAAAGCATCTGTGCGGCGTAACGATTGCCGAACTCACGATACCCTTCGGAATCGAAATGCACGTTATCTTCCTTGTCGGTGCAGCCGCTTGAAGGAATGACGTAAGAATTGGGCAGGGTTTTAGGCAGTTTAGCAATGATCGAATTCATGCTGGCGCAAATACCGCCCTGATCGGCATGAACGACCTCACCGGCCAGAAGGGGTATTGATTGCGGATCGAGATTCAGGTCGGTCATCAGATCATCATAGATTTTTTTTACTTTGGCCGGCCATTGGTTGTCGCCGGTATTGGACTCGCCCTGGTGCAAAAGAATGCCCTTAATGACGCCGTCCTGCTGGGCCTGTTTGGCCAAGTCCACCATATACTGGTAAGGATTGCCCTTATATTCTTTGATAATATCCTGAAACCACTGCTCGGTGTAGGTGGAATCATAATCCATATAAATATCCTTGTCGAACAACTCGATGCGGCAGCCGCCGATGGAGACATTGATCACGCCGATTTTAATGCTGTCCGGCAGGTTTTCGACCATGGTTCTGCCAAAATAATCAGCCGGGGAAAGTCCATTCCAGCATCGGCACAGCGGCGGAACCGCGGTGTACCATTTGCCCTTGATCCTGCCCAGGTTTGAACAGGCCACCGCCTGCAACACTTTGAAACGGCTGTCGACTGTCCGGTCTTGTTGTTCGATAGTTCCCTGCCCTTCCATATTGGACTGGCCAAAGCACAGGTAAATGTAAAAATTCGGGTCCTGCGCGTAACTGTTGGTTGTTGCCATGAAAAGTCCTGTTAATATAAATACGAGTGCGAATATGATTTGCTTGTTTATGCTATTCAAAATTGATTTAGCGCTCACGTTAACCTCCGGAGAACTTTACTATAATCTGGACTATTTTTTTTTCTTACCCTAAAATACAAAAACTAGACGTAAAACAAAACTTGTATATTTTTTCGTTCCGTATACCTCATCCCAAGTCTCCCGGCTTGGGACGCACACTCACAGCCTCTGGCTGGGAAATGATTAAATTTCTCGTTACCCCGACAGAGCCGGGCGGTTGTGATTCCGGGCCGGAGACCCGGAACCAGGTACTACGGTCCAGATATCGCTCATATTTGAAAAAAGAGAAATTGAAAATATTGGCAAGTTTACTCGTTGATAATCTCCTGATTAGAAACGGCTAGTCAGGTAATCTCCGATTCCTAAAGATTGAAATACCTGCACAGATTTTTCAAATCAGAGATTTTGAACAAACGGGTTCCAATCAGGAGATTGGAACCAGAAACAAAAGCCCCATCAGGGGCGAAATGTCTATAGCAATCCCATCAACTACCCAATCAAGCCCCGTTAGGGGCGAAACCTAGTTTTATAACCTATTCCATCATCAATACTGATTCTGGAGCGGAGAAAAACGCGAATTAAAACCCGCATTACACCAATGGCTGCACCAGGTTTATCAGGTTGCCGCAGGTATCCTCGAATACGGCAGCGATGATCGGCCCCATTGGCGTTGGCTCGCTGCGGAATTTCACTCCCAGCGCCCTGAGGCGTTGGTACTCTGCGGCAATATCTTTAGTGATGAATGCCGTTGCAGGGATACCGGCCTTGAAAAGCGCCGCCTGGTAAACACGCGCCGGTTCGAACGCCATAGGTTCAAGAACCAATTCGACACCTTCCAGGCCATCCGGCGAGACGACCGTCAGCCAGCGGTATTCGCCCATCGGGATGTCCGCCATCTTTGTAAAGCCGAGAACCTTTGTATAAAACTCCAGGGCTTGCTCCTGGTCTTTTACTGATACGCTTATGAACTTTAACTGCATATACTCTCCGTTTTTCAGATTACCTCGACCCAAGCCTCCCGGCCTCGGAATGGAAAATGTACAAATGACAAATTTACATACTTTCCTCACCGGCAGAACCGGGCAGTGGCAGTACCAACCCGGAGACACGAAACCAGGTAAAATGTGAATCCTCTTATGCCTGTTCTGCGTACAGGACTCTCAATATACTCATACCCGCAGTATACCCCGAAATCCTCTGACAGCATAGTAAGATTCTGCGCCGTTGTGATAGATAAAAACCTGGTTGTAGCGGCGGTCGCCAAAAATAGCGCCACCGAGTTTACGTATATCGGCAGGGGTTTTCAGCCAACTCGAGGTTTTCGTATCAAAATCTCCCAGTTTCTGCAACTCCCTGTATTGTTCTTCCGTCAAAAGCTCGATGCCCATAGCGGCGGCTATATCGTTAGCGTTATTGTCCGGCCTGACGGTTTTCCTTGATTCAAACGCTTCACGGTCATAACAAACAGATCTGCGGCCTTGCGGACTTTGCGCAGCACAATCACAAAAGATATATTCGTCCGTCTTGTCATCATAACCAACCACATCCGGCTCGCCGCCGGTCCGTTCCATTTCGTTAAGCGACCACAATTTTTCGGGATTCGCTTCCAGCCTGGCTTGTACTTTAACCCAATCAAGTCCTGCATGGCGGCGCAGGTTCTTTTCAAACCTGGACTGCACTACCCGCAGTAATTCTTGTTTTTGAGATTCTTCCATGACTTTATTCCAAATATATTTCTAACTTTTCAGTTCTTTGTTAGCTCGTCAAGTCTCCCGGCTTGGGATGGAAATTCACTGCTTCCGGCAGGGAAAATGTAAAAGTCAAATTTACAAACTTGACTTTCAGGCGGAGCCGGGTGATGGTAGTACCGGGCCAGAGACCCGGAACCAGGTAATTTCAACAGCAATCACGTCCCAGGTATTCCCTCGTGTAAGCGGCATAGCGCGCGGGTTCTGTGGTGATTTGTTACCTCGTCCCAAGTCTCCCGGCTTGGGACGCATATTCAAAGCCTCCAGCTTGAAAATGTACAAAAAGGTAAAGTTACAAACTTACGTCCCCGGCAGAGCCACCAGTTGTTGCGCGGCGCACCGTTGACGACCAGCCGGGTGCGCCAACGCCTCACCGCGGCATCAGCGCGAATACACCCCAACCCAGGTATTCACGCGTGTAAGCGGCATAGTGCACAGGCGCCGTGGTGAGTTCGGCGCGTACCTCCGGCGCGAACTCATCGCCGGGATTGGCTTCAAGCCAGCGGCGCATGGTAAGCCATTTGGCCGCCTCGTACCTGTCCCAGCCGTCCTGGTTAGCCAGAACCATTTCAACCACGTCATATCCAAGCCGGCCGAAAGACGCGACAAATTCCGGAAGCAGGAGATAGTCGGAGATTGCGTTGGCATGACACTCCCTGGCAACATCTTCCGTCGGCGGTAACTGCCGCCAGTAGGGCTCGCCGATAAGAATGATCCCGCCGGGGCGAAGGCTCTGCGCTAAAAGCTCGATTGTACCGGCGACGCCCCCGGCGATCCACGTGGCGCCGACGCAGGCGGCAACATCGACCTTTTCGGCAGAAACATAGCCGGCAGCATCGTCATGGATGAATTTGACCTGAGCGGCGACGCCGAGTTCTTGAGCGCGATGTTGCGCCTGCCCGGTGAACAACTGGCTCATGTCGATGCCGACGCCGCTAATGCCGTAATCGCGCGCCCAGGTGCACAGCATCTCTCCCGAACCGCTGCCGAGGTCGAGAATTCGGGCCCCGGATTGCAAACGCAGCGCCGCGCCAAGCGTGGCAAATTTTTCGGGTGTAAACGGGTTATGGATGCGGTGAGCGCTTTCGCTGATGTTAAATATCCGGGGAATATCCATACAGAAAATCTCCTTAGGGGTTAAAAGTGATTCAAACAATGCAAATTGCCGGACAAATGTCCGGCTTTATTGTGCCCTCCGAACAACATATCCAGGGCGAGCCCGGCACACCCTGGTTGCCGTTAGCCAGGTAATTTACCAGGTTCTGTTGCCAAGTTAAACAGTGATGACAACATTGCCCTTTTTGTGGCCTTTTTCGACATACTGGTGAGCTTCGGCAATTTTTTCCAACGGATAACATTTATCAATAACCGGTTTTACCTTTCCGGCCTCAACCAACTCTTTGAGGAACATTAACGCTTCAGTCTTTTCAACAGACATCCCCCAGATAAATCTCTTGCCGCCTGTTAGAGAAGTCCATAGCGTTAGAACAAAGTTTTTCAGCATGTTACCTGTAGTCAAGAGATAGCAACCGTTTTTCTTTAACGAGCCCTTGCAACGTGAAAACGAGCTCTTGCCTACTGTATCAAAAATAAGATTATATGTCTCGCCGTTTTGGGTAAAATCTTCCTGAGTATAGTCAATTACCTTATCTGCCCCAAGTGATTTCACTAATTCCAAATTAGCGGTACTGCATACCCCGGTTACTATTGCCCCAAAATACCTGGCGAGTTGCACAGAAAAAGCCCCGATACTTCCGGAAGCGCCAATAACCAGGACTTTATCGCCGTTCTGAATATGCGCCTTGTCCCTAAGAAAAAACAATGCGGTCGTTGCTCCGTCAACAAGGGCAGCGGCTTCCTCGTAGGTTGTATTGGCCGATTTTATTGCCAACGACCCTTTTTCGGGCATACATTTATATTCGGCGTAAACACCCGTTCCAAAACCGCGAAATCCATACACCTCATCGCCCTTCTTAAACCGGCGGACATTTTTACCGATGGATTCTATTTTCCCGGCGAACTCTGTTCCCAGGATCTGAAACTTTTTTCCGGGTTTTGTAAATCCAAGCAGTATCCTGCTCAATAATGTATCCCCTCGGCGCATCATTGTATCCGCGGTTGTCACTGATGTCGCATAGACTCGTATCAGCACTTCATTGTCCTTTGGAATTGGATTTTTTACATCCTCAAGGTGAAGAACATCCGGTGTTCCGTATTTTTTATAGACAATCGCTTTCAATAGTATTTCTCCAATAGGTGTAAGAACCTGAAATAATATTTAGTGTGTTTGATAGTGTACTATACTTTCCATATTTATACCTTTTGATACTGCGTTGTTATTATGCGCCCCGGACAGCATATCCAGGGGAGCCTTACCTCGTCCCAAGCCACCCGGCTTGGGAGGCAAATTCACTGCCTCTGGCGGGTGGTATAAAAAAGCTAGGAGATTTTTTCGTTACTCCGGCAGAGCCGGGTAGCAATGATTCCGGGCCAGAGACCCGGAACCAGATATTATGCGCCCTGGACAACATCAGGCTGTCCGAGAACTAGCAATTCTCCCTCCCAAGTTGGAATTGGGAGGGAACTAGTGAGTGAAGCTGTGCTTCTCAATCAATTAAAAGTCAACTACTTAAATCCTTCTACCGTTTCTTTCCAAGCTCAGATTGGAACCAGAAGCCAGGAGCTTACCACCCCATCCTGTCCTTAATCACCGGCAGTATTGCATTGGCAATTTTCTGTTGGCCGCTGATATTGGGATGCCAGTCCGAGCCCCGGTCTGTCCCGGTCAGCAGGCTGGTGCTCATGCCGATATAATAAACCGCTTTATTCGTATTGTTGGCCTGGCATTGCGTCACGACTTCCTGTATATACGTTGAACAAGGCGAACCGATCATCGGCCCGCACACGCAGAAAATCGTCACCCCGGCATAGTTGGACTGCACGCGATTGATGAGTTGCGTATAGGCGTCCTGAAACACCGCTTTATCCGGATATGGCTGCGTGGAAAAATCATTGGTGCCGAGATTGATAATTACCACCTGGGGAATCCATTTCGTAAAATCCCAAACCCGTGTTGCGTTGTTATAGCAGGTGCGGTCATAAACAGAGGGCATTGGCTCTGCCGAGGTCTTGTTGGCGTCGCCATAGTTGCGCACCACGCCCTTGCCCGAATAGGCAACCATTTGATAATCGGCGTTCAGAGCCTTGCCAACCAGCGCGGCATAGGACAAGGCGGCGTTCTCGGTTTCATTTTTAAAAGGCTCGCTGGCGCTTAACCCTTCCACTCCGTAACCGCAGGTCATGGAATTACCAATGATTTCAATGCGCCGCTCCGGAGCCGGATTGGGCGACAGTAAATCTTTGCCTTTATCCAGAATAAAGCCGAGGAATTCACCCTGGCCGACAAACGCTTCAGTGCGCTTTTCAATTAAAATGGTATGGATCGTATCCGCCAGGCCGGTCGCTACGGAATAGACCGTCGCAGTATCCGTTTTCAACACCTGGGGATTGCCGTTATCGATGGTCACGGCATAGTAATTATTGCCGTCGACCAGCCGGAGGGAACAACTCGTCCCCTCGAATTTGGCGCGGATATAAACGCCGGACCAGTCAAAAACAGCCTTCTTGGGGTCGGTGCGATCAAATCGCCCGACATACTGAATATTCGCATTATCGGCATCGATAACGCCGTTGGTCACTTTATCTTTTACAGGATTGGAATCTTTGTCCGAACATGCAAGTGAAAACAGTGTGAGAATAAGAGCTAAAGACAGGACTACATAATACAATACTTTCATGGCGTCTCCCTGATAAAAGTTGTTCTTGAACAAGTATTTCCTGGATCGTGTTGCAGTCAAAACAGGAAAAATTATTTTGCACTATTATGCCAATTTCTTAACCCCGGCAGCTAAACAGTTACCGAGATTTTCAATCCAGATCAATAATTTAATTTCAGGCAATTAACCTCCATAAAAGCATACGATTTTTATAATTACTAGTCAAGAGGAAAATATGCCTGGCTTGTAATAACCTAAATTATTCTTCCAAGCTGTTGTTGGTTTACACAATAATGCGAAATTTATTATTTTTCTGCTCCTGTGAAAAGACCGAAACTTAAAGTAATACCCCAATTCAAAAATCGCCCTGAATGAACATCTCCTGGCGTCGGGGCGTTAATTCAGGGCGGTTAAAAACAGTATTTAACTAATCAAAACGTCTAATGATTTTTTATCATTCTCGGATAATAAACCATTACGCGACTTGAATTCCGTAGCAGAAATAGTGTATCTGCCGCCTAATTGTTTTGCCATATTTTTGAACATAGTACCGGTAAGCAATTTATAGGTTGTGAACAAAACCATTTTTGCGTTTGGCAAGTTTGGCAGTGTGGCTGCGAATTCGTTCCACTCTTTTTGGGGATGCTGCATGACGACGAACAGTCCGCTTGTCCAGCACCCTAATAACACATAATCGACATTAACCAGCAATTCAGGTTTATAATCCTGGATTGATGAAATATGCAAGTCTATTGCTTTGCTTTTTAAATAATTATGCATTTCTTCGGCATATTTCCTGGTAATACCGGTTTTACTATTGTAAATAATAACCGCTTTTTTCATAACGACTCCATAAAGAACAGTTAACTTGCGATTCCGGATCAATCTGTATATACAGCAAGGTCCAGTTTTGCTTAAAATAAACTTTAATTTTATTCTGGAATGAGATGATTTAATACGTTGCGATAACCCTTATAACCATTATTCCAATAATGATAAGCATACGCAGGATAACACAGTTTGTTACACAATTTTATCCCTCACGCCTCGCCCTGCATTGCAGAGGTCAATGAGTTAACTGCCATCATAAATCATAACACTTTTATTGTATCAGTTACAATTTCAAGCAGATTTTTCTTGGTTATCTCCACGAAATTCTTTTAATTATTACGGAAATACCAAAGCATGGCAAGAGATAAAAGGACAAATTTTTTATTGATCGATATTATCAATTGAGGTTATATATCGGGTCACCCATGATAAATAATCATAATTGTACAATACGATTAACGGTTGCGAATAACGGAAAATCCGAATTCAATACACTTGAGCCCAAATAAGGTAATAAATTAACAGATCAATTTAAAGATGGTTTTTTAAAACCTGGCGTTTGTTAATGATCACAATATGGAATTAAACGCATACTTTTCTGCAAAAGAAAAAGTTATCACAAATAATGACGTTGGCTATCGTTCAGGAATTGCAGCGGAGGGAAAAATGAAATATGTAGTAATGATCATTCTTTTCACCAGTCTAGTCATGCTTGTCCCCTTTTGGGGAAACGCCCAGGACCAGAGTATTCAGGCGCTGGTCGACCAGGTGAGCGGTGATTCAATATTTGCGCAAATTGCAGTTCTCGAAAAGATGGATCGTGTTAACTACCATCACAACCGGGAATGCAAAGAGTACCTGCTGAATTATCTGAAAAAGTGTAACTTTGATACGTGTTATTTTAAGGACTTTGCCGATGATTTCCCGGCCGATTCCGGAAAATATCTCCCCAACATCATTGCTGTCAAGAACGGTGTGTCGGCGCCTGAAAAAATCCATATCATCGGAGCGCATTATGACGCGCCCTGGGCTTTTACTCCTAGTGGCGACAGTATCATCGTTTCTGTTTGCCCGGCAGCAGACGACAATGCTTCGGGTACAGCCGGTGTTTTGGAAGCAGCCAGGGTTCTGGCAGATTACGAATTTAAAACCACTATGTTGTTCATCCTGTTTTCCGGTGAAGAGATCGGACTGCACGGCAGCGAGGCGGTGGCAAGACAGGCAAAGCGGGAAAAGTGGGCTCTTTCTGCGTTTGTCAATTTGGATATGATCGCCTATTCCAGGGAGGGTGACAATATTAATGCAAGCATCAAAAGAGATGAGCAATCCACAGCCCTTGCAGCATTATGTGCAAATGCAATCGACACTTTTGTGCCCGAACTGGAATATGAATTTGCCATGGACGATTTGGGCGATCATAAATCATTCTGGGATCAGGGCTATCCGGCGATAACCTTTATGGATGAATATGATATGGAAGATGCCGGGTTTAATCACTTTATTCATACAATAGAAGATACACTTGGATTGTCCGCAAACAGTAAAATTCTCGCTGAACTCATAACAAAAGCGGCGGTATCGACATTGTTGCGGCTGGATGAATACGCCGTAACCGGTTATGATGAACCGGCTGTTGCACAAAAGGCAAAAAATTTTACCCTGCTGCAAAACTACCCTAATCCGTTTAATCCATTGACAAATATTACCTATTCCATACCCACAGCAGGACTTGTTACTGTGAAGATTTATGACCTGCTTGGTCGGGAAATACAAACCCTGGTGAACGAGTTTCAACAACCTGGCGTATACTCTGTGGTTTTATATGCCGATAACATGACAAGTGGTATTTATTTTTGCAAGTTGCAGTCCGGCAGCGATTTTACTGAAACCCAAAAACTGGTTTTAATCAAATAACAGGAGGGTCTTTTTGCCTTTATCCCCCCTGCTGTCTTATGAAATAGTGCTGTTTTCCGGCCGGGTTAATTTTTAAACCCTGCATAAATATCTAACCTGATCATTATCCCGGCTGAAGGAAATAAAGTGCCCTGGTATTTTGGTCATGCCGGAGATGATATAATAACAAACGGCCAAGTCGGAAGCAGAAAAAATACAAAACCCGCGTTACCCACTATGAATAGAGTATGATATTCTAGATCAGGTCATGCAGGATTCAATTGCATTTCAGCGATGAAAGACCGGCAAGTAATAAATCAATGATGATTTATTACCTGCCACTAATTAATTTTTACTGACGAGTTGTATTAAAGTTTTACAGGCCATACAAGTCTTCGGGGAACATTGCCATTGCGCAAACTGGTTAGAAAAAAACTGAAATTGGCTTTTATTATCATTGAAAATTTTGTAATATTCTTGGATAGTAATATCATAACTTTTCTCTTCATACTAACGGGAGCTATTTTGTGTATAAAAAATTGATTCCGGTGAAATCATTTGTTTTGCTGTTCACAAGCCTGATCACCCAGGTTATAGCTCCCGTTACCCATAATTTAATACTTGATTTTTCCGAGGGGACAGCCAGTTATTATAGGAATAATGCAATACGATGCAGACCAGGGATACAATGCGGATGAATGGCTCAAATGTTTATGATAAAATATCTGGCAATATTACAACTCTATAATTGTCGACTGTTCGCCATTAATCCTTGTATTGTACCGTATTACGGTATAATTTCCGGCTATCCCCTGTTTATTAATTTCGAAATTAAACCTGTAAATGATGCGGCAAAAAAATTTTTAATATTTCTACTAACCCTAAAAATTTAATGGAGAGCCGAATGAAAAAGATAATAAATATTATTATCGCGTCCTTGTTTTTATTTGTCCCCCTGCTCATTGCGCAGCGGCCCAGAATGCAAGCCATCGAATCACCCCAGGTACATGCCGACCGTACAGTAACATTTAATTTTAAAGCTCCTCAAGCTAACCAGGTCGAACTATCAACCCAGTTTATCAAAGGTCCCCAGGCTCTCACAAAAGACAGCACAGGATTATGGACTATAACACTGGGCCCGGTTGAACCCGATATCTATCCCTACAATTTTATTGTTGACGGCATATCGGTTGCCGATCCCAATAATGTGAATATCTTTCCCAACGAGCGTTTCAAAAGCAGCCTGGTGGAAATTCCTGCCGACAAACCGGCGATATATTCCTTACAGAATGTCCCGCACGGGCAAATGACCTATTGTTACTATTTTTCTAAATCTATGCAGGTTACCCGTCCGCTGATCGTTTATACTCCGCCGGGATACAATAAAAACAACCAAAAATACCCGGTTTTTTATTTAATCAGCGGCACCACCGATACCGAAGAGACCTGGTTCAAAGTCGGCCGGGCCAATGTGATCCTCGATAACCTCATCGCCCAAAACAAAGCTGTACCGATGCTCATCGTCATGCCGTACGGGAACACTTTTACCGGCACGCCCGATCCGTCCTCGTTACAGGCTGCCGATATGTATAAAATATTTAACGACGATCTGGTCGGCAGTATCATTCCTTATGTTGAAGAAAATTTCCGCGCCATTCCCAAACGGGAAAGCCGCGCCATTGCCGGATTCTCCAGGGGCGGCGGCCAGTCCTTGTTTGCCGGTTTTACTAATATTGATAAATTTGCCTGGATCTGTTCTTACAGCGCCTATCTTTCTCCCGAAGTATTTGAGAAATATTTTAGCAATATATATAGCGACCCGCAAGCAACCAACAACCGCTTAAAACTCTTATGGCTGGGAGTGGGCAATGAGGACTTTTTGTACAAACAGGCCATTACTTTTAACGAATTGCTGAAAGAAAAGCATATTGAACAACAGAACCTGATTACCTCCGGCGGTCATACCTGGATGAACGCCAGGTTGTATTTGACCGAAACATTACAACTATTTTTCAAGTGATGCCATATAAATTTGCCTTATTACGTATTGAAATGAATTATTACTACTTTAATTAATTCACACCTCCAAATAAATCAAAAATTGGTGACGAGTGATGAAATATAAAACTGCACTTTTTCTGGTTTTTATTCTTGTAATCGCAGGAATAACCGGCAAAGTAATACCACAAACACAACTACAAAAATTTGAGCCAACATTTGCCTCTTTGGAAAAAACAAACCCCGTCCCCGAATGGTTCAAAGACGCCAAGTTTGGTATTTATTTTCACTGGGGTGTTTACACCGTTCCGGCATTTTCCAACGAATGGTATCCCCGTAACATGTACATTAAAGGCTCTATAGAAAATAAACACCATGAAGAGGTTTATGGCAATGCATCACAGTGGCCTTATAATTTCTTTTTTACCGGGGCAAAGGACAAGCAAGGCAATTTTGTCCAGTTCGCGCCCAAGTTAAAATCAGCGGGCGGCCAATTTGACCCGGAAGAATGGGCGCAGTTATTTGCCGATGCCGGGGCCAAATTTGCCGGCCCGGTTGCGGAACATCATGATGGGTTCTCCATGTGGGCCAGTAAAGTCAATCCCTGGAACGCGCAAGATCTAGGCCCAAAACTGGATTTGGTGGGATTATTGACCGAGGCCATCCGCAAAAAAGACCTGAAAATCATTCTTTCCATGCATCATGCCTATAATATCACCGGATTTTATGATGCTGTGCCGCCAACAACCGATCCAAAACTGCAAATGCTTTATGGCCAGCAAGGCAAAGAAAAGAATGAAGCCTTTTGGTTAAACAAGCATAAGGAAATTATCGACAACTATAAACCGGATATCATTTGGCAGGATTTCAATTTACATATTATCTCCAGGCCTGTGCTGCTGGAATTTTTGTCTTATTATTACAACCAGGCAACAGCATGGGACAAAGAAGTAGTAGCTACATACAAAGATGGCCTGAATACCAAATGCGCCGTACTGGATTATGAACGCGGCGGCCCGGTTGATATAACCGAGAATTACTGGCTTACCGATGACGCTATCAGTTCCTCAAGCTGGTGCTATACCGAGGGAATTGGATACTATACAAAGAAACAGGTACTGCATGGCTTTTTCGACAGAATAAGTAAAAACGGGAATCTGCTCCTCAACATTTCCCCCAAAGCGGATGGAACTATACCCCAGGAACAAAAGGACGTGTTGCTTGCCATGGGCGATTGGTTGAAAAAATATGGTGAAGCGGTATATGCCACGCGGACCTGGGTAAAATACGGCGAAGGTCCCACGAAAATGGGCGCCGCCCATGGCGTTTTTATGGCGCCGGCAGCAGGAACAGCCCGGGACGTTCGCTATACCAGGTCGAAAGATAACACGATATTATATGCAATCTTGCTCGGTTGGGATAAAGGCCAAAAAGAAGTATGCCTTGAAACACTGTCTGCCGACAGGATCAACTGTAAAAATTTGAAATCTATCAGACTAATCAATGGTCAGGCGGGGAATTACCTGCCGTTAGTTTACAGGCAGGATGCACAAGGGTTGCATATCACTCTGCCGGAACGTACTTTAGAAGAACTCGCTTACGCACTTGTACTTGATTTTAATGGTAAAATACCGCCGCTGAATAAATATGCTGACCTTGATTGCGCCCCAAATTACTACCTCGTTCCTGGAAATACCTCGGGCGGTTTGGTACTAGGCGCAGATTTAACGCTGACCGGTAATAAAAAAACCAACCAATGGAAGCTGGAAACAACCGATAAAGGCATTTATAAGATTTTAAACCATGAAAATAAAGTTATCGAATGCAATTCTAACGGGAGTGTCCTTAACAATGCAATATTTAACGGTGAGGATAATCAATTGTGGAAAATTGAAGATGCTCATAATGGTTTGTTAAAAATTACCAATCTACAGTTCCCGGAGATGGTTTTGTCCATTAGCGCTTTAACAGAAGGAAGTAAAGCAGAATTATTACACTCTGAAAAGGGCTCAACTCATTTTTGGCAACTCCTGGAGGTTTGCAAAGCAGAGCAGGCAGCTTTCAAACCGCATGTAATTCCCGGAATTATTGAAGCAGAAGATTTTGATACCGGCTGTCCGGGCGATGCTTACTATGATAGAAACGAAATCAATGAAGGCGGGCACTATCGTACAGCCGAAGGTGTGGATATTGAAAGATTGCCTGAGGATAACTATGCAATCGGCTGGACTCACGCCGGGGAATGGCTGGCGTATACAACGACAGTAAGTAAAACCGCCGCGTACCAGGTTACCTTCACTGTGGCTTCGTCTTATGATAGCGGCAAACTGCATCTGGAATGTGACGGCAAGGATATTACCGGCAGCATTGCTGTTCCCAATACTGCGGGATTTCAAAACTGGCAAGAAGTAACAAAGACAGTAACACTCGATGCCGGCCAGCATGTACTTAAAATGGTCGTGGAAGGTAATTTCTTTAATATTGACAAGATTGTTTTTGAAGGAATAAAGAAGAGTAAAACCTGCACTAAAAAATTTACAAAATAAAATAACCTGGTCCGAGTCTAACGGATAACTGGAAAATAAATGGAATAGTAACTCGTTTTAAATTGTAAATCGAGATACGGAATTATTGTCCAATCACAATTACTTTTGTTTTTTATATTGATCACAAATGTTCAGCGCCTGGTCATTCTAATGATTTTTGGAGTTTTATGATAATAAAGGTTAAAAGCGTTTTTAAGCGCAGGTTCATGAATAACACGTTAAAAGCAGCAGGCATCGTTTGTTTGTTTCTTTTTGTAACTGCGCAGGCAGCAACTGTAAAATCACTACCCGGTAGCAAAAAGATAAGCCCCGATTTATTCGGCCTCTTTATCGAGGATATTAACTATGCGGCCGATGGCGGACTGTACGCCGAACTGGTGCAAAACCGTTCCTTTGAATATTCTCCCACCGAACAGGGCGGTTGGCATCCCCTCTCCTATTGGCAATATTCAAGTCCCGGCTTTTCCATCGGCAGAATTAGTGTGGAGACTACCTCCCCCATCAATACCAATAATCCCCATTATATTGTTCTGGATGTTGAACATGTTGGCCATGAAGCCGGATATACGGGCGATAGCGGCGTGGGCATAAAAAACAGCGGCTTTGCCGGAATGGTTGTTAAAGCGGGTGATAAATATAACTTGTCGCTTTTTGCGCGGCAGTTATCACAGGAGCCGATCAACCTGACTGTTAGTTTAACCAGTCCTTCCGGTAACATAAAATATGCCGAAAATACCCTGACCACATCCTCCCAAGACTGGACGAAATATACAACCGAATTGACCGCTTCCACTAGCAGCGATAGTGCAACATTACTTATCCTGGCAACTACCAAAGGCAAACTGGCGCTGGATGTCATTTCCCTGTTCCCTGAAAAGACTTTTATGAACCGGCCGAATGGCTTACGGGCCGACCTGGCGCAGGTGTTAGCAGACATGCACCCCAAATTCATACGCTTTCCCGGCGGCTGCCTTGCCCATGGCGATGGTCTGGGAAACATGTATCGCTGGAAAAACACCATCGGGCCAATTGAAACGCGCAAAGAACAACGCAATTTGTGGGGCTACCATCAGACCGGGGGATTGGGGTATTTCGAATATTTTCAGTTTTGTGAAGATATTGGGGCAAAGCCCTTACCGGTGTTACCGGCGGCAGTTTCCTGCCAGAATTCCGGCGGCACCTGGCGCATTGGCGGCACAGGACAAAAAGCGCTGCCGATAGCAGAGATGCAAGAGTACATTCAGGAAGTACTGGACCTGATCGAGTGGGCGAACAGCCCGGTTACCTCGACCTGGGGCGCCAAACGCGCTGCAGCCGGGCATCCGGCGCCATTCAACCTCGAATACCTCGGTATCGGCAATGAAGATAAAATCACTCCGGAATTTACAGAACGTTTCAGGATGATTTATAATGCAGTTAAAGAAAAGCATCCTGAAATAACAGTTATCGGTACATCCGGCCCGTTTCACAGCGGCGACGACTTTGACAAAGGCTGGAAACTGGCCAATGAATTGAATGTAAAAATAGTCGATGAACACTATTACACCGAACCCGGCTGGTTCCTTGCCAACCAGCGCCGTTACGATTCCTATGACCGCAAGGCAAGCAAGGTCTATCTTGGCGAGTACGCTTCATGGGGCAATAAAATGCGCAATGCTATTGCCGAAGCCGCTTATATGACCGGTCTGGAACGCAACGGCGATGTGGTGTGGCTGGCTTCGTATGCGCCCCTGTTGGCAAAAAAAGATTTTACCCAGTGGACAACCGATTTGATCTTTTTTGACAACACACAAATAATTCCGACAGTCAATTTTTATGTGCAAAAAATGTTTATGACCAACCAGGGCGATTGCTACTTTGATAATGTAATAACCAAAGATGAAAAAGATACCACATTAGCCGCCTCGTGCGTTCAGGACGGCAAGAGCGGCGATGTTATTTTAAAACTGGTCAATGCCGGCAACGAACCCAAATCCATGCAGATCAATCTGACCGGTTTCAAAAACATCATGCCCGCAGCGATCCTTACCGTATTATCCGGCAAGGCCGACGCAGAAAACACCTTTGCAAATCCCCGCACCGTGATTCCGGAAGAATCAGTATTGAAAGTGAAAAAGAATTTTGCTTATATTACCCCGGCAATGTCTCTTTCCATCATACGGATCAAAACAAAAAAATAAGGGATCAATTTTATGAGGACGGGTATAAAACTGAAAAGTTTGTTTTTCTCCATTCTTTTACTGACAGCGACCAGTTACAGCGCAGTGCGGCTACCAAAGCTGGTCGGCGACGGAATGGTTTTGCAACGGGATGCCAAAGTTAAAATTTGGGGTTGGGCTACCGCCGGAGAAAAGATTACAGTACATTTTATCGAATCGACACTTCAAACTACTGCGGACCAGAATGGCGATTGGCAAGTACTACTTGCGGAAAAGCCGGCTGGCGGGCCGTACACCATGCAAATTGAGGCAAGTAATTCCATAACCATAGATGATATTTTAATTGGCGATGTGTGGGTCTGTTCCGGGCAGTCCAATATGGGTGTGGCTATGGGCTGGCTGACGACTGTTTATCCTAAAGAGATAGCAAATTCGGAAAATAAATTTATCAGGCAGTTCAATGTCCCGGTAACTATGAATTTCCAGGAGAGGGAAAAAGATTTCAAGTACGGACAATGGCAGTCCGCCAATCCCAAAAATCTGCGCAGCTTTACAGCGGTTGGTTACTTTTTTGCCCAAAAGTTATATGAAACATACAAAATACCCATCGGCATTATTCACGCTTCCCTGGGCGGTTCATCGGCAGAGGCGTGGATCAGCGAAGAGTCGCTCAAGGAATTCCCCAAATATTACGAGGATGCACAGAGTTTTAAAACTCCCGGTTATATTGAAAGGATCAATAAACAAGACGACGCCCGGGTGAAAAGCTGGAACCAGTTATTGCGACAAAATGATGCAGGATTAAAAGATCCGCACACTACCTGGTATGACCCGGAACTGGACACCTCAGCCTGGGAAAACATGTCCCTCCCCGGCTATTGGGATGAATCCAAACCGGCTCCGGTCAACGGGGTGTACTGGTTCAGAAAGCAAATCGCTGTTCCCGCCGAAATGACCGGCAAACAGGCGCTGCTTAAATTGGGCAGGATTGTCGATTGTGATTCAGTTTTTATAAACGGCAAGTTTATTGGTACCACTGGCTCACAATATGCGCCAAGAGCTTATAAAATCCCCGATAATTTATTAACAGAAGGCGACAATACCCTTGTTATCCGCGTCATCAATTACATCCGGCATGGCGGATTCGTGCCCGGCAAGCAATACGAACTAGCGGCAGGCGAAACAACCATTAACCTGGCAGGTGAATGGCAATACCGGGTCGGGACAATCATGGAACCTCTGCAAGACCGCTTGTTCACCGGCAAAATTCCCACCGGGTTATTCAACGGGATGCTGGCGCCAATGCTCAATTATAGCATTAAAGGCGCGGTGTGGTACCAGGGCGAATCCAATACCAGCCGGGCCTTCGAGCATTACGATCTGTTCAAGCTGCTCATTCAGGACTGGCGTACCAACTGGCGGCAAGGCAATTTCCCGTTCCTGTATGTGCAACTGCCGAACTTTGTCGAAGTGAATACCGAACTCACCCGATACGACTGGGCATACTTTCGGGAGAGCCAGCTAAAGGCCTTGGCTATACCCAATACCGGCATGGCAGTCACGATAGATATTGGTGAATACAATGATATTCACCCTGCAAACAAAAAAGACGTCGGTTACCGTTTAGCTTTAGCCGCGCATAAAGTGGCCTATAGTGAAAAACAAATTGTCTATTCAGGGCCGATTTACAAAGCAATAAAAATCAAGGGTAATAAAGTAATCCTCGCATTCACTAATGTGGGCGGCGGGCTAGTCGCCAAAAACGGTAACGAGTTAAAGCGTTTTGAAATATGCGGCAGCGATAACAAGTACTATCCCGCACAAGCACAAATTGAAAAAGATAAGGTAATCGTTTGGTGTGATAATGTTGCCCGGCCGGTTGCGGCGCGCTATGCCTGGGCCAATAATCCCGAAGGAGCTAATTTATATAACCAGGAAGGCTTGCCTGCGTCGCCGTTCCGCACCTGCGAGCTATACTAAGGATATTTATAAATGTGTGTTATTATCAGGAGTTATTTATGCAAAAGGTTAAAGTAATTTTTTTAATTATATTCATGTCTAGTATATCTGCCAATATATTTGCACAGCAAATACCAAGCGATAACGGCGACGGAACGTATACCAACCCGGTCATCCCTGCCGATTTCCCGGACCCGGATGTGATTATGGTGGACGGCGTTTATTATTTTGTGTCGACAACCATGTTTATTTTCCCCGGCGTAACGGTGCTGAAATCCTACGACCTCGTCAATTGGGAGTTTTGCAGTAACGCCGTGCCGCGTTTCGATTTTAGTCCCTGCTACAACCTTGATGGGTGTAACCGCTACGGTCACGGGCAATGGGCAACCAGCATAAAATATCATAACGGGAAATTTTATCTTTTATTTATTACCCTGGATGAAGGCGGTTTCCTGTGTACGGCGGATAAAGCCGAAGGTCCCTGGGAAATAAAAAAACTGCCCAAAGGATTTTATGATCCCGGATTATTCTTTGACGATGACGGCAGAATCTATGTCGCGCAAGGGTATAGTGAAATACGCATAACCGAAATAGATGAAAATTTTGCGCCGATCAGCAAAGACTCCCTGGTTTATGTCGGCGACATTCGTAAGGGTCTGGAAGGCTCGCATGTGTATAAAATTAACGGCTATTATTATTTATACAGCACGTATGGCGGGTTGGACGGCATCCAGGTAGCGCTCCGTTCCAAAAATATTTATGGTCCTTATGAACAAAAAGTAGTGATAAGTGAAAAAACCGCCGGGCCGAATTTTGGCATCCACCAGGGCGCGCTGATACAAACCCAAACCGGCGAATGGTGGACCATACTGTTTGTCGATAGCGGCCCATTCGGACGATTTCCCTCGTTACAACCGGTTACCTGGGTGGACGGCTGGCCGATGGTGGGCGTGGACGGCAAGGCGGTGGTAACATACAAAAAGCCTGATGTTGGCAAAGAGTATCCGGTTACAGTTTTACCGACTGCGGACGAATTCAGTTATGCAAGCGGTACCGGTAACGCAAAGTTAGGAATGCAATGGGGCTGGAACCACAATCCTGATGACGATAAATGGTCGTTGACGAAGAAACCGGGATTTTTACGGCTTGAAACGGTTAAAGTTGTTGCAAGCTTACCCGATGCCCGCAATACCCTGACGCAACGGATGTTTGCCTGGCATTCCGATACCCTGGCTTCAATTGCCACAACCAAAATTAATTTTAGCAAAATGCAGGATGGAGACATTGCCGGGCTGGCGGTATTTCAGGACCCCTATGCCTATATTGGTATTAAAAAAGAGCATGGCAAAAACTTTATCATCATGGTCAATAACGGCGTAACCATCGACTCGACGGCGGTGCAAGGCTCAACCATCTATTTGCGCACCAGCGCCATTTATGGCTCCGGCGCCGCACAATATCCTGATGGCAAGAAGGCGCCGGGCACCGGCACTGCTTTCTTCTCATACAGTCCGGATAATAAAACTTTTGTAAAGATCGGCAATGATCTCAAAATGCGCTTTAATTTGAAAATATTTACCGGCAATAAATTCTGCCTGTTTAATTACGCCACTCAAACCACCGGCGGATACGTTGATTTCGACTGGTTCAGAACCACCGCCGAACCGTTTAAGCAAGCAGATAATTAGTTTTTGAACACTAATAACAGTTGAGTAATATTTTTTTGGAGTCATTCATTTATCGGGAGTCGTTATGAAAAGATATTTGGTTGTTGTACTGCTTGCTCTTCCACTTGTGTTGTTTGCTCAGCAAGCAAAAATAAAAATTGATGTGGACCGGACGATCGGCGAGATCGATCCTAAAATTTACGGCGTCTTTATGGAACCCATCGGCTTTAGCGGCAGAAGAATGGGCGCCGCGGATTCTGTTACCTTTAATACCCTGTATGGAACGTTGTACGATCCCTCCTCTCCCCTTGCCGATGAGAACGGGTTCAGAAAAGATTATATCGACGCCATGCGGGAACTCAAAATCACCAATATGCGCTGGCCGGGCGGTAATTTTGTTATGGCTTATAACTGGCAGGACGGCATTGGTCCAAAGGAACAGCGCCCGGTGCGCATTAACCTGGCCTGGAGCGGCGTGGACAATAATCACGTCGGTACGGATGAATGGATTGCGTTAAACAAATCTATCGGCAGCGAAAATATAATTTGCGTCAACCTCGGCCTGGCCACCATCCAGGATGCTGTGTACTGGGTTGAGTATTGCAATTATAAGAAAGGCACTTACTATTCCGATTTGCGCGCCCAAAACGGGCATCCCAAACCGTACGGCATAAAAATATGGGACCTTGGCAATGAAGTAGACGGCGCGCCCTGGGAACTGGGTCATAAAAACGCCGATGACTATGTGAAAATCGCCCGTGAAGCGGCCAAAGCGATGAAATCGGTGGACAACACCATTAAACTGGTGGCTTCCGGTTCATCGTACTATGAAGCGACCGGTCAATGGGTGGAATGGAATCGCAAAGTATTGACCGGGCTGGGCGACAAGATCGATTACCTTTCCATTCACCGTTACTGGGAAAATTCACCGGATTATTATACATACATGGGCCAGAGCGCTATGGATTTTGAAGAAAAGATCATAATCCCCGCTGCGGCGATAAAAACGGCAAAAACCATGATGGGCTTTACCAATCCCATCTACATTTCCTTTGATGAGTGGGGCGTCAGGGGCAGAGATCTTTTATCGGTGCTGCCGGTCATACAGTGCCTGAATTCTTTTGTCCGCCATGCGGATGTGGTGAAAATGGCCAACTTTACCATGATGACCTCCCTGTTAGCTACTGAACCCGGCAAAGGGAGTTTCAAGTCCCCGTTATTCTATTCCTTCCAGTTATTCTCCAATAACTGTCTCGGTAATTCGATTGATACGTATGTTGAATGTGATACTTTTAATACCGAAAAATGTCAGGGCATTCCCTTCCTTGACGTTACCTCAACGTATTCTAAAGAAACCAATACAGTTTATATAAATGTCCTCAACAGGCACAAAGACAACGCTATCACAGCCGACATTGTCAACACGTCCGGCACATTGAGCGGCAAAGCGATAGCGACGTTGATCAATTCCGTATCGCTCAACGAGCCATTTGTTTTCGACAAGCAAAAAGAGTATATTCCGGTTAGCAAAGAAATTGCCATCAAAGGCAATAAAATGTCCTGTTCGTTCCCGGCACATTCATTTACCCAGATCAAGGTTACAGTAGAAAAATGACCGGGATCGCCAGGCAAACATGAGTAAAAGGAGAAAAAGATGAGACACCTGTTTACAACAATTTTAGGAGTATTGAGTTTTAGTTTGTGCGCCGTTGCACAGAATATTGTGAAACAGGCGCCCCAGGGATTCGATTCCATTCGTCCGGACATTTCACATGGGCAAATCGACACTGTGAAATACGAATCCAAAACTGTGGGCGCCACCCGCAAAGCTTTAATTTACACTCCCCCCGGATTTACAAAAACCCAAAAATATCCCGTGCTGTACCTGCTGCATGGTATTGGCGGCGATGAGAAGGAATGGCTCAACGGCGGCCAGCCCCAGGTGATTTTAGACAACCTGTACGCAGAAAAAAAGCTAGAGCCAATGATCGTGGTCATGCCCAACGGACGGGCTATGAAAGACGACCGCGCCGGCGGTAACATCATGGCTCCGGACAAGGTGCAGGCGTTTGCAACTTTTGAACAAGACCTGCTCAACGACCTGATACCCTTTATCGAAAAGCAATACCCTGTTATTAATGATCGGGAACACCGCGCCATAGCCGGTCTGTCGATGGGCGGCGGGCAATCGTTGAATTTTGGCCTGGGCAACCTGGATGTATTTGCCTGGGTTGGCGGGTTTTCATCCGCGCCCAACACCAAAGCCCCTGAATTGCTGGTTCCGAATCCCGATGAAACCAAAAAGAAACTGAAATTACTGTGGATTTCATGCGGTGACAGTGATAACCTGATCACATTCAGCAAACGCACCCACGAGTATTTACAAAAAAACAACGTGCCGCATATCTATTATATTGAACCGGGCGTGCATGATTTCAAAGTGTGGAAAAACGGCTTGTACATGTTTTCACAGCTCATTTTCAAACCCGTGGACATCGCCACTTTTCCTCTGTATGAACAAAAGCCGGAGCCGGTTTCAACACCATCCGGCGCAATAACTCCCGCGCCGGTCAATGATGTAAAAATTGACGCCAAACCCTCACCCACCAATGTGCCGGGAGTGGAATACCCGCAAATAGATTCGCAATCCAGAGTCCATTTCCGAGTTGAAGCTCCCAATGCCCAAAAGGTACAGGTCGATCTTTTAAAAGTCTATGATATGGTCAAGGGTGAAGACGGCATTTGGACGGCAACGACCGATCCTATCAGCATCGGCTTTCACTATTATTATTTGATTATTGACGGCTTTCGCTTCTCCGATCCGGCCAGCGAATCGTTTTTCGGCATTGGCCGAATGATGAGCGGCATCGATATTCCCGCGCCCGACCAGGATTTTTATACGCCCAAAAATGTACCACATGGGCAAATCCGGGAATGCTATTATATTTCAGAAGTGAAAAAAGGCTATAACCGGTTTTTTGTCTACACTCCTCCGGATTATGATAAAAACAATAAAAACCGTTACCCGGTGCTTTATCTTCAGCACGGCATGGGCGAAGATGAACGAGGCTGGGTGACCCAGGGTAAATTGAACATCATCATGGATAATTTGCTTGCGGAAGGACGCTGCAAACCTATGCTTATTGTGGTGAGCGATGGTGAAATCGCCGCCATGTTCCGGCCCAAACAGGGTGAAGATGTGAATAAAGCCAGAATGCAATTTGGCGCGGATTTTACCCCCATACTATTGAATGAGATCATTCCTTATGTCGAAAAGAATTTCCGGGTTATTGCCGATAGAGATCACCGGGCGATGGCCGGTCTGTCATGGGGCGGGTTCCAGACCTTCCAGATCGGTTTGACTAATCTGGATAAATTTTCTTATCTCGGCGGTTTTAGCGGCGCCGGCATGTTCAATCCCGAAACCGATCTTGGTACCGCTTACAATGGCGCGTTCAGCGATACAACTGCTTTTAATAAAAAGGTACATACATTCTTTTTAGGTATCGGTTCGCAGGAAGGACAACGCATGAAAGGGCTGAGTGATGCTTTAAAAAAGGCGGGCATTCATAATACCTATTATGAATCGCAGGGAACTGCCCATGAATGGCTGACCTGGCGCAGGTGTCTTTATCAGTTCGCGCCAATTATATTTAAATAAACCGCCTCGCAGCAAGTTACGAGGTATTCAGGTAACTCTATTTTGTAGTTATTTCAAGTAATAGAAACGTAATTAAACTAACATTTACCAGATGGAGAGAAGAAAGATGAGACATTTAAAATCAATCCTCTTACTGATCGTTCTTTCGATCGGTGGTTTCTGTTTCGCCCAGACAGCGGCAGTTGAAGATTTTAAACCGGCATCAACCAACCAGCCGGGCAGAGAATATCCCCAGGTCAATTCCGAAGGCCGGGTGCGCGCCAGTATATCGGCGCCGGAAGCGCTAAAAGTGCAGTTGGATATCAGCGCTGTAAAATACGACCTGACCAAAGATGCAAATGGCGTCTGGACCGGCGATTCCGGCCCCCAGGACGAAGGATTTCATTACTACCAGCTTTGGATTGACGGCGCTGCGGTTCCCGATCCCGGCAGTATGTACTTTTACGGCGCCAGCCGGTGGGGCAGCGGTATTGAAATCCCTGCTCAGGATCAGGATTTTTATGCGCTCAAGAATGTTCCTCACGGCCAGATCCGCGAACAGATCTATTTTTCGAAAAACAACAACAGCATGCGCCGTTGTTTCGTTTATACCCCTCCCGATTATGATAAAGATACGACAAAACGCTATCCCGTTCTGTACCTGCAACATGGCGGCGGCGAAGACGAAACCGGCTGGCCTGGCCAGGGCAAAACCAATCTCATTATGGATAACCTGATTGCAGCGGGCAAAGCCAAGCCATTTATTATTGTCATGGACAACGGCACCTGGGCTATGCCTGCCAATACCCCTCGTCCCAAACCGGGCGAACGCCCCGCCGGCCCCTGGCCGCCAACGGGTTGGGCGGATGGCTTTAAAAAGACCCTGCTGGAAGACATTATCCCCATGATCGACGCCAATTACCGCACCCAGGCGGACCAACAACACCGCGCTATGGCCGGACTTTCGATGGGTGGTATGCAGACGCGGGTGATCACCCTGGCTAATCCCGATGTGTTTGCTTATGTCGGCATGTTCAGCGGCGGCAGCATCAGTGTGGAAGATATTAATAATGCACCCGGGTTCAAAGAAAAAAACAAACTCGTGTTCATAAGCTATGGCAGCCGTGAACTGGAAAACCGCCGCATGGGTTTTGGCGGCGATCCCCAGGCGAACACCGACGCACTGAAAGAAGCCGGAATTAAAACGCATTTTTATGTATCCCCCAATACCGCCCATGAGTGGCAGAGTTGGCGGCGCAGCCTGCATGAATTCGCGCCGTTATTGTTCCAGGATAATGCCAAATAAGATTCTGTAAATGACGCTCGCAAAGAAGGATTCGACGAATCGATAGAACCGGGGCCGGTTGCTTAACCGGCCTTCCTCGGTTAGGATAACGGTCTACGGACAGAATGGCGCCAAGCGGTTAATGTCATCAACAACCTCTATGCAGTCGGTAATATACAACCGATGCTGACATGACGGACTTACGATTGCGATGCAAGTGACAGAAATCTATGCTTTAAACGCAACCCATTCAGGGAAAAGGTGGATACGTGGGCTTTGAAAAGCCATAAGAACTTGTAGAGAGAAACTATGAAAAAGAGAATCAGTTTTGTGGTATTACTCGCAATGGCGATCATACTGCCTGCCGTTACAAAGATGGCAGACGCAAAGATTGTAGCAACTGCCAATGCGATTCCACCCAGACCCGCAGGCCCTAGTGATATATATACTACCGGCGGCTACCCCTGTGTGGCCGCCCACAGTACTACGCGCGCTTTATTCGCCTCCTACAACGGCCCGCTCTACCAGGTCATGCGCCGGTCGGACGGCAAGACCCTGGACATTGGTATAGTTCAACCATCCGAAGGGGATGCCGGCGGTTATGCCGATGCGGCTGCCCAGGATGCGTTCAGCGCCAATACGGTTTGCTGGATCACTAAAATCTATGACCAATCCGGTAATGGTAACCATCTTGTCCAGGCGCCCCCGGGAACATTCAAGGGCCCGGCCAAGGGTGGATTCAACACCCTGCCGATTGCCGATATGGCGCCGATTACAATTAGCGGCCAAAAGGTTTACGGTGTATACATTATACCGGGTATGGGGTTACGTAACAACAATGCCAGCGGTCTCGCAGTTAACGACGAACCACAAAGCATCTATATGGTGTTCGACGGCACGCATTTTGATAGCGGTTGTTGCTTTAACTATGGTAACACTTCAACAAACAGCCGCGCAGTGGGAAGAGGCACAATGGAAACAGTCTATTTTGGCACGGCCACAGCCTGGGGAAGCGGCAGCGGTTCAGGTCCCTGGATCATGTCCGATATGGAAGCAGGACTGTTCTCCGGATACGATTCGAAACAGAATGTTGCGAATCCGACTATTGATACATGGCGATTTGTGACCGGCTTTGTTAGCGGCGGCGGTGAAAATCGGTGGCAGATCCGCGGCGGTAACGCACAAGCAGGAGAGCTTGCGATTTTTTACGAAGGAGTTCGTCCCGGTTCACTTGAAGACAACAACTATTACCCTATGCACAGAAAGGGAGCCGTGCAAATGGGTAATGGCGGCGACAATGGCAACGGTTCATCCGGCACATTCTACGAAGGGGTGGTGACGACCGGATACCCCGCGGACGCAATCATCAAGGCGGTACAAGCCAATATTGTGGCTGCCAGGTACGATGTGCAGCTGGTGAACTTGACGCGGGTTACCACATTTACACCGGGATCGACCCAAGACATCACCGAAACGTTTACCAATACTACCGGGGCTACCGTTACGGGTGTCACCTTGAGCATTTCCGTCCCCGCTCAATGGACAGCCCTGGTCTCAGGCTCCAAAAATTCCTCAAAGACATTTGTAGAACCTGTCAAACCGGGCGCCTGCGTAAAAGTGACTTTTAAGATCACCGCGCCGGTAACAACAGGCGCCGGTTTCCTGATCGGCAAGGTTGAATGGATAGATCCAGCGACCGCTCTAAAGCAATCCGACACAATTATCAGTAGCATTAGAAATAGTTACCCGGTTAAGATAAACGAAGTTCGCTTTAGCACAAGCGCCAACCCGACTAATCAGTTCATCGAGCTCTATAACAGTTCCGGCGGTGATGTGGATATTTCCGGCTGGTCTCTGGTCAATACTATAAGCGAGTGGGCGCCCGTCAAACTGGCAACAATCCCGGCCGGGACAAAGATCAAGGCCGGGGGTTATTACCTTTTGGGCCTTGCCGCTTCGGGCTTGGCGGTATCCGCAGGTCCGGGCGAAACCACCATTAATGTATTTAATAGTACCGGCTTTGTAGCCGGTCAACAAATCAATATTGACGGCGAGATTCGCGCCATTACAAGTGTTGGTACGGCTGCTACAGCCATGACGACAGTATTTGTCCCCGTATCCACAGGGCCATGGCTAACAATTCCTGCCGGCTCAACCAACCTGCCGGTGACAAGTGCGGCCGGTTTTGAGATCGGCCAAAAAATCAGCATCGATATTGGCGGCAATAATGAGGTGGCAACAGTCACCTCTGTGGGTAAAGCAGCCACGCAAACATCCTTGACTGAGGCTGTTGATGCAGGTTCGAAAATTATTAAAGTCGCGGTCAATTCCAACATGACGATTGGTGATACATTAACAGTGGGTACAGGTAAATTTGCAGAACATGCTACGATTAAAAATATTATTAATGTAGTTTCGGCTCCGGGCGGACGTAGCGGCTTTGAGGCTCCTGGCGAAGGAGGGGTTCTCGAATTAATGGCGCCGCTCAAGTTCGACCATTTATCGGGCGTTGACGTATCAGATGTGGGTACAGGAATAAACTTTTTACCGGCTACACAATTTCAGCATAAAAGCGGCGACGCAGTACAAGCGCTGGGAAGCGGTATCACACTCGATAAAGCTCTGGACAAGAATCATGAATACGGCGCGGCAGTTCTCAATCCCCAGGTTACAACCGCAGGGTATCAGGGATCAGTTGAACCCAACCTTTGGTATGGAGGTCCCCTCTCTATATATGCAGGGTCAATAGCGCTGCTGGATGAAAACAATGAGCTAGTCGTTGACGCCCTGGTTTACGGATCACAGCAGAGCAATTCAAGCGCCAACGGGACAATTACCAGTCCCGAAATAGCAATTCTTGAGGGTAATCAAAGCCAGGGTGGGTGTATTGTGACGGCCCCCAGTTCGGGCAGACGCTTCAATTTCTATGGTTCGGGTAATTCGGTTGTTGGCGATCTTAACTTAAGCGTGGGTCGATTCCCGGACGGTTTAGATACCGACAACAACTGCATCGATTTCCTGGTACAGTCATCCACTACACTGGCAGTTGCATCGGCTGTTGGCGCAGATAATATCAAAGTCGCCGGTGTGGAAGGTTTGGATGTCAATCAGGAAATTGTGATCGATGGTGGGCCAAACCAGGAGACTGCCGTTATTGCAACGGTGGGTACGGCCGGGGGCGCTATTATGAAAGCCGCTACCGATGTGGACGCTACCCTTGTCACGGTTAACAGCACAGCCGGCTTTAGCGTTGGTCAGACCATCACCATTGACAGTGGCGCAAATTATGAAACGGCAGTTATTGCCTCTATCAATCGTGGCCGCATGGCTTTTGGTGAGTTTAAAGGCTATGATGCTACAATAACAGTAAACACACCGCTCAAGTTTGCTCATGCAATGGGCGTAAAGATTTCAGGCAGCGGCATTACCCTTGCCACTCCTTTAAGCCGGTCGCATAACAGCGGAGTTCCAATTGTAAATGGAGTTCCTACACCCGGTTCGCTGAACCGGTTTTACAGTAATCAATAGCAAAGCCATCTGTAAAATTGTTGGCGACCAGCAAAAAATCAGCCTGCGCTGGCGTAGTTGAGTTAATTCAACAATATCGGACTTTAGAATAATGATTATACTGTTTCTCAATTGTCTGTGGTGATCGTGTCGAGAGCGAAATATTAAATCGGATAAATCATATTGGAGATAAAAATGAAAAAGAAAAAGAGTCTAGTGGCATTACTCGCACTAGCGGTCATACTGTATATTGCCACCAACCTGGTTGTAGCCAGGTCCGTGGCAGCTACCAATGCGGTTCCACCCAGACCAACAGGGCCTTGTGATATTTACACGGCTATGGGCTGTCCTTGTGTAGCCGCTCACAGCACGACACGCGCGCTCTATGCTTCTTACAACAGCCCGCTTTACCAGGTCATGCGCCAGTCGGACGGCAAAACCCTGGACATTGGTATAGTACAACCATCCGAAGGGGATGCCGGCGGCTATGCCGACGCAGCCGCGCAGGATGAATTCTGCGCCAATACAACAGGCTGGATCACCATAATCTATGACCAATCCGGCAATGGCAACCACCTTGTCCAGGCGCCCCGCGGTGGTTTCAGCGGTCCGGCTATGGGCGGTTTTAACAATATTCCCATCGCCGATATGGCGCCGGTTACGATCATGGGCCACAAGGTCTATGGCGTTTTTATTGAACCGGGTATGGGGCTGCGCTGGAACGACGCCAAAGGCACAGCAGTCGATGACCAGGCTGAAGGGCAATACTGGGTCATAAGCGGTCATCATTACAATTCCGGCTGCTGCTTTGATTACGGCAACGCCGAAACCGACAGCCGCGATGACGGCGACGGCACGATGGAAACCACCTATTATGGCAACGCCTCCTGGTGGTATCACGGGAATCCTCCCGGTCCATGGATTATGACCGACCAGGAGAACAACCTGGTGGGCTGCGTCAACCAGTCTCCCGATGACAAGCTCTGCCCGGATCTGCCAAACATCCCCTGGCGATTTGTAACCGCCACGGCCGATGGCGAACCGCACCACTGGCGCTCTATGGGCGGCGATGCACAACAGGGCAGCCTGGATGTGATGTTCGACGGGCCTCGCATTATAAATGACAGGAACAGTTACGATCCTATGCGCAAGCAAGGCGCCATTCTTTTAGGCAATGGCGGCGACAACAGTAACGGTTCGCAGGGCACCTTTTACGAAGGCGCGATGACGGCTGCGGGTACTTTTCCAACCGAGGAAACCAACCAGAGAGTTCAGGCCAATATCGTGGCTGCCGCGTACGACGTGCCGCGCCTGAGCATAGCGCCGGCGAATGCCGTCACCGCTCCGCCGGGACTCCAAACTTTCACACCCCGGTCTGTACAGAACACCACCGTAACGTTTACAAACACCACAGGTGCGGCTGTAAAGGACCTTACATTAAGCATTTCAGCGCCAAACGGCTGGAAATCTCTAGTCATTAATTCCACTGAACCCTTGAAAAAGTTTGCCGGTTCAATTACTCCGGGAGCGAGTGTAAGCGCAACCTTTACCATTACCTCCGGCTCGGAATCCTTTAACGGCGACCTGGTTGGCAAGGCTACATGGATAAATTCGATCAACGGCAAGACTCTATCGGAAACAGCGGTAGAAAAAGTGCGCAACGTCGCCCCGGTTAAAATCAACGAGTTCCGCATTAGCGCCGGCACAAACCCGACAAACTCGTTTATCGAACTTTACAACGCAAGCAATGATGTTATCGATATCTCCGGTTGGAGCCTGACCCAGCACCAGACCCAACAACCCATTTTCTCGTCGGTAAAAATCCCGTCCGGCGTAAAACTCACACCACGGAGCTTTTACTTGCTCGGTTTGGCAAATTCCGGATTGGCGGTACAAGCGGAAAAGGGCGAATCCACCATCTATGTCAGAAGTACAGATGGTATGTCAACCGGCGATATAATCGAAATCGGCGCTGGTTCCGCTATGGAAAGCCGCAAAATCGTTAGTGTTGGAACCCCGGCGGGAGTTATGCCTCCCAGGTTTCCATTTGGCGGAGGCCGTCCCGGCGGTTCACGCGGCCCGACGACAATTTGGCAGCCCATCCCCGACGGCCCGGTGATCACGATCCCTGCCGGTTCAACCAATATACCAGTTACGAGTGTGGACGATTTTGTGGTTGGCCAAAAAATCGGCATCGGCTATGGCGCGACCTATCCTACCGTCGCCCAGGCTATTGAAAAGTATGAAGTAGTCACGGTTACTCAAGTAGGCAAGCCGGGTACACAAGCCTGGTTGTCTATGGATGCTCAAGCCGGCGACACGAATATTAAAGTATCATCAGTAGCCAATATTTCAGTTGGCGACAAGATAAGATTGGACATCGATAGTGAGGGGCATGGAATAGAAACCGTTACGGTAACGCGCGTCGGCACCCAATCTGCGCGTAGCACATTTGATGGTCCCCTCTCTGAAACGGAAGACCCAGGTACAGGACTGGACCTGGCCGAACCGTTAAAATTCAACCATGCTTCCAACATGCCTTTCAGTGTGCGGGGAACGGGGATCAGTTTTGAACCGGCGACAGCCTTTGCCCATTCAAGCAATGAACCCGTCCTCCCTCTCGGTACCGGTATTACATTAGAGCAACCGCTTACCAAACACCACGAGATCGACGCGGTCGTACGAGATGTCAAGGTAACAAACGCAGGTTACCAGGGAACTTCCACCCCCAACCAGTGGTTCGGCGGCCCGGCCCTCTCTTCCAGCGCCGGTAACATGGTGCTACGCGACGCTGCCGGTAATGTTGCCGATGGCCTCAATTATGGCGGTCTAGTAGACCCATGGGCGGCCGAGGGTTACCAGGGCACCTCCGGAGAAAATGCAAGTGGGTGTTTCGCGCCCGCGCCGGTCGCAGAAAGAGGATTCGGTTTTGGCAGGTTGGCTAGTTCGACCGTCATTATGCCTGATAGAAGTACAGGCCGTTTTCCTGATGGTCTTGATAATGACAGCAACTGTTCCGATTTCATGGTACAGCCGGTTGCTTCCCTGTCGGTTCCTGCAGTTGCCAACACCAATAATATTAAAGTATCCGGCGTGGCAGGTTTTACCGCCGGACAAAAAATTATAATTGGCAGTGGCGCAGAACTTGAAACCGCCATCATTACTCAAGTTGGTACGCCGGGCGCTACTGCGGTAGATTCCGCCGCGTGCGCGGGCGCTACCATTATCCATGTTACCAACCCAATGAGCTTTAGCGTCGGGCAGAGCGTTATCATTGATAATGGTGAAAACCAGGAAACAGCGGTTATTGCTGCCATCAGCTTTGGCCGCAGAGGTTTTGGCGGCCCCGGCAGTCCTACGATTACCGTTACAAAACCGCTCGCAATTGCTCATGCGGTGGGTGTCCCGGTCTGTGGCAGCGGCATAACTCTCGCTTCTCCATTAAAGCTAAAACATGATAGTGGCGTCCCGGTGGCAGCCAACATAGCCACACCCGGAGCGCCTAACCAATATTACAAATGAGATCAATGCGAATGTTTTGCTAATTTAAGGTAAATGATTGGCTTTGGACGGGACGAATAAAGGCGACGCTTTATCATAAAATGTTTATGAGTGGCAGAGTTGGCGAAGCAGCGAGCACATATTAATGCCATTGTTTTTTACCGAGTATTTGTCTTTATCATAATAGTAAACAACGATCTTTAGATGGAGCACAGTAATTATGAAAATAATATCAAATAAACTGGTATTCATAATGTTCTTTGTAATCATCGGCGGATTTTTATTCGTCGATCATTCACCGGCGCAAACCCCGGGAAATGCTGTTCCGGCCCCTTCCAACGTACGGGGTGCCCAATACCCGCAAATAACACCGGATAGCCGGGCTATCTTTCGCATTAAAGCGCCGGAGGCGCAAAAGGTGCAGCTCGATTTGGCAAAGAAATATGATATGGTCAAAGACAGCGAAGGAGTATGGCAGGTAACCACCGATTCGTTAACAGAAGGATTTCATTACTATTCTTTGATTATCGACGGCGTTGCCGTGGCCGACCCCGCCAGCGAAACTTTTTATGGTATGGGACGCATGGCCAGCGGCATCGAGGTGCCATTTGCCGGCGACGATTACTATGCAGTTAAAGACGTTCCACATGGGGAAATAAGGATAAAACGCTATTACTCTACAGTGTTAAAGGAGTGGCGACAATTTTATATCTATACCCCGCCCGGCTATAATACCAATATTAACGAAAAGTACCCGGTACTATACATATTGCATGGCGGCGGCGAGGATGAAAGAGGCTGGGCCACCCAGGGTAAAACCGATTTGATACTCGACAATCTCATTGCCGCTAAAAAGGCTGCGCCGATGCTTATCGTCATGCCGGACGGCAATGTCAAGGCATCGGGATTTGGCGAAAACACCTTGCAATTGTTTGCCGAGGAGTTGAAACAAAGCCTGATCCCGTTTGTTGAAAAAAATTATCGTGCTAAAACCGATGCCCAAAACCGGGCTCTGGCCGGGCTTTCGATGGGCGGATTGCAAACCCTGTATGCAGGAATTAATAATATCGATCTGTTTGCCTACCTGGGAGTGTTCAGTTCCGGCTGGATTCAGCCCATGCAAAAAGAGCTTGCCGATGCGCAATATGTGCTTATGCAGAAAAATACTGATACAATAAACAGTAATTTAAAACAATTCTGGCTCGCCATGGGCGGCAAAGAAGATATTGCCTGGAATAATTGTCAGCTTTTAATAGCAAAGTTGGATGAAATGAAAATAAAGTATACATATAGTGAATATCCCGGCGGCCATACCTGGCCGGTGTGGAGGAATAATCTTTTAAATTTTGCTCCGCTTTTATTTCAATAGCCTAAAGGAGGCGTTATGAAAAAAACCTGGTTGTTTTTGTTTATCTTGTTATGTTCGGTAACCTTGTGGGCCGAAACCCTGCCCTGGCAGAACCCGATGCTCAGTTCGGAAGAAAGAGCTCAGGACCTGCTTTCCCGCTTGACGCTGGAAGAAAAAGCTATCTTAATGAACGATATATCGGACGCCATTCCTCGGCTCAATATCAAAAACTTCAACTGGTGGAGCGAAGCTCTGCATGGTCTGGCCAATAACGACAGCGTTACAGTATTCCCGCAGCCAATCGGCATGGCGGCATCGTTTGACGATGAACTGGTATTCAAAATTTTTACGGCCGCATCGGATGAAGTGCGCGCCAAATACAACGAAGCGCAAAGAAGAGGCCTGCCGAACCGCCGTTTTCTTAGTCTGTCCGTGTGGACGCCCAATATCAATATCTTCCGCGACCCGCGCTGGGGACGCGGCCAGGAAACCTACGGCGAAGACCCTTATTTAATGACCCGCATGGGTATTTCCGTTGTCAAAGGCTTGCAGGGCCCGGAAGATTCCCGGTACAAAAAGCTGCTCGCCTGCGCCAAACACTATGCAGTCCATTCCGGCCCGGAATGGAGTCGCCATACCCTTAATGTGAACAATGTCGATCCGCGCGATTTATGGGAGACCTACATGCCGGCATTCAAAGCCCTGGTGCAGCAAGCCGATGTGCGCGAAGTAATGTGCGCGTACCAGCGTTTGGATGACGAGCCCTGCTGCGGCAGTACGCGCTTGCTGGAAAGAATTCTGCGTGAGGACTGGGGCTTTAAATACCTGGTAGTTTCCGATTGCGGTGCCATATCCGATTTCTATACCAGCCATAAAGTGTCTTCAGATCAAGTCCATGCCGCCGCCAAAGGGGTGCTGGCCGGAACCGATGTTGAATGTGCCGGCCCGTCTTATAAACAATTACCCAAAGCTGTTGCCAATGGATTAATTGACGAAGCGGACCTGGATAAAAGTATAATGCGGATTCTGGTCGGCCGTTTCGATTTGGGTGAAATGGACGACAACGCCCTGGTGCCATGGACTAAAATCCCCAAAACAGTTATCAATTGCGATGCCCACAAAAAGCTGGCTTTGGATATGGCGCGGGAAACCATGACCCTGCTGCAAAATAAAGACAATATCCTGCCGTTATCCAAATCCGTTAAAAAGATTGCCGTCATTGGCCCCAACGCCAATGAAAAACGGCTGTTGTGGGGAAATTATAACGGCACACCAATTCAAACTATTACTATTCTGGCTGGAATAGAGACAAAGGTCCCTGAAAAAAAGATCGTTTATGACCGCGCCTGTGATCTGGTTGACAAAACATATATCGAATCCGCCATCGGCGACTGTTCTATCGACGGCAAAGCCGGTATAAAAGCCACGTACTGGAATAACCGCGAATACAAAGGCGAAGCCGTTACCACCGAACAGATCGTCAATCCCATACAACTGACCACCGACGGGCAGCATCAGTTCGGTACAGGTGTGAATTTGATCGATTTCTCCGGGCTATATGAAACAGTATATAAAGCAAAGGAAACGGGAGAACTGGTTTTCAAATTGGAAGCCAGGGGCAGATTTGAGTTTATCGTCAATGGCGATACACTTTACAAACCGCGTCGTTTTGGTTTTCCACGGGTGAACAGCATAACCTTGCCGGTTGAACAAGGCAAAGAATATAAAATTGAAGGTCGTTTTTCGCAAATCGGCAACTGGCCCGCCAGTCTCAACCTGAATTTCGGCAAGCAAGTGCCGGTTACATTTGACAAACTGGTTGACAAGCTGAAAGGCATCGATGTTGTTGTTTATGTGGGCGGCATCTCCTCGCAACTGGAAGGCGAACAAATGCCGGTTGAACTACCCGGTTTCAAGGGCGGTGACCGCACCGATATTGAACTGCCGGAAATACAGCGGGAATGTTTAAAAGCCTTAAAACAGGCCGGTAAAAAGGTTATTTTTGTGAATTGCTCCGGTTCGGCTATGGGTTTGGTCCCTGAAACAGAAAGCTGCGATGCCATATTACAGGCATGGTACGGCGGAGAGGCCGGCGGTCAGGCGGTGGCCGATGTGTTGTTTGGCGATTACAATCCATCAGGGAAATTGCCGGTTACATTCTACAAGGACATCAAACAGTACCCGGATTTTGAAGATTATTCAATGAAAGGCCGCACCTACCGTTTTATGGATGATGCTTTATTCCAGTTTGGATTTGGACTAAGCTATACCACCTTTGCAATTGGTGAAGCAAAGCTCAGCAAAACCGAGATCAAAAACGATGAAAGCGTCGCTATAACCATACCCGTAACCAATACCGGAAAACGCAACGGCACGGAAATCGTGCAAGTATACATACGTCAGGTTGGCGATAGCGAAGGGCCGCTCAAAACCCTGCGCGGGTTCAAACGTGTAGATGTTGCCGCCGGTAAAACCGGCCAGACTGTTATCACTTTGCCGTGTACCTCATTCGAATTTTTCGACCGCGCCGCCAATAAAATGGTTGTTGCCGCCGGAGAATATGAAATTTTATACGGCAACAGTTCCCGTGATAAAGATTTAAAAACAACCAGGATAACGATTTTATAAAATTAAACAATCCTGTAGTCGTAAAACGGAGTGATCAATGTCGAAACGTTATATCTGTTTATTGATATGTGTCTGTCTCTTTGTAGTTTTTGCCTGCTCCCAGGCACCGGACAATAGTCATTTGTCCTTTTACCAATGGGCGCAAACCCCGCCGATGGGCTGGAATAGCTGGGATTGTTTCGGCCCCACGGTAACGGAAGACGAGGTTAAAGCCAATGCCGATTATATGTCAATTTATTTAAAAGAATACGGCTGGCAGTACATTGTCGTCGATATTCGCTGGTATGTACAGAACGATAAGGCGCATGGCTATAACCAAAAAGATCCGATTATAGATATGGATGAATACGGGCGATTGACGCCTGCGGTGAACAGGTTCCCCTCCGCTGCCGGGGGCAAAGGTTTCAAGCCCCTGGCGGACTATATTCACAGCCAGGGATTGAAATTCGGCATTCATATCATGCGAGGTATTCCCAAACTGGCGGTAGAAAAAAACACGCCGGTTTTGGGCAGCGATGTAACAGCACAAGATATTTATAATACCAAACAGCTTTGCTTATGGCTTGGCGACATGTATACAGTGGATGCCGCCAAACCGGGCGCACAGGAATATTACAATTCCCTGTTTGCCTTGTATGCGGCGTGGGGCGTTGATTTTATTAAAATCGACGATCTCTCCCGTCCCTATCACCAGGATGAAATCGAGCTTATCCGCAAAGCCATTGACCAATGCGGCAGACCGATAGTGTTGAGTACCTCTCCCGGCGAAACGCCTATCGCATCCGCAGCGCATGTCAGTACCCATGCCAATATGTGGCGCATTATCGATGACTTTTGGGACAACTGGTCGCAATTGAACGTTCACTTTGCATTGTTCGAAAAATGGATACCCTATATGGGACCGGGACATTGGCCCGACGGTGACATGCTGCCCTTGGGCAGAATCGGCATCCGCGCCGAGCGCGGCGACAATCGCATGAGCATGTTAACCAGGGACGAGCAATACACCTTGATGTCGCTGTTTATCATCTGCCGTTCACCGTTGATGTTTGGCGGTAATTTACCGGACAATGACGAGTTTACCAATCAATTGCTTACTAACCAGGAAGCGCTGGCCGTTTTACAGAACAGTACAAATAATCGCCTGCTGTTTAACGACGGCGAAAAAATTGCCTGGGCTGCCGATGCTCCGGATAGCGGCGATAAATATGTGGCGTTGTTCTATTCATCAGATCAAAAACCGGTTTTGGAAGAAAATGCCATTTACAGCAGCAAGTTACTTTCAACCAAACCCGACGAGCAAATGACAAAAGTAATTGCCAATATCGCCGGCGCCAAAAAGCTGTACCTGGTAGTTACCGATGGCGGCAACGGCAATCATTGGGACCATGCGGACTGGATCGAGCCGCAATTGACCGGCCCAAAGGGCAACCTGCGTTTGACAGATTTACAATGGGTTAATGCTGCCTCCGGCTGGGAAACGGTAAAAATTAACCACAGCGTCGCCGGCAACAAACTAGTCGTTGACGGCAAAGAATATGACAATGGGATAGGGACTCATGCAAGCTCGATCATCGAGTATGATATACCGGCAGGTTATGATACATTTTCTTCACTAGTTGGTCTTGACGGCGAATGTATTATGCATCCCGAAGGAGCAACAGTCAAATTCCATATTTTTACCCAATATCCAACCGGTTGCCCGCCGCAGGATTCGCTCGACGTCGCTGTTGACCTGGCGCAATTGGGAATACCAGGTCAATGCCGGGTACGCGATCTTTGGGCAAAACAGGATCTTGGCGAATACACAAACACAATATCTTTAAATGTGAAAAAACATGGCGCGCGGTTAGTAAAGATCAGTAAACTCTAATGATAATATGTAAATCAAAAATCGCAGCAAAGGAGGACGGAATGAAGCTTCGCATCTGTCTGGTAATTATATATTTTCTAACTGGAACATTAGCCTGGGCGCAGCAGGCCAATGTTAACCTGGATTACAATCCGCAAAAAAACACCGAGAATCTCATCCCATTCAGCGCGCCGCTCAATTCACCGGATGTGCATGATGACGGCACCGTTACATTCCGGCTAAAAGCGCCCGCCGCGCAGGATGTGCGGCTGACGGGAGTCGCCATTCTCACCGCGCTGGGTAAAACCGGCCAGCCTGTGCCCTTTACTAAAGGTGAAGACGGGATATGGACATTGACGGTTGGCCCGCTCCGTCCGGATATGTACGTCTATTTTTTCAATGTGGATGGAGTGCAAATTGCCGACCCCAGCAACACCATTGCCGCGTTCACTGCCATGCCGCCCTACAGCGAGTTGGTGGTACACGGCAACGGCCCGGCATACTATGACGCCCGCAATGTTCCACACGGCACAGTTACACGTCACGTTTATCATTCGGATGTAACTAATGGCGAGCGGGAATTATATGTGTATACCCCTCCCGGTTACGACCGCAGCAAGAGCTATCCGGTCCTTTACCTGTTGGGCGGCAGCGGCGAACTGCCCTCGAACTGGGTGTACGACGGGCGCGTGAATTTCATAATGGACAACCTGCTGGCCGAGGGCAAAGCTGTGCCGATGCTCATAGCGATCCCCAATAACCAGGTCATCCACCGCAATCATCCCAAGCATACCGAGTTGACGTTCAAGCTGTTCGAGGCGGAAATGCGCCAACATGTCATTCCGTTGGTTGAAAGCGAGTATAGCGTTCGCCGTAATCCGCAAGGCCGCGCGCTTTCGGGTTTATCTATGGGTGGGCGGCATACACAGTTCGTCGGTTTTAATTCTCTCGATCTGTTCGCTTCATTCGGCGTGCTTAGCGCCGGTGATGTCAATAGTGAAGAGTCCATAGCAAAATTCCTCAACGACCCTGATGTCAATAAAAAGATCGATTACCTGTTTGTGGGACAAGGCACGGAAGAAGCCAACGGCCGGATGGGCGAGCGCTGCGTTGCTCTGCACAAAGCGTTGTTAAACCACAATATCACCCATGAATATTATGTCGGCGGCTATGGCGGCCATGACTGGTCAACCTGGCGTCACTTGCTTTATTACCGTTTTTTGCCGAATTTGTGGCGTAAAAATTAAACCAAACATAAGGAACTGTTATATGAAGAAAATCAGTATTCTAATCGCAATGCTGGTGGTTTTCAGTTCAATACCACTAAGCACTGCTCAAACCACAGAAAAAAAGCAGCTGGTGCCAACCGTTACCATTCCCGCCCCACCCGGCTCCAAAGGTTTTGGTATGCCTTCCACCACCAGGCCAAGCGGCGCGACCCCGGCGCCCAGAAGGCCCTTTGCAAGCGCCAGCGTTACCGATCCCCGCGAAATCGTTACCATCACCCTCGATGAGTTGAGTATGAGCGATCCGTTCATTCTGGCAGATGAGGCGACAAAAACCTACTATTTAACCAGCAGCGGCGGGTGTATTTACAAAAGCAAAGACCTGAAAAACTGGGAAGGCCCTTATGGCGCTTACGATGTTACCGGTACTTGGATGGAAGGATGCAAATTTGTCGCTGCCGCCGAAATCCACCACGTTAACAGCAAATATTATTATGCCGCAACCTTTGGCGACAGAAATGATCTTGTCGATGTAGTACCCCGCCGCTATAACGTGCACCGCAACCAGACTATGATCCTGGTAGCGGATATAGCCGAAGGCCCGTATAAACCGTTGAACCCCGATCCGCAATACGATTACCTGCCACACACCTGGGATATAATCGACGGTACGATCTGGTACGAAAACGGCGTTCCCTATTTTGTTTTTGTGCATGAATGGATGCAAACGGTTGACGGCACAATGGAATATGTCAAGCTGTCTCCCGATTTGAGCAAGACCATCACCGACCCGATATGCCTGTTCCGCGGTAGTGAAGCGGCCTGGGCGCTGGAAATGGTCGGCAATGAAGAGATGACCTTTGGCCTGAAATTGCCGGGCTGGGTTACCGATGGGCCGGAACTTTTCCGCACCGGGACAGGCAAATTAGGCATGTTATGGTCAAGTTGGGGTGCAGGACGGTACTTACAAGGTGTAGCGTATTCCGAATCCGGTACGATTGACGGGCCGTGGATTCAGGAAGAAAAACCATTGGTTGGCAACAACACCGGTCATGGTATGATGTTCACCACCTTTGAGGGCAAACGGCTGCTTTCCATTCATCATGCCGAAGGCGACGGCCCCCGCAAACCGCAGCTTTATGAAATCGACGATTCGGGCGACAAGCTGATCCTCGGACCGAGATATAATCCATAATCAATAAAAAACATAAACTATTTAATTTAATCATTAAGGATTAAAATTATGAAAAAAGCCATTATAATTATCGCGTTGTTTTTGATTTGCAATCTAGCTTTAGCCCAGTTTGCCGGCGTGATGCGCGGCCAAAAAGAAGAACCGTTGCCGGAAGGTTTTAAACCGGCCTCAACCAATACGTTTATATCGCAATATCCGGCGGTCAACGCCGCCACCCGGCAGGCCATGTTCAGGGTTGTAGCCCCCGCCGCGCAAATAGTCCAGGTCGACCTGTGCGGCAAGAAATACAATATGACCAAAGATGAAAAAGGCGTATGGACATGCGTTTCCGATCCGCAGATAGTGGGTTTTCACTACTATGCCATTCTCATCGACAGCGTGGCCGTAATGGATCGCGGCAGCGAAGCTTATTTCGGCAGCAACTGGGAATCGGCGGGTATTGAAATCCCCGAAGGCCCGGAAGGCGATTATTACCGCTTTAACAAAAACATCCCGCACGGACAAATACGCTCGATTGATTACTGGTCTGAAATAAACGGCAAGGAACGGCATATCAATGTGTATGTTCCTGCCGACTATGAAAAAGAAACCAAAAAGAAATACCCGGTTCTGTACCTTGTCCATGGTTGGGGCGAAGACGAAAACGGCTGGTCGATTCAGGGTCATACAGCCAACATTATGGACGGCCTGATAGCCGCCGGTAAAGCGGTTCCCATGATCATTGTCATGCCCAGCGGCGACATAAAAACCAATTCCGATGTCCGTACCGCATCGGGCGACATTTCCCAGATATATATCAACGATCTGATCCCCTTCATTGATAAAACCTTCCGTACCTATACCGATAAAGAACACCGCGCCATGGCCGGGCTGTCCAGGGGCGGTTTCCAGACTTGTATGACAGTTTTACCCAATCTCGATAAATTTGCCTGGATGGGCACATTCAGCGGTTTTTTCGGTTTCCGCGGCAATAACACCATCGAAACGGCATACAATGGCGCTTTTAAAGACCCCGAGGTCTTTAACAAACAGATTAAACTCTTTTACATGAGCATCGGCACCGAAGAAAGAATGGGCGCCAAAGAAGCTGCCGACCAGTTGATAAATCACGGCATTAAAAACATTGTTTATTTCGAATCACAAGGCACAGCCCATGAATGGCTGACCTGGCGTAGAAGCCTTTATGATTTTGCGCCGCGTATCTTTAAATAAGCTCATTCTTCCATTCTCAGGAATCCCCGCATTTTAAATACGGGGATTCCTGGGTTATTTATTACTAGAACCGGTTATAAATTTTGAAAAGCTAAAGACAGATTTTTGCTTTGCCAGGCAAACCCTTTCTTTAGTCTATTTAATATAATTGCCCGGTAAATTGTATGTAATAGTCTTTACAAGGAACTAGTCACATGAAAAAAATAACATTCGTATGTGTAATTTTGATATTTCTAGCTTTGATACAACCAGCTACAGCTCAGCCGGAAACCAAAAAACAGCTTGTTCCAACAGTAACAATTCCCGCCCCGGAGGGCGCCAAAGGATTTGGAATGCCGGCAACCGGCAACACCAACCCAAATCCCCCAAGAAGGCGCTGGGTAGGCCCAAGTGTAACGGAATCCCGTGAAATTGTTACTATGACATTTGATGAGTTAAGTATGAGCGACCCCTTTATTTTCCCGGATATAAACACCAAAACCTATTATCTAACCAGCAGTGGCGGGAGTATTTATAAAAGCAAAGATTTAAAAACCTGGACAGGTCCTTATGGCGCAATTGACGTTACCGGCACATGGATGGAAGGATTAATGTTTGTTGCCGCCGCCGAGATTCATCAAGTGAATGATAAATATTATTATGCCGCTACCTGGACGGACAGGAAAGAGCTTGTCGATGTTATTCCGCGCAGATACAACGTTTACCGTAATCAAACTCAGATACTCGTTTCCGATAAACCGGAAGGCCCTTATAAACATATCAACTCCGATCCTAATTATGATTACCTGTACCACAATTGGGACGTTATCGACGGTACTATCTGGTATGAAGACGGTATCCCCTATTTTGTGTTTGTGCATGAATGGACACAACTTGTTGACGGTACAATGGAATATGTTAAACTCTCCCCTGATTTGAGTGAAAGAATTTCAGAACCGGTATGTCTTTTCCGCGCCAGCGAGGCTCCCTGGGCGCTTGAAATGGTTGGCAACGGCGAAATGACTTTTGGTATGAAATTACCCGGCTGGGTAACCGACGGACCCCAACTTTTCAGGACTAAAACCGGCAAACTTGGTATGCTATGGGCAACCTGGGGCGCGCACAGGTATTTACAAGGCGTGGCTTATTCTGAGTCCGGCACGATTGACGGGCCCTGGATACAGGATGAAAAACCATTAAAAGACGATAATTCCGGCCATGGCATGATGTTCACCACGTTTGAAGGAAAACGACTGCTGGTTATACATCATGCAGAAGCAGACGGACCTCGCAAACCGCAATTCTATGAGATCGATGATTCGGGCGATAAACTGATACTTGGACCGAGATATAATCCATAATTCATTTTGAATACAGGTAGACAATTATTCCAAGGTTAACAAGGCAGCGCTTTATGAAAAAATTTATTTTATTAATTATCCTTATATTCCTTTTATCCACCGGCCTGTTGGCGCAAAATTTATTATCGCCGGAGTGGAAAATCAGTTTCGGCGATATTGCCGAAACGAACCTGGATAAATTAAACACAGCCAACTGGCAGAAGGTTAACCTGTTATTATCCTGGGAACGGCAAGGCTATTTCTGGAATGACGGCAGCGGCTGCATTGTTAATGATTTTACTGTGCCGGACGAATTAACCGGCTCACAATTCGTTCTTACAATTAGTTTGCAATGTGAAGTTAAAAGCATTTACATAAACAACAAGTTTATCGGTGGAAATTTACGTAATCAATATTGGTCCAATCGCGGCGCCAGGAACGAATTTAATATTGCCGATAATTGCCTGGTAAAAGGGAAGAAAAACAGAATAGCTATATTTGTTGCCGATCTCTCCTACACCGGCGGCATAAGCTGGAATTCGTGCAGTCTTGCGCCAAAAGGCAGCGAATCGAAATCTGCAATTAAAATCGACATCCCGGTGCAGGATCATCTCTATTCCCTGGAAAACAAGAATTCCCTCACTTTAAAATATAATGCTGTGCGCAAAGGGAAAATCAAATTGTCGGTCGTTAACGATTTTCACCAGTCTTTTATTCAAAAAGACTATAATGTTAAAAAAGGAACCGGACAGATACAATGTGAGCTTGGCGCAGCCATTACCACACCGGGATTTTATGAATGTACGGTAATCATGTACGATGGCGGCTATAGTTCCGATGTGCAATGGTTCACCCTTTCGCCCGAAAAAATTGCCTGCACGAACAACACCGTCCCCCGCTTTAAGGAGTATTGGGATGCGGCGTTAGACGAACTGGGCAAAACGCCACAAGAGTTTAAATTGATAAAAAAAGAAAATTTGTGTTCTGGTAGCCGTGATGGTTATATTGCTGAAATGAAATCGTTTGGCGGGTTGACGATTCGCGGTTATTATTTTGTTCCCAAAACCCCGGGCCGGCACGCCGCCATACTGCATGTGCCGGGTTATGGTTACGGTTGGCAGGATCACGGTGCTTTTTTAGAAAATCATGACGATGTTGTGGAACTGGCGTTATGTGTACGTGGTCATGGCATCAGCGCCGATGTATTCAATCCCGGATTTGGAGTACCCGGAGTATGGGGATACAGCCTGTGCAGCGAAACCGATAACGCCTACCGGGCAATTTATATGGATTGTGTAAGAGCGGTAGAGTTTTTACTGAGCCGTCCTGAAGTTGATAGCGCCAGGCTCGGCGTGATGGGCGGCAGCCAGGGCGGCGGACTCACGTTGGTCACAGCCGGATTATGCAGGGATCACATCAAAGCCTGTTCGTTCTTTGATCCATTCCCGTGCGATACACGCGATCATTTAAAGATCCGTACCATGTGTAATTTCGAGATTAAAAATTATTTAAGGTACTATAACGACCCATGCACATTTGAAGATGCGCTTTATATACAGGATTTGCTCGATACCAAGGGATTTGCCGAATGGATAAAATGCCCGACTCTTTACGTCACTTCATTATTTGATGACGATGCTCCGCCACATTTAGGTTTTTCCGCGTATAACAGGATTTCGGCGCCCAAGAGTTTCAAGATTTATCCCGACCTTGGGCACATTAACGACAAGACATTTATTGAACAACGGCAATTCCTTAAAAAGGAATTGGGATATTAATATAAAGGATAGTTCATTGGGTAAATGGCAAATTAAAAAATGAATAAATTTCTGAAAGGACTCATTCCCATGAAGCGACTAGTCATTTTTTTAACACTTTTGTTATTATTTACAATCGGCTGTAATACGCCACAACAGCTTTCAATCGTTAAAGTAGAACAGGGTAAGGTACAGGGAACGTTTGAAGACGGTTTGTCGGTCTATCGCGGTATTCCGTTCGCCGCGCCGCCGGTAGGCGATTTGCGTTGGCGCGCTCCACAACCGGCTGCCCAGTGGGATACCGTGCTTCAGGCGGTCAAGTTCGCTCCCGGTCCGATTCAGGGTTGGAATGCTCCCGCGGGAACCAGCGAAGATTGCCTGTATTTGAATGTCTGGACGCCGGCCAAATCCGCCAAAGAACGCATTCCCGTGCTAGTCTGGATTTATGGCGGCGGCTTTAACGGCGGTTCCACCTCTGAACCGACTTATAGCGGCGAGAACCTGGCAAAAAAAGGCGTGGTGTTGGTCAGCATCGCTTACCGTGTTGGCCATCTTGGCTTTTTAGCGCACCCGGAGCTGAGTGCCGAGAATCCGGATCATGTTTCCGGTAATTATGGTCTGCTCGATATGATCGCCGGTCTGCAATGGATACAAAAGAACATTGCTGGATTCGGCGGCGACCCCAACAAGGTGACGATATTTGGTGAATCGGCCGGCGGGATAGCCGTAAGCATGTTGTGCGCCTCCCCCCTGGCAAAAGGATTATTTCACGGCGCTATTTCGCAAAGCGGCGGTTCGTTTGGCCCTTCCCGTCCCACCACCTTCCCCGGCGAGAACATGAAACGCCTGGCCGATGCGGAACGCGACGGCCTGGCGTATGCCGCCAGCGCCGGTGTAACAACAATTGCCGAATTGCGTAATCTCCCCACCGATAGTTTACCCAAAGGCGGTTTCGGTAAAGGCATGGCTTGGCCGATAGTTGATGGATTGGTCATTCCTGACGATCAATACAAACTCTACGAAGCGGGACAATTCAATGATACGCCGATTCTGGTGGGTTACAATTCCGATGAAGGAGCGAGCTTTTCGCGGGAAAAAACCCCGGCTGAATATATCGCCGGCGTCAAAGCGCGTTATGGCAAGTTCGCCGATGAACTTGTTAAAGCCTATCCCGCCGGAGAAACCACGGTTCCCAAAACCGCGCGCGACCTGGCCCGCGATGCCGCTTTCGGCTGGCAGACCTGGAGTTGGGCCAGATTGCAATCCCAAAAAGGAAAATCTCAAGCATTCTATTATTATTTTGACCAACATCCGGACTATCCGGAAGACTCGCCACGCGCAGGATTCGGTTCGCCGCATGGACAAGATGTGGCTTATGTATTCCAGCATCTCGATGCATCAAATCCGGCAATCGCCAAGTCTGATTCCGTAATTTCTGAAGCAATGGCCACTTATTGGACCAACTTTGCCAAATACGGCGACCCCAACGGCCAGGGACTTCCCGAATGGCCGGCTTTTAGCGACGCCAATCCTGTGGTGATGGTTTTTGCGCAAACACCGCATACCGGGCCGGTGCCGAGTGAAGCATCTCTCAAGGTATTGGATACCTATTTCCAATGGCGGCGTACTCCTGAAGGCGATGCCTGGGCAAAATGACCATGAAAACCTTAGTAATGAAACGAACTCAAAAATACACATTTTGGGTACTCATATTTTTCATGTTGATTGGGCCGGTAACCCTGGTTCCGGCCCAGGAAACCATCGATGTCGGCGTAACCGGTTGGGATGTGAAAAGACCGGTAATGGCGGCAGCATGTGAATGCGGCTGCCCGTGGGGAGAACTGGGCGATTTCGTCAAAGCAGCAATGCAGCCTTTCGGTTATTCCGTTATTCTGTGCCGTAACTGCAACCGTTGGTATGGGCCGCGGCTGGTCTCCGAACATGATTATCCCCCACCGCTCGATGAGGTCAACCTTGCCGACGGCGTGAATGTACGGATCGATGCGCGGGTTGATTTCGGCGTCACCTCCAGCGCCATGTTGAGTTCAGCTTATAATGGGTCGCTGGCCGGTAAAGGGCCTTACCGCAATTTGCGCCTCATCGCTAAAATTGAAGATCCTTTCTATTATTTAATAGCCGTTAAAAAAGAAACGGGAATTACCGACATGGCGGTTATAAAACAAAAACACTTGCCGGTAAGAATTATGGGCGCCGATGGTAACATGATAACCATTCTGAAATATTACGGCGTGACCGCCGATGATATTAAATTATGGGGCGGTAAACTCGGCGTTTCGGTTGAAGAAGCAGTAAAGGGCGAATTCGATATTATCGCCGGGTTCCTGGCCAGCCCGGCAATGAATCCCGAATCGGCATACTGGACAACTATAAGCCAGAAATTTGATCTCTATTTTCTGGAACTGCCTGATGATTTGCTGAAACTGGTTGCCCAACAGAATGTAGATGCTGAAATTGTCATAGCACATAATAGTTTGCTCAGGGGCGTTAATCGCCGTATAAAAACCCTGGGCAGATCGGGAGAGGCGGTGTTTGTGCGCGACGATACCCCCGAACAGGCGGGTTATGATCTTGCTAAAGCTATCGATGAACATCACGGCGCGCTTAAATGGTTTATCAGAGTCTATACTTATGATAAAAACTGTGTGGAGTAATTTTGGCGTTCCCCTGCACCCCGGCGCTGCCAGGTATTACCGGGAAATGGGATATCTGAAAGAATAATTGCATGGTTGATAAAAATACCTTAATTTTACCTGGAAACGAGTACCGGGTAAAAGATACAGAACTCCGGAATCATTCGATATTGCTGCTAAATAGTCGATTGAGGAACTATTCAAGAATGGAGAGTTTGGGTATGAAAACAAAAAGCAATTATTCATTAATCATCTTGAGCAAAAATCTGCTCAAAATAATTATGCTGATTTTACTCCTGCAAATGCCTGTAGTCGCGCAGCAAATAACCGGGCTGACGGAAACTATCATTACGGAACAAGCAGAGCCGGGCAATGCTTTCCCGGTCGTTTCCGGCGAGCATAAAGCGGCGGCGCTCCGTTATGATACAAACGATTACAAAGGAGTTATTCGCGCCATTGGCGATCTGCAAACGGATATACAAAGCGTTACCGGCGTCAAACCCGAATTGCTTACCTCCGCACCGGCGGTGGAATATGAAATCGTCATCGGTACCCTGGGACACAGCGCCCTGATCGACAAACTGGCATCCTCGAAAAAGCTGGATATAAAAGACCTGAAAGGGAAATGGGAAAGTTTTGTTATCACTACCATTCAGGATTCCAAATATGCTGCAAAGCAATACCTGGTTATTGCCGGCAGTGACAAGCGGGGTACAATATATGGCATTTATGAGCTATCGAGACAATTAGGAGTATCACCCTGGTACTGGTGGGCGGATGTTCCGGCCAGGCAGCGCCCTGCCGCCTATGTGCTGCCGGGGCGCTATGCCTCCGGCGAACCCAGGGTTCGCTACCGTGGTATTTTCATTAATGATGAAGCGCCGTGCTTTTCCGGCTGGACCCTGGAAAAATTCGGCGGCGTGAACAGTAAAATGTACACCCACATGTTTGAGTTGATCCTCCGGCTTAGGGGCAACTATTTATGGCCGGCCATGTGGGGCAAAGCATTTAATGAAGACGATCCCGAGAATCCCCGCCTTGCCGATGAATACGGTATCGTTATGGGCACATCACATCACGAACCGATGATGCGCGCCCAGCAGGAATGGACTACCCACCGTAAAGAGTATGGCAATGGTCAATGGAACTACCAAACCAATGAAGCGGGACTAAAAAAATTCTGGCAAGATGGCCTGGAGAGTGTTAAAAATTATGAACACCTTGTTACCATGGCCATGCGCGGCGACGGCGACCTGCCGATGAAAGACCTGGGTAGTGCGGAAGCCAATTTCAGGTTAATGGAACGGGTCATAAAAGATCAGCGCGAAATTATTGAACAAGTGACTGGTAAACCCGCGGCAAAAACACCCCAGGTGTGGGCGCTGTACAAGGAAGTTTTAGATTATTACGACCAGGGCATGCAAGTACCCGATGACATGATCATTCTATTATGCGACGATGATTGGGGTGATATTCGCCGTCTTCCGGAGCTTGACGCTAAAAAGCATCCGGGTGGCTATGGCATCTATTACCATGTCGATTATCATGGCGCGCCGCGTTCTTACCAATGGCTGAACATGAACCAGATACCGCATATGTGGGAGCAGCTTCAGCTTGCCTATAGTTATGGCGTCGACAAAATCTGGGTCGTAAATGTAGGCGATTTAAAGCCCAATGAATACCCGCTGGATTTTTTCCTGACTATGGCATGGAATCCCACCTCGTTCAACGAAAACAACCTGGATGATTATGCCCGTAATTTCTGCGCAGAACAGTTTGGCGTCGCGTCGGCTGGTGAGGCGGCAGAGATATTGAGTTTGTACTGTAAATATAACAGTCGCGTTACGGCCGAAATGATGGACCACAAAACCTACAACCTGGCAAGCGGCGAGTTCCTGCAGGTCAAAGACGCCTACATGGCGCTGGAAGCCAGGGCGCTCCGGCAGTATATGGAAGTAGCGGATGCGTACAAGGATGCTTATATGGAATTGATCCTGCATCCGGTGCGGGCTATGGCCAACCTGTACGATATGCACTATGCCGTAGCCATGAACGGGAAATATGCCGCGGAAAAGGATTTGCAAGCCAATTACTGGGCCGACCGGGCGGAATATTGTTTTAAACGCGATGCGGAACTTTCAAAAGATTATAACCTGAATGTTGCCAACGGCAAATGGAACCATATCATGGATCAAACCCATATCGGGTATTTTACCTGGACCGAGCCAATTCATGGCAATATCATGCCCAAAGTTACACGCATTACCCCGGAAGAAACCAGACAAGGCGGCTATATATTCAGTGAAAAGAACGGCGTTGTGGTGATAGAAGCCGAACACTATTTTACGGTTCAAGCTAATGAACAAACGAAATGGACTGTTATACCCGATCTGGGCAGAACCCTCTCCGGCCTGGCATTAATGCCCTATACACAAAGTACCGACGGGGCATCCGTGGTTTACAAAGTTAAGCTGCAATCGGCGCCGGACAGTATCAGGCTGCGCATAATTTTTGACAGCGTTCTGCCGTTCAAAAAGGGCGGCCATTCTGTAGCCGCTGCGCTCGACGGCGGCGCTGAAAAGGTTTGGCCGATTAATGACAAATTGACCTGGCAAAACAATTACACGATCATGTATCCAACCGCCGCAGCGCGGATCATCGAGACGGAAGTATCGCTTCCCGTAACCGCTACAGCAGATAATATTCATGTATTAACGATCAAACCGTTAGATCCGGGAATTGTTTTCCATAAAGCGATTCTTGATAACGGCGGTTATGAACCGACTTTTCTAAAAATGGATGAAAGTCCGTATGTGAGAGAATAAATAAAGTGAGCATTTTAAAACTAGTACAGATAATAACTGCAATATTACAAAATTGGAATGACAAAATGAAAAAAAGTATACTTGCCATCTCGTTACTATTGGGCTTGATGGTTGTTACAGCAAATGCGCAATCGTATAAAAAGGTTGAAACTGGAATCAAAACATCAATAAACTCTTGCGATGTTGAAATTCAGTTCTACTCACCATCCATAGTGAGAATATTGAAATCCCCTGCGGGTACAACTGTGGATAAACAAAGCTTGTCTGTAATTAAAACCCCGCAAAAAACGGATTTTAATATCAAGCAGGCGGGAGATGAACTGTACCTGAAAAGTAAAAAGGTCGTGGTAAGCCTGAACATGAAAAATGGAAAAATTTCATTTTCAACGCCGGAGAAAAAGGCTTTACTAAATGAGAAAGAAGCCGGCGCAGCTTTTACCGAGTTCGACGACGCCGGGGTAAAGACCTGGAGTGTTTATCAATCCTTTATTTTAGATCAGGATGAAGCTATTTATGGCCTGGGTCAGCAACAGCAGGGTAAAATGGTGCAGCGTAACCTGAAACTCAATATGGTACAGGGCAATACGGATGATTATATCCCATTTTTTGTTTCAGTAAAAGGTTACGGACTGTTCTGGGATAATTATTCACCAACCCTTTTTGAAGACAGCCCGGCGGGCACATCGTTTAAATCGGATGTTGGCGACTGTATCGACTATTATTTTATGAATGGTGGTAATGCCGATGGCGTTATCGCTCTCATGCGCGACCTCACCGGGCAGGCGCCGATGTTCCCATTATGGACCTATGGTTTCTGGCAAAGCAAAGAACGGTACAAAAGCCAGAATGAAACCGTAGGAGTGGTTAAAAAATACCGCGAACTGGGTGTGCCGCTCGATGGTATTATTCAGGACTGGCAATATTGGGGCAACAATTACCTGTGGAATGCCATGGAATTCCTCAATCCCGAATTTGATAATCCGCAAGAGATGATAGACGATATCCACAACCTGAATGCGCACATTATCATTTCCATCTGGAATTCGTTTGGCCCCCAAACAAAACAATACAAAGAATTGGAAAAAATTGGCGCCTTGATGGATTTCCAAACCTGGCCGCAATCCGGTTCCGAAAAATGGCCGCCAAGAATGGATTATCCTTCAGGGGTTCGGGTTTATGATGCTTACAATCCACAAGCGCGTGACATTTACTGGAAATACCTGAATAAAGGTCTCTTTTCACTTGGCATAGACGGCTGGTGGATGGATTCATCCGAACCGGATCATTTGGAATTCAAGCCCGCCGATTTCGACAATAAAACGTATCTTGGATCATTCCGACGAGTGCGTAATGCCTTTCCACTAATGACTGTGGGCGGCTTATACCAACACCAACGCGCCGTCACTTCAGACAAACGGGTGTTTATCCTCACCCGCTCGGCGTTTGCCGGTCAGCAACGCTACGGCGCCAACACCTGGACAGGCGATACGGTATCATCGTGGGATGCCCTTAAAAACCAGATCTCGGCAGGTTTGAATTTTTCATTGTGCGGTATACCGCATTGGAACAGCGATATAGGCGGTTTCTTTTTATGGAATTTCAAGAATAAACTGGCTGACGCCGATTATCGGGAGCTCTATGCGCGATGGGTTCAGTTTGGCGCTTTTTGCCCAATGATGCGCTCGCACGGCGCCGATGCCCCGCGGGAAATATACCAGTTCGGCAATAAAGGCGACAAGATTTATGATTCGATTGCCAAATTCATCACCCTGCGCTACAAATTATTACCTTACATCTATTCCACCTCGTGGGATGTTACCGCCAATAATGGGACAATGATGCGCGCCCTGGTGATGGATTTTGCCGCCGATAAAAACACCCTGGATATTAACGATGAATATATGTTCGGCAAAGAAATCCTGGTTTGTCCGGTTACTCAACCGATGTATTCTAAAGACATGCAAGCCGATTTCAGTACGGTTAAGACCAAAGAACTGTACCTGCCTAAAGGAGCCGACTGGTATGACTTTTGGAATGGAGAAAAGTTTCCCGGCGGACAGACAATAACAAGGGAAACGCCCATCGATATTATGCCCTTGTATGTTAAAGCGGGTTCTATCCTCCCCATCGGGCCGGAAGTGCAATATGCCGAAGAGAAAAAATGGGACAACCTGGCAATACGTGTATACCCCGGCGCTAATGGCGAATTCACATTGTACGAAGATGAAAACGATAATTATAATTATGAGCAAGGTATCTATTCAACAATAACTTTTACCTGGGATGATGCAAAACAAATTTTAACTATGGGCGAGCGTAAAGGTTCTTTCCCCGGAATGTTATCGACTCGTACCTTCCAGGTTATTATTGTATCGAAGGCCCAGGAAGCGGGTAATACTATTTCGAATAAAGTTAAAACTGTAAACTATACTGGAAAGAAAATCAAAGTTACCATGAAAGATCCGAATAAATAACAATTGTCAATTCTAAAAATATAATTCAGAGAATATTTAATGATTAACATATTAAACAACAGCAAAAGAATCTCTTACCTAGTGATAACGATTTGCATTCTTTTCCTTACAGTTTTAAAAGGGAATTGCCAGGTCCTTTACGTCGGCGCCAATTACCATCCGCATGACGACAAAAACACTGAAAAAATAAAAAATGATATTCTGTTGATGCAAGCCGCGGGATTTAATGTCGTCCGCATGGGGCATTTGGCCTGGGACAGTTACGAACCAGCCGATGGAGAATTCGATTTTGCCTGGTTCGATAAAGTAATGGATATGATGAATGAAGCGGGCATTAAAGTTATTTTGGATATTGCCATCCGACCTGCGCCAATCTGGCTGCATCATAAATATCCTTCTATTGATATAACCGATATTAACGGCAATGTTTTGTACCCCAACCACCGTTATATGGATGATGTTGGCGATCCCATGTACCAACAGTATGCCCTGCGGTTCACCGATGCAATTACCAGGCAGTATGCCAGTCATCCCGCATTACTGGCATTTGGAATTGACAACGAATCCGGAGACGGCCAGATTTCCTATTCCGAATCCGCCAGGCAACGATTCATCGCCTGGTTAAAGGACAAATATTCGAACCTCGACAATTTGAACAAAGCGTGGGCCAGCCAACGCTGGTCGCGCAGGATCAACCAATGGGAAGAAATCGGCTTTCCGGTGGCAACCCATACGACCGATGTGCCGGAAAGAATGCTCGATTTCAGGCGTTTTGTTTCCGATGAAATCAACCAGATTCTTTTCAAAGTGTTAGATGTCGTTAATACTAACGCGCCCAATGCCCTGACCAATACAAATGCCTGGTATTACAGCCAGTTAAAGTATTTCGATTACTCACTGATAGCTTATTCAGGAAAAATGACTCATGAAGGCTGCGGTTTTTATCCGGGACTTTCGTTAACAACCAATTGGGGCGTGATGAATGCCGCGTTTGGCATCTCCCGAATTCAATTCGAAAGTACAAATCCTTTCTGGTGTAATGAATTTACCACCATGACGGCTGTGCCAAATTCGATCAGAAAATCGGCCTATGCTTCATTAATGTATGGCAACCAGATGGTATGCGGCTGGACCTGGCAAAGCATGTGGGCCGGAGAGGAACAGTATCTGGAAGGTATGATCGACTGGGATGGCATTCCAAACCGTAAATACGATGAATATAAAAAAATTGCCGCAGAATTTAAAAAGATTGAAAAATACTTTCCGTACCGGCTTCAGGCGGAAGTAGGACTGGCCTTTTCATTCTCCAGCCAGATTGCCAGTAAATACTTTCCCGAACAACATGATAACCAGTTACAAGCCTGCTGGGATCTCTTTTACTGGCGCAATATGGACGCCCGCATAGTGGAAATAAGCCGCAGTCCGTTAAATTATAAACTATTGTTTGTCCCCGGCGTGGCTGTAATGGATGAAGTAACAGCCGCCAAAATCCGCGACTATGTAAAAAATGGCGGCACGGTCATCATGACCACAAATTCAGCTATTGTTGATGAATGCGGCCAGGTATTTGCGACCACCCGCCCTGGCCTGTTAAGCGATGTGTTTGGCATACGCCTGGGAAGTTATGAAGAGACCGAAGCGCTGAATGAAATATCACGGAAATCTTACACTGGTAAAAAGATCGAGTTAACCTACAGAGGTAAAGCCATAAATGCGGAAGCTGCCCGGTTTGACATTATAGAGCCGCAAGGCGCTGAAATTATTGGCAGCATAACCAGCCTGGACAAGGATTACCCGGTAATGACCGCCAACAAATTTGGTAAAGGCAGGGCTATTTATGTTGGCTTGCCTGCCAAAGGAGAAATACTCGGCAGTTTACTCGACAACCTGATTAATGAACTGGGCATTAAAAAAGGGCCGGATGTGCCTTCGGGGGTAATGGCCAGACAAATAGACAAAACCCATTTTCTATACATGAATATTAGCGGTGAACCCCAAATTATAAAAATGCAGGGCAAATCACGCAGTATTCTTTATGATAAAGAGTATAACAATACTTTTACAATTGCGCCTTATGAACCGGAATTTATCGAGTTGAAATAGGCATATTGACAAGAAAATAAAAATTTATAATTAACGGTATTTAATGCAATATCTTTAAATTAAAAAGTGAGAATCGGTATGAAGATGTCTTTATTTATCGGTGTCATTCTTTGTTTATGTGTAATTAGTTTTAACTGCGCCCGGACAAATGCTCCCGCACCTTACGGTCCGATTCCATCGGAAAACCAGCTGCGATGGCAGGAAATGGAATATTATGCTTTTATTCATTTCTCACTCAACACCTATACCGATCAATCGTGGGGGTATGGAAATGAAGATGTTAATTTGTTTAATCCGGTGGAATTGGATTGTCGTCAATGGGCTCGTATATGTAAAGAAGCCGGTATGAAAGGGATCATTCTGACGGCCAAGCATCACTGTGGTTTTTGCCTTTGGCCTTCACAATATACCGAGTACTCGGTAAAAAATGCTCCCTGGCGTAACGGCAAGGGCGATGTGGTTCGTGATATGGCCGATGCCTGTAAAGAATACGGCTTGAAATTAGGAATTTATTTATCCCCCTGGGACAGAAATTATGCGGATTATGGAAAACCGGAGTATATAACCTACTTTCGCAATCAACTCACTGAACTCCTCACCAATTATGGTCCAATTTTCGAAGTGTGGTTTGATGGCGCCAACGGCGGTTCGGGCTATTACGGCGGCGCCAACGAAACCCGCACAATTGACCGGACAACCTATTATGACTGGAGTAATACCTACAAACTCGTACGCTCCCTTCAACCCAATATTGTAATTTGGAACGATGGCGGCGACCGTGCCGATCTGCGCTGGGTTGGCACCGAAGGGGGTTGGGTTGGTGAAACAAACTGGAGTTTGCTTAACGCAACAGGAGATGTGCCCTTTAATATGCTGCATTATGGGGTGGAAAACGGCGATTCGTGGGTGCCGGGCGAGGTGAATACTTCTATCAGGCCGGAATGGTTCTATCATCCCGTTGAAGATGCCATGGTAAAATCAGTACCCAAACTTTTGGATACCTATTATAACTCCATTGGGCGAAACGGCACATTACTGCTCAACTTTCCGATCATGCCAAACGGTTTGATCCACCCGAATGACGAAAAAGCGGCATTGGAATTTGCCCGGGCGGTGAAAGAGGCGTTTGCGGTAAACCTGGTCGAAAAAACCAACGCAACGGCGACTAATGTTCGTGGAAATGCAAACAAGTTTGCGGCAGCCAGGGCGCTTGACGGTAATAAAGAGTCCTATTGGGCTACCGACGATGAGGTAACAACTGCTTCATTAACCATAGATTTTGGCGAACCGGTTATATTTAACCGTTTTCTGGTTCAGGAATATATCCGTTTGGGACAACGGGTGAAAGCATTTTCAGTTGAAGCTTTTATCGATGGAAACTGGCAAGAAATAGCAAAAGCAACGACTATCGGGTACAAACGTATCCTGCGATTTCCGACTGTCCAGGCTACTCAGGTTCGTTTAAACATAACCGATTCGAAAAGCTGCCTGTTAATTTCCAATATCGGTATTTACAATGCACCGCAAATCCTTAATCCTCCTGTTATTATTCGCAATCAAGCGGGTGAAATAATCATCAACCCGGTCGACGCCGAATCGGTTGTATATTATACATTGGACGGCAGCGCACCCACCACTAATGCAAAACTCTATACCGGTCCGGTGCAAACAGATGGTAAACTGGAAGTAAGAGCTATTGCTTATGATCCTGCCAGGGATAAAAGCAGCCCGGAAAGCCGGGAGAAATTCGACCTGCCCCGCACGGCGTGGAAAATTATCGGCATCAAAGATGAACACGCCGGCGCTATCCTGGACGGCAACCCGTCTACGGCATGGTATCACAGTAATGATAAAACAATGCCCATCGACCTGGTCATCGATTTGGGCAAGGAACAAAATCTTTGCGGTTTCAGATACTTTCCGGAACAGACCTATTGGGGCCCAGGCATTATTACCAATTACCAGTTTTATGTTTCCGCTAACAATAAACACTGGAAACTGGTAGATGAGGGTGAATTTGCCAATATCAAAAACAATCCCTTTTGGCAAATTAAAAATTTTGCGCCGGAAAAAGCCCGTTATATCAAACTGCGGGCATTAAAAAATACAGAAGGTAATAATAAAACAGGATATGCTGAAGTGGATGTGATTACTAATTAAGCCGGACAATAAAAATGTAAAAATTTACAGCTGTCAGGTTTAACAGTCTTTTAATATATTAATATAAAATGAAAACAAGGATACTTGTTAATGAAAAAATTTTGTTCAATATACTGTTCATTGCTTTGCATTATTTTCACAAGCGCCAACCTTGCAGCCCAGGAAAAGCTGTACCCCAATGAGTTCCCGTTGGGAGATGTAACTTTGCTGGATGGGCCATTCAAACAGGCACGCGACCTTAACATTGAGGTGCTTCTCAAGTATGATGTTGACCGTTTGCTGGCGCCGTACCGCCAGGAAGCCGGGTTGCCGGCAAAAGCTGCAAGTTATCCCAATTGGATCGGTCTGGATGGGCATGTTGGCGGTCACTATTTGTCGGCTATGGCTATGAATTACGCCGCCACCGGCAACGCCGAGTGCAAAAAGCGTATGGATTATATGCTGTCAGAACTGCAAGCGTGCCTGGCGGCAAACGCTGTCAATAATGCGGATTGGGGTATCGGTTATGTCGGCGGGTTTCCCAACAGCGCCAAATTATGGTCGACTTTTAAACATGGTGATTTTACCATATATAATTCCTCCTGGGCGCCGTTTTACAACTTGCACAAAATGTATGCGGGGCTGCGAGATGCCTGGTTATACTGCGACAACCAGGACGCCAAAGCAATGTTTTTACAATTCTGCGATTGGGGAATTTACATTACTTCCGCCCTGTCCGATGAACAAATGCAAACCATGCTCAACATGGAACACGGCGGCATGAATGAAGTATTTGCCGACGCTTATCAAATGACCGGCGACGAGAAATATCTTGCAGCCGCAAAACGATACTCGCACCGGCAGGTTCTCGAGCCGCTATCGGCAGGGATCGATAATCTCGACAACAAACACGCCAATACCCAAATACCCAAATTTACCGGTTTCGAAAGAATCGCGGAACTTGGCTATGACGAAAAATATGAGCAAGCTGCCGGCTATTTCTGGGAAACTGTTACAGCCAATCGCTCCCTGGCTTTTGGCGGCAACAGCAGACGGGAGCATTTCCCCTCTAAAGACGCCTGCATCGATTTTGTTAACGTAAATGATGGGCCGGAATCCTGTAATTCCTATAATATGCTCAAGCTGACGGAAGATTTGTTCAGGGTACATCCTGATGCCAAATATATTGATTATTATGAACGGACTTTGTATAATCATATCCTTTCAACCCAGCATCCTGAACATGGCGGCTATGTCTATTTTACCCCGGCGCGTCCCCGGCATTACCGGGTCTATTCCGCTCCGAATGAGGCTATGTGGTGTTGTGTCGGCACCGGCATGGAAAACCACGGCAAATATAACCAGTTTATCTATACCCATGTCAATAACAGCTTGTTCCTGAACCTTTTTATTGCCTCCGAACTCAACTGGAAAGCCAAAGGGGTGAAAATCAAACAGGAAACAACCTTCCCTTATGAGGAACAAACCAAGCTGACAGTAATCGAAGGTTCTGCCGGTTTTAAATTGTTGGTACGCTATCCGGGTTGGGTGAGTAAAAACGCTCTAAAAATAAAAGTCAATGGCAAGGCGTTTCCTTATTTAGTTCAACTTTCATCTTTTATATGTATTGACAGAAAATGGCAAAAGGGTGATGTGGTGCAAATATCTTTGCCGATGCGCAATACCATAGAACACTTGCCAAATGTCCCCGAATACATTGCATTTATGCATGGACCCATTTTACTTGGCGCCAAAACCGGAACTGAAGATTTAAAAGGCCTCATTGCCGATGATGGCCGCTGGTCACAATATGCGGGAGGAGAATATTTGCCTGTTGATAAAGCACCCATCCTGATCGAGGACGATCTTTTGAATATCGGCAATAAACTGGCGCCGGTTAAGGGTGCACCATTACATTTTAAACTCGACGTTAAAATGATCAATCCGCTGGAACTAACCCTGGAACCTTTTAACCAAATCCATGACACCAGGTACATGATATACTGGTTGGCCCTAACCAATGCCGGTTACCGGGCCTATATAGATTCACTGGCCGACATTGAAAAAGAAAAGCTGGCTCTGGAAAAGCGGACAATTGATTATGTATCTCCAGGTGAACAACAGCCGGAAACGGATCATGCCCTGCAAAAGGAAAACTCTGTTACAGGCAACAACCTGAATGAATTCTGGCGCGAAGCCCGCAATGGCGGTTATTTTAGTTATGATATGGCTACACAAAACAAAACCAGCCTGAGCTTGTTGGTTCGTTATTGGGGCGCAGAATGGGGTAACAGAAAATTTGCTATTTACATCGATGATGAAAAATTACTGACCGAAGACAATACTAATAAATGGAATCAGTCCCTGTTCAAAAATGTGGTTTATGTAATACCGGATTCCATGTTAACAGGAAAAAGCCATATCAGGATAAAATTCCAGGCAGATCAGGCAAGTACGGCCGGCGCTGTGTATGCTGTCAGATTACTTTTAACGGAAGACAATAAATAACAATAAAATAATCAAACTTGATAATTTTGCTGTTGATTTTAATAATATCTGAAAGGACAAGAATATGCTCAAGTATTTAAAAACCGCTATGATAATGTTTGCCATTTTTACCGGTTTATTTATTTGCAACGCATCCGCAAAAAGTAAAACCAATGCTAAATCCGTTCAACCTGTGCGGCTTATCACCCTTGATTTCAACCAGGCGCAGGGCCCTTTGAATACCATGTTTAAAGAATGTATCGGCGCCGGCCGGGCCAACGAGGGTTTGCGGGCGGACTGGCAGCAGCAACTGGCTTTTGTAAAGCAAGAATGTGGCTTTAAATATATCCGCATGCACGGGCTGCTGACCGATGATATGGGCGTATATAAAGAAGACCGGAACGGCAAACCGGAATATAATTACCAGTATGTCGACGTGTTGCACGATTATATTCTCAGCATCGGCATGAAACCGTTCATTGAACTGGGCTTTATGCCGGAAGCCCTGGCAAGCGGCAAGCAGACCATTTTCTGGTGGCGCGGTAATGTTACTCCACCCAAAGATTACGACAAGTGGGGAGAACTCATTCGCAATCTCACCCTGCACTTTACCGAACGCTACGGCGCGGATGAGGTAAAAACCTGGTATTTTGAAGTGTGGAATGAACCCAACCTGACGCCGGGTTTCTGGACCGGTACGCAGGAAGAATATTTTAAATTGTATCAATATGCCGTCAACGCCATAAAAAGCGTCAACAAAGAGTACCGGGTGGGCGGACCCGCTACGGCCGGCGCCGCCTGGGAAGTGGATATGATTGACTTTTGCAGCAAGAATAATCTGCCGATTGACTTTATCAGCACCCATTCCTATGGCGTGCGGCAGGGGTATCTCGACGAGTTCGGCAACTCCGGCACGGTTCTGGATAGCAATCCCATGAGCGTTAGCGGCGATGTTTTAACGTCTCGGCAGGAAATTGCCGGCACAAATATGCCGAACCTGGAGTTGCATTATACCGAGTGGAGCGCTTCCTATACTCCCGCCGATCCGATACATGATAGCTATCATGAGGCGGCCTATATACTGGAAAAACTCAAACAGGTCGGGTCTGCGGCGCAATCCATGTCGTATTGGGTCTTTACAGATATTTTCGAGGAACCCGGCCCGCGTTTTACCCCGTTTCATGGCGGTTTTGGGTTATTGAATTACCAGGGCATTAACAAATCCGCTTTTTACGCCTACCAGTTCATGAATAAACTGGGCAATACCGAGTTGAAAAACAGCGACAAATCGTCCTGGGCATGCAAAGATGACCAGGGCAACTTCCAGGCGCTGCTATGGGATTTTACCTACACCCTTCCCACTGATTCTGTAAATAATCAGGAATATTATATCCAGGATTTACCGGCAAAATCAAAAGGCCAGGTTGTAATCAATCTTGCGGGAATTCCGGCCGGCGCTTACACGATGCAAGTATTTCAGGTTGGTTACCGTGAAAACGATGCGTACACGACCTATTACGACCTGGGCAGACCCAATCAGCTTACCAAAGAACAGGTTGAGCATATAAAAAAACTACATGATGGGTCGGCCATCCTTTGTCAAAAAATAAAAATAAAAAGCGGCGAGCCATTTGTGAAGGAACTGGACATTCGTGAGAACGATGTATTCCTGGTCACTTTGACCAGGTTATAAAGTGTTTTATTGGTGCAATAATAGTGTCGATTGTCTTGATGGATTATTACAAGGCAGTATTCTTTGTATATATAAAAAAGAAAGATAAAGTTATGAACAGAATCAAGTATATCTCTTTACTGGTGATATTATTTTTAATCAATCTGAACACATACGGTCAGAATACAGAAAATTGTTTCCTGGAAGATTTTCAATTAAAAACAGCAAGTATACCCCGGTCTAATTTCGCTATAAAACCCGGCGCCCCGGCAACGGTTACCGTAACCATAAAAAACGATACTCTCGGCAAGGTTTCCCCCTATGTATTCGGCAATGCCATTGCCGCCTGGGCCGGCGCTCATAATGATCCCGAACTGATTGAAGGCATTGGACTGCTTGCGCCTACGCTGATCCGTTTCCCCGGCGGCAGTTGGTCGAACGGCTATTTTTGGGATGGAGTGCCATTCGATGTGCCGGACTCTATATATGATGGTACAACATATAGCAGTGTAACGAAAATTGCTAAAAAAAATAAATTTTGGGGACAAACCGGCAAAGGCGGTTGGCAAACCACCACCGACCAGTATTATGAGCTTCGTGATAATACATATGTTTCAGAAGGATTAATCACCATTAATTACGGTTATGCGCGTTATGGAACCAGCGACGACCCGGTCGCCCAGGCTGCCCATCTCGCAGCCGACTGGGTACGGTACGATGACGGACGCACCAAATTCTGGGAAATCGGCAATGAGAATGGCGGCCCCTGGGAATATGGGTGGATGATCGATACCACTCTGAATAAAGACGGGCAGCCGCAAATTATTACCGGTGAATTATATGGCAAACATTTTAAAGTCTTTGTCGACTCGATGAAAGCTGCCGCCGAAGAAATTGGCGTGACAATCTATATCGGCGGGCAGGTTGTTATTGATGGCCCCGGAAGCTGGAATTTTGTCGACAGAACCTGGAATGAAGGGTTCTTTAAAGAAGTGGGCGATTATGCGGATTTTTATGTTATCCATAACTATTTCAGTTCCGCTACCAATGTAAAAACGGTTACAAGTTTTGCGGCGACAGAAATTAAAAGAGATATTGATTATATAAATCAGGATATTCTTAAAAAAAACGCCTCTTTAAAGCCGCTGGCATTGACAGAGTATAATATTGGCATGAATAATCCTGCTGCAACTACTTACGCCAATGGTATGCAGGCGGTGGTGTTGATTTGTGAAATGATCAAGAATAATTACGGGTTAGGAGCCAGATGGCTGCTCATTTCCGGTGAAGGAACCATGTTTTATGGCGGCTCAGATGCCAATTATTTAAACCATCCACGGCCGGATTTTTATTATTTATACTACCTGCAGCAATTTTATGGCGACCACGCCATTGCCACATCTTCATCGAATACCGATATACTTTGTTATGCGTCAAAATACTCATCCGGCGAAACCGGGGTGATTATTGTGAACAAAGGAAGCGATGACCAGGTAATTAATATCGATACCAAAGCGCTCGGTGTCGGGCAAAATTATTATCTTTACTCATTTACAGGTGGAACGGACAATGTCGAATTATCACAATATGTTTATATAAACGAACATGGCCCAAGCGTTAACCACTGGGGACCTTTTGAGGAATTAGGTGATATTAAAGCAGAAAAGTACCTGATAGGGAACGAAATAAAATTATCCTCGCCGGCCAGATCGGTGCAAATGATTATGATCGATAAAGGTGATAACCATCTCTCGGTCGGGGATGAAGCGAATCCGGCGCTCAATCAATCATATTGTTTATTTCAAAACTATCCGAATCCATTTAATCCAACTACGCACATTAGTTATTACCTGCCGGTTAATGCGCAAGTTGCATTAAAGGTTTATGATGTTACAGGCAAGGAAATAAAAACCCTGGTCAACGAACAACAGCATGCCGGAAATCACTCTGTACAGTTTACTGCCGCCGATCTACCTAGTGGAGTATATTTTTACAAATTAAAAGCCGGTTCTTTTCACGATACCCGGAAATTTTTATTGCTCAAATAGCGCCTTAAATTTCCCGGAAAATAGATAGAGCGTGATTGAGTATATCAAAAGAAAGGCAAATTAGTTATGAAACCATTATTACATCACCATATTAAACAAGGATTGATTCTAATTTCAATCATCTTTTTTACAATAAGCGCCTGGGGCCAGCAAAATCCCTGGCAGAATCCGAATCTTGGTTCGGAAGAACGAGCTCAGGATTTACTTGCCCGGTTAACCCTGGAAGAAAAAGCAATTTTAATGTGCGACCAATCCGATGCCATTCCGCGTCTGGGCATTAAAAAATTCAACTGGTGGAGTGAAGCCCTGCACGGTTTGGCAAATAATGATAATGTTACAGTTTTCCCGGAACCGGTCGGCATGGCGGCGTCGTTCGATGATGAACTGGTCTATCGTATATTCAATGCGGTATCCGACGAAACCCGCGCCAGGTATCATGAAACAATGCGAATGGGCCAGGAGAACCGCCGTTTCCTCAGCCTGTCCGTGTGGACGCCCAATATCAATATTTTTCGCGATCCCCGCTGGGGACGCGGCCAGGAAACCTACGGCGAAGATCCTTACCTGATGTCACGTATGGGTGTTTCAGTAGTAAAAGGATTGCAAGGGCCGGCCGACGCCAAATACCGAAAACTGTTGGCCTGCGCCAAACACTATGCCGTCCATTCCGGGCCGGAATGGAGCCGCCACACGCTGAACCTGAACAATGTCGATCCACGCGATTTGCGGGAGACCTACCTCCCTGCCTTTAAAGCGCTCGTACAGCAAGCCGATGTCCGCCAGGTGATGTGCGCCTATCAGCGTCTGGATGACGATCCCTGCTGCGGCAATTCCCGCCTGCTGGAGAAAATTTTGCGCGATGAGTGGGGATTCAAACACCTGGTGGTCTCCGATTGTGGCGCGATAACAGATTTTTTCACCAGCCATAAAGTGTCGTCCACTCCCACTCATGCGGCGGCCAAAGGAGTTTGGGCGGGGACCGATGTCGAATGCGTGTGGGAAGGTTATGCCTTTAAAAATTTACCGGCAGCGGTAAAAAAAGGTTTGATTACCGAAGAAGAAATAAATGAACATGTGCTGCGCGCACTAATCGGCCGTTTTGAGTTGGGCGACATGGACGATGACGCTGTGGTCCCCTGGACGAAAATCCCGGCGTCAATAATAAATAATGAAGAGCATAGAAAACTGGCCCTGGATATGGCCCGTGAAACAATGACTCTTTTGCAGAATAAAAATAATATTCTGCCCCTGAACAAGTCAATCAAAAAGCTGGCGGTTATTGGCCCCAATGCCGATGATGAACCGATGCTGTGGGGCAATTATAACGGCAAGCCCATTCGTACAATAACAATACTGGACGGCATCACCTCCAAACTAGCGGCAAACAAAATTGTTTATGACCGGGCCTGCGACCTGGTTGAAGATAAAGTGACCGAAAGCTACTTTTCGCAGTGTTCCATAGACGGTAAAAAAGGCTTTAAAGCCACATACTGGAACAACATAAACCGTGAAGGTGAAATTGTAGCCACACAACAAATTGAAAATCCTCTAAAATTAACTACTGCCGGGCAGCACGAGTTTGCCTCCGGGGTGCGGCTGGAAGGCTTTTCCGCAAAATATGAAACCGAGTTCACGCCGTCGGTAACTGAAGAAATTGTCTTTAAATGCGGGGCAACCGGGTACTTTGAATTGCTGGTCAATGGTCAATCTCTTTCAAGGTATTCCAATTGGCGTACCTTGCCGTCCCGGATTCCCTTAAAAGTTGAAAGCGGCAAAAAATATAAAATTGAAATTCTCTATGCCCAGTTGAACAATTGGCAGGCCAATATCGAGTTTAATTTTGGCAAAGAAGTAGATGTTGATTTTACCGGACTGTTAAACAAACTTGCCGGTATCGACGTTGTCGTTTTTGTCGGCGGTCTTTCAACGCAACTTGAAGGTGAAGAAATGCCGGTATCGTATCCCGGTTTTAAAGGCGGCGATCGCACCGATATTGAACTGCCGGCGGTGCAGCGTAATTGTTTAAAGGCATTGCAACATGCCGGGAAAAAAGTGGTGTATGTGAACTGCTCCGGCTCCGCCATTGCCCTGGTTCCCGAAACCGCAAGCTGCGACGCCATATTGCAGGCCTGGTACGGCGGCGAATCCGGCGGGCAGGCTGTTGCCGATGTGCTGTTTGGCGATTACAACCCCGCCGGGAAATTACCGGTTACTTTTTACAAAAACATGCAACAATTACCCGATTTTGAAGATTACTCGATGAAAGGCCGCACGTATCGCTTCATGGACGATGCGCTGTTTCCGTTTGGTTTTGGGTTGAGCTATACCACCTTCTCCATCGGTGAGGCTAAAATCAGCAAGACTGAAATTCAAAACAGTGAAAGCGTTGATATTACCATACCTGTAACCAATACCGGTAAACGCAACGGCACTGAAATCGTGCAAGTATATGTGCGTAAAGTGGGCGATGACGAAGGGCCGCTGAAAACCTTGCGGGGCTTTCAACGGGTGGATGTTGCCGCCGGTAAAACCGCCCAGGCGGCTATTACCCTGCCTTTTACATCATTCGAGTTTTACGACCGGGCGACCAATAAAATGGCGGTGACTGCCGGCGAGTACGAAATCTGGTATGGTAACAGTTCATATACCAAAGATTTAAAGATGAAACAAATTTCAATTCTATAAAGATAAGAGGCGCTCATGTATAACCCTGAATGCGTTTATCAAGCACAAGGAATACATTTTTACTCTCCCACAAGCGCCATACCGGTCATCGATTCGTCCCCCGGACGGGACGAATCGACACGACCGGGGAAAATTAACCGGAACCATAAATAAAAGGCAAGTCACATGAACAAAAACAAGAGGCTTTGCACGTTAGCAGCAATTCTGGCTGTGGTCATTTTTGCTTCTGCAGTAACTGTATTTGCCAATTCCGGCGAAGACCTGATCCCTAATATAGTAGAAAAAGACGGCCGCCATGCCCTGCTGGTGGACGGTAAACCGTTCCTGATCCTGGGCGGGCAGGCACACAATTCCAGCGCCTGGCCCGGCATGTTGCCGACAGTGTGGCAGGCTATCGATGCGCTGCACGCCAATACCCTCGAAGTCCCGATCTACTGGGAGCAGATCGAAGCGCAGCCGGGAAAATTCGATTTTTCTCTTATCGACACCCTGCTGGTGCATGCGCGGCAGCGCAACGTGCGCCTGGTGTTGTTATGGTTTGCCACCTGGAAAAACGGCAGCAACCATTATATGCCGGAATGGATGAAAAAACAAGCTGTAAAATACCCCAATATTACCGGCAAGGACGGTAATCCGGTCGATTCGCCTTCGCCGCATACCAGGGCAGCGATGGAACTCGATACACAAGCCTTTGTTAAGGTAATGGAGTATTTGAAAAAAGCCGATCGGCAGCATACGGTGATCATGGTGCAGGTGGAAAACGAGCCCGGCTCGTGGGGCAGCGTGCGCGATTTTTCTCCAGTCGCGGAAAAGCTGATAGCCGGCCCCGTGCCGCCGGAGTTGCTTAAACCGGAAATCCTCAAAGAGTTGAACCGGCCGGTAAACTCAAAAGGCACATGGCGGCAGGTGTTCGGCGACGACGCCGATGAATATTTTCAAGCCTGGTCGATTGCCGGTTATATCGGCTATGTTGCAGCGGCGGGCAAAGCGGTCAATCCTTTGCCGTTATTCACCAACGCATCATTGCGTGATCCGCTCACCAATCCCCCGGCTACCACTTATGAAAGCGGCGGGCCAACGGATAACGTGCTGGCGATATGGAAAGCAGCCGCCCCGGTCCTTGATCTGCTGGCGCCGGATATTTACCTGCGCGGCTGCGAGAGCGTGTTAAAGGTTATCGACCTGTACGCCAGGCCGGACAATGCCTTGTTCGTGCCGGAAATCGGCATCGGGGCGGAAAATGCCCGCTATTTCTATTCTGTGCTGGCAAAAAGCGGTATTGGTTTCTCGCCCTTTGGTATAGACGATAACGGCCGTGGCGAAACCGTGCAAGAAACTGTAACCAGGCTGGGTGCAGTGGGACAAGAGTACGCCATGGTTACGCCAATGATGCGCGAGATGGCGCAGTGGGCATTTGACGGTAAAATACATGCGGTTATGGAATGCGAAGATCATGCCCCGCAGAGCATCGATCTGGGCGCCTGGAAAGCCATCGTCTCATTCCGCGCCTCGCGCAGAGGGCCGGACGCCAACCAGGATCGCCCGCTCGGTAAAGCTATGATCGTAAAGCTCGGCGAAAGCGAATTCCTGCTGATGGGTACCTTCTGTCACTTTACGTTTGAACCGCAGGGCGCCAACGCCGGCAAAGCCTGGCAGTATTTACAGGTTGAAGAAGGCGCTTATGATAACGGCGTATTCAAGCGCCTGCGTATCCGCAATGGCGACGAAACGGACTGGGGCGGCCCGAGTATCGGTCCGGTTCCGGCGGTGTTGCATACGACGTTAACTGTTCGTTAAACCCTTGCTCCAGGCTGCCCGGCCTGGAGAGTATATTCCCAGCCTCCGTCCGGGGAATAGGGATATTACCAGGCTCGTCCTGGGGATGTCAGGCTTCCAGGAATATAGGCTTCTCCGGGGCTGTGTCAAATGCCCAAAAGAAGTAGAATAAGTTACAAATTTGTGCAAAAAAACCATTCATGTCATTCCGAGGAGTGAAGCGACGAGGAATCTTTTTACTCATTACCACGTCATTTATAACGTGGTTTTATTAAATCGCTATAATTGACTTTGTCAAATACTGAATGTGGCTAAAGCCATGTTTTTGCTTTATTTGTTCCACGACCTGAAGGTCGTGGCAATGATGGGATTGCCGGCAACTCAGGCTCGCCCTGGGGATGTTTCCCCAGGGCGCATAATAAAGCAGGACATATTGTCCTGTAAAATTGAAAAACCAGGTACTATTTTGGGGACATTCCCAACATTTTTTCTCGCTCTACGCCTCCCGGCCTGGAGCGTATATTCCCAGTCTCCGGCTGAAAAATATGTAAGGTACAAGGATTTTCATGCTTTCCCAAAGTAGCAAATCCCAGGCGCGTAGCACATCGTGTTCCTTCGCTGTTGGCACAATTTTCATGTTGAAAAATTTTTCTTGCTTATCTGTGCTAAAGTTACTTATTTTCAACTTGACGATTCTACAGAATTAATTATAATTTTTGTAAATTCACACTTGACCTGTTTTGAAAAAACCGTTATAAAAATGCACATTACTGAAAAAAAATATTACACCAATTATCACAAACTCATCGGTTATAAAATACCCGACTTGTTGCAGAGATATAATTTCAATGCCCCAATGCCAGATATAGGTTACACGACTCGGACTTTTGCAGTCTATTCCGCCAATATCGAAGGGAATCCGCTCGATCTCAACTCGTATATGAATTTTAAACTAGTTGAACAAAAATTCAAACCGCAAAAAGAAGTGGCGGAAATTGATAATCTTGTTCAGGCATATCAATACGCGCAGAGCCATGACCTGAATGAACCAGCCTTTTTAAAATGTCATACTTTATTTTCCAAAACCTTGCTCATTAAAAGCAAACGGGGCAGGTACAGGGATGAAAAAGTTGGGATTTTTAGCGCCAAAGGACTGGTTTACCTGGCGATAGAGCCGGAATATGTAGCGGGAAAAATGCGGGAATTATATAATGGGATAGAGCAATTATTAAACTCAAAACTGGACGCGGCTGAGGTTTTTTATCACGCTGCCCTTCTGCATTTACTGTTTGTCCATATTCATCCTTTTATGGACGGCAACGGCCGGGGCGCGCGGTTGCTGGAAAAATGGTTTATCGCTCAACTCCTGGGCAAGCATTTATGGAATCTTTCTTCTGAGCAATATTATAAAGACCATCGGGACGAGTATTATGAAAATATTCATCTCGGAGTTAACTATTATGAATTGGATTATGATTTGTGCTTGCCGTTTTTGAGCATGCTGCCGAATTGTTTGGCGTAAAATCATAATAAAAAATATGACGCGCTTGCTTTGCTCCGGGCCGGTACCCCGTAAACAGATAAAGCGCCAGGATTGTTCATTTCGACCGCGGGGAGAAATTCTTTACTTTTACTAAAATATAGTTTGTAATGGGGTTATATCATCCCGGAACATTTATTGAACCGGGATAATCTAAGAATTTCACAGATTAAATACAAAATATCTCTTGCATATCTCTACAAAATTTAGTTAATTTCTGCCCTACAGGAAATGGTTTATATTCCCCGGGCGAAGACTTTAATTTTTCAATGTAAACAAAAATATTTTAAATCACTGGTTCATAAAAGGCAACAGTTTTTTTTATGGAGTTCAGAAATCATTCATGCTTTGCATTAATGATCTTCCGGTCTTAAAACTTGAACATATTTTCAATAAAAACAATTTTTAAGATGATGCTTTAAAATAATTATCATGTCAGGCTTCTAAATTGATAAATATTATCACTCTGTATTTAAAGGATGACGATCATGACTAACAGCATTATCACTATCCGAATTGCAACTTTAACATTCGGCCTAGCCTTGTTTGCTATGATTTCCACTACTAACGCCCAAACAGATATTCCCGGCGCGAATGTGAGCGGTACATGGACTCTGACAAACTCACCATACATGATTAATGGCGAGATTACCATTCCTGATAGTGCAACACTGACTATTGAACCTGGCGTTAATGTTATTTTTACCGGTCACTACAAATTCAATGTTCAGGGAAGACTGCTTGCAGTGGGTACGGAACAGGATTCGATTTACTTTACTGCCCAGGACCAGGCAGCCGGCTGGCATAGTATACGGTTCATTAACACTCCAGTCCATAACGATACCTCAAAAATTATCTATTGTTCACTGAAATATGGTAAAGCGAATACAGGGAATGATCTTGATAGATGCGGCGGGGCATTCTCAATTAAAAATTTTAGTAAAGTATTGATCTCCCACTGCCTCATTGCCTACAATGTAAACAGTGGTAACATAGCGACCACAGGTGGCGGGGGTATTGCATTATGGACAGCTTCACCGACAATTTCCAATTGTGAATTTAAAGCAAACAACGGCGTTTATGGTTCAGCTATGGCAATTTATTACTCCTCCAATGCTTTGGTATACAGCAATCTTTTCCATGATAATTACGGACATGGAACGATCAATATCGGCGTTAATTCCGCTTCAATATTTATTAATAATATAATAGTTAACAATACGGCCACAACCCCTGCGCATGGGATTATTCATTTTGAAGGCGGCAGCAGCAAGGCTATATTTATAAATAACACTATTATTAATAATAACTGCGGCGGCGGCGGTGCAATATGGGAAAGTGACGGTTCAATACCTTTGTTCATTAACAACATCATCTGCGGTAACATACCGGCGCAAGTAAGGCTTGAAGCTTCAGCAAAAATGAACTTTATTAATTGCCTGATCGAAGGCGGCCGGGAGGGATTTAAAGGAACGGCTTTTACCGGCACTTACCAGGACTGCCTGGATTCAAATCCACTGTTTGCAGACTCGACTGATTTTCATTTGCAGGATGCTTCACCGTGCATAGGTGCAGGCGTAGATTCTATAGAAGTATTAACAAAATGGTATTATGCTCCAGTTTATGATCTTGAGGGCAATTCCAGGCCCAATCCCGTAGGTTCTCATCCGGATATCGGCGCGTTCGAAAACCCTCTCGGTAGTCCGGTAACTGGCGTTGTAAAAGAACCAGGCCAGTTACCGGGGAAATTGCAATTATTCCAAAATTTTCCGAATCCCTTTAACCCGACGACAACAATTCAGTTCTATCTTCCGAATCGAACCAATGTGACATTAAAAGTCTATGATTCCCTTGGCCGGGAGGTCGGTAAACTTATAAATGCAGAACTGCCATCTGGAAACCATTCGGTTCTGTTTGAGGCAAAAGACTTGCCCAGCGGGCTGTATATTTGCCGGTTAAAATCAGGTGACCATATTCAGTATCAGAAGCTGTTACTGATAAGATAATGACTACCCCTTGGTGTAAAAAAGTCGATAATGCCTCACACCAGGCCGCCCGGTTTGAAGCGGAAATTTTTGCCTCTTAAAGGCCCCGGACTTGTTCGTCCAGGGCCGAATTGAGAAACGGGATTCCATCCCGTTTTGGGATTGGAAAACCCAATATACTGCCCGCCCTGGATCATGAAATCCGCTGGCGTTTGATCTGCGATCCAGGCGAGCATTGCAGATTTTAACAACAGTAAAAGAATATACCTAACAAGTTTTACTTGACAAATTGTATCTAATTGGATACATTGTAATATGTACATTATTGAAAAAACCGATATCTTTGATAAATGGCTATTAAAACTTGAGGACATTAGAGCTAAAGCTAAAATATTAACCAGACTGAAAATAATTGAACTGGGCAATCTTGGCGATCACAAATCGGTTGGCGCCGGAGTATCGGAATTTCGTATTAATTACGGCCCGGGTTATCGGTTGTATTATGGCAAACGAGGAACATCAATCATCCTGTTGCTTGCGGGTGGAGACAAATCATCCCAGGCAAAGGATATTTTAAAAGCACAAAAAATATTGCAAGAATTGGAGAATAAACATGGCGTATAAAGTGAGTCGTTTGGATGTAGCAGATTATTTGACCGATGAAAATACTATTGCGGAATACCTGAGTTCGGTCCTGGCCGAAGGCAATACGGCGCTGTTAATTTCTGCCATTGGCGACGTTGCCAAAGCCAGGGGCATGAGCCATATTGCCGAACTTGCGGGATTAGGGCGTGAGAGTTTGTACAAGGCGCTTTCACCGGACTCGAAACCCCGGTTTGAAACGATAGTAAAAGTACTAAACGCCTTGGGGATAACGATACAGTTGACATCGATAAAAGACAACGTACCGGAGCAAGCAGCTTGAATTAAATCTAATAAACCCTACCTCGTTCATTTCTCCGGGCTTGGAGAGGGAAATGCCTGTAAACTCGCCCAGGGTCGAAGATCCGATTCTGGCGGAGATGCACTCCTGGGCGTACAATAAAGCAGGACATGCTGTTCTACAAAATTGAGAAACCAAATAAAATTTTTGTATTCCCAACATTTTTCTTGCTTGTTTCTGTAAAGTTAGTTTAATTTTATGGTGCTTAATTTGTTAAAGATTTATCTTTTATTACCAGGAGCCCCCATGCAGCAAAAACCAAGTCTCAACGACCCCAATGAATTTCCCGGCGATGAAGTGCTGGCCGATTACCTCGGCCCTGCCAAAAAAGCCTGGGATGCGTTTATGACCATGCTGAAAGAAGAATATCCATCCTTTAGCGGCGAATGGCGCTATTACAATGACGGCAAAAGCTGGCTGTACAAGCTGACCAAAAAGAAAGATACCATCTGCTGGGTGTCGGTATGGGAAAAGTTCTTTAAAACCGGCTTTTACTTTGGCGACAAGGCCGAAGATCTCATTACCAACAGCGGCCTGCCGGAGGAGTATATCGACCAGTACCTTAACGGCCAGAAATTCGGCAAGATCCGGGCGGTTACGGTGGATGTTAAAAAGCCCAAAGACCTGGAAGTGACTAAAATTCTGATGGGAATCAAGGAAAAGCTGAAATAGCAGGAATGCCCGGTAGAACAAGATGCCCTGCTCCATTATAAGCCCTGGATTATGAAACCCGCCGGCATCGTCTCTGCGATCCAGGGCGCTCTATAAAGTTCCCTCCGATCCAAACTCCGGTTTGGATCGGAAAGCGCCCGGAGCTGTATCAAAAGCCCTAACTTACAAAAGACATTTCAAACATAAAACGCTCAAAACAAACTTGTCATTTCGAGCGAAGCGAGAAATCTTGTTTTTACAATATGTTAAACACGAAAGATTCCTCGTCGCTTCGCTCCTCGGAATGACATGAAAGTATTTTTTTACTCAAATTTGTATTATGGTCTACATTTTGGGGCTTTTGATACAGCCCCGGAAAGCGCCCTTGAAACTCTGTTTTAAAATATAAAACCTGATTATCAAACCAGTCGAATTATAAATCGCCTACCGAGAATCAAACATTCACGTAGGTGTGTACCTTTTCAGGTGATTAATAACGAGGTTAAATATCCCCATATTGTGCAGAGTTCGTGTTACATTCGGAACAGATTTTATCATGTTGATTGATAACACCGTTACATTTCGGGCATGTCCATTTTATTCTTTCGTCTTTCATCAGCGCACTTGGACCTTGATTATTGGCGATTTCACAATTTTTCCGCAAATCAACCTGGTATCTTTGTAAATAACTCTTTTCTAACCGTTTGATTACCGTGCATGGATATGTACTGCATTCAAAACAGTGAGTATAGCCTCTTTCAGCAGCACAATTCTTTATATCACAGTTTTTGCATCGTTCCGGTTTATTGTTATCATCACCCAGGCAACCGCTGCATGGTTTTTTATTTTTCAAATGAGCATAACAAACAAAACAGTTCACCCCGCATGGGGCCAGAAAATAATCCGGAATCGATTCGGGCATTTTCATAATTTTCCTTCACTGTGTTGTAAACAGAATAGTAATTTTTAAAACTAAGCGCTTTTGTAGAATAATACCAGACCAGTAAACATTAATAAAACGCACTTACAATAATAATTCAATTACAAACAATACAAGTAAATAAAATTTCTAAAAATATCCAAACATAATTACATTACCATAGAGCCCACCTCAGCGTAACCCGTCACAAGTTGGGTTTAACAATTCATAGAATGGTTCATTGTATCGACGTCTGTACCCAGGTGGACACTATGGATTCCCTTAGCCAGCTAATTGTTTTATTAACAATTCTTGAGCTTGTGCGGGTGGGATCACCGGGGTAATTTCCATGACCTCGGCATAAAACTGCCGGTGCGGCGCAAATACTCGTTCAAACTCTTCCCTGCTCGCCGCTTCCCAGATATTCAATCCCACAGAGGGATCGTTCTGAATACAAAATGTGCTTTTCAAACAGCTTTTATCCAGCTCCCCGCTGACTAGTTTTCTCCCCATTTCCGGCATTTTATTAATGTCGATCCTTACCTTGACAAAAAACAACATAATTCATTACTCCTTGGTTGTAGAGTTCAGTCCTTGTGCAATAAATTCCACCAGTATGGCATTTTTACTTTTACCGGTCTTTTCCCGGTATTCATCGAGCTTTTGTACAAGATGAACGGGAAGCTGCACGGCAATACATTTCACTTCCTGCTTGGACAAATCAAGTTTCACCTCCTTTCATTCGGGATACTTTACTTCTTAGAGTCCCGAATGAAAACAAGGTTACACTTTGGGGGACTGAAATATGGGGTGGTTTTTGTCTTTAATAATATTTTGAATGCGTTGCTGTAACTCCCCGGGTGGTTGGTTCCCGGCAAGGTCACGATAGAGTAGAGTAATTTTGCGGATGTCTTCAATTTCCTGTGCTATAACGGTGGTATCAACGGCCTGCTGTCCTTGATAATCATTTCCGTCCGGTTTTTTGATCCAACCCTGTTTAAGAGAAAAGTCGATCAAGTCTTCACAGTGGCAGGGATTAGCAGGGTTATACAACGAGCAATTGGCGCACAGGAAATCCCTTAAATTTTGCCTGGCGCGGTGTACCAGCACTTTGGTTGCCCCTTTGGATTTGTCGATTATGACCGCAATATCCTGGACCGGAATTCCGAGCAAAACATGCAATATAAAAGCGATGCGCTGTTGCGGGGACAGGCAGCGTAACAGTCCCGCTAGGCAGCCCTCTTTAACCTGATCGGTTAACAGTTTTCTTTCGAAACCCGTATAATCGTTTACCGGCGCGCGGGCGGCGGTATGTATCAGCGCTTCCAGGGAGGCAAATGAACTTTTTTTCGGGATTGTAGAATATGATAGCACAAGTTCCGGGTTATGGTATATATCCAGGTATACAGTTTACTCTCCCCTTTAAACTGGTGGATATTATTAAACACCCGGATAAACGTTTCCTGGGTTATATCCTGCGCTTCTTCTTTATTCCCCAGCATTCTGTAAGCCAGGGTAAATACCTTGCCGCTAAATTCCTGGTAAAGATAAGCAAAGCTTGCGGTATCCCCACTTTTGAGGTTATCGACTAATTCCTGCTGAGTTGATTCATTCATATTTTTGACTGATCGATTTATTTTTCCCGGTTTGCGCCAGGATATTTTCTATTTTCTTTCGTTTGTCTTCTGAAACAGGCACAAGATCATCTATCATATCCTCAATCGCCTTTTCATCAGCCAGTAATTTATTGGTTTTCATTTTTATCACCATATTTTTTTTAAAACTTTTCCAATCTCTCGAGACTGTGTGAAAACAAAAGAAAATGCCAGGTTGTTAGCGCTTGATAGTAACTCAGATTCTACCGGAATCGGAGTGCAGTCCCTTTATGGACTGTGGCCGCCGCAGGTGGCCTCGAAAAGTTTTATTGTTTGAATAAAAACATCTATTTGAATATCATAAAGTTTATATGTTATAATCTTCAAATTTTTCTTGTTTCAAATGTAATTGGGGCTTGCGGCCTAACGCATCGCATAAAGGCGATGCACTCCATTTTTTACAGTAATATTTTTAGTTTTCACACAGTCTCTCCCGATTGGGAACGAGAAGGTAACTGTATTGATCGTTGATGATTTTTGCGCATTATTATCTGTCATTGCCTCATTTATAGACAGAACCGGCAGCCGCTTTATCCTCCAACAGTATCGTTCTGATCGTCGGTTCAATAAATTCGGCAACGACTTTATGTCCTTCTTCATTTAAATGCGAATCGATAAAGCCGTATAAATGCTCTCCCTGATTTACCCTGTCGCGCATATAGTCCAGGGGATCGGCAAAGGTCAGAGCGGAATCCGCAAACAGCCGGCCCAGCTTGTTTTGCGGCTGGTCCAAATCCACCGTGGTAGTATCGACAGACAGGGATTTGATATAGGCATTAAAAATTTTAACATCGGTTTGAAAATCGGTCGGCAGGAACACAAAAAAACACGGGGTGTTGTAACAGTCAAATTCATCTTTAATCGCCGCGCAGATCCCGGTTGTGGTTTGCCAGCATGTAGAGGGTTGCATTGCGGTTTTAAATACTTCCGGGATATAATAGGGTGACAGTCCCCATTTCATACGCAACCACTTGGTGCGTTTTTTGAGCAACACATAGAGGTGCGAATGGCCTTCCAGTTCCTCGTTGAGCGGATAGAGGATTGCGGCTTTGATTTCGGCGAACGATAACCGTTGCGGCCAGCGGAACAGATGTACATGAATCTGGCGCGGGGAGAACTGCGACACCCGGTCACACACCACATCGTTGCCGAGGTATAAAAAAATCACGGCCAGGTCATACTGTTGCGGGGCAAAGCGCTGCGCTTCGAGCAGGTAGTGATTGGGATTCCACTTGCCGCAACTGGCATTGGTCACATTAACATTCGCGCCATAGTTTTGCAGCAAGTTTTTGCGGATCACCTGGGGGATGATACAATGATTCTCTACCTGGATGGCTTCAAGATACGAATCGCCGATGAACAGAATGGAATAGTGTTCATCGCCGCCGTTATCGGCGGGGGGAGTGTGTAAAAAGGCCTGTTCTTCGCTTTCGCTGTTGATGCGGTAGCCGTTACTATCCGTAACAAAATGCACCGTTCCTTCGCCGGAGTTGATCAGGGTGGAGAGATTTTCCTGGTGGCGCCAGCCGTACACCTCATCCGGCCGCCAGATCTTCCGATATTGGGTAATGAGCTTTTGCGGGGCAAACAGGCGAATGCCGGCTTCGGCCAGCAGCAGGCAGAACAGACAGGTAATGGAAAATACCAGGAAATTGGCAAAAAAACCTTTATTTTTACGGCCGGTTTTTACTGCACCGTTTTTCATTGTAATTCCCTACATCAGAAAAGTATTTATATACAATGTAATTTTAACATATTAACAACTTACCTATTTCAAAAATAAATTCCCTTTTACGCCCTGGTATATAATCCATATCAGATATATTTAAGTAAAGAAATTTTACCGTGATTCGCAAGCGGAATTTTGTTTATAATAAAGAACCCCTGTAATACAAATTAACATTTCAAGCGCTGCCGGAACAATCCTCGTCCGGTAGAATGACACTTACGAGCGTAAGAATCCGGTAAAAACCAGAAAATTAACAGGACACCCGGAAATAAAAAAACACCCCCATTCATTCATCCCCCCGCAAAAAAGTCAAAAATGCTGCCCAGGGCGCTGCTATCGGCCTTGTAAAATTCGGTATAGCTGCAGCGCGTACAAGTGACCGAAGTGAATCTCTTGTTTTGAATATCAAACACCTTGGTCAAAAACCCGCCGGTAGTGCGAATTTCGCCAACCTGACACTGATTATTTTTGCACTTGGGACAAGTATAATTTAAATGCTGCATAAACCCTCCCTTATTTTTTTTCATCCTCGACAATGACCGCAGTGCCATAAGCCAGTATCTCGGCGGCGTGGGTCATTACTTCGCTGGTGCCGAATCGCATATCGAGAATAGCGTTGGCGCCCAGTCTTTCAGCGTCGGCAATCATACGGTCGAGCGCCTGTTCACGCGCTTCGGCCAGTAATTTGGTATAACCTTCAATCTCCCCGCCGACAATCTGTTTCAATTCGGCTAAAATATCCTTACCGATATTACGGGAGCGGATCGTGTTACCCCGCACAAGTCCAAGCGTTTTAACAACTTTCTTGCCAAGAATAGAACTGGAAGTAACAATGATCATCGCTTTATCTCCTTATAAGGATCGCTTTTATAAACAAACCACCTTTCCCGCACCACCGAAACCAGCAGCACCGCCAGCCCGCCGATCAAACAAAAGATGCCGATTTTTACCACAACCGGCAGACTGCTGTCGAACACCAGGGCACGAAAAAACTCGACCCCGGCAAATGTTAACAGAATGATACTGCCGAGGGAAAGCAATATCCAGCCGAATCCGCGTTCCAGGCGATTATAGATATTCAGCCAATAGGAATCCCACAATTCCGCAGGGGGATTTTTAAATCTCATCGCTTTCGTAGCCTCCTTTAACCTTTTATAATCTTCAAACTCTTTTACAAACCCGGGATATTGAGCAAGCAAGCGCGCAAATTCTTTACGTTCATCGGCATCCAGTTCGTCGTCAACAGCCCCCATCAGCAATATATGAAATCGTTCCTGATCGTCGTTAATCATCATGAATACAACCTTTCGAGTTTTGCCTTCAGGGCTTGCCGGGCGGTAAACAACCGCGACATGACCGTCCCCACCGGGCAATCAAACACTTCCGCAATCTCTTTATACGATAAATCTTGCATATCTTTTAAAATGATGATCTCCCGTTCCTGTTCTTTCAAAGACTCCAGGGCTTCCCACACCAGTCGCTGCGTTTCATTCCGCTCAATAACAGCGCCGGTGGCGCCGTCGCTGTCCGTTATACTCTCCAGTTCTTCTTCCCTGATCTCGGAAAAAGGCCGGGCATGCCGGGCGCGGTCGCGCAAATGGTTAAAACACAAGTTCCGCAAAATGCGATAATACCAGGTAAAAAAATTCTTGCCGGCCTGAAATTTTTTAATCGAGCGAAAAGCGCGAATGAACGCTTCCTGGGAAAGGTCCACAGCGCTATCGTGCGAACCAACAAGTCCCAAAGCGGTATAATAGGCGCGCTGCATATACTTTTTCACCAGGAATCCGAATGCCTGCCGGTTACCACGCTGGCTTTGTAAAATTGCTTCCTGGTCGTCCTTGAAATGCAGTATTTCCGGGCCCAATCCGGGTTTTATAACCGTTTCGATTGTGTCCAAAATTAGCTCCATAAACGCTCAAATTTAGTCGGGTTCATCATTCTCAACTATTACACCCGACCCTGTTATTTATTCGACAAATTATTAAAAAAGTTTCACAGTGTCAAATCATTTAATTGGGATTTGCAGATTTTTCAGGTAATATTTTTGTTATTTTCCTTGCAATTGACTTGGGGAATAATTATTATTCTACCGTCATAAAATGGAGGATATTATGTACCGAACAGCAGTTATTTTAACAAGCGTAATATTAGTTTTTGCCCTGGTAGCCGGATGCGGTAAAAGTCAGGAGCAGAAAAATCTTGAAAAAGCCGCGCAAACTATGGATGAAGCGGCGCAGCAAATGGCCGAGGCCGGCGAACAAATTAAAGAAGGCGGCAGCGAAGGGATAGAAGCCATGGCCGAAGCTATGAAAAAAATGGGCCAGGCAATAAGCGACAGCGCCGTTGAACCGGTCGATTTTCGCGAACTGAAAGCCCTGCTACCCGAAGCGCTGGACGGCCTGCCCCGCACCAACGCCAGCGGTGAAAAAAATTCAGCGATGGGTATTAAACTCTCCCAGGCGACGGGCGACTACCAGAACGATGAAGGCAAATCCATCAATATCGAAATTTACGATTATGCTTCGATGCAAAAAATGGTCATGATGGCGCAGTTCGGCTGGGCGGTAACTGATTTTGACCGGGAAACCGATACCGGCTATGAAAAATCCATCACCTGGAAGGGTATGCGCGGCATAGAAAGATATGAAAATGAGAGCCAATACGGACAAATCCAAATCCTGGTGGCAGAGCGTTTTGTGGTCGACGTGGAAGGGTATAGCGTAAAAATTGAAGATGTTCGTAATGCCCTGGAAAAGATCGATCTGAAAAAGCTGGCCAGTTTCAAAGACAAATAACAATCCGGCCCCGGTTCAAGCCGGGGTTTTTTATTAAATATGGTAAGGCTTATGAAAAGCAAGCATAGATTCCTTTTTGTCGGCATGATGCTGACTATCCTGTTACTGGTACAATCATACGCGCTTGCATTACCGGCAAACGACCAGGGTGCGCAGCGCGCATTTTCTCTGAATGAATTGCAGAAAAGATTAAAGACAGTAAACAGTCCGGAAATAAGCAAGCTGTTATCTCTATTTTGCGGCATTACAGTGGTGGACGGATATATTCTCGACAAAAAAAACCATGACATTGTACTGTTCGGCCGCGTAGATACCCGACTGCCATTCATGCACACTGAAGATTTTGTGGTGGCATTGCGCAACGCCTGGATGAAATATGCGGAATTTAAAGATAATACCTGGTATTACTCTTTTCCCGGCTGCTCAATAGACCCCGATCCGCAGGTGCTAGGGCAACTGAATACACAAACTAATGAATTGATGAAAAATCAGGATATTCAGGCTATAGACGACCAGATAGGTAAATGGCATGACATCTGCGCCCAGCCGCAAACCGTGCGGGTGCTGGGCATTCCCTTTGAAACTCATTTTGGCGATGTTATGGTGGAAGCGGATTACCTGATGAAAAGGCTGGTTGATGGCTCCGTAGAGCCTGCGGTTGATGGATTTTCCAGTCTGATGAACCTGACAAAAACAAAGCTGGAACAGGCGGTTATTGCCGGGAAAACGTTAAATTTGGGTATATGCTCCATGAACCGTTTCTGGTTTTATCCCGGTGAAAATCAATATACCTATAATGATAATACTGTATCGCTATCGCAATGCCCGATCACACTGTTGACGGAATCGCAATATCTGCATTCTTCCGGGAAAAGTCTGGTCGGCACCGGCAAAACCGATTCACTGGCGCAGGAATTTGCCAGTCGTTTTACGTTGTTGTACGGTGATATTGCAGAAAAAGAGCCGATCTACTATGAACTGGAAGCATTATTCCGCCTGGTGGCGCTGGCCAAAGTAATGAATTATAATGAAATCGATAAAACGGTCAAGCTGGATTATTGGCTGGAAAATTTCAGCGTAGCGGAGATCAAGGTTGCGCCCACCAAAAAAGGGTTATCGCGCATTGAACAGTTTGAGCATCGCCGCGAATTGGAAGACAGCATCGAGATCATCAAGTTATGGCTGCCGACCTGTGGGGGCGTGGGTATCGAAATCGAAGCCAATGAGCAAAACATGGTGCGGGATACGGAAGGGAAATTACAAGAACTGGAAGAAAAAATCCTGCAATCCCGTCCCGCTGAAGATGCGTTGTTTTGGGATGTGAATTAGAGCACTGCCGGATCATTGTTTTTCTCACCAGCAGCAGGTGAACTATGGACGCCGATTTTAAACAATACTTTATAACACGTTGGGAAAAATATTTTCCCGGCGTTGCATTGCCGGTATGCTATTTTTATACGGACCAGGTTAACGAAGAAGATCGGAAAAATTCCGGCGAACATGACTGTTTAATAGGTAACCTCAACCGGGTCAGAGCCGGCAAGGTTTTCGTATACAATGCCAAAGCCAGAGGCTGCTCCGGCGGCAAACGCTTTAGCGGCTACAGCCAAAAACTGCGCGCCGATTTCCCCTATTTTTTATCTTGCGGTATTCCGGGACTGTTTAGCGGTGAGCGCTATAAAAAGTCCCCGGCATTGGTCAAAACCTTTTTCAAGCATCTTACACCCTACCGGGCGCCCGGCAAGTACCTGGTGTTTAAAAGATGGGACATGCTGGAAGCGGACGACGATCCGCAAGCCGTGATCTTTTTTGCTACTGTCAATGTACTTTCCGGCTTGTTTACCCTGGCGAATTTTGATATTGCGGAACCCGATGGCGTGATTGCGCCGTTTGGGTCCGGCTGCGCTTCGATAATCTATTACCCGGTAATGGAAGCCAACTCGGCAGCGCCGCGGTGCGTTTTGGGGATGTTTGATGCTTCGGCGCGACCGGAAGTCCCCAATGATACGTTAACGCTGACTGTACCGATGCGCCGTTTTGAAACAATGGTGCGTAATATGGATGAGAGCTTTTTAATTACTCCATCCTGGGAAGCGGTGAAAAAGAGATTGCATAAATGAATATTAGAGGCTGTATCAAAAACCTTACATTGGTACAAGGGGTTGCGTCCCTTGTTTTCATTCTAGTTAGTATTACTAAAGTATATATTCAAAAACAGCAAATTTTCAGTAACCTGCTATAAAGAAAGTAAGAGTATTAATAAAACAGAGTTTCAGTTGACAATGCCATGGGGCTGTATCAAAAGCCCCCAAAAGTAGACCAGGATACAAATTTGAGTAAAAAAAGCTTTTCATGTCATTCCGAGGAGCGAAGCGACGAGGAATCTTTCGTCTTTAACATATTGTAAAAACAAGATTTCTCGCTTCGCTCGAAATGACAAGTTTATTATGTCTACTTTTTATTTTGCATGACCTTGTATTATTTGAGGCTTTTGATACAGCCCCATGAGAAGACTTGCTCTAAAAAAAATCAATATACTTAATTCATTGAATTCGATTTAGAAATTCAAATATCTGGATAAACAATTGGAAAAATACTATTGAAAATTCTTATCCTCGATGGCCAGCCCGACGCCAATGATGTGCAATACGCCGGTTATTTACGGCAGTTGGTACAGCGGCTGCGCGCCGGTAACCACAGCGTTACCCATACCATTATCCGCGAACAATCTATAAAATACTGCACCGGCTGCTGGAGTTGCTGGTGGAAAACGCCGGGCCGCTGCTTTGTGCAGGACGACTCGCAGCAAATCTGCGCCGATACCATTCATGCGGATTTTTTACTCTTTGCCTCCCCGGTTATTATGGGCTTTCCTTCGGCGCTGCTGAAAAAGACGCAGGACAAGTTAATCCCCCTGCTGCACCCCTATATTCAGATTGTTCATAAAGAATGCCATCATCGCAAGCGCTACGAGTCTTATCCCAAACTGGGACTGTTATTGCAAAAGTCCCCTGACACCGACGCGGAGGATATAAAAATCATTACGGATATTTATGATCGTTTCAGTCTCAATTTCCGTTCCACACTCGATTTTACTATGACAACAGAGCAGCCGGTAGAGGAGGTGTTCCATGCCATTAATCATCTTTAACGGTTCGCCGCGCGGTAAAAACAGCAACACAACACTGTTGATGGATCAATTCATTGCCGGTTATACTCATGGTAATGATAACCAGGCGCAGGTTCATTACCTGATCCATACCAAAGACGCCGATAAAAACATGGAATTATTCCAGGATGCGGAAAATGTCATCCTTGCTTTTCCGCTCTATACGGACGCCATGCCGGGTATTGTCAAACACTTTATCGAAGCATTGCAGCCATTATGCGGAAGGTCCGGTAATCCGCGCCTGGGATTTGTGGTGCAATCCGGTTTCCCGGAGCCGCATCATTGCCGGTTTGTGGAAGCCTATTTGCAAAAGCTGGCCAAACGACTGGGGTGCGAGTATTTAGGAACCATTGTCAAAGGCGGTGTGGAAGGCATTCAAATGATGCCTCCCAACATGACGAGAAAGCTGTTCAAAACGTTTTATGACCTGGGTGTGTTTTTTGCGAAATATAATGCTTTCAGTTCGGAACTGTTGCGCGAACTGACCCCGCGCGAGAACATGTCGTGGTTGCGCCGAACGATATTTCGTATTTTGAATTTAACCGGGTTGACCAATTTTTACTGGAACATGCACCTGAAAAAGAATAATGCCTGGGACAAACGTTTCGACCGGCCGTTTGCGTAAGGGGCCTACCTGCAGGGCGGGATTCTATCCCGCTATCAATGATTAGGTAAGAAAGCGCCGGATATTTATCCGGTGCGGACAATACAACCGGACATCCGTCCGATGACAAGGGGTTACAACCCCTTGTTCTAAATTTTGATCGCGCCGGGGTGAAAAGCAGACAAAATACACCAAGGGTGAAAGGTAATCATCCGCAGATGTCGCAGATTATCGCAGATGGAAATTCAAACGCAGGGGTAAATCATCTGTTCCATATTATAAAGTGCTACGCACCTGGAATTTGTAACTTTTAATAAACAGTTTAATCCCGGTTGTCTTGAATATTTTTAATTACGCACAGATACAAGGTGCGTAGCACTTTTGATCGCGCCAGATATTCATCCGGTGCGGACGATAGAACCGGACATCCGTCCGGGAAATACCGGTAATGGTAACCTTCGTGGTTGCCCTGTTTTTAGCCGAACAATATTACTACCGGGGTACAGCCCCTGATATTGCCCGACCCAGGGCACAGCCCTGAGTCGGTCCAACATTATTACAATTTCGCCGGGCGTACTCAATCCTTTACACAACGAACCGTGAAACCACGTCGCTTATCACTATAGTTGCGGTGCACCTCCGGTGTACTATAGCCCAGGCAGCGGTACCAGGCGCTTTCCTCATTGTTCTCTTTAGTAGACCAAATATGGCAGTCTTGACCCATTTCGTAGAAAAGACCGTTTGTGTTGATACGAAAGCCGCCTCCCCGCGCTGTAAAACCGGTAGAGTTGTTAGCGCCCTGATTGGGACTATTCCAATATGTTTCTCCAGTATCTTTCAATTCGCCGCCGGCAATCGTCCACCCGCCCAGGTAATCGACCAGGGTTTGCCATTCGGCATCTGTTGACACATGCCAGCCGGCTGGAGCAATATTGCGGCTATCTTTCACCGCATACCAGTTGTATAACGCTCCATAATAATCTGCATAGTCACTGTTATTATTATAATAACAGTATGCACCGGTACTTAATGTTGTCCATGTATAATTACCGGTAACATTGGGGATGGGATCGCCATTGCGATAATGCGTCACTCGCAGATCCTGCGCCATCCACCACTGGTTGCCTATTTTTATAGTTTGGTAAACATTCCCATCAATATCAGTTACCGTGCCGGTAGGTTCACTATTTATCCTATACGACCCGCTTTGCACGCTGCTCGCATTCCAGCCACTCTTGTATGCCCGCGCTTTCAACACTTTGGTGCTGCTGATATAAATCGCCCCAGTGTATGGGGTCGAGGAGGTCGTCGGGTCAACACCATTGGTGGTATAGTAAATATTCGCTCCTAAAGTCGCACAGTTGATGGTGACATATTGCGGGTTGGCAAATGCTCCGGGTAGAGGAGAAAAGACTGGTGTGGCGACGGTACCGGTGATCTCATACACTCCGCTTTGCACACTACTCTCAGCCCAGCCGCTCTTATAAGCCCGCGCTTTCAAGGTTGTGGTGCTGCTGATGGTAACAACGCCCGTGTATTGGGGCGAAGAGATTGTTGGGTTTACACCATTGGTGGTATAGAAAATCTCCACACCTGGAGTTTCGCAGCTTATAGTCACATTCTGCGGACTGGTGTAGGTTCCGGGCAGCGGCGCAAAGGTTGGCGTCGCTACTGTACCGGTGATCTCATACAAACCGCCTTGCACACTGCTTGCCGTCCAGCCGGTCTTGTAAGCCCGCGCTTTCAGGGTCGTGGTACTGCTGATGGAGATGGCCCCAACATATAATGTTGAGGTCTCGGTCGGGTCAACACCATTGATCGTATAGTAAATATCCGCACCGGGAGTTGTGCAACTGATGGTGACATTCTGAGGACTGGTATAGGTTCCGGGCAGCGGAGCAATGGTTGGCGTCGCCACTGTGCCGGTGATCTCATACAAACCGCCTTGCACATTACTGTCAGTCCAGCCGCTTCTATAAGCTCGTGCTTTTAAGGTCATAGTGTTGTTGATATAAACTGCGCCTGCGTATAGGATTGAAGCAGTTGTTGGATCAACACCATTGGTCGTATAGTAAATATCCGCGCCGGGGGTTGTGCAACTGATGGTGACATTCTGCGGACTGGTATAGGTTCCGGGCAGCGGAGCAAAGGTTGGCGTCGCTACTGTGCCGATGATCTCATACAAACCGCTTTGCACATTACTGTCAGTCCAGCCGCTTCTATAAGCTCGTGCTTTTAAGGTCATAGTGTTGTTGATATAAACTGCGCCTGTGTATATGATTGAAGCAGTTGTTGGATCATAACCATTGGTCGTATAGTAAATATCCGCGCCGGGGGTTGTGCAACTGATGGTGACATTCTGCGGACTGGTATAGGTTCCGGGCAGCGGAGCAAAGGTTGGCGTCGCTACTGTGCCGGTGATCTCATACAAACCGCTTTGCACACTGCTCGACATCCAGCCTTTTTTAAAGGCACGTGCTTTCAAGGTCGTGGCACTGCTAATCATTATTGGTGTATTTGTGTATTTGATTGAGGATTGTGTCGGATTAGCGCCATTCGTTGTATAATAAATATCAACGCCCGCAGTCGCGCAGCTTATGGTTACATTCTGCGGACTGGTATATATTCCAGACAGGGGAGCGAAGATTGGCGTGGCTACTCTACAGTTGATCTCATACACCCCGCTTTGCACACTACTCGCCATCCAGTCGGTCTTGTACACCCGCGCTTTCAAGATCGTAGTGCTGTTAATGGTAATTGGATGTATATATTTGGTCGAAGCGATTGTCGGGTCGGCGCCATTCGTGGTATAATAAATATCCGTGCCTGGGGTAGTACAGTTAATTGTTACAGTCTGTTGGGTTTGATAAACCCCGGGAGCGGGACTGAAAGTCGGGGTTGCGACTGTTGTGCGTATTAGTGTTAAAGCAGCAATCGTTTTCTCACCTGCTTGTACGGAAATACCGGCGCGGTTACAGGTGTAAACCCGTGCTCCATTCAAATAGCAATCTATTTGCACACTATAGGTCCCGGCCTCCACTCTAAGTGAGCCCTCCAGGGATATTACGGTTATCGGTAAATCCTTATTAATTACTGTTTTCCCAGCAGAATTGGTCACTGTTACATGGGTCCGGTCAATATTTGTATTGCCCTTTTGCAATCCCTCGCCGGTAAAAGGCGGAAAAACCGGCCGCAATAGTAATCCGCCGGATTTATCTTCCGGTTCAAAAATATTGCAGTTGAACAGCATAGTAATTACTGTTACGCTTAGTATATATATTAATGCTTTTTTATACATATTAAACTCGTCGAAAGGTTAATTTATTTTACATGTAAAAGGTGGGTTTGAATTCCGCCTTGTCGGTTTATTTTAAATACAACTGATGTTCTGGCAACCGATTCGGTATTTGGCTGTCATAACCGCGTTGTATAAAATATATATTACTTTGATAGTTTATAACAAACAAATTTGGTAGAGCAAATACACCATTATTCTTTACAGTGAAACTATATATGTCCAGGAGGACGGGCAGTGTGACCCCACTTTTGTTGGCTATAATTTGTAACAAGCGATAGTTCTACTTTAACATCCAGGGGGAAAAAAATAACCTTGCCTTCATATTCATTAGTCAGGGCATGTAATTCCGATATTTCCTGCATACAGGGCGCGCACCGGGTGGCAAAAGAGCTGATAATTACCGCAACACGTTCCTGGTTCTTCCATAGTTGACGGGGTTGGCCGTAATAATCGGACAGAAAAAAGACCTGTCCGTTAATATTGCTGAGGAATAAGCCCGGCGCGGTATCGCCGGTTTTAAGCGGCTGCGCCTGTCCATATAAGGTTGAAATATATGCAAAGAAAATAAAAATCATAAAAAATATGATCTTTATAAGCAACCTGCGCCTGTTTCTGACAAAAACCTGCATGGCTTTAAACTTTGTTATCAAGTCCTTTTATATATTAGATTTGTACTTTATCAACTCTGCAAATATATATTTTCTGAAAATCAAAGTCAATAGATTATAGAGGAAAAAGATCCGTATTGCAGAATATAGCTTGGAGAGCAGATTTTCATACATATTTTTAACACCGGATTGGGAGACCCGGTGCAATCCTGAGGTAATTATCCGCAGATGTCGCAGATTGACGCAGATGATTTTTTACAGGGGCAAAGCATCTGTTCCGGACTGATGATAAATTATCATATTACCCCGGTAAAGATACTTTGCCCGTATATTTGCCTGTTAGTTCCCGGCATCTCGATACGTCCCGTCCCGCTATGCGGGAGCGGGACTACTCGATGACCGGATTTATTTTGATCGCGCCGGATATTCATCCGGTGCGGACAATAGAACCGGAGATCGACCGCTAATAAAGGGTTACAACCCCTTGTTCTAAATTTTTTGTTTCTCTGCTCGGACTGGGGATGTTCCCCAGTCCGTACAATAAGGCAGGGCATTTTGCCCTGCCGGGCCGCAGGCCCGCCCTGCAAGCTGCAAACCGGATCGCGCCGAATATTCATCCGTGCGGACGATAGAACCGGACATCCGTCCGGGAAATACCGGTAATGGTAACCTTCGTGGTTGCCCTGTTTTTAGCCGAACAATATTACTACCGGGGCACAGCCCCTGATATTGCCCGACCCGGGGCACAGCCCTGGGTCGATCAAAAAATGTAATATAGCATTCCACCCGGCAAATGAAACAACCTAATCTTTAACACAGCGAACCGAAAAACCGTAGTGCTTATAGCCATTGCTGCGGTTCACACCTGAAAAATCAAAAGCCAGTATGCGGCGCCATGCGCCATACTCAAAGTACTCCGTTGCAGTCCAATAGTAGGCATAGTTACCTATACTGACGAAAAAACCTGTATTGATATTACGGCAGCCACTTGGCCGCGCCGTAAAACCACAGGAATTGGTTGCGCCTTCATTGGGGCTGGCCCAGTGGCTAATTCCACTCTCCTTTAATTGGTCACCTTCATCGGTTCCCCGATAACCAACATTTTCTGCATCGGTCTGGCTCATGCCCAGATACATTTCCAACTCTTTCCATTCCTCATCAGTAGGTGAATGCCAGCCGGCCGGGGCGATGTTGCGGCTGTCGTTCACCGCGTACCAGTTATACAACGCGCCATAATCCGCGGCATAGCTACTGTTATTATCATAATAGCAGTACGCGCCAGTTGTTAAATTTTCCCATTCTGTATTACTAGTTACATTAGCAATTGTATCACCATTAGAGTAGCGGGTAACTTTCAGGTCCTCGGCCATCCACCACTGATCACCAATTTTTACAGTTTGATAGACATTGCCGTCAATATCAGTAACTGTACCCATATTTGGGTTATTATTAATAATATATATTCCACTTTGTACAGAGCTCTCAGACCAGCCACTCTTATAAGCTCGTGCTTTTAAGGTCGTGGTGCTGCCGATGCTTAGTGCGTTTGTATATTTCACAGATGAGGTTGTCGGGTCATTGCCGTTAAAAGTGTAATAAATATCAGCACCCGAGGTGGTGCAGGTAATTGTAACAGTCTGCGGGGTTTGATATGTTCCGGGTGCTGGATTAAAAGTCGGCTTCGCGACAGTACCGGTAATTTCATATAATCCACTTGTGACACTACTTGCCGTCCAACCGCTCTTGTATGCACGTGCTTTCAATGTCGTCGTACTACTTATCGTGATAGCGCTGCTATATTGGGTTGAACTTGTGGTCGGCTCGCTGCCGTTGGTTGTGTAATAAATATCTGTATCCGATGTTGAACAGGTAATCGCCACTATCTGCGCACTGGTATAGGTTGCCGGGGCAGGATTGAATGACGGTGTTGCGACAGTTGTGCTTGATAATGTTATTTCAGCGATTGTTTTCTCACCCGCTTGTATTGAAATACCGGCTCGACTGCCTGTAAACACCAGCGAACCATCCAAATAACAATCCATTTGCGCGCTGTAGGTTCCGGCATCCACTTTGAATGTGCCCTCCAGGTAACTGCCGGTATCGGACAAATCTTTATTAATTATTGTTTTCCCGGCGGTGTTGGTCACTGTAACATGCACCCGGTCGATAGCAGCTTGCGTCTTGTGCAAGCCGTCACCTGCTGGCTGCGGGAATACCGGGTTGATAATCAGATTTCCGTCCTTTACTTGCGGTTCGTATATATTACAGGCGAAAAACAAGGCTATTAACATTACGAACAGAATATGTATCATTCTTTTATGATTCATGATTTCCTCATAGTCATACTAGTTTTTAGGAACCCGGAAACTGATCTCGCCGGTGGTTTCTTTATCAGTTGACAACAAATAAGCCGCGCTTCCGCCCACGGCCACAGCGCCGAGCCCTACCCACAACCAGGGAAAACCGTCTTTTTTCGCTTCGAGTTCGGCAGGTTTGGTACTGCTATCTGGAGTTGGTATCGATGTCGGCCGGGTATCGTCTACAACCGGCAGCGCCGGCGTTAATTGCAGGGTAACATTCAAAACCGTATTCTTTTCCGGCGCAAGTGTTTCCATGCCATAAAAACCGGTAAAACCCTCCTTGCGCACACTGATCTGGTAACTGCCGGGTTTCATTTGCTGACCGGCAAGCGGCGTGACGCCAAGTTTGGAATTATCAATGAACACTTCCGCATCAGCCGGGTCTGAAGTAACTGTGAGATATGCCCATTTAATCATATTGGCTTCCAGTCTGGTGGTTTCATCGCCACGGATGACAACGCGTTCAATATGATCCACATAACCGCTTTTGCTGAGACGAATCAAATGCTCACCTGCGTCGAGTCCGGTTACTGTTTTCGGGGTCAAACCGTAACTGCTATTGTCGATAAACAATTCTGCATCCAGCGGGGTAGTCATCACCTTGAGGCCGCCTTTGGCGCGTTCCAGTTTTAATTCCACCCGTTTAAATTCATCCGCTTCAAGGAAAACCGTCTCAGAACCGGTATAATTATCCGTCTCCATGCGGATGATATGCATACCGGCTTGTACGCCCTCCAGGTAACCGGGCGTAATAACCGCAGTCTGTTTGCCATCAATTAAAATTTTAGCGCCCGGTGGCTCTGAATTAAAATAAAAATCACCTTTACCGTCAACCACCATAGGCAGGGGTTCGCCGTCCGGCATTTGTCCCGGCGCCAAACCGGCCATTTTCAAGGCAATATTTTGCACAGATTTCGAATAAACATCTTCAATGGGGCAATCACAATCCTCTACTTTGGACATCATAATACGCCCAGTTTCTATATCAACCATTTGTACAAACAGGGAATAGATTCTGCCAACCTTGCCAACGCTGCCGGAGATCATGCGGTCAACACCAAGGATTTGTCCCATTTCTACCACACATTCTGTGGTATTGCAGGCGCCGCTTTGCTGCAAGCCCTGTTCTTTGAGGATGGTATCCATGCGGTTACGTTCCATCACATCGAAACGCCCGGTATTAAGCAATTCCATGCGCAGCCGGTCCGATAGCGCAATAATAGCGGATTGCTCAATGCCGCTGGCTTCCAGGTTCATGACAGCCACCTGGGTGCGTCCGCCTATTTGCGCGAATGTTGTAGAAACAAGCAAAAGTAACAGAAACACTAAAAGATGTTTTTTCATAATACCCTCGTTAAAAATGTAGAGTGGATTTCTATCCCACCATTTTAAATGACTATTTTCAACTCAAAAATTGCAGATGGGGTCTTACCCCATCAAAAAAAATTAATTTTTACCAATGATGGGCAAAGGCCTCATCCTACTATTCTTGAAAAAGATGCTCTTTTAATCTGACCGGCATGGTATTATCATACCCGCTCTGTACAAAAGAGATAACACCTTTTTTATCAATAACAAATAAATTTGGTAAAGCCTCTACACCATAATTCTTTGCTGCGACACCATATTTATCCAGGAGGACAGGCAGCGAGACCCCTTTTTGTTTGCAATAATCTTTAACCAGAGCATGATCTTCTTTTACATCAATAAGAAAAAATTTAACTTTGCCGTTGCATTGCTGCTCCAGGGCTTGCAATTCCGGGATTTCCTGCATACAGGGCGCGCACCAGGTGGTAAAAAAGCTGATAACCACCGGAACGCGTTCCAGATTCTTCCATGGTTGACGGGGTTCTCCACAATAATCGGATAAAAAAAAGTCTTGTCCGTTTAAATTTCTGAGGAATATGCCTGGCGCGGTATCTCCTGTTTTAAGCGGCTGCTCCTGCCCATAAAAGGTTGAAATATTTGCAAGGCAAATAAAAATCACCAAAAATATGATCTTTATAAGCAACCTGCGCCCGTTCCTGACAAAAACCTGCCTAGTCATAAACCTCGTCATACAAGTCCGGTTAAATTTCTGATATGAAGTAAAATTGATTAGCCAAATATATATTTTCTAAAAATCAAAGTCAATAGATAATCGGAAAAAGTTGATCTGTATTACATTATCCGGTTTACAGGTCAGGTTTTTTCATTACTTTATCGCACCGGGTAATATTCCCCGGCGCGATCATAAAGTGAATTATCAGGCAAACACATTCAACGGGGAATAGGCTTCCGTATTCATGCTTTGTTCACTTAACAAATTATTAAAAAGTGTATCCATCTGGTTCTCGCCAAGATATGCAGAAATAGCCTGTTGCATCTGAAAAGTTGGCGGCGCCGGGGCATTGTCCTGCATAAAGGTTTGCAGTTCATCACTATTCAAAACGCCATCGCCATCACTGTCATAGGTCGATATGGCATCTTCTGCTGTAACTGTAGAGTTTTGGGTTGCAGATACTTTATTGAGTATGGTTTGCAGTTCACTCTGATCGATACTGCCGTTACTGTTGGCGCCGATTTCGCTAAAAAATGATTCCGCATTTTCTTGTTCGGTTTTACCCAGGTTTTGCAGCATCATCAGGAGCGGATTTTCCGTTTCTTCCATACCGGATGGCGGCGGCTGCATTTGCGAAGGATGTTGTGGAGCGTTGTTTTTCATGAATTCCAGCATTTCATCTTCGCCAAGCTGGCCGTCGCCGTTGGCGTCGTATTCGGCTATTGCATCTTCAAACTCAATGGTAGCGCCGGTATCCTGGCTGAGTTTTTGCGCAATCGCGCTAAATTCGGTCTTGTCCAGGCCGCCATCGCCATTGCTGTCCAGTTTTTTAAACATTTCTGCAGGATCTCTCCCCTGCTTTACGGTACTGCTGTTAAATAGCTGTGTGTAATTGCTTATACCGCTTATACCAGTCATTTTCATTCTCCTTTAAGTTTTGGTTATTTCCCATGCATTAGCATCGGCGCAGAACGCCATTCCCGTTTATTATACCTCCTTTCATCTAGTGAACCAGGATCAGTCCAAACTGCGCGTAACCGGCTGTTCCGTATCCCTTCCATTTAGCCTGCAGGATGGGGGTAAGTCCCTATCCTGCAATTAATTATATCCGGTATTTATCACCGGCGCCGGTTAATAATGGGAAATGTTCTTTACAAGACAGGTAAGGGCAAGCTTCGTGCCCCAAATGTAGAGTAATTACGCTGCAAAAGTGAAAAGGCGGGATATAAGTTACACCAGAATGAAACGGGTTTGAATCATAAACCTTGCCGGACCGGATTATATAAATAGTGTACATATCTCTGCAAAATGTATACATCAAAGAGATATCTGAACTCATCTTTTGATTGTTGAAATTAAATCAAACTCAAAAATGGATTCCACTTTGCATAGCAAAGCTTTTGATACGGCCCAACTAACCTAACATAATTTAAAATTCGGACAAGCCGGGGGAATTTCTCCCAAAGCTCAATATGGATTCCCCGACCGGCGCTTGCGTTGATCACTCAACACAATATCGGCCTTTTTTAATAACTGACTCTTCCAGTTTTTGATCTGGTTGGGGTGAACATCATACATGGCGGCCAGTTCAGTGAGACTGCTTTTACCTAATATCAGTTGTTTGACAACCGCAGCTTTAAAGGTTCCGTCATAAATCTTTCTTTTTTTCATAGTCAATCCATTCCCGTAGATACAGAGGTTTAGCAGTTGAACAAAAATTTTTATCGTAACTTTTCAAAAATATTTCATCGTAATGTAAATCCGGCATTATTCAATTCAAATTCTGTTGATTGGGTAACCAGTTTTTTCCATTAAGAAGGACATTTTACTCTATAAAAGATAATATATTGCAAATTTTAAAACTGATTCTCATAAAAGGACTAACAAAGCAACGCATATTTTATTTAAATTAGACAACCCTTGAGCAATTTTTCTTCCCGCAAATCATGATGGAAAACAGGTGTAGACATTTTTCACCATTTTCCCGGGTTTTATTTAAAAAATTGACCAGTAACAACATAAATAACTATTGACAAAATAATAAATTATAATTATTATTATGCAGACGGACAGAAAATAATCCGGTTTACAGTAATAACTATCATTTAAATACAGTGTGACCGATTTTACAGCGAATGATATATAATTGCGTCAACCGGATAAAAATAATTAATTATCATCATTTTTTCACAACAAGAAAGGGGTTGTTATGCAAAAACCAAACCTGTCTTTTGTTTTGTTGGTGTTGTGTGTAATCGCATTGCCGTTATCGCAGAGTACAGCCGGCGAACCAGGCGCACAAATTTATGGCGGTGTGTCTATGGGTTTACCTTCAGGTTTTAATATAAACGCAGGTATTGCCGCAAACCAGATTGGCGCGAATTTAGCCGGGCTTTTCATAGGCGACAAGTACCCGAATTCGCCGCTGCTCAACGGTGCACAATTGGATTTGTACAAACCATTCAGTAAAGACGGTTCTCTAAAACACCGACTCTCGTTGATTACCGGGTACTCTGAAGTTGGGGGCGTTAGAGGGGAAAAGTTGGTATATGCCGGACTGGGTTATGCTTATCACTGGAAATTTGTTTGTGTCCAGGGTGGTGTCGGCAAACAAATACTAACGTCTAATTATGATGAGGTTAATGATGTATTTTTCTTTTTAAATTTAGGACCCTTGTTTCAGTTGGGAAATTTGTAACCAAGGCGGGATAAGCGCTGTTTTAGTTAGCAAGATCGCGCCGGGGTTGTACACCGACCCCGATGCGGAGGAAACGTAAAGGCTATGCTATCAAAAGTGCTAATTTAATTTGAATAACAGGCATGAATCAGGGGCACAGCCAATTCTTTTTGCCCGACCCAGGGTATAACCTGGGTCGATCAGGCTATTTGCAAAACAGAGTTTTGCATCCAGGTTCCGCTCCAAACCGGAGTTTGGAGCGGAGGAGTCTGGGTTGCTGAACAGCCTGCTAACCCTGAGCCGGTCAGAAATCTTCATACTCTCGAAACAAGGGGTTACACCCCATTGTTCTAAAACCGCTATTATTTATTGTACAGTAATTATTCAATCTGCGCACATCTGCGTTATCTGCGGATAATCTAGGTTCTGATCGCGCCGGGTTTATGAGACTTGGTGAAAACGCCTGTAAAAGCCTGGTTGTCAGCTCTTGAAAGTAGCTCAGATTCTACCGGACCCGGAGTACAGTCCCTTTATGGACTGTGGGCCGCCGCAGGCGGCCTCGAATCAATTTATTGTTTTAATAAAAACATATAGTTAAATGGCATGGAGCATATATGTAATAATCAGTAAGGTTTTCATGTTACAGATGATATTGGGGCCTTCGGCCCAACGCATCGCATAAAGGCGATGCACTCCACTTTTTACAGTAATATTTTTGGTTTTCACACAGTCTCTGAACCCCGGTGTGCATGAAACGTGAGGGCTGCGCCCTCATCAATTAAAAAATCCGGTTTGGCAAAGGTAATTATCCGCAGATGTCGCAGATAGACGCAGATAAAAATTTTTGCAGGGGGCTGTATTAATACCCCCAATAAGAAAAAGAGGTTCCAGGATAGAGTAAAAAAATACCTTTCATGTCATTCCGAGGAGCGAAGCGACGAGGAATCTTTTGTATTAAAAATATTGTAAAAACAAGATTTCTCGCTTCGCTCGAAATGACAAGTTTGTTTTGTGTGCTTTAGCAGATTAAATGACTTTTCTCAAATTGGGGTTTTTGAAACAGCCCCTGGTCTATATCAGAGCCATAATGCAACATTGCACAAGCTTGGGTCTATTAAAATTTGTTGATAAAACCCGGTTAAAGCGTTTCGGTTTTATCCAGATTCAGACCCGGATAAAGCAAAATGATTTACTTCCGACTATATACCATACTATATAAACAAAAAAAGCGAATCCGTGGATTCGCTTTTTTTAATATAAATACAGTGACTATTAAAAATACATTTCCCGGTAATCTTTAATATCCGCTTTCTTTTTCACATCTTCATACCATTGGCCAAAAATCTGTTGTTTGTAGCGGGCTGCCAATTGTAATTTCAGGTCTTCTTTCTGGCTTTCAAATTCCTGCATATTCATTTCCTGCTTGTCCACTACCTGCAACAGGTAATAACCGCGCGCGCCTTTAACAGGTTGGGAAAAATCACCCAATTTCAAAGCAAATGCGGTTCCGACAAATTCCGGTTCCTTGCCGATCTTGGGAACATAACCGCCCATAGCAAACAGATCAGATTCCTGCACGGACAAACTGTCCTGCGCGGCGGCCTGGTCAAAAGGCATTCCGGCTTTGATATTATCACAGGCTTTTTGAGCATGTTCGCGGGCGTTTTCCATGCTCTTGTCGTTCTTGATAGCATTAACAATTTCGCCCTTGACATCTTCAAGCTTCTTTACATGTTCAGGCTGAACTTCCGCCAGGGCTGCGACCAGGAAACCCTGTTCCAGGTTGAACACCTGGCTGATATCGCCGACATCGCTTCTCCAGGCAAAATTATTCACCCGCGTCTCCATGCCGATACCCGGTATATATGCGCCTTTTTCAAAGGGAGCGGTCTGGCTAACGGTGAGGCTTTCGGCAGCTACCACAGTTTTCAAACCGTTTTCTTTGCCAAATTCTGCAATATATTCCGCTTCTTCGCGCAAGGCTTCGCGCGTTGCCGGCGACGGCTCTATCTTTAACAGAATATGACTTGCCTTAACCTGGTCTTCGCCATTCTCTTTCTTTTTATCATAAACCTTGATGATATGCAACCCAAACTGGGTCGCTACCGGGCCGACCACTTCTCCCTTTTTAGCGGCAAAGGCAGCGTCGGCAAAGGGTTTAACCATAGCAGTGCTGTTGAAATAACCCAAATCACCGCCTTTTTCCGCAGAGCCGGCATCCTGAGAATGGAGAGTTGCCAATTCTTCAAAACTTGCGCCATTCTTTAACTGTTCCAGGATATCCTGCGCTTGTTCGATGGTGGACTGCGAGTCTGCAGGAGTAGCTTTTAATTCCAGCAGCACATAATCGAGTAGACGTTTTTCAACAACTTTATAGTCATCTTTATGGGCATTATAATACGCGGTAATTTCCTGCTCGGTCGGTTCGGCTACCGCTTTGTTGAATAAAGCGACATTATAGAATACATAATTCACTTTGACTTTACTGTTGGTTTTCATAAACTCGAGCTGAGCATCGGCATCGGTAACCACATGGGTCTCGCTGAGCAGGTTGGCCAGTTTTTGCATGGGCAGGGACGAACGCAAATATCGTTCTACTTCCAGCCAAAACTGGTCGGCAGAGGGGTTATTCAGAGCGGCCTGGTACCGGGCCATATCAAACTGGCCGGTAAGGGAATCCTGGAATGCCTCATTGCTCTTTAGAATATCCGGGGGATTGTTGAAAATTTCTTCAGTCAATTCAGAATCAGTTGTTTTCAGATTCAGGTTCTCCAAAGCGTCTTTGATCAGCAATTGCTGCACAAGCCCCTCAAATACGCGGTTTTCAAGCTGGTTTAGCTGATATCCTTCCGGGTCGGTTCCGTACTGCTCGCGATAAGCCGCCAGTTCATTCTGGTATTGCTCATTATACTGATCCAGAGTAATATCATCGCCGTTCACAGTAGCAATAACGCCGCGATGGGCGCCGCCGGACTTGAAACCGCCCATACCCCAGTCAATAATAATTGTTAACATGAATGCTACTACCAGGATCATCAACATGACCTTGGTGTTTTCGCGCATTCGGTTCATAATAGCCATAAAATTAACCTCACGTAAATATATAAAGTAAAAATTAATTGCAAAAAAACATCAATAAAGTTAAGACGATAAAGAAAAAAATGCAAGGTATTTCTTTACTATGTTCATATTTTTTAATAAATAACTTGACAATACACGCACAGAGTCGGCGTTTTCTCAAATTAGAAAAAACGAATACTTGCGTAAAAAAAATGTTTTAATTACTGGATACTGTTCAAATTTTTAGCACTAATTGCCTTGCCCGGCAGGTTAATAATTTTAATTGTAATCCTGCTTTCTGATTTTTATATTGCTTGTCGTCCGTTTAGTCAGAAAGTGTATTTATGTGTTATACCCTCAATCGGATCGTGATTTGTTTGATAATGTTAAAACTTTCTCTTATGCTCAAAGTTGAGGGAAAATCACATAAAGCGTTAACTGCCCCGGAACCCATTGATATTATGATAAAAAATTAACCCACTGGAGGAATGCAATGAGAAACAGTACAATTTTTTGCAACACTATGCTGCTTGTTACCAGTCTTTTATTATTTATTGCTGTCGCCGGCAGCGCCCAGAATTTTCGTATGACGCCCAATGATACCCTGGTTTCCCCGCGTATCTTGCCGGACAACAAGGTACAATTCAGCATCTATGCGCCGGAAGCCAAAGCGGTGCTGCTGGGCGGCTCCGACATACCCGATTTGATGCAAAACAATAAACTGACCAAAAATGCAGACGGTGTATGGACGTTGCAATTTGGCCCTGTTGCCCCAGGCGCTTATCGATATAATTTCAATGTTGACGGGTTGTCCGTAACCGATCCGCGCAATACATCAATCAGTGAATCCAACAGTAATGTATGGAGCCTGTTGTATGTACCGGGCGCGGACTTTATGGATACTCATAAAGTCCGGCATGGCGCGATAGCAGAGATAACCTATTTTTCCAAAACCCTGAATAAATTCCGCCGTATGCACATCTACACGCCGCCCGGTTATGAAATTGGCAGTGAAAAATATCCTGTATTCTATTTACTGCATGGCGCCGGTGATTGCGACGATTCCTGGTCAACCGTTGGCCGCGCCGGGTTTATTCTCGATAATCTGATCGCCGCGCAAAAAGCCAAACCAATGATCGTAGTTATGCCGGCCGGACACACCGGGCCGTTCCTTTGGGGCCGCCGCGGCAGCGATGGCGCCCGTCCCCCGGTTGATGAATTTTTACTCGATTTCACCAACGACATATTGCCTTATACGGAAACCCACTACCGCGTATTGACAGATCGTCAGCATCGCGCTATTGCCGGGCTTTCTATGGGCGGCTCTCATACCCTCAACATTGCCATACCGCACATGGAACTGTTTGCCTGGATCGGTGTGTACAGCTCCGGAATTTTTGGCATAACCGGCGGTAATAACCAATTCGGCAATGCCGGGCAGAGTTGGGAAGATGAACACAAACAGGAATTGAGTAATACCGAATTGATCAAAGGCATCAAACTGTTCTGGTTTGCCACCGGCAAGGATGATTTCTTGGTCGAAACCACCCGCGCTACCGTGGATATGTTCAAAAAACATGGTTTCAACCCGGTTTACAAAGAAACCACCGGCGCCCATACCTGGATTAACTGGCAATTATATCTGAACGAATTTGCGTCGCTGTTATTTCAATAACTAACTCTTTTTTACCGGGCAGGGAGTCAATATTCCCTGCCCGGTGTGCGGCGTTTTGACCGGTGTAACCAGGGGAAACCGGTTGCTTTATTGTTTCTACATCAGAAAAAAAGCCAGATACTATCCAGATATTTATTTAAAAACCAATTTAAGTAATATAAAAGTTAACAAACAAGTAGAATATCTTGAACTTTTTATCATAAAACACAATAAATACAGTATAAATCGCAGAAAAAATAAAATTAACTATTGCAATATTATCAAAAATTATTATATATTTAAAAATTAAGGTAATAACTTTTATCATACTCATTCGTCTTATAGTTAATATTACTTTATATAAAAATAGTAAACACAAAAAGTTAATAACAAAATCGTACACTTCTGGTTCCCAATCTCCCGATTGGGAACCCGCTTGTACAAAATCTCTGATTTGAAAGGCAAAGACCATAATAAAAATAACTGCTTGAAAGGAATTGGAGATTCCTGACCTCTCTCGTGCCTTATCAGGAGATTAAGAACGAGGAGAAAAGTTAATCACAAAATCGTAATTGGTTTAATATAAGAAATATGGCATAAAAATTGATATATTATAAGTGGAATATTTTGCTTTCCTTGCCTCACATGACATGATTTTTAAGGTTATTTTAATGGACAGAGATTTTCAACCTAGCGGTTAGAGCAAACAGGTTGTTAATAAACGAAAGCGCTTTTCTTTTAACGAATTACCGACCACCAGATAAAAAAATATTTTTATACGCGGTAGTTCCTGTATACCGGTAACAACCAGAAACCTGCGCTGGTTCATAACAGGTCATTTTAGCAAAAAACATAACTGTAAAGGATCACGACCATGATACGAAAATTCCCATTTCTATCCTTTTCAAGTGTTTTGCTGTTATTCCTCCAGATCAATCTAGTCTTCGCGCAGAAAAAAGCTCTTGAAGAGTTGCTGAACATGAGCCTGGAAGAGCTATCCAATATCCAGGTGATAACTGCCTCCAAAATCCCTCAAAATATAGAAACCGTGCCCGCCACAGTCCGGGTGATAACGACAGAGCAGATCGCCAATAACGGCTACCTGACCCTTGAAGAAGCGCTTGCTGATCTGCCCGGCATGCAATTCCGCAACATAAACGGCTTTAACAGTTATGTTTTTATGCGCGGAGTACCCAGCCAAAACAACCTCATTCTGGTGCTGGTTGACGGCATACAGATCAATGAACTGAATTCCGGCGGATTTTACGGCGGCGGACAATACAATCTCCAAAACGTTGACCGGATTGAAATTGTCTATGGCCCGGCATCGGCGCTATATGGCACCAATGCCGTTTCCGGTATCGTCAATATTATTACTAAATCTCCCCAAACCCATACAGGCCTGGATCTGTATGCACTATACGGCACTTTTAATACGGTCAACGCCGGTTTTAATTATGGGCAATGGTCGAATGAGCGAGACCTGGGCTGGCGGATTTCCGGTATGTTCAAAACCACGCAAAAAGCCAATCTCAAAGGCGCTGCCGGTGATAATAACTGGTCCGATAACATGGAGAATTTTGAGGACGATTATTCCATTGACGCCAGGTTAACCTGGCGCCGCTTTGACTGGGGATTAAATTATCAAAACAAGCAGACTTCGACAGCCACATATAACAAAGCCATTGGTACTCATTACCTCGATACGGATACATACTGGAACATTCGTTTTATCAATTCCTGGCTCAGGCACAATATCGAGATCAATAAAAAGATCAGCATTGTTACCCAGGCTTATTATCGCAATTCTACGGTGATGGATAATTCCGTTCTGATTGTTACAGACACATCGCAAGTTGGGTATTACCGGCCCAATCAGCTTGCAGGCATTGAAAACCTCGTAAATTATAATCCGACCCCAAAATCTCAGTTTATTGCAGGGATCGTATATGAATATGAAGAACTGGCGCATGGTTATTCGAACACATCCAGTCCCGCACCCAATATTCGCCCGCTCAGGCCGCCCAAACCGGATATGGATGAAAATACTTTATTCAGTATTTATGGACAATACCGCTACAAGATCTATAATTCATTAAAACTGTATGCCGGCGCCCGCTTTGATAACAGCAGTATTTATGACCAGGTAGTAACGCCCCGGTTAGGGTTGGTATTTAATAAAAATCATTACACCGGCAAATTACTCTACACCGAAGCATTCCGGGCGCCCAAAGCCTGGGACTATACCGACGGTGTAGGCAATCCAAACCTCAAACCGGAAGAGATCAGTTCCCTGGAATTTTATTCCGCATATAATTTCAAGCCAACAATGCGGGTAGATATTTCTGTGTTTAGGAATTTTATTTCCAATAAACTGGTCAAAGAGAATACACAGAATTCCTGGCGCTGGATCAATTATGGCGAATTGCACACCAACGGCTTGGAACTGACCCTGGAATATGAAAAACAGCCGCTGCAAACCTGGTGCAATTACTCATTAAACCGCTCACTTGATGAAAACGATGCATTCATTCCCGAAATCAGCAAACATCAGTTTAATGCAGGATTGCATTACCGTATCACACAAAAATTACGTTTTACAGTAAACGGCCATTATTACGGAGAAAGAAAGAATCCCCGTGTTATTCAGTCCACCGGCAGCGATATGATTAAAGCAGCGCTGGTTATGAATGCCTCCCTCGCCTGGCTGCTGAATGACCAACTGGAAATCCGTTTGTTCGGTAAAAATATTCTGGATGCTGAATACTATCACACTTCAAACTTGCCTCCGGACCGCTATCGACAGCCGCAGCGCAGTTTAACAGTTCAGGCCAATGTTCATTATTAGAAAAGCAATACTGACCAGAAATTACGGTAGCATTAAATGAAAATGAAATTATTAACAATTGTATTCATCATTACGGGTTCCCTGGCCATCACTAGTGCAGCGCCTATGCAAAACCAGGATTATACCAACAATATAAAAGCGGCATTTATATATAATTTTACCAAATATCTGAGTTGGGCCGAACAGGATTACCCGGTCTTTACCATAGGCGTCATCGGTAACAGCGCTATCATCCCCCCGTTACAGGAAATCGCTCAGCAACGCCGGGTTGAACAAAAAGAAATTATAATTAAACAATATCAGGATGCAGCGCATATTGACCAATGTGATATACTATTCATTCCCGAATCAGGCAAAAATCAATTGACGGAAATAACTGCCAGGCTGCAAGGTAAAAACACTTTACTCATTAGTGAAATTAATGGCGCACTGGCTGATGGAGTGATGATCAATTTTTTAAACATTGAAGAGACCATCAAGTTTGAAATTAATTTAAAGGCGATGAATGAGATGAATTTTCATCCCAGTTCACAGCTTTTAAAAGTAGCCGTTCGGGTTATTGAATAGGAGGACGACCAATGAAACATGGAAAATATTTTTCCATAAAAAACAAATTGATCCTCATTCAATTGTTGACCACCTTTTCCGTACTGTTATTTTATAGTCTATTCCATATATTACGTGATTCCCGTTTTTATATGGATTCAGCAAAACGGGAACTCTATTCCATGACGGAATTGCTTGGCTCTAACTGTATCTCCGCCCTGCATTTTATCGACCGGCAAACGGCAGGTAACATTCTTGCTACGCTAGCGGTTCAGGAACAAGTTTTCAATGCCTGGATCTTTGATGCTGAAAACAACCTGTTTGCCGAATATCATAAACCGGGTCATGAAAATCAAAGTCCGGTAGCGTTATTATCAGATTCAATAATCGTGCAAAATGAAGATATGACTATAATAAAGCCGGTTCAGGATGATGGCGAGGTAATCGGCTATATATCCATTCGTTACAGCTTGCAGAGCTATAAACAGATCATTGCGAAAAGTAAGACCAATTCCCTGGTCATTTTTTTCATCGGTATGGGCGCCGCTTTGTTGCTGGCGGTGGTTACGCAAAGAACAATTTCCAATCCCATATTAAAATTACTGGCGAATATGAAAAAAATTTCCGAGACCGGAGATTATTCAATTCGCCCGACAAAGGAGCGGGATGATGAAATCGGTTCGCTTGCGGATGGTGTGAGCGAAATGCTCTCGCAGATACAACTCCGCGAGGAGGAAAGAAACCGGTTCGACCGCGCCCTGCAGGAAAGCGAAGAAAAATATCGCAACGTTGTGGAACGGGCTAATGACGGGATCATCATTTTACAGGATGGCGTTTTCAAGTATGTTAATCCCAGCCTGTTAGAAATGGCGGAATGTTCGGAACAGGATTTACTCGGCATTCCCTTTTCACGGTTTGTGCCGCCGGAAGAATTATCAAAAATCGTAGCTAATTTTAACAAGCGCATGGCGGGAGAACCGGTGCCAACCATGTATGAAACACGCTTTTTGACCAGCAAGGGTAAAACCGTCGATGCCGAAGTAAATGCCGGTTATATCACATTTGAAGGTAAACCTGCGGACCTGGTGATGATACGCAATATTACGGAAAGAAAGATCATCGAACAGGAACTTGAAAAGCACAAGGAACGGCTCGAAGATATGGTAGCCGAACGGACGGCGCAATTAGAGGCGGCCAACGAGCGCTTGCTGGAACTGGATCGCATGAAATCCATGTTCCTGGCTTCCATGAGCCACGAGTTACGCACGCCGCTGAATTCTATTATTGGCTTTACCGGCCTGCTGCTTATGGAGTTGGCCGGCGGTCTAAATCCAGAACAAAAAAAACAACTGGAAATGGTGAAAAGCAGTTCTTCGCATTTGCTGGAGTTGATCAATGATATTCTGGATATTTCTAAAATCGAATCGGGCAAGGTGGTCCTGGCTATTGAAAGTTTTGATTTGCTGGATGTCGTCCATGAGGCGCTGACTGCCATACAACCTTTGGCTGCAAATAAAGGGTTAAAAGTATTAAGTTCAGGAGCACATAAAATCAGGATAACCAGCGACCGGCGCCGGGTCAAACAAATATTAATGAATCTGGCCGGAAATTCAGTCAAATTCACCGAACAGGGCTATATCGAAATGACGGTTAATACCGAAAATCAGCAAACAGTAACAATAAATGTTAAAGATACCGGCATTGGCATTACAGAGAAGGATTTGGAAAGATTATTCCATCCCTTCCAGCAAATAGATATGACATCAACCAAAAAATATGAAGGCACCGGTTTGGGGTTATATCTTACTAAAAAACTGGCCATACTATTACAGGGCGATATATCTGTAATCAGCCAATATGGCAAAGGCAGCACATTCTCGATTTCATTGCCGGTAGAGTGGAAAGAGGAGTTGAGTAATGAAAAAAATTTTAATTATTGAAGACAATGAAAAAAATTTGTACCTGCTGCGCTTTCTTATCGAAAAACTCGGCCACCAGGTCATAGAAGCCCGCGACGGACAGGCCGGCGTTGATACTGCCGTTGCCGAAAAACCGGATATCATTTTAATGGATATACAGCTGCCGGTTATGGACGGCTATGAAACCACCCGGCAAATTCGTAAAATGGCTGAATTTAAAGATACTCCAATTATCGCCATCACCTCTTATGCCATGGTTGGCGACCGGGAAAAAACACTCGCCGCCGGCTGTACAGACTATATTGAAAAACCGATCCAACCGGAAAGTTTTATTAAGCACATTCAAAAATATTTTTAAAGGAACCGGTATGAAAATTCTCATAGTCGATGATATGAAAGAAAACCTTTTGCTGCTCAATACGCTGTTAACCGGTTTTAGGCATACGGTTGTCCAGGCAATGAACGGCCAGGAGGCATTACAAAAGCTGAAAAACGACTCTTTTGATATGATCGTATCCGATATACTCATGCCGGTGATGGACGGTTACGAGCTTTGTCAAAAATGTAAAAGCGACCCTGACTTACACCAAATTCTTTTTATATTTTATACCGCGACCTATACGGATAAGGAAGATGAAAAGTATGCAATGCAACTGGGCGCCGACCGGTTTTTGATCAAGCCAATGGATCCCGGAGATTTTATGACGGCAATACGCAGTGTTGCGCAAAAAGCCGAACAGCATAAAATCCCTCACCGGGAACCGGCAATTTCGGACATTGAGACAATAAAAAAACACCGCGACCGGCTTTTGAATAAACTCGGTAAAAAAGTTGATGAACTGAATATTGAAATTAGTGAACGAAAGAAAGCGGAAGAAAAATATTGGCAATTAATTGAATCGACGCCTCATGCGATCATGATCCACAGTGATGGTAAAATTATTTATTCTAACCAGGCCGGGTTCCGCTTACTGGAAGTTGATAATGGTAAAAAACTTGTCGGCAGAAATTTGCTTGATTTCATACATTCTGACTATCATGAGCAATTTAAGGAAAAGACTGAATTATTGCTCACCGGAGCGACTCTGTCAAAATCTTGTCATGGACAATTCTTAACTATAAATGGAACGAGTATTGATGTTGAAGTAACCTGTTTACCAACCATTTATAATGGCAAGACAGCTATTCAATTGATCATTTGGGATATTACTGAACAAAAAAAAGCTGAAAATATTCTGCGTAATAATGAAGCGCAACAGGCAATTGCCATGAAAATTGCCAAACTGGGGTATTGGGAATACGATGCAGTAAACAAAATATTCACCTTTAATGATGCCTTTTATTCGATCTATCATACTACAGCGGAAAAAGAGGGCGGTTTTACCATGCCTGCTCTACAATATTTTAAAAAATTTATTCACCCTGATGACCGGCGCCTGGTCGAAAATACCATGAACGAGTTTTTGCAAACAGGCAATACAGAAAAAAGTTATCAGTTTGAACACCGGATCATCTATTCAACCGGAGAGACCGGAACTATCACCGTGCATTTCAATATCATCAAAGACCAGCAAGGCCGCATCGTCAAACTGCTTGGCGCCAACCAGGATATAAGCGAACGTAAAAAGATTGAAAGCTCCTTACAGGAAAGCGAGGAACGCTATCGTATGATCGCCGATCACGTCGGCGATGTGGTTTGGCAACTGGATCCGACTTTACATTTTGTTTATGTCAGTCCGGCTGTGCAGCATGTATTGGGGTATACAATAGAAGAGACTCTGGGAGAACTGGTAACCGACTATCTGAATGAAGATGAAATGCAAAAAATGAAACAAGTGATCCAGAAGCGGATGACTTCTCCCCTCACTCCGCCCACTCCAACCCAATATAAAATGAAACATAAAGATGGACATTGGGTGGATGTTGAAGTTGTTTCTTCTCCTGTGTTTACCAAAAATGGTCAATTTTCCGGTTTTGCCGGGATTACCAGGGATATTACCGAACGCAAACGGGGGGAAAAGGCGCTTGAAGCGGCCAACCAACGCCTGAGAATTTTGCACCGCATCACTGAAACAGTGCACAAGAGCCTGGAATTAAATGTTATTTTTAGTTCCATAACCCAAGCAGTTGTTACCGAAATGGGCTTTTCAACAGCAATTGTAGTCACTCTTGATGCAGATGGAGAAATTTATCGTGTGCGGTCACTAATTTCCTCTAAAAAGTATATGGCGCAAATAGATAAATTAATGGGGCACCCGTTTAAAAATCTGTCATTCCCTGCCAATCGCATTATCAAAGCAGCCCAAAATACCACTGCAACCGGGGAAATGATCATCAAAAGCCGTCTCTATCACATAGCCTGTCCGCCGTTTAAAAAAATTGTTTGTGAACAGATGCAAAAACTCAGCGACAGTAAAAGCTACATCCTCGCGCCCCTGGTGCTTTCCGGAAAAACCTTGGGGGCATTGGTCGTTTCCAGCCCCAAAACAATAAATGAATTACAAGATGCCGACCTGGAAATGCTTGGTACGTTTGCCTCTACAGCTGTTCAGGCAATTGCCAATGCCGGGTTACTCGCGGAAACCAATAAAGCCAAAGAGCAAATCCAGGACAATTTAGAGGAAAAAGAGGTGCTGTTACGTGAATTATATCACCGCACCAAAAACAACATGCAGGTTATTGCTTCCATGCTGCGTATTCATGCCAGCCGCTTGAAGGATGAAAATCTCAAACGTATTTGCTATGATGTGGAAAATAAAATACTATCTATGGCAATTGTGCATCAAAAATTATACGAATCACAAAACTTGTCGCACCTGAATTTGAAAGAGTATTTTAACAATTTGCTGGAACTGCTGGCAAACAGTTTTGCCGCCGACCACATAAAATTCACCCTTGAAGGCGATGATGTTAAAGTATTGATCGATACCGCCATCCCCTGCGGCTTGATCCTCAATGAGTTGATCACCAATTCAATCAAGCATGCCTTTCCGGACAATCGTGAGGGAGAAATAAAAGTCAGATTATACCTGACCCGTAAAAATGAATTGGTCATACAAGTTGCCGATAACGGCGCCGGTTTGCCGCCGGGCTTTAATTTTAAAAAGGATATGCGATTGGGGTTGGAATCTGTAATTGTACTGGTGGAACACCAGTTACAAGGCAAGATCAATTTTAAAAACCATAACGGCTTGTATTGCAAAATTGTATTGAAAGAAGAATTGTATCAACCGAGAATATAATATGAACAACAAAATCAAAGTATTGATAGCAGAAGATGAAGCAATAACCGCGATGAGTTTGAAAATTGATCTGGAATGTCACGGTATTGCGGCCTTGCCGCCGGTTGCGACCGGTAAGGATGCCGTACATCTGGCCTGTAAAGAAAAACCCGATCTTATTTTAATGGATATTCGCCTTAATGAAGATATGGACGGTATTGAAGCCGCTGCAGAAATATTAAAGCATCACAACATTCCGATTATTTTTATGACCGGCTTTACCACCGATACTATAAAAAAACGCGCTATAAAATTGCACCCACTCGATTTCCTCGAAAAACCCTTGGATATGAACAGAGTAAAGCAGCTCATAGACAACATATCTTTAGAAGAGAATACGCTGTAAATAAATATTACACCTGTTTTCCGGGGGAAAAGTATTTCTGTATAGCAACACTTACCGACACTATTTTTATATTGACTGTGAATTGAATCAGCACATACTTTGCTAAAAAATTAATTTTAATCTTGAATTTTTCAGCAATTATTTGTTTATTAGAATCAGTTAAATAATATTTTGATTTGAACAAATTTCATTAACCCTGATTCTGATGTTGCTGAATCACCAGGCACCCGCTGTAAAATCTGATTACTATTGTAACACCAATCATCACGGAGGAAAAATGTCAAGAGTAAAATTTTTAATTGTTTGTTTGCTTTTTATTGTTAATTACAGTTACAGCCAATCCCCATCCTTTAGGACCTTTATGAATCCGGTCATACCGGGCGATCACCCGGATTGTACGCTATCAAAATTTGGCGACGATTTTTACACAACCGGGTCGTCATTCAATCCCACCCCGGTCATCTATCATTCAACCGACCTGGTGCACTGGGAAGCCATAGCGCAGCCGGTTTCGCCGTCATGGAGTTTGTATGGCGATGCCCCGGCCGGCGGCTGCTGGGGAGGTCACCTGGTTTACTATAATAATAAATACTGGCATTTTTTTGGGAAAAATGCCATCATGTACTATGTTACCGCCAATGATCCGGCCGGGCCATGGAGCCATCCCCCGGTGGCCTTGACTTGTCCGCCGGAGCTTCCCGGTTTGGGTATGGATAATTCAATTTTCATCGATGATGATAATTCCTGGTATCTGCTGGTGAAAAACGGCCAGTCTGTAAACTGGATCGTACAACTGGGAGATGACGGTCAACCGTACGGAGCACTCTACAACCTGAGTTGGCTCAATCCGGCGCCGGGCTATCCCTACAGTTGGGCGGAAGGCCCGGTAATGTGGAAATACAAGGGTTACTATTATTACTGTTTTGCCATAAATCTGGCCGGGGGACAAAAGGTAATGCGCAGCGCCACCCTGACCGAAGATCAGTCCTCATGGGAAATGCTGGGTGACTTTTTTAATGAATCCGATCCGAAAAAATCATCCGCAATTTTCCAGGGACCAAATCACAGTTCCTCTGCTATAATGCTGGAAGATAGCACCTGGTGGGTTATTTATCATGCCAACGCCAAGGCCGGTTCCAATGAATGGCATGGCATTGGCCGCCAGGGATTGATCAGTCAGGTGCGGTATAATGAAGCTGGCAAACCCACCGCCGATTATTGTACCAACGAGCCGCACACTGCCCCGGCTTTACCCAGCAGCGGCATCCCCTGGATGGTGCCGAAATCGGATTTCTTTACCGCTGAGAAACTGAATCCCGAATGGTCTTTTCTTGGTTACACCCCGGATGGCACCTATTCTCTTACCGCTCGGCCCGGCTGGTTCAGGCTATCGCCCAAAGGCAAGGAAAATACCATTATTAAAAATGATGCCGAACATAATTATTCGCTCATAACCCGGGTGGATTTCAATGCTGCCGCTACAGCAGACCAGGCCGGTTTGTGGATATTTAACGGCCCGCAAACCCTGTTCGTCAAACTCTACAGCACGGTTAACACCGCCGGCAATAAAGTGATAGCGTTCAGTTTTGACGCTACCTATTATGAAACGCCGAACACGGCCGGTAATATTGTCTGGCTCAGGCTGATCCGCATCAATCATGTTGTATACGGGTATTTCAGCGCCGATGGTGTCACCTGGTCTCCGGTAGGCGAAAGCATTAATGTTGCATCAATGGATAAAGAACATCCTAATTTTAATGACTTTACGGGTAACCGCCAGGGTATCTATGTCAAAGGTAGCCCCGCTGATTTCGATCTGTATATCTACCGGGACGCCTACTCGCCCATCCTCGCCGAATGTCCCGCCAATCAGTATGGGGTTACAGCATCAACGAAAAAAGACGGCATCAGGATCCTGGATAATATCCACAATACCGACTGGGCCTTGTATGCCGGCATGGAATTTGGCAATAACGAATATGTAAAAACCCCGGCCATGCTTGAAGTGATTGCTTCGAGCGATGCAAACGGCGGCCTGATAGAAGTATGGCTCGACTCTCTAGATACCGGTACCAAGGTCGGTGAATGCGTCATTACCGGCACCGGCAGTATGAAAACATTCAAAACATTTACAGGAACAGTCGCTCCCATAACCGGGCGGCATGATGTGTATTTAAAATTCACCGGCACAGGAGAGGACAAGCTATTCCAGCTAAAATGGCTGCGCTTTTTAACCGAAAGCGAAGTTGCCACCTCTTTAGGGGAAAATCAACCCCCGAAACGACCGATTGAAAACTCTTTGCAGCAGAACTATCCCAATCCCTTTAATCCGACAACCGAGATTAATTTCTCGATAGCCGAACCATCCTTCGTTTCCCTCAAGGTTTTTAATTTATTAGGGAAAGAAATAAATGAACTGGCCGGTAAAAGCTATACCGCAGGACGGCATTCGGTAACGTTCGACGCCTCAAACCTTGCCAGTGGTATCTATTTTTATAAATTAAACACCGGACATTTTTTGCAAACTAGAAAGATGTTCCTGGTAAGATAATTATTATATAGAGAAAAATACTACTTGTACAAAGTATCTTTACGTTGTCATATCTATATCACACAAAAATATTGGAACAAGGGGGTGCACCCCCTTGTTCTGATATACGGATAATGAAGTTTTCTGTATTTTAAAAAGTCATTTCCCGGGAGAAGAAAATATGCCGCATACAGAAATTGAAAAAGTCCTGCGTTTCGGCATGACCGGAGTAATGGTCAACATGGCCGGGGTACTACTCTCCGGGCCATTGGGACTTTTAGTGGTAACACAAACACACCCGCAGCCTGCCTGGCAGGACGCCCGGCTGTTTCTGGAATATTATCACCCGGTGCAAACCCTGCCGTTCTTTGCCGGCATTGCCCTGGTGCTGGGATATGTTATGATGATAGCGGCAATTCACCTGGTTGCCGCCAAACCACAGCGGCCATTAACCCTGACTGCTGCAATGCTCACCGCGGCGTTTGCCACGCTTATTTTCTTTAACTATATTAACCAGACCACCTTTGTTCCGGCGCTGGTTAAAAATTATCAACCGGATTATGACCCGTTAATCGCGGCGTTCTCGTTCTCGAATCCCAATTCATTATGCTGGGCTATAGAAATGTGGGGTTATGCGCTGCTTGGACTCGCCACCTGGTTTGCCGCGCCGGTTTTCAAGCGTACAAAATGCGAAAAAATCACCGCCTGGCTGATGATCTCCAATGGGGTGATCAGCATTGCCGGGGTTGTTTTTGTATCCGGCAACCTGGCCTGGGTGTTCACCCCGGCAGGGCTGGCGAGCTATGCAGTCTGGAATGCGCTGGTTTTTGTCATGGCGGTGTTTATTTATATTTCATTCCGGCAACGCGCAACTGCTTTACAAGCTGAAAATAACTCAACAAGGCCGGCAACACCACCTGAAAATAATTGAAAAACCAACGGGATTTTATGATCGAACCGCAAACATTCCGCGCAGTTATTGAAGAAGGCAGCCATGGCGGCGCCTATGTAACGATCCCTTTTGATGTAGAGAAATTATACGGACAAAAACGGGTTCCGGTTAAAGCATTCATCGACAGCGAGCCGTACCGCGGCTCGTTGGTGCGCATGGGCGGGCCGGCTCATATTTTGGGGATATTGAGAGGCATACGGGACAAGATCGGCAAAGACATTGGCGATGAAGTAGAGATCATACTGGAACATGACATCGAACCGCGCCGGGTTACGGTGCCGGCGGATCTTAAAGCCGCGTTGGTTGGCGAACCCGAAGCGGAGACTGCCTTTACCCAGCTTTCTTACACCCATCGAAAAGAGTATGTGCAGTGGATCGAGGAAGCCAAACGTCCGGCCACCCGCGTGGAACGGATCAACAAAACGATTGCGATGCTGAAAAAGGGTTGAATTTCTTTATTGTAGAAAAACCCCGTAAAGGATTAAAATAACCGGTCAACAGGCACCCTGGTTTTATTCGATTATTGTTTCTTTAATACTCGTTTCTCTAATAATAAAAACCTTTTACATCCACCCTGCCCCTTTGATCAAACTTGATTCCCTCCATTTCCAGCAATTTGCGCTTCATTGCCGGGCCGCCCTGGTACTCGCCGGTTGATCCGTCCGAACGAACGGCGCGGTGACAGGGAATAATAAGCGGAAACGGATTGGTAGCCAGCGCTGTGCCAACAGCCCGGCCGGCCCCGGCATGGCCGATATGCGCGGCAATGCGCGCATAACTGCTCACTTGGCCGCGTGGAATGGCGTGCTCAGCGCGCAGTACTTTTTGCTGAAAAGGTGAGCATAAATCCAGCCTTATGCAGTCGAGGGAAAATGTAATCTCCCCGCCGTTTAAAAAAGCGACCAATTGCCCGGCAACATCATCAATATCTACACAAGATGATATAGCGATATTGGGATAAAGACTTGTTACCGCCTGTCCCGCCGGGACTCCCGGCCTGGAAAGGATGCCTCGGACAATCACGGGCCGCCCGTCGGTTTCATTCCACAATAAGGCATATTGCCCAAACGGCGTATCACAATAATGGCAAAAAAACAGGGCATTGGGAATAATTGGCATAATCATTTTCCATTTTTATAAAAACCTGTTATCGGCTTTTTTTGTACGGGACTGCTGTTTGTTCTTTTCCAGCCAACCGCAGCGGCTGCGTAGCACGTGGTCAAACTCTTTGACAAACGGTTTAATATCCAACAACGGGGTGCCGTCCAGCATATCCACACCGGAGACGGACAATAAAGCGCCTGCAATTTTCAACAATTTTACTACTGAAATGCCGATGGCATTGGGCCGTTTGGGCGCGCGGGTAGCAAACACTCCATGCGGAACGTCATCCATAAATGGCGTTACACACAGGGAAAACCCGACAGAACGGTTAAAATGATATAACAGGATGATATGCGAAAAACCGTCCAGATCCAGCAATCCTTCCAGATATTCACTATAAACTTCAACAGTCCCGATTATTCCCTGAGCCCCGCCGGGCTGGATCGGCGTTCCCTCGCGGGTTTTATGTGGGGTATGAATGATTCCTATTGGACTGTAACTGACGATTTGATCCGTCATTTCTCTCTTCTCAAGTCGTATTACTGTTTATTCTTTCCGGCACAGAACGGCGCCACCTGCGCCGGGTGAATGTGAATGGTTTTCCACACCTTGCCGGTAATGTAAGGCTCATGATCCAGCCATTGTTTTTGCATGGCCTCGCGGGACGGGAAATCGCACACGATCATCGACCCGGCCATTACCCCGGCATCATTCAAAATAGCGCTGGCGTAGAGCCACTCGCCGCGCTCGTACATAGCCAACGCCCCCTGCAAATGGGCCTGGCGCGCCGCCAGTCGCCGGTCCAGCGCACCGGCATCGGTATCGTCATAAGCGATGATAAGGAATTGCATGGTTTTCTCCTCGATCTTGATTATTAACAAGGATACGGTAATGATACCCAGGGAACCGTAATGACCATTTTTTTATGCCCGACGGTTTCATACTGCGTGCATTTAATCCTTTCCCTGCCCAGGTACAAAGTTACCTGCATGGTCGGTTTGCACTTAAAAGTAACGCCCTGTAAATCATTGGGCGTTACCTGGTACGAATTATTTAGGACAGACAATTGAGGTTCAATGAATATATCTGCCTGGTTGCCATTAGTTATTATCTTGTAATTTATATTACGACTTACTTCATAGTATTTCAACAGCCGCGCGGTGGTGGTGACCAGCAGAATTTTATCCTTATGCAAAGCGGACAGGTATTCCAGGCTCCGGCGTACCTCTGCCGGTATGCCGGTTTGGATGTTCAATCCATCGCAAATATGAGTATACAGGACTAAATACCCCTGGTTTGCGATCAGCCGATGCAGATATTTAGGATCAAGCTGCCGCGCCAGGTCCGGCAAATTTGTGGTACTCTTGCCGCCCCAGGGATTGATCCATCTCTGGAATTCCCAAATTCGGGAGCCGTCCTGCAGAGTGGTTTGCCACATCAAACGGTTTTGCAGGTCAAAGGGCGATTCAGGCAGGTTGCGATATTTTGTATAACGCAGCGCTTTTTGCAGGTTGTTCTTGAAATAAACACCCGGATTGTTGGCAGCATCCTGACCTAGAATATGCGTGGTTTTGCCGAGTCCGAAATAACGAATGCCATATTCCTTGACAAGATTGAAATGATATTCCGGCGCCGAGGGGACAGCGCCAAAGAATGTGGGCCAATAACCGATATTTTGGGTATTGCGTTTATTGCCATGATTGACCCAGACCGGTAATTTGACGCCTAGTTTTTCCAGTTCGTCCAAAGCGGCAAGGGCGTGTTCCCGTTTAAATCCGCCCTCGTTAAAATTACCAAAAGTATGCAGGGTATCGATATGACCGGATTGCATCAATTCCACCAGGCGGGCGGTATATGTATTTCGCTCTTTTCCCGTGCCGTTAAACCAGGAAACCTGTGGAGTAGTGGTATTGTTATAAAACCAGATGCTGTTAGCCGTCTCAAGTGCCAGTCCCTTGCCGATAGGAGTCTGCCGGTCGCTGTTCAAATAATCCATCATGGTGGTATAGCACTCACCGGAACAGGTATTATCCAGGTCGCTGTTTATAGCCATTGCGGCTTGAAAAGGCCAGGGGAATTTTCTTAATTTAATATCCGGCATAATCCCCTGCCCTATTTCCTGTAAGCTTTAACGGTAGCCGGAATACCCACGGCTATGGCGTTTTCCGGTATATCGTGGGTGACCACGGCGTTGGCGCCAATGACCGCGCCGTTACCGATGGTTACACCGGGCAGTACTATGGCCTGCGCGCCAATGTACACATCAGAGCCGATGATGACATCTTTTTCCGTGGCTTCCTGTTCGATATAGGGTATACCTTTTTTAAAGCCATGATTGGAGGCGGTGATAAAGGCGCCGGGACCAATGCCGGTATAATCACCGATGCGGATCACCGATTTTTCACCGGCCATTAAATAGGCATGGCGCTGAATGATAACGTTCTCACCCAGAAAAATATTTTCCGGAAAGGCAAACACAGCATTCGGACGAATGCCTGTGCCCTTGCCCAGCTTGCCAAAATTAATAATACCCCAGACATTATCATTCAGAAACATGACGATGAGATGCTTTAACTGCAACCACAGGTGTTTGGAGGTGAATATACGGATATATTTAAAACGTTTTGCCATAAGGTTCTCCAATTTGTCGGTTGCCAGACTGTCCGCCAGGTTCATTAAAACATAGCACTACACTTCCTGACTCGCAATTGACCCAGTTACCTGGCAGGGGTGAGATCAATTCATTAATATATTGAATATAGTTCTCTTTTTGTAGATCATCAACAAAATTATTACGATTCAGATAGAATAATTTATAAAATTCAATAAATCAATCAAAAAGTGGTGTTAATCTTAAATCAAAAGGAGCAGCTGGTGGAATATTATCAGAATTTGGAAGAGGAGCTGGGGGTTGTATTGGTTGGGGTAACTCTAAATTATCAATAAACTCTTGAGTAATTGTAAAACCTGTATCTTCATTGCTAAAATCCGTAATATTTTCAAAATTACTATTAATAATATGTAGTGGTAAAAATAATAAAAATGTAATTGAACTTATTGAAATAAATGGTATTAATAAGTTATTCAAAAATAATTGTAATATATTAAATAAAAAACCTGCATTAATTATCATATCACTATTTGTATTATCATATTTATAATAATTACTCCTTATTTTGCTAATTTTTTTCAATTCTCTCTTAACTAATTTTTTTTCTTTAGTATAAACCTTGTTTAAAATAATCGCTGCCCAAAAATTATTAGCATTTTGTTGACAATAATAATATAAATAATTATTAGTTTCCATTATAATGTTTCGTTAAAATTAATGATTGATGTTAAATTATTATAAGCTAACCATTGTTCAAAAAGTAAGAAAAGTTCTGAATTAATTTGTTTATTTTTATTATCAACTATTACTTGAATATTTTCTGCATTTTTAAACTCATCTTTATTTTCATTCAATGCTAGTAATAAATTAGGAAATCGATTTGTCTCATATAATATACTAAGTGGTTCTCCGCTTTTAATTAAATATATTACATCACTGTTATAAGACTTCGAAAACATAACTATTAACATATCATTAGGTAATTCTGATGTAAATCCCGAACCATTGGCAACATCTCTAAACTCGAATAAACTTGAAAAAGAACTTTGTGAATTATTAAAATTTTGATTTACTCCAAATACTATTGATGCAATAATAAAAACGTATGATAATAATGTAAATAAGTCAACTAATGTCTCAAAATTATCCTCACTTGTGTAATCTTCTTTTAATTCATTTTTAGAAAAAAAATGATTATTATTTTTATATTTCACTTATTCTTTTCTCCTGTATTGAAATTAAAAATAATAATATCTATTTTTGAAAATATTGAATTGTTCAATTTTTGCAATATTATGGATACAATTCGTATTATTAAGCCAATAAAAGTAGAAACCATAGCAATTTGAATTGACTCAAAAAAAATGTTTAAATTTTGGACTTCCCTAATTATTGGATTTAAACCTACGATTAGTGATGAAATTGTTAGTAAGAAACCCATTGCTGGTCCAAGAATTTGTAAAAACTTATATCTAATTTCATTTTCCATGTAAAGTTCAGTTAATTTTATTTTTACTAATTCAATATTATTATATTTTAAATATATTTTGTTTATGTATTTTTCTAGTGAACTTCTTTTCCAATTATACCACATTTTAATTATTAATTCATTAATTAATATAAAAGTATATAATGAAAAAAAAGTTAAAATAAAATTTCCAATTGGTTCATTAAATTTTAGTAAAACATTTGAAATAGTTTTTGTAATATAATGTCTATTTGAAAACTCTTTATTTTTTGAAAAGAAATTGTTTTGGTAAAAACTTTTTAAGTTTTGTTTTTCGTTATCAATATATATTTTTGTTATTTTTAAATTATTGAAATCATTAAAATTTAGAGTTATTCTTTGTTTGGCATAATCATTTTTTAATATTTCCGCAGATAATAAATTTTCAATAATACAAGAATTTAATTTTTGCTCAACTTTTTTTGAATTAATATCTATACCAATTCCTTTTGTTGTTAATACGGGATACATTGAATAACTTTTAATAAAAACATTATTGTTAAAAAATATTTCACACGTATTGAATGTTTTTTTGATCTCAATCTGAAAAGAATTCGAACGTCCCTTTATTAAAATCGAAGGATTAAAATTGGGTAAATAAATAATAATTATTGATGTAATAAAAATTGAAATCATTAAGTAAAGTGTATTTTTTAAACTTATCCTTTTTAAAAGGAAATTGATTATAGTTTTTAATGACATCTTTTAACCCTTTAAAAATATTTGACATTTATTTTAAAATTTAAAATAAAAAAACAAAATATTGCCCAATAAACAGTTAATATCATGCTTTTATTTACATCTTTTCCCCAAATTATTTAGTTTCGTTTTTAAATAATACAAAGAATAAAAATAAAAATCAACAAATTATTAAAATAAAATATTTAAATTTTTCCCCTCTTCCCCACCACAATCCCCTTTTGCCGCTCTTTGCCGGACAGGGTCTTTTCCACAAACAACTTTTCGCCTGTGAATGGATTCTGCTCCGTATAGTACATGAGACTGGAATACGTGGAGGGCGTGGGCGTAAAGATCTGCACCTGCTCCGGCGCTATGGCCAACTGCCGCGAGGCGTACTCTTTTAACGCGGCCATCTCTTTGTCCGTGCAGCCGGGATGAGCGGCGATGAAATAATAAGTGAGGTATTGCTCCTTGCCGGCTTCTTGTGTATATTTCTGAAACAGCTCTTTAAATTTGCGCAAGGAAGCGGAACCGGGTTTGCCCATCAACGCCAGCACCCGGTCGTCGGTATGCTCCGGGGCGATTTTCATTTGTCCCGATGTATGGTGACAGACCACCTGGCGCAGGTATTCCGCGCCATGCTGCCGGTCATCCAGCGCCAGGTCATAGCGCAGCCCGGAGGCGACAAATACTTTTCTGACGCCCTCTATTCTTTGCAGTTCTTTTAAAAGTTGGGTCAGCGGCTGATGATTGGGACGCAGGGAGATGCAGGTCTGCGGGTAAATACAGCGTTTGTCCGTACACTCGCCGGATTTGAGTTTTTTGGCGCATTCAAAGCCGTACATATTGGCGGTGGGGCCGCCGACATCGGCAATCACGCCTTTAAAATTTTTATCACCAGTAAAATTTTTCGCTTCATTTAGAATAGACTGCTTGCTGCGGCTGGTCACGGTGCGGCCCTGGTGTACGGCAATGGCGCAAAAGTTACATTCACCATAGCAGCCGCGGTGCGTGGTGATCGAAAAGCGAATCGTATCCAGCGCCCGCACCTTGCCGCGCGCCAGTTCGGCGGGATGTGCTTCGCGCTCGTAATCCAGTTCGTAATACGAGTCCAGTTCCGCCGTAGTGGGATGCGTCTGCGGCGGATTCTGCACCAGGTAGCGGTCGCCGGTTAACTGGCATAATCCTTTGGCTGTCAGCGGATCGTTATTGCGGTAGAACTGGTGGAACATGGATATGAACGCCTGCTTATCGGCAACACATTCGGAGTAAGAGGGTAATTCTATATAATCCGCCGGTTTTTCTTTGGCAATAGTGCACAAGCCGCGAATCGAATCGACCGGTCGGTTTGTTTTCAGACATTCCGCCAGTTCCAGCACCGCTTTTTCAGCCATGCCGTACAGCAGGTAATCAGCTTTGGCGTCGAACAAAATGGAACGGCGGATTTTATTATCCCAAAAATCATAATGCGCCACCCGGCGCAGGCTGGCTTCGATGCCGCCCAGTACAATGGGCCTGGTGTTCTTGAAAAACCTGCGGATGAGGTTAGCATAGACAATCACGGCGCGGTCCGGGCGACGGTCATTAACGCCGCCGGGAGTATAATCATCCTGGTTGCGCCATTTATTCGAGGCCGTATAATTGGCAACCATGGAATCCACACTGCCGCCGCTGACCCCCCAGAACAGTTCAGGCTCACCCAGGCGCATAATATCATCCGGTGAATTCACATCCGGCTGGGCTATAATGCCTACCCGGTATCCGCGCGCGGCCAGCAGCTTGCCGATCACCGCCACGCCGATAAAGGGGCTGTCGATATAGCTATCCCCGGTAACCAGGATAACATCCAGCTTGTTCCAGCCCAGTTTTAATGCTTCAGCTTTGGTTACAGGTAGATACATAGTTGTTTATAGATAATATTATGATCAGAAATAATTTATTTACAAGAATGTACACTTTTTACGGCTGAATTGAAAGCAAAAGATAGAGTCCCCATTGATTTTACGGCATATTACTCAATACCGGCAAGCAGCGCCTGCCGGTATCATAAAAATTGTCCTATTTCAATTTTAACCCGGAAAAACCGAGAAAGGCAATAGCCATCAGTCCCGCCATAACAAAGGCAATGGGAATGCCGCGCAGGGGTTTGGGTATATCGGCCAGTTCCAGCTTTTCGCGTATTCCGGCCATTAATATCAGGGCCACAGTAAATCCCAGTCCACCGGACAAGCCATGCACAACGCTTTGAATAAAATTATACTTTAAATCGATATTCAGCAGCGACACGCCGAGGATGGCGCAATTGGTAGTGATTAACGGCAAATAGATGCCCAGCGCTTTGTACAGGGCGGGACTGGTTTTCTGGATCACCATTTCCACAAACTGCACCAGGGCGGCAATAACCAGAATAAAAGCGATTGTCTTTAAAAAGGTCAAATCGGGGGGGGTAGCAAGAGAAAAAACCCTGTAAAATAAATTGGCCGGTACCGGTTCGAACAGGTAAAAATCTATCAGCCAGGTTACGGCCGAGGCCAGGGTCATTACAAAGGTTACCGCTGTTCCCATGCCAATGGCAGAATCGATTTGTTTGGAGACGCCGATATAGGGACAGGTGCCGAGAAAACGGGCAAAGATAAAATTATTAATAAAAATTGAACTGATTGCCAGAATGAATAAACTTTTTAATTCCATTTTATCCTCAAACTAAAATCGAAAACTAATTACGCTGCCGTTTGGCTTCAAGCCAGTTAAAAAATCCAAGTACCAATCCAATAGTGATAAACGCGCCCGGGGGCAGAATCATAATCAGCATCGGCTCAAAACTGGTGCCCAGAATGGGGTATCCCAGCAAACTGCCGCTGCCGAGGATTTCACGAATTACGCCCAATAACACGAGGGCAAATGTAAAACCGATGCCCATTCCCAGGCCGTCCAGAGCAGACAGCCAGACACTATTCTTGCCGGCAAAAGCCTCCGCCCGTGCCAGGATAATACAATTTACTACAATCAAAGGGACGAAAATACCGAGTGATTTATGAATTGCCGGTAAAAATCCAGCCATTGATAGATCAACCATAGTAACAAAAGTAGCAATGACAACAATATAGATACAAATTCTGATTTTTGCCGGGACAATTTTGCGGATCATCGAAATAATAACATTTGAAAAGATCAACACAAAAGTGGCAGCCGCGCCCATACCCAGGCCATTAATGATCGAAGTGCTTACCGCCAGGGTTGGGCATAAGCCAATAACCTGCCTGAATATCGGGTTTTCCGCGTATATTCCTTTAGTTAACTCTTTAAATGCAGACATGCTTGCCTCAATATAACATATTAAAATTAATTATCAGTTTTTATAATTGTCAGCATATCTTCGTAACCGAAGACAATTGAATTGGTCAACGCCCGCGAAGAAATAGTTGCGCCGGTAATGCTTTGAATTTCGCCGCCGTCCTTGTCCACCGCCAAACTTGCCGGAAACTTGCCGATAAACTGTTGCAAAAACCAGGGTTCTTTATCGCCATACTTGATCTGGTTTACTTTGGTGCCCAAACCCGGCGTTTCGGCCTGGTACATTACTTTCAGGCCAATTATACTTCCGGCGGTGTCGACGCCCACAATAGATTCAATGGTACTTGAATAGCCATCCCCTTTAGCCACAAATGCATACCCTACCAGGGTAGTTTTGGTGGTATCGGTATATGCTTTAAACAACTGTAAATTTTTATCATTGGTAATTTCAGTAACAGTCTTAATATCCGCTCCGGGCAGGGCGCTGATTTTGGCTAAATCCAGGGCTTCCTGTTTTTTTGCCTCGATGCGCGGTTTGGTAACGGAATAAATAGCCGCCAGCGAAGTGGCTGCAATAATATTGATCAAAAATAGCAGTCCGCCTAATTTTAATATATCTTTCATTTCTTTATCGTTCCTCCAAACACCCTGGGTTTTGTCCAGCGGTCCAGCAGGGGGGTTAGTAAATTCATAAGTAAAATTGAATAAGAAACACCTTCCGGGTATCCACCGATCTGCCGGATTAAAACGGTGAGCGCGCCGCAGCCGACGCCAAAGATAATCCGTCCCCAAAATGTGGAAGGCGAAGTAACCATATCCGTAGCCATAAAAAATGCGCCGAGAATCAAGCCGCCGGAAAAGATATGAAAAATAACATACCCGGTGAACAGGCCCTCCTTGCCGCCGAAAATCCAGCTTAACAGGGCAACAGTGGCAATGTAGGTAAAGGGAATTTTCCAGCCGATATAACGCTTGTAGAGAAGAAATGCCGCGCCGATCAACAATAAAAACACCGAGGTTTCGCCCAAACAGCCACCCACATTTCCCCAGAACAAATTGCCGATAGAGCCGGATAATTCAATCCAGGCCTGTTTGGCTTCATTAACCCGTTCCAATGGGAATTGGGATGAATTTTGTAAAATGCCTTTACAGGCTTTTAGCACATTCAGCGGGGTGGCGCCGGTAATTACATCGATGCCGGAAATCGTGCCGTTGCGCGGGGCCAGACTGAAATTTGTCATGTGGGTAGGCCACGAAGCCAGCAGAAATGCCCGGCCCAGCAACGCCGGGTTCATGGGATTGAATCCCAGGCCGCCGAAAATAAACTTGCCAATAGCTATGGCAAATACTGAACCGATTGCCGGCATCCACAGCGGTACCTGGGCGGAAACGTTGAATGTCAGCAGCAAACCGGTCAATAAAGCGCTGCCGTCGCTGATGGTCATGGGCTTTTTGGTCAGTTTACAGAGTACGGCTTCGGTGGCAAGCGCGGAAACAATGCCGATGATTATCAGCCATAACGCCCGTAAACCAAAGAAATAAACCGCGCCCGCTGCCGCCGGTAATAATGCTATGGATACGGAATACATTATTTTCGGAACGGATTCATGGTCAAAAATATGCGGCGAACTGGAGACAAAATATTTCTTTTCCATCAATAATTACTCTTTAGATATATGTTATTGCCGGACTCTTCTCTCAACCGGCCTTTTTCATGGATTTAATAACCTGGGACTTGCCATATTTTATCAGATGCACAAGATTGATATGCGCCGGGCAAACATAAGCGCAGGAGCCACATTCGATACAATCCAAAATATTATGCTTTTTAGCGGCGTCGAAATATTCAGCCTTGACATACGCGCCCAGCATTTTCGGTAGCAAGCCCATCGGGCACACATCGATACAACGCGCGCAAGAAATACATACCGATTCTTTGAATCTCCGGCTGTCATGTTCATTCAGAACCAATAGTCCCGAAGTACCTTTGATAACTGGCGCTTCAAGTGAGGATTGTGCCAAACCCATCATGGGGCCGCCCATAATGATCTTGCCGGTATCCTCCGCCAGGCCGCCGCAAAATTCAAAAAGATAAGAAAACGGTGTGCCGATGCGGGTGAGTACATTTTTTGTCTCTTTAACGCCTTTGCCGGTAACGGTTACTACCCGCTCTATCAGGGGTTGCCGGAAGGCAATCGCATCGTAAACTGCCGCGGCAGTACCGACGTTTTGCACAACACAACCGACATCCATCGGTAAACGTCCTGCCGGAACAGTGCGTCCGGTGATGGCTTTGATAAGCTGTTTTTCAGCACCCTGCGGGTATTTAACATGCAGCGGGACAACCGCATAGGGCAAACCCGATTTGGCGATCAATCCCTGCATGATGCGGATGGCGTCCGGCTTGTTCTTTTCAATGCCGATATATGCCTTTTTCACACCGAGGATCTTGACCAGTAACTGCATGCCCGAGACGATCTTTTCTGCCTGTTCCAACATCAGGCGATGATCGGACGTCAAATACGGTTCACACTCGACGCCGTTGATGATCAATATTTCAATGGTCTTGTCCGGTGGGGGGCTTAGTTTAACATGGGTGGGGAAAGTAGCTCCTCCCAAACCGGCTAATCCGGCGGATTGAACGCGCGCCAGCATCTCTTTTTTATCCAGGTTTAAATAATCGTCCTGGTAAGCAATGTCGGGGACACGGTTATCCTGCCCGTCGCTTTCGATAACAATCGACAACACCGGGGCGCCCAATGGATGCGGCCGCATTTCCACTGCCGTTACCGTACCGGAGATAGAGGCATGTGAAGGCACGGAGACAAAACCGCCGCTCTCGGTTACCGGCTGCCCGGAAAGCACCTGGTCGCCTTTTTGTACAATGGGCTTTGAAGGCGCGCCGATGTGCTGTTGCACCGGGATTACTACAAACGGCGGCAGCGGGCATTTTTCAATGGCTTTTTGATCCGTACCCTTTTTACTATCAGGTGGATGTATGCCGCCGGAAAAAGATTTCGATTTCAAAAATCCCAAAATCACTCCGAAATTTAATTATTTGTAAAAATTATATATTTGCCAAGGCTGGATGTTACAATTTATGGAGGGTTTGGATAAAAGTTTATTTATAATTTTTTCAACTCTTTAATAAATTCTTCTTTGGCCTGAAAGTTTTTATATACCGAAGCAAATCTTACATAGGCTACTTCATCCAATTCCTTCAACGCATCCATAACCATTTCGCCAACTTTTTGCGACTTTACTTCTTCCAGTCCCTGATCGCGTAAATCATATTCAATTTTTGTTATGATCTGTTCGATGGAGGTTACTGAAACAGGTCTTTTAATACAGGCGACCTGAATACTTTTGAATAATTTTTTTCTGTCAAACTCTTCCCGCCGGCTATCCTGTTTAATGATCATCAGCGGGAATTCATCAATTTGCTCACTGGTAGTGAAGCGCCGTTTACATTTAATACACTCCCGGCGGCGGCGGATCATCTGGCCGCCGTCGCGGGTGCGTGAATCTATCACCCTGGTATCGTGATAACTGCAAAACGGACATTTCATCTGACAAGCAGTCTCAATTTATTTATAAAACCAGCCCGAACTGCCATGCGGCGCGGGTAAATTTTACATTATACCCGATACAACGGAAAACGGTCGCACAATTCCTTGACCTGTTTTTTAACGTTGATCCTGATATTTTCATCATTTATATTCAACAATACTTTATCTATCAATTCCGCAATCAACCGCATTTCAGCTTCCTTCATACCTCGCGTAGTCATCGCCGGGGTGCCAACCCGAATACCGCTGGTAATGGCCGGGGTTTGGTCGTCAAAGGGAACCATGTTTTTATTAACGGTGATGCCGGCTTCTTCCAGAGCTTTTTCGCTGGCCTTGCCGGTCAAGCCATGGTTGCGCAGGTCGATCAGCATAACATGCGTATCGGTACCGCCGGAAACAATATGATAGCCGCGCTGCTGCAGGGCGCCGGCCAGGGCCTGGGCATTTTTGATTACCTGGCGCTGGTATTCGATAAAATCGGGCTGCAAGGCTTCTTTAAAGGCCACGGCTTTGGCGGCAATAACATGCATCAAGGGTCCGCCCTGGAAACCGGGGAAGACGTTGGAATCGACAATCTCTGAAAATTTCTTTAGACGTCCTTTAGCCGCAGTAATTCCCATATCGTTCTCGCCATCTTTGCCGATCAGGATCATGCCGCCGCGCGGGCCGCGCAGGGTTTTATGTGTTGTGGTTGTTACAATGTGGCAATGTTCAATGGGACTCTTGATCAAACCGGCAGCTATTAAACCGGCCGGATGAGCAATATCGGACATAAGACGGGCATTGATCTTGTCGGCAATCTGCCGGAAGGTTTTGTAATCAATTTCACGGGAATAGGCGCTGGCGCCGGTAATGATCAGCTTGGGGCGTTCGCGCAGGGCAATCTCTTCCACCTGGTTCATATCGATATAGCCGGTTTGATCCACGCCATAATGTACCATTTTGAAAAAACGACCGGAAAAATTCGCCGGACTGCCATGCGTTAAATGACCGCCATGCGATAAATTCATGCCCATTACGGTGTCGCCATAATTGATATAACTGAAATAAGCGGCCATGTTCGCCTGTGAACCGGAATGCGGCTGCACATTGGCATAATCAGCTTTGAATAACTGTTTGGCGCGTTCACGGGCCAAGTTTTCAACCACATCGACATACTCGCAACCGCCATAGTAGCGTTTTGCGGGGTATCCCTCTGCATATTTATTGGTCATAATCTGCCCCATAGCCTGCAACACCTGCAAGCTGACGAAATTCTCGGAAGCGATCAGTTCCAGTTTATCATTCTGGCGCTCTGTTTCGTGGATAATCGCCTGGAAAACATCCGGATCAAAATCATGTAATTGCATCAAATTATTCATTAAATATTACTTTCCGGTTAAATCATGAATTTTATCGACGCGTAATTTATGCCGTCCGCCTTCAAAGGAGGTCGATAAAAACTTGTCCACAATTTTTTTAGCTTCATCGGCAGTGGTCGTGCGTCCGCCTAACGCCAGGATATTGGCGTCGTTATGCTGCCGGGCTTTTTCCGCCATATATTCGTTACAACACAGGGCGGCGCGCACTCCTTTTATCTTGTTAGCGGTAATGGAAATGCCGATGCCTGTGCCGCAGACCAGAATACCAAACTCTTGTTCACCGGCAACGACACTTTTAGCAACTTTAACGGCAAAATCGGGATAGTCCACCCTGTCGGTATTATAGCAGCCCATATCGGTAACAGTAATGTTCCTGGATTGTAAATACTCTTTTACTTGTTCCTTTAATTCAAAACCGGCGTGATCTGAACCTAAAGCAATAGACATGAACTGCTCCAAAAGATATCTGAGAATTTATCAAGATAAGAATGGAGAGCAAGCGCTCTCCATTAGACACCTATCGGGGTATAAAAATCAATAAATCCATTTATAACAATCGAGTTCCGCTTTAGTTTTGTTGGGGAACATGAACTCATCTTGTTTGCTGGGAATATCAACTGCAATATAATTCATTTTATTTTTGGCCTGATCGGCAAATTGCGCATCATTTGCTGCCTGCCGGTATTCATCATAAGCCAACTTGTAAACCAGCTTGTCATCGATATTGACAACTTTTTTATCTCTTTGCCCAATACAGTCGTCGGCGGTTGCTTCAAAAATTGAACCTTTGACAATATGCGCATAACCGTAACTGCTGTTGATCTTAATAGCCGTATTAATTACGGTACGCGCTTTGGAGAACTGTTTCAGTTCCCGGTAACAGGCGGCCATTTCACTGATCACTTTGATATGATCGGCCTGAATTGCCAGGGCTTTTTCATAAGAAGCAATTGCTTCACGGTATTGTTCATTGTTCTGCAAGGCATTGCCAAGATACTCATGCGCACGGACATCATCCGGCTTTTTACCCAGATACATGGTGAATTTTTCTGCGGATTTTTTGTATTCGGCAATTTTAAAATACTGCTCACCCAGGGTGAACATTAAATTGGTATCTTCGCTGTTTTTGGTAAGAGCCTCTTCATTAGCAGCAATAATATCGTTTATATCGCCGCCGGTTGAACCGATGAGTCTGGCATAGGTACCCTGGGCGTCAGCGTCCGCCGGATCGATCGCCACGATCTTTTTATAAGTTTCCAGTGCTTCATCGAGCCGGTTTTCAGCAATTAATAAAGTACCCAGAGATTTGTAATCTTCAACCTTGTTCGGATCGAGTTCAATAGTTTTCTGGTATTCTTCAATAGCTTCAGATTGTTCACCTTTTGCCGCCAGCAAATAGGCGCGCATTCTGTGATTATGTATTTTCTGCGGTGCACGTTCGGTTCCCAAAGCAAAAACCATCAGGGCGCTGTCCGGCACTTCCAGTTTCATATAAGACTGGCCCAGGAAAGTAAATACATCCTGGAACCGGTTGATGGTATCCAGATTGACCACTTTCCAAAACGGTTTAATGGCATCGCGGTAATTTTTATTTTTGTAATGCTCATTAGCTATACTGAAATTCAAATCCAGTTGATAAGTATAAGCCTTGAACAATGAATCCTGAATGGCTTTTTGACGTTCGGGACTGACTTGTACCTCTTGCCCGCCGGTGGTGGCGCAGCCGGTAAACAAACCAGAAACTGTTATTAATGCTGCGACCAATACAGCGATGACGATCAATCCTTTAAACCATTTCCCTTGCAAATTCACTGTGATACCTCCTCTTAAACATGAAACAAATAATTATTAAAAACTTAAAAAATCAAATGTAAAATGCAATTATAATAAAGTAAATTTTAGTTAAATATATGTTTAAATGCAAGATTTTTTTTAAGGTATTTATTAATGATGTCTCTGGAACCACAACTCCGAGCCGGTAATGCTGCCGGTGAAGCGAAACACAGTCTCATTATAATTTTTCGTATCGGCGCCGGCTCTTTTACCTGCTTCTATCGTCAGATCGACCCGGCCATAATTTCTATGGAACGGAAAACCGAGCCCGGCGCTGACAAATTGTTCTGCTACTGTATGACCGGAGAAATCGTGATAGGGCAAAACGGCATAATAATAACCAAACCGGTAGGAAATGCGGCGGTGGTAATTGGCCAGGGGGGCGTCGGTATCCTGGTATTCGAGGCCGGTGCTCACCCGCCAGTAATTTTTAAATTCATAATCGCGGATCTCGTGGTAATCTTGCCATAATTGATTGTAATAATCGAGAGCGACTAGTACTTTGGAAAACTTGCCGGCAGCGCCCAGTCCGTAACTCAAAGGATAATCCAGTTTGGTGGTAAACTGATCATATTGCTTGGAACTGCCCAGGGTGGTTTTATTATCCAGGTTCAGGCGGCTTTTACTCTTGAAAACCATACCCAGCGTCAGTTGAGGAGTTGCTTTAATCCAGGCGCCGCAATCATAACTCACGCCCCACAAGTGGCTGACGATTTCATCGGCAGCTTCAACATAAGAGCCATCGTCGAACTCGGTTTTCCATTCTTCATTAAATGTGCCGAAATTAAAATTGGCAGTGGCGCCAACTCTGATCCGGTCGTTAATCTTGTATTGCAAGCCCAAAGTGCCGGCGCTTAAGCCGCCATTGCCCCGCACCAGGCGTGTGTAATTTACATAGTAGGTGCTGTTATTGCTGGACAATGTATACTTGGAGGTGGTGAGAGATTTGACTGAAACCAGCAGCAACACCCGCTTTTGCACTGGCACTACAAAATAGAAACCTGAAGGATTACCATTCCGGGTAGTAACACTGTTTTCATTTTCTTTACTGCCGGTCATATCGTAACAGGCATTGACCGAAACAGTAGTTAAGCCATTAACATCAATTGCAGCAATATTCATAGAATTTACAGCAAACCGTTCAATCACCCCCAGGCCGGCGCCGCCCATACCCACAGCTTTGGGAGACACAAAATAATTTGGTAAACCCAGCCCCATGGCCGAATAGTAAGAATCACCAAAGGCATTGGGGCTGGGTTTACCA